>ERZ835980.11-NODE-11-length-219731-cov-6.750114_pt1 | contig 219731 bp, 198 predicted proteins | sample MGYA00519943_ERZ835980 | MGnify/ENA primary metagenome ERZ835980 (study PRJEB31850, sample SAMEA3708791) | human gut metagenome | biome: human gut; feature: human-associated habitat; material: faeces | place: China | collected 2014 ... | reverse complement strand
GAGAGGACGTTTAGACGCAAGAAGGACGCTGAAGAGCTTAGTTGCGGATTTGAGGATTACTTTTGCCCGCGAACCAGAAAACATGCAATAAATGTCATTTTGTCAAAATGATATTTCCATTCGGCGAGAAGCCCGTTTTTTACGGACAAAGGAGTTGCTGACTGAAATATGAAAATCTCAAAAAAGCATTTGAAACATAATGCGCTATCTCTCAACGAGTAAAGCGAAATCCTTTAGTATTCGCGGGCAATCCATCTGGAAGCAATCTGTTAAAAAGTAACGGGAAAAGGAGAACTTTTTTACTTCCTTCCGATGGAAAATAAAAAACACCGTGGTGCTTTTCCCGATTTGACCCGTCAATTCGGAAGAAGCACCACGGTGAATAGGAACAGCCGACAGGCCTTTTTCTGCATATCGACTGCATATATACGGAATAATGTCCAAATTCTGCTGCATATTTATGCGGAACATCCGCTATAATCACATTCTAAGAAAAAGCGTTTGTTTGTCAGAATGGCAAAATCCAAACAAAATGCAAGCATCCTCACCTCTTAATCTACCACTTTGAATCGGGCAAATTTCAGAAGCAACTGTTTCGTGCCCATAGAACTGAATACCACTGTAGCCTTGAGATTCTCGCCGCTGCCTTCGATGGCCTGTATTGTTCCTCGGCCGAAACGCTCGTGCTCGATAGTCTGACCGATACGCAAGCCTCCCGCATCACCCGATGGCGCGGCAGATGCCGAAGCCGGTGAAACGGCAGATGAAGCCGAGGGTGCGGATACAGAAGAAGCAACAGGACGCATGCGGGTGACCGGGCGCAACGGACTGGCCTTGGGCACCACCCGACTGACAGAAGCCAGCGGACGGGAATCGGTGTCGTCCGTTTCACGACGGTAGCGGGCGCCTCCCCCACTCAATCCTTTCACACAAACAGGATCGATCTCATACAGGAAACGGCTAGGGTTGGAGAACTCCATCTTGCCATATCGGTAACGGTTGCCGGCGTAGGAAAGGAAACAGAGTTCCTCGGCACGCGTCAGAGCCACATAGAACAGGCGGCGCTCTTCTTCCATCTCTCGGGGGCTCTCTAAAGACAAGGCAGAGGGGAAAAGATTCTCTTCCAGTCCCACAACAAACACCACCCGAAACTCCAGTCCCTTGGCGGCATGAACGGTCATCAGCATAATCTTGTCATCGCCTTCTTCATCGTCCTCTTCCGTGTCGCTCATCAAAGAAACCTCCTGCAAAAAGTCGGCCAACAGATAATTTGACGAGCCTTCTTCCAAGCGTTGTTCCACGAAAGCCTGCATACCGTTGAGCAACTCTTCCACATTCTCACGGCGGGCCAGGTCCTCGGGATCCATAGAGCGCGTCAGTTCCCGGGCAATGCCGCTCTCCTTAATCATGCTGTCGGCCAACACATAAGCGTTTTCCTTAGTCACCCGTTCCTGGTAGCTTTCAATAAAGCCCCGGAAAGCCAGCAGTTTGCCGGCGGTACCCTTGGTCAGCGAAGGCAGGTAATCGGACAAGTTGCAAAGCACTTCCCACAGGCTCACTTCGGCCTCACGGGCTGCGCGCCGTACTTTCTCCAGAGTGGTCTGCCCGATGCCGCGCGCCGGATAGTTGATGATGCGCTTCATGGCTTCCTCATCATCGGGATTGACCAGCACCCGGAAATAGGCGATGATGTCCTTGATTTCCTTGCGCTGATAGAATGACAGACCGCCGTAGATACGGTATGGCATTCCTTTCTTGCGGAAAGCCTCCTCAAAGATACGGCTCTGCGCGTTGGTGCGATAGAGGATGGCAAAATCGGAATAGTTCATCTCACGGCTGCGCACCAGCTGACTGATACGGGCGGCTACCAGCTCGCCTTCTTCCAGATCGCTGTAGGCACTGATCACCTGCACGGGCTCGCCGTGTTCATTCATGCTGTACACATCCTTCGCTATCTGGCGGCGATTGTGCTTGATCAGACTGTTGGCGGCATTGACAATCACCTGAGTGGAACGGTAGTTCTGCTCCAGTTTGAAGATGCGTGCCTGCTCGTATTGCTTCGTAAAGCCCAGAATGTTCTCAATCTCCGCCCCACGGAAACTGTAGATGCTTTGCGCATCATCGCCCACCACACAGATGTGCTGATGCCCTCCGGCCAACTGCCAGATGATGGCATGCTGGGCGTAGTTCGTATCCTGGTACTCGTCTACAAGCAGATAAGCAAAGCGGTTGCGGTATCGCTCGCAGATGTCGGGATGATCGCGGAACAGAAGATAGGTGTACAACAGCAGGTCATCAAAATCCATCACGTTCGACTGGCGGCAGCGGTCGCAATACTCCTGATAAACCTCTGCCACACGGGGCATGTTCATCGCCGCATCGGCCCGCAGACATTGCGTAGAACGGACATAGTCTTCGGGGCGCACCAAACGGTTCTTGGCACGCGAAATCACGGCCAGCACCGACGAGGGCTTGTATTGTTTCTCATCCAGCGCCTTGTCCTTCAGAATATTCTTGATGAGGGATTTGCTGTCGCTGGTGTCGTAAATGGTAAACGAGGGTTTGAAGCCTATAGCCTCGGCCTCGGTTCGCAGAATACGGTAGAATACGGAATGGAAAGTGCCCATCCACAGACGGGCGGCCAGTTCGGGTTCTACCAGGGTGGCAATACGCTCGCGCATCTCACGGGCGGCCTTGTTGGTAAAGGTCAGCGCCAGAATGGAACTGGGATGCCAGCCCTGCTGCAGCAGATAGGCTATCTTGCAGGTCAGCACACGCGTCTTGCCCGATCCGGCTCCGGCAATCACCAGACTCGGACCGTCGATATAGGTTACAGCCTCTCGCTGGCTGCTGTTCAGATCGTTCAAAAAATTGGTCATCTTGATTCTAAAGGTTTGGAAAGATATACATCAGACAGGCATAGGACTGTGCTCCCAGCAGGTACACCAGAATCCAGCCTGCATATTCGCCCAAGCCGCAATAAATGGACTGCACCACTTCGTGAAAGGTGCGCAGGGTATTGCCGATTACACCATAGGTTACGGACACCAGCACCAGAGCCACCATACAGGTAGGCACCAATCCCACACTGAAAGGGGACGGAAATACCCGGCCAGTGACACTCACCAAAATGCCCTGCGGAAAGAGCACCAGCACAAGCAGCAGAAGTACAAACAGCAGGGTGAGCAGCAAGGCAAACCACAAGGCACGCCGCTGCCGGAAGGAAAGAGGCACGCCGCGCATGCCTATGCAAAGGCGCAACAGAGCCTTGTCCAGCCCCGAACGCTTGAAGGCTCCCCAGCTCAGGAAAAAGCCGATGAGATAGAACAACGGCTCGTGCAAGACATTCGACACTGCGTTCAGGAAAGACCACCGAAGTCCCTCGGACGAAAGAATGTTGTTCACCGGATAGCCGGCCGAAGAAAGGACCAAAGAGGAAATGACCAGCAGGATATGCAACAACACTTCGACCAGCAGGACAAAATTGGCGACTTTATTCATCATCGGCTTCGAGTTTATCCAGATCGAGAATACCCAGTTCCAAAGCACGGACCACCAGGCGAGTGGCATTCACTCCCATGCGGTCGCCCGACGGGAACAGACGGTTGATAAGATCGTTCTGACGCTTCTCCAGACTCTTCACTCCGAAAGGCATTCCCTTCAGATTGGTAATGGCCTCCTTGGTGTAGCCCAGCGCCAAGTGACGCAGGAAGCGCTCGTCGTATTCATCAATATCATAGTCAATCACCGCATCCTGGCGCTTGTTGTCGTTCAGAACGGCCTGACGGAAACGCTCCACAATCTTCTCCAGAATAGGTTGGTTGAATACATACCGGCGGCCGTCCATCACCTGACGCACATCATTCTTCGTAAGCAGCTCACCGCTTTTGAGAATAATGCCGTCGGTACCGGCAGCCAAAGCGTCAATCCACAGGCGCTCGTTAAGCACCTCGCCCGTAAAGATCAGAATATGTAAATCGGGATATTTCCGGCGCACCTGCCGGCAGATGTCCACTCCGATGGTGGTTGACCCGCCCAACCCCAGGTCAAGCAACAGCAAATCGGGTACCTGCTTTTCTATGAGTGTCCAGAAATCGGCCTCGTTCATGGCCGTACCCACCACTTCCGCCTCAGGGATCTCGGTCCGGAAGATTTCTTCCGTTCCCTTCAGCTCTAATTTTACATCCTCAACAATAATTACTTTAAAAGGTTTCATGCTTCTTTAATTCTTTTTGGGTATCGTAAACCAGATGCGGGCACCGTCGGTAGTCTTTTCTGCATTGATACGGCATCCGCAGAAGTTCATATAGGTATCATGCTCCCGAATGATCTGCTTGCAGATGAGGTATGGTATTCCTCCTCCTTCGGGCATAAACAGTTCTTCCAGTTCTTCCTGCGTGTAGATATCGCGCGGATCTTCCAGACTGAAGCGCGCAAAGTCACCTTCTGACTGAAGGATCAGCAGGAACACCGTTCCCGGCAACTGCTCCTTGCGGTCCAAAGCCGCGCGGAACAGATTCTCCAGCAAAAAGAGCAGCATTTCTTCGTCACCGCGAATCTCACAGGAATCGTCCAGTATCTCCATCCGGGCATCAATACGGCGCTTGGCACACATCTTGGTGAACAGCTGGGCTGCCTGAGTCAGCAACTCGGAGGCTTTGAAATCCCGACGCCGGAATATAATGGCGTTGAGCTGCCGCTTGGCCTGCTGGAACAGTGTGGTATAAATAGAACGGTAAAATACGATCAACTCATCCAGATTGGCCGCCATAGCCTGTCTTTCCGCCGGATCATCGGTGGTCTGCAACTTCTGCAACACCTGCCGGATACGGCTCGGATAGTACATGGACTCATGTTTGATGGAAGAAAGACAATTGTCCAATATCTGATTCTGCACATAAAGTGCGTCTTCTTCATAACGCACGCGGTCGCGCTCATCGCGGGCCATCTCAATATTCTCATACTCCCGACTCACCAGAATGACTTTCTGATAGAGAATGATGGAGAAACAGCGGATGATAAAGTTGTCGAGCAGCATGTCCGAATCCTGCAAACTGGTCTTGTCGACGTTGAGCAGCACGGAACCGATTGCCTTGTAGCTTCCTTCATCCGGACGGACATAAAGCGGATAGGCACAGAGTCCCGATACCCGCTCCAAAGGCTCCAGCGTGTGCACCACGCGCTCCATCAGCTCATCAACCAGAAAGACGTCGGGCACCTCACCGCTGGTGATCCGTATCAGTTCCGACTGGTCATCGCGCAAAAGCAGCAGACGCACGCCCCGCACCTGATGAATCTCATTGAAACCATGCCACAGCAAATCGAGCATCTCCTGCATCTTTTCGGGCATCTCCTCCTGATGCACATCCTGGAAACGGTCGAAAAGGGCTTTGTTTACTTCCGTAATCTGCTGCATGTTCAGCTGGAAGGCTATACGCTTGCGGAAATAAAGGATATAGAACCCGACCATAGCCACAAACGATGCAAAGATCAAAAGCACAATACTGGTCTTGATGTTGTTCTGCGACACTTCCAACATAGAGCAGTACTCTGCCAGAGAGGTGTCCTGACCCAGAATTTTATACAACTGGGTGTATACCCGGTTATTATAGTAATAACGCCCCCAGTCGTGAAGATTCATGGCTGCAATGGCGGTTTCGTTTCTTAACCCCAGAAGCAGGGCATAATCCATAGGAATGCGCTGCTGGCACCATTTCACTTCCAACGGTACGGAAATGAACTCAGGTTTATAGGAGTAAAGCCTTTCCTTGCTTTTCGGATAGCGGCGCTTATAGAAGCGGTTGATACAGGCAAAAGCCGAATCCGAAAAGAGCATGGCCTTTTCATAAGCATGTTCGTTGTTGGCAAAATACAGCGAATCGGCCCAGGCGGTAGCCTTCTGAATTTCGGGGTCGATACACACCGAAAGGTTCTGGATGCCCCGGGCTCCCTGCCGTTCGTTGGCCACCGCCGTAGATGCGGCACGTATCGTTCCCAGTGGCAGAAGCAGCAGGAGCAACAGGAAGGCCCTTTTGATTCCCTTCGGAAGACGGAAATAGAAACGGCTTCCATGCCCCAGTTCACTTTCAATCTGGAACAGACAAACCTGGAATATCGGGTTGGTTTTCCGGTATTTTTCAATGATTCCCTTGCAGTTCATCAAGCCAAAGCCATGCCCCTTGCGGCTGTCCTGATGATTGTTTCCGATACGGCTGCTGTCGTAGACCTTATTTTCCAGAATCGTCTTCACGTCTTCGGCCGACATACCTTCGCCCGTGTCGCGCACGGCAATCTCTACATATTGGTCTCCCTCACCCACCTCAACGGAAACCTTTCCGCCCCGGTCGGTAAACTTACGCGCATTATCCATCAGTGTATTCATCATAAACAGCGTCAGCGCCTTGTCGGCTTTCACCCAAAGTTCTGTATCCGCCACTTGCAGTTCCACTCCCTTTCGCTGGAAGGTGTACTGGTTCTTCTTCAGCACCTGCAACAAATCCTGCAAGGCGAAATTCTCAATATGCAGGCTCAGTTCGCCGCGGCTCATGATAATCCACTGCGCCAGAATCTCGTTGTAGAGATTAATCCGGTCTGTCAGTTCCACGGCATACTCCAGTCTCTTGGAACCGGAATCTCCTTCCTTACGGTATTTCTGGATTTCATTGAGCAGGCGGTCTATCAAAGGAAATACGGAATAGATCAGATTCACCTTGGCGCGCTTGCTGATATTCTTACGCTTGTTTTGCGCAATACGGTGCTCCGACATAAACTGTTCGTCGCGAATCAGCTGAAACTCCTCATCCAGATTCTTCAGTTTGTCCAAAACATTCTGGGCCCAAAGCGAAAAGGCATGAAACACCTGCTGCACGATTTTGTCTTCAAACTTATTCCACTTTGATCCTTCCACTAGTTCCTGACGCACAGCCTCGGGGTTGGCAAAGGAATCGCAAAAGTCCAAAGTATGGCGCAAGGCCTCGGTCTGCCGGCGCGAACGCAGAGTCCACAATCGGAAAAAGACGAAAAAGGCCACCAGAAAAATAGGAACAAACAGCAGGACGAACATGAGCAGAGCGTTCAGCGAACGGGTCTGCCCCTCCAATTCCTTGTACTTGCTCTCCATTTCGCGGTCCTGACGAATCACTTCGAGAATGTCCAGATAGGTATTCCGGTTATAGGCCACCGCCTCGCTATTGCCGAGCACGGTATAAAGCACACTGAGGTGTTCGCGCTCCTTGGCAATCCACTCGGGCACGGTATACTTGTCTTCGTCCAACAGCCAGCGCTGGTCCTCGGGACTGGTAGTACCCGGTGTATACATCTGCAAAGGCGGAATGTGCAACTGCTCGAAATAGGGCTGGTGATACTTGTTGATCTGGTCCATCGCCGCATGCAGACATTCTTCGGCCTGCTCATAGTTTTTGTTGACGATATAGAAGAAGCCCAAAGTCTGATATACGGTAACGACCATATATTGATAACCGTAATCACGGAAAGAATTCAGAGCCTTTTCGGCCAGAAGTATGGCCAGTCGGCCGTCATCACTGTCGGCCGAATCATACCACCCCATGAACTGGGTATAGAGGTAATCGTACCATCCGGGACGCTCTTCGCGCAAAATTTTACGGTAGTATGTGTTGATGAAGATTAAAGACATGGACCAACTGGCATAGGCCTCCAGATAAGTATATCCGTAATAGCGTGAAGTGGCAAAAGCCTTGAAGAGCACGTCAAACTTACGCAAAAGGATTTCCCGGCTTTCCACTCCCAGATTGGAACCGGTATACCCCACCAGATACATGTAACGCAGGTGCAAAGGCACATCATCTTCAATATCTTCTTCGCGGATTTTGGCCAGTTCTTCCGAAGCCTGGCTCATCAGCTCCATATTATAATAGTAATAAGCGGCAGAAAGATGATAACCGACGATGGTATGTGTGGCCTGCGTGCGTTCTGATTCACTCAGGTCGTCAAACTCTTCATTAATACGGTTAATCCGGTCCAAAGCACGATTGCGGTAGGTATAAAACATCTGGTTACGCGAGGTGCGCTGGCAAACCCGCATCATCAGCACATCGGCATCCAGAAGCTCTATCTGATTGCTGCAATGCGCATATATCTGCAAAACCAAACTTTCCACCTCCGTAAAATTCATGCGGAAATAATAAACGTAAGCCTGGTTCAGCAAAGCCCGCGTCAGTCCATAGCCGCAGGCAAGAGCCTGTTGCTCGGCCTGTCGGGCATAATGAAAGGAAGAATCCAGATTCTTATAGCGCCAGAGATAAGCCTGATGATTCAGGGTATCCACTTCTCTGCGGTCGGCCTCGGCCGAACTGCTTTGACACGATATGCCCACGAAAAGGACACAGAAAAAGGAGACAAAGACCAAAGCCTTTGTCCACCACGACAGATATGTGTGCTGACAATCCCCCATACGCACACAAAATTACAGTTTTTTTATCAATTATCACACAAAGAAGAGCATAATAAACAGCAAGAAGCGCGCAAATATCAGTCAACCAAAATCATACAGATTTGAGGTAAAGTGCAAAATATATAAAAGAAAGAGGGTTTTTATGATAAAAAAGTTGTATTTTCGCAAAAGATTTTTTTCAAGATAACATTTTTGCCGTTTTTTCAGAATGAATAAAAACAAATCCACAAGCAAAATAAGGATCAAAGACATTGCCGAAAAGGCCGGAACTTCTATCGGTTCGGTAGACCGTGTGCTGCACGGACGACCCAATGTTTCGGAAGAAGTGCGCAGACGGGTCGAACAGGCCTTGAAGGAACTGGATTACGAACCCAACCGCTATGCAAGCGCTCTGGCATCGAACAAGGACTATCGGTTTGTGGCCTTTATCCCTTCTCCGGCACTGGAACCGTACTGGGGCGAAGTGTCTCAGGGACTGCAAGATGCCATTCAGAATTACCGGGACTTCAATCTTTCTCTAGAGGAACTGTATTACAACATCTTCTCGCCCGAATCCTACAACAAAGGACTGAAAGAGATTCTGGACCGACAGCCCGACGGAGTCATCCTAGCTCCGCAGCTTTCGGCCATCACATATAACTTCTGTCAGCACCTGAAGGAGAACAACATCCCCTTCACGTTTCTCGACTCCAACATCCATGACTTGGATGCGCTGACCTTCTACGGTCAGGACTCGCTGATGAGCGGACGCTTTGCCGCCCGCATGAGTGTGCTCGAAGCGGCTCCGGAAAAGGAATTCCTGATTGTGCATTTCGACATCCCTTCGCTACAGCAATACAACCGGGAAGTAGGATTCCGGGAATTCATCCACAAGAACCATCCGGGCAGTGTGATTCACGAACTGAGCATCAGTCCCAAGGATCCCAACGCTCATGAAGTGCTGAACGACTTTCGGGAGAAGCATCCCGAAGTGCATTTCGTGTGTACCTTCTGTTCCCACACACACGTCGTGGCCCGGTTTATTCAGGAAAAGGGCATCACGGACTGGCACATGATGGGATACGACATGCTCGACCCGAACGTGAATTTCCTGAAACAGGGCATCATCCGCTTCCTGATCGCGCAACATCCCTGGCAGCAAGGCTACGGCTGTGTGGACGCACTGTTTCACCACATCGTGCTGAAGAAGGAAATCAAGCGCACGAACTTCATGCCGATTGAGCTGCTGACAGCCGAGAACTGTGACTTTTATCTGAAAAATGCCAAAACCACTTATTAATAGAACATTCTGCTATGCATCATCACAAAAAAGGAATATGGGCCTTGAGCCCCATCATCGTGCTGTTGCTCACCTATCTGGTGACCAGCATCATTGCCAACGACTTCTATAAAGTGCCCATCGTAGTGGCCTTTCTGATTGCCTGCATCTACGGTGTGGCCATCACCACCGGCGAGAAACTGGAAGAACGCGTGAAGATTTTCTCCAAGGGAGCGGGACACCCGAACATGATGCTCATGATCTGGATTTTCATTCTGGCCGGCGCCTTTGCCACTTCGGCAAAAAACATGGGCGCCATCGACGCCACCGTAAATCTGGCCCTGCATCTGTTACCCGACAACCTGCTGCTGGCGGGTATTTTCATCGCCTCATGCTTCATCTCGCTGTCGGTAGGAACGTCTGTGGGCACCATCGTGGCTCTGACACCGATTGCCGCGGGTATTGCCGCCAAGACGGGAGCCGACCTGCCCATGATTGTAGCCATCGTAGTGGGCGGTGCCTATTTCGGGGATAACCTGTCGTTTATTTCGGACACAACCATTCTGGCCACCCGCACGCAGGGATGCGAAATGAAGGACAAGTTCAAGGTGAACTCCCAGATTGTGGTACCGGCTGCGGTCATCGCCCTGATTCTGTATTTCATCATGGGCGCACAGATCAATTCGCCGCAGCACATTCCGGAAGTGAACTTCTTCAAGGTGATCCCTTATCTGGTGGTACTCGTCACAGCCGTGATGGGACTGAATGTGATGCTGGTGCTCACCTCGGGCATTGTGCTGGCGGGTATCGTAGGTTTTGCCAACGGCAACTATGACTTGTATTCCTGGTTCGATGCCATGGGAAGCGGAATCCTGGGTATGGGCGAACTGATCATCATCACCATGCTGGCCGGCGGACTGATGGAACTGATCCGTTATAACGGAGGTATTGACTATGCCATCCGCATGCTGACCCGCAAGGTGAACTCCAAACGGGGGGCCGAGCTGAGTATCGCCGCTCTGGTGAGCCTCACGGACTTGTGTACGGCGAACAATACAGTGGCCATCATCACCGTGGGCCCTCTGGCCAACGACATCGCCGAGCGCTACGGAGTGGACAAGCGGAAGAGCGCCAGCATTCTGGACACATTCTCCTGCTTTGCCCAGGGACTGATTCCCTACGGAGCACAGATGCTGATGGCGGCCGGACTGGCGGGCATCAATCCGATAAACATTATCCCGTATCTGTACTATCCGATGCTGATGGGAGGCTGCGCCTTGCTGAGCATCCTCTTCCGGTATCCGAAAAAATATTCATAACATCATGAAACAGAACATGCTGATCGGAACGCTGGCTCTTTGCAGCATTCTGATGGCTTCGGCCTGCAAGGAGGAGACTCCCCCGCCGGAGCATGAATTCAAGACGTTCCGCACCGAACGGACCGAACGCCTGAACAACGATGCGGATGCACCTTCAGGGCACATACGCATTGAGATGGATTATCTGACCGCTCAGGATTCCATCGGCCGATCGGCCAACCGCACGGTGATGCAGCGCATGTATGAACGGAACGTATCGCTGGCCCCGCAAGCTGCTGCCGACTCGTTTGCCACGGAATATCTGAAGCGCTACCGCGAGGATTTGCAGGAACTTTACAGTCAGGAGAAAAAGACTCAGGTGACCAAAGCCTGGTATGAATACAGCCGGACCATTGCGGCCCATCATCTTACGGGCAGCAAGGAACTGATTCAGTATGAGGTGACGCACAGTTTTCACGAAGGAGGCTCTGCCCCCTATGAGGAGAAACTTTTTCTGAATTTTGACGCACGCAGCGGAGTCCTGCTCACCGCAGACAGCATCTTCAAGAAAGGCAGCCGCATTGAGCTGGAGGCACTGCTCTTGCAGGAGCTGGAAGAGGAACAGGACGTGAAGTCGCTCGAAGAGCTCCGCCAGAAGGGATTCCTGCGGCTGACCAACATGTATGCCACCGACAACTTCCTGCTTCTGGAAGAGGGCATCTGCTTTTATTACCAGCGCGACGAACTGGCCTCCTACGAAGCCGGACCGGTGGAAATCCACCTCTCTTACAAGAAACTTAAAAACATTCTAACGGACAAAACCAAAGACTTATGGAGCAGATTTTAAAATACTTCCCCAACCTGACCGAACGTCAGATCGAACAGTTCCGCATGCTCGACGAACTGTATCACGACTGGAACTCAAAGATCAATGTCATTTCCCGAAAAGACATTGACAATCTGTACGAGCATCATGTGCTGCACTCTCTGGGTATCGCAGACTACATCCGCTTCAAACCGGGCACCGAGATTATGGACCTGGGTACGGGAGGCGGTTTCCCGGGCATCCCGTTGGCCATCATGTTTCCGGAATGCAAGTTCCATTTAGTGGACAGCATCGGCAAGAAGATCAAGGTGTGCACCGCCGTGGCCGAAGCACTCGGACTGGAAAATGTCACCACCCGCCACTGCCGCGCCGAGGAGGAGAAACGGCAGTTTGACTTCGTGGTGAGCCGTGCCGTGATGCCACTGATGGATCTCATCAAGATCATCCGCAAGAACATCAAGAAGGAGCAGAAGAACGCTCTGCCCAACGGACTGATCTGTCTGAAGGGTGGCGAGCTAGACAAGGAAACCATGCCGATGAAGAACCACGTGACCATCTCATCACTCAGCGACGTGTTCCACGAGGAGTTTTTCGAGACCAAGAAGGTGGTTTATGTTTCACTCTAAAACCTGCTGAACGACATGCTGAAAGTTAAACGCATCGTCACCAATATGGTGGCGGAGAACTGCTACATTGTGAGCGACGAAACACGCGAAGCAGTCATCATCGACTGCGGCGCTTATGATGCGGCCAACGAGCAGGCCATCGCTTCCTACATCGAAGAAGAACAACTGCACCCCGTGCATCAGATTTACACGCACACGCACTTTGACCACATCTTCGGCTGCGGATTCATTGCCAACCGTTATGAGGTGCTGCCGGAATGCCATCCGGCCGATGCCGCGCTCTATAACAACATGGACGGACAGTGCCAAATGTTTTTGGGCACCGCCAACCGTCATCCCATGCCGGAGCTGGGCCGCTTGCTGAACGAGGGGGATGAGGTCACCTTCGGAAGCCATACCTTGCAGGTGATTCACACTCCGGGACACACTCCGGGCGGCATCTGCTTCTATTGTGCCGAAGAGAAGGTGCTCTTCTCGGGCGATTCGCTCTTCTGCATGAGCATCGGTCGCACGGACTTCCCCGGAGGCAATTACGAGCAACTGGTGAGCAGTCTGAGAAACAAGATCATGACACTGCCCGCCGACGTGAAGGTTTATTCCGGCCACGGCGAACCGACCAGCGTAGGCTTCGAACGGGAGAACAATCCTTACTTCTGATCATCATCACAGACCAACGGAATACAGTTTCCCGGTATTACTATACAAGAATGAGGCATGCCCGCCATGGACATGCCTCATTCTTGTTTTTATCGCATCAAAAAATCGTCGGGACGAAATTTTCAAAACATCGAAACGAATTGAAAATTTTGTCGGGAGCGTTTTTCCGAATCCCTTTCGAGCATTCTTATTCTCTCCTCCCTGCTTGCCTGAACCATCCCGAACGACGCAGGAATATCTTTTTCAAAAAACATTTTCAACGTCCGCTTGGCACGTCGGAAACATGCTGGCTTGCCGCCTCTCTCGCCGCATTCAAGGCAAGCAGATCACGTCCCGAAGGAGCCTGATAGAGCTTCAGTCCGAAACGGGGAACCAACGTGATGATGCGTGCCAACAGCGTACTCATATTGTGTTCATAGGTCACCCACTCCTTATCCCTTAGAAAGAAATAGAACTCCACGGGCAATCCCTGCGCCGTAACCGGCATCTGGCGCACCATGAGTTTCATATCCGTATTCACCAGCTCGTTTTCGCTCCGCAAGAAGCATTCCATGGCCCGGCAGAAAAGAATCAGATTCACACGCTCGTTCTCCGGACAAGCCGCCACATCAATCAGTCCCGTAGCAGCAATCTCGCGGCATTCCTGCTCGCTGCAACGGTGAATAGTGGTGGTGTCGATCAACAGGGAACGGCGCACCCGACGGCCGTCGCTGGTCTGCATTCCGCGCCAGTTCTGAAACGACTGGCTAATCAAAGAATAAGGTGGAATGGTAGTGATTGTGTTGTCGAAATTGCGGACCTTGACCGTAGACAAGGAAATCTCCTCCACATAACCGTCTGCCCCACTCTGCGGCACGGTAATCCAATCCCCCTTGCGCAGCATATCGTTGGACGAAAGCTGCACTCCGGCCACCAGTCCCAATATGGAGTCCTTGAACACCAACATCAGAATTGTGGCCGCGGCACCCAGTCCGGCAAACAGAGCCACCGGCGAACGGTTGATCAGAATGCTCACAATGATAATGAAACCCACAAAGCCAATGATAATCTTAAACAGCTGAATCACTCCCAACACATAACTGTTGCGGTGGTCGAGCATCTCGTCGGTAATCAGGCGGATGCTGGAGAGCACCACAAAACACCAGCGAATCACCACTGCCACCATGTAAATCTTGGTCATGGCATAACAGAAATGACGGAAAGCCTCATCCTGTTCCGGCATCCGTATATCGGGGAAAGGATAAAAGATAACCGGTACCATCAGGAACAGCACAATCGGAGGAATGAGGTGGCAGGTGGTGTTCAACACCTTCTCATTAAACAGATGATCGTCCCACGACACATGGGTGCGCTCTACAATACGGCTCACCACAGGCTTCAGAATCCGCTTGAAAAACCAGAAGGCAAACCACATGAGCAAAGCACTCAAAAGCAGAATCATCAAACGGTAAAAGGCCAGACGGCCCAATGCATCCATCTTGTCCAGCCCGAGAGCTGCCAATATATCATTATAAAAAGTCTCTATCAAATCCATAATCATGATGATCAAACAGTCCTACAAAAAGACTATCCCCCGACTCACGTCGGGGGATAGCAACAACACAAACACAAAATAAAACACGACAAAACACTAATACAGAAGATCTGTCTATGAATGAGTTCATAAGTAACACTCCGTCATATTCACATACTTCAGAATGCATCACACCTTCTGCATAGGAACACATAAAGTGTTCAACGTAATGAATATCTTAATTACAAATTGTAATCGAATTACATAATACCTCTTTCACGCAGAGCGCACTGCCATTTCCATGCAGTTGCCAATACGTCTTCCAGCGGAGTTTCTGCCTTCCAGCCCAACACCTTGTTGGCCTTGTCTACATTACCCCATACCTTAACGATATCACCCGGACGACGGCCTACAATCTTATAAGGCAGTTTCACGCCGGTAGCCTTCTCGAAGGCGTGGATCAACTCCAATACGCTGGTTCCCTTACCGGTACCTACGTTGTAAACCTCAACAGGCTCTGTAGTCTTATCTTCCATGATACGAGTCATAGCGCATACGTGAGCCTTAGCCAAGTCTACTACATAGATGTAGTCGCGGATACAAGATCCGTCTGGAGTATCGTAGTCGTCACCGAATACGCTCAACTCCTTGCGGATACCCATAGCAGCCTGAGTCAAATAAGGAATCAAGTTCTGAGGAACACCGTTTGGCATCTCACCGATGATTGCAGATGGGTGAGAACCGATTGGGTTGAAGTAACGCAGCAGGATAGCCTTGATAGGAGAACCGCTCTTTACTGTATCGTAAATGATCTCTTCGTTGATCTGTTTTGTATTTCCGTATGGGCTCTCAGCCTTCTTGATAGGAGTTTCCTCGGTTGCAGGCAATACGTCCGGCTGACCGTAAACAGTACATGAAGAAGAGAAGATAATACCCTTAACGTTATATTTAGGCATCAACTCCAACAAGTTAACCAATGAAAGGATGTTGTTGCGGTAGTATTTCAAAGGCTTCTCTACACTCTCACCTACAGCCTTGCTTGCTGCAAAGTGAATGATACCACTGATTTTTGGATATTTCTTGAACACGTTCTCAGTAGCTTCGAAATCGCACAAGTCGATCTTCTCGAAAGCAGGACGGATACCAGAGATCTTCTCGATGCCATCCAATACATCTTCGCGAGAGTTTGACAAGTTATCTACAATTACTACGTCATATCCGGCAGCCTGAAGTTCTACTGTCGTGTGTGAGCCGATGAAACCTGTTCCACCGGTTACCAAAATAGTTTCTTTCATATCAGTTAAATGTTGTTGTTAATGTTTTATACAGCAAATATAGACATTATTTATGATACCGCCATTCAAAAATGAAAATATTTTTTCAGAAAAAAGGCCCGAAGAGCGTTCTTCGGGCCTTTTTATTGTTAAACGGACGGATCAGCCTACCTGAAACAGGAGTTTGAGTCCGTTATCTACTCCACTGAAGCCCATAAAGGCCATTGCCAGCAGACCGGCTGTAACCAGCGCGATACTCATTCCCTGCATTCCCTTCGGAATCGGCATCATGCTCAGCTGTTCGCGGATTCCGGCAAAGATAGTCAATGCCAGTCCGAAACCGAGCGCAGTGCTCAGGGCATACCAGACACCCATCAGCAGGTCGAAATCTTTCTGGATTACCAGAATGGCAACTCCCAGCACCGCACAGTTGGTCGTGATAAGAGGAAGGAAAACTCCCAGAGCCTGATACAGGGCCGGAGAGACTTTCTTCAGAATAATCTCGACCATCTGTACCAAAGCAGCAATCACCAGAATGAAGGCGATGGTCTGCAAATAACCCAGGTCATTGGGGTCGAGCACGTATTTCTGCAATACAAAGGTCACCAGTGTGGCCAGTACAAGCACAAAGGCAACGGCTGCCGACATACCCAGGGCGGTGTCTACTTTCTTCGATACACCGAGGAAAGGACAGATTCCCAGAATCTGGGAAAGAACGACGTTATTGACAAATATCGCTGTGATAAAAACGATAATGTATTGATAGAATAATTCCATAATGACTTTTTTGATGAGGTTATACCTTTCTTATCTTATTGACAATGGCTATGAGATAACCCAAAACCAGGAATGCACCCGGCGCCAGCACGAACATCAGCATTCCGTAATCCTCGGCCCACAAAGTCATTCCGAACAGTTTGCCGGTACCCAGCAATTCGCGGATCGCACCCAGAATAGTCAGTGCCAGCGTAAAGCCAAGCCCCATACCCAGACCGTCGAAGAAGGACGGAACCACGCCGTGTTTGCTTGCAAAAGCCTCGGCACGGCCCAGAATGATACAGTTCACCACAATCAGCGGGATGAACAGACCGAGAGACGCATAGATATCGGGAGCAAAAGCCTGCATGATCATCTGCAAGGCAGTCACAAACGAAGCGATCACCACAATGAAAGCCGGGATACGCACGGTATCCGGAATCAGATTCTTGATGAGCGAGATGACTACGTTGGAGCAGATCAGCACAAAGGTGGTGGCCAGTCCCATAGACATACCGTTCAGAGCCGATGAGGTAGTTCCGAGTGTCGGACACATACCGAGCAGCAACACAAAGGTAGGATTCTCTTTGATGATGCCATTCATCAAAACTTTAAAGTTATTCATATTTATTCTCCTTTTCCGTATGTTTCAACAATAAACCTTCCACATATATTAATGTGCTTTCTGCGAAGCACCGCTGTTGGTATCGGTCCACTGTCCGTTGTTCTTATATACTTGATAAGCATTGTTCACCGCTTTCAGGAAAGCACGGCTGGTAATGGTCGAAGCCGTAATGGCGTCTACATCTCCTCCATCCTTGGAAACCACCAGTTCCTTCTCGCCCGGGTTACGGCCGATGATGCTTCCCTTACCGTCTTTCTGGAACCAGGTATCTGCCTTGACACCCAGACCCGGAGTCTCTGATGTGGCCAGAATGGTGTATCCCTTGACAGCACCCTGCTCGTCGAAGCCCACCAACACAGAGATAGGTCCTGCAAAACCGTTTTCAATGGCCATAACGGCTGTTCCCTTGTCGGTCTTGTAAAGCACATAACCGCCGTCGAGCGTGTCGGGCTGCTCCACATTGAGTTCACCGTCTGTCGTGCCCAGAATCACCTGTTTGATACCGTCCTGCAACTTCTGCTCGTTGATGGCGGCAATCGGTCCTTGGGTCACCTGATTCACATAGGCCAGCACACCGCCGGCAATCACTGAGATAACGGTCAGCACTACCGTCATATTTACCAGATTAGATTTCAGTTTTTTCATTTGGCAACCCTCCCGTATCTTTTTGGTTTGTTATAGGTATTGATGAGCGGAGTGAACGCGTTCATAATCAGAATCGCAAACGACATACCTTCCGGATAGGCTCCGAAGGTACGGATGATCACGGTGATGGCACCGATGCCGATACCATAAATGATCTGTCCGCGTGGGGTCATCGGTGAGGTGACATAGTCAGTAGCCATGAAGCAGGCACCCAACAACAGACCACCGGAAAGCAACGTATTCACCGGATCGGCGTAAGCCGGGTTATACAAGTGCAGCAGACCGCTCAGCACCAATACGGTGAGCAGAATTGAAACCGGGATATGCCAGGTGATGATCTTGCGCATGAGCATATACACCAGACCGATCAGAATGGCCAGAGCGCTGACTTCGCCCAAGGAACCTCCCATCTGTCCCAGCAGCATGTCAAAGGCATTCGGGAGTTTTTCCAACACGGAGGTGTCACCGGTCTTCACGGCTTCTTTCATCACCGCCAGCGGAGTGGCTCCGGTCTGTGCATCCAGATAAGAGGTAAGCTGTCCGGGCAAAGGCCAGGTGGTCATCTGCACCGGGAAAGAAATCAGCAGGAATACACGTCCCACCAACGCCGGGTTGAACGGGTTGCATCCCAGGCCACCGAAGGTCATTTTACCCACACCGATAGCTACCAGCGCACCGATAATGATGATCCATACCGGCAGATTGGACGGCAGGTTGAAGCCCAACAACAGACCAGTCAGCACGGCTGAACCGTCGGTAATGGTGAGCTGTTCCTTGTGCAGCAGAAAGCGGGAAATGGCCCACTCGAAGAACACACAGGAAAGGACGGAAGTGGCCAGCACGATTGCGGCTCCCAGTCCGAAAAAGATTAATGAGGCGAGCAAAGTGGGGATCAAGGCCACGCATACGCCATACATATTTCGCTGAACACTGTCGCCTCCATGCACATGCGGTGACAGCGATACTATTAACTTCTTTGCCATTGTTCTATTTTTTAGCATTACGCGCTCTGATCAGCGCCATCACAGTTGATTTTCCTATTCTGATATTGTCGAGCATCGGTCGGTTGGACGGGCAGGTAAACTGACAGGAGCCGCATTCGATGCAGGAAACGATGTCGTTTGCCTCGACCACATCCCACTTCTTGAAGGCCGAAGCCGTGGCCAGCAAATAAGGCTCCAGTCCCATCGGACAGGCACCCACACACTTGGCGCAACGGATACAAGGCTGTATGGCTGCACGGCGGGATTCCTTGTCGTTCATCAGCAACAGGCCGGAAGAACCCTTGCACACCGGCACATCCAGATTCATCAGGGCCTTACCCATCATCGGACCGCCGCCGATCACCTTGCCGCAATCCTCGGGCATACCGCCACATTCGTCAATCAGCGCCTTCATCGGAGTACCGATACGGGCCCACAAGTTAGCCGGACGCGCCAACGGTTTACCGGTTACGGTGATCATGCGCTCCACAAGCGGTTTGTTTTTCATCACGGCCTCATAGATGGCAAAAGCGGTACCGACATTCTGTACGACCACACCTACCTGAATAGGCAGTCCCGGAGGAGGCGGAACCTCGCGGCCGGTAATGGCCTGAATCAACTGTTTCTCACCGCCCTGCGGATACTTCACTTTCAGCGGCACGATCTCAATGCCCGGATAACGGGCTGCCTTCTCCTGCATGCGGGCGATGGCATCGGGCTTGTTATTCTCAATGCCCACATAGGCTTTCTCTACCTTCACGGCCTTCATGATGAGCGAAATGCCGACAAGCACCTCATCGGTCTTTTCGAGCATCAGTCGGTGGTCGGCTGTGAGATAAGGCTCACACTCCACACCATTGATCACCACACAGTCGGCCTTGGAGCCCGGAGGAGGAGTCAGTTTTACGTGTGTCGGGAAGGTGGCGCCACCCATACCGACGATACCGGCTTTCTTTACCTGAGCCACGATGTCCTCAGAAGTCAGTTCCGGACGGTCGGCCAGAGTGACCAGATCAGCCGAGCGGTCAATTTCCTCTTCCCACTCATCGCCCTGCACATCTACGATGATAGCCGGACGGCGATAGCCGCTGGCATCGACAATAGCGTCTACTTTGGATACGGTTCCTGATACGGATGAGTAAATCGGAGCGGAAACGAATCCGTCGGCCTCAGCCAGCAAAGTTCCCACTTTCACCACATCGCCTTTCTTCACTACCGGTTTGGCCGGTGAACCGATGTGCTGATACATAGAGAACACCGCCTGTGCCGGGATGGCAGCAGGCCGTGACGGCACCTCGGCCGTCAGTTTGTTTTCAGCGGGATGCACCCCGCCTATCTTGAATGTTTTCACAGTCTATCCCCATTAATTTGATTCAACATTAGAACGGGCTGCGGTCTTTTCTGCCGCCGGCTGTTCCGTTTTCTCACTCGCTGGTGCCGCTGCCGCAGGTTCAGCCTTCGGTTTGCGCGGCGGGAAATTGATGGCGTGAATGGCTCCCTTCGGACAGGCTTCCTCACACTTGCGGCAGAGGCGGCACTTCTCCGGATCGATGTAAGCCAGATTGTTCATCAGCGTGATGGCCTCGAACGGACAAGTCTTCACACACTTGCCGCAACCGATACAAGAAGCCTGACATACCTTGTTGGCCACAGCGCCTTTGTCACGGTTCACGCAGGTAACCACCATGCGGCGTCCTTTCGGTCCCTTCGGGCGAAGCTCGATGATCTTTCGCGGACAGGTCTTGGCACAAGCGCCGCAGGCCGTACACTTCTCTTCGTCCACTACCGGCAGCCCGGTTTCGGGATTAATGGAAATGGCACCGAACTGGCAGGAAGCCACACAGTCGCCACAACCCAGACATCCGAACGCACAGGCGGTTTCACCGGTACCGGTCATCAGGGCCGCACGACAGCTCTTCACACCGTCGTAGCTCACCACACGCGGGCGGTTGGCACATGATCCGTTGCAACGCACCACAGCCACCTTAGGTGCAGCGGCAGCTACCGACATGCCCAGAATAGAGGCTACACGCTCCATTACCGGCTGTCCGCCTACGGGACAAAGCATACCATCCAGACTTCCAGCGTCTGCCGCCTTGACACAAGCACCGGCAAAGCCCGAGCAGCCCGGATAACCACATCCACCACAGTTGGCCTGAGGCAGCACCTCGCTCACCTCGCCAATTCGGGGATCTTCTTCAACAGCAAATTTCCGGGAGGCCACGAAGAGCACCAGTGCGGAAACCAGTCCCACTGCTCCCAGAATCAATACTGCAATCCAAATTAAATGCATCATTTTATTAGTTTATATGTTTAAGGGTAAATGAAAATTTTCGGGTCAAATGATGACGCATCAGATATATAATAAGGTAATAAGGTATCAGCACACCAATAGACAGCAGAGCCGCCAGTGCCTCGTCCATCCCCCGAAGCAGGGACAGGAATAAAACCACCAGCATCAGAATTAAGGGAATAACATAGGCGTAAACCACGGCCTTGAGCCCTTGCGACAAGGTGCCCACCAGCATCACTTCCTGCCCCACTTCAAAGTCGGCAGCGTCGGCGGCATGCACCTCAATCATTTTCTCCTTGCTCTCCGCAGAGTGGCAGAGGCTCTTGGCTTCACAGGCCGAACAGGCCGAGGCCTGCATGATCTGCACCTGTATCCGGGTGTTGTCAATCTGTTTTACTCTACCTTTGTGTGTTATGATTGTGCTCATTTTGTCATTTCAAGTTTGCAAATTGATGCAAAAATAGCATTTATTTAGAAATACAAAAAAAATGATTTCCTAAAACGACAGGTGATTGTACTTTTTTAACCTTACTAACAAAGAAAAACCACCCTTGCAATCCTTTCAATTTGTGAATATCTGTTTTTATATCCCAAAACCAGGGTCTGAAAATCATCTCAATGAAATGAAAAAGTCTTCCTGATGTTTTTGAAAAATGATTTCGATGATTTTTTCAGGCGTCTTCGGGCATATTTTCGCAGCCTCAGACACAGCCGGAAAAAGAGCACAAAAAAAGAGGCCGTTCTGTACGACGGCCTCTCTCCTCGCAGAAAGCATCCCGCAGCTTTCTGCCCCATTGTTCATTGTTTTCTTTTGCTTGCGCGCTCTGCCTTCTTGCTGTTCCATTCCGTAAAGGCTTTTTTCTGCTCGTCTGTGAGCAGGGCCTCGATGGATTTGTTCAGCTCGTCCAACTTCGCCTTGCGCTCCTCTCGCTTGATAGCCTTACTGTAGAAATCGGTGTAGAGGCTGCGCACGCTCTTTTCCTGACTGTCGGTCAATGTGAGCACCTTGTCGAGCTGTTCCACTTTCTTGTTTACCATTTCTTCGGGCGAAAGGCGCTGTCCGCGTTTTTGTGCCGACATGGGCAGAGAACAAAGTACGGTCATAAAAGTGCAAAAAATCAGTTTTTTCATTTCTTCATTTGTTTTTATGGTTCAACATATCGTTTTTATTGGATGGTGTAGACAAAAGTGAGCATAGCGTAAGGCTGCAACACATTGGCTGTGAGGTAGTCGTAGTAGCTGCTGCTCACCGACTGGCGGAATGACTGAGCCTGCTGCAACAGGTCGTAGGCTTCGAGACGGATTTCGGCGGCCTTGTTCTTCAGGAACTTCATGCCGATCGAAGCGTTCCACAGCAAATAGTTCGAAGCTTCGCTCTCCAGACCGGTGTAACCGATGTAGCTCATTGAGGTGCGGACCGTCAGGTCTTTCCAGAAATTCCAGCCGAACTGTCCCTGAGCCGTATGCATCACGTAGTTGCTGGCTTGGGTTTCGGACTGCGAACTGAAAGCCCGATTGATGCCCGAAGAATAAGACACCGTGAAATCCAGCTTTTCGCTGATGTTGCTTCCGATGACGAGTTTCGGCACCAGGGTCAATTCGTGGGTGTAGTTGGTCACTCCGTTGAAGATGGTCGGCACATGGGCATAGTTGGCCGACAGGCTCAGATTGACATTGCTCCGGAGCCAGTCCACCGGAAAGCCATAGGTCAGCATGGACTGCAAGCTGTAGTAACCGTCCATATTCACCGGTTTGGTAAACTGCGCTCCCTTGTCGAGTTGTATGCCGCCCGGCAACACTTGGTCTTCTTGGGCTACGAAAGTACTGTCGGCCACATAGTCTGTGCGGAAAGTGGCCCCCACCATGGCGATAACGGTCTGCCCGGACAAGGTGGTGTGCAGATAGCGCAGATTCAATGTATGATTGATTTGCTGGTCCAGATCCGGATTACCGGTTGAGAGGAACAGCGGGTTTGTGTTGTTGATCACATGCTGCAGGTCCTGAAGCGACGGTGCAGTGGAGCTGCTGCGATAGCGCAACTGAAAGGAGTTGTTGCGGTCGGCCATATAGCGGGCGGTGAATGAGGGCAGCACGGAGAAGTAGGTATGCTTCAACTGCTCGGCATAGGGATAGGTTTCTTCGCCCTGCAAGGTGGACCACTGCATTTCGGCTCCTGCCATCAGACGGAGTTTGCCGACGTTCCAGCGCAGACCGAGACCGCCGGCCTGAGTGATGTAATCTGTCTGATATACGTTAGAAAGGTCTTCCACCAACTGCTCGTACAAGTCGTCCGTACCATTTGATTCATAGGTTTTCTGCTCCGCATCGGTGTTGGTGTACGACATCTTGTAATTGGCCTGCAACTGCACCTGGTCGCCCAGTTTCTCGGTGAACATCAGGTTGGTGCGGAACATCATCTGCCGTTGCAACATATCCTTATACTGGGAATAGGCCTCCTCGCAGAGCTGCTCTTCCTGCATTTTCCGCTCCAAGTAATCGGTGTAGGTGTCGCCGTTGCGGTCGGAATACTGGCCCCGGAAAGAGAGCGACAGGGTTCGTCCTTCGGTATTGAAGCGGTGGCGGTAAGTAGCGTCGCCGCCTATCTGCCAGGCTTTGACCAGATTGTCGGTCACACTGTTCACGCCCTCGGAAAAGATTCCGTTGAGCAGATTCTGTCCGTCATACAGACTGTATGTGTCGTTTCTCTGGAAGCTGAATTTAGGACGTATCTGCAACGAGTTGCGGTCGTCAATCTGATAGTCCAGATTCATGTTGATGCGGTGATTCCAGTTGTTCATGTCCGACTCGCTGTCCTGCTCGTAACTCATTCCCGGCAGCACGGAGTCGAAATATTTTCGAACCAGATTTTCTTCATAGTCGTTGTTGGTTTGGTTCAGGAAATAGCTGGTGGTCAGCTTCAGACGCTTGTCCCATTCATTCACATAGTTCACGCCCAGACCATTGGTTTGTGTCAGTCCGCCGAGTGATCCGACCATAAAATTATCGGTAGACGCGCTGCCGCCACGGCTTCCTCCCCCGCCGCGACCGCCTCGGCGCCCGCCACGCTTGGAGCTTTGTGACGACATCACACCGGCCAAGTCTTCCTGTGAGAAATTCTGCTGGTTCACGTTGTTACTCATACCCAGCACCGAAACGCGCTGCGTGTCATCAAACCAGTTCACGTTTCCGCCGGCATTGTAGCGGTTGTCCAGTCCGTAACCGCCATAAACCTTTCCGAACAGTCCCTCGCGATATTCGGGCTTAGTCACGATATTGATGGTCTTGATTTCCTCGCCGTCATCAAATCCCGTAAACTCGTCCTGATCGCTCTTCTTGTCGAACACCTCGATACTGGCCACAATGTCCGAAGGCAGATTCTTCAGAGCCAGATTGACATCGCCGTCGAAGAACTCCTTGCCGTCCACAAGTATCTTCTGCACCGCTTCGCCCTGTGCCTGTACCTCGCCCCCTTCCACCACGATGCCCGGCATCTTGGCCAGCAGGTCTTCGGTGGTGCTTCCCTCGAGCACTTTAAAGGCCGAGGCGTTGTAGGCCAGCGTATCCCCCCGCTGCTGGGCCCGGGTGGCGCGGGCTTCGACATTCACCTTGCCGATCTTTTGCACCTCTTCTTCCAGCTGCACATCAAACACATACTTCTTGTCGGCGCTCAGCGCCAGTTTGAGCCGGACTGTCTTATAACCCAAATAACGGGCCTCGAGCTGATAGTCGCCCAGCGGCAAACGGTCAAAGCGATAGTTTCCGTCCAAATCGGTCGTGGTATAGAGCGTATCCTTGCCCGCCTGAACAAGAGTCAGCGGAGCCATCGGCAAGGTTTCGCCACTCGTGCGGTCGGTCACCTGTCCGGACACAACCAGCTGCGCCTGAGCCATCATGGCCGCGGAACAGAACGAGGCAAACAGTGAGATTCTTTTTTTCATATTCGGTATAGTTTTATTGGTTTCTGGTGCAAAAGTATTCTGCTTGCGGAGGGTAAACAAGCAAAATGCGCCACTTGCGGGTGAACGACAGAAAAATGAGGGTAAACAACAAAATGAATATTTTTCCTTTCGCAAAAAGAACGGTATCTTTGCAACAGAAACAACAAAATCTGAAACCATGAATCAAAAGATACCTTTATTGATTGATGTGCTTTTCATCGTCATCGTGCTGCCGGCTCTCTGCCTGATGTTGCCCATTGACCGCTGGGTGACCAACAATTTCTGGTTCGTCTGCGCACTGATCTGCTGGCTCTACATTGTTTATTTCCTGAACCGGAAATTCACCATACCGCTGTTTTTCAAGGGGCGCAAGCACGTGCTGCTGGCCATAGGCATCCTGCTGGCCACCATATTCGTCACCTGGCTGCTGTCGCAATATCAGATGGAGTTTCCGCAACGCATGTTCCATCCCAACCGGGTGCGCCGCATCGGCAAGAGCCGGTTGCACCAGCAGGCGGTGTGGTTCCTGTTTACCACTGCCTCGGTGTTCAGCATCGCCACAGGACTGTTCCGAGAGCTTACGCGCCAGATTGTGCGGGGACATACGTTGGAATACGAAAAGAAGAAAGCGGAACTGGCCCTGTATAAAGCGCAGATCAACCCGCACTTTCTGTTCAACACGCTCAATACGCTGTATGGCATGGTGGTTCTCAAATCGGAACAGACCGAAACGGCTTTCATACAGTTCATCAACCTGATGAAATATATGTATACCAATCCCACCAAGGAGATGATACCGATAGAAGAAGAGGTGGAATACATCCAGGAATTTATCGAGATTCAAAAGTACCGGACGGAAAAGAAAGAACTGATTCACTTCAGCTACACGAACGACAATGCTTACCCCGGACTGCAAATCGTGCCGATGCTCCTGATCACGTTCATCGAAAACGCGCTGAAATACGGTCTGTCTTCGGTACACGATGATCCGGCAGATATTCGGATAGAGGTCCGGAACGGCATTCTGAACTTCCGCACCGACAACCGGAAGGCCTCCGAAGCGCACAACCGCCCGAAGGGAATCGGCATCGCCAACTGCCGCAAGCGTCTGGAACTGGCATACCCGGAACGCCACACGCTGGAAATCAAGGAAACGGAACACGAATTCAAAGTATTGCTCACCATAAAACTGATAGAACCATGAAATGTATCGCCATTGACGACGAACCGATAGCTCTGGAAATTATCAAGAAGTTCTGCAACCAGATGGGCGGACTGGAAATCGAAACTTTCAGCAACCCATTGACAGGGCTGGAGGCCATCAACCGCACTCTGCCCGACCTGGTATTTCTGGATATAGAAATGAAGGGAATCCACGGACTGGAGCTGGCCCGCAAAATGCCTGCCGGCGTGATGCTGATCTTTACCACAGCTTATGCGCAGTTTGCTCTGGACGGCTTTGAGCTGAATGCCATCGACTTTCTGCACAAGCCCTACTCGTTCGGCCGCTTTGAAACGGCGTTCAAGAAAGCGATTCATCTGAAATCCTTGCAAACGAGGGCGCAGCAAAGCGATGAGCAGTCGCTCGTGGTCAAGGCGGATTATAAGAATATAAAAATAATCTGCTCGGAGATTATTTATCTGGAAGCCATCAATAATTATGTAAAGATACATCTGAACGGCAGCCATCCGGTACTGACTCAATGCACTCTGAAAAGCCTCATCGAAAGCCTTCCCGAGCAACAGTTTCTGCGGGTGCACAAGTCATTCGTGGTGAACAGGGCGTTTATTGTCAGCTTTTCACGCACCGAAGTAGTCCTGCCCCAGGGAAAAATCCTTCCCGTGGGCAGAACCTATGCCGATGCCTTGCAGCAATAATCAGCGGTCCAGATGGAATTTCTTTTTGTAATAGGACTCGGCTGTATAGAGAGCCGCCGCCGGATTGTTTCCGGTGACGCGGTCCTTCGTGACCAAAGTGGTGGCGTATGCTTCGGAATATTTATAGAACAGACTGTCGTGTCCCACACACAAACCGATCACCACATTCAGATCCGTATGCGCTTCGTTCAGCAAGCGTGCCTGAAGAATCGGGTTACACATAGCCGCCCCGATAGATTCGCATTCCTTCGGGATTCCGAGCGATGATTTGGGTTTACCGGCCACCTTACAGATCACTGCATAAGCCTCAAAACCGTTGGCCTGAAGAATACGGGCAAAGATGCGTGCCTCGCGAATCAATCCGATGCAATTCGCAATGCCGATGCGCCGTGCTCCGATCTTACGGGCAAACTCCATAATCTCCTGCACACGGGTCCACTGACAGTAACCTTCGTATTCCACTTCGGCACTGGCCACCATAATATCGTGGTTTCTTTCCTCCTCATAACGCTCCAGCGCCCACTGCATATCCTCATCGCGCAGATGGGTGGTGGGACAGAATTCGGGATAAGTACGGTTCTGAAACTTGCAGTTCTGTGTTCCGCAATCCACACAGGAGTGTTTCTGCTTTTCTTCTTTCATTGCTTCGCCTTCCATAACTGTTTCTTTTTATAAACAAACACACAAAGATAGCACTTTGCTTCCACAACATCCTCCTTTTTCTGAACATTCTTTTTCTCTTTAAACCCAATGGCAGCATGCGAAAACCCATCCCTTGTAACATGTTAAAGCCTATAAAATAAAGGAACAATGTAAAAGTTTCCCTCTATCTTTGTGTCTGAAACCTCATAAAGAAAAGCACTTTTATGCGAACAGAAAAAGAAAAATGTCACTGCGGCGAATGGTATGATGCCAACAACGACGCCGAACTGATAGCTGAACGCCAACAATGCAAACAGCTATGTTTTGAATATAACCGGCTGTCGCCGCTGCAAACCGAGGAGCGCGCCGACTTGCTGCGTCGCCTGTTGGGACGCACCGGAAAGCAGTTCATCATCGAGCAACCCTTTTATTGTGATTACGGGTATAACATAGAAATCGGAGAGAATTTCTTCATGAACTTTAACTGCGTGATACTTGACGGTGCCAAAATAACCTTTGGCGACAATGTGTTTGTGGCTCCCAATTGCGGTTTCTACACCGCCGGTCATCCGTTACAGGTGGAACCGCGCAACCAGGGACTGGAGTACGCCTACCCCATCCGTGTAGGCAACAATGTGTGGATCGGGGCACAGGTGTGCGTACTGCCCGGAGTCACCATCGGCGACAACTGTGTGATCGGTGCCGGAAGTGTGGTCAACAAAGATATTCCGGCCAACTCACTGGCGGTGGGAAATCCCTGCCGTGTAATCCGACAGTTAGATCCGAAAGAAATGAAGAATACCCGATCATGATGATAAAAGCTACCCATCAAACAACTGCCCCCAATAAAATTATATTTAGCAATTCAACAGCAGTTATATAGGCGCAAGATCTTCTTTTTCAGAAAGAATCATCTGCCAACGTATTCAAGAGCACTTACTTATATTCAAAAGTTCACTTCTTTTATGAATACCTCTTACAAACAAAAACAGGATATACAGCAGTCGGCTTCTTTCCTCTTTATGAAAAAGCTGGCGCAATGGATGGACCGCTACTATCTGGACCCGCTCATCGGTCTGATTCCCGGCATCGGTGACGTAACAACAGCGCTGCTCTCACTGCCGCTCATTTATCTATGCATCGTCCAGATCCGTTCGTTGCCTCTTACCTTAGCCGTTATTTACAATATGCTGACCGATGTGGTGCTGGGCATGCTCCCGTTCGGGGTGGGCGCGGTACTCGATTTCGTAAACCGCTCGTTCATACAAAACTGCCGGATGATTACCCGCTACGTGGAGAACGACCGGAAAACCGTTGCCGCCGTGCGCCGCAAGGCCGTATGGATGGCTCTGGCCATTGTGGTGCTCTGCGCGCTCATCTATCTGCTTACTCTGTGGATTGGCCAACTGATGCAATGGTTTATAGGGCTCTTCCAATAAGTCTATATACTGGGAAAAACCGGTAAAAAGCAAAAGAATGTTAAACTAAAGTCATCTCAGGCAGTAAATCATCCTCTGCGCTGTTTATATAGGCGAGTACTCGAAGCAAATATGTATCAACCCATAAAACAGTAAACAATGAAAAAAGCATATAAATTTATCGCTCCGGCTCTGATTGGCATTCTTGGATTCAGCTCTTGCAGCAATGAAGAAAACGGTGGATTCCAGTTTCCCACCGCCGAATCCGTAATCGGCAACTATCAGGGCACTATCCAGACTCCGAGTACCGACTCCACACAGCTGAAAGAAACGGCTGCTTCCGTAGGCCTGGACTCCATCTACATTGCCGACATGGCCGTAGACGATATTATCCGTATTCTGGCCGGCGACAGCATTACCGATTCCATCAGCTATCCGGAACAGGTGGCCTACACCATGAAATATGAAAGAAAAATCAACCTGACCTTCGACACCGTGTGGGTGGCAACCCAGCCCGACACACTCCGTTTCGACTATACCCGCGGCGATTCAACCTATCAGATCAAGGTGGTGTTCGACGAAGAGAAGACAGGAGCTTACAGTATATTCGACAGAGAACTAAAACTAAACCTACAAGCAAACAAACTGATCATTAATGAAGATACCGTTCAGACTTTCCATTCTATTCCCTATCAAATTCTACTCAATAAACAATAAGTCCTAAAGAAATAGAATAAAGTCATTATTATCTTCAGTCCGGTTGGAACCTTGCCCATGATTTCAGGTTCCAACCGTTTTTCCTAAAAAAATACGGTACAGATTGGCATGAAAAGCAATAAAGAAACAAACCTGATCCGGGAACTGCAACAAAACAACCGGGACGCCCAGCGCAGGCTTTACCAGCAATACGCCGGAAAGCTGAACTCGGTGTGCATGCGGTATATCGGACATCAAGAAGACTGTAAGGATGTGTTGCAGGACATCTTTATCAGAATCTTCACTTCCATTGTTTCTTTTGAATATCGGGGAGAAGGATCGCTCGAAGCCTGGATCAACCGGATTGCCGTGCACGAATGCCTGTCTTTTCTGAAAAACAAAGGCAGACTGCAATCGTTCATACTGGTGCAGGAGGACCTGCAAAGGGAGTCGGAACAGATCGAAGAGCCTTTTCCCGAACTGGAGAAGGTGCCCGCACAGGTGTTGCAGGAGCTGATTTGCGAACTGCCGCCCGGCTACCGCACGGTGCTGAACCTTTATGTGTTCGAAGAAAAGAGCCACAAGGAAATTGCCCAAATGCTCGGCATCGCGGAAAAGACCTCTTCTTCACAACTTTACAAAGCCAAGGCACTGCTTGGCAAATGGATCAAACGATATAAAAAACAAAATGCTTATGGATGACAAATGGTCTGACCAGTTGCGCCAAAAACTGCAACATCACGAAGAAACGGTTCCCGATGACTTGTGGAACCGGATAGAATGCCGGCTGGAAGAAGCTTCCAAACAGCCCGCAGCCGAGAAGAAAACGAAGCACCGCCCGCTGTATGCTGCCCTGTGGAGCGGAGCGGCGGCAGCCTGTGCCCTGCTGGCGCTGTGGCTGGGAGGGGAATACGGACCGAAGGAGATACCGGCCGGTGCCCCGCACCTGACGGCCGAAATGCCGAAGACCATAGCCCGTAATGCCGACTCCAAGGCCGAAACACCGGAGCAGGAAACTGAAGCGCCGGAACAGGAGACACCAATAGCGGCTGCACCGGACCGCATCCACCACGGACAGGGACTTCCGGAAACGGTTCCGGCAACGACCAAGGAGGAATTGCCGACGGCAGAAACAGCGGTAAAGGAAGAGGAACAACCGGCAACGGAAAGCCCGGCACAAGAGGAAGAGACAGCAACAGTACGCGAACTGGACCGCATACATTTCCCAAAATCCGGCTCCAGCGGAAAGTCCGGCAGCACCCTGCCCGACCACCAGCCTGCGCGCACGGCACAATGCTGGGCACTGGCTATGGCAGCAACACAGGGCATCCCCCAGTCCCAACTGAACTATGGCGGACAGGGAGACATCAACAAGGGTAAGTTCCACACCGCTACCATCAACGGCAGTACCTGGGGCGAATCGCATCTGACAGACATTCTGCTCTACAACAAGAACGGTACTCCCGAGACCGACATCAACCATCATCAGCCCATCACGGGCGGAGTGAAAATCCAGTACCGTCTGAATGATGTCTGGAGTCTGGAGAGCGGACTCACCTATACCCTGCTGCGCTCGGAACTCCGTTCGGGCGGAAACAGCTATTTTTATAAGACAGACCAGCGACTGCACCTGCTGGGCATTCCCATAAAGGTGAACTACACTTTCTGGCAGAACAGACACTGGCAGACCTATGCGCAGGCCGGCATGCTGTTCGAAAAAGATATAGCAGGAAAAGAAACCACGGATTACTATAAGGAAAAACAAAAGGTAAGTTCCGACCGGAACGACATCCGGATACAGGGACTGCAATATACAGCTCTGTGCGGAGCGGGCATCCAGTTCAACTGCACCCGCCATCTGGGCATTTATGCCGAACCGGGACTGGCCTGGCACATTGTGCCCGACAAAAGCATTCAAACCATCTATACGGACAAACCTCTAAACTTTAACATAGAATTAGGAATGCGCCTCAGCTGGTAGGGGCGCATTCCTTTTTTCGTTACTCCGAAACCGCTCTCCGGAAATTATTGGTAAAGATCAACCGGGTGCCTGTGCTGGCATCTGTCTGCACTTCCCGAATGGAAATCCTCTTATCCGTCCATTCCAGAATCTCATGGGTCACGGTGCTTGCTCCAAATCCGGGAGGAGCCTCCTGATTCATCGGAAAGAAGAAAGTGCATCCCTCATCGAGAATCAGATTCTTTCCTTCTATCCGATAAGATGATTCCTTTCTCCATCCGGATACGAAAGTATACAGAATACCGTCGTCTCCGAAACAAATCTTAACATCCTTCTCACCACCCATTTCGTCGCGGGTAATGAGCTTGCCCAGAGGATAAACCACCGGATGCTCCTCACCGTCAATGATGTAGGGATTTCCCCCGTTGGCATCGTAGCCTTCACACATCAGACTCTCATACTCCCAAGTTACACTCGGCTGACCGGACTCTTTTTCAGTCTCCTCTTCGCAAGCTGTCAGGAACAGCGGAAACAGCAAAAGGAAAATTCCAAATAAATTCTTCAGTTTCATGATTTCTGTCTTTTTAGAGGTTTTCATACTTATATCCACAAAAGTAATTAAAATGACAGAAAAAGCAGCCGCAGTATTTTACTTTTTTATCCGATAAATCTCCCTGCACAAAATCCGAGACAAGGCACAACGACAGCACGACAGCCCCAACACTTTCCTTTTGTCACTCTTTTTGCCGATTTGCTGACGCACGCCGCATCCCAAAGCACGAATCGGGAAGGAAAGCTGCATAAATATGCAGAGCAGCACCGCATAAAACAGGTATATATACCGATTTTATGCAAAAAATCAGCCGATAACCCTGCGCCACAACCACAGGAAACCACACGAAGGACCACAGCGGTTGCCGGAAAACACCGTGGTGAATTTCCCAAACGGTCAGGATGAGTGGAAAAAAGCATCCCGAAGAAAGAAAAAACGGCTCCGAAAAGCAGAAAAGAAACGGCTCTTACGGCTATTTCACACAAGGAGCAGACACGGGAAAAAGCAGATTACTCACAATAAGACAGCATCTTACAGCTCCCAAAGAGACCAGAGACTGCGATTTTCACACACTCCCTTCCGTGAATACGTAAAAACTGGAATCTCAACCCGCCGAAATATCATTTTGTCAAAATGTAAGGCTACAGTTGTGCGAATCGTATAAAATTCTTAATTTTGCTCTTTCAGAAATTAATTACTAACAATAACTGTTTACCCTTATGGAAAATCAAGAAAAATTTACCGGTCTGCCCGAAAATGCCTTTCGGGAACTGAAACCGGGCGAGCAGTATGAACCGCTCATGTCGCCGCAGCGACAGTACAAGGAGGTGAATCTGTGGTCGGTGCTGTGGGGTGTGGTCATGGCCGTGATCTTCTCGGCAGCCACTGCCTATCTGGGCCTGAAAGTGGGCCAGGTGTTTGAAGCCGCCATCCCCATCACCATCATTGCCGTAGGTGTGGCCGGAGCCACCCGCCGCAAAGGTGCTCTGGGCGAGAATGTGATGATTCAGAGCATCGGTGCCTGTTCGGGCATGGTGGTGTCGGGAGCCATCTTCACGCTGCCGGCGCTGTATATCCTGCAGGCCAAGTACCCGGAAATGACGGTCAACTTCATGGAGGTGTTCATCGCCTCGCTGCTGGGCGGTGTACTGGGTATCCTGTTCCTGATCCCCTTCCGCAAATATTTCGTGAAGGACATGCACGGAAAATATCCGTTCCCCGAAGCCACTGCTTCCACTCAGGTACTTATCTCGGGCGAGAAAGGCGGCGGACAGGCCAAGCATCTGGTCATTGCCGGACTGATTGGCGGACTGTATGACTTTGCCGTGGCCACCTTCGGTCTGTGGAACGAGAACTTCACTACCCGCTGCATGCAGTGGGGCACGGATCTGGCCGACAAAGCCAAACTGGTATTCAAGATCAACACCGGTGCGGCCGTACTTGGTATGGGCTACATCGTGGGCTTCAAATATTCGCTCATCATCTGTCTGGGTTCCGTGGCCGTATGGTGGGTCATCATTCCGCTGATTGCTGCCATCTGGCCCGACCTGAATGTGAGCAGTGGCAGTGAAGTGATTGCCGCGGCGAGTGCTTCGCCCGAACAGATCTTTGCCTATGCCAAGAGCATCGGTATCGGCGGTATTGCCATGGCGGGCATCATCGGTATCATCAAGAGCTGGGGCATCATCAAGGGAGCCGTATCCCTGGCCGCCCAGGAGATGAAGGGAAAGAACGAAGGCGACAAGCAGGTGGAGCGCACACAGCGCGACCTGTCCATGAAGATTGTGGCTATCGGCTCCGTGATCACGCTCATCGCCATCTTCCTGTTCTTCTATCTGGACATCATGCAGGGCAATCTGCTCTTTGCCATCGTGGGCATCCTACTCGTGGCTGTCATCTCTTTCCTGTTCACCACCGTAGCAGCCAACGCCATTGCCATCGTGGGCAGCAACCCGGTTTCGGGCATGACGCTGATGACACTGATTCTGGCTTCCATCATCATGGTGGCCGTAGGCTTGAAAGGCACCGGCGGTATGGTGGCAGCGCTCATCATGGGTGGTGTGGTTTGTACGGCTCTGGCCAGTGCGGGTTCGTTTGTCACCGACCTAAAGATCGGTTACTGGCTGGGCAGCACACCGAAGAAACAGGAAACCTACAAGTTCCTCGGCACCCTGGTATCCGCCGCTACCGTAGCCGCTGTCATCATGATTCTGAACAAGACATACGGATTCACCAGCGGACAGCTGGCTGCCCCGCAAGCCAACGCCATGGCGGCTGTGATCGAACCGCTGATGAGCGGTGCCGGAGCGCCTTGGTTGCTCTATGGCATCGGTGCCGTAATCGCCATCGTGCTCACGCTGTGCAACGTATCGGCACTGGCATTCGCCTTGGGTATGTTCATCCCGCTGGAACTGAACTTGCCGTTGTTGGTGGGTGGTATCATCAACTGGTACGTAAACAGCCGCAGCAAGGACACTGTCCTGAATGAACTGCGCAACGAACGCGGCACCCTGATCGCTTCGGGATTCATTGCCGGCGGTGCGCTGATGGGTGTGGTGAGCGCGGCCATGAAATTCGGCGGCATCTCCTTCGAGTTTGGCGACTGGTGGGCCAATCCGTGGAGCGAAGTGCTGTCGCTCGTGGTTTATGTGGTGCTCATCTACTACATCATCAAGAGCTGTCTGATGGTGAAGAAATAAACATACACCCCTCCCCTTGCGGGAGATAACCATACAAAAAGCCCTTCCGGCGCGCTCCATCCCGAGTGAATGGAATTGCCGGAAGGGCTTTCTTATTTCAGAAAAACATTTCCGCAAACGGAAAACTGTTCCCGAATTTAATCAACGGTAATGGTCGGAATACCGGTTTCGGTCTTCTCGCGGATCACTTCACAATCCTGAGGCACATTGTAGAAGGCACGTTTTCCAAGAACAACGTTTTCAGGAATATAAATCCGTTTCAGCCTTGGGCAGCTCTCAACAGCATAATCGGAAATAACCTCTACACCTTCGGGGAATACAATCTCTTCCACATAGTCATGTCCCGAAACGACTTCCTTGCCATAAACCTTGTTAGGCTTAAGCACAATTCGTTTGAGCATATTAGGAATGAAATAAGGAGTGGTGGTGTCACCTTCTCTCAGATAAATCACATCTTCATACTCCTCCAGATAGGGATTGGCCGGATCCACATGCACCTGCTCTACCGATTTGCCGTGCACTTTCAGACCAATCACTCCCTGATAGCCAATGGATGCAATGTTCTTTCCGATATACACTTCCTTAATCTCTTCCGGAAACGCAGACTCAGGATTGAAAGCCGTCAGTATAAAACCCTTGGCGCTGTAAGGAACTGTATACTTCGTGTCGCCGGACTTGATTTTTACCAGAGTCAATTCACCGCCACTATACTCCACGAGAGACTTGTCATCCTCAAAAACGGTCCACTCCAGGAAATACGGATTAAAGTCCTTGCAGGCATTCGCATCATCCGCATCGAGCATGAAATTGTTGGTCGGATCACTCAAATACCATTTTCCATCAAGACAAACATACAGCCACGCATGTCCCTGTCCCCAGGTAAATCCGTTGGCACTGACAGCTGGAATATTCTGGGAAAGAAGCATCACTTTGAGCAGATTGGCCTTACCCTGACAGATTCCTTTTCGGTTCTTGAATACGGGATAAGGATCGTTGTCCGATTCCGTATACTCAATGCTGTTAAACACCCAAGTCAAAAGACAGTCGTGAATGGCTTTCTGAGATGTCATTCCAGCCACAATCTTATCCACATAATCCTTGATTTCCTGATACTGCTCTGTGGTGATCTGCGTATCGTACAAAGAAAGTCCCTGCTCCGGATTGCCGGCTTTAAGGAGTTTCATGGCTTTTTCGTGATAGGTACCTTCAAGAGCCACTGCACCGTCCTCTACCGGAAAGAACTGACCGGCATCAGAATTTCCGCTTTCTACCTTTTCTGTAGGAGCAGACAGCTGCAAGTCATCCATCTCTGTGCTGCAAGAAACGAAAACGCCCGCACACAAAAGAGCACAAAAAATAGGTAATTTTCTCATCATAATAATTCAAAAGTTTAAAACAATATTGCCAAATATAATAAAAAACGAATTCCAAAATATAATATATAACCTTTTTTATCAAAACAAGTTTTAAACGAAACAAGAAATTAACATGGAAAGAGATCTTTTAGAGAATTCAGAAACAGCATAAGGCGGCCGGAAAGCCGCATCGCCAAATCCCATGCAGACAGGCGGAAAGGCCGCAAAAGGCTCTCACAAAGGAAAAATACCGTTAAAAAATCTACATTTAAAAAAAACAGGCTTCAAACCTTGGGCAAATCAAAGTTTTGTTATAACTTTGCGCCGCTATTACGAGTTAATGGCATATTTCAAACCTATAAACAATTAAAAATTATTTATGGCAACTAAAATCAGATTACAGCGTAGAGGACGTAAGAGCTATGCATTCTATAGCATCGTTATCGCTGACGTAAGAGCACCACGTGATGGTAAGTTTACAGAGAAAATTGGTACTTACAACCCGAATACCAATCCGGCCACTGTAGATTTGAAATTCGATCGCGCTCTTTATTGGGTAGAAGCTGGCGCACAGCCAACTGATACTGTTCGCAACATTCTTTCTAACGAAGGTGTGTACTTGATGAAACACCTGCGTGGTGGTGTAAAGAAGGGTGCTTTTGATGAGGCTACCGCTCAGGCTAAATTCGAGGCTTGGAAGAGCGACAAGCAGAAGGGTATCGAGGCTTTCGAAGCAAAGAAGGCTGCTGACGCTAAGGCTGCTGCTGCTGCTCGTCTGGACGCTGAGAAGAAAATTAATGAAGAGATCGCTAAGAAAGTAGCTGAAAAGAAAGCTGCTGCCGCTGCTGCTCAGGCTGAGACAGAGGCTGCTGCCGAGGCTACTGCAGAAGAAACTGAAACTCCTGCTGAAGCATAAACATTTTAATTTCTTTCGCTTCTTTCAAACAAACATTTTAGAAAGGTCTTACCCTCGGGTAAGGCCTTTCCCCTTTTTATCCCCTCACCCGTTTTCCGGTTTCCAGAAAAAACGGCCACCGAAAAACGGTAACCGCATCTTGCTGCGGTTGTTTCATTTTTGTAAGGAAACATGGCCTGCGCTTAATATTCTTTATTTTTGGTTTATTCTTCCTATCAAAACGGTGGTTTTTATCTTTTTATCCGTATATTTACCGCAAAACAAACCAAAATCAAAGAAAAACAAACCACTATGAAACTGAAAAACCTTTGCATCCTGACTCTGCTCGGCGGATGCACACTGACCATAATTCCGGGATGCGCACGCAGCACAACAGGACAAAACATGACCGGAAACGGCGACACGGCGCAAATCGTCAAAAAGGCTTTGCAGGAAAAAGCCTTCAAGGTCCATGTCACACAGATGTATCCGCAAAACCGCCGCGCCCGTTCGCTCACCACTTATTACTCTCTGGAGTTGCGCAATGATTCCGTGTTCTCGGATTTGCCTTACTTTGGCGAAGCCTATACTCCCCAGATGCCCAACGACAAGGGGCTGGTATTCGAAGGACCGGTCATGAATCTGAAAATCACTCCCGAACGGAAAGAGAAAACCGTGATTTCCTTCGACGCACGCAACAACGGAGATACTTATACCTATTATGTTACGTTGTGGAACAATGGAGTTTCCGACATCAGAGTGCAGGCCATGCGCCGGCAGTCCATCTCCTATCACGGCGAATTGGAGGAGTAATCTCCTCCGCGGGTGAGAAACAAAGAAAAGAACAGATTTTCTTTGTTTCTCACTTTTTTTTCCTAACTTTGTGGCAGACGAAGAAACAAAGGGGTGCCCGTTTGCTTGGCGGGCTGAGATCATACCCTATGAACCTGAAGCGGATTATACCGACGTAGGAATTGTTTTTTGACAAACCAATCCTTTTCTTTATCGGCATGGCTTTTCGGGCTCCGGAGGTACAGATTCATTCTGTCCGGACATCGGCATGGCGCGCTCCCCCTGACATGAATTCGTCCATACGAATTGTATAACCCGTAAACATATAGTTATGCTGCAATTACAGTTTATCACGCATCATAATGAGCGTTTCTCTTATCTCGACTCGGCACGCATGGCGCTCGAGGGCGGATGCCGCTGGATTCAGCTGCGCATGAAGCAGGCCGGCGAAGAGGAATTCATCGAGACTGCCGAACAGGTACGCCGCCTGTGCGACCGCTATCAGGCCACGTTCATCATCGACGACCATGTGGAATGGGTGCACCGGGTAAAGGCCGACGGAGTACATCTGGGCCTGAAGGATATGCCGGTGGACGAGGCACGACGAATCCTCGGACCGGAGGTGATTATCGGCGGCACGGCAAACACCATCGAGGATGTCGTGATGCATGCCCAGAGAGGCGCGAACTACATCGGTTGCGGACCGTTCCGCTTTACGACAACCAAAGAAAAGCTCTCGCCGATTCTCGGTCTTGAGGGATATCGGAACATCACTGCAGAAATGAAAAAGCGGGGCATCAGCCTGCCCATCGTAGCCATCGGCGGTATCACACGGGCAGACATCCCGGAAATCATGCAGACCGGAGTGACGGGCATCGCTCTGAGCGGTACCATCCTGAATGCGGAAGATCCGGTGGAAGAAACCCGACGCATCCTGCAACTGTAAACCGGCAGCGCTTCATTTCATCAAGAATCAATCAATTAACCGATCACTCAATAGTTATGGAAGATAAAATCAGAATTTCCTACCCGAACTCAGAGAAAGTGTATCTCCAGGGAGTGCGCTTTCCAAACATTCGTGTGGGTATGAGAAAAGTGAACCTGACTCCTACCGTAACCATCAACGACAAGGGAGAACAGGAGTTTCACGAGAATGCCCCGGTGTTTGTATACGACACCAGTGGCCCGTACAGCGATCCGAACATCGAAATCGACCTGAAAAAAGGATTGCCGCGCCTGCGCGAACAGTGGATTCTGGACCGTGGCGATGTGGAACAGCTCGAAGGCATGACTTCGGAATACGGACGGATGCGTCAGGCCGACAAGAGTCTGGACCATCTGCGCTTTGAACACATCACCCGCCCTTATCGTGCCAAGAAAGGCCACTGCCCCACTCAGATGTATTATGCCAAGCAGGGCATCATCACTCCGGAAATGGAATATGTAGCCATCCGCGAGAACATGAACTGCGCCGAGTTGGGCATCGACACACATATCACTCCGGAGTTTGTACGCGACGAGGTGGCTGCGGGACGCGCCGTCATCCCGGCCAACATCAACCACCCGGAAGCCGAACCGATGATCATCGGCCGCAACTTCCTGGTCAAGATCAATACGAACATCGGCAACTCGGCAACCACTTCGAGCATCGAAGAGGAAGTGGAGAAATGTGTGTGGAGCTGCAAATGGGGAGGCGATACGCTGATGGACCTCTCTACCGGCGAAAACATTCACGAAACGCGCGAATGGATTGTGCGCAACTGTCCGGTTCCGGTAGGCACCGTGCCGATGTATCAGGCCATGGAGAAGGTAAAAGGAAAAGCCGAGGATCTGACTTGGGAACTGTTCCGCGACACGCTGATCGAACAGTGCGAGCAGGGAGTGGATTACTTTACCATTCACTGCGGCATCCGCCTGAAGAACGTGCACTATGCCAACGAGCGCCTGTGTGGCATGGTGAGCCGCGGCGGAAGCATCATCTCCCAGTGGTGCAGCTATCATCAGAAGGAAAGCTTCCTGTATGAGCATTTCGACGACATCTGCGACATCCTGGCCCAGTACGACGTAGCCGTATCCTTGGGCGACGGATTGCGACCGGGTGCCATCTTCGATGCCAACGACCGGGCTCAGTTTGCCGAACTCGACACGATGGGCGAACTGGTAGAGCGCGCGTGGGCCAAGAACGTGCAGGCCTTTATCGAGGGACCGGGACATGTGCCGATGCACAAAATCCGCGAAAACATGGACCGTCAGATCGAAAAATGCCACGAGGCTCCGTTCTATACACTCGGTCCGCTGGTAACCGACATCGCACCGGGCTACGACCACATCACCAGCGCCATCGGAGCGGCACAGATCGGTTGGTACGGCACCGCCATGTTGTGTTATGTGACTCCAAAGGAACATCTGGCTCTGCCGAACAAGGAAGACGTGCGCAACGGCGTGGTCACTTACAAGATTGCCGCCCATGCCGCCGACATCGCCAAAGGGCATCCGGGTGCCACCGTACGGGACAACGCCTTGAGCAAAGCCCGCTACGAGTTCCGCTGGAAAGACCAGTTCAACCTGGCTCTCGACCCGGACCGCGCCATGGAATACTATAAGAGCGGTAATCACTTCAACGGCAAATACTGCACCATGTGCGGACCGAACTTCTGTGCCATGCGTATCAGCCAGCGCATGAAAAACTGCGAATTTGACGCCGAAGCACAGGCAAACATTCAGAACGACGAACAATAATAACCAACTAAAAATAAAAGCAAAATGATCGAAACGAAAGTATCACAGGGCATTATCAGCACCTACTTTGAGAAAATGCAGAAGAATCTGAATCTGGACGTAGCCATCGTGGGTGGCGGCCCTTCAGGCATCGTAGCCGCTTACTACTTGGCCAAGGCCGGTTTGAAGGTGGCTCAGTTTGACCGCAAGCTGTCTCCGGGTGGAGGTATGTGGGGCGGTGCCATGATGTTCAACCAGATTGTGGTGCAGGAAGAAGCCATGGATATCGTGCGCGACTTTGACATCAACTACGCTCCGTTTGAGGACGGTCTGTATGTGATGGACTCTGTTGAGAGTACTGCCGCCCTGCTCTACAAGGCCGTACACGCAGGAGCTACCATCTTCAACTGCTACTCGGTAGAGGATGTCATCTTCAAGAATGATGTAGTGAGCGGTGTGGTTGTAAACTGGACCCCGGTGTTGCGCGAAGGTCTGCACGTCGACCCGCTGAACATCTTGGCAAAATGCGTGATCGACGGTACCGGACACGACAGCGAAATGTGCTGCACCGTGGCCCGCAAGAACGGCATCAAGCTGAACACCGAAACCGGTGGTGTGATCGGTGAGCGCTCACTGGATGTGGTAGCCGGCGAGGACGAAGTGGTTAAGGGTACCAAAGAAATCTATCCGGGACTGTATGTCTGCGGTATGGCAGCCTCAGCCGTTTCCGGAACTCCACGTATGGGACCTATCTTCGGCGGTATGCTGATGAGCGGTAAGAAGGTGGCCGAAATGATTATCGAAAAGCTGAAGAAATAAAATCACCGATAAGCAAACAAAAGCCTCATGAGAACATAAAACGACACTCATGAGGCTTTTATCATATTCTGACCTATATCCTTTCAGCTTGAATCAAGAAGGCATCACCAGATGTCCTCCGCCTTTTCAGGATTCTGAAATACTGTTGCTGGAACCAGCTCCAGATAATCCAATAAGATCTCACTATTCATACCAGAAGGTGTCTTTATTCGAAGATAATATGTCTCACCAGCTCGCATATCAAATGCTCCAATAATACGCCGGATAGAAGTTTTTGAATCACGCAGAGATTCTCCTCCCCCCATAAAATTCCGAATTCCTTTAGGAGCCTTCATGAGATTTGCCTGATAAAGAATCAAATCAGAGTCAACAAAAGAATCACTCCAACCAAAGGGAATATAACCCGTGTCAAAATTCACCCGTTCATCAATAGGGATACCTATAGCCGCGATATTATCCTCTGTACCAAAATAATACTGCACAATACCACGTAAAGGATTACTAAAAAATCCCATACGAACCTGATACATGCCATCGGCAGAAACTGGTGGTAATTTTATTAATACATCGCTTCCATCTTTCTGGGCAGGAAGACTCAACTCATCTCCCTGGTAATCACTCCAACCACCTATAAATCCTGGATTATAAAACAGATTTCCGGATAGTACTTTAATATTATCCATATAGTCCACTGGCAAATAAAGAGTCCGGAATGAATTATTCATCAGGCGACGATAGCCCAGATTCATCAATTCGGGAGTCAATGAAGTAAAATCAAAACGCAGTCTTTCTTTTGCAAGTCCATTCAATGCAAAATTATCATCATAAACCAACATTTTATTCAGGAAATAAATATTTCCGTTTGATGCCTTTTGCATATGCTCTCCTGAAACAAGAATGCCCTCAATCTTTACTTTTTGCTCCATAAAGGTTTGCGGGTTATGTTCTACAATACGGTTCAAGCGAACACCGCCAGAAGAAGTACTTTCGTAAAGCTTCAGCAAACGACGATCTTCTCCCATCGTAGTATAATATTCATATACGGGAATTGTAGGATGAGCTATACCTGTTTCCAGAAAGGCGCCAAGATCAAAATCATACTCATTATAATGAATCACCAATTGCTCCGGTCTTAAAATCTGCGGCAAAAGATGATAAGCAACAAAACGGTTTACTACATGACGCGCATCCGTGTACTGATCATTATACAGCATACCTTCAAAAACAGAATTATCCGCATAATGCTCCTGCAAATAAGCCGTCAACGTGGCAGCATCCCGAATACCTCTTGAAGCAAAAACACTATCATGTTCCGCAAAAACAGTAAAGGCATAAGGACGACTTTGGGGAGTTTCGGGAGTTCCCTGAGTTGGATTATAAGGAGGATTATATTCCATAACGAAATCTTCATCCTCTGTTGCCATTAAAGCCTGATCCCATTGTGTTTCCTTCAACAGTTTTGTAAAGACCTTAAAATCGGCCTGCTGTTCCAGAGCTGCGGGTAATAAAAGTGCATCATCTTTAGATACATCACTAGTTTCCTGCGCCATTAATGGAAAGCCACAAGCCAGGAAAACTAGGGTAAGTCCCATTTTTTTATAGATGTTATTCATAATCGTCTTATTTATTCGTTTGTTATTGCTTTGTCAATCTGCATGACCACTCCTGATTGCATCTGGTCTGAAAAGAAAAGCTGATAATTAGATTCTCCGACCTCTTTTACATATCGAATTGAACTCGGGATGGTCTTTGCAGTAGATACCGAAAAGACATTTCCTTTATCTCTCCGAACAGAAACAGTCTGAGAAGTATGATTACCAGTCAACAGACAAGTTGTGATTTTGGATTCTGTATTTTCTGGAATATCTGTCATTACATTTCCAAACAAGATGTGCTGATCGATAAAGAAAAACAGTTCCGTAACCTTTTCGAGCACTTCATACTTACCTTTTATCTCCCAATCGGCAGAATCTATCAGATTATCCGCCATCGCCCTGATCTCATCCCAGGAAAGCAAGGTACCACTACGGAAAGCTGCCTCCAAAGCCTCATCCGTAGGAGCAAATATGGTATAGTTTACAGCCGTAGAATTCCAACGGAACTTCTTCTTTCCGGAACTCAAAGTCTCGAAAAAAGAAAAATACGGTGTTCTCTCCCAATATTCATAATCTGGATCAAAAAATCCTAATTGATCCATCAAATCCAAAGGAATATCCTCCAGCAACTGCAAAAACTTTGGAGAAAGTTCCTGTAATGCCTCATGCGTGCTGCACAACGTTTCACTCAACACAGCATCTGTAACGATACATTTTCTATTGTCGGAACCATTCAAGACTTGCACCGCATTGACATTAGTCTGATATTTATTTCCTTTTCTTGTAGCTTCCAATTCATAGGTTCCTTTGTAACCTTCTTCCGATTCTTCAATCATTGAACCAGTCACGGTTTTCAGTTCCTTTCCATTTCCGAAAGCAAACTGATTCATAACCAAACGTTTTAAAAAGGCGCCCAACTCTGCAGAGGAAGGGGTTATTCCTAAAAATCCACCGACCTCACCCGTTTCTGGATCATATCTTTTCAGTTGAGCACGAAAAGGAAAAGAAGCAGCTTTATCCAAAGTTACGGACAAAACGCAAGGCAGGTTCGGAGTCTTTGGATTCACGACTGGAATAGCCTCAAAGGCTTTGTCTGTAGGAATGAAAACACGTGTAATATTAGAAGCATTAAGATAGGGAGCAAACATGTATGGAGCCAGGACAGAGTTTTCCTCAAACAAAATGGTTTTCATGATCTCGCATCCCTCCAGATTCTTAATCTGATCTGTCAGAGTGACCAAGGTGTCATTAAAATAAATTTGTTTCAAATCGGCCAAAGGTACACGAATCTCTCCCTGACTTTTTGTCTTGATGACTTGAGTCTGCCCTCCGTTCTCAAATGTAATGCTATAAGCATCCGACAAATCATACGTTTTGGTCTTGGTCTGTACCTGAATCGGTGTCTGAGCCCACGCGCCGATGCTGGACGCCATCAATATAATCGGTAAAATCTTTTTCATCTCTTCAGAATTTTAATGGTTTGATTATTTACTTTTACTAATAACAATCCTTGAGAGAAATCCATCAACGATATGCTACATGAGGAACCCCGAACAGCAACATCCTTTAGAAGTACACCGGAAGCATCATATACCTGAACTGGCGCATTCCCCGTTACTCCACTGATATACAAGATTCCATTGTCCATACGATAACAAAGAGTCTCTGAAGAAACATTCTTGATATCCGTAGACGGCTGACTAAAAGACAGGGAAGCAACATCATCTATCAAGAAAATAAACTCTGTTTTTTGTAACCAATGATTATATACCTTCAATAGATTCTTCTGCAACTTTACCTCGGAAGAAGCCTCCAGCTGCATTTGCAAAGACGATCCGTCGCGCATTTTCAGAAATGCAGTAAGATCATCTGCGTAGATATTTGGAAAGACCAAACATGCTACAATACTCAATAATAATTTTTTCATGTCTATAGATTTAAATAAAGAACAATTACAAATATATGTTTTAATCCAAGAGAAATAAATTAATTTTGTAGACTTTTTTTACACAGTATTTAAAATACGAAGACCACAAAAATGTAAAAAAAGACACAAGGCATCATGGAATATATAAAAAAAGAGTTATCCCTCTTTTCTTACGAAAGAAAGGCATAACTCTTTTATCTCAAAACATGTATTTTGTATTTTCCGAAGAAGTCCTTATCAGAACCTCCCCCGTTTTGTAGTTCACCAATAATCAGAATGCATCATGCTTCGCGATTCGGATTACTTGTTCTGCTTGATTTCCTTCAGCATTTCCTGAACAGCGGCCTCCAATTGAGCATCCTTGCCGGCAAGCACATCTTCAGGTTTGTTATACACCTCGATGTCGGGATCAAGCTGCTGGTTCTCCAGAACACCGCCACGCATATCCACGGCAGTAACCTGAGGAATACCGAACACCAGTCCGCCATCGAGATACTCCCACCATACGGCTGTCATGGTTCCCGGAACCGGAGCACCGACCAGTTTACCAATACCCTGCTCCTTATAATACCAAGGAGTTCCGTGAGCATTGGAATAGTTGTCCTCACAAACGAGCATGCACGAAGGTTTGAACCAACGGTCGAACGGGTCGTTACCGATGAACTGGCCGCGCGGTTTGTACTGCAGCGTGCGCTTACCGCTCAGCAGGATACAGATATCGTCGTGCAGCCAGCCGCCTCCGTTATGACGGGTGTCTACCACCACGGCATCCTTGTTACGGTTCTCGTCGCTCATCAACTCCTTATAAAGTTTCTGGAAACAAGCTGCGTTCATCTCCTTGATGTGCACGTAAGCCACACGATTGTCGGACAACTGCGCTACCATGCGCTGATTGCGTTTTACCCAGCGGTCATACAGCAAATCACTTTCACGACCGGAAGAGATCGGCTTCACGGTCACATGGAATTCCTTACCGCCATCTTTTACCGTGAGGCGTGTGTAGCGGCCCACCTTGCCTTCGAGCAACGGATAATAGTCCATTCCAGCCTTGATTTTCACTCCGTCAATAGCCAGAATCACGGCACCGGCCTTGATCGGATGAGCAGCCAGTTCAACCGGACTGCCCTCGAGCACTTCCTTCACCTTCAGTCCGTCGCCCTGATAAGTCTCATCATAGAACACACCCAATGAGGCTGTAGGCAACGCGCCGCCGTAACCGCCGAAACGACATCCTGTGTGCGACACGTTCAGTTCGCCCAACATCTCGCTCGCCATTTCGGCAAAGTCATAGTTGTTGTTGATGTGAGGCAAATACTTGGAATACGTCTTATAGATGGCATCCCAGTCAGCACCATTCATATTCGGATCGTAGAGTTTGTCTTTGGTCTGTTTCCAGATGTGCTCAAACTGGTAAGCACGCTCCTCGTCCGGACGCGAAGTATAGAAAGCCTCAAACGGTACATTACTGATGCGTCCGTTTTCGATATCCAGTTTCTTGATCATGCCTCCGCTGGCCATATAGGCATTTTTCACTTCCGGATCGGCATCCAGATTGGCCCAGTCCATACCGCGCATTTTCAGTTCATTGCGATACTCCTTGATGTGCTGCACCCAAAGTCCGGCACCGCCCTCGTATGGAGCCACATAATACAGTTTGCTTCCGTCCTTGCTCAGCACGGCATCGCCCAGATTGGTAGAATAAGGAGTGAGGCGCAGCGTGCGTTCCTCCAGATGTTCCAGGTCGAAGACCAGATCCTTGTTCTTCTCCTTTTCCTTGTTGGCCTCGTATTTCTTGCGCTCCTTGTCAGACATTTCCTTGACCTTCTTCTCCTCGGCCTCTTTCTCTTCCTTCTCACGCTCGGCCAGAAGTGCCAGTTCCTCCTTGTTCATCATAAAGCGGTCGTAAGCATCCGCATCGAAGAACATGATGTACTCGTCACGCTGTGAGCCCCAGGAACCGTGGCTGCGATAACCCGAACGGTCGCTCTGGAAAATCATGGCCTTACCGTCGAGCACCCACTTCGGACTACCCTCGCTGTAACCGCTGTTTGTCAGATTGTGGATCACCCCGCTGCCGTCGGCTCTGACAAGCGCGATGTCCTTATTGTTCCAGCCACCCACACCGATATACTCCGTGAGCAGCCATTTGCCGTCCGGGCTCCAGGTAAAGTCCTGATCACCGTCGGTATAAGAATACTGATATTTGCCGTCCATCACCGTGCGCACCTTGCGCGACTTCACATCGAGCACACAGATTTCGGTACGGTTCTTCAGGAAAGCCACCTCGCCTCCCTTCGGATTATACACCGGCTGGAAGGCTGTGTATTTGCCATCAGTAAGTTGTTCTTCCTTGATCTCGGTGGCATAAGTAAAGTTCTTCTCATCCTTCTTGACCAGACTGGCCTGGAACACCTGCCACAGGCCGTTGCGCTCGGAAGCGTACACCAACGAACGACCGTCGGGCGCGAAATCCACGGTACGTTCCTTCTGCGGTGTATCGGTAATCTGCTTGGTCGTTTTATAATCAATCGAAGTGACATACACATCACCGCTCATCACAAAAGCGATCTCATTGCCTTTTGGCGATACGGAAATCTCACTGGCTCCGGATGAACGCAACTGACGGATCACATCGCGCTGCATGTCGTCGCGTGTGATGCGCACCGTCACCTTTTTCGGTTCCCCGCCCGGCTGCAAGGTGTAGATTTCGCCATCGTAGCTATAGCACAACAAATCGTTGTCCGAAGCCGACAGGAAACGCACCGGACAGTCCTTATAGTGTGTGAGCTGCACCGGATTGTCCTGCACGGAAAGACCTTTCTTGAAAATATTGAAAGAGCCGCCCTCCTCGCTCAGATAATAGAACTGGCTGCCGTCGGCCGCCCAGAGCGGATTCCGGTTCTCGCCCTTGAAGCTGGTAAGCTGGCGATAGTTCTTTCCGTCGTAGAGCCACACGTCGCTGGCGATGCTCGAAGTCTGATGCTTGCGCCAATAGTCCTCATAGCCCTTGACATCCTCAAAAAGCACACCCTGACGGCCTACATCGGGATTGCGCATGGTCCATTCGGAGTAAAGCTGCGGACGGCCGCCCTGCACACTTACCTTATAGATATGTGTGTAGATACCGCTCGGATATTGCGTATTGTCCACCGAAGGCATGCCCCAGGCCGAGAAGAGCACCTGCTCATTATCCAGGAAAGCCACCGGGATTTCATTTCCCGAATTTGTGGTGATGCGCTTCGGCGCTCCCCCTTCGAGCGAAGACACATACACATCCATACTACCCTCGCGCGCACTGGCAAAAGCAATGTGCTTGCTGTCGGGGCTCCACACCGGAGCGTAATCATAAGCCGTATTGGCTGTGAGCTGGCGCGCTTCACCACCCACAGCCGGCACCGTGTAGATGTCTCCGCAATAAGTAAAGGCAATCTGCTTTCCATCCGGTGAAATGGAACACCAGCGAAGCCATCCGGGCTGCTCGCCGGCAGCCCACAAGTTGGTCTGGCAGGCCAGGGCCAAACCGAACAACATCTTCTTATTCATAAAGCAAAATGATGAGTTAAACCATAATTAATAAAGGACAAAGTTAACCATTATTATCCTAAGAACGCCACCGCATTGAAAAATAAAACGAAAAATAATTGAAACACTATGCGGGCTAATAGTTTTTTCTTACCTTTGCAACAAAAATAAGTGTTAAAGTTCTTATGAAATTGATTTTATTGACCAACGAGGAGTTCTTTGTTGAAGAAGATCAGATCATCAGTCTGCTTTTTGAGGAGGGTCTGGATGTTCTTCATTTGAGAAAGCCGGGCTCCGATCCGGTCTATTCGGAAAGACTTTTGACACTGTTGCCCGACGAATATCACAAGCAAATCGTCGTTCATGATCATTTTTATCTGAAGAAGGAATTCAACCTGATGGGTATTCATCTGAACAGCCGCAATCCGGAACCTCCCGCAGGCTATAAGGGGCATGTAAGCAAATCGCTCCACAGTCTGGAAGAGGTGACTGCCGAAAAGAAAAAGTTCGACTATGTATTCCTGAGTCCTATTTTCGACAGCATTTCCAAGTCCGGATATCCGTCTGCTTTTGACCGCACTCTGTTGGAATCCGCCCATAAATCCGGAGTGATCGACCACCGCGTGATGGCGCTCGGGGGCGTTTCGCTGCAAAACATACCGATAATCAAGGACTGCGGCTTCGGCGGCGTGGTTATCAAAGGCGATCTGTGGAACCGGTTCGACATTCATTCGAACAAAGATTTCAAAAGCCTGTTGGACCACTTCAAGATGCTGAGAAAGGCCGTAGGCTGAAAAAACGAGTATTGTAACCCACAAATATTTTTTAAAACGATGAGCGAGAAAAGACCATTTAAAGTATTCTCAGGAACCAATTCAAAATATTTGGCTGAGAAAATCTGTGCAAGTTTGGGCTGTGAACTGGGTAAACTGCAAATTACTCACTTTGCTGACGGTGAATTTGCCGTTTCTTATGAGGAATCTATCCGCGGACGCGATGTATTCCTGATCCAGTCAACCTTCCCGAACTCAGATAACCTGATGGAGTTGTTGCTGATGATCGACGCTGCCAAGCGTGCGTCTGCCAAAAGCATCATTGCCGTTATCCCTTACTTCGGCTGGGCCCGTCAGGACCGCAAGGACAAGCCACGTGTTTCCATCGCAGCCAAGCTGGTAGCAGACATGTTGAGTGTAGCCGGTATCGACCGTTTGATCACTATGGACCTGCATGCCGATCAGGAGCAGGGATTCTTCAATGTTCCGGTTGACCACCTTTATGCTTCAAGCGTGATGTTGCCTTACATCCAGTCACTGAACCTGGAGAATCTGGTTATCGCCACTCCAGACGTTGGTGGTTCTAAGCGCGCCAGCACTTATGCAAAATACCTGAACTGCCCGATGGTTCTGTGTGACAAGAAGCGCGAAAAGGCAAACGTAGTTGCCAGCATGCAGATTATCGGTAATGTAAAGGATGCCAACGTTATCCTCGTTGACGACATGGTAGATACAGCCGGTACAATCACCAAGGCTGCCGACCTGATGAAGGAAAACGGAGCCAAGTCAGTAAGAGCTATCGCTTCTCACGGTGTGATGTCAGGACCTGCTTCTGAGCGTGTTCAGGACAGCTCTCTGATCGAGATGGTATTCACAGACAGTATTCCTTACTCAAAGCGTTGCGACAAGGTAAAGCAGCTGTCTATTGCTGACCTGATTGCGGAAACCATCCGTCGCGTAGAAACCAATGAGTCTATCAGTTCACAATACTTAGTGTAATAGACATTAATTACAAACAAACCGAAAACTGCTTTTAGGATTTATCTTAGAGGCAGTTTTTTTAATTTCATTACCAATTATGACTAAATCAATTTTAAAAGGCCTGCTGGCATCCTTGCTGATTCCAGTATGCTCGTGCCAGAACAATGAGTTTACCTTTACCGGAAAAGCAGAAGGCATTCAGGACGGCGACACGGTGTTCGTGGCCCGTCTTAACAATGCACAATGGGAAATGCGCGACACGCTTGTGGTCAACAACGGAACCTTTACCCTGACCGGAAAGGCTGACTCCTGCGAAATTCTCAACTACTGGATTGACAACGAAAACGGCTCTTATCAGGGTTTCTTCTTTAGCGAACCGGGAAAAATAACCCTGAACGCAGGTCCGGAAAAAAGCGTGGTGGGCGGAACTCCACTGAACGACCTCTATCAGCAGATCAGCGACTCGCTGTACGGATTCAGCGACCGCATTGCCGCACTTTATGAAACAGGCGACCCGTCTTCTGCGGCAACCGCACAGAAAGGCGAAGCGCTGAACCAGGAAATCAGAAACTATCTCAAGACACAGATCACCGAGAATGCCGACAATCCGGTGGGGCTGTTCCTGACCATTACCAATGCCACTGTTTTCTCTCCCGAAGAGATGGAGCAGCTGATTGCCTCACTGCCGGAAAAGACCCGCAACAACGCTGCCGTAAAAAACATATCTGCTGCCATTGAACAGCTGAAAAAGAATGCCGTGGGCCAACCGTACACGGACTTCGAAATGAATACTCCCGAGGGAAAAGCCATCAAGATCAGTGATTTCGTGAGCAAGAACAAAATCACCGTGCTCGACTTCTGGGCCAGCTGGTGCGGTCCCTGTATGGCCGAAGCACCGGAAATGGTACGTATCTATGAGAAATTCCACGCTCAGGGAGTGGAGTTTGTCGGCGTATCGCTCGACACCGACGAGAAAGCCTGGAAGAAAGCCATTGCCGACAAGGGGCTGAGCTGGCCACAGGGTTCGGAACTGAAAGAGTGGCAGCAGAACAACGGAGCGCGCCTGTATAATGTAGAGGGAATCCCTTACACCGTTGTCCTGTCACAGGAAGGTACCATTCTGGCCAAGGGACTTCGTGCAGCCCAGCTGGAGGAGTTCATCGGCGCTACCCTGTCCAAGGAAAAGGCTCAGTAATCGTCAGACACTCCCCCTTTGTATCACTAATTCATAAAAACAGCATTTTGTCATGAACAGTATAAAAGGTTTGATTTATGGAATTGTGACTTCGGTGACTTTCGGTCTGATTCCTCTCTTTACCCTGCCCCTGATGAAGGAAGGCATGTCGCTCGACTCGATTCTGTTCTACCGGTTTCTCTTTGCCACCATTGCCCTGGGCATCATGATGAAAGTACACAAGGAACCGTTTGCCATCAAGATGAACGACCTGCCGCTATTGGTGCTGCTTTCGACCTACTACATGGTCTCTGCACAGTTCCTTTTCTGGGGATACGACTATATGGGTGCCGGAGTGGCCACAACACTGCATTTCACCTATCCGGTGTTTGTCACCCTGCTGATGCTCATTCTGTTCCGCGAAAAGGCTTCCTGGGTCACCTGGCTGGCCATCATCTTGGCGGTTTACGGAGTGGCACGCCTGTCCATCGGCGGCGAAGACCATAAGTTCAGTTTCTTCGGTGTCGGCATCGTGTTATTGTCCGCATTGGGCTATGCCGCCTATATCACAACGGTGAACAAGTCGCATCTGCGCACCATGCCCAACCGTAAGCTGGCTTTCTATGTGTTTGTCTTCACCACCCTGCTTTTTGCCGGAAAGGTGTCTGTAACACAAACGCTGCAGCCTATTCCCGACGTCATGTCCGGCGTGAATCTGGTATTGCTGGCCGTGCTGCCTACCGTGATATCAAACATCACCCTGCTGCTGGCCGTGCATCATATCGGTGGCACCATGACTTCGGTATTGGGAGCTCTGGAACCGGTTACGGCCGTATGTATCGGTGCCTTTGTCTTCGGCGAGGCCTTCACCTGGCAGCAGGGACTGGGCATTGCCATGATTCTGGTAGCCGTGACACTGATCATCCTCGGCAAACCGATACAGAACACGCTGTCGTCTGTCGTGAAGTTGATCCGTCCGCGCCATTCGTGAAACAACAGTGCGCCCTGCAAACACGGATACTACTGCTTGCAGGACTGAAATATCCAAAACTCCCGGAACTCAAAATGTTGGGTTCCGGGAGTTTTTTCTTGCAGATGGTTCCCGAAATCACTGTTTCGCAAACTGTCTGTTTTTCTAAAAAAAGATTTCTGGAGCATATTCTGGATGCCAGCACGCCTAAATCTGGAAAACGATGCAGCATCATTTTATCGCTTTTACCGTTCTCAGGGCTTCGAACAGAGAAGCAGAACTTCAGAAGAAATATTTTTCATCGTCATGAAACCGGATTTTCATCAGGATGCTTTCCGAAAATCGTGCGCATCATCGTTCCAAGAGGCCCCAAAAGCTGGTATTTCTCTTCCGGAAACGCACAGAAAAATCCGAAAACAAAACCGCTGAATCTTAAACAAGCAACACACAATCAGCAGGATAAGGGCATTTCAAGCCTCTCAGAGTCCTGAAATCCGGTCAGCTGATGCATATACCCGCAAAAACAGGAATCTGGGGAATATCAAAAAGCAAAGTGTCAAATTGTCCATACAAAAAAAACCGATCCTTGCGGACCGGTTTTTTTCATATCGTGAATTGTGGATTAAGCGAACCATTTCACATAGCAGAAGTCTTCTCTGTGTGGCAGAGCCTCGTTCTTAGGATACATACGGCAAGCAGCCTTGAAGCTTCCGGAATTGTTCAAAGTATAAGTTCCGGCGAAAGTATACAAGTTGCCTTCCTTCTTCACTACTTCGAGTGGAGTTACTGAATAGATGTGATCCTTGCAATCCTTGTCGGTCATCAGGGTCACAATTTCAATACCGATAGCATCGTCCAGTCCCTGCTCGTCGATCGTGATCTTCACCTCATAGTCCTTACCGGTTTCAAGAGCACCTGAGCTCAACTGCTCGCTCTTCTCGAAAGAAACTACATTGATGTTGTCCCAGCAAGCAGCAACCTGCTCTTTCCAGGCAGCGATTTCCTTAGCCTTGGCATTGTCGTTGGCAGCCAGAGCCTTGAAGCGGGCAGCCTGTGGATCGTAGAACTTGGTATAGTAATCATCCAACTGACGCTTCATAGTGTAGTGAGGAGCAATCTGAGCGATAGAGTTCTTGATGGTTCTTACCCAACCCTCTGAATAGCCCTTCTTGTTGCGTGCGTAGTACAACGGCAGGATTTCGTTCTCCAGCAAGCTGTAGATAGTAGCAGCGTCGAGCTGATCCTGATGAGCCTGATTCTCGTAAGTACGCTTCTCGGTCAAAGCCCATCCGGCGCCTTCGCGATAGCCTTCCAGCCACCATCCGTCGAGTACTGACAGGTTGAGCACACCGTTCATCAAAGCCTTCTCACCAGATGTACCAGATGCTTCCAACGGACGGGTCGGAGTGTTCATCCAGATATCTACACCGCTCACCAGACGACGAGCCAGCTGCATGTCGTAGTTCTCCAGGAAGATGATCTTACCCAAGAACTCAGGACGCTGAGAAATCTCATAGATCTTCTTGATCAGGCCCTGGCCGGCACCGTCAGCAGGATGTGCCTTACCGGTGTAAAGGAACTGTACCGGATAGTTCGGGTTGTTTACGATCTTAGACAAACGATCCAGGTCGGTGAACAACAGGTGAGCACGCTTGTAAGTAGCGAAACGACGACCGAAACCGATCAACAGAGCGTTCGGGTTGATCTTGTCCATCAGAGAAACCACGCGTGAAGGATCACCCTGGTTCTTCAACCAGCTGCCGCGGAACTGCTCACGGATGTAATCGATCAGCTTGTTCTTCAACTTCAGACGAGTGTTCCATACCAACTCATCAGGTACATTATAGATAGCTTCCCAGATGCTCTGATTGCTCTGGTCGCTCATGAAGCTCTTGTCAAAGTGCTTGATGTAGAATTCTTTCCACTCAGTAGCAGCCCAAGTCGGGAAGTGCACACCGTTGGTTACGTAACCTACGTGGCTCTCTTCCGGGAAGTAACCCTTCCAGATGTTAGAGAACATTTCGCGAGATACCTTTCCGTGCAACCAGCTCACACCGTTAACTTCCTGACAAGTATTGCAAGCGAAGGTGGACATACAGAAGCGCTCAGAATGATCTTCCGGATTCTGACGGCCCATGCCGATGAACTCATCCCAAGTGATGCCCAGCATTGCCGGATAACCACCCATATATTTTCCGAACAGACCTTCGTCGAAATAGTCGTGACCGGCAGGAACCGGAGTGTGTACGGTGTACAGAGAAGAAGCACGAACCAGCTCCAGAGCCTGATTGAAGGTAAGACCAGACTGAACGTAGTCCAACAGACGCTGAACGTTGCACAGAGCAGCGTGTCCTTCGTTGCAATGATAGATATCCTTCTTGATACCCAGTTTCTTCAGAGTGAGCACACCACCGATACCCAACAGGATTTCCTGCTTCAAGCGGTTCTCCCAGTCGCCACCATACAGGGCGTGCGTGATGCTACGGTCGAACTCTGAGTTCATTTCGTTGTCGGTGTCGAGCAGGTACAATTTGATACGACCTACATTGACACGCCAAACGTATGCATGTACAAAGTAATTCAAATAAGGTACGTCAACGACCATCGGATTGCCGTCGGCATCCAGCTGACGCTCGATAGGAAGGCTTCCGAAGTTCTGAGCCTCATAGTTGGCAATCTGCTGTCCGTCCATAGACAGAGTCTGAGTGAAGTAACCATAACGATACAGGAAACCTACGGCACACATGTCAACATTGCTGTCTGAAGCCTCTTTCAGATAGTCACCGGCCAATACTCCCAGACCACCGGAATAAATCTTCAAAACGTGATTCAAACCATACTCCATACAGAAATAAGCTACAGAAGCTCTCTTATGGTTCGGTTCTACATCCATATATGCGCGGAACATCTTGTACACGGCATCCATACGGGCCAGAATCATTTCGTCCTGAGCCAGTTCTTCCAGACGCTCGTAGCTGAGACGCTCCAGAAGCAATACCGGGTTCTGTCCTACTTCTTCAAACAAATCTTCGTCGAGAGAACGGAAAAGTTCACGTGCCTCATGGTTCCATGCCCACCAGATATTGCGGGACAATTCAGCCAATTTGCTCAATTCATTAGGAATACGTGATTTCACGTTCACTTCTTTCCAGCTGATTCCATTTGAATTACTTGCTTTAATTTTCATAATTGCTAAAATTAGATTCAGTTTAAAATATTTTTATTTTTTATTTCTCATTGCAGCATGCGCAAGCGCAAAGTCGTATGCCTGATAATAATATTCGATGAAATTCTTCCACAATGCCTTGGATGCAATGCGCTCGGCCTTCTTTCTGATCTTGCGGACTTCGGCATCGGGCAAGGTGGCAAAGGTCACAATCTGCTGGCAGATGCTTTCGGCCACTTCCTGGAAATTATAGTCCGTACGCTTGATGACTGCCACTCCATCCTCCAGAGAGCCTTCATGGCCCAGCACCTCGTTCACCCACATTCCGAAACCGGAAAGATTGGTGGTCACACAAGGGATATGGAAAGCGACACTTTCCAGCGGAGTATAGCCCCAAGGCTCATAGTAAGAAGGATAAACACAAAGATCGTTACCAATGAGCAGATCGTAATAGCTCATGTTGAAAATGCCGTCGGCTCCATCCAGATAGCAAGGAACGAAAACGACCTGCACCCGACTGTCGGGACGGTTTGTCAACTGATAGTATCGCAATGTGTTCAGCACCGCATCATCGGGCTCGTTGTGCAGATGGTGGGTAATGACCGGATTTGCCAGAGCACCTTCAGCAGCTTCTCCCTGCAAACGGGCAGACAGGTCCTCACGCGGACCGGCACACCATGCAGGTACCTCCACAAGCGCCAGAATCGGACGAGACAGATCTTCCCGTTCGTTCAGCAGCTTCAGTGTGCTGAGGAATACATCAATACCCTTGTTCTTGAACTCATAACGGCCACTGGTGGTTACAATCAGAGTGTCCTCTGAGAATTTGTTTCCGGTAAGCTGCTCGGCAACCTGGAAGATCTTGGCACGGGCCTTGCGGCGTGCAGCAGTAAACTGCGCTCCCTTCGGAACAAAATCGCTTTCGAAGCCGTTCATCAGAATGACATCCGCCGGACGCTCCAACAGCACCTCGCACTCACGGGCCGTAACCTGACTCACCGTGGTGAAGCAGTCTACGAAATGAGCCGTCTGGCGCTCAATGGAATGCTTGGACTGCATATTCAGTTCGGCAGCCATCTGGTTTCCATTATAGGCTGTGAGATAATCATAAAGCGGCTTGTTGTTTCCGGCAATCGAACGGCCGATACTTGTAGCATGAGTAGTAAAGATTGTGGCAATCTGGGGCACATGCTTACGAATATACAAAGCACCTAATCCGGTCATCCATTCGTGAGCCTGATAAATCACGTCATATTTATCACGCAGCATGTAGTTATAAATGCTTTCTACAACCAGACCGGCAGCATAAGAAAACATGGAAGCCTCATCATAATCTCCGTAGGCATGAAGGGAATCCACCTGATAGTCCTCCCACATACGTGCGTAGATTTCATTCATTATTTCATAATACGGAGAGAAATCAACCAACACGGCAATAGGTTTTCCGGGGATATTCCATCTTCCTACACGAACAGACAAGCCTTGTTTTTCGGCCTCACTCTTCCACCCCGACAACAATTTCTTGTCTTCGCGGAACAGAGGATTCTTTGTAGCCTTCCAAACATCCGGGCCGATAAACACAAGCTGATCCTTCTTATTGTCTTGTAAGGTCTTGGCACGAGTGGAAAGAACGGTGTAGATTCCACCTACTTTATTGCACACTTCCCAACTCGATTCGAAAATAAACAGTGTGTCTTTACTCATTAATTAACAATTAGAATTCGGTGCAAATATACATAAAAAGCATGAAAACAAAATTCTTTTACTCATTTTTTTTCTAAAATCCCTTATAGTTTCCTTTAAAAATCAAAAAAACAATTCATTTGCAAAGATGCTACAGATTTCGAAATTTCAAGAATATGACAAGAAATTGGAACAGATTTCTAATTAATATATTATCTTTGCAACTGTAAACTAAATTATCATTGCGGTATTATGAAAAGGAATTTAATGTTTTTGGTTCTGTGCGTTTGCAGTCTCCTTGTATTCGGACAGCAAACCTTCAAGGCCGACCTGTCGTGCAAGGAAGAAAACCTGCATCTGGTCATCGACCTTTATGCAGAAAGCATCAATGTGCCCGGCATGGAGATGTTCGGCCCGATGCACGGTTATCTCAACGGTAACGTGTATGGCATCTGGAGCATCACTTCAGCAAAAGTCATCAACGAGAACAATGCCCTGATACGACTTTCAAACGATCAGGGATCGGAAACCCAGGAAGTCAAGCTGACCAAGACCGACGACCAGTACATCTTCGAGCAGGTGGATGGCGTCAGTATTAAAAAGGTAGTTGGCAAGAAACTGGTCAAGATTCCCAAGAAACTTATTTTCAAACTTACCGAATAGTTTCCTAAAAAAAAGAGACGGAACCTCTACACAGATTTTATCTGGACAGAGATTCCGTCTCTTTTTTTATTTAAAAGGCAAAGATGCTGTTTGCCAGATAAAGCAGATAGACCAGAACCAGTGAGAAACCTTCCCAACGTGAAATTTTCCGATTGGTAAAGGCAAATCCCCACAGCAGCAGAATGCTTCCGACAAGCAACAGCAAATCCACCGGAGTGATGCTGGCTGCCGAAATCGGAGAAACCAGAGCACAGACACCCACCACAAAGAAGATGTTGAAGATATTGCTGCCGATTACATTTCCGATGGCAATCGCCGAATTTCCCTTACGGGCAGCCACAATAGAGGTGGCCAACTCCGGAAGAGATGTTCCGCCGGCCACAATGGTCAGACCGATAATATGTTCGCTGACACCCCAGGAGCGGGCCAGATCGGATGCAGCCTCCACAAAGAAGTTTCCGCCGAAAATCAGACCGGCCAATCCCAATACGATATAGGCTGCAATGCGCCACATGCCATAGGCTGGAGCCGAAGCCGTTTCGCTCTCGGAGTTTGTGTCTGTAGAACGGGCTATGGAAAACGTATAATACATGAAGATAGCAAAGAACAGCAGCAGAATCAAGCCGTCGCCCATGGTAATCACCTGTTCCTCCGCACCGGCAAAGACCGTATCCTGGCACAGAACCAGCAGCGCCATGGAAGCCAGCAGGGCAAAGGGAATATCCTTGGAAAGCGAACTGCGACTCACCCATATCGGGTAAGTAAGTGCCGACGCACCCACGATAAGCAGGGTATTGAAAATATTGCTTCCCACAATATTACCCATGGAAATGGCCTCGTAATGATGCAACACTGCCGTAAAGCTGGTTACAAACTCCGGCAGCGAGGTACCGAAAGCCACTACGGTAAGTCCGATAACCAGATCGGACACCTGAAAACGGCGAGCCAGCGCTGTAGCTCCGTCTGTCAATTTGTCAGCACCCCACAACACCAGCACGATGCCCACAATCAGTAGCAAATAACTCATAACTATATCTGTTTCGTTTCCGTAATTACTCTCTGCGACCCATATAGATCATAATGTAATAGACCAGAGAAGCCAAGGAACCCAAAGCGGCTACGACATAAGTGTATGCTGCCGAACGAAGGGCGGACACAGCGGCTCCGTGATTGCTTCTGTTTGTCACTCCGGCACGGCTCAACCAATTCACGGCACGACGGCTGGCATCAATCTCAACCGGCAAGGTGACAAAACTGAACAAAGTGGTCATGGCAAACAGGGCAATACCGAAAAGCATGATACCCGGAAATACATTCAGCGTGAACATACCGATAAGCAGCACCCACTGCATCCAGGAAGAAGCAAAGGACACAATCGGAACCAGACCGCTACGCATGCGCAGAGGAGCATACGCATGGGCATGCTGCACGGCGTGTCCGCACTCATGGGCGGCTACGGCAGCCGCAGCCACACTGCAGGAGTGATAAACATCCTCGCTCAGGTTTACGGTTTTCTTTGTCGGATCGTAATGGTCGGTCAGGAATCCCGGAGTACAGGTCACCTGCACATCATAGATACCGTTGTCGCGCAACATCTTGACAGCCACATCACGACCTGTCAGTCCTCCGTCGACCGGAATTTCCGAATAACGTTCAAACTTACTCTTTAGGTTTGCCTGAATCAGATAACTAATTATCGCAAAACCAATAAAAATAATCCATCCCATATAAAAATCAAATTAAAATGTTTCTGTAAATATCGCATCAAAATTCATGCCACAACCTATTTCTGGCGTTTTTTTTTCGCAATCAGACAAAAAAAAATGCTTTCAACACTTTCTTTTTAGAAAATCCGTATATTTGCATATTCTATATTCTATTATATATACCATTTGATAATGAAAACGAAATATATTTTTATTTCCTCTCTTTTACTTGCAGCCGGAATCGGTTTCGGCTCTTGCGACAAGAAAACAGAAAGAGCCACAGAAACACAGGACTCCACCCTTCAAAAAGGAATTGTGGTGCCTGATACGGCCTTGTATGGCAGTCTGGGCGAAGGTACCGGCATGAGTTGCGTGGAAATCATCACCAACAACGGAGACACGCTGACCCTGAACAAAATCAATGAGAACACCGGAGAAGCCGGCGTTCTGCTGGGAAGCACGGAGCGTTATGGCGATCCGCTGACCATCACGACCGACGCCAACCGCGAAAGTATCCGCACACTGGTCAACCTGAAGACACTGACCCAATCCTGGCAGACCAGCCCCGACAGCATCAGCCTGAAACTGGACCGCGACGGCAAAGTCTCTGCCCACTGGGAAGGCAAAACCTATAACCACTGGAGCATGTGCAATGCCCATCTGCTCTTAGGCAACAAGAACAAAGAAAATGGGGTTACGGCATGCGACACCTTCGAAATCCGCGAACTGAGCCGCGACTCTCTGATTCTGGCTTCACACACCGACATTCTGAAATTTTATAAAAAGTAAAAGCAATATGGCAGCTAATCCTACAATGGTACAATGCATTCACTGCAAACACGGCAAGTTCATGCAATGGATGAGAAATCCCATCATCTGCCAGTGTTCCTTGACAAACGAGCGCTTTGTCGCAGAGGCCAAAAGACTGTGTTCCACCTATGAACGCACAATGGCCGAACCGCAAATCACGCACTACAAGAACTATAATGATGAGATATAAAAGAAATCGGGAGAACGCCGTTTGCGGTTGTTCTCCCGATTTCTTTTCTTTTTTATCCCACAAGGGACAAGGCTTACTTCACGGCAATGCACTCAACCTCTACCAGTACACCCTTTGGCAAAGTCTTGACAGCCACAGCCGAACGAGCCGGGAACGGTGCGCTGAAGAAAGTGGCATATACCTCGTTCATCGCTGCAAAGTCGTTCATATCGGCCATGAATACGGTAGTCTTCACTACGTGGCTCAAATCCAGTCCGGCAGCCTTCATCACTTCTGAAGCGTTTGTCAGCGCCTGACGGGTCTGCTCCTGAATGCCGCCTTCAACAACCTCTCCGGTTGCCGGATTGATAGGAATCTGACCAGATGCAAAAACAAAACCGTTAACCTCAATAGCCTGGCTGTATGGACCGATAGCAGCCGGTGCCTTGTCTGTGTGTAATACTTTCTTTTCCATAATGATTTGTTATACTAAATTAAAACCTTCCTTCAATAATGCCTGACGAATGCTCTCAATGTGCTCTTCATTACGTGTCTCCACGGTCATGCGCAGCTCACAGGAGTTCACCTGCTGGCTGTCATCATTACGCTCATGCTGCACGCGAATCACATTGCCACCGAGCTGGGCCACCACCTTGCTGACCTCCACCATCTGTCCGGGCTTGTCCTCCAGCTCCACGCTGAAAGTGAACACGCGGCCGCTCTTGGCCATACCGCGGCTGATCACACGACTCAGAATGGTGACATCAATATTTCCTCCGCTGACGATGCACACCGTCTTCTTGCCCTTGATCGGTACCTTATTGAACATGGCAGCAGCCACACTCACGGCACCGGCTCCCTCGGCAATCAGTTTCTGCTGCTCCAGCAGTGCCAAAATAGCAGCACAGATTTCATCTTCGGTCACCGTAACGATTTCATCCACATACTTGCAGCAGGTATCGTAGGTGATGTGTCCGGGTTCTTTCACGGCAATACCATCGGCAATCGTCGACACGGCACTCAGTGTCGTGCGGCACTGCTGTTCCAGACTGTGCAGCATGCTCGGAGCACCCTGAGCCTGAACCCCATACACCTTGATTCTCGGGTTCAGCGACTTGATGGCAAAGGCAATTCCGCTGATCAGTCCGCCACCGCCAATCGGCACAATCACTGCATCCAGATCGGGCAGCTGGTCCAGCAGTTCCAGACCGATGGTACCCTGACCGGCAATGACATGCTCATCGTCGAACGGATGGATGAATGTATAGCCATGCTCGTCGCGTAATCGGATTGCCTCCTGAAAGGCATCATCATAAACACCGGGCACCAGACGGATCTCCGCTCCATAATGGCGGGTTGCCTCAACCTTACTCATCGGAGCACCCTCGGGCAGACAGATCAGAGACTTGATGCCATGAGCCGAAGCACCCAAAGCCACGCCCTGGGCATGATTTCCTGCCGAACAGGCAATGACACCCCGCATTTTCTCTTCATCACTCAACTGCGAGATTTTATAACATGCTCCTCTCAATTTGAAAGAACCGGTGGTCTGAAGATTTTCCGGTTTCAGATAAATGTCACTCTCCACGTTAATGTTTGGAGCGTGAATCAGGTCCGTGCGTCGGATGATATGACTCAGCACGTATCTTGCTTTGTAAAAATTATCAAGATTCAACATATTGATTAATATTAATGTCGTACAAAATTGCAAAAAAAACAGAAGTCCGCCAAGAATTAACAAAAAAATATTCTGTCGGCAAAGTTCCATGACAAATAACAAAACCATTACAAATATCATAATTTTCTATTTTTCTTTCTTATTATGATATAACGAAGTCAGTTTTTTTGTATCTTTGTCCGTGTTTTCAGAGCTTGTATATTTAAAAGCAAAAATAGTAGTTTAGAATTATCATTTAAAATATAATCAGCATGAGATTACAGAAATTTGCCATCACGTTTGCCTTGGCAGCTGCTGCAACACCGGCTTTAGCCCAATACGAAGGTACTTCAGTGTATGATCGTATCGGACACGGAGAGGACAGCATTGAAGTATTGAACAACCTCGTTTTATACCGCGACTACTACAAAGCCAAGGACTGGGCATCGGCGTACGAACCTTGGAAACAAGTTTTAACCAAAGCCCCATTTGCTCAGGTAGGTGTCTATGCCTACGGTGCTGCCATCTTGGGAAATCTGATCATCAACACAACAGACGTAGCCCAGAAGAAGGTCTATTTCAATGAACTGATGGATTTGTACGACACCCGTTTGAAGAACCTCGACGGTCTGAACTCATTCACCAGTGAAAACGCTCAGGCCACCAAAGGTGATGTGGTAGCCCGCAAGGCTTTCGACTATGCTTACTACGGACAGGGTGTGGCTGACGATTTCAGCGTTGACAAGGCATACAGCATGTTCCGTGAAGGAATCGACATGATCAAGGCTGAGGGTGCAAAGGAAATCCCGGGCTTCGTATTGGATAAGTTCTTCGACATTTCTTATCAGAAATATGTTGCCGACAATCAGGGCTTCCGCGCACAATTCCTGCAGGACTATCTGGAGTCAAAAGAGGTTTGCGAGAAGATGCTCGAACTGGCCAACCAGGCTCAGGACCAGCAGGCCGCACAGAAGATCGTAGCTCAGTACGACCCGACACTGAACCGTATTGAAACCATCTTCGCCCAGTCAAAGGCTGCCGACAGAGATCAGATTATCGCCATCTTCACTCCTAAGGTTGAAGAGAACAAGAGCAATCTGGCTTATCTGAAATCAGCACTGGTTCTGTTGGCTTCTAACGACTGTGATGATACCGACGTTTACTACAAGGCTGCCGAGTATGCCTACAACATCGAGCCAAGTTACGAGTCTGCCATCGGTATGGCTCAGAAGCTGAACAAGGCCGGCAAGAGCGCCGAGTCTGTACAGTACTACGACAAGGCTCTGGAGTTGTGCCAGACAGAAACTACCAAGGCAAACATCGCCTTGAAGATTGCCAGCGCTCTCTCAAAAGCTAATGACGTAAACGGCGCATTCAGCTATCTGGACAAGGCTGTCAGCTATAACAGCGCTGTTACCGGAAAGACTTATCTGCTGCGCGCTCAGATTCTGGCCAAGCAGAAGAAGTTCACCGAGGCTGCCAACTACTGCACCAAGGCTGCTGAAGCCGACATCAGTATCTCCGGTACTGCAAACCGTCTGAAAGCAAGCATCATCGACGTACAGCGCAAGAACGCCGAGTACGAGAAAGCAAATGCCGCTTATCAGGCAGAGAAGGCAAAACGCCAGAAAGAGGAAGACTTCTGGAAAGCCGGACAGTAATCGCAAGATTTTCCACATTCTATATAATAAGGAGGAAGCCATTAAGTTTCCTCCTTATTTTTTTCTCCTGCCCGCAACAGGACTTCCGCTCCCCCAGCCTCTTTTTCCAGAATCATCCCGATGACAGTCCATTAACATCCTGACGATAATCGATTATCGCCCCGATCATAAAAACAAGCCATCGTGACAAAATGTAAGTTCCGGAACCTCAAAAGCTGAAATTTTCCATACCCGCCCATTCCTGCGAAAGGCCCTGACGAAAGCCTCATCGGCAAAACACATCTTTTCAGACACAAAAAATCACACATTTCCGTAAAAAAGTAAGAGATTACGCCTTTATTTATTCAAAGATAGAGAAAAGGCTAAAAAAAAAGAATAAAATGACAAACTTACAATCAGACGCAAAACACACCCTTTTTACAAAACAATTATAAAGCCAGAAGGGCATTTTAGTATTAAAAACACATTAAAGCCGAATATCTAAAAACTTTTAGCTACTTTTTTTTGTGTTTTACTCCCTTTTTCGTACTTTTGAACTCGAAAAATTAATCATCAAAAATTTAAGTCAAATGAATGCAAGCAAAGTGTTAGAGGATCTGAAGAAAAGATTCCCTGGAGAAACAGAGTATCATCAGGCAGTAGAAGAAGTTTTGGGTACTATTGAAGAAGAATACAACAAGCACCCGGAATTCGAGAAATACAATTTGATCGAGCGCCTGTGTATTCCAGACAGAATCTATTGCTTCCGTGTAACCTGGATGGATGACAACGGCAATGTGCAGACAAACATGGGATACCGTGTACAGCACAACAACGCCATCGGCCCTTACAAAGGCGGTTTGCGCTTCCACCCGTCAGTTAATCTTTCTATCTTGAAGTTCCTGGCCTTCGAGCAGACTTTCAAGAACTCATTGACAACTCTTCCTATGGGTGGTGGTAAAGGTGGTTCAGACTTCAACCCTGCTGGCAAATCTGACAACGAAATCATGAGATTCTGCCAGGCATTTATGACTGAATTGTGGCGTCATATCGGTCCGGATACAGACGTTCCTGCCGGTGATATCGGTGTGGGTGGCCGTGAGGTTGGTTACCTGTTTGGTATGTACAAGAAGCTGGCTAAGGAATTCACCGGAACTCTGACTGGTAAGGCTATGGAGTTCGGCGGTTCTCTGATCCGTCCTGAGGCTACCGGTTACGGTAACATCTACTTCCTGCAGGAAATGCTGGCTACCAAGGGCTTGGACATGAAGGGCAAGGTTTGTACCGTTTCAGGTTCAGGAAACGTAGCTCAGTACACTATCGAGAAGGCTATCGAACTGGGTGCCAAGGTGGTTACCTGCTCAGACAGCAACGGTTACATCTACGATCCGGATGGTATCACTACCGAGAAGTTGCAGTTCATCTTCGAATTGAAGAACGTACGTCACGGACGTATCAAGGAATATGCCGAGAAGTTCGGTTGCCAGTATGTTGAGGGCGAGCGTCCTTGGGGCGTGAAGTGCGATATCGCATTGCCTAGCGCAACTCAGAACGAAATCAACGGCGAGGATGCCAAGAAGTTGGTTGCCAACGGCTGTATCGCTGTATCTGAGGGTGCCAACATGCCTTCTACTCCAGAAGCTATCCACGTATTCCAGGAAGCTAAGTTGCTGTACGCTCCGGGTAAGGCTTCAAATGCAGGTGGTGTATCTGTATCTGGTCTGGAGATGTCTCAGAACTCTCTGAAGTTGAGCTGGACTCGCGAAGAGGTAGACGCTCGTCTGCACGGCATCATGAAGAGCATCCACGAGGCTTGCGTGAAGTACGGAACTCAGCCAGACGGATATGTAAACTACGTGAAGGGTGCCAACGTGGCAGGTTTCATGAAGGTTGCCAAAGCTATGATGGCTCAGGGTGTTCTCTAAACACATTCCATTCATATATAAAAAACAGTGCGATTCGCTTCGCACTGTTTTTTTGTTTTCTACCTATGTATAAAAACTCTGGGCATTCTATCTTTGCACAGTCGGCAAAGAGCAGAATGCCCAGAGTTGATTTTTATTCAGCTGCTCCGAATCATACGGAAACAGGCTGATTTGAATTCCTTTAATGAATCAGCACCTTGCGGACTTCCTTTCCGCTACGAAGCAGATAAACACCTGACGGAAGCTGATCGGCTTCTTCTCGGGTCGTAACCACGCCCACCTTGGTACCATCTGTCCGGTAAACGGTCCACGGTCCTTTCACGGCTTCTTCCTGAAGTGCCGTACGCACGGAGGTAGAGTTCTTCTCCAGGAAATCAAAACTGATCAGTCCGTTTTCTTCCTTTATATTATAGATCGGTTTTGACATCAGTCCCAATCCGCTCTTGTTCGGAGTATGCAGCAAAGCACGGGGAACACTCGTGTCAGTAAGTTCCATTACCTGCGACGTACCGGGGAACAGGTCACCGGCATAACTGGAGTTTCCGGTCTTCAAACTGTTGTCAGCCGGAATAAGGCTCATGCGCTGCCGGCTGGCTCTGGTATTAACGGTATTCATGCCCCATACGCGCGCATCGTAATCCACGTGAACCACCATCATACCGTGTCCGGGCATATAGGTATCCCAGCCTTTCTGCTGACGGTTTTCCAGAAGATAGTATTCACTTTCGTTGGCATCGTTCATCAGAGCATAAGCCACCGGCTCGTCGGACAGGATCGGCATCTGTCTGACGGCAGTTGCCTCGGTCAGCACCACGGGGTCGAGCCATCCGCACACCATACGTTCATAGGCCGTATAGCCAATCGGGGTATTTCCATTATTATTATAACATCCGTAGTCCATCAGGCTCCAGACATCCATACCGAAGTTGGTACCATAGGTATCGTAGAAATCCGGGAGTCCGAAGCAGTGAGAAAACTCATGGCACATCGTACCGATACCGGAAAGAACGGTTCCCCGCGTTCCGGTCAGCTCGCTGCTGCAAGCATACTTGCCGACCACCGTACCATCAATGACCAGATTGGAACCGTCGCGCTCCTGCACATAAGACTGATGCGGCCAGACGGTATTGGCCGGAGCACCGTTGCTCTCGGCATATCCGGCATAAACTACAAAAATCTGCTCGGCTTCGCCATCACCGTCCCAGTCATAATCGCTGAAATTCACGCTGTCCTTGGCCAGTTTGCAGGCATCAAGCGCCATTTCACCGGCACGCAGGTCGTAGCCGTTCCGATTCTCCCCATAATAACTCATCGAATTCGGGAGCGTTACCGGACCGACCACATCGAAAGAGAAGTCAAACTTGCCGTAGGACTGACTCAGGAAATAGTCGCGCACACTGCCATACTGCCCGTTCTCGCGATATCCTTCCTCGTTCATATAGCGATAGAAGGTCTCATGGGGATTCTTGGTCTGCATCTTCACATCCTTGAAATTCACCAGAATGACCAGACCTTTCTTCTTGCCTTCCATCGGCGCTCCCAGCTCCTGCCCTCCAAAAACGCGGGAAGTGACCCGGGTGGGTGCCCTGCGGATGATCTGACTGGACTTGCGCTGTTCACGGATTTCAGTGACCAGCCCTTCGAATATTTGCTTCAGGCTGTCGGCCTTTTGAGACTCTTCGAGAGTACGCATTCCGGCATCATGAGCCAGCATGTCGGCATATACAGCCAACGTGTCGGACGACAGAGTGGCATAATAAAAACCATTGCCGGACTCTTTTACCGGAACGCCATCCAGCGTTTCGTAGTATCTCAGATATTCATCACCGCAAAGTCGTATTTGCAGTTCCGAGCCATCCGGCTGTGTAACGCTCTTCACCACCTTACGTGCCGGAACAGCATACAGGAAAGGAGTGGCCAGAACTGCACAAAGACAGGTAAAACCCCTTAATTTTTTGTTCATGTTCGTTGTGTTTTATTATTTCAGATATAGTTTTCCGTTAAAGTTCTTCGACTTCACCACATACAATCCCTCTCTCAGGTTTTTCCGTGCCTCGGCCAAAGATGATTCCAGCAATTTGATGCCCTGCAAGTTATAAACCTCTACCACAGTGTCGTCAGCCGGTATGTCGTTAATGGAATTCACGGTTACGCCGGCAGTCTTCCACGCTGCAAAGGCAGAATTCTCATATTTGTCGGCCAAAGCCATCACCCGATAGCAATAGTCCACACCATCGGACAATCCGGACAAGGCTACCGCATTGCTTTTCACAGAATCCACGCACTGGATATTTTCATCATTCAGATCATCCACCCGCTTGTATTCTATCCGATAAGCCTCTGCATGCTCCACTGCAGGCCAACTGATTTGCAACCCGTAAGGGATGTTCTTCTCTACAGCCTCATCCAGCACGGGAGTGGCCAGCACTCCGAGCGGCATAAACTTAAAGGTTACTACCCCGTCATGTTCCTCCACCTGCTTGATCGGCTTACCCATGAACTCTCCGCGATACACCTCTGCAGCCGGCACACTGGCATCCGTCAGTTCCGTATTGCCGGTCTTCCCCGGATAAGGATGGCCGGCCAAAGCATCCAGTAACTCAGCAGCCGAGCCCGCATTAAAGTTTCCGATCAGCTTATTGTTGGCCGGAACAATGGTCATTCGCTGATGATACATGTCTTCATTGACCAGGTTCATGTTCCACACTTCTGTATCGTAGTCTACATGCGTCACGAGCATACCATGTCCCAAAGTGGAAAGCTTGACATCCCAACCTTTGGGTTGCATATTGTGCAGCACGTAATATTCATCCGGATTTTGGTCATTGACAATCTTATAGGCAACGCCTCCTTCTTCCAGAGATTTCATGCGCACTGTCTGCGGTTCTTTCAGCTCCACCAGACTGCGCCATCCCATAAAGTCGCGCTCATAACCGTTGTAACTGCCGGGATTATAGCCATTGTTGGTAAAGTAACCGTAGTCCATCACCGACCAGTAGTCCATACCGAAGGAGTTGTGCTCCGCATTGTAAAAATCAGGCAGTCCCAGCACATGCGACATTTCGTGGCACATAATACCGATACCGTCGGCCTTTCCTCCGACAATGACTCCATTATCCTTAATCGGACGCAGCTCATTGCAGCAGGCCGACACCGCAAAAGACAGGTCGCCCACCGTCATTCCTCCATTGGTTTCTTTAGGCCAGATGGTAGAGGCACTGCCTCCGTTTGCCTGTCCCAGACCGGCATAAAGGAAAAAGACCATATCAACCATTCCGTCGGCATTGCTGTCATACACCGACCAGTCACTGCGAAGGCTCAGTGCCTTAGTCAGTGCCTCGGTATAAAAATCGCCGATATTTACATCAATCTTACCGTCCTGATCCTGACCATAATAAGCGGCTTCCTTATCCAACGTTACCGGACCGATGATGTCGAAATCCCAGAACAGAGTACTGTCACTCTGCGCTGCAAAATAATCGCGCACGGCTCCAAAGCTGCCGGCTCCGGTATAATAGTTTCCGTCTTTTGTTCCGTTACAGTATTTGTCGTAGAAAGTATTTACTGCTTCTCCCCCTTCGGCCACACTGAAGGCCTTATCCTTAAACTGAACCAGAACGACCGGCACCTTATAGGTTCCTTTCGGATTCAGATTGGCTCCGATACGCGGAGCTGCCGCGCTCCGTATACGGCTCACCCGCTGCACAGCCGCATTCAGGTCATACGAAGCATAACGGAAGCGCTCACCGGAGCCTACCGGTTCCAGCATACGTCCGTCCTGATCCATATAAAAGCATCCGTATTCGTCGCCCCAGAAAGAAACTTCAACAGTCTCGCCATTAAGTAAAGTAACAATCTTTTTACATTTTTCGGCCGGAGCAGCCTGCAACTGCCATGCCAAAGCCGATAACAATAAAGTAGAAAACAGTTTCTTCATGTTCTAAGTGATTAATTCTGAGCAAATATACAAAAATAAAGCTGATTCTGCGATACATCAAATTAGAAATCTTGCGGGAGCAACCCGATTGTGAAACAATCCGACTGAATCCTCTGTCCGCCACAGAAACTTGCGCACAAAAGAATCTCTAAAGGAAATCCGTGAACGCTCATTCGGTTTAAATTTGTATCTTTGCAGCGTTATTTTTCACATACGCATCATATTATGACCAAGAAAATTTTAGGTTTACTGGCCGGAATCGCTGTAATCGGCGGAGTGAACCTTGACCGGATACAAACATTCTTACAGCAATCGGGACTGCAGTCTGCCGAATTGACAACACGGATTCCGTCTGCTTCTCATCAGACAGAAAGCAAATCGCAGAAACAGAAGGCATCCACCAACAAAAAAATGCGTCTCGAGATTCCGGCCTTCCTGACCGACCGTCCCGAAGAGGTGATCTGGCACGACGGATACACCGTTTCCTTCAACCGGCGCACCAAAATACCGAACTGGGTAGCCTGGGAACTGACCAAAGCCAGAACAGAAGGAACCGTAAGCCGCAGTGATGATTTCCAGCCGGACCCGGATGTCAAGAAAGGAAGCACAGCTGATGACAGTGATTATCGCGGCTCGGGATATGACCGCGGGCACATGTGCCCGGCTGCCGACAACAAATACAGCGAGCAGGCCATGACCGAATGTTTCTATTTCAGCAATATGTGCCCGCAGCTGCACAGCCTGAACGGCGGCGACTGGAAGGAACTGGAAGAGAAATGCCGCAAATGGGCGCGCAAGTATCAAAGCATCTATATTGTCTGCGGCCCTATTATTTATAGCTCTTATCCCAAAACCATCGGACAGAACAAGATCACCGTGCCCGACGCGTTCTATAAAGTCGTCATGCGACAGGAAAAGGACGGAGATGCCAAAGCCATCGGATATGTGTTCAAACACAAAAAGCAGAACAAACCGCTGAAAGACTATGCTGTGAGTGTGGACGAAGTGGAAAAGCTTACCGGCATCGACTTCTTCAGCAAACTGCCGGATGAGGTAGAAGATAAAATGGAGGCCAGCTATAACGTCAACGACTGGCAATAAACACCTATTATATATATAATGGTTATGAAAATAGAAATTTCAGACGAAATCCGGAACATCTGCCCGGATTTTATCGGTGCTGCGCTTACAGCCACCATCACAAACACAGAATATGATGCGGAACTCTGGGAAGAAATCCGCAGCGAAGAAGAACGCATCCGCACACACAATCTGGACTATATCCGGGGAATGGAATCCATTCAGAGCACCCGGGCTGCCTATAAGGCTCTGGGCAAAGACCCCAGCCGCTACCGTCCGGCAGCCGAATCCCTCATCCGGAGAGTCCTGAAGAATCAGGAACTGTATCAGATCAACACCGCTGTGGATTTGATCAACTTAGCATCCATGGCTACGGGATATTCCATCGGCGGATTCGATTCGGATAAGATTATCGGTGACATCGCTCTGGGAGTGGGACGCGCCGACGAGCCGTATGAAGGTATCGGACGCGGCATCCTCAATATTGAAGGACTGCCGGTTTATCGGGATCAGATCGGAGGATTCGGCACTCCGACCAGTGACCACGAACGCACCAAGCTGAGTCTGGACACACGGCATACCACCGTGCTCATCAACGGATATGACGGAAACCGCTCCGGAGTACAGGCGTGTGCCGAAATGATAGCCAACTTATTTATAAAATATACCAAAACAACAGACTATGAAATCAATTTTTATGCTTAAAAACGCTTCATGGCGCTTTTTCCTGGTGGCACTTCTGTTCGGATTTTCCGGTGCGCTCCATGCACAGATGCCTACTCCAGACCCAACCGTATTCATTATCGTCAACGACCAAAAAGCCCCGATGCGCTCCATTACCAGCCAGACAGAAGAAAAGAAAGGCTGGGACATTCAGGGTATCAATGTGGGGAAAAAGCTGATCCGATACTTTTGGGGCAAACAGTCCAAACAGCTGACAGAAAGAAAGCCTTGTTTCGTCATCTATCCCAAAGATGCCACACTGAACGACTATGCGCTGATCCGCCTGAACAAACGCCGTGACCACCGTCGTCTGCCATACGCAGACCTGAACGAGTGCGGCTCCATCCGTATCAACATCGACTCCTTCGTGATCGAGAACCTGCCGGAAATGGGATTCTTCGTGACCCCAAAAGAGGAACTCTTCCCCGGCGAATATATTCTGGTGAACCTGAAACAGACACCGTGCAACGAATCGGGAGATATTGTAGCCTATGACTTCTCCGTTCAGGGCAAATAAGGGCAACAAAACCTGATCAGCAAAAAAATGAAAAACGGAAAGAAAAAAATCCGTTTTCTTTTGGATGTATCAAATAAAAAACATACATTTGCAACGTAACAAAAACAAAAAAGCAAAAAGAGAAATCATGAACATGAACAAGAATACATATTGGTGGTGGCGCTACTCAGAACTCAAAAGGTCGTGAGGAGCTAGTCTTGTATATCTTGGTGTTCATACTTGAAATAAAAAGATACTGAAAAGGCTTGTCGTACTTGCGACAAGCCTTTTTTTCATACCCGTAAACAACAACCAAAAACAATATAAATATGAAATCTTACAACATTGATCAAAACGGTTATTATGGTGAATTCGGCGGAAGCTTTATTCCCGAAATCCTTCACAAGGCAATTGAATCGCTGAGAGAGCAGTATCTGACCATCCTGGAAAGCGAAGAGTTCCAGAAAGAATTCCACGAACTGCTGCGCGACTATGTAGGCCGCCCTTCTCCATTGTATCTGGCCAAGCGCCTGAGCGAGAAATACGGCTGCAAGATCTATTTGAAGCGTGAGGACCTGAACCACACTGGAGCACATAAAATCAACAATGCCATCGGCCAGATTCTGTTGGCCCGCAAGATGGGCAAGAAGAGAATCATCGCTGAAACCGGTGCCGGACAGCATGGTGTGGCAACCGCTACCGCCTGTGCCCTGATGAACATGCCTTGCCGCGTGTATATGGGTGCCATCGACATTGAGCGTCAGCATGTCAATGTAGAGAAAATGCGTATGCTGGGAGCCGAAGTATTCTCCGTAACTTCAGGAAGCCAGACACTGACAGATGCCGTCAACGAGGCGCTGCGCGACTGGTGTACCAATCCGGAGGACACCTTCTATCTGTTGGGTTCTGCCGTAGGACCTCATCCTTACCCGGATTTGGTAGCCCGCCTGCAGAGCGTCATCAGCAAGGAAATCAAGGAGCAGCTCATGGAAAAAGAAGGACGCGACTATCCGGACTATCTGATGGCCTGCATCGGTGGAGGCTCAAATGCCGCAGGAACCGTATATCACTATATCGATGACGAACGCGTAAAACTGGTATTGGGCGAGGCCGGCGGATATGGTATCGCCACCGGAAAGACTGCCGCTTCTATCACTGCCGGAACAGAAGGTATCATTCACGGTTTCCGCACTCTGGTTCTTCAGGACGAGAACGGACAGATCAAGGAACCTTATTCCATCTCAGCCGGTCTGGACTATCCGGGAATCGGCCCTCTGCACGCTCATCTGGCAAAAGAAAGAAGAGCACAGGTAATGGCGATCAACGATGACGAGGCACTGCGTGCCGCTTTTGAACTGACCCGCCTGGAAGGTATCATCCCGGCTCTGGAGTCTTCTCATGCGCTGGCCATGCTCCCGAAAATGAACTTCAAGAAAGACGATGTTGTGGTGCTCACCGTAAGCGGACGCGGTGACAAGGATTTGGAAACTTATCTGGCACACAAAGACGAATTCTGTCCGAACGACTAAGACACACGACACATGCAACCACACAAATATCACGTAAAATCACGACACATTCTGGGCGACCTGCTGACGCCCGTAAGCACTTACCTCAAGGTGCGTGACTTATATCCTCAAAGCGCCCTGATGGAAAGTTCTGATTATCACGGCAACGACAACAGTCGTTCATTTATCGCCTTGAACCCCATGGCCAGTATCGAGATTGGCCATGGGCGGGCAAAGGCTTCCTTTCCCGACGGCACAAACACAGAACAAAACATTGACGACACTTGCAGAACCGAAGATGTGCTCAACGGTTTTCTGAACCGGTTTGCCGTAGAAGGCGAATACAGCCAATATTGCGGTCTCTATGGCTTCACCTCTTTCAACGCCATACGTTATTTCGAACATATCCCCATCAAAGACAGTGTTTCCGAAAAGAACGACGCGCCGGACCTGATCTATATACTCTACAAGCAGGTCATCGTGTTCGATCACTTCAACAACTCTCTGACTTTGCTGGAGCTGGTTTCTGAAGGTGAAGAGGATGGTCTTGAAGATTTGGAGAAAATGATTCTGAACCGGAAATTCACCGCCTACTCCTTCCGTCCCGTTGGCGACATCACCAGCACCCAGACGGATGAGGAGCACAAAAGCAACATCCGCAAGGGTATTGCCCACTGCATGCGCGGCGACGTGTTTCAGATTGTATTGAGCCGGCGCTTCATCCAACGGTTTGAAGGAGATGATTTCAATCTGTACCGTGCCCTGCGCCACATCAATCCCAGCCCTTATCTGTTTTATTTTGACTTCGGAGGATTCCGCATTTTCGGTTCGTCACCGGAAACGCACTGCAAGATTGAAAACGGAAAGGCCTATATTGACCCTATTGCCGGTACCACCAAACGCACCGGCAACAAGGAAACGGATCAGAAGAATGCCGAATATCTGCGCCACGATCCGAAAGAGAATGCAGAGCATGTCATGCTGGTGGATCTGGCGCGCAATGATCTGAGCCGTAACTGCGACCACGTGCAGGTGGAATTCTACAAAGACATGCAGTATTACAGCCACGTCATTCATCTGGTGAGTCGCGTCAGCGGACAGCTGTTACCGCAGAGCAATGCCATCAAGACCTTCATCGACACGTTTCCGGCAGGCACCCTGTCGGGAGCACCGAAAGTAAAGGCTATGGAACTGATTTCGCAATACGAACCGCACAACCGGGGTGCCTATGGCGGTTGCATCGGATTTATCGGACTGAACGGCGACCTGAACCAGGCCATTACCATCCGTACGTTTGTCAGCCGCAACCAGGAGTTGTGGTTCCAGGCCGGCGGAGGCATCGTGGCCCAAAGCAATGAAGAATATGAACTTCAGGAAATCAACAACAAGCTCGGTGCGCTGCGCAAGGCCATCGAACAGGCCGGAAAAATTTCCTAATTAAGATTCCATAAAAGAACCGGATATGAAAGTAGTTATCATCGACAATTACGACTCGTTTACCTTCAACCTGAGTCACATGGTCAAAGAACTGGGAGCTGAAGTAACCGTATGGCGCAATGATCAGTTCCGCATGGAGGATTTGCAGGCCTTCGACAAGATTATCCTCAGTCCCGGACCGGGCATTCCCGAAGAGGCAGGCCTGCTGCTGGACACCATCCGCACTTATGCCGGAAAGAAACCTATCCTCGGTGTCTGTCTGGGGCATCAGGCCATCGGCGAGGTGTTCGGTGCCCGGCTCACCAATCTGAGCCAGGTGTTCCACGGCATACAGAGTCCGTGCCACCAAAAGCACAACGACTATCTGTTCCAAGGTCTTCCGGAAACCTTCCCTATCGGACGTTACCATTCCTGGGTAGTGTCGCGCGAAGATTTCCCCGAAGAACTGGAAGTAACCGCCTGGAGCGATGAAGGACAGATCATGGCACTGAAACACAAACAATACGATGTCCACGGCATACAGTTCCATCCGGAATCGGTACTGACCCCACAAGGTAAAGACATCATTAAAAACTGGCTAACACATCACGACACAAATGAAACAGATTCTGACACGACTGGTCGAGAATGAAATTCTAAGTCGGGAAGAAACCCGGCAAATCATGCTCGACATCACTCAAGAAAAATATACCGACGTACAGATCACTGCCTTTCTGACTTCACTCCTGATGCGAGGCATTCAGGTAGACGAACTGCTGGGACTGCGCGACGGACTGAAAGAAACCGGTAAGACACTTGATTTCTCGGACTTCAACACCATTGACATCGTCGGCACCGGTGGCGACAACAAAAACACCTTCAACATATCCACTTGCTCGGGATTTGTGGTGGCTGCGGCCGGATATCCGGTTGCCAAACACGGCAATTACGCTTCTACCTCCACATCCGGTGCCAGCAATGTGCTCGAGGCATTGGGTGTACGGTTCACCGACAACGAAGACCAGCTGCGCCGCAATCTGGCCACCTGCGGATTTACCTACCTGCATGCGCCGCTCTTTGCCCAGGGAATGAAGTTTGTAGCTCCGGTAAGAAAGGCGATGCAAATCCCCACTTGTTTCAATTTGCTGGGACCACTGGTCAACCCGTCCAATCCCAAGAATCAACTGCTCGGCGTGGCTACCCTGAATCAGATGCGCCTGTATAGCACCGTAAACCAACAATTGGGTATCAACTACGGTATCGTAAACAGTATGGACGGTTACGATGAAATCTCACTCACGGGCACCTTCAAGATCAAGACTCCCAGCATGGAACAGATATTTACTCCAAAGGATTTAGGATTGCCCGTCATCCGCCCGGAAGAGATATATGGCGGCGAGTCGGTGGAAGAGGCACGCGACATTTTCGTGAGCATCCTCAAAAATGAAAGCAATGAAAGCCGTAAGACCGTTGTATTGGTAAACTCCGCCTTTGCCATCAAGGTTATGGAACCGGAGATGGAGATGGGCGACTGCCTGGCCCGAGCACGCGAAGCTCTGGAGAGCGGGAAAGCTTATCAGACTTTGCGGCGCTATATCGAACAGAACAGCTGAAGACAACAAGAAACCATTCTCAAACAAACACCACAAACACGATGAAAGATATATTGGAAGAAATCATGGCTCACAAACGCCATGAAGTAGAAGCAGCCAAACAGGTGCAGCCATTACGCACACTGGCGGGTATATTAGATGAACAATGCCGTCAGGAACAGTTGCGCCCTACTCTGTCCCTGAGTCAAGCCTTGGTAAACTCCAGCAGTGGCATTATCAGCGAATTCAAGCGGAGGTCTCCCTCAAAAGGATGGATTTCCCCCAATGCAGACCCGGCAATCATCGCTCCGGCATACGAACAAGGGGGCGCCACTGCCTTATCCGTACTGACTGACACAAAATATTTTGGCGGCAGTGATGAAGACCTGCGCACGGCACGCGCCAAAGTAAGCCTTCCCATCTTGCGAAAGGACTTTATCTGCGACGAATACCAACTCTATGAAGCCCGTCTTTGGGGAGCAGATGCCATCCTGCTCATCGCTTCTGCACTGGAACGTAACACTTGCATCGCTCTGGCCCGCAAGGCAAAGGAACTGCAACTGGAAGTATTGCTCGAGCTTCACCACGAACGGGAACTGGAATATCTGAACGATGCCGTAGATGTGGTGGGTATCAACAACCGCAATCTGGGTACCTTCCACACCGATACCGAACATTCGTTTCTCTTGGCAGAACAACTGCCCCGCGAAACTGTCCGTATCTCGGAGAGTGGTATTGCGGATGCGACCACAGCACGTGAACTGCGCCAAAAGGGTTTTCAGGGATTCCTGATCGGAGAACTGTTCATGCACACCGAAAATCCGGGCGACAGCCTGAAACATTTTCTTGAACAGATGCACGTATGAAAAAGCCATTCTCCTGTATTAAAGTATGTGGCATGCGCCAAAGTGACAATATCCGGCAAGTAGAAGCATTGGGCATCGACATGATGGGCTTTATTTTTTGGGAGCCGTCCACTCGTTACGTAGCTCAAAAGCCGGACTATCTGCCGGCCTGTGCCCGCACCGGCGTGTTTGTCAACGCAAGCCCGGAATATATCCTGTCCACAGTGCGCACCTATGGTCTTTCTTATGTGCAGCTCCACGGACAGGAATCCCCGGAATTTTGTCACCATCTGCGCCAGAATCTGAATCAAAGCGGACTCGCTTCCGTGCAGCTCATCAAGGCTTTCAGCATTGCGGTACCCAAAGACATAGAATCAGTCCGGCAATACGAAACTCTGTGCCGCTTTCTGCTCTTTGACACAAAGACGCCTCTTCCCGGAGGCAGTGGCAAACAGTTCGAGTGGCAAATCCTGCAACACTATTCCGGTACGCTTCCCTTCTTACTGAGTGGCGGCATCGGTCCAAATGATACTCATCGCCTGCAAGAATTCCACCACCCGCTCTGCGTCGGTATTGATCTGAATTCACGCTTTGAAATATCCCCGGGACTGAAAGACGCTACCCTACTGAAAAATTTTCTGACACAATTGAACTCATAAATACATCAGACACAAAATGAACCGCATCAACAAATTATTCCAAGAGAAAAAACAGAATATCTTTTCTCTTTACTTCTGTGCCGGACATCCTCAATTGGACAGTACCGCAGAAATCATCCGTACATTAGAAAACAAAGGAGTGGATCTGATTGAGATCGGAATCCCGTTCAGCGATCCTTTGGCCGACGGGCCTGTTATTCAGAAAGCCACCCGTCAGGCTTTAAACAACGGCATGTCGCTGCGCCTGCTCTTCGAACAACTGCGCGATATCCGTCAGTCCGTACAGATTCCTCTGGTCATCATGGGATATCTGAACCCCATCATGCGTTTTGGTTTCGAGGCTTTCTGTCAGGCATGCTCGGAATGTGGCATTGACGGCATGATTATTCCCGACTTGCCTTTCCGCAATTATCTGGAAGAATACAAGCCCGTAGCCGATCGCTATGACCTGAAAATGATCATGCTCATCACTCCCGCCACGGAAGAAGAACGCATCCGACTCATAGACCAGCATACAGACGGCTTTATTTATATGGTATCCTCTGCAGCCATCACCGGCGCACAGAAATCTTTTGGAGACCCTTTGCAGGAATACTTCAATCGGGTGAATCACATGAATCTGAAGAATCCGCGCCTCATCGGATTCGGCATCAGCAACCGCCAGACACTGGAAACGGCACGCGCCAATGCCGCCGGAACCATCATCGGCAGTAAATTCATCAGTCTGTTGGAAGAATCCGGAAACGCAGGGGATGCCTTGGACCAACTGATGAAAGACTTGCAGCAATAAACGAACCATCATCAAAGAACAGATACTTTCTGAAAGAGCGGAGCACCGACTGAAGGTCCACAAAATCAGTATCGGACTCCGCTCTATTTTTGTCCTCCGGGAAGGAAAAAGAAAGACACGCACAAGGAGAATATGCATTTTTTTGAATAAATATAAAAAAAGTGCATTCCGAATTTCTGCTGACAAAGAAAAGATATAACTTTGCAGCATGGAATGGATAAACAGTATATTCTTTGAACATTCGGCCCTTCAGGCCATCATCATTTTATCGCTGACCACCGCCATCGGCATTTCGCTGGGCAAGATCCGCATAGGAGGTATCTCATTGGGAGTTACCTTTGTCTTTTTTATGGGTATCGTAGCCGGACATCTGGGCATCTCTCTCAATCCGGACATGTTGAACTACGCCGAGAGTTTCGGTCTGGTGCTCTTTGTCTACTCACTGGGCCTTCAGGTGGGTCCGGGATTCTTCTGTGCTTTCCGCAAGGAAGGTATTCAGCTGAACCTGCTGGGCCTGATAGTCATCCTGTTAGGCACAGCCATGGCCATCATCATCAGCTATGCATCACAGATTCCGCTCAAGGACATGATCGGTGTGCTTTGCGGTGCCACCACCAACACGCCGGCGCTGGGTGCCGCCCAGCAGACCTTAAAACAGTTGGGACAGGAAGCCAGCAGTGCCGCACTGAGCTGTGCGGTGACTTATCCGCTCGGTGTTGTAGGTGTCATTCTGGCTATCATTGTCATCAAGAAACTGATAGCGCGTCCGCAGGACATGGATATCAAGCAGGAAGATGATCCAAACCACACTTACATTGCCGCCTTTCAGGTACACAACCCAGGCATCTACGGTAAAAAAATCGAGACACTGGCCAACGACAGTCATACCAAGTTTGTGATTTCACGCCTGTGGCGCAACGGAAAAGTAAGCATTCCGTCGCGCGAAACCATTCTGATGGAAAACGACCGCATTCTGGTAGTCACCATCGAGAAAGACATGCCTATTCTGACCATGCTCTTCGGAGAGCAGGAAAACCGCGACTGGAATAAAGAGGATATCGACTGGAACAGCATCGACCGCGAACTGGTGTCCAGCTACATCGTAGTGACCCGTCCGGAAATCAACGGTCGCCGTCTGGGTTCTCTCCGTCTCCGCAATGCCTACGACATCAATGTGAGCCGCGTGCTGCGTAGCGGTGTGAAGTTGCTGGCTACTCCCGACCTGGTACTTCAGTTGGGCGACCGACTCACCGTAGTGGGCGATGCGGCAGCCATCAAGCAAGTGGAAAAAATTCTGGGAAATACCGTCACTTCTCTGAAAGAGCCTAATCTGGCAGCAATTTTCATCGGCATTGTGATGGGACTGATTCTGGGTGCCATACCGATTAGTATCCCGGGCATTGACACTCCGGTAAAACTGGGACTGGCCGGTGGTCCTATTGTAGTAGGTATTCTCGTAGGTTGTTTCGGACCGCGTCTGCACATGCGCATCTACACCACCCGCAGTGCCAACCTGATGCTACGCGCCATTGGTCTATCGCTCTATCTGGCCTGTCTGGGTATTGATGCCGGAGCCCATTTCTTTGAAACCGTCATGCGCCCCGAAGGAGCGGCATGGATCGGTATCGGCTTTGCCATTACTCTCATACCGGTAATTCTGGTGGGCTGGATTGCCTTGCGCTTCAGCAAAATGGATTTCCGTACCACTTGCGGTATGCTCTGCGGCAGTATGGCCAACCCGATGGCACTGAGCTATGTAAACGACACCTATCAGGGAAGCAACCAGGCTTCGGTAAGCTATGCCACCGTCTACCCTTTGGCCATGTTTATCCGCGTTATTCTGGCACAGATTATTCTGATGATATTCATATAGATGTTCCAGAAAAGAACAAATCATTATTTTTTAGAAAGATAACCAAACAGACCGCATTTCTGAAAAGTCTTCACGCAAGATTCAGAAATGCGGTCTGTTTTCTTTCTCATACTTTCAGGACCGTTCCTCAAAGTTATCTTTCAGCATGATAACACCTTGCTCCCTGTTAAAGATACAACTCATTTTCCTTACGCTTTGAACAGGCTTTACTCAACATGATTCTACCTAAGAACAGCAGTATCGGACTAACTTTGCGTGCTTTCTGAGGACAGATAGAAACACAACGCATGCATGAAATACATGTTTCCCGGTCAGTATGCCGCAAGTCATTCCCGTTGATGGCATCCACCAGGCATTTTCTGGCACAAAGGCCGCAATTTGTGCAGGCACGGGTAGCTTTCGGTATCATTCCTGTAGCGCTGATTTTGCGATAAGGACGGTTACCGGGAATATTGGGCTCGGTAGTATTTCCCGAAAGCAGTTTGCCTCGAATCTGTTCCGCAAAGTCCGTCAGCTGTTTCCGGTCTGCCTCATCAGGTCTACCGGACGCGTAGTTCTGTAAAATTGAATGCTCGGCTACCGCAGCCACAGAGGCAATCACCCGGAAACCGGCTTTGGCAGCAGTATCGCGTAACTCGGTCAGCGTATCTTCATAGGCCCGATTGCCATACACACAAACCAGCACCGCTTTGGCTCCATTCCCGTTGATAGCGGCAATGCGCTTCACGGCAACAGCAGGAACGCGCCCACTGTAAGACGGTACAGCAATCAGAGCCACATCGTCGCCAGAAAGTGAAATACTTCCAAAATTCAATTTTCTATCCGTGAGATCCACCACGGTTTTCTTTTCCGCGCACTCATTAGCCAAAATATCAGCCACCTTTTGAGTACCGCCCGTAGGGCTGAAACAAATATTATAAAACATAAACCTTCTCCTATTTCTATTGATTCATGAATCTAACGACACTCTATACATACTTTCAAATCATGTCTTACCGAGCTACGCACCCGGTTTTCAAACAGACATGATTCCTCTTTTCATGCAAAGTTAATCATTTTATGTATTCCGAAATCGGAAAATCCCAAAAACAGACAGAACGGCATCTCTGTTTTCCGGTATAGCTTTCCATACGGATACACTTCCATCTGTAGAAAATCCGAAACCGGAACGCCTGCTGATGTCCTGGAAAAACATCAGGATGAAAAAGAAAAACGATCTCAATGACTTGGCGAAATCATTGGGATCGTTTTTTATGTTTATCAGCTTTGTGCCGAATCCGAAGAAAAAGAGTAGGTCAGCACAAAGCGTTCCGCTGTTTCAAAAAATACATGATAGGTCCGGCAGTGCTCCGGATGCCGGGTCTGAATCTGCAAACTGCCCCGACATCCCGCTTCGCGGACGCTGTCGGGCTGCCGGCAGGAAGAAACCAGATGCTCCCGGAAATCCACCTCGCGGCAATTCATCATCTTATAGACCGTTTCCTTGGCCGACCACAGCAGAAGCTGTTCCCACACTCCGGAGACAGGCTCTTCGGAGCCTATGAAACGGGAAGCCACACGGCAAACACGTTCCCCGTATTGCTCGATGTCTACCCCCACCTCTCCATGCAAAGAGAGGATTACGGCAACAAAACCGTCGGTATGCGAAATGGAAATCCGCCACGGCGAAGATTGCAGATAGGGTTTTCCGCTTTCGTGATAGGCAATGACTGCTCCGGGCAGCATCTGCTGGAGCAAGACACGCACGGCCACAAATTCATACCGGCGCTTGGGGGATGTGAAACGCTGCTGCGCCTCTTCGTGGCAACGGCAGCCTCCGTCGGGCAACAGGCTGAGCAACTGTTCCAGCGTCTCCACGGTCTGCCACACGCAGCAACGGAAGTTCCCTTCGTTGATGTCTCGGATAACAGGCATGGATTAATGGTCCTCGGGGTAAGTAATCGGTTCGTCGGTCACCACTTTCACCTTGAGAATGCGGCGCTCATCCATTTCCATCACCTCGAACTTGATGTTCTTATATTCGATGGTTTCGTGAATCTGCGGGAATTCTCCCTTGATTTCGAGCAACAGACCGGCCAGAGTATCGGCATCGCCTTCTACCTCTTCAAAGAAATCATCGGCAAGATTCATGATGCGCAGGAAGTCGGTAAGCAGAATCTTGGCTTCAAAGATATAGGCCTGTGAAGACAGTTTGGTATACATCTGTTCATCCTCGTCGTACTCGTCGTTGATGTCACCCACGATTTCTTCGATGATGTCTTCCATCGTAACAAGTCCCGAAGTTCCTCCAAACTCATCCACCACAATGGCTATATGCACCTTGTTGGTCTGGAAGTCGCGCAACAGATCGTCGATCATCTTGGTTTCGGGCACAAAATACGGCGGACGGATGAGGGACTGCCAGCGGAAATTGGCCGGCTTGTTGAGATGGGGCAACAAATCCTTGATATAAAGCACTCCCTTGATATTATCCTTGGAGTCGGCATATACGGGGATTCGGGAGTAATTGTGTTCCAAAATACATTTCATGACATCGGGGAAAGGGGTCTTCACATCGAGGTCCACCATGTCGATACGCGGTGTCATCACCTCGCGGGCCATCTCATCGCCAAAACGGATGATTCCCTTGAGCATGTTCTGTTCCTCGGCGATTTCCTTCTTGTCGGTCAGCTCCAGAGCCTGCTCCAGCTCGTCGACAGAAAGTGCATGACTTTCTTTCTGCACTACCTTGGCGGCAATTTTCTTGGAACGCATCAGTGCGGACGAGAAAGGCCAGAAAAGGCGCTCGATCAGATGGAACGAAGGGGCTACCAGACGGCAAAAGCTCAGCGTGTGCTGCGCGGAGTAAATCTTGGGCATAATTTCGCCGAAAAGAAGCAAAAGAAAAGTAAGTAATACAGTCATAAACAGGAACTCCAGCAAATCATTTGCCCCAAAATCCACCACCTGGGCAAAAAAGAAGTTCAGCAGCATAATGACTCCCACATTCACAAAATTGTTGGCAATAAGAATGGTGGCCAGCAATCGCTCGGAGTCGGCTTTCAAAGCCATGATTTTTCGGTCAGATTCATGTTTTTCTTCTTCTATTTCATTGATGTCGGTGGGCGACAAAGAAAAGAAGGCAATCTCCGAAGCTGAAGCAAAACCGGAACAGAGAAGCAACAACATGGCACAGGCCAAAGCTACCCAGGCTCCGAAACTCGGTGCAACGACGGTTACACCCTGAAAAAGATTCTGTAAAGGTTCTAAAAACGTTTCCGTGTCCAAAATAAAAAATTAAGTTATACAATCAAAACGGCAAATCATCGTTCGTAGCATCAGCCCCGGCCACTGAGGACAGGTTGCGCGCTGCCTCGGCGGCAGCGGGAGCAGGCTGTGCCGGAGCGGCTGCAGCACGCGGAGTAAGCATCTCCATGTTGTCTGCAAAGATCTCCGTAATATAGCGTTTCACACCGTTCTGGTCATCATACGAACGGCTCTTTATCTTACCTTCAATATATAGTTTATCTCCTTTGTGGACGTACTTTTCTGCCACCTCGGCCAGTCCGCGCCACAGCACGATGTTGTGCCAGTCCGTACGGTCGGGCACTTCGGTTCCGTTCTGCAGACGGTAGCCACGTTCGGTTGTAGCCAAAGGAAAAGAGGCAACGGCAACTCCGTTGTCCAGATAGCGTACATCGGGGTCTTTTCCCACATTCCCGATCAGCATAACCTTGTTCAGTGACATAAAATTCCTCCTTAATATCAGATAATCCGCTTCAAAGATAGCATCATTTCACGATACCACCCAAAAAATGCAGAATTTTTTTATTCCAAATGCCCGAAACGACAGAGGGCGGACGGCCTGAAAACCGTCCGAAACCCGCAAATATTACGTTTGGAATACAGGCTTACAGCTTCAGGGCTGCCAGCATCTTCGGAAAAGCCAGCTGCCCGATTTCATCACGCTCCACCCAGAACACACCGGCAGGCAAACAGGCCGGATCGAGCGCATCGGGCAACGGCAACCCATAGAACGAGGCATGCAGCAGCTGGTGACTGAGACGCTGGCGCACCGGACGGGCCAAAGGCTGCAACAGGGCCGACGGGACATGCAGCAAACCGGACAGACGGGCCTGCAACGCCTCGGTATCGGGCAAGGCTCCCTCCCACTCCAGCAGAAGCGGCTGACAGAGTCCTTCCCAGATGTCGCCCGACGGACGGCGCCAGAAAGCCAGCCGCCCCTGATGCTCTATATAAATAAAGGTAAAGAAGCGCGGCCGCACGGTCTGCCGTCCCTGTTTCACGGGCAGGTCTTCCACGCATCCCGTTTTATAGGCCGTGCAGGCTGCCGCTAACGGGCATCCGGCACAGTCGGGATTCTTGGGCACACACTGCAAGGCCCCGAAATCCATGATGGCCTGATTGTAGTCGGCCGCCCGGGCGGCATCAAAGAGTTCATGGGCCTTCTGCGCAAACAGTTTCTTTCCGGCCGTGATGTCAATCGGCACGTCCAGCCCCAGAAAACGGGACAGCACGCGGTAGACATTACCGTCGACCACCGCATGCGGCAGTCCGAAGGCAAACGAGGCTATGGCTGCCGCCGTATAGTCACCCACTCCCTTCAGCTTGCGGATTTCCTCATAGCTGTCGGGAAAGGCACCGAGCTCCGCAATCTGGCGCGCGGCCTGATGCAGGTTCCGTGCCCGGGAGTAATAGCCCAGACCCTCCCAATATTTCAGCACCTCGGCCTCGTCGGCTGCTGCCAGTGTCTGCACATCCGGAAAACGCTCCATAAAGCGCAGATAATACGACAGGCCCTGCGCCACACGCGTCTGTTGCAAAATGATCTCCGAAATCCATATCTTATAAGGGTCGGAGTCCTCGCGCCAGGGTAAAATCCGACCATTTTCCCGATACCAGGTCAGGAGCATTTTTGAGAAATCTGTTCGTTTCATGTAATTTTTTCAGCTTTGGAGGCACAAAAATACAATCCAAATCAGTAATAATCAGCTTTTTTAAAGAAAAATCTTTGAATATATTTCATTTCCTCGTCAAAAAGCTATATATTTGCACTCCAAAAAATTAGGAATTAGAGAATTACAAATAATAATTATTTACACAAAATGACAAAAGCAGATATAGTAAATGAGATTTCCAGAAAAACCGGAATTGACAAATCGACGGTTTTAACCACGGTAGAAGCATTTATGGACACCGTAAAGGAATCTTTGACAACTAATGAGGAGAATGTTTATCTTCGCGGCTTCGGTAGCTTTATCTTGAAGAAACGCGCTCAGAAAACAGCTCGAAACATCTCCAAGAATACTACAATCATTATCGAAGAGCATAACATTCCGGCCTTCAAGCCTGCAAAAGTTTTTGTGGATGCTGTAAAAAAATAAAATCCGAGAAATATTAACAAGAGTATTAACTTATAAAATTTAAAAGCTATGCCAAGCGGAAAGAAGAAAAAAAGACACAAGATGGCTACTCACAAGCGTAAAAAAAGACTGAGAAAGAACAGACATAAGAGCAAATAGTCTGTTGTAGCTTGTCTGTGGACAAACACAAAGAACAAACTTGCCGTGCTTTTCTCTGAAGAGCTACGCAAGTTTGTTCTTTGTATAAATAAGAGATCATAAACCAATCGAAATGAAGAAGAAATGACCAGCGAAGTAGTAGTAGACGTCCAACCCAAAGAAATATCCATCGCTCTTCTGGAAGATAAAAGACTGGTGGAATTTCAGAAAGAAGGCTTGTCCGTGTCGTTTGCCGTGGGCAATGTCTATCTGGCAAAAGTCAAAAAGATGATGCCGGGACTCAATGCATGTTTTGTCAATGTGGGCTACGAACGCGACGCTTTTCTGCATTATCTGGATTTAGGACCTCAATTCAACTCCTACCAAAAATATCTCAAACAAGTAGTCAGCGACCGAAAAAAACTTTATCCCATGGCCAAAGCGACCATGCAGCCGGAACTGGACAAGGAAGGAAGTGTGCAGAATATCCTTCAGCCGGGACAGGAAGTGCTGGTACAGGTCGTAAAAGAACCAATCTCCACCAAAGGACCCCGTCTTACCTGCGAAATCTCTTTTCCGGGAAGATACCTGGTTCTGATTCCTTTCAGCGATAAAGTTTCCGTTTCCTCAAAAATCAAGTCTTCCGAGGAAAGAGCACGACTCAAGCAATTGCTCCAGAGCATTAAACCGAAGAATTTCGGAGTAATTGTAAGAACCGTAGCCGAAGGAAAAAGAGTGGCTGAACTCGACACCGAATTAAAGATATTGCTGAAACGATGGGAAGAAACCATGACCAAGGTTCAGAAGGCAACCAAACTGCCGGAACTGGTTTACGAAGAAACCAGCCGCACTGTAGCCATGTTGCGCGACCTGTTCAACCCATCCTACGAGAATATCTACATCAATGACGAAAGTGTATTCAACGAAGTTAAGGATTATGTAACGCTTATCGCCCCGGAAAGTGCAAAAATTGTAAAGAAGTATACCGGCAAGTTACCTATCTTTGACAACTTCGACATCACCAAACAAATTAAATCTTCGTTCGGAAAAACCGTTTCCTACAAGCATGGAGCCTATTTGATTATCGAACATACCGAGGCGCTTCATGTGGTTGACGTAAACAGTGGAAACCGTGCCAAATCGAAAGACGGACAAGAGGCCAACGCCCTGGACGTGAATCTGGGTGCAGCAGATGAGCTGGCACGCCAACTGAGATTAAGAGATATGGGAGGAATTATCGTAGTGGACTTCATTGACATGAATCTGGCGGAAGACCGACAAAAACTCTATGAGCGCATGTGCGAAAACATGAAAAAGGACCGCGCGCGCCATAACATCCTTCCGCTGAGTAAATTCGGACTCATGCAGATCACACGACAGCGCGTACGCCCGGTTATGGACGTAAACGTTGAGGAAACATGCCCCACTTGTTTTGGAAAGGGCACCATCAAATCCAGCTATTTGTTTACCGATATTCTTGAAGGCAAAATAAACACTTTGGTAAACAAAATCGGAATGAAGCAGTTCGCACTGCACGTACATCCTTACGTGGCAGCCTACATCAATCAGGGTTTTCTGTCGCTGAAGCGGAAATGGCAGATGAAATACGGATTCGGGGTAAAGATCATCCCAAGCCAGAAACTTGCCTTCCTGCAATATGAATTCTATGACGGTAACGGACAGGAAATCGATATGAAAGAAGAAGTAGACAGCAAATAAAAAAAGGGGCTTTCAGAGCCCCTTTTTCTATTTTATCCCTCCTGTTCCTTCCGCTCGGAAATCACCAGCAGATGATCTTTTTCCTGCAATTGCAGATGCCCGTTGGGCACAATATATTCCTCGTTACGCTTGACCAGCATCACCAGATGGCCCTGCGGCAAATTCAGGTCGGCCAGACGGTTGCCACCGGCCAGCATCTCGGCTGTGAGCTGCACATCGGTCAGATAAGTCTTGGTCTCCTCAGGAATCTCAATGCCATAATAGTCGCGCGGCTGCTCCATTGGTTCTGACAGTCCCAGCCGGTTGGCCAGAGGCGAAAGCGTGGTGCCCTGCAACAGCAGGGAAAGCAACGTGATGAAAAACACGATGTTGAATATCTGTCCGGCGCCTTCCACACCGGCTATGACCGGATAGGTGGCAAAGATGATGGGCACCGCCCCACGCAAACCGACCCACGAAATGAATACGCGCGATTTGAACGAATAGTTCCGGAACGGCAGCAGACTGATGAACACACTGAGCGGACGGCCCAACAGCATCATAAACAGGGCGATGAGCAGAGCCACATCGGCCACCTGCCACAGTTCGTGAGGGTTGACCAGCAAACCCAGGGTGAGGAACAGGACAATCTGACCGAACCAGGTGAGCCCGTCCAGAAAGTTGCTGACTTCCTTACGATAAGGTATCTTAGCATTGCCCAGCACGATTCCGGCTACATACACTGCCAGATAGGCATTTCCGCGAATCAGGTCGGTTACCGTGAAAAGGAAAAAGACCAGACTCAGAATCAGTATGGAATAGAGGGCTGAATTGACCAGACTGATCTTATTAAGCAGCCAGACTCCAAAACGACCAATGGAATAGCCGGCCAGCGCTCCCAAAAAGAACTGCAAGAAGAAATCTTTCAGAATATCCATTGCCGACGCTCCGGAAAGGGTGACCACCTGAATCAAGACAATGGTCAGCATATAGGCCATCGGGTCATTACTGCCGCTCTCCAGCTCCAGCATCGGGCGCAGGTTTTCCTTCAGGTTCATATTCTTGGAACGCAACAGGTTGAACACCGAAGCGGAATCGGTAGAAGACATGGTTGCCGCCAGCAGAAAAGAAACCCATAGAGACAGATGGATATCTGCCCGGGTATAGTCTGAAATGAAATAAATAAACAGTCCTGTAAACAAGGTGGTCAGCAATACTCCCACCGTAGAAAGGGAGATGCCGGGCAACAGAACCGGCCTGATCTCCCGAAAGCGGGTATCCATACCTCCGGAAAAAAGAATCAGACACAAGGCAATCATGCCGATAAACTGAGCATCGGAGGCACTGTTGAACTGAACACCCAGACCGTCGCTGCCGAAAAGCATGCCGACGCCCAAAAACAAAAGCAGCACCGGAATACCGAAACGGAAACTGCTCCGCGTGAACAAGATGCTGACAAACACCAATACCGAACCAATCAAAAGAATGTTTTCTGAAGTAAACGTCATATTTTTTCTGTTAAAGTTAAGATTCCATGCAATATAGCGAAAAAATCAGGAATTTGCAAACCCATGTTTTTCCAGGCCACCAAAAATTAATAATTCTTTAAAGATATATTAAATCAAAAGGAAAAGCCGCAAAAAATATGCTATCTTTGTAGCCGTGTTTACATAAAAATCTATTATGAAGGAATTTGCAGAAAAAATGCTGGCTTCGAACAGCACCTCATCCTATGACCTGACGGTCATCGTACCGGTATACAATGAAGAAGACAATATGACTGCTCTGGAAAAAGCTTTGTCTGAATTTGTGAACTCTACTCCTTATGCTTCTTGCATTCTTTTTGTCAATGATGGTTCGAAAGACAGCAGTTTGTCCGGCATCCAGACTTTATGTGCCCGCAACAAGCATTTCTACTACATCAGCTTTGCCAAGAATGCCGGTCTGAGTGCCGCCATCAAAGCGGGATTCGACGTGGCCCAGTCAAAATATGTGGGCTATATCGATGCCGACCTGCAAACCAGCCCGGAAGATTTCAACATCCTGTATCAGTATATCGGTGACTATAAGATGGTGATGGGTATCCGTGCCCAGAGAAAGGACTCTGCCTTCAAGCTGATCCAGTCGAAGATTGCCAACTCGTTCCGCCGCATGATGACGCACGACGGCGCTACCGACACCGGTTGCCCGCTGAAGATCATCCACACGGAATATGCCAAGCGCATGCCTTTCTTTACCGGAATGCATCGCTTTCTGCCGGCCCTGATCCTGTTGCAGGACGGCGGCAGCTATAAGGAAGTGCCCGTAAGACATTTCCCGCGTACGGCCGGCGTGTCAAAATATAATCTGTGGAACCGCCTGATTTCTCCGTTCAAGGACTGCTTCGCCTACCGGTGGATGAAACATCGCTACATCAATTACCAGATTAAAGAAAACAACCTGTAAGCGCATGGCCTCAATCTATATCATCGGTTTCCTGGCACAGATTTTCTTCTCGGCAAGAATCCTGGTACAATGGTTGCTGTCCGAGAAAGCCAAAAAGGTGGTCTCTCCTCCTATCTTCTGGGCCCTGAGCATCATGGGCTCTTATCTTCTGTTTATCTACGGTTGGTGCCGCGATGACTTTTCCATCATTCTGGGACAAATCATCTCTTACTATATCTATATCTGGAATCTGAACGCACAAGGGGTTTGGAAACGGATTCCGGCATGGGTGCGCATCATTCTGTTTGCCACTCCTATTGTGGCCTGCACTTGGCTGATGACGCATACGGGTTCGTTTGTGGAGCAGTTCTTCCGCAATGAGGATATCCCGCTCTGGCTGCTGATATTCGGTTCTGCCGGACAGGTGATCTTCACCCTGCGCTTTATCTACCAGTGGATTTATTCCTACAAGAAGCATGAATCGACCCTGCCTATCGGATTCTGGATTATCAGCTTCACCGGCAGCCTCATCATCGTGAGCTACGGATTGTTCCGACTGGATCCGGTGCTGATTCTCGGACAGTCTGTAGGATTTGTGGCTTATACCCGAAACATCATATTGAGTATCAACCAAAGAAAACAAACCGCACCATGAATTCTTACAAAATAACCTCTTTTCTGGAAAACAGAAACATGACCTTTTGGGTGATGTTCATCCTGATCTGCCTGATTCCGCTGGCCGTATGGCGCGACTATACCCCTGCCAATGAACTGCGCTACATCAGCATTGCCGACGAAGCATTGCGGAACAATACCTGGTTCAGCCTGACCAACCACGGGGAGCCGTACAGCGACAAACCGCCGTTTTACTTCTGGCTGATCATGCTCTGCAAACTGATTACCGGAGAATATCACATGGGTATCCTGATTCTGTATTCTCTGCTTCCGGCTCTGGGCATTGCCTACACCATGAACAAATGGACACAGGGCCTGATGAGTAGCAGCAGCCGGTCTACCCTGCCTCTGTTTCTGATTACCACGGGTTATTTTGCCGGTACCGCCATGGTGCTGAGAATGGATATGCTCATGGTGTGGTTCATCATTCTGGCTCTGTATCACTTTCATCAGATGTATGAAGGGAAAGGCAGCTTCCGGAAACACCAGATTCTCATGGCGGTCTACATCGTTCTGGGCTTTTATGCCAAGGCCTTTATGGGTATTCTGATACCGCTGGTCAGCAGCGCACTGTTCCTGGCGTTCAAGAAGGAACTGCGCAGCTTCGGCAAATACTGGAACTGGAAAGTGTGGAGCATCATCGTGGCATCTTTTCTGTTCTGGTTCGGCATGGTTTACGTGGAAGCCGGTGGCGAATATCTGTATAATCTGACCGTAGGGCAGACGGTGAGCCGCTCGGTAAAAGTGTCTGTGCACAAGCGTCCGTTCTATTATTATCTGATTTTCCTGAGCTACGGTGTGGCGCCCTGGACTCTGTTCTATCTGTTTGCCCTGATCAAGGGAGTAAAAGAAAAGATGTTCCGCACCTCGGCAGAGCAACTGTTTCTCATCGAAATCGTCTCTACCTTTGTCATGCTCTCTTGTTTTGGCAGCAAACTGGCCATTTATCTGGTGCCGATATTTCCCTTTATGGTGTGCCTGTCGCTCATCGTACTGGAACAAAGCCGCTGGAGCAAAATGATGGCGTTCGGAGTGAGCCTTCCGGCCATCGCAACCGTATTGGCATTCCCGGCCTATATTTATATCGCTCTCATCCTGCCTCAATACAGACATCCGGCATTATACATCGCCACCGCAATCCTGACAGCAGGCAGTGCCTGGTCGCTGGTTTATGCCTGGAAAAGAAAACGCCTGCTTACGGCGTCCATCCTGTTCTGTTGCGGCTTCCTGCTCACGGCATTTGCCGGAGGGTTCTCTCTGCCGAAATTCAACTCATTAATCGGTTATACGGAACTTGCCGAGAAAGCTCAACAGCAGGAGAAGGTATGGCAGACTAGCGGAGTGGTTACCTACGGAGTATGGCGCGCAGAAAACATGGATGTATTCTTCCCGGAACGCCTGACTGTGGTTCACGAAGCAGACAGCCTGATAACCAAACAACAGAACAGACTGCTGATTCTCAACAAGAGCAAACTGCAAGAAAATGTGGTGGACAGTCTGGTTGCCACAAAGCCGAAGGTGGAAGCACTGGGAGATTATCTGTTTGTAAAACTCTAAACAGACGGGATTGTCTGAAAGATATCTTTGCGAAAGATAGTTAAGTTCCCGAAGAAGTAGTGCCAAGGATTTTGAAACAACGGGTTAATTCCTTATTTTTGCGTATTCCTATTTCTGCAACAAATAAAAACCCGTTTATGAAAAAATACTTCTTTTGTCTTTTATGTGCCACCGCGCTGATGCAAATCAGTCCGGCATACGGCTTTCATAAAAAAGACAAGGACAAAAGACACAGTGAAACAGTTACCGTACGCATTCCGGAACCGGATCAGTTGGCTCCCAAAACAGCAGGAGAAGAGCTGGTGGCCCCCATTGAGGAAGTAAGAAGACAGGACCTGAAATGGAGCAACCACAAATATGGTATTGATGTATCACGCTACCAGAATCAGATTGACTGGGAGGCCGTAGCCAAAGATCCGAATGCGAAATATGCTTACCTGAAGGCAACTGAAGGAGCCGGACTGGTGGATCGGACTTATGCCTATAACCTGAGCGAGGCACGAAGAGTCGGCATCAAGGTGGGATGCTATCATTTCTTCAGCCCGACGGCTTCTGTTGAAGACCAGTTCAAGAATCTCACATCAACTGTTGATCTGTCTACACAGGATCTGATTCCCATTATTGACGTAGAAAACCGCGGAAGAGGCTCGTTGGACGAGTTCTGTAACCGCTTGAGAAAGTTCCTGATTGATGTGGAGAATCATTATAAGGTGAAACCGATTATCTATACCTCCAGCCACTTCTACAACAAATATCTGAGGGGTAAGTTCACAGAATACAAATATATGATAGCCCGCTATCATGATGAAGAACCGGTTCTGGCCGACAATATACAGTTTGTCATGTGGCAGTTCACTTCGGAAGGCCGCATCTCGGGCATCAAGGGACCGGTGGACAGAAGCAAGTTTATGGACGGATACAGTATGATTGATATCTTAATCCGGTAACAAGTAGAAAAAACTACATAATCTGCAATAAACAATAAAAGCCAGCGTCATGCTGGCTTTTATTGTTTGTATATGAACCAAAAGATTTCTTGGCAAAATACCTTCCCTATACAAAACGGACCGCACCTTGAATCGCGGCATAGCAAAGGGTGAGAAAGAACACCAGCAGGAGCAGGTGAACATCTTCTTGCAAATAACCGGTCGAAGTGTATTGTGAGGAGATATAAGGACGGACATCGCCGTTTTTACGCTGGAACAAATGGGTGCAATAACCGAGCAAAGCACCGATGGCACTACCGGCCAAAGCACCGGCCAGAATATCACCGGGATAATGCACCCCCAGATAAATCCGGGAATAGGAACATAACGCCGCCCAAAAGAACAGGGTAAATGTCAGGGCCCGGTTGCGAATCAGCAAAGCTACATAGACAAACACCGCAAACGTATTGGCCGCATGGGTGGAAATAAAGCCGTACAAGCCGCCCCGATAGTTGTTTACCACATCTACCTGATACATCAGAATCGGGTCGTTCGTTGGGCGAAAACGCTTGAAATAGGGTTTGCAGAACGTGGAAGCAAACTGATCGGCAATGGTGATGGACAAGGCTATCATCAGCAGAATGAAAAGGACATTCCGCATGTTGTTGTTTTTAATCAACACATAAAACAGCACTACCGCCAATGGAATCCACGTACCGGTCTTGGTAACGGTCATCATAAAACCGTCCCAAAACAGAGAGTCGCTGCCGTTAAGCTGCAACAGAAGCTGCTGATCGTATTGTATGAGTCGCTGCCAGTCCATAATTAAATTCGTTCAATGGTTTTGACCGGCACCCATCCTACCTTTCCATCGGCCAATCGTATTTCTTTCCAATCTTTCATGGTGTCGTCTGTAATCTCCACCTTAGTGCCTTCATGGAGCACAAACAAATCTGTTCCGGAAGTGCTCGGCGTACTCTTCACGGTCAGAGACGAGGACATCACAATGGCATGGGTACGCACCAGCAGTTTCTGCTGTTGCTGGTAGGCGAAGATATGAAACAACACGGCCAGAATCAGGGTACATACCCCCACTCCAAAACCTACCTTACGCCACAACATGCGACCGGCAAAGAAATACAGCAACAGGGAAACAACAAAAAGGGCAAAACAAACAACCACAGCTCTACCCCATTGGTCGGCACTGTACCAGTCTATCATCTGACGAAACCAGGTTATGAAAAACATCTCACTCTCCGGCACAATCTTGTCGATGGTCTTGGTGCGCGCCAACTGCAAATTAAAACGGATATCAGCATCACCGGGCTCCATCAGATAGGCACGTTCATAAGCCAAAATGGCATGCGCCATATCACCGGTGCGGTAATAGGCATTGCCCAGATTGTAATATACGGAAGCAGAGGCTCCTGTCTCCAGCAATTTATTGTAGAGACTGATGGCCTGCTCGTAACGCTCTTGCACATAAGCACTGTCGGCTTCGGCCTTGGTCTGCGCGGAGGCAGAGACGAACGACAATAACAGTGCTGCCATAAAAAGCAGTTTCTTCATATATTTCATCCTTTCTTATTTCTTTATTACATTCTCCAACTCTGAAATCACAGTCTCGGCATCCTGATAGATCTTGTCCATGGTTGCCTGCGGATCGCCCGGTGCAAAACGTGCAAACTCACAATCATTGAGTACGTCATTGAAACGTCCTGCCAAAGCAGTGTCTACGTTATGCTCCACAAGGCGCTGCTGGATATTTTCCTTGTTCAATTCGGCAACCGGAATCGTCAGTTTGTCACTGACATAACCCCAAAGTGCCTTGAGTACTTCCTCATAGAAAGAATCTGCCTGCTGTTTCTCCAGCAACTTGTGTGCCGCTTTCAAACGCTTGACGGCCACAGAATTAGCTCGTTTGCCTTTCATGCGTGCCACATTCTGACGATTCTGCCCGCGTACTCGTAAATAAAGGGAAACTGCCACTAAAAGTACAAACAAGACAGCCAGACAGGTCCAATATGAAGCGGAACCGAAGAACAAGTCATCTACCGGCTGTAAGTCTGCTGCTCCCGACTTGATATATCGGATATCGGAATTAAGCAGTTCGAGTTCTTTTTGTGCGGCTGCATCCGAAGCCGGGCGACTGGTACCCTGAGCCACCTTTATCTTATAAGGCTGTGTCTTGATAGTCTTGTAACTCTTGGCATCCGGATCAAAATAACAGAATTCTACTGCCGGGATTTCATAATCTCCTTTGTATCGAGGCACGGCAATATACTCAAATACCTTGTTTCCTGTAGCACCGCCCCGCTCCAGACGGGTATTATCGGTTACTTTCGGGTCGTAAGTTTCAAAGTCCTTCGGGAAGTTGACCTTAGGTGCCGTCAGTAATTTCATGTTACCGGTTCCACTCACGGTAAGCTTGAGGGTGAGTGCATCGTTGGATTTCAAATCCTGCTCCGGTATCAGGGCACTCTCAATATTGAACTTACCTACCGCTCCCGAGAAGTTAGCCGGACGAGTTGGCAGAGGATCTACCTGAATCTCCATACCGGGAGCCACAATCTTCTTCTTCACCTCAGTGGTCAGATCTGCACCATTGAAGAAAGCATCAATCGGGTCAATGGCATTGTTTTGCTGCACAACGAGTCCTTCGAACTCTACGGCAGGAACCTTAAGTTTTCCGGCACGCTGCGGGAACAAGAGATACTGACGCCAGACAACAGTTCCATAATTACGTCCGTTGAAATGTTCCATCGTCATGCTCTTCTGCTGGGGCAAAGGTATTTCCTGAATATGGAATCCGTCCAGATCAGGCATATTTCCGGCTAACTGAGTCAGATTGACCAAAGAATATACTTTGTAGGTCAGCAAAATAGCTTCCTGCTCAAAAACTCTTTTCTTATTGGCCGTAACGGTAATAAACAAATCCTTTCCAGTAATCTGGGAGCCCGACTGCTGCGTGTGCATGCGGGTAGCACCTCCCGATGACTGCGACCGAGAAGCGGATGCATCCGCCTTCAAGACACGTAAACGCACGCTGTTTGACTTATACACCTGACCGTCAGAACGCAGTGTGGCACCGGGAATCGTATAATTACCAGGCTTTGTTGCACTCAGAATATAAGTGAAAGTTATGGAACTGCTTTGTGTCGTCTTTCCGTTTACCATGCTGAAACTTGACTCAACAGAACGGCTTGGTCCCATCAACACATCAAAACCATTGAATGCCGGTGCCTTAAAATCGGACACATCCTGAGTATTTACCTTAAAAGACAAACGGAACTGTTCTCCCTCGACCACAGCTTCGGGAGCTGATGTCGTAAAACGGACCTGAGCATTCAGACCGATTACGGAGAACAGCAATATAAAAAATAAAATTTGCTTTCTGATCATTCTTACTTTTTATTTTGACGGATTAAAGATTCTTACCATTGCTTCTCCAAACGTCTCTTCTGAGGCTGGGACATGGCTTTCTTGATTTTATCCTGCGTAGCTTTTTCATCCTGCATTGCGGCATTCAACAACTGCTCGGCATTCTCCTTGGACATCTTATTCTGGTTCTGCTCCTGATTTTGCTTTCCCTTGTTCTGTTCCTGCTGATCCTGCTTGTTCTGCTGTTGCTGATCTTTCTTGTCGCTCTTCTTGTCTTCTTTATTGTTCTGCCCGCTTCCGTCCTTATTTTCCTGATTGTTGTTCTTATCCTGATTTTCCTGAGGATTCTTCTTCAGGAGATACTGGCAGAGAACCAGATTATAACGCGTTCCGTCATCTTCAGGACGATTTCTCAGAGCATTCTTATAACACTCTATAGCCGGTCCGTATTGCTTTTGACTCTGAAGAATAACTCCCATATTATGATAGATGGTGGCCAATCGGGATTTGTTGGTCTCGATTTTTGCCGCTTTCTCATATTCTTTCATGGCATCTTTGGGTTTCTGCTGCCATAAAAGAGCATTACCCAGATTGAAATATCCCTGGGCAAAACGGGGAGACAACTCGATTACCTTTCGGTAATCCACCTCTGATTTGGTATACATACTGTCACGAAACAAGCGGTTTCCACTCCGCATATAATCCCGATAAGACTGTGCAGACACATAAGATATCTGCATCAAAGCAAACAATACCAGAATATATCTATGACGTAAACTCCACATAATCATTTCTCTTTGTTTCCAAATAATCTAATTCCTTTCAACAATGGATTTTTTCGTCCCAAGATACAGATTTCCAGAATCAGACAAAGCAAAGCCAGAACAGCAACGGCCTGAAACTGTTCGTCATATTCAGAATAAATCTTTGATTCCAGATCTGCCTTCTCCAATTTATCCAATTGTTGCGACAATGCTTCCTGGGCAGATGAACTGTTGTCCACATAAATATAGCTTCCTTTTCCGGCTTTGGCAATTTCACGGCACATATCCTCGTTCAAGTGAGAGATAACCGTTTCGCCAGTATTGTCAGTGATATAACCGCCATCAGCTGTCGGAATTGGAGAGCCATTGGGAGAACCTACTCCCAATACATAAACATTCATGTCCTTGTCGGCAGCAGCCTGTGCAGCCTCAACCGCACCACCTTCATTGTCTTCACCGTCCGTGATCAGGAAAATGGCCTTTCCCACACCTTTGGCCGGAGTAAAGCTTTTCATAGCCAATTCAATGGCACGCTTAATGTCAGTACCCTGTGTATGGATCATATCCGGCGAGATGGTCTCAAGGAACATCTGGGCAGACACATAATCACTGGTAATCGGCAACTGGGTAAACGCTTCGCCGGCATAGACAATCAGTCCGACTTTATCGTCCTGCATATGGTTAACCATATTGCTGACCAACATTTTCGACTTATCCAGACGACTGGGTTTTACATCCTGAGCCAACATGGAATTGGAAACGTCCATGGCAATGATTGCTTCTATACCCTTGCGCTTTTCTGTTTCCACTTTCGTACCGAACTGAGGACGAGCCAGAACAAAAATCATCAGAGCAAAGGCAGTCAACAACAACCAGAACTTCACATCCGGCCGATATTTGGAAACATCGGGCATCAGATCGGCCAACAGTGCCGGATCGCCGAACTTGCGCAGTCGCTTTCTGCGTATATAATTGGTATAAAGATGCAAAGCGGCCAATAAAGGCACCAAAAACAATGCATACAAATAAAGCGGTTCTTCAAATCGAAACATAACTTTTCTTTTTATGGAATCTTTTTCAAAACTGTAGTACGCAACAGAATCTCCAGCAATAAAGCTATTGCAGCCAAAAGGGCAAAAATACCATAAGCTTCATATTTCTTACTGAACTTCTTGACATTCAGTTTTGTCTTTTCCAGTTGGTCAATCTCCTGATATACTTCGTGAAGCTTTTCATTGTTTGTGGCACGATAGAAAGCTCCCTCCGTCTTATCGGCAATAGCCTGCAGCGTCTTCGCATCAATCTCAACCGGCACCTGAAGATATTCAATACCACCGGCAACAGGAACCGGATACGGAGCCATACCATTGGTTCCTACTCCAATGGTATAGACACGAATGCCGAAACTTTGTGCAATCTCAGCAGCTGTCAACGGAGAAATATCACCCCGGTTATTGGTTCCGTCTGTCAGCAGGATAATAACCTTGCTTTTAGCCTTACTGTCCTTCAAACGGGAAACAGCATTCGCAATACCCATACCGACAGCAGTACCGTCTTCCAGCATTCCGCTCAAGGTTATATCGCTCTTGATGCTTTGGAAAAGATTCATCAGCACAGCATGATCGGTTGTCATCGGACATTGGGTATAAGCCTCTGCAGCAAACAGAGTCAAACCAATGTTATCGTTCGGACGCCCGGCGATAAACTCTGAGGCCACCTGCTTGGCAGCTTCCAGACGGTTAGGCTTCAAATCTTCAGCCAACATACTGGAAGAAACGTCCATTACCAGCATGATATCAATACCTTCTACATTTGTTTTCTTCCAATCGTTACTGGTTTGAGGACGAGCCAAAACCAAAACGATCATAACCAGAGCAAACAGACGCAACAAGAAAGGCAAATGAATGAGATACACCTTGTAACTCTTGGGCACATACATATAAGCCTGAGTACTCGGTACTCGGAGCGTCGGCTCATTCTTCTTGTATTTCAACACATACCATACGATATAAGGTATGAGCAGAAACAACAGAAAAAGATATTCTATATTTGCAAATGTCATCGTTCCTCTTTTTAGTACAACACTTTAAAGATCATATAACCTATCCAGCCCAAAAGACCTACAGACAAGAGAGAAGCGCAACCGATAGCAATACGCAATACCCACACACGGCGCATACTTCGGCGTTCTTCGGAAGAAATGACCTGAGGCTCCGGTTTCTGGTTCGGGTCCTGCTCCAGCTTGGTATGATTGATGAACTCGATTGCATTGACCAAGTTCATATCATTTTCATTGACCTGCGTATTATATTTGGCAAACTTAACCAGGTCCGCAGTTCTAAAGAGCGTAATCAACTCATTCAGAGCAGCCTGATCCTGCACCAAAAGAAGGCGGTCAATAATTTCACTGGAAGTCATCTCCATGGCATTGAAGCCATAGCGTTCCTGTATATAAGTACGAAGAGTCGCTGTAAGGCGGGTGTAATATTCTTTGGAATCTTCCTTTTCCCATCCTCTCTCGGCCTTAATCTGGTCAATCTGCTGCATGGCCACTTTATGAGGCGGCAATTTCGGAGCAACCTTTATGATACGAATAATCGGCTTGTTATCCTTGTATCGCATGAACAGATACAAAGTCAACAAGACCAAAACAACCAATAAAAGGGAATACCAGAATATAGGAGCCCAGTCCTCCTTCCAGGAGAAAGGCAAATTCATGACATCACGCGGACCGTCGTAATTATTGATATTTACCGTATCCACCGGTATAGCCAGAACATTCAGAGCCAGATTCTTGGACTTATACACCTTACCATCCACCTGCACCTCCATTGGAGGGAGATAATACAGAGAAGAATCAAAAGATGTAATGATATATTTCTGAGATATCAACATCCGGGCACCATCATTCAGCAATTGTGTATCTGCTCTGGCCACATCCACAACCTCTACACCCGGTGTCAGCTCACTACCTTTCTTAATCTCCGGAAAAACAACCTTTGCCTTTGCATCCGCACTTACATCCAAAGTCAGTTGGGTCTGCTGTCCGACCAGCAGTTCCAGCGAATCGATCTTAATGTCAACGGTTGCCTGTGCCCGCAATTCGCCACACAGACCCGCCACACAGACCAGAAAAAGCCATGCGGTCATTCTTAAACTATGAAACATTTTCATCATCCTAATTTCGTTTGGCAAACAACGCTTTCAAAGCAATCACATAATCCTCATCAGTACATACTGATACATAATCCACATTGCTTTTCGAGAAAAGATATTGCATGGCTTTCTGACGAGACTGCCACCACTCACGGTGCATGGCACGGAGTTTCCGACTTGAAGTGTCAATATATTGTTCAAAGCCGGTCTCGGCATCGACCACTTTCATCAAACCGATATTCGGCAGATCGGTCATTCGGCGGTCGTAAACCTGAATGGCCGCAATATCATGCTTTTGGTTAGCCACAGTCAAAGGCACGCTATAATCTTTCGGATCGATGAAATCGCTCAAGATGAAAGCAGTGCAGCGGCGTTTCAACACACGGGTCAGATAGGCTACAGCCTGACCGATATCCGTACGATTACTCTGCGGCTTGAAATCAATCAGTTCTCGAATAATATACAATATATGTTTCCGCCCTTTCTTGGGAGGTATGAACTTTTCTATGCGATCTGAGAAGAAAATCACTCCGATCTTATCGTTGTTCAATATTGCAGAAAAAGCTAAGGTTGCTGCAATCTCAGCAACCATATCTTTTTTCTGCTGAACAGAAGTACCGAAATTCAAACTGGATGAGACGTCGACCATCAACATGACTGTCAGTTCGCGTTCTTCTTCAAAGACCTTGACAAATGGTTTATTAAAGCGGGCTGTCACATTCCAATCAATATCACGGATGTCGTCGCCATATTGGTATTCACGCACCTCTGCAAAAGCCATACCACGGCCTTTATAGGCTGAATGATACTCTCCGGCAAAGATATTGTTCGACAATCCGCGTGTCTTGATTTCTATCTTGCGAACACGCTTTAAGATTTCGTTCGTCTCCATATCCTTATTATTTACTCAATTAAGGCACTTCTACTCTATTCAATATTTTGTTGATAATATCCTCGCTGTGAATATTGTTGGCTTCGGCTTCGTATGACAGACCGATACGGTGACGCAAGACATCATAAGCCACGGCACGCACATCTTCAGGAATCACATAGCCTCTTCTCTTGATAAAGGCATAGGCACGGGCTGCCAGCGCCAGATTGATAGAGGCACGTGGAGAGCCACCGAACTCAATGTAACTTTCCAGTTCCTTCAAGCCATACTTCTCCGGATAACGGGTCGCAAAAACAATATCCACGATATACTGTTCGATCTTTTCGTCCAGATAAACCTGCTTCACCACCTCACGGGCATTGATAATGTCCTGCGTACTCAGAATCGGTTTCACCACCTTCTTCTCGCCCGTAATGTTCATGCGGATAATCTTCTTTTCCTCTTCCAACTTAGGATAGTCGATAATGACCTTCAGCATGAAACGGTCCACCTGAGCTTCGGGAAGCGGGTAAGTACCTTCCTGTTCAATCGGGTTCTGGGTAGCCAGTACCAGGAACGGTTCCGGGAGTTTATAGGTATTCTTGCTGATGGTAACCTGTCTTTCCTGCATGGCCTCCAGCAAAGCACTCTGCACTTTAGCCGGGGCACGGTTGATTTCATCGGCCAGGATAAAGTTTGCGAAGATAGGTCCTTTCTTGACTTCGAAAGCCTCATCCTTCTGACTGTAAACCATGGTACCGATTACGTCGGCCGGCAACAGGTCCGGTGTAAACTGAATACGGCTGAACTGTGCATCAATCAATGATGACAAAGTTTTAACAGCCAAAGTCTTTGCCAAACCCGGAACACCTTCCAACAATACGTGTCCGTCGCTCAGCAAACCGATCAACAAAGATTCTGCCAAATGTTTCTGGCCAACAATAACCTGATCCAATCCGGTCATCAGGTTCGTTACAAATGCACTCTGACGCTCAATACGTTCGTTCAATTCACGAATATCTAATGCTTCTGCCATTTGTTTCTGTTTTTAATTATACGTTTCTTATTTTGGTTCAAAATTAGTACATTTAGTACGTACCCCCAATATTATTCTATTAAAAAAAGTTGCCCAATTCTGTATTTAAGAAACTTTTTACACGGTTTACAATTATAATTTATCGCTACTTTTTCACCAGTTCAGGCAGTTTGATATCCTGACCGACCTGTACCAGATTCGGGTTCTTTATATGATTCATCGCAATGATATATTTTGCAAAATCCTTTGAGCCATAGTTGTTTAAAGCCAAGCGCAACAAACTCTCACCGCTTTTCAGCTTATGCACGGCTTTCACGCCTACAATAAGGTATGTGCCATTCTTTACTTGCGGATATTGAGCAGCCTTTTCACGCAACTGCTTCAGTGAATCGGCCTGATTCTTCTCGGACTGCTGTGGAGTTGTCTTTTCATCCTTCACATCCTTTGCCGCCGTCTGTCCGGCCGCCTTTCCGGCATCCGCTTTTGCCGCAGTATCAGCTACAGAATGCTTTACCGTCTCTTTAAACTGGCGGACTGTAGCCAAAGAATCCTTTTTTGCAGGCAACTGCAAATACTCGGAATCGTTGTCCACCTCCGGTATAAAGGTACAAGGACAAAGCACCCGATAGTATCCGGCCATATAGCTTCCTACCATCAAGGCCAGAATAAACACGAACAAGGCAATCATACCGCCCTGCGACAGACGCAGGCAACTCCCCTGACGCTGATTTCCGTCCTGTCCCTGATGCACAATACTCTGGTGCTCTATGGTCTGATGCTCCACGGTCTGAGTCGTCACATTGAGTTCCTCAACTTTCTGATCCTGCACCTTCTGGTAATCAGCATGCTGATATTCAATATTGGCTGCCGCCATTTCTTCATAAAGTTCAGCATCATCAGCCAACGGTTCACCATCGACAGCCTCTTCCACAGGCTCTGCCGCAGCATACCCTGTTTCCTTCGTCTGTTCCGAAGCGTCTGCCTCCTGCTCCTGATTCTCTACAGCCGCAGCATCAGTTACTGTTTCCGCTGCATCATTAGCTTCTGTTGCTTCCGGGTCATTTGCCGATACTTCAGACTGAATCGCCTCAGCCTCTTCATCTGCAACGGGAGCTTCCTCAGGAATTACAGTTTCACCTTCCGGAGCCTCAACAGACTCAGAATCCTCACCGTCAGCTTCAGCACCTTCACCAAGTCCTTCCGCATCAGTCATATCCGGTTCTTCATCTTCAGCCTCCTCATCGTCCGAAGCCAAGGTTTCGACCCCACGTTCCATATCCGACAGAGCTGTGGCCTCGTTTAAAACTACAGGCTCAAACTGAGCAAAGGGTTTGTTGATCAAATCCTTCAAGGCATTGTCGGGTGTAAACACAACTTTCCGGTACCCTTTAATCCGTGTTACGGCGCCTGTATTCGTGTCTACTGTTTCACGATCATTCACCTCCACGAGTTTAAAGGTACCCAGATTCCTGATCTTGATGATTTTCTCATCAGCCAGTGTATCGGATATCACGGTAAAAACCGTACGAACAAAGGTTTCGGCCTCTTGTTCCGAAATATTCGCCCTTTTGGCTACACCCTGAATTAAATCTTGCAATAAAACCCGACCACCCATAATTTTAAGCTTCTACATTAAACTTGTCTTTCAACTGTGTGCTGGGTTTGAAGGCAACAACCAGACGTGGAGGCACCAGCATCCTCTGTTGGGTTGCAGGACTGATCACAACACGCTCCAGCTTCTTTCTCACCTCAAAATTTCCGAAATCCTGAATAGAGACAATACGGTCCTCTTCCAGCTGACCGGAAACTTCCGAGACAAGCGCACTCAGCAAAGCGGAGCTGTCCTTCTGACTATAGCCCAATCTGCGAGATAATTCTGCGACAAATTCCTTGTTATTCAAAATAATATTCTTTTAAACGATGGTTGCGTATAAATCAAAGGCATCTGAGTCTGTAATCTTCACCTGATAGAAGTTTCCGATCTGAAGGTCTCCTTCGCTCAATGGAATCAGCACCTCCGGATCCACTTCCGGAGAATCAAACTCAGTTCTACCTATATAATAATCTCCCTCTATGCGGTCCAGAATCACTTTCAGTTCCTGTCCCACTTTCTTTTGAGACAGTTCCTCGGAAATCTCCTGCTGCAAGGCCATCAGCTCATCCAGGCGGCGTTCTTTCACTTCCTGCGGGATATCATCCTCGTAGTGTTCGGCCGAATAGGTACCTTCTTCCTCCGAATAGGCAAAAGCTCCCATGCGGTCAAACTTGGCCCAACGCACAAAGTCCAGCAATTCTGCAAATTCTTTTTCTCCTTCTCCCGGATGACCGACCATCAGCGTTGTCCGCAAGTGAATACCCGGAACCTCTGCACGCATTTTCTCGATCAGGCGGTAAGTCTGTTCTGCGGTCACGTGACGGCGCATTTTCTCCAGAACCGGGTCACTGATATGCTGCAAGGCAATATCCAAATATTTGCAGACGTTATCACGCTCGCGCATCACCCGCAACAGATCTTCAGGGAAATGAGCCGGATAAGCATAGTGCAGACGAATCCATTCCACACCCGGAATATCCGAAATCTTCTCGATGAGCTCCGGAAGCATCTGCTTCTGATACAGGTCAACACCGTAATAAGTCAGTTCCTGAGCTATCACCTGAAACTCCTTCACTCCCTTGGCCACCAGCGTGCGCACCTCCTCCAGAATATCTTCCATCGGGCGGGACTGATGCTTTCCGGTAATAATCGGAATAGCGCAATAAGAGCAATGACGGTTACATCCCTCCGAAATCTTCAGGTAAGCATAGTGCGACGGAGTTGTAATCTGCCGGTCGTGCTTCAGTTCCTCATGATATACCTTACCCAGATCCGAGATCAGTTCTTTCCAGTTGAACTTTCCGTAGAACTTGTCCACCTGCGGTATTTCCTCACCGAGTTCCTTTAAATATCTTTCCGAAAGACATCCCATCACAAACACTTTGCTGAGTTGTCCTTCTTCCTTGGCCTGGCAGCATTCCAGAATCATATTAATACTCTCTTCCTTGGCATCACCAATAAAGCCGCAAGTATTAATCACCACAATGTCGCCTTCCAGTTTTTCCGCATCATGAGTCACCTCATAACCATTGGCGCGGAGCTGGGTAATCAGCTGCTCCGAATCCACCAGATTCTTGGAGCATCCCAGCGTCACAATATCAATTGTATTTTTTTTCAATGTACTCATTCAATAAACAGCTATTTATTTCCTCCAAAGAGGGAATTTACAAACTCCTTACGGTTAAAGGGCTGCAAGTCTTCCATGCCTTCTCCCAGACCGATATAGCGCACCGGAATCTTGAACTGGTCGGAGATTCCAATCACGACACCTCCCTTGGCCGTACCGTCCAGTTTGGTAATTGCCATGGAAGTCACCTCTGTAGCCGCAGTAAACTGCTTGGCCTGTTCAAAGGCATTCTGTCCGGTACTTCCGTCGAGCACCAGCATGACATCATGAGGAGCATCCGGTACCACCTTCTGCATCACGCGCTTGATTTTGGAAAGCTCATCCATCAGTCCCTTCTTATTGTGCAGACGTCCGGCTGTATCAATCAGCACCACATCCGCCTGATTGGCAACGGCAGAGCTCAGTGTATCAAAAGCCACGGATGCCGGATCACTTCCCATCTGCTGCTTTACAATGGGCACTCCCACTCTTTCACTCCAGATAACCAGCTGCTCTACGGCTGCGGCACGGAATGTATCTGCGGCACCCAAATAGACTTTCTTGCCGGCTTTCTTGAACTGATAGGCCAGTTTACCGATTGTGGTTGTCTTGCCCACACCGTTCACGCCCACCACCATAATCACATACGGAGTTTTCCCCGCCGGCAAATCAAAGCCATCGGTATCGTTTGTATTATTTTCGGTAAGCAACGAGGCAATCTCGTCTCTCAGAATACCATTCAGTTCGCTTGTGGTAACATATTTGTCACGGGCCACACGCTCTTCGATGCGTTTGATAATATTCAAGGTAGTGTCCACACCCACGTCGGAAGTCACAAGCACCTCCTCCAAATTATCAAGCACTTCGTCGTCCACTTTAGACTTGCCGGCAACGGCACGTGTTATCTTCCCGAAAAAACTTTCTTTGGTTTTTTCAAGTCCTTTGTCAAGCGATTCTTTCTTTTCTTTAGAGAAAAAGCTGAATAATCCCATAATAATATAATTTAGTATTAGTACAAAGATAATATAAGATTTTCAATCCTTCGACAAGAAGTGTTGAAAATCTTCCTTTTATAAACAAAAAGCCCCTTCTAGCATAACTAGAAGGGGCGGTTTGTCATTATTTTAGTTCTTGAAGAAGTCCTTGACTTGCTCGTTTGGAACCATCTGCTCATCAAAGATGTAAGCACCAGTCTTCGGGCTCTTTACCATCTTGATTACCTTTGTATAAGAACGTCCATCTGTTTTACCAGTCTGGAGGGTTGCAACGGTTTTCTTTGCCATAGTTACTAATTATTATTTAATTTCTTTATGTACAGTCATTCTCTTCAGGATTGGATTGTACTTCTTCAATTCCAATCTCTCTGGAGTGTTCTTTCTATTCTTCATGGTAACATAGCGTGATGTTCCAGGAAGACCACTCTCCTTCATTTCAGTGCACTCTAAAATTACCTGCACTCTATTACCTTTAGCCTTCTTTGCCATAAGTTTCTACCTCCTTAAAATTAAGCAATTACTTTAATGCTTTTCCAATCACAATATCCCTTTGAAACCGCATTGTTCAACGCAGCATCAAGACCTACTTTATTAATGTAACGCAGGCCGGCAGCGCTGATGTTCAAGCTGATCCAGCAATCCTGCTCTACATAGTAGAACTTCTTAGTAAACAAGTTTACATCAAAGCTTCTCTTAGTATGACGCTTTGAGTGAGAAACATTGTTGCCAATCATGGCCTTCTTTCCGGTAATTTGACAAATCTTCGACATTTCTATCTTCCTTTTTTGTTAACTTTCTAATAGCTTCCTTCAAACAGGTTGCAAAATTAATGGTTAATTTCCAAATATACAAGTATTTTGAGAAAAAAATCATTCAGCCTCTGCCGGAAAATCCTTTTTCAACAAATCCAGCAGCATTTGCAAGGCCACATGAGTAGCCCGCGCCAAATTGACATCGCGCCCGTCGTATCCTTCCAATTTAATCACATTGACCTCTTTTTCGCTACCCACGGCAATCCAGATCGTACCCACCGGAGCTTCCGGTCCGGCACCTGGTCCGGCAAATCCGGTCACGGCCACAGCATAGGTTGTTTCGAAAGCCTTGAGCGCTCCTTCGAGCATGGCGCGCACCACCGGTTCACTCACGGCACCGAAATCATTGATCATATCCTGAGGAACACCTAGAACTTTCACTTTCACATCATTAGAGTAGCACACCACTCCACCCTGGAAGTAGGCAGAACTACCCGGCACACAAGTCAGAGCGGCCGAAATCTGTCCGGCGGTGCAACTCTCGGCGGTAGACACCGTTGCTCCGGCTTTCCAGAGTATCGGACTTATTTCTCTACTTAAGATTTTTGATTCTACGTTCATATCCGTTCATTATTTTAAAGTGACCCGCGAATATGCCGGAAGGTCGATATCGCAGAAATCCTTGTCCAGATACTTAAAGTATCCTGTGATACCAATCATGGCAGCATTATCCGTTGTATATCCGAATTTTGGTATAAATATTTTCCATCCGTACTTACGGGCATGCTCCTGGAAGGCATTGCGCAATCCGTTGTTTGCCGATACACCTCCGGCCACGGCCACCTGACGGATGCCTGTATCCTTTGCCGCCTTGCGAAGTTTCTTCATGAGGATATCCACAATGGTAAACTCCAGCGAAGCGGCCAGATCTTCCTTATGATGCTCAATGAAATCAGGGTCTTCCTTCAACCAGTCTCTCAGCGAATAAAGGAAAGAGGTCTTCAGACCGCTGAAACTGTAATTATATCCCTCAATCTGCGGACGGGCAAAATGATACGCCTGAGGATTTCCCTGACGCGCCAGCTTGTCGATGATCGGACCACCGGGATAGCCGAGTCCCATCACCTTGGAGCACTTGTCAATAGCCTCACCGGCTGCATCGTCGATTGTCTGGCCCAGCACTTCCATGTCGTTATAGGCCTTTACCAGAATGATCTGAGAGTTACCGCCACTGACAAGCAAGCACAGGAACGGATATTCCGGCTGGTTATTGTCCTCATCATTCTCCTTGATGAAATGGGCCAGCACATGCCCCTGAAGATGGTTCACATCAATCAGAGGAATACCCAGAGCACGGGCAAATCCCTTGGCAAAAGACACGCCCACCAGCAACGAGCCCATCAGACCCGGCCCACGGGTGAATGCCACTGCCGAAAGCTGCTCCTTGGTAATGCCGGCCCGCTTAATGGCCTGATCTACCACCGGAACGATATTCTGCTGATGCGCACGTGAAGCCAGCTCCGGCACCACACCACCATAAGCCTCGTGCACGGCCTGACTGGCTGTAACATTACTCAGCAGCACTCCGTTTCGCAGCACAGCCGCCGATGTATCATCACAGCTGGACTCTATACCTAATATATATATATCCTTTTTCTCTTCCATAAAATACAAAAGCTTAGTGTGTCAATATTTCCAGTCCGTGTTCGGTCATCACAAAGGTGTGTTCCCACTGGGCACTGGGCAGTTCGTCTTCGGTCACCACCGTCCAACCGTCTTCCTCGTCTACAAACACTCTCCAGTCGCCCATATTAATCATCGGCTCAATGGTAAACACCATACCGGGCACGAGCAGCATACCGGTACGTTTCTTTCCGTAATGCAGCACTTCGGGCTCTTCGTGGAACTCCAATCCCACACCATGACCGCACAAGTCGCGCACTACCGAGAAACCGTTCTTATGAGCATGCTGGGCAATGGCATGACCGATGTCGCCCACAAATCCATAAGGCTGGGCTGCCTGCATACCGATTTCCAGACATTCACGGGCCACATCCACCAGCTTCTGCTTCTGGGGAGTGGTCTTGCCTCCCACAACGAACATACGCGAAGCATCGCTGTAATAACCGTCCAGAATGGTAGAGACGTCCACATTCACGATATCGCCTTCCTCCAGTACATCAAACTCGCTTGGAATACCGTGGCACACCACCTCATTGATTGAGGTGCACACACTCTTCGGAAATCCTTCGTAATTCAGTGGTGCCGGTATCGCACCATGTCCCACGGTGTAATCATACACCAGTTTGTCAATCTCCAGAGTGGTCATTCCCGGACGGATTTCCTGAGCCACCAAGTCCAGGACACCGGTATTGATCACACCACTGCGGCGAATTCCTTCTATCTGTTCTTGTGTCTTGATCAGCTTTCTGTCGGGAACCAGACATCCCTGCTGTTCAAAGGACATCACCTTCTTTTCCAATTCAGTAGGTTCCACACCTGCGGGAACGAACCATTTTCTTCTTGATTTTTTTCCCATAATGATATGCTTTATTTTACAAAGGTAGCAGAAAAAAACGAGAAGCCCCCACAAGATGGAAATAAAAACACCTTCATAACGAATATTAATACAGCCTATGCTCCTCCCGGAAAGCGGTCAAAATGGTAGCGCAGGCTCAGCATGAAGTAGCTGTTCACGCCTTTATGGTTAATGGTTTCCTGACGATAGGCCACCGTATTGACCTGATTCACCGCATGAAGTTCCTGCAACACATCGAAGCCCTGCAGTTTGATTTCCATAGAACGGTTCTTCAGGAATGAATACGAAACCTCGAAATTACAGATCCACTCCTTGCCATTCATGCTCTTCTCCCAGTACCCCGAGCGACAGTTGCGATAGCAGTCTATGCCGAAACTCAGACCGAAATCAAAGTCCAGACGCATCAGACCTCCCCAGCCATACACCCATAAGTCAGAATTCAGTTTATCCTGGTAATCATTCCGGTAACGGGCCAGCGTCATATATCCATAAGGTTTAAACAACAGCGAGCGGTATTTGTACTGCACAGCCCCATAATGGGTCGTTGTCAGTGAGTTCACCTTAACCGACAGCGATTCCCGTTGTCCGGCATAAGCCTCCTGCAAGGCACGTTCCGAGGCACTGCTGACCGTACTTTTCCAGTCCAGATTCCATCGCCGTGCATTGCGGAACGAGGTTGTAAAATCCAGGAAACAGGAGGCGTTCCAGTTTCCGTCCACATTGACCGGCATCACGGTATAAGCTCCTTTCTCTGCATCAAAGCTGGTCTGCTGGCTGATGGTCTGCTGATTGGCGACCACATTGGCAGCCACATTGAGCTGCCGTTGCACATCGGGATTGAAGCAAAAGAACGTAGCAGACAGGACATGATTCGTTTCGGGACGCAAAGAAGCATTTCCCACATAGCGGTGCAGAGGGTCCGTACAGTCCCAGATGGGCAGCATTCCCGTAAGATCCGGCTGTTTGCGGCGACCCAGATAACGAAGATTCACGCCCCATGACTCCTGTTTCTTATATGCCAGAGTCAGCTCCGGCAGAACAGCACACGAGGCCTGCACACTGTCTATTCCCTTATTTCCTTTCACGTAATGAAGCAGCAGTCGCTGCGGCTCAAGCGTCACCCCTCCGGTCAGCACCCAGTTACCCACCGAATACTGCACCAAGGCTCTTACATTATGAATCCAGGTGAGCAGATGCGCCTGCTTGTCCAGACTGTCGACCGGCAAGTTCCCGTCCGGAATCATCAGATCCAGAAAAACATAACTCAGGTCGGACACTTGCTTGTCCACGTCGCCATACTGCCCGTCCGCTCCGTATGCCAGTTGCAGTTTAAGCGGATCACACGGCACCCACGTCAGGATTCCCTTGACAAAGCCACGCAGGTTTTTCTTGACCATGTGTGATTCAAGCACCTGTCGGCTCATCGCGTCAGCATGAGAGTAATAAATATCTGCATGGGAATAGCTGTCTTCATTATGACGGGTATAATAGGCGCCGGCTGACAAATCCCAGTTACTTCCTTTCTCTCCCCAGGACTTGTTCAACGAGGTGGTAATGCCTCCGCCTGTTCCATCCAGATTCCCGTCGTTCATATACATATTGCTGTTCAGCGCGCGCTCACGGTCCATCGGCACGCCATTCACAGTCTCCAGATAGCGTTCACGGGTCTCCGACAGGGAATACTGCTTATAACGGTATTTCGAACGGTTCAGATAGGTTTTGGTACGCCAGGCAAACTCGTTTCCGGTATAGGTCCAGTCAAGTGAGAAATTAGCCGTCTCCGTGTCTGTTTCCTTTTCATCCTGCGCCTGAGCGTACACCTGCGAAGGCTTCCAGTAATACTCTGTGGTGCTCTCCGCCTTCGACCTGGTTTCCCCTGATTCAAAAAAGCCGTGGCATTCACTTCCCAGGGACCTTTGAAAAAATTCAGAATTCCGTTGTAATTCTGCCGGACCACCTCATTCACATTGGTTTCGGCAGACAATTTGTCCAGATAAGACTCGCCGATACCGAAGGCGGCAGGCTGATTGTCAGCCGAACAAGACAGGATGCCCTGCATGCGGGACGAAAAACCACTCACGGTAGCATTTGCCTGATACCGTTTTCTGCTTCCACCGGCAGCTACCGCATCAATAAACCAGCCTCTCGAACGGTCGGCATAGGTATATACATCGAGCACCTGCTCTCCTTCATTGCGATGCACACCGGTATATTCCTCCTCATCGGAATATTCCTGATACAAGCGAACCTCGCACAAGATATCTGCCGGAAGAGTATTCAGGGCCATCTCCTTTCCTTCTTCAAAGAAATCCCGTCCGTTGAGCTTGATGCGGACCACTTCCTTTCCCTGTGCCATAATCCTGCCGTCGGTTGTAACTTCAATGCCGGGAATACGCTCCAGCAGGGAACGGAGTTTCGACCCTTCGGGCACAAAGAAACACGACACGTCAAATACCAACGTGTCTCCTTTCAGCATCATCGGTGTTTTCTTACCCGAGATTACCAGTTCTTGAAAAGCCATGCTGTCCAACGGGAGTACCACTTCCGTGGAGTCGGACAAGGACTGCCCGGATACGGCAAATGCTTCCTTCTGTCCGAAAACAGAAAGAATAAAGAGCAGAACAAGCAGACGACATACGGGCATCAGCAGAAAACAATCAAATTCGTTATCGGGGAAGGGCCAGTTTCACAAAAACGAGTATTCTGCACCCCTTCCGGCAGAATACTCGTTATATCCTATTTATATCAGCAATCCTTACAGATCATCCGACATATCATCTACATCTTTTACATCAGCTTCGGGAGTGTAGCTCTCATAGAAGCTTTCGTCATCGCTGTTGTCGTCATCATTCTCATCGGCTACGTGACGACGGTTTCCGTCTTCATCATACTCAGGTTCCGGAATGAAGCGCAGTTTCTCCTGCAAGTCTTTCTTCTTGGCAAAGATTGCCTCCACCCAGGTTCCTTTCGGCACTTCCAGATATTCGTATCCGTCGGCCACCTTACGCTCCAGAGTACCTCCCTTGGCATGAATGCGTGATGCCGGCAAGGTTGTAGTGCTGATATCGAAGGCAGACTCGATAATGTCCTTAATGGCCAGTGAGATCGAATCCCAACCGCCACCGAAGTTCCGTTCAATCAACTCAAGCAAAGTTGCGGCAGAAATGTATTTCACATTCTCATAAGAGAGGTCGGTAATCCGCTTGATTTCCTTTTTGCGGATTGCGATTGCACCCTTTTTCTTCTCATCGAAATGAGAAAGAACTACATAAGATCCGGTTTTATATTTGGCTGCCTCGCGTTCATTGTCCGAATCAAACTGGGTCACTTCAAAAGCCAGTCGCAGAATATTCAGAATCTTGTCTTCAGAAGCAGGAGAATCCTCATCCTTCTTTTCATTGTTCCACAATTCTGCCAACTCCATAGCATCCAACCCCCAAATATTGCTGGAATTCAGATCCAGCACAGACTCAACCGCGTAATTTTTATTATGCATAAGTTTCTGTCATTAAGTTTTTAATAGTTAGTATTTGCCACATAGAAACATCGGGGTTATGCCTGCTGTTCAGCGCTCTCCGGCAACATCCCCAAAAACTGATAACGGAAGTTACGTCCCTTAGAAGAAGGAAACTGACTGCGGGGATCTACATCCCGGCGTGCACGCAAATGATCGATAATCCGGGTATAACATTCCATGGGTGAATGTGCCTTGACTCTGGCCTTGAACGTGGTGTCCTTATACTGGAACTTATTGGTTCCGGGAATGGCAATCACCCGTTTAAACAGCACTTCGCCTTCATACCATCCGATCTGCTCTTCGGTAAGACGGTTAATCACAGCATCTTTCGGGTTTTCTACGGCCATAGTCTGACGGGCACCGTTCTCCTTGAATTCGGCCAAAGTCTGCGCCATTGTCTTGATTACAATGAAATAAACTCTGGGGCGCACCTTATATCTTTTCGGATAAGGCATCGGACTTTCCATATACTGCTTCAGATCGTTCATAAAATAATCATCCACAACAATGCCCGGAATTGAAGCCAGGAAATCAAATGCTTCCTGCACACTGCTTACAACACATTCTTCATCAAAATAGCGGATATATAAATTCATCTGCCTAATATAAAATAAACAATTTAATACCTAAAAAAGTAAGGGCTACCTATTTCCCATATCAATAGGTAATCCAAGGGCAAAATTAGGAAAAATACACGAATTGCACAAACATAGAAAACAAATTATAACAGATATTCCTTGAAAAAGCTACCTTTGCACCCGTTTATACAACTAAAAAAATGAAGATAATCAGTTTTCTAAAAAAATGGACACTTCCGGTAGCCATTATCACGGGAGTGTTGCTGTATGTCATCGGTTCGTATATCCCGCATATCGACCGCATCAGCCCTTTCATCAACCGCAGTCTGGGAATCATTCAGCCCTGCCTGATTTTTTCCATGTTGTTTCTCACCTTCTGCAAGATCGACCTGCAGAAACTGCGCCCTTCACGGTGGCAAATCCTCATCACACTGCTTCAGGTGGGCATCAGCTTCCTGCTGGCACTGGTCACTCCGTGGGTCAATCCGGACCTGCAAATCTGGATCGAAGCGGCTATTCTCTGTTTTATCTGCCCCACAGCCACAGCGGCAGCCGTAGTCACTGAAAAACTGGGTGGAAACATTTCGGGAACCATCTCCTATACCATCCTGATCAACATAGCCACGGCCTGCACCATACCGGTGTTGCTCCCATTGCTCAGCGACGCACAGCATTATTCTTTCGGCAGTCTGGCCACCATCATCATGGCGCGCACTTTCCCACTGCTTATCGCCCCGATGGCAGCAGCCTGGATTTTCCGGACTTTCTTCCGAAAATTCACCGACAGAATCAATCAGGTGCGCAATCTGGCCTTTTATCTTTGGGGAGTAGCCTTGTCCATCGCCATGGGAATCACGGCGCAGAGCGTGGCACATACTTCCGTCAGTTTGGGCACTCTGCTGGGAATCGCCCTGGTTTCTCTTGTCTGCTGCGCCTTTCAGTTCTGGGCCGGAAAAGCCATTGGAAAACGATTTGGAGACAGCATCTCTGCCGGACAGTCGTTTGGCCAGAAGAACACGGTATTCGCCATCTGGCTGGGTAGCAGTTTCATGAACCCCGCTACAGCCATTGCCGGAGGCTGCTACAGTGTCTGGCACAATCTGTTCAATACATGGCAAATCCAAAAAAAAGAATCAGCAAACACCATCCATAACACAAAAAGAATCTAAGCAAATACAATTCTTAAAGATATAAATAGAAAGGTCATTTTCAAAAATGATAATATCCTGCAGAAGTTCCAGCCAAACTATCTTGTTTTCTTTGCCTTTTTCCTGTCTTTAAGTATTGCTTCCATATTCTCTTTAGCCCAGACAATAAGCGAATTAATACAAGGAAGTAAAGATAAAGCCCTATCAGTCAAAGAATACTCAACTCTAGGAGGAACTTCTGCATAAACCTTTCTCTTTACAAAGCCATCTTCTTCCAAAGTTTTTAATGTAACCGACAACATTTTTTGAGATATATCAGGAATACTTTTCTGCAAAGCATTAAAACGCATAACCGGCTCTTGATTTAAAGTATATAACACTAAAAGTGACCATTTATCACTGATACGAGCAAGAATATTCCTTATCGGACAATCCGGAACAAGCACACTGGTGATTTCTTTTCTTTTCATTATAAATCAGCTAATCATTACTATACAAAAGTAACTAACTTGATTTTATAATGCAAGTAAAAAAATTATTTTATTTTTTTATTTGCATATTCTCCTTATTATCAATAATAGTTTCGTTCAAGTAACTAACTGAATTTTTCGTGCCTTCTTGCATAATCCAAAAAAGAAATCCATCTTTGCATCCGTAAAGAGATAAACAAACTTTTAGTTAGTAATACTGATAATTAAATTATTATGATTATGAAAAATGTCGTATTAATTGGAGCAAGCGGATTTGTAGGAAACGCCATTTTAAATGAACTACTCACAAGAGGACATAAAGTAACAGCTATTGCACGTAATCCGCAAAAAATTTGCATCAAGAATTCCAATCTCTCTATTGTAAAAGCAGATGTATCCGACACCAATAGACTGATTGAAATATGTAAAGGTAAAGATGCCGTAATCAGTGCATATAATCCTGGATGGACAAATCCTGATATCTATGAAGAAACATTACGCAATTATCCGTTAATATTGAATGCAGTCAAACAATCTGGGGTAAAAAGACTGTTATGTGTTGGTGGTGCTGGTACACTATTCTGTGCCCCTGGGCTTAGAGTTGTAGATTCAGGTGCAATTCCAGAATCAATTATAAGCGGTGTAAAAGCATTGGGCGAGTTCTTCCTGAATACACTGATGTATGAAAAAGACATTGATTGGATATTCTTTTCGCCCGCAGGAACATTGGAATCGGGGACACGGACCGGCAAGTTCCGTTTGGGCAAAGACGACCTGATCGTTGACGAAAACGGCAACAGTCATATTTCCGTAGAGGACTATGCTATTGCGATGGTTGATGAGCTTGAAACTCCCAAACATCATTACGAACGTTTCACTATCGGTTATTAATAAATACCAAATCATCAAAGAACGATAAAAGAATCTTAGAAAACCAAGAGCGGACAAATGAGCCGATTGGTAAGGATCTAGTATAAATAATTAAAAATCAATCCGGAATATATGATATTCCGGGTTGATTATAAAAAACTGTCTGTATGGAAAAAGCTTTTGAATTTCTAAAAAAGAACAAAGACGTAGCATTTGCCACAGTAGAAGATAATAAACCTAAAATACGGGTTTTCCAAATAATGAAACAGGAAGATCATATGCTCTATTTTGCTACAACTTCACACAAAGAAGTGTATCAACAATTAAAAAAGAATCCTAATGTAGAAATTCTCGCCATGTCTGGAAATATCTCTGTTCGCATCAGAGGGAAAGTAATATTTGATGTGCCGAATGATATTGCAAAAGACATTTATAGTCACAATGCAGTTTTACCCCGATTGTATAAATCATATCAAGACCTGGTATATTTCAGATTACCAATTGATCTATTAGATTATTTCGATTTAAGTTTTACGCCACCACTTTTTAAACACTTCGAGAACAATAGCCTCTTAACAAACAATGGAGAAAATAATAACGTATAAAATTCATGCAAATTAAAAAGAAAATCTCAAAGTAATGCTATGGATTATTCGATCCAGCTCCTTATACACTCTACAAAACATTTTCTGATAGGTTTATGAAGAAGACAACTTAAAGGTTCTGCCACAAGAACGACATCCGTATGAAAACAAATAAGGCTGTATCTCATAAAAGATACAGCCTTGCGTTGTGTGAATGGTGGTGCCCAGAACAGGACTCGAACCTGCACGTCTCTCAACACTCGCACCTGAAACGAGCGCGTCTACCATTCCGCCACCTGGGCATTCTTTCAGAAGAAGAGCGGAAAACGAGGCTCGAACTCGCGACCCCGACCTTGGCAAGGTCGTGCTCTACCAACTGAGCTATTTCCGCATTTGTTTTTTTTGTGAAGAGAAGGAGACTCGAACTCCCACGACACAACTGTCACTACCCCCTCAAAGTAGCGCGTCTACCAATTCCGCCATCTCTCCGAGATTATCTGAAGTGTGCCCAGAACAGGACTCGAACCTGCACGTCTCTCAACACTCGCACCTGAAACGAGCGCGTCTACCATTCCGCCACCTGGGCATTCTTTCAGAAGAAGAGCGGAAAACGAGGCTCGAACTCGCGACCCCGACCTTGGCAAGGTCGTGCTCTACCAACTGAGCTATTTCCGCGTTTATCATGTCATCCTTCCCGAATGCGTTGCAAAGGTACGCTTTTTTTTTGAATCTGCAAATTTTTCGGGCAATTTTCTTCAAAAAAAGGCAGAAAATCCTTCTTTTTTCATTTCAAAGCCTTGAAAAAAGGATTTTCCGCCTCATTTTATCAGCACATTCGGTCGCGATAGTCCTCGTAACCGAACTCACGATAATACTCCAGATTTCCATCTTCATGCAGCAGGGCAATCGACGGATGGTGTATTCCGTTAAACATATTTGTCTTTACGGTGGTGTAGTGAATCATGTCTTCGAAGATCACAGTCTCCCCCACCTGCAGTTCGTGATCGAACTTCCAGCAGGACATAAAATCACCGCTCAGGCAGCTGTTGCCTCCCAACCGGTAGACATGCTCCTCAGGAGAAGCGGTCTTGATATAGTCGGCCGGAAGAGTCTCAGCATGTCGCACAGCCGGCTGGTAAGGCATCTCCAGACAGTCGGGCATGTGACAAGTGAAGCTCACATTCAGAATAGCGGTACGGATACCTTTATTCTCGACCACATCCACAACCTTCGATACCAGCGGACCGGTCTGCCAGGCAAAAGCCGAACCGGGCTCCAGAATCACCTTCAGATTCGGATAGCGTTCCTGCAATCCGCGCAACAGCCCAATCAGATGTTCCGTATCATATCCCTTACGGGTCATCAGATGACCTCCTCCCAGATTCAGCCATTTCAGCTGGGGCAGCCATTTGCCGAATTTCTCCTCCAGATGCTCCAGAGTATGTTCCAGTGCAAAGGAATCACTCTCGCAGTGGCAATGGCAATGGAAGCCCTCTATGCCCTCGGGCAACTCGTCGGAAAGAGCATCCGACAGAATACCGAAACGGGAACCCGGCGCACAGGGGTCGTACAGCTCGACCTCTATTTCCGAATATTCGGGATTGACGCGCAGTCCGCAAGACACGGCTTCGGCTGGATGCAGATGATTGTAGGCCTTCACCTGGGGCCAGAAACGGGCATACTGGCTCAGCGAATTGAAGGTGATGTGACTGCTGCACTCCAACAACTGCCCGAAATCTTCATCGGTATAAGCCGGCGAATAAGTATGGGCCTTACTGCCGAACTCCTCGGCAGCCAGACGGGCCTCATAAAGCGAGCTGGCTGTGGTATGAGTGATGTACTCCCTGAAAATCGGGAATGATTTCCAAAGGGCAAATGATTTAAAGGCCAGAATGATTTCGGCACCGCTGCGGGTGGCCACATCACGGATCAGGCTCAGATTACGGCGCAACAGACGCTCCTCCATTACATAGCAGGGGGTCTTGACACCGTCGAATGTTTGCGGATCAATTTTCATTTTCTCCTATTCCTTATACCTATTTATTATACTTAATATACCAGTCTCACATTGTCGACCCACAATGTAGTACCTACAGAACCTACGTAGGCACCGCCGTAGCTGGAGTCGAACTGCAGAATGATATGAGTCGGAGTCTCATCGGCATCGGCCCATCCCACTTCGTGGATCGGTACATTCTTACCCTTGCTGTTGATGCAATATTTGGTATCGTCGCCATCAATCAGTCCCATATAGCTGTGATAACCGCTCTTCTTGGTGATGTCACCGTATTCAATCGGGAACTGGGCATTGTTCACCCAACCGGTGTTTTTTGAGAAGCGGTGTACCATCGTTCCCACGCGCTTGGCGTAGATATTTCCATTTGAATCTTCCCAACGCTTCTGCAAGATGCAGATCACATCGGGCATATCCATACCGGCCACCTTGGTCACACGGCTGAAACCGGTCTCACGGATACGGTTCGGCTGTCCGGACAGCTGTACCTTATAGTCGAAGCAAACGGCTTTCGGACGACGGTTCAAAGGCATACCGGCCGACAGCTTGCTCATAGGATTTGAGGTACTGGTCACAGGCTCCAGAGCGCTACCCAGCCACAGAGAACCGGCAGCCAGCACTTTGATGTTCACCATACCCAGTACTACACATTTTTCAATATGGGTCTTCAGGCAGGCACAGTAACCGTTGCCGCGCTTCTCACGATATACCGAGGTGTTGGTCTTGGTGATACCGGCCACCTTGGCCATCACATTCGAAGTGGCCCACGGAGAGCCTCCCTGGTTGGTGTAGGCCTTGGCGTTGTTCCACACCGCATTCGGACCTACTTCATACAAAGTCTTTGTGTTACCGCCGATAATGGCACTTTCCTTGATGTTGCGCACAATCCATTGGTCAAAATTACCATACTTGATCAGTTCTCCCTGACCAAAGAAAAGGGCAGGAAGCAAACCTATGGCTCCTGTCAACAATACTCTTTTTCCTTTCATATTATTGTTTTAAAAAAATTTCTGCTAAAATGCCTCGTTAATGTTGAACGACACATTCGGACTGTCTTTGGTGAATCCCAAATCCAGACGCACATTGACGCGTTTCTTGAATTCCCAGCGGTAACCCACTCCGTAGTTGGGCAATGTTTCGCGAAGCCAGATATTATTGAAGTTATGGAACACGTTGGCAAAGCCCACCCAGGCCACCATACCGTTGCGCCCCTTGATGTGCTGGCGCAGTTCCACCTGTCCCTCCAGAATATTGCGGTCGCGGTAACGGCCTTCATAATATCCGCGCATACGGTTCATCGTACCCACCTGAGCCAGCATGGTCCAAGGCACATCGCCATAGTTCAGCAACCCGTGCAGCTCCATGGCCATCACGCCTCCTTTCCACACCTGACGGTAAGCGGAATAGGTCACGTCGGTATAAGAGAAGGAATAGCTGTTGCCCATCCAGGAAGGATAAGACATCTGCTCCAGACGGAAATAGTTTCCGCGATAGGCATTCAACACGAAATCACGACTGTCGTATATCAGGTTCAGTCCCAGACCGTAATTCCGCACATGGGGATCCTGCCCCTGAATCAGATCCGGACGCTCAAAACCGTAGGCATTGACCCAGCTGATATCGAACACAGCCCCCAGATAGGTGTGCTTGAAAATCTTGAACTGGAAATCGGGCTTGAACTGGAATTTCACACGGCTATACTTGCTTTTGTTTTCATCCTGACAGCCTGCATCATATCCGATACCCCAGATATAGCTGGGAAAAGTAAATACATAGGTCTGGTAATTGATGCGGAAACGGTCGCCGCGGAAGAAATTGTTTCCGCGCACTCCCACCGACAGCATACCGGCAATGGAGGCATTGCCATAAAGGGATACATTAGACTTTTGAAGCGTAGAATCGCTGCGGTCGAGCGAATAAAGGCCCGAAGCAGCTACTCCCAACCCCAGGGAAGTACTGGCTGTATAACTGGGGCCCAACAGCAGGCTGAAGTCAAACGGCTTGTCTTTTTCCTTGTTGGCGTTCTTCAGATAATTGCCGATCCACTTGAAAGGATTCTTCCGTTCCTTCTTGAGCACCACGGTATCCTGAATGGCGGCTTCGTCTGCGGCTGACCGTACTCCGGCAGTTTCCTGAGCACGGACCGGCAGGACAGACAGACCGAACGCCAGACACCATGCAGACAAGAACAGTCCTGTTTTATTTAATATCATCTGTTTCTGTTTTTAACCCTGCAAAGATAGTACATTATCATGAGATAATGGTGCATCGCCGAGGTATTTATCGGCTCCGTACCGGAAAAGCTACCGTATTGCCCACTTTTCTTCCGTTTGGGAACAACGGGTATTTTTTCGGATTACAAGACTAAAATCTTTCCAAAAAGGCCCGAATATATAATTATATTTTATACATTTGCTGAAAACCATTAATCAGAAAAAGATCTTATGAACAGTAAACGAACAAGAATAGCCAATCTGTATGGCGACAGCAACCAGCGTGTTCTGGAACTGCTCTCTCAGAATTTTCCCAATATAGCGGCAGCCAGTACCGAGATCATCAATCTGGAAGCCATCATGAATCTGCCGAAAGGCACGGAACATTTTGTGGCCGACATTCACGGTGAGTACGAGGCTTTCCTGCACATTCTGAAAAATGCTTCGGGCAATATCCGGCGAAAGGTGGCCGAACTGTATGGCACCACCATGCGCGAAAGCGAAATCCGCAACCTGTGCTCCCTGATCTATTACCCGGAAAAGAAGCTGGAATACATCAAGGCCACCGAAGAGGACCTGAATGACTTCTACAACATCACGCTTCATCAGCTGGTTAAAATCTGCCAGACGGTTTCTTCCAAATATACACGCTCCAAAGTCCGCAAGGCACTCCCCAAGGAGTTCTCCTACATCATCGAGGAACTGCTCCATGAATCTCCTCAAGAGAACAACAAGCAGGGATATTTCAACCGGATCATCGAGACCATCATCTCTACCGGAAGAGCCGACGACTTCATCATCCAGATCTGTAACCTCATCCAGCGTCTGAGCATCGACCAGCTGCATGTGCTGGGCGACATCTACGACCGCGGACCGGGTGCCCACATCATCATGGACAAGTTGTGCAACTACCATCACTTCGACATCCAGTGGGGTAACCACGATGCCCTGTGGATGGGTGCCGCTGCGGGTAACGACTGCTGTATTGCCAACGTGCTGCGCATCTCGCTCCGCTATGCCAACCTGAATACTCTGGAGGACGGCTACGGCATCAATCTGGTACCGCTGGCTACCTTCGCCATGGAGACGTATGCCAACGACCCGTGCAAGGAGTTCGTACCAAAGATCAGCGAAGAGGAAACGGACTATAACGGCAAGACCCTGCGCCTCATCGCCCAGATGCACAAAGCCATTTCGGTCATCCAGTTCAAGCTGGAGGCAGCGCTCATCGACAAGCATCCGGAATGGAAGATGCAGGACCGCAAGCAACTGGAGTTCATCGACATGGAAAACAAAGTCTTCGTGTGGGAAGGCAAGACCTACGAAATGACCGAGTGCTCGTTCCCGACCGTAGATCCGAAAGACCCGTACAAGCTGACTCACGAAGAGGCCGAACTGGTGGAGAAACTGCATCGCTCGTTCCGCATCTGTGACCGCCTGAAGCATCACATCCAGTGCCTGCTGTCACACGGTTGTCTTTACGGTATCTTTAACTCAAACCTGCTCTTCCACGCTTCTATTCCGCTCAATGCCGACGGCACCCTCAAGGACGTGGAGATTCAGGGAAAGAAATATCAGGGACGCGCCTTGCTGGACAAACTGGGACAGATGATGCGGGCCGCACTGAGCAACAGCAAGACGGTGAAGGACAAGGACTTTGCCGTGGATTACTACTGGTACATCTGGTGCGGACCGGATTCACCGCTGTTTGACAAATCGAAAATGGCTACTTTTGAACGCTATTTCCTGAAAGACAAGTCTACCCATACCGAAGAAAAGGGTTACTACTATAAATTGAGAGACAACGAAGAGGTGTGCGACCGCATTCTGGATGCTTTCGAAGTGACCGGACCGCACCGCCACATCATAAACGGCCATGTGCCGGTACGGGCTGCCAAAGGCGAGAACCCGATCAAGGCCAACGGCAAGCTGATGGTGATTGACGGCGGCTTTGCCAAGGCTTATCACAACACAACCGGTATTGCAGGATATACGCTGGTATATCACAGCCGCGGATTCCAACTGGTACAGCACGAACCGTTCACCTCGGCCGAAGAAGCCATCAAGAACGGCACGGATATCGTGAGCACCACCCAGATAGTGGAAATGAGCAGCCAGCGCATGATGGTACGCGACACGGATAAGGGCGAAGAACTGCAAGGACAGATCGAAGAACTCGAAGCGCTGCTGTATGCCTATCAGCAGGGATATATCCAGGAGCGCTCAAGCAAATAAAAAAATCAAAAGGTGCAGACCCGGCATTCCGACAGGCAGCACCCGCAAAAAGAGCATCGCCTCACATCAGCGGAAAGTTACCGTATGATGTGAGGCGATGCTCTTTTCTGTTTCTTATCAGGATTGCGGTACCGAGGCACGAAGCATCTCCCGTTTTCCGGGAGGACCGGGGATGCGCTCCACCTGAAAGCCGGCCTGCTGCAGCATGCGGCGCACCGCACCTTTGGCACAGTAGGTCACCAGCACCCCTCCGGGAGCCATCACCCGAAATATGCGGTCGAACAGGGCCTGATGCCACACTTCGGGCTGCTTGTCGGGAGCAAAGGCATCGAAAAATACCAGATCTATCTGCTCCGGGAAAGCCACTTCGTTAAAGTCGCCTTCCATCTTATGCAACAGAAAGCATGGTGCCAGACGCACGTCTTCATTCCAGGGACTCCGGTGCAACAGGGGAAACCAGTGGGCCGCGCCTTCGATTTCCAGATTCTCATAATGAAGCTGTTGCCAAAGGTCTTCCGGGAGCGGAAACTTTTCGATGCTGTAATAAGTCACCGCAACCTCATCGCGCACAGCACGGGCCAGTGCCAGCAGGGCGTTCAGCCCGGTACCGAAGCCGAACTCCAGAATGCGGTAGCTCTTCCGGTTCAGATGCTCCCAGCCGGCCTGAAAAAACACATGGCGCGACTCTTGCAGGGCGCCGTTCACCGAATGGTAATGTTCCTCCATTTCGGGCACAAAAAGCGTGCAACTGCCGTCAGCAGTCTTTTCCACAGTGCGTTTCATCATCATTGTTTTCGTAATTTCCGAACAAGATGGCACGGTCGCGCCGGCAGGCCTCATCGGCCCACTCTTCGGGCACAAAACGCCAGTGGCCCATAGCCTCAGCACGGACATGCTCTCTTCTTCGTATATATTCTATAAAGTGATAACGGATATCTTTCTCCGAAATGCGCAGGATGCGCCGTTGCAGTTCGTCATGGTCGAGCCCGGCCCCACGGGTGAACAGCTCTCCCCCACCGTATGCACGATAGGAATTGGTCACCACCTGATAAACCGTGTCGGGATGGAACGGGCGTCCGTCGCTCATGGATTCGATCTGAATCCGTTCTCCTTCGGGGCGCGTCACGTCTACCGTATAACGGATTCCGGCCGCAGAATCAAAATTAAATGCCAGATTGACAAATCCCAGCCTGCGACCGTGGTCGAGCAAAGGAGCCATCTTCATGATGTGATCCTCGGGGGTCTGCATCCGGTCGGTCCACAAGCCGTAGCTCATCTCCAGAATGCCCTTGATCTCACTGCCGCGCAGTGCCAGCACACAAATCATGTTCTCGTACTTATACAGGTGAAACATGTCGCGGATGTAGATATCGCCTTTGTGAATCACCGTATCGAAGGTGAGCGGAGCGGCAAAAGACACATCGGCCCCGCTGATTTTCAGCTGCATGTCATGAATCAGATCAATGAAGGCCGAGGAGCCGAAATAGGCATCCTGGCTGTGGATAGCCCGTTCGAAACAGCCGATGCGCTGGTTCACATAAGAGGCAATCAGTGCGGAGGCATCGGCATATTTCCGCTCAAACTCATACACGGCCGGGTCGGTTTCATACATCACATTCTGAATGCGGGCCCGGATTTTCTTGCCCGTCAGCCGGCCTTCGGCATAATGCAGCGTGACATCAATCACACTGACACTGGTGGCCAGGCTCCACAGCCCCACACAATAGACCTTGCGGCCGGCCTTATTGGTCACTACCTCGACATGCTTCTGATGGTCGTGTCCGTAGCAGATCACATCCAGCCCGTCCACCTCGTGCGCAATCCGGCACGACACGTTTTCGCTGAACGCTTCGGTAACGATACCTCCGTCCCAACCGGAATGAAACAGTCCCACCAGCACATCGGGCTTTTCGTGTTCCTGAATGTAGGCCACCCAGCGGGACGCCGCATCCACCATATCCTGCACGGCCATGCCGCGCCACTGGTCTTTCGGCACCCAGTGCGGAATGGCGCTGGTAATCAATCCGAGCACCGCAATGCGCACTCCCTGACGCTCCAGCACGGTATAGGGCTTGAAATAGGGCTTGCCGGTGTGTTCGTCCACCAGATTGGCCGCCAGCACCGGAAAGCGGCACTGCGACACGAAGCGGTCGTACACGGCATGCCCCATCTCCAGATCATGGTTGCCGATACAGAGTGCGTCATAACGCATGTGGTTCATCACATCGGCCACCAGATGCGGACTCTGGGTTTCGACAAAATTATAATAATAGGCAGTGGGCTGGCCCTGAAGGACGTCTCCTCCGTCGAGCAGCACCAGAGCGTCGGGATAGCGCTCCCGCTCCCGGCAGACAAACGCATAAACCCGTGACAAGGCGCCACGGGCCGGACCGTTTTCGATAAAGTCATGCGAAAACAAAGCACCATGCACGTCTGTGGTGTGCATGATTCTTATTTTCTTTTCTATGCGGTCTTTTTCTGCCATCTTAAAAAAATCTGCCATAATTTCTGCAAAAATAACAATAAAACGGACTGTCACCAACTGACTGGCATCTTATTTGTTGAATATTTTAGCAAAAAAAGGAGGAACATTATGGCATTTATAGATTATTATAAGATCATGGGTATTCCAAAGGATACCCCTCAAAAAGACATCAAGAGTGCATACCGGAAAAGAGCCAAACAGTTTCATCCGGACCTGCATCCGAATGATCCGAAAGCCAAAGCCAAGTTCCAGGCACTGAACGAAGCGTACGACGTGCTGAGCGACCCGGAAAAACGGGCCAAATACGATCAGTACGGCGAACACTGGAAGAGCATGGGCGGATTCCAGGGCGGAGGCGGAGGAGAAGGCGGATTCGAAGGCTTCGACTTCAGCCAGTTCGGCGGCGGAGGCAGCTTCTCCGATTTCTTTGAGCAGCTGTTTGGCGGAGCACGCCACCGGCAGAGCGCCCAGAGCAGCGGGTTCCAGAACTTCGGCGGATTCGGCGGCTTCAACGGATTCCAGCAGGAGGAACCGATGGTACAGGACAAGCAGTGTCAGGTACATATTGACATGTATACTGCCATTCTGGGAGGAGAAATCATCGTGTCCACTCCGGTAGAAAAAATCAAGCTGAAAGTGAAACCGGGCACACAGCCGGGAACCAAGGTGCGTATCAAGGGCAAGGGCGACCTGTATCCGAACGGACAACGGGGTAACCTGATCCTCACCTATCAGGTGGACCTGCCCCAGCATCTGACTCCCCGACAGAAAGAACTTCTCGAAGAAATGCGCCGCTCGTAAACAGAATGACAAACGAGCGCATTTTTTGGGTCTCGGCTTGCATAAATCAATAAAAAGTACGACCTTTGTAAAAACGCATTCAAAACAAAATTAAAGATATGATTACAGAGATTACACCCGAAATCAAATACATCGGGGCAGACGACACAGACATTGACCTTTTTGAAAGTCAATATGTGGTTCCTAACGGAATTTCATATAACTCTTATGTCATCACAGATGAGAAAATTGCAATCATGGATACGGTGGACAACCGTAAGACCAATGAGTGGCTGGAAAATCTGGAAGAAGCTCTTCAGGGCAGAACTCCGGACTATCTGATCGTGCAGCACATGGAACCGGACCACGCAGCAAATATCGGTAATATTGCTACAAAATATCCGGAAATCAAGATTGTGCTCAGCACCAAAGCAGCACAGATGCTGCCACAATTCTTCGAAGGTGTGGACTTTGCCGACCGTCTGATTATCGTGAAGGAAGGCGAAACCCTTTCACTGGGTTCTCATGTATTGCAGTTCTTCATGGCTCCAATGGTACACTGGCCTGAAGTGATGGTAACCTATGACCAGAAGGAAAAGGTTCTTTTCTCGGCCGACGGTTTCGGAAAATTCGGTGCCCTCTGTCACGAAGAGCCTTGGGCCGACGAGGCACGCCGCTACTACTTCAACATCTGCGGTAAATACGGCATGCAGGTACAGACTCTGCTGAAGAAGGCTGCTACACTGGACATCCAGATGATCTGCCCGCTGCACGGACCGGTTCTGAAGGACAATCTGGGCTATTACATCGGACTGTATGACACATGGAGCAAATACGAGCCGGAAGAAGACGGTGTGCTGGTAGCTTATGCATCCATCCACGGAGGCACAGCGGAGGCTGCCGAAAAGATGGCTCAGATTCTGCTGGACAAAGGTGCCGCAAAGGTGATGATTACAGACTTGTCGCGCGACGACATGGCTACCGCTGTGGAGAATGCGTTCAAGTTGAGCAAACTGGTTCTGGCTGCCCCATCTTATGATGCAGGTGTATTCCCACCGATGTACGACTTCCTGCACCACTTGCAGATCAAGGGATTCCAGAAACGCAAGGTGGCTGTCATCGAAAACGGTTCATGGGCTCCTACTGCCGGTAAGGTGATGCTGAGCATGCTCGAAGGCATGAAGAACATGGAAATCGTGTCTCCGGTAGTCACTATCAAGAGCAAGATGAAACAAGCTGATATTCCAGCACTTGAAAATATGGCTGATGCGATATTGGCCTGATTTAATCTTTTTCATAAGTATTTATTTTAAAACGGCCTCTTCGGTTTTATCCGAAGAGGTTTTTTTATTATTTTAAAAAAAGACCGAAGGCGGCGGGTTAAATGGAACATGATTTGAGCCTTTCAAAGATTATGGTTACCTTTGAAACAGAATCTACAAAACAAAAAAATCATGAATCCAACGATTGCAAACGAAAAAAAACATGTCGTGTGGTTGGACTGCGTGCGCCTGGTGGCCATGTTCACCGTGGTATGTTGCCACGCAACCGACCCGTTCAACTTCTACACCGGTAGCGACCAGAGCATGGTTGCGGAAATCAAAAACTGGGGAGCCATCTATGGCTCATTGCTTCGCCCCTGCGTGCCGCTCTTTGTGATGATCACAGGCGCATTGCTGCTCCCCATCCGGGAAACCAGCAGCGTGTTCTACAAGAAAAGAATCTCGCGTGTGTTCTGGCCTTTCCTGATCTGGTCGGTCATCTATGCCCTTTTCCCCTGGTTTATGGGAGTCATCGGCTTCGGCCCGCAAACCATCCTGGACTTCTTCCCCTACTCCGGCGAGGAGGTCATGAAACAGTCCTTTGAGGTGTCGCTGACCTACATCGCACAGATTCCTCTGAATTTCTCTACCGTAGCAGTACACATGTGGTATGTATATCTGCTCATCGGATTGTATCTTTATCTGCCCGTCTTCTCGGCTTGGGTGGAAAAGGCCAGCGTGAAGGAAAAGCGTTTTTTCCTGTTGCTGTGGGGCGTTACTTTGTTTGTACCGTATCTGCGTACCTTTGTCAACCCCTATATCTGGGGAGCCTGCTCCTGGAATGAGTTCCACATGCTGTTCTATTTTGCCGGCTTCAACGGATATTTGCTGCTGGGACACTATCTGCGTCATCACGTCACCTGGAGCACAAGCAAATCCGTACTTCTGGGCATCCTGTTCTTCGCAGCCGGATTTATCGTGACTTATCTGGGATTCCGGGAGATTACGACCAGAGCGTCTTTCACTCCTGAAGAGCTGGAGCTGTTCTTCTATTACTGCTCTCCGAACGTAGCGCTGATGACCATCGCCGTATTTATGCTCCTCAAACGGGTGCGCATCAAGAATGCAACCGTGTGCAAATTGCTGGCCAACCTGACCAAGTGCGGCTTCGGTGTCTACATGGTGCACTATTTCCTGACGGGACCGATGGTACTGCTCACCCGTGCCTTACACATCCCCATCTGCATTCAGATTCCGATTGCTGCAACCCTGGCCTTCGCAATATCCTGGCTGTTTGTAGCCGGCGTTTATCGTTTAATCGGACAGAAAGCCCGCATCTTGCTGGGATAAGCCCAAAAAGATAAACAATACCGGAATAAAGGTATTGGGAAATTACCCATAAAAAAATGCCTCTCGAAAGTGAAGTCATACTTTCGAGGGGCATTTTTCATATAAAGCCAGATACGAATCTCTTCTATTTTCACACCGGACGGCAGAAAAGAGATTGCCAAACGGACCGGTTATTGGCGAGTAATCTCCTCCAAAGCACGGGTAAGAACTGCATCGTATTTATCCTGGAAATAGGAAGCATAAGTTTCCCGAATCTCTTTGTCCGGTTGGATTCCTACTCCAACAAAATCGGTTCCATCGACACAGGTATCGTGTTTAGAGCAGATATTGGCATAACTTTTTCCGGGAATCAACTCCATGCGCACTCCGTTTCCGGTACTGCCGCCGGTAGGTGTTCCGAAAACAAGTCCGCGCTTCATTCCCTTGAATACAGAACAGAAATCCTCTGCCGCCGAGAAGGTGCCGGCATTTGCCAGAATAATCACAGGCTTGTCATACACCTTGCGGTCGTGAAACGGCGTAAGCTGATTGGAGGATGCGGTATACCACTGCAACGGATATCCCCAGGAAGCAAAGGCTGGCATATACATCGGTGTGCGCCACGGATTGGTTTGGATGGTATCCTGCGTGAGATGACGGAGAATATAATCGGCATTGCCGGAATTACCTCCTCCATTATCCCGAATATCAATAATCAGTGCCTTGGTTTTCAGAATCTCCGGATACAGATTGTCGAACTTCTTTTTGAAATTCTGATCCATAAAATTGCGGATTTTCAAATATCCCACCTTTCCCTTCAAGCTTTTCAGTTCCAGAACCGGAGAGCGGGGCGCGACAGACCGGTGCGGCCATGCTTTTACCTGCAACTGGCGGTCACCATCTCTCAATGCCAAGCGTAAGGTATCTTCTTTCTTACAGACAAACAGTCCATCACCTTCATATACCTGATGCAAAGTCCATTGCGGGGTAGAAGAAGCCACATAGGGACGGATATAATGCTCACCGTACTCCAAAACGGGCTCTTCGTTGATGGAAACCAATTCCATTCCCCGACGAATCCCTTCATCTTCCAGCTCTTTTGAGAGAACGGCATCAATATAGACATGTCCGTCAATATATTTAGTCTGCAACGGAATACGGCCCGTATAATGTGTCACGCCCCATACGTAGGTATGTCCGTCACCCAGCTGCGCAATCATTCTCTGAAAGATACGGGTACACTCTTCATCATCAGATGCAGCCAGCACCTGCGGAATAGTGGCAACATATATGCTGTCCCAATTTTTCCGGAAACGCTCCATGAAGACAAAATTCTGCTTCACTCCGGCCCACAGACGCGACAGGCCCAACAAACGCAGCTCACTGCTCTTCGCTGCCGCAAAAGGATTGGAGGAAACGGTTGCCTTTCTGGTGGCATCCAGATAAGCGACTTCTTTCCAACTCATAGGTACACTGATTTCACCATCCGTAGTAGCTTTCAGGAAATACAGTTTCTGCGCATCCTCTTCATACTCGTAGATATATACGGTCTTGGAGTCCTCCATATAGGTGGCAGCCCCCGTCTCCTTCTGAAGATTAACAAACTGAAAAGGTTCGAAGGATTCAAAAACCTTACGGATGCGCTTTACTTCCGACGACTTTACCGATTCAAGCATCAGGCGCTGCCCCACTGTCCATCCGCTTCCGGCACCCCGTTGCCAGACAAAGCCGCCGGACTTCTGCATATCACTACCGGTATATTTCACATCCACACAGACACATCCCCGGGTTTTCCGGAGTTTCTCAAAAACCTGAATCAACGAAGATTCCTGAACTTGCTTCTGGGCAACCATCAAAGTTGGAAACAGAAAAAGCAAAACTAACAAACGCAAGACTGTTTTCATAATGTTTCTTTTTATAATCTGCGACTCCATTTGTCAACACGGACTCACAGACTGGTTCATGAATATTCTGTTTAAAAATTTAATCTGACCTTACAGATACAAAATTCATGCCAAAACGTTAACTCATTGATTATACAGTAAATAACAAAATAGCGAAGTGTCCGAAAATGGACACACTGTCCGCTTTTGTGTCCGGAAATAGAAACAGCAACGTTTCTACAAGGATTTCCAGAAACTTCCGACCGCCCCCCTAAGAAGAATAATTCGTGAGAAAACGGACGACCAACAAGACAATCCGGGAAAGCATATTCAGGATTCCTCATGGAAATTTCAACGCTTTCCCAAACAGACATATTCCTTTAAAGAGTCCCAACCTAATCCTTCCTAAAAGAAAAAACTTTCGGCGAGGCATTCTCTTTGGTGAAAATGCTCCGCCGAAAGTTCTTCAAATCTGCTTTACAGATAATCTCCTTTAAATACAATGTTCCAGCCACGCATCAATCAGCATGCGTGCCATAGACAGGCGCGGTGGTATCTCTGGCAAATGATCACGACTGAACCACCCTCCCGTTGCCAACTCCGAACGCTGCAAAGTAATCTCGCCCGAAGCATAATCGGCATAAAAACCAATCATCAGCCCGCAGGGATAAGGCCAGGGCTGACTGGCAAAATAACGGATATTGCGGATATGCAGCCCGGTTTCTTCCAACACTTCGCGCGCCACACACTCTTCCAGCGTTTCACCCGTCTCAACAAAACCGGCAACAAGACCGTAAAAAGAACCTTTGAAATTGTGGGCATGCACCAGAAGAATCTGATCATCGCGTCGCACCAATACGATAATCGCTGTAGCCAACTGAGGCCATACTTCCTTGCCGCATGCCGTACACCGCTTACTGATTACCGTATGCGCTTTCATAGGAGCACCACAGACTCCACAGAATTTGGTATTGCGGTCCCAATAGAGAATCTCGGCTCCCTTGCCGGCTTTCAGATAAACTTCTTCATCGAGCAAGGCGTATGATGCCCGCAAACCGATAAACTCATATTTTGAATCTGCAGGAAGCGGATGATCTACCTGTACCACCTTGCAAGGCAGGCCTTTCATTTCCGTGTAAGTACGCACCGTGTTCCATTCGGTCAGCGGTACGGGCGGTTCTTCCTGACAAGGAACCGTATAATGTCCCTCTGTTGAAGGAAGCAGCAACAGGTTGTCCCGAAAAAAAACAAACCAATAGGATTTGTCCATACCTTATTATATATTAAAAAAATCGCTTCCTGCTCCAGCCAAGGCCAGAGAGGAAGCGACACATGTTTTATATTCCGATATATAAAAACTTGTTCAAAAATTACAGATTCAGATCGCTCTTGATCGCCTCAACCTTCTCCATGGCAGCAGCAGTTGCTTTCTCATAGCACTTGGCGCAACCCATCTTTTCGGCAATCTCCATATAGAACTTGATCTTAGGCTCTGTACCTGAAGGACGCACGCTCACCTTGCTGCCATCTTCAGTGTACCACTGCAATACGTTAGATGGTTCCGGCTGGTTGATGTCGGTTACATTACCTTCTGCATCTGTAGCCTTCAAAGTCTGATAGTCCTTTGTCAGAATCACCTTAGAACCGGCCAGTTCCTTCGGACCGTTCTCACGGAAGTTCTGCATCATAGCCTTAATTTCATCGGCACCGCTCTTACCCGGTTTTACCACATTGATGGTGTGGTTCAGAGTATAACCATACTCCAGATAGATATCCATCAACACGTCGAACAGAGTCTTACCCTGGTCTTTAGCCCAAGCGCAGATCTCAGCCAACAGAGAACATGCAGAAACCGCATCTTTATCGCGAACGAAATCCTGTGCCAGGAAGCCGTAAGACTCCTCACCACCACCAATATACTGTTTTTCGCCTTCGCGCAAACGGATTTCACGGGCAATCCACTTGAATCCGGTGTAGCAATCCAGCATTTCAACATGATTCTTATCAGCAATAGCCTTAATCAGCTCGGTAGTCACAATGGTCTTTACGACAAACTCATTGCCCTTCATCTTACCAGTAGCGATGCGGTTCTTGATGATGTAGTACAAGAAAATCATACAAGTCTGGTTTCCGTTGATCAGAACCCATTCTCCGTCGCTGTTCTTGCAAGCCATTCCCACGCGGTCTGCATCCGGGTCAGAAGCCATCACGATATCTGCGTCGATGCTCTTGGCCAGATTAATCGCCATAGTCAACGCCTCTGCATTCTCAGGATTTGGAGAAACGACAGTCGGGAAGTTACCGTCCTTAATCATCTGTTCGGGTACAGTGTGCACGTTCTCAAAGCCCCACAGTTTCAATGACTGAGGAATCAGCATCATACCAGTTCCGTGAATCGGAGTGTACACAATCTTCAGATCCTTCTGACGGGCAATCACTTCCGGATCAATGCAGATGGTATGAATCTTCTGCAAATAGATATCGTCGATTTCCTTACCGATAATCTCAATCAGCGGGTTGCTGGCATCCAATGTCTTGCTCAAGCCCTTGATGTCCTCAGCACTTACCTGGTTTACCTCGTCGATAATACCCTTGTCATGCGGAGCCAACACCTGAGCACCGTCATCCCAGTAAGCCTTGTAACCGTTGTATTCCTTCGGATTGTGTGAAGCTGTCAGGATGATACCGCTCTGGCAGCCCAGATGACGGATGGCAAATGACATCTCCGGAGTAGGACGCATATCATCGAAAAGATATACCTTGATACCGTTAGCCGCAAAAATATTGGCAGAAACCTCTGCAAACAAACGGCTGTTGTTACGGCAGTCGTGACCGACAACCACAGAAATCTGCTCTTTATCCTTGAAGGCCTTGTTCAGGTAGTTTGACAAACCCTGAGTGGCAGCACCTACGGTATAGATGTTCATGCGGTTGGTACCAACTCCCATAATACCGCGCAAACCACCGGTTCCGAATTCAAGATTCTTGTAGAATCCTTCGATCAGTTCTGTTTTGTCCTCGTTGTCGAGCATTTTCTGAACTTCAGCCTGTGTTTCAGCGTCATAAACTGATGAAGCGAGCCAAGTTTGTGCCTTAGCCTCGCATGACTTGATCAATTCGTTGTCCATTTTCTATTTTTTTTGTATTACTGAATTGTTTTTTATTCCTTTCAATAAGCAAAATTAGTCATTATCTGTTGGAATTCCTAACAGATAGGAAACTAAATCCGTGACTTTTTGGTTATTAAACATTTTCTTCATTAATATGTAAAACGAAGCGTGTCGCGTGTCACATTACCGCAACGGTCCTCGGCCACCACAACCAGTGTGCGCTGGTGGTTTTCCACACGAAGTCCGTTTTTCGGCAAGTCGCATGTGCGTACCTCCTTTCCGGTAAAGAGTACGAACTTGCCGTCGACATATCCTTTCAGCGAGCGGATGCCCGACTGACTGTCCCGGCAAGACAAACGGTAGCGACGGTTCTGTTTGCCGCCTACCAACCCTAAAGAACGAACCACCGGAGGCGTTGTATCCTGCGCGATGGCATAGTCTTCATCCAGATTGCGCACCGAAGCCGAAACCCAACCGTCCTGACAGGTTCCTCCCACATAGCCTTTGCTGCTCTCGATATAACACTTCTCCGGATGTGCCACCGGCTGTGAAAGGGCCAGCATCAGAGTCACATTAGCCCGCAACGGCAGAGGACCGTCATTCAAATGATACTTATGGGACAGTTTGTCGGGAGTTGATTTTACGGAAGGAGTCAGCACCACATCGTGAAAAAGCAGACCCGAAGGGATACGCAGCTCCATGCCCGGCAACTGCACTACATTCGGCCGGTTCCACTCCAGAAAATAAGGTTCGGCCCGTTTGGCGGCCTCTTTTTGGGCCGCCTCAGTCAGCAAACTTTCGTAGGGAGTGCCCTGAATGCGGAAACGGGTCGTGGTTGTATTGCCGAATTCATCGGTCAGCTGATACTCCACCTCATAGGTCCGCACACTGTCGATAGTCACCCAGCCACGGTCCTCGCCTACCCGAAGCAAAGCCAAGTCATTTCCCGGATCGGCAAACCCTTTCAGGTACCAGGTCCGACGATTCATATACCATTCATAGTCGCCCCAGGAATTTATTTTCCGATGGTCGGTGGGCATCAGAGAATCCAGTTGCGAAGCATAAACTTCCTTACCATCCACCCGAAGACTGACCTTGTAGACTCCGAATTTGTTGTTGGTGCCGCTCATATAATCGTCCGCCCAATAGGCAAAACCAATCTTTCCCCAAGCCTGGAACGTACGTGGAGCCGCATCGGGAGCAAAAGAGACCGGACTCAGCGAACCGCTGACCACTCCCTCGCCGGGTTTGGGATAAATACGGATGCCATGCACCCGCGGAGCGATGTTATCGCGCACCAGATGTTTGAAATACGGCAGGGGGTTCAGCAAGGCTCCGTCTGACGTGCGGTGCAACTCCAGATGCAGATGCGGACCGGCAGAGGCTCCCGTATTGCCACTGAAGGCAATATGCTGGCCGGCCTTCACCGGAAACTGTCCCGGAGTAAAGCGCACATCAACCGTTTCGGACTCCTTTTCACACTGGCGGGCGAAGACTTCGCGAGCCACATCGGGCAGAAAACGGTCCAGATGACAGTACACGGAAGTATTTCCGTCGGGATGACTCACATACAAGGCATTACCGAAGCCATCCAGTCCCACCGTGGCCCGGGAGATATATCCGTCGGCCACGCTATAGATTTTCTTGCCGATAGCCCCCTGTGTACGGAAGTCCAGTCCGCAATGAAAGTGATTGGGCCGCGGTTCCCCGAAGTTTCCGGCCAGAGACACCGCAAAATCTATGGGCGACACATAACGGCTTTGCGCCTGAAGCATCAGGCACCCCATCCAAAAAGTCAAAACACAGAATATACGCATAAGCATAAAGTTAAAGGCATGTTTTCATGCCGGGAAAGAACATCCGGCAAACCGAATTTCTTCTGTCCGCATGAAAACATGCCTCGGATAAAATCAAAATTATAAGGATAGCATTCAGACAGCGATCAGCATGCCTTGAAGCTCATATCCAATCCTTTTACGGAATGAGTGAGGGCACCTACCGAGATATAGTCCACACCACACTCTGCATAGTCGCGAATGGTATCGAAAGTAATACCGCCGCTGGACTCGATTTCAAAGCGTCCGTTCACCATCTCCACCGCCTTGCGGGTATTCTCCGGAGTGAAGTTGTCGAGCATGATACGGTCTACACCGCCCAAATCAAGCACCTGCTGCAACTCGTCAAAGTTGCGCACCTCGATCTCAATCTTCAGATCCTTGCCCTTGGCCTTGAGATACTCGTGACAACGGGTGATGGCTGCCGCAATGCCTCCGGCAAAGTCCACATGATTGTCCTTCAGCAGGATCATGTCGAACAGACCAATACGATGGTTCACACCGCCACCGATCTTCACGGCTTCCTTCTCCAGCATACGCATGCCCGGGGTGGTCTTGCGGGTATCGAGGATGCGGGTCTTGGTACCCTCCAGACGGGCCACATACTTGCCGGTCATGGTGGCGATACCGCTCATGCGCTGCATGATGTTCAGCATCAGACGCTCTGTCTGCAACAAACTCTGGACCTTTCCGGAAACAATCATGGCCACATCGCCCGGTTTCACATGCGCACCGTCCTGAATGAACACCTCAACCTGCAAGGTCGGGTCAAAACGGTGAAATACCTTCTTGGCGATTTCAATACCGGCCAGAATACCTTCTTCCTTGATGAGCAGCTTGGATTTACCCATCGCGTCTTCAGGAATACAACACAAAGTGGTGTGGTCGCCGTCACCAATATCTTCAGCAAAAGCCAGATCGATCAAACGATCATTCAATTCGTCTACAGTAAGCATCTTTTTCTCTTTTCTTTTGGATTAACATAAAATTTATTACAAAGATACGCAAAATAGCCGTTGAATGTGCGCTGCATTAGTTAAATATCACAAACAGGCCCAATCTGTGTGCCGATGCTGATGTATCTTTGCACCTATGAAAGCTACATTACTTGTTGTCGGCAAGACGGCCGACTCACGCTTCGGCGTACTGATTGACGAATATATCCAGCGTACACGTTTCTATCTTTCGTTTGACATGGAAGTGATTCCGGAACTGAAGAACACCAAGAATCTGAGTCAGGAACAGCAGAAGGAAAAAGAAGGCGAACTGATTCTGCGTGCTCTGGCCCCGGGCGACCATGTGGTGCTGCTCGATGAGCACGGAAAGGAGTTCCGCTCCGTGGAGTTTGCCCAGTGGATGCAAAAGAAAATGAACACTGTTCCCAAGCGGCTGGTGTTCATCGTCGGCGGTCCGTATGGTTTCTCACAAGCCGTTTACCAGAAGGCCAACGAAAAGATTTCACTCTCAAAAATGACATACTCGCATCAGATGATCCGCATGATTTTCACGGAACAGATTTACCGGGCGATGACGATCCTGAACAACGAGCCTTATCATCACGAATAATCAAATCGAGGACCAGCGGCAGATGGTCGCTGTATCCACCTAAATAGCGCGGTCCGAGATAAGTGCGGAACGGTTTCCAACCGCCGTACTTCTCGTCGCGTTGCAACAGAAAAGGAAAATCGGCAATGCGGGTCACAGAATCTTTCAGTCCTACCCGCCTGCCGGAATTCCGCAGGGCCGCAGACACCAGAAAGTGATCCAGACAGCTCCAATAGCCCCGATAGCGATAGGTGCCACGCACCGAACGGGCATCGTGCATTGCCAAAGTCGGAAGCAGATGCAAGCCCGGCACCGTCTGCAACTCTTCCCGAAAAATGTCCTCCGAAGCTGTGGCATTGAAGTCACCGGTCACCACCAGACAGCCGTTGGGATGCTTCCGCAATACGGAATCACAGAGAGCGGCAAGCGTCCGGGCAGCCAGCCTGCGGTGGAGGTCGGCCGCACGCGTACCGGAATATTTGCTGGGCAGATGGCAGGCTATCAGATGCAGCGTATCGCCCGAAATCAGTTTTCCTTGCACATAAAGCAGATCGCGGGTAGATTCAAAACCGTTTTCCCGGGAAGGGACGCGGATCGTGTCGCTCCGCAACAGACGGAAACTGCCGGGCTGATAGAGCACCGCCACATCAATTCCACGGGCATCGTCCGAAGCGGTCTGCACGGAACGGTAACCCAATGCCCGCAAGGCCGACCGTCGACAGAAGTCACGCACCACCGTGTCGTTCTCCACCTCACAAAGCACCATCAAGTCGGGAATACGCCGTTCGCCCACAGCGGCCACCACCTTGGCCAGAGCATTCTGTTTCTTCCAATATTTATAGGCATTCCACCTTTTTCCGCCCCCCGGAAGAAACTCTCCGTCCGTATGCCCCTCGTCGTGCTGCAAGTCAAAAAGATTCTCCACATTATACTCCATAATACGAAAAGGGCGCTGGGCCTCAGCCCGGAACACTCCGGACCAAAACACCAGCACCCCTATGCAGATTCCTTTTATCATGGCTTACTTTTTGCGCGGCACATATTCATAACATCCTGCTGCCGGCCGCACTCCTTCAAAACGGCTCACGCCCTTGCGGTCGAAAGGATAGCGCCGGGAATAAACCGTATCGGCCAGTTGCAAGGCAGCAGAACAGGAATCGGGCGCAAAATCATACCGATAGTTTTTGGTATCGAAAAGCACAAAGCCCTTTTCCCGGATGCAATATTTCTCTTCCATATCTCCCTCGAACACACAACCGGCATAGCGCGCATCGTCTTTCACAGCCGGAGTATTGAGCAAAGAGTTCTTGAAAAGATAGTCATACTTCTGCTCCTTCTCATTCAGACTGCCCAAAATCACATCCTCAGAATAACCGGTAATCAGACAGTTATAGAAGTGTGCTTTCTGAAAAGGCACACTGGCACTGAAATAGTTGTCAGACAAATAAAGAGCCTGACCGCGCACCGCCTCCCACGGATAGAACTGCGCCAGCGTGCAATGCACGAACTCACTGCTGCCCCCAATCAGATACACGCAATTGCCCAGTGTGTTACTGATTTGGGTATTGCCCACAGCAATCCGGCAGTTTACGGCTTTCAGGCCATCCCCTCCGATGTTGTGCAGAATGGAGTTTTCCAACACAAGCTTGGAATCCTGCACCGAAGAACTGTCACACAGAATGCCATAGCTGGCACTATGTATGTCGGTATAGCGCAATGTGTTGCCGAAACTCTCGGCAAAAAGACGCACCCCGCCCCAGCGTGAAGGCGTGTTGTCGTAGGGCAGATAATCAAAGAGATTGTCCGTGCGGTCGCCGCGCAGCACCACCGGTGCTTCAAGGGTTCCTTCGGCTGTCAGGCTACCACGCACCAACAGATTGGCCTTGTCGTGAAAATAGAGCTGCACTCCGGCTGCCAGCGTCAGGCGCACTCCGGGTTCCACAGCCAGACTGTCGTAAATCACATACGGGCGACCGGCCTGCAAGGTCGTGTCCCGACGGATCACCTTGCCCCGCCACATATAGGCATCCTGCCCGGTGGCTTCCAGCACAACCGACTGCACCACCCCACTCTCCAGCTGAAAGAGCAAGCGATCGGTCAGAACAAACGGCTCATTCTGATTGCGTTCCGGCACGGTAACCTCGGCAAAAACCATCAGGCTGTCTGTGCCGCGCAACTCCAGCCCCGACACCGACGCCTCGGAAGAAGGCGACAGATACACCCCGTCGATGTTTACCCGAAAAGGACTGGCCGCTCCCTGTTCCAGCCAGGCACGTGCAATACGCACGCCGCGGTCATTACGATTGTACACCTTCAGCATACGGGTGCTGCTGCCCACAGTCGTAATCACCGTGTCAAACTGTATGGAATCGGAAGAAAAGGACAAGACGGCTCCCTGATCGGTGGTAAACCGTTCGGAATCGTCACAGGCTACACAACAGGCCGCTATACACAGGGTGCACCACAGGCACCGCCAGAAAGAGAAAAAACTGTTCATAAAGTTACTTTATTATTCGGTCAGAACAGAAAAGAAACAAGAGTCATCCCGAAGCGGAATGCCGGCATGACTCTTGTTGTTTCTTCACTGAAATATTATGCACGTGCCGGAATATTCTTCAGAATCTCCAGCAGATGATCCCAAACCTTTTCTACGGTAGGAATCAACAGACGCTCATCCGGTGAATGCACACCGCGCAGGGTCGGTCCGAAAGAAACCATATCCAGATGCGGATATTTCTCGCTGAACAGACCACACTCCAAACCGGCATGGATACCCAATACCTTAGGCTCCTTGCCGAACAGACGCTTGTAAGTCTCTACCGACAGTTTCAGAATCTCAGAATCCGGATTCATCTTCCAGCCCGGATAGCCGTCGCCCACAGTAACCTCGGCACCGGCCAACTCGAAGGTAGCCTTGATGGTAGCACTCATATTCTTGCGTGCGCTCAGGATGCTGCTTCGCTGACTGGTGATAACCACAATCTTCTTCTCCTCGGCATTCATGCGGATGCTGGCCAGATTAGAGCTGGTCTCCACCAGATCAATATCCTGACACATGGACAAGATGCCGTTGTGCACGGCCTGAATGGCTGTAATCAAACGGGTAGCCACACCGCGGTCTACCGCCTCGGCCGGAGTTTCCATGCTCTCGAGCAGGAATTCCATATTCTTTTCCGTTACACTGTATTCTTCCTCCACATCGGCAGCAAAGATATTCCAGTCTACACGGATGCTTTCCTTGTCCTTCATCGGGATAGCGCAAACGGCAGCTGCCTCACGCGGGATGGCATTGTGCAGACCACCAGCCTGAATGTCGCACAGATACAGGTCGTATTTCTTCATGGACTGATACAGGAAGCGGCCCAGAACCTTATTGGCATTGGCACGCATCTTATTGATATCATCACCGGAATGGCCACCGGTCAGTCCCTTCACCTTCAGCTCGAAAGCAAAGTATCCGGCCGGCACCGGAGTCGTGTCATAAGAGAATACGGCAGTTGTTCCGGCACCACCGGCACAGCTTACATACAGCTGGCCCTCATCCTCAGAGTCGAGGTTGATCAGGATGTCGCCGCTCATGAATCCGGCTTCCAGCGCAAAAGCTCCCGAAAGACCGGTCTCCTCGTCACGGGTAAACAGACACTCAATCGGTCCGTGCTGGATATCATCGGATGCCAGAACAGCCATCTGCATGGCCACACCGATACCATCGTCGGCACCCAGAGTCGTACCCTTGGCACGCATCCATTCACCATCTACATAAGTCTGTATCGCATCTTTCTCAAAATCAAACTCCACATCGCGGTTCTTTTCACAAACCATATCCATGTGACTCTGCAAAACAACCGTCTTGCGATTCTCCATACCCGGAGTGGCGGGTTTTGATATCAGTACATTACCGCAGGCATCCAGCTTGCAGGCCAACTGGTGCTGTGCTGCAAAATCCTGCAGGAAAGCCATCATTTTCTCTTCCTTCTTTGAAGGACGGGGCACCTGATTTACCTGGGTAAAGCAGTCAAACACACACTTCGGTTTCAACTCAATCTGACTCATAGTTTTTGATCATTAATTATTGTGTGCCGCAGCACCCGACCACTCTTATCCTCTAAAACAGAAAGAAAAACCTTCTTATTAGAAAAATTAAGCTATCAGATTTTTGCGTACACTGATTTTACATTACCTTTGTAACTGCAAATATAATCAAAATGTTGAAGACTTTACTATTTACTCTGATAATTGTTGCGGCCTGCATGGCTTTGTTGGCAATTAAAATATTATTTAAGAAAAACGGAAGATTTCCAAATACCCATATCGGACACAGCGCCGCCATGCGCAAGCGCGGTATCAACTGTGTGCAGAGCATGGACCGTATGGAAAGAAAAGAGAACCCGCACCGCATTGCGGAGCATAAATCATGATTATACACTCAAACATGAAGAAATAATGAGAAAGAAACAATTTATCTATGCCGGAATCCTTTGTGGCTTGATGGCCCTGTCGCTGAACAGCTGTAACCAAAGCCCCAAACAGGAAGCAGAGAAAACAACTGCCGAGTCCACTGAAAACGCACAAAAGATCGGTTATGTAGAAATCGACACTTTGATGTCTCAATATAATTTCTGCAAGGATTATACCTTGCTGATGAACCAGAAGGGTGAAAACATCCGCAACACACTGGCCAACAAAGAGCGTGCCCTGCACAACCAGGCTGCCGAGTTGCAGAAGAAATATGAGTCAAACGCATTCACCACACGCGACCAGCTGGAGCGTGCACAGATGTCACTGGCCAAGCAGCAGCAGGATCTTCAGGCACTGAACGACCAGCTGATGGCTGAGTTTGCCAATGAGCAGAACAAATACAACAATCAGCTGAGAGATTCCATCCAGGCTTTCCTGAAGGAATACAACAAGAGCAAGAAGTTTGATATCATCATCAGCAAGGCTGGCGACAATCTGCTTTATGCCAACCCGAAATATGACATCACCAACGACGTGGTGAAGGGACTGAACAAACGTTACAAGACCAGTCCGGAACTGGAAAAGAAACTCAACGGAAAATAAGTTCCGGTCTTCTCGCAGACCGCGAACAGAACAATAAGAAAAAGGCGTTCCCCGGCATGCTTCGCTAGCACGAAAGCATTGCCGGGGAACGCCTTTTTTATGTGTCCGGAAAAACATCAGCATGAAATGTCAAAAAGATTGTGATGTTCCGAAAAAATCATGGTGATGACTTTTTTCTTTCGTCAAAGCGAGAGCGTGGCTTCCACGCTCACGCACCCTGCTCTTGCGGAATCCGCTGAACGAGCAGCTTGTCTATGCGCGCACCGTCCATATCGACCACCTCGAAAGTGAAATCTTTCCAGGTTGCGGTCTCTCCACTCTGCGGAATATGCTCCAGCTGACTGATTACCAGTCCGGCTACCGTGGTGTATCCGGCATTCTCATGCAGTTCTTCCGCATCGAAATACTCCAGGAAGTCATACATCGGGCACTGTCCGTCGACCAGCCAGCCGGCATTGTCTTTTCTCTTCACAATGTATGGCTCGTCGGCCACATCATCGTTCACGCTGCCCACCAGTCCCTCCAGAATGTCTTTCAGGGTGATGATACCCATGCAGGCACCAAACTCGTCACAAACCAAGCCGCGGCTCAGGCTCTGGGTCTTCATCAGTTCCAGTGCCTTGTAGACGCTCATATTCTCATAGAAATACATGGGTCGGCGTATGAGGGCACGCAGAGAGAAATCCTTGCGCTCCAGAGTGAGCACCAGATCTTTCAGAGTGATGATACCCAGCACATGGTCCAAACCACCGTCAGCCACCGGATATACTTCGTAAAGATCCTGCTTCAGCACCTGACGCACCTCATCGGCCGTGTTGTTCACATCCAGCCAGACCAAATCTTTCTTATGCGTCATGATGGAGTCAATCTTCAGGTCGCCCATCAGGAACACACGCTCCACGATGTCCTGCTCCACAGGCTGCACCTCGCCGCCCTCAGTTCCTTCCTGAATGATGGACTTGATTTCTTCCTCGGTCACCTTGCTCTCAGAGGATTTGATACCCAGCATATTGAACATCACCGACGTGCTCTTGGAAAGCAGCCAAACAAACGGAGAGGCTATCAGTGAAAGCACATACATAGGACGGGCCACAACCTTGGAAACCTTTTCGGCCACACTCAAGCCGATACGCTTCGGTACCAGCTCGCCGAAAATAAGTGTCAGATAGGTCACGATGACCACAATCAGTGCCTGGGCAATCGTAAAGGCATAGGATGCCGAAACACCGATCCGGGCCATCCACTCGCCGAAGATCACGGCTATGGTATTTCCGGAATAGATACCGGTGAGGATACCGATCAGCGTGATGCCAATCTGTACCGTCGAGAGGAAACGGTCCGGCTCATTGGCCAGCTTCAGGGCCGTCTGTGCCGACTTGTTTCCTTTCTTGGCATCTGTTGTGAGATTTGATTTTCGGGCAGAAATCAGGGCGATCTCCGACATGGCAAATATACCGTTCAGGAGAATCAGACCGACAATAATAAATATTTCGCTCATATTTCTTTCTTCCCCTTATTTATTTCTGAATGACATAACCAAACGGGCCAGTTCGCCAATCCAAAGCACCAGAGAAGAAGAGGCGATAATCAGCAGCCAGTCTTCCCACGGCAGCGGCACCACGCTGAACATGGCTCCACCGAAGGTGACAATCAGATACTGACCCACCAGAATCAGCAGGGCCACCCACAGAAAACTGGTGCAACGGCTCAGGCCTGCAAAGGCAGAACCTCCGGTGAGGTAGGCTTTTGCGTTGAACATGTTCCAGAACTGCAACATCACAAAGAAGCTGAAGAACCAGGACAGGTCGTGCGGTGTAAGTCCCTCTGAAGCATGGAAGTGCAGCAAAAGGCCCATGAGCACCACCACGAAGGCCAGACCGACCCCGAAAATACGCCAGGTCATGGAGCGCGAAATGATAAAGTCACCGTTGGCACCACTGCGGCGCGGCTTGTCTTTCATCACCTGCTCGGTAGGAGGCAGAGAAGCCAGAGCACCGGCTGCAAAAGTATCCATAATAAGGTTCACCCAAAGCATCTGGGTGATGGTGAGCGGTGACTCGGTACCGAGCAGCGAACCGGCCAGCACAATGAGACAGGCAGCCACATTGATGGTGAGCTGGAACAGCAGGAAACGCTGGATGTTGCGATAAAGCGAACGGCCCCACATCACAGCACGGGTAATACTTCCGAAGGAATTGTCGATAATGGTAATGTCACTGGCTTCCTTGGCCACCGAAGTACCGTCGCCCATAGACAGGCCCACCTGAGCGGCTTTCAGCGCCGGAGCATCGTTGGTTCCGTCACCGGTAACGGCCACCACGGCATCCTTCTGCTGCAACAACTGCACCAGACGCTGCTTGTCGGTAGGACGGGCACGGCACATGATCTTCAGGTCGAGCACCCGATTCAGGGCTTCTTCATCGGTAAGGGCCTCGAATTCCGGACCGGTAATGATATTGCGGTCAGTGTCCTTCTCGGTCCAGATTCCAATCTGGCGACCGATTTCGCGTGCGGTTCCCGGAGTGTCACCGGTAACGATCTTCACCGAGATGCCGGCATTCAGACAGCTCTGCACGGCTGCCGGCACATCCTGACGCACCGGATCAGAAATGGCTACAATACCCACATAGGTCAAATCCAGACCGGACATCAGGCGACCGTTCTCATAAGGTGCTTCCGAATCGCCCGGTTTCAGAATCTGGTAAGCGAATCCCAACGTACGCATCGCCTGATTCTGATAGCTGAGCAACTGGGCCTCGATATCCGCCTTGCAGGCAGCCGGATCGACCAGTCCACCGTCGCGGGCTACCTTTTTGGAGAGTCCCAGCACAATTTCAGGAGCTCCCTTCACATAAAGCACCTTGGTGCCGAGCAAAGGAGAGTCGACCACAGTGGCCATATATTTCCGTTCGGTAGAGAAAGTCAGCTGACTGACTACCGCAGCATTTTCACGCAGTTCCAGATAATCACGTCCCTGTGCATCCAGCCACAACAACAAAGCCGCTTCGGTGGGGTTACCCAGAGTCTTGACCTTTCCGTCCTCTTTATTCAGGTTGGCCGTAGAGTTCACGGCAATACCCTCGGCAATGGCCTTACTCATCTCATCGTCCGCCAACTGCTGGTCTTTCAGTCCGAAGAAACGGGTTTCGTACACCTGCATCTGGTTCTGGGTGAGCGTTCCGGTCTTGTCCGTACAGATCACGGTTGTAGCTCCCATAGTCTCACAAGCGTGCATCTTACGCACCAGATTGTTGGTCTTGAGCATACGGTTCATGCTCAGCGCCAGACTGAGTGTCACACTCATCGGCAATCCCTCGGGCACAGAAACCACAATCAGGGTAACGGCAATCATAAAGTGATTCAACAGCTCGGACACAATGTTCATCCATCCTGTTGGTGTATCTCCGCCAAGGAATGTCTTCAGAGTCAGGACAATAAAAGTTATGGCTGCAATGGCATAACCGGCCTTACTGATGACTCCGGCCAGCCCTTTGAGCTGAATCTGCAACGGAGTGTCTATATTGTTGTCAATCTGCGAACCTTCATACACCTTACCGTAACCGGTAGCATCACCCACCAGATCCACCTTCATCACTCCATGACCGTCTACCACGGTAGTGCCACGCATCACCACATTCGAAGGATAAGTAGCTTCATGATCAAAGTCGGCTTCTACGGTAGTTTTTCCGATCATCGGCTCACCGGTAAGGGTAGATTCATTCACCTGTAGCGAAACCGCCTCAAGCAAAGTACCGTCTGCCGGGATTTCCTCTCCGGTATTCAGCACCACAATATCTCCCACAACCACTTCCTTACGGGTGATTTCCTGAATCTTTCCGTCGCGGATTACGGTTACGGGCACATCATCATTCACGGTATTGAGCACATCAAATGCCCGGTTGGCTTTCACCTCAAAAATAAAACCAGTCATGCTGGCCAGCAAAATAGCAAAGAAAATACCCAGCGGCTCCAAGAAAGCGGCAAATCCCGCCTGCTCCGGCCCCCAGCAATGAACTCCGGAAATAATCATGGACAACACCCATGCTACCAGAAGGATACGGATTATCGGATCTTCAAATTTCTCCAGAAACTGTTTCCACAAAGAAACCTTTTCGGGAGGAGTCAATACGTTCTCACCAAACTTTTTCCTGTTTTCTTCGACTTCCTGAGAAGCCAGGCCTTGATAGGTCTGTTTTGTTTTCATCTGATTGTTTATATGTTTAATAAAATGTTAGAAACAAAAATATTTTTTTCAAGATAAAGAATAAACATGACATCATGAAACACAAACGAAACAATATTTCAAAAATTAATATACTTTAAAGCAGGATGTAACAAATATATTACAATAATTGCAATACAAAAAAGGCAGAATCCGCTCGGACAGAAATAAAAAAAGAGGAACATCCAGCATAGGATATCCCTCTTCTTCATAAAGAATTATTTAAAGCATGAATTATTTATCACCGAAGTAACGGTTGTACAAGCCCAGGAAGCCACGACCGTGACGAGCCTCGTCCTTAGCCATTTCGTGAACTGTATCGTGGATAGCGTCCAGGTTCTGAGCCTTAGCCATCTTAGCGATCTCCATCTTACCAGAGCAAGCACCGCTCTCAGCTTCCATTCTCTTCTTCAGGTTAGTCTTGGTATCCCAAACCATGTCACCCAACAACTCGCAGAAACGAGCAGCGTGGTCAGCCTCCTCAAAAGCATAGCGCTTGAAAGCCTCAGCAATTTCAGGATAGCCCTCACGGTCAGCCTGACGGCTCATAGCCAGATACATACCAACCTCAGTGCACTCACCCTCGAAGTTAGCGATCAAACCCTTCTTGATTTCAGGATCAACATCCTTTGCGATACCGATAACGTGCTCGGTAACGAATGTCAATTCAGTATCAACCAATTCCTTGAACTTATCAGCTGGAGCTTTACACTGTGGGCACTGTGCTGGAGCTTCATTTCCTTCGTGAACATAACCGCAAACGGTACATACAAATTTCTTAGCCATTTTCTTTTAGTTTTTAGTTTAGTACTATATGTTTATTCTGACCCCTCAACAGATCAGGAATTTTTCTTTTTACATTCTGAGCAGTAACCTTTATAATATACATGAGCCTCGGTGATTTCAAAACCGGTCTCCTTTTCCGGACATCCCACATACATCTGCTCTTCGGTAAGCGGGAAGTCAAATACCTTGCCACAAGTCTTGCACAAGAAATGAACATGAGGCGTAACCACTCCGTCAAAACAAACCTTGCGCTCATCGATAGTCAGCATCTGTGCAGCACCTTGCTCTGCAAACAACTTCAAGGTGTTGTATACCGTTGTCTTTGACAAGGTGGGAATCTCCTTATGCAAAGCCACATACACTTCGTCCACAGTGGGATGCGTGTGGTGCTTCTGAAGATAATCCATGATGGCGATTCGTTGAACAGACGGATGAATTCCGTACTCTAATAATGTATTTAATGCATTATCCATCATATCGTCATTAATTTATTATAAACATGTAATTATTACAAGTGCAAATGTAGAATAAAACTAGCTTCTCCACAAATAATTATGGGAGTTTTTTTTAAGAATCTTCCATTTTTTAGATTTGTTGTGTATTTTCCGTCAATCTTTACGTTTTTTGATTATCATACGGTTTCCGGGAATCAGGAGAATGGAGTAAATCCGGAAATCAGAAACGACTCCTGCTCATATTATATAAGTAAGAAAAAGAAGGCAAAACAACTATCCTTTATTAATATATATATATTTCACCAAAATTGCTTATCTTTGTGTCATCATAATAATCTACAACTCAAATGAATTACGGTTTTGTAAAAGTAGCTTCGGCCATACCCAGTGTCAAAGTGGCCGACTGCAGGTACAACATCCTGCAAATAGAAAGCCTCATCGCCCAGGCGGAAGGCAAGGGCATCGAGGTGATCTGTTTTCCAGAATTGAGCATCACCGCCTATACTTGCGGCGATCTGTTTTCACAGCAACTGTTGCTCGATGAAGCAGAAATGGCTCTGATTTCTCTGTTGGATTTTACCCGTTCGCTGAACGTGATTTCCATTGTAGGATTTCCTCTACCCTACCGCGGCACTCTGCTGAACTGTGCCGCCGTAATCCAGAAAGGCAAGATTTTGGGCCTGGTTCCCAAAACCTATCTGCCTAACTATAAAGAATTTTATGAGCAGCGCTGGTTCACCAGTGGCACCACTTTCCCGGAAACCTCTGTAAAAATCTGCGGTCAGCAGGTTCCTTTGGGAAACAACCTTATATTCCAACTGCCTCACTTCAGCTTTGCGGTAGAAATCTGCGAAGATGTTTGGGCACCGATTCCTCCAAGCAGTATGGCTGCCCTACGTGGAGCGGAAATCATTTTCAACCTGAGTGCCGACAATGAGGGCATCGGAAAGCACCAGTATCTGAAATCGCTGCTGGCACAACAGAGTGCCCGCTGCCTGGCCGGCTATGTATTCTCCGGCTGCGGTTTCGGAGAAAGCACACAGGATCTTGTCTTTGCCGGTAAAGGCTTTATCTACGAAAACGGCACCCTGCTTGCCGAAAGTGAGCGTTTCTCTCTGAAAGAACAGCTTATCAGCACAGAAATTGATGTGGAGCGCCTGCGCATGGAACGTCAGGTGAACACTACTTTTGCGGCAAACATGGCACAGCAGGACTGGAAACAGGCACGCTATATCGACACGGAGCTGATTGTTCCGAAAGAGTTCAAACTGAGCAGAAGTTTCGATCCTTCTCCATTTGTTCCGAAGGGAGAAGCCCTGAACGAGCGTTGCGAAGAAATATTTGCCATACAGACTCAGGGACTGGCCAAACGCATCGTACACACACATGCCCAGAATGTGGTAGTCGGCATATCAGGCGGTCTGGATTCCACTCTGGCCCTTCTGGTCTGCGTGAAGACCTTCGACCTGCTCGGATTGTCGCGCAAAAACATCATCGGTATCACCATGCCTGGATTCGGTACTACCGGACGTACCTATAACAATGCCCTGAACCTGATGAAGGAACTGGGAATCACCATCCGCGAGATCAGCATCAAAGATGCCTGTCTGCAACACTTCCGCGATCTGGACATTGATCCAAACGTACATGACGTGACTTATGAAAACAGTCAGGCACGCGAACGCACCCAGATTCTGATGGATGCGGCCAATCAGGCCAACGGTCTGGTAATCGGTACCGGCGACCTTTCGGAGCTGGCTTTGGGTTGGGCCACTTACAACGGCGACCACATGAGCATGTACGGCGTCAACGCTTCTATCCCAAAAACTCTGGTACGACATCTGGTGCACTGGGTTGCTTTGCAGGAAATGGATGATGCCTGCCGCGAGACACTGCTCGACATCATTGACACTCCTATCAGTCCGGAGCTGATTCCAGCTGACGAAAACGGTGAGATCCAACAGAAGACCGAAGATCTGGTCGGTCCGTATGAGTTGCATGATTTCTTCCTGTACTATACCTTACGCTTCGGCTTCCGTCCGGCAAAAATCTATATGATTGCTCAGGAGGCCTTCAAAGGCAGTTATACGGACGAGGTCATCAAAAAATGGCTCACCACTTTCTTCCGCCGCTTCTTTGCCCAGCAATTCAAACGCTCCTGCCTGCCTGACGGTCCGAAAGTGGGCAGTTGCTCATTGAGTCCGCGCGGCGACTGGCGCATGCCAAGCGATGCATCTTCGGCATCCTGGCTGGAAGAGTGCGCTTCGCTGCAATAATTCACTCAAAGACAAAAATACTTCCAAGGATGCAGATATAAGAACACCGCCTGCTTTATGGTACAAAACATCATAAAAACAGGCGGTGTTTTCATTTTAACACTCTAAAAGAGTCCATTATATCATTCTCTTTTACTTGGCTTCTGACAATGGAAGAATCTGTCCCTGGCTCCATACATTAGCCGCCTTATAGGCATTCACCGAAACATCGGGAACATACACCTTGCATTCAGGAGAAAGCGCATTATCTGACAATACTGTAGGCGGTGTGGTTGCATAGCAATAGATAACGTCGAAATATTTATGAAGATTGTCCTCTCGAATGACTTGTAATGTCTTTGGAAATACCAGTGTCCCTCCTATAAGTGAGGACAATACCGCTTGCTGAATAACTGCTGTTCCCTCCCAAATGGTTGTATGAGAAATTGGTGAATTAAATACATTCGTATATAACCCCGTAGGAACCACTAAATTACCAGGAATCGTTAGATACCGTAATTGACTACAAGAATAAAAAGCTGACTTTCCTATTTTTTTAACCCCAAAAGGAACTACCACACGCACCAAACTTTTACAGGATCTAAAAGCAGACTCTTCGATAGAAGTTACACTTTCGGGGATTTCTATTTCACTTAAACTGGAACAACCACTAAAACAACTATAAGAAATACTAGTAAGGCTATTCGGAATGTTTATCTTTTTCAAACCAGAACACCCTGTAAAAGCCTCTGATTCCATAGAGCGAACTGTTTCAGGGATTTTCACTTCCGTCAAACTTTTACAATTTCTAAAACACTGTTTTGTGATTATTTCTATTTGTGAAGGAAAACGTAATCTGTTCAAACCTTCACAATCATCAAATGCACCAGATTCTATACTCTGGAGGCTTTCAGGTAAAATTGCTTCTTTTAAAGAAGTACAACTCACAAAGGCATTCGATTCAATTGTTTTTAACCCTTCAGAGAAAAAGACTCTCTCTAACGAAAGACAACGTCTAAATGTACTATATTTCAATACTTCCAATTTTTCTGGCAAAACAATCTCCCGTAGTGCCAAACATTGGTCAAAAGCATGATTACCCATAACCTCCAAGCTTTCAGATAATTGAATATTCTCTAAAAGAATACAATCTCTAAAAGCTGATTCTCCAATCGAATTTACTCCATTAGGCATAGCGATGCTCTTCAAACCTTTGCTATTCCAAAAAGCAAAGTCTCCAATAGCTACTGTACTCCTAGGAAGTTTGATTTCTGTCAGAATACTCTCATAAAACAAACGATTTCCTATTTCATCATTTTTTGAATGGTATATGTATCCATTATAACTATAATAAGCCTCTCCACCTTCCACAATACGGGCATCCTGAAGATCCAGTTTCATCAGCATACCATTGGTAGCCGATCCTTTCAAACTACGACCAGCCATCTCGCGAATCAGGCGCAGGTCGGTTCCATTCAGGTTTCCGGTAACCTTCATTTCTGTGATAGTATATTTATTATCTTCGCCCACCAACTGAGGTAATGTGCCAGGAGTTTCTACATGATATATACGAGTCAGGTCCGGATATTTCTCCAGTTCACCACCCCACTGATAGGCTTTTCCTGCTTGGAAATTCATCCCTTCCAAAGACAGCACATGCGTAGTTCCATAGGTATCCAGTGCCTTTAAAGTTACGGTCTTTCCGGAAAGGTTGGTTGGTGGCAACATAAAGTATATGGTAGCCGTCAGGTCATTTTCTGTTGTTGTTACTTGATCCAGGCTTACCTCAAAAATATCTGATTTTTCTGTAGGAATAATAGCAGGATTTTCCGCCTTCAAATCCAAAAGGCCTTTGGATACGAACACAGAATCTTCACAGACGAAGGTCAACTTGCGCAACATACCAGCCGCCGGCATCTTAACTTTAAGCTGAACCAGAGCACCCAGATGCTTGAACTCAAAATTCACCTTACCATCGGTAGGTGTTGTAGCCACAGCAGCCATATAATCATACGCTCCCAAATGAGTCGTAGAAGCATTACCGGTCTGCTTTTGTCCCAAATAAGAAACTGGAACAGCATCCGGTGTTAGCGTTGGCCCAGACTTAAAAGGATAATATGCCGCATAGGTAGAAGAAGGTTTCAGAGCCCATCCCCCACCGGTAAAAGCTGCCTTTTTAGTGCCTGCACCAGAAACCATCGGGAAATATGCTTGTGCCCCTTCATCCGGGAAAATACCCACTGTATCTTTTTCTCCCCAAGTAAAAACGGCACCCGCCTCAGTAATATCCAGATTAGTACGAGTTTTGGAGTACTCAAAATCGCTGGCGGTGAAGGTGATCTGCTCCGCCTCATTCAAATCCCAAAGATCCATTTCGGTGCTGCATCCGCAAAATAACGGCAAGGAACCTAAAAGGATCATCATTTTCTTTTTGTTTTGCATAAGAATACTTTTTACGAATTACTATTATTCCCAAACATTCACATTCTCTAATTTTTCCCAGGGAAAATCTTCTCCAGATCCGGTAGCATCGCTATCTTCTGAACCGCTACCAACCATAAAAACCTGATTCTCCTCGAATTCAACGAGTTCGAGTTTAGGACTCTGATAATTCTTTTTCAACATAATCATATAAAAATAAAAGCATTTTAACAGAGTGCAAAAATAAAAAAAGAAAACAGATACAAAAAGAGAAACAAGTTTTTGAAAACACATAAAATTCTTGTTTTCAAAAACTTGCTTCCCTATATTCCTCTGCCCTCAGAATGTAATTCTGACACAGATTACTTATTCTTCAAACCGAAGAGTATCCACTTTCTCCAGACGCGCTTTTAGGCGGGGCATCATATTCTTGCGGATACGGAGCGTCATGCTGCAATCATTATCGTATCCCTGAGACACGATGGCAGGATTCTCTTCCTTGACAATGCGCATCACAGAGTTCATAAACGGATATTCAAAATAGAAAGTCACCTCTTCGTCCACCGTTTTCTCCACAATCTCGGCATGCTCAATGGCATCGGCAGCAGCCATCTTATAAGCCACAATCAGTCCGCTAGTACCCAACTTGATTCCTCCGAAATAACGAATGACCACTATCAGCACATCCGTCAGTTCATTGGAATTAATCTGTCCGAGAATAGGTTTACCTGCTGTGCCCGACGGCTCTCCATTATCATTGGCCCGGAATTCCTTCCGTTCGGGACCGAGCATATAGGCATAACAGCAATGTCGCGCATCGTAATACTTCTTCTGATAAAATTCCACCCGCTCCTTAACCTCTTCAAGCGAATGCACCGGTTCGAGAAAGGCCAGAAACTTGCTTCGCTTTTCGTAATATTCTCCTTCGGCAGGCACGTCTACCGTGCGATATACATCCGATCTATCTTCCATAAAAACAATTCTTTCTTGAGTAAAACCTTTCGGTGCGCCTCATCATTTTCCGGCCAACACCTGTTGTTCGAAATCGCGCATACTCTGCTGCAGGGCCAACGCTCCCTCCAACGGCATGGCATTATAGCATGAAGCCCGGAAACCGCCCACACTGCGGTGACCGCGTATGTTCCGGATGCCGCGCTGCTCTACAAAATCCAGGAAATCCTGCTCGCGGGCAGCAAACTCTTCCTCCATCACAAAACAGATATTCATCAGCGAGCGGCTGTCCTCCTGCGCCACGGCATGGAACAGACGGTTGCGCCCGATCTCCTCATAGAGCACGGCGGCACGCGCTTGGGCCCGACGGTTCATTTCCTCTACTCCACCCTGACGATGCAGCCAGCGCAAATTAAGCAAAGCGGTATAGATAGGTAACACCGGCGGTGTATTGAGCATGGAATCCGCTTCTACATGTGCCTGATAATTGAGCATCGTAGGAATGTAACGGTCTGTAGACTGCAAGGCATCACGACGCAAAATGACCAGATTCACACCGGCCATGGAAAGATTTTTCTGTGCTCCGGCATAGATGCAGGCATAGCGACTTACCTCAACCGGACGGGAAAGTATATCGGACGACATGTCTGATATGAGCGGCACCGATACCTCAGGCTCACGGCGTAACTCGGTGCCATAAATGGTGTTGTTGGAGGTGAAATGAAAATAATCCGCGTCTTCCGGCACGGAATAATCCTGCGGAATATAGGTATAATGATCTCCGCGCGACGAAGCCACCGTAACAACCTCACCAAAATGTGACGCCTCCTGCATGGCTTGATACGCCCATGTTCCGGTGTCCAGATAGGCTGCCTTGCGGTGCAGAAAATTATAAGGCACCCGGCAGAACTCCATACGGGCTCCTCCCGACAGGAACAGAATATCATAATCCTGCGGTACATCCAGCAGTGTGCGCACCAAATCGCGCGCCTCCTGCAACACGGCCTTAAACTCAGCCGAACGGTGCGGTATCTCCATCAGAGACAGCCCCGATCCATTGAAATCTAGACAGGCACGGGCCGTTTCCTCCACCACCTCACGCGGAAGCATGGAGGGGCCGGCATTGAAATTATAAAGCGGTTCACTCATTTTCCGTTTCAGAAACCCTTCCTTTAGAGGGCTTTCTCAATAATACACTTGATTCCTTTTATCTTCTGCCCCTTGACGCGTGCCAGCACCTCGCACTCACAAGCACGGGCTATGGCCACAAAGGCATAATGCTCCTTCACATCAATACGGCCGATCTCCTCTTTCTGCAAGCCACCCACCTTGGACAGGAAGCCTACGATATCCACCTTATTGATCTTGTCCTTCTTGCCCTTACCAATATATAAGGTGATCCATTTCGGGGGACGTGGACGACCGGCATTCTCGCGCAGCTTCATCACCGGCATATCAGCCGGCATATATTCAGGCAGATGCTCCTCAGGGCCCAGAATGACATAGGCATTGCCTTCGGCATCCCAGCGGGCCGTACGTCCGTTACGGTGGATATACGCCTCTTCGTTCAACGGCAGGTGATAGTGGATGATGTGGTCCACATCGGCAATATCGAGTCCGCGCGCCGCCAGATCGGTAGTGACCAGCACATTGCACGATCCGTTACTGAACTTATACAACGCACGCTCACGGTCTTTCTGCTCCATACCGCCGTGGAACGACGAATAGAAGAACCCTTTACTCTTGAGATAGGCCGCCGTGCGCTCCACACTCTCGCGGTAGTTTACGAACACCATAGCCGAACCGCCACGCAAACTACCCAACAGATTGGCCAACGTATCGAGCTTGTCCTTCTGAGGAGATTTTACGAGGCGCACCTGCACACGGTCGGAAACCGACTCGGTACGGTCCAGAAAATCGAGTTTGGTAAAATCACGGTCTGACACAAAAGCCGGAATCTGCTCGGCATCCGTGGCCGAAAGCAGAAAGCGCCGTTGCAAAGGCTGCAAGCGTGACAGCACCTGAGCCATCTCATCCTGGAATCCCAGTTCCAGACACTTGTCAAACTCATCGATAACAAGGGTATGAACCGTGTCGGTCACAATATTCTCCTTGCCGAGATGATCGTTCATACGTCCCGGAGTAGCCACCACCACGTGCGGATTGACCTGCTTAAGCGTGCGGTGTTCCTCCATAGCCGGACGACCGCCGTAGCAGCTCACAATGCGGAAAGGGGTTTTCATGGCCTTGAATACCTGCTCAATCTGCAAGGCCAGCTCGCGCGAAGGTACCAGGATGACTGCCTGCACCCCGCCCTCGGTTTCCTTGAGGCTCTGCACCAGCGGAATAAGACAGGCCAGTGTCTTGCCCGAACCGGTAGGTGAAAGCAAAACCAGGTCCTTGCCCTTACGATAGGCGGCACATGTTTCCTCCTGCATGGCATTGAGAGCGTCAATGCGCAGGTTCCATAATATCTCTTGTAACTGTATCATAAACTTGCGGATTTCTTTTTAATGGTTATAACAGACAAAAGTAGGGATTATAATCCGTCTGTGCAAAAAAGAAGGTTTTTAAATGAAGCACCGGGAAAGAATCCTCTCCATCTGCGCTTCATTTAAAAACCTTTCGGTCCCGGTCACATTCGGGAATTAGATTTCATTGCTGAACATCGGGTCCCAAGCCGGCAACTTGGTAGGCTGCTGCTTGAGCAGGTCCAGAATGCGCTTCGGACAATATTTCTTGTTCACAACAAGACGGAACATGTATTCGTTGAACCACTCGTCGGTCATGATCAGATGACCGGCAAAGCCGTGCTCTGCACCCCAGCTGTTCTCCACTTTCCATTTGGTTGACTTGCCATCCTTGTCCAAATCTACGGCCATCAGAGTCATGGCGTGGCTACTGCCGCTATCAAAGCTCTGCACGCGCTGTTTCTTGTCCATACCGAAAGTAGTGTTGAACAGACTGCCGTAATCGTAGTTCTTCAGGTCGAGCAGTCCGCGACCATCGAGATACTTGCCCACGTCGCAGCTGAAGTAAAGCATGGTACTGTCCTTCAAACTGGCAATAGCCATCTCCTTGATATCTTCAATAGGAAGATTGATATACAGCCAGTTGTGTCCGTCGTAAGCGTGACGGTCGAACTCAATTTCATAGACTTTATTGAACGGACGGGAAGGATCGTTCATCAGCATCACATAATTCTTGTTTAAGTCCTCACCGCCGCATACTTCCTTATAGAAACTCTGCGGAGTATAGGTCTTCGGAGTTTCGGTGTACTTGCCGTTCTTCTTCGGTGCCCAAGTGAAAGACTGAACCGGCTCACCGTACGCCAGTACGAGCATGCGGTAGATGGTCTTCATCTGCTGCACCTTTTCCTTTTCCAAATCTTCTTTGCTCTTGCCCTGAGCTGCCATATCGCGCAACTGCAAACCATACTCGCGGAGTTTACGCTTCATCAGAGAAGCAATCTCATTAGTATTGTTGCTGTGATAGGTCTCGGCCATTGCCTCTTTGGGTACCACACCATATTTGCCAATCAGGTCAGAAACACCGGTAAACTGTCCTCCGTCACTGAGTGGATTGCGGAACAGCCACTCCACAGTCTTGTCATCCATCGCACGGTCGCGTGTGTCGATAACACCCTGCAGGAAAAGATTGCTCTTCTCCAACTGATCGTAGAAGAACAAATAAACGTGTGAGAACTGCATCTCATCCAGATTGTACTTGCTGATCATCTTGGAACGCAGCACGTTCAGGCCGGTGAACATCCAACAGCGACCGCTGTTCTGCTGGTCGGTAATGCCCTTACTGTTTACAGAAATGCTAAAATAGGTATCAGGGGTATTCAAATTTTCCTGATTGACCACCAGTTTCTTAATCGGATTTCCGCTTATGGCATTCTTGAGAGCCTTGTCGGCGGTATTGTTCTCAAAGCTTCCGGACAACTCCTTCAGGACATCCTGAGTGAGTGCCTCCTGAGCGTGCAGGGCGCCACAGAAAAGCGTAGCGCCAAGAATCAGAGGGAGTTTCTTCATTTTATTTATTGGTTATATGTTTTTGCAATAATATTTTAAGCTTTAGAATCAGATATATCAGCAATCATCATTTTTCATTCTGACTAAAAACAAGCATTTCAAAAAACTTGATCGCACAGAATAACGTGACAAAGGTACAATTTTCAAATTAGAATCACAACAACCTTTTATAATATATTAAATATTGTCTTTTATTTCATAATCCTGCACTCAAAATATCCGCATTTAATCCGAGAGAAACATTTTATCCCTCGAAACATAAAAGTAATTATTGTTCAGAATCAAAACTACAGTATAAAAAGCAAGAATCTTGCACAAGATTTCTATTCATAATTACTCTCTGTTAAATAAATACTTCTTTATTTTTATGCTTATTTTCTAAATATAACAAAAACAAACCATCACATATAAAGTAAAAGATTATTAACTAGTTAACAAGAAATTTATAGCACTTTAAATGATAAAAAAACAACATGAATTTTATAATAAAAGAGTATCATTTAGGTATAAAATTCTGTTTAATACATAGAAACAAGTTTTTTACTGGTAAAAACAAGAAATCTATCAGAAAACTTAGTTTTCAAAATATAAGACATATATAATTATCAGAACTATATAGATGGATTTAAAAAAAATATATATCTTTGCCAAAAATATTTATTCTATCATAATAAAAATGACTAAAAAGTCAATTTTTCAACGCTAACTATAAAATTGAGAAAATATGGGACTATTTTTTTCATTATTCTTCGAAAGTCTTTCCTGTTTTTTCTATGGAGCTGTCTGCACAGCATTTATTATGGCAACCCTATTCTTTTTACTTAAGAATTTAAGTAATGGAGTATATCGTTCTATATCCTTTTATATAACAGGAGTGATTCTGGCTATCCTGCTTACAGTGAACATGACGATAATCATTGGAGCTGTATCCGTAAAAAACCAAACAGAAAGTATGCGTTTATGGCTCACACAGCAGATGGATGGAGTTGAGGGATTTGCAGATTTGCAAAGCAGCCAGTTGGTCGGCGAAGAACTGAATGAAAACTTCCCTTTGCTGGAGTGCTTTTTCAACTTGTACGATATGAGTGGAAATACAATGGAGGATTTACCACAAGCATTCTACGAAACTATAAACTCAGAAGCGAATAAGATTATTCTGAATAAATCCCTATGGTCTGTCGGCTTCATCATCGCAGCAGTCCTCGTGGCTTTATATTTCACAAAAGAGGATGTGGGTAAAGGAAACAGAAGAGTTCGGAAAGCCGCAACTTCCAGATATAAAAATATAGACGACTTTTAATGATAACATATTTAAAATAAAATATTATGGCGAATCATCTTATAATCGGACTTGGCGGTACTGGAGGTAAAGTGCTGCGTGAGTTAAGAAAAAGAATTTACGAGGAATTCCGTAGCAACGAACCGGGCAACGGAGTTTTTATCGATTACGTATATGTTGATTCATCCCCTTCTGATCTGGAAGACCGTTCAGGATGGAACGTGTTGGGCAAAAGTGTTCATCTTGGCGCCGCACAAAAAGTAAACATCAACGGTATCAGTACTAGTGTACTGAGTAACATCAATATGTATCCTGGCTTAAAAGGTTTCCTGAACCCTAATGACCTGCAGATCATGCAGGAGGAAATGGGCTCTTTAATCAGTGCCGGAATCGGTGGACAGCGCCGCCGACTGGGACGTACCTTAATAGCAAACAATATCAGCGATCGGAACAATCCTTCAAATTTTGAGCAGATTGTACGTGGAGCTGTAGGCAGACTGCAGAATGCCAGCGGTAATCAGGATGTAACCTTCCACATCTGCGCCGGATTGGCTGGAGGTACCGGTTCAGGCTCTATCATAGATGCCATTAGTCAGATTCGCACATGGTTCCCTTATCAGGCAGATACCAGAGCTTTCAAGATGCGTTTGTTCCTTTATACTCCGGAACGCACGCTGGTTAGCGCACGTCATGATGCCGGATTCTATCAGGCAAATGGTTATGCTGCCCTGCTAGAACTGAATGCACTGAGCATCGGACAATATCACCCAACAGACGTAAGAGGAGAACAGGATATATTTACTGGAGAAATCCGTCGACTGCTCGAGAATCAGGAAGCATTTGAGGCTGCCTATATCTACACGAATGTCAACGAACAGGGAAAAGTATTGGATTTGAACAAAGGATTGCCTGCAGCCGTAGCTGATTTCATCTTCCAGACTACTATTGCCAGTGAAATGGGTGGAACAAACGGACAGTTAAACCGCTTGGTTGGCTGCGAGAACGAGGGTTCTGCTCCAGAAAAAGATCAGTCGGGTAAAAATGCACATAGCCGCAAATTCCTTTCATTCGGTATTACCCGAGTAGAATTCCCAGAAACTGAAATCCGAGAGTATATGACTTACAACTATGCTCTTCAGGCTGCACGTCAGATGACTTACAACATGTGGCAAGACGGTATCGGATTTGGAGAACGTTCTATGGAAGAGGTTGGAATAGGCTTTGCCGATGAAATCAAAGATAAGAAGAACCGGGAATCGTTGATGCTAAGTAATAATTATCTGACCTTAGCCAAACCAATCGTTGAGAGCCCTGCAACAAAAAAATGGAGACTTTTTGAAGAAACTTGGGAAAATCGCACCCAAGCCGATGCAGATGATGTCATGAGTACTGTCGAAACCAAGCTGTGGCTGACAGATTTCTCTAAGCGTTGCGAAGAGTTCTTCAGCAATCAGTTCCGTCAGCATGGTGTTGTAGGATTCTACAAAATCCAACAACAGGAAAGAAAAGGTTATGCCCGCATCATTCGCCGCCATATTGAAAAGAAGTTGTTTGACGAGTGGGTTAGCGGAGCTGAAAAGAGCAAGAGCATTTTGGAAATTGAAAAATATACCAAATTACTCATTGACGACTGTAACTCTCGCATCAGCGCATTTGAAAATCAAAAAGCTTTGATGGAAGAAGAACAAGGAAGATATGGTGCTGAAATTACAGAAATCAATAAAATCTGGAAAGACTGCATTGGCCCGCTTCAGAAACTTGTTAACAAACATATCAAAGCATTCTCTGAGTTCAAAGTTGCCAAATGTAATTATTACTCAACAGCAACACGTGCCATCGCTTACGGATATGCCAAAGAACTGTTGCAGGATGTCATTGAAGAACTAGAAAGAATGCTTCAGGGTATTCTCGCCTTCCGCGATGAACTGAATGCCATTAATGAAGAAGCTTTGCAGGAAGCCGCCAGCAAATGTATCTCCAATGAATTGCAATCGGATACGGATATCAAGAAATACGATCCGGAAATGGTTTATAGCATTTGCCGCACCTTCATCAGTGACCGCGGACAGATGACCAGCACAGCAGCAGCCATACGTTCCAGAATGGTGGCCAATATCGGAGAAGACGGCGAGCGTACATTTGCCAATCTGTTCGACAAGACGGATTATGAGTCTGCCATCAATATCGTATTGGAAGAATGTCAGGACACTGCCGTGAGAAACATGCAAGATGCAGCCAAGAATGATCCACTCAGCAAAATGGTCGGTGTGAACATTATGGAAAAACTCAAGACCGAGTTGAATACCGATGAAAAGATTGAGCAATTCGTGAAGATGGTAGCTCAAACATCCAAGTCTTATGTTCAGTTTGACCAGACAGAAAGAAATATGGTCATTGCCGGTAACGTAGGTGCCATGATGCAAATGGTTCAGGTTGCTCTTCCAAAATCTGACGAACGGACCAATGATTTCCGTCAGCGCCTCATTGATGCCTTCATGAAAGAGATTCCTGGATTTGATCCGAGTCAGGATGTTGCAGAAAACTACAAAGAAAATCAGATTGTAGTTATCTCCGCCAACTCAGGATTCCCACTCCGCTTCCTGGCTAACGTAAAGACCGCTAAGGAAAAATATGATGCCTTGGTATCCAAACAAAATGCAAAATGTGCATTAAATACCATGGTACTGCATACAGAAAGCTTCAAGAATGAGTTACCTGACCTTTATGAAGAATCAGCAGAAACTATTAAGCAGAAGATTGTAAAATCCTTGATGTTGGCTTATGCTTTAGGCATTATTGCCGAACAACAAGACCCAACCACTCAGGCACGCTTTGATGCTCTCCGCATTCCGGATGAAACTTTCGGTGATACATGGCAGCCTTTAGGTAAAGGTTTTGTGGAATCATGGGATGCCATAAGCGGTGACTTCAAATTGGCTCAATTATTAAAAGAGCAAGTACAAAAGGAATTACAATCAAAAGCTCGCAGTAACGACCAAAAGGCCGTCATCAGAAAAGCTCTGGGCGGAGTTGTCCAGAATAAGATTCTGCCAAGCTCTTTGTGCGAAAACAATCAGTTCAATCCGAACTATGCGAAGTTCCGCAATCTGGCAATCGAAATCATTTCTGAAGAATTACAAGATCTTTAATCAAAAAATAAATAAATTATGGCAATAAAAAAAGGTGTCTGCAAAAACTATGGTGAATGTGATCTTGCAGATGAACGTAAAATACAAGAAGTAGACAGTGCAGACTTTGTTTGTGAAGAATGCGGAAGACCACTGTCAGAATGTGAAGGTGGAAACAAAAAGACCACAGCTCCTAATCCCAAAAAGAAGTTCTTGATTGCCGGTATAGCAGGTCTTGCTGTTATCGGTGGAGGAATTGCAGCAATATTCGGTTTATCTGGAAAAGATACTCCTGACAGGGGAACAATAAAAAATGTTAGCCTGTCTAAATCACAGGACTCTCTGGTCGTTGGCAATAACGATACATTGAAAGCATTCGTGAGCCCTATCGGAGTTACCTCAACACTGAAATGGGCTTCAAGCGATACCACCGTATTGAAAGTAGAAAACGGAATTGTAACTGCTGTAGGTGAGGGTAATGCTAAAATTGGAGTTCAGGTACAGGAAAACAAGGAACTTAAGGCTTTCTGTTCTTATACAGTCACAAAGGCGGATATCATTATAGAAGACTCTATTGTTACTGAAGTAGAAGATACCATATCTTCAAAACCAAAAGAAAATAAGAAAAAATCTCTGCCTTCTCAAAACGGTAATGTAACCAACATGAGTGTAGCTAACGGTAAGTACACCGGTCCAACCAAGAATGGCAAACCGCATGGTTTGGGAAAATTAGTATTTACCAGAACTGCGGTTATCAACAGAAGTGACTCCAAACAGCGTACTGCACAAGCCGGTGAGTATGTTCAAGGACAGTTTGTCAACGGTACGTTTACAATTGGTAAACACTACGATGCCTACGGTAATCTTATTCAAAGTCTAAACTTTGGTGTAGCGAACTAACCTTCGCTACACTTCAAAAAGAAAATCCTTATGATATACAAAATGAGAATTTTCCTTCTATTGTTTTTTCTTCAGTCTTTTCTTTATGGAAAGGCTGAAGAAAAACATTTTAGACTATTTTCAGATGAAATGAAAACAGCCTATCCTTCCGTTGTCTATGACTTTTTGGAGCACTATCTTTATAAATTGGACAGCTTACAAACAGCCAATCCCCTTGCAATGAATCATCTGAAACAAGACAAGGTAATATTTAAAAAAGGAAGTCCCAAAACAGCTCGTAAAATCACTCCATCACATTCTTTTTCTCTTCGTATTATCGATGATAAATTTTATGAAGCGGTTTGGAGTGATTCAACTCAAAAGGAAATACTTCATATGGTCTTTCCTGTAAGTTTCGAATTGATTTTGGGAATGCCCAAAAATAAGGTAGAAAGAAAGATGAAACAAGATTTATTGGCAACACCCAAAACATTCATTGCTGATACTGTTTTTCAGCTGGAAGTAAAAGAATATCAATCCGGTGTCTTCATTCCGACAAACACCTCATACTCTGAGATTAAAGAATTAAATACAAATACATATTTCTCAAAAAACAAAGACTCAAAATTATTTCCGATATATGACTCAAAGCATTTAGCTTACTCCTCTGCAAACCTATTGCAAGGAATTATCTCAAACTGCAATGAATATAAGCTCAACATATATCAGAATCTGTATGATTTTCAACACGAAGAGTATACCATTACTCTATCACAATGGCTCAATTATTGCAAAGCCATGCATGCGACTGTTTATTTAGGAGTAGAAGAAGAACGCGAAGACGGAATCAAAGTTTTACTGTTGGTTCACAGTCACGATTTAGGCTTTCACCACATGCTTTCCATTGTTCTACCTTGGAATCTAGTAGAAAAGCCTAACGCTGTTCTAAAAGCAAAACTTAATGCCTACATCCCCACTCACAACATTATGAGTATTTATCAAGAAAGACTACAACCACTTTTAAATAAAAAATAAGAATATGATACATCGACTTTTTTTGTTATGCATAGCCATGACACTGGGAATATCTGTATGGGCACAAAAGTCACAAACAGAACAAATCAACAAAATTAAGAAAGATACAAATTATCTGTATGTAACAGGAACTTCTATGAAGAGCGAAGAAGAATCGTATGATAACGCTCAAATTATGCTGGCTGCAGAAATTGAAGAATGGCTTAAAAAGGAGGGAAAAGGAAACACTAAAGAATATATAGCCAAAGCAAAACAAAATGCAGGAATCATCAAGACCAAAATCGGACCGCTATTCCGCACCTTTACTTATATAAAAAAAACAGAGATCTTATCAGGCTCTAAAAATGGCATTAATAATAAGTTAAAGGCAGATACCACTAGTCAGAAAAAGATAATCGATAAAATTTTAAGAAAAAAGACACCCGCAAAAGCACCAGAAACAGTTGCCCAAACGGACACAACAAAAAAAGTAGTTTCTCCTACCCCAATATCAACCACAACTGATGCAAATGTAACAAAGAAAAAAGAGTCCGAAACTGTTAACGTTGTTGAGAATAATCCAAGTCCTTCAGAAATCAAGGAGGTATCTCAACCCAAGAATATCTTACCGGTTCAGGTTCAACCCAAAGTTTCAAACACATCAGTAGCTGTAAGCCGTGATGAGGAAATAAACATAGCAGGACTACTTAGTGCCAATGCAGTAAAGAAATATCTGAGTCGTCAGAATCAGGCAAAACGTCTGGACCGTTATGGCGAAATAACAGATTACCCCTAACAAGGCACTATTTACATGCTCCTTTCTGATTATCACGGAATTGTCAGACAATATATTCGTGTCACAGACGGTAAGGCCATAAACCTGAAAAACGGTTCCTCTGTTGATATAACAAACATATCAAAAGAATACTCTACAAAATACTCTATTTGGTTTACATTTAAATAATCATCATTATTATGAATGCAAAAAGCATATTCACTTTATTCATTGCCGGATTCATATCCCTGTTTATGACAGTACCCTGCCAGGCTGTAGAAGTCACCATCTCTGACGGATTGAGTAACATTGCTATCAAAACAAAAATAGAACAGTCTTTATCTAAACTCTTAACAGAAATAAATGCAGCTCACGAACAGAAAAGAAATCCCAATTACGGAATGCTTCAACTGCCTACCGACGTAGAAACTACCATCAGTGCCTTATGGGATAATTCTCCATTTTTCTGTATTGACGATCAGATAGTTGAGAAATGTCTGAACACGAGCGGCGGAAAACTTCAAATCAGAAATATACCTTTGATGCTTCATTCAACAGAGAACAACGGTATTGCAGAAGGAGAAGACTATCAGGAGGCTGTAGTTACATTCGATGCGCAAGGCAACATGTTAAGCTTTAACCTGACAATCAGTCGTCAGCTTTACATGGATGTACTCAAACAAGGCCTGGATTTGACGGATCGTAGATATAGAGAATTGATTTTGGACTGGACCGAACAGTTCCGTACAGCATACAACGAGCACAACATCAACTTCCTGGATGCTGTATTTAGCGACGATGCACTGATTATTACCGGACGTGTGATGCAGCGCAAGACAGCAGAAGGAATTCATTATAGCGAGACTGTATATACCTCTCAAAGCAAGGCACAATATCTTGCCGCTCTGAAGAAAGTATTCAACAATGACAAGAAAAACCTAATCCGGGTTGTTTTTGACGAGATCAAAGTAATGCGTCATCCAAATCCCGATTATAACAAAATGTACGGTGTTACCTTGCACCAGAAATATTCTTCTGGCTCATACAACGATGATGGACATCTGTTCCTGCTTTGGGATTTCACCGATGAAGAGCATCCTAAGATTCATGTACGCGTATGGCAGAAAGACCGTTACGACAACATTATGATGGCTTTTGATTTTGATGATCTGAACAAATAAAAATTACGGCATATTAATATGAGATTCATTTTAACATTTTTTCTTTTCTGTGCATTTGGTTTAAATATATTCGGACAGAATATCACGGTTAAGGAAATAAAAGAATTAGGTACCGACTTTACTGCCAGTAAATTTGAGAGAAAGGACAACAATGGCAAAAGTTGTGCGGTTGTAAAAATTGCATTACCTTCTGTTGAAGGAGTCACTTTCAGCAATCATGTTGGCGAAGTCAGCAACAAGGCCGGTGAATATGTGGTATATATATCACCTGGAACCACTTCATTATGTATTCTCAAAGAAGAGGAACCAATCTGTATGATTGATTTTACGAAGGCCAATCTGGAAATACAGTCCAAGCATACCTATCAGGTAATTCTCAATGTAGAACAGATTCGCGAAATGGTTTTCCATATTCTTCCGGTCAATGCGACTTTAACCGTAAACGATCAGGTAATCCCATTAAATGAAGACGGTATAGGAAAGGTAATCTGTGATCCGGAAACCATGTATAACTATAAAGTTGATGCTCCGGACTATATCTCTGTAGAGGATGCTTTTATGTTTGAAGCTGAAGAAAGTGCACTCGATCCTATTAATATATCTCTGGACCATAAAATGGGAACTGTCATTTTCAATTGTAATGTACAAGAATTCGAGGTTATTGCCAACAACGATTCTTATGGTATTATTGAAAATGGAGAGGAAATACAACTACCCTACGGAAAGAATACTTTGCGATTGATCTCCGAGCAATATGATGACTGGACTCAGGAAATCAATGTCTCTGAAGAATCTTCCGTTATATCGGTGACCATGGAGAAAGCCAACGATGTAAGTAATAAGTTGCGCTCACGTACAACTATTTTTGCCGGAGGAGGTTTTGCTTATGACTTCAACAAAGAAATCGAAATGAGCGACAAGAATCTTCGTGGAAATCCCGTTCGAGTAGGATTAGACTATGAACGTTTTATCAAACGATGGTTTACCTTTAGAACCGGATTGGACATAACTGTTTTTTTGGGTGATGATTTTAAGGTGGACAAAAAGATTCCATTTACCCTTGAAGTACCTTTACTTTTCAGTCTGAACATTCCTCTTGGTAAATTAAACCGCCATCATTTCTCTCTTGGATTAGGTCCTATAATCGGTTACGGTTACATTAATCAAGACTCAACAGCAACAATTGTAAACGAAGGCAACATCACCAAAGTTGAAGAAGAGGACAATTATGACATTTTAGCCGGTGGACGTCTGGAAGCTCGCTTTACTCTGAATCACCTTGTTCTCGGTGCAGCACTCGACTATCATTATTACTTTAAAAAAGCTATTGCCAAAGATGGCTTGCTTGTTCCTATGTTCACTATTGGTTATAAATTCTAAAATCGGATATATGCTTAAAAAAATATACTTGCTATTTATATTTTCATTGCTTTTAATTCCTGGCTATGCCCAGGAATTAAAAGTAGAAAAAGTAACCCTGCTTGAAACTGATAAAGAGGCTGAAGAGAAACCTCAATATGACGGTAACCAACAGCTGTGTGCTCTCCTGAAAGTTTACGTGGACAGCCTGCCGGACGTTAGTTTCAACAGTAGTTATATCATTGGAAAAAAGAATATCAAATATATAGATGGATACTACAATGTGTATGTCGTTGGTGGTATTAACTCTATAGAGATGAAACACAATGACTATCTGCCTGCCTCTATTAATTTCAAAAGGGATTTTCAGGTTAATATTGAAGGTGGAAAGACTTATGCCATCAATCTGAAAAAATCGGGTATGACTCAAAAGAAGACACAGACAGTTGTCTTTAACATGATCCCCAGAACAGGAAAAATAACGGTTAACGGAAAAACTTATCCTATAGAAAAGGGAGTCATACAGACTGAACTTTTGCCCGGAAAATATACTTATACCGCTCAGTCAACCTATTACGAAGACAAAAAGGGAGAATTTGAAGTTACTGATGTCTCCAAATCAAAAATAATTCCCCTAAAATTAAAAGCATATACGGCTAAAGTAAATTTCGTATGCAATGTACCTACAGCCATATTGTATGCAAACAACAAAAAGATCGGCGGCCCCGGACTTCTTGAAATTCCATTAGGAAAACATAAAGTACGTGTTGTAGCTGAGGATTGGAAAGACTATACCCAAGAAATCCAGTTTGAAAAAGAAGGAACTCAAGATCTCAATGTTACATTGAAACCCAAACCCTTCATTCCTGTAATCATAACAGGTAAAGGAAAAGGAAAAATGAGTCTGTTTATAGACAATAAGGAAGTTCCAGAATGGAAGAATGACGGTACACCAGTCAAAATCAAACAAGGCAGACATCTGATTACAATAACCTGCGAACAGGAAAAAGATTTTGAAACCAAAGAAAAAGTCGTGCGTATTGATCAAAACACCCCAAAGATTGAATTAAAATTCTAAGGGAAACTCTATGCAATTCCACTTACCAATATATTCTACACATGAAAATGACATCATTCAACAAGCTTCCTAATTTCTCTGATACCAATTATGCCTACGCCAGCTACATCTGCGGAACACTGGTTGCCGCCAGCTCGTTGTTTTTTATCTACGAGATGTTTACAGCGGCAGACTTTGGCATAGAGATACAATGGAATATCTTTAAGTCTGCGTGGTTTTCTCCTCTCTTTGTCGTTGGTTTTATCCTCGCCATTGTAAACTGGGGCAAGTTCGGACACTGGGGAGGGCAGCCGGTGAACATTTATAAAGACAAATACGGAAACAAGTATGCAGAACGCAACGATGATATTATGGATAATATGTTTGGACATATCATCCTTCCACTGCTGGGACATTTTGTCATAGAGCCGATCATTTATGCCTGCATCATATTCTATCCGCTGATGTGTCTCTTTGCAATCCTTGGCTTTATCTTGCCTTATGCCATCACGCTCATACTCATCAGTATTTCTGTCTTTATTTTCCTGAGCCCAAAGCATGCCAACGGCGTCGCTTACCGCTCTGTTGTTTTGGTCTTACTGACTTTGCTGATGGGTGGAGGATTATCCTGGGCAGGCTGGAGTATGGAAAGCAGCAAAGGAAACGATTATTCATTCCAAACTACTTCTCCGGAAACAGAGGAAGAGGTTCAAACAACGACCAGTACAGATAATACTGATGAAGATGACATGTTCAGCGAACCTGCACAGACAAATAGTGAAGAACAGCAAAACAATAACACCTCTACAAGCAATAGCGAGGATGACATGTTTGACACACCGACGAACACCTCTGCTGCTTCTGATCCTGATATGTTCAAAGAATAAACGAGGAAAACAACTATTGGACATAGAAACTCTATAATCCACATTACACCAATTAAAAAGGGAGGGGAATATGATTCTCTTCCCTTTTCATTTTCTGCGCTTCACAGAGGCTAAAATGCCGCTCATCATAACAAAATAAAAAGATGCCGCCCAGCCTAAAAGCCAGACAGCATCCTGCGAAAATAAACCCTAAACTAAACTTATATACCGATCAGCTACCCCGATAAGTGGAATAGCCGTAAGGAGACAATGTAATAGGCACATGATAGTGAGCTCCATCCTTAATCTGAAAAACCACCTCAATGAATGGATAAAAGGTGTCCTGTCCCTGAGTCTCAAAATAGGGAGCAATATGATAGGTCAGCTTATAGATGCCAATATTTCCCGCAGAAGCCTCCTTCAGAAAGTCCTTCACACGTCCGTTTTCGTCCGTCACTCGCTCTTCTATTTGAGTCCAGTCGCCCGAAGCATCCTGACGACTCAGTGTAATCTTTACTCCCGCTGCCGGTTTACCGACATTGATATCAAGTATATGGCTGGACAACTGATATTTCTCACTTTCTGTTTGTGCAATTCCCGTCAAGGAAAACAGGGATAGCAGCAATCCCAATACAAAAGCCTTCTTCATAATCCAATATATTTAAAAATTTGTACTAATTACAAAGATATAAAGTTTTCTTTTCTAGAAAAACCAATCACGTTATTCTTGAAGTATTTTACAGTTCCTTAACGAAAAGGGCAATAAAAAAAGGAAACCACCCTCGCAGGCAGTTTCCTTTTTATTGAGTTTTTCGATTGTCTTATCAATCTGATACAGACTATCCACCGAAGTTATCGTACATGATGCTTTCCGGTTCAACACCCAGACTGTCGAGCATGCTAACCACAGCTTTTGACATCGGGCCAGGACCACACATGTAGTATTCGATATCTTCCGGAGCCTCGTGGTTCTTCAGATATGTTTCGTAAATTACCTGATGAACGAATCCCGGAGTATACTTCACGCCAGCTGCATCGGCTGCCGGATCCGGACGGTCGAGAGCCAAGTGGAAGCTGAAGTTCGGGAAGTCCTTCTCCAACTGCAGGAAGTCTTCCAGATAGAATACCTCGTTCAGCGCACGGGCACCGTAGAAGTAACTCATCTTACGATCAGTTGTCTTCAATGTCTTGGTCATGTGCATGATCTGAGCACGCAGAGGAGCCATACCGGCACCACCACCTACCCACATCATCTCCTTCTTAGAGTTGAAGATTGGGTGGAAGTCTCCGTAAGGACCGCTCATAATCACCTTGTCACCCGGTTTCAGGGTAAAGATGTATGAAGAAGCGATACCCGGCATTACGTCCATGAAGCCAGGGCCCTGATCTTTCGGCTTGAACGGAGGAGTAGCGATACGTACAGTCAACATGAAGCGGTCACCCTCGGCAGGATAGTTGGCCATAGAGTAAGCACGGATGGTTTCTTCAGTGTTCTCACACTTCAAACCGAACAGACCGAACTTCTCCCATGCCGGCAGATATTCCGGACCGATCAGATCCTTGTCGATATCCTTGTTGTAGTCCATCTTGAACTTAGGAATCTTGATCTGAGCGTATGAACCCGGAATGAAGTCCATGTGAGCACCTTCAGGCAACTGCACGATGAACTCCTTGATAAAGGTAGCCACGTTCTTATTGCTGATAACGGTACACTCGTACTCCTTAACACCCATTACAGATTCTGGTACCACGATCTCCATATCGCTCTTCACCTTGCACTGACATCCCAGACGCCAGTTATCCTTAATCTGCTTACGGGTAAAGTGTCCCTTTTCTGAATCCAGAATCTCACCGCCGCCGGCAGGAACCTGGCACTTGCACTGACCGCAAGAACCCTTACCACCACAGGCAGAAGGCAAGTAAATACCCTGCTCTGACAAAGCAGACAGCAAGCTGCCGCCCTGAGCTACAGAAACAGTCTTGTCACCATTGATCTTGATGTTTACATTTCCGCTAGGCGACAAATATTTCTTTGCTACGAGCAAGATAATCACCAACAGCAGGATGATCACGAGGAATACTCCAATGCTCGTAAAAATAAAATTCATATCCATTGTTTATTCCCTTTCCTATTAAATTTTCAAACCTGAGAAACACATAAATGCCATGGCCATCAAACCTACAGTGATGAAGGTGATACCCAGTCCCTGCAACGGCTTCGGCACGTTGGTGTAAGCCATCTTTTCGCGGATAGCCGCCAAAGAAACGATAGCCAGAGTCCAACCGATACCTGAACCCAATGCATAAGCCAGAGAATCCCATACATTAGCGATAGCCTGAGAGCTGGTAGCCGGATCCATCTGGATTCTCTGCTGCATGAACAGAGAAGCACCCATGATGGCACAGTTCACAGCAATCAACGGAAGGAAAATACCCAATGCAGAGTAAAGTGATGGAGAGAAACGCTCCACGATCATCTCAACCAACTGCACAATACCGGCAATTACGGCGATAAACAGGATAAATGCCAGATAAGTGAGGTCCTGACCCAAGATTCCGTCTTCGGCCAAAACTTTGGTCTGCAACAAATAGTCCACCGGAACAGTCACCAGCAACACGAAAGTTACGGCGATACCCAGTCCGAGTGAAGTCTTTACATTCTTAGATACGGCCAAGTATGAACACATACCCAAGAAGAAAGCGAAAATCATATTGTCCACAAAAATTGAACGGACAAACAAGCTTAATAAATGTTCCATAATTTTTCTTTTATCTAGTATGTGTTACTTACTTTTTCTTCTTGTCCGGATCGTTGATTGCACGCTGTGCCCAAATGAAACATCCTAACAGAATCAGAGCCATAGCCGGCATGGTCATCATACCGTTGTTCATATAACCCATTTCGTAGAATCCGTCAGGGATGATCTGGAAGCCAAGCAAGCTACCGTTACCCAGGAACTCACGTACAGCACCTACGATAACCAATACCATGGCATAACCCAAACCGTTACCGATACCATCCAGGAAGCTCTCCCAAGGACCGTTCATCATGGCAAATGCCTCCAAGCGTCCCATCAGGATACAGTTGGTGATGATCAGACCTACGTATACAGAAAGCTGAACACTTACATCATAAGCAAAAGCCTTCAGGACCATACTTACGATGGTTACCAGAGCCGCAACCACTACCAGCTGAACGATGATACGGATACGGTTAGGAATGGTGTTACGGATCAAAGAAATGATCAGGTTTGAGAAAGCGGTAATGACCGTTACAGAAAGTCCCATCACAATTGCAGGCATCAACTGAGAAGTTACAGCCAAAGCCGAACAGATACCCAACACCTGTACTGCTACCGGGTTATTGAGGTTGATCGGTGATGAGAATACCTCTCTATTCTCTTTTGAAAATAATTTTCCCATTTTTTTCTACCTCCAATTATTCATTAGTTGTTAAAAAAGTCATGTAACGTGACAAGCACTCGTGAAGCATGTTGTTCACACCGTCTGAAGTCAAAGTAGCACCGGTGATGGCATCGCAACGGCTGTCATCGGTCAGTCCTTCTACGAACTTGCCTTTCTTAGCCACGCTGATCAACACAGCACTCTTGTCGGCATTCAGCACCTTCTTGCCTTCAAACTGCTTCTGGAACTTCTCATACTCGGTGATGATGGCACCCAAACCGGCAGTTTCTCCCTTGTGAGAGAAGTAAACACCATAGATAGTGTTCTTGTCGGCATTTACAGCCACATAACCCCAGATAGCATCCCACAGACCTTTACCGGTCAAAGGCATGACATATTTGGTTTCACCGTTTACGTTACAAACATAAAGAGGGAGGTTCTCAGCAGAGATTTCCTTGTCTTCTACAGCAAAACCATCCTTGTCCTTGCTTGCTCCATCCTTAACCACTTCACCGTTAGAAGTAATGATCTGGTCTGAAACAATCACTTCGTCATATTTGCTTTCTACATTAGCCTTATCCAGATCGCGGATATTCAGGGCAGCCAGAATCTGGCTCTTCTTGTCAATACGTACATTGGCCATTGACTGTGGTTCCAACGCCTTAGAGACAAAAGCCAGCAAGAAAGCCACGATGATTACTACCACACAAGCGTAGATAATCGTATAGGTATTGCTGCTGGTATTGATACCTTTCTTCTTTGGCTGTCCGCCTTCAGTGATTTCTTCGAACTCTGAAGCCGGAGCCTGACACGCGGGACATTTGGCCGGAGCTGCATCACCTTCGTGGATGTAGCCGCATACTTTACACTTAAATTTCTTTGTAGCCATATTCCTTTAATTATTTTTTAATTGCACGTTTAGCTCGCTTGTCAATGTTGTTCTGAACAACGATGTAGTCAATCAGCGGAGCGAATACATTCATCAACAAGATGGCAAGCATCATACCTTCTGGATAACCCGGGTTCAGCACACGGATGATAACAGCCATGGCACCGATCAGGAATCCATAATAGTACTTACCGGTTTCAGTACGGGCTGAAGTTACCGGGTCAGTTGCCATGAATACGGCACCGAAGCAGAAACCACCCAGAATGATGTGCTGATACCAAGGCATAGCAGCTACTGCATTGCCCTCAGGACCGAAGTTAGAGAAGATCAATCCCATAACAGCACCACCGACAAATACGCTGATCATAGTCTTCCAGCTGGCAACACCGGTCCACAACAGGATGATCGCACCGATACCGATGGCAATCACGCTGGTTTCACCGATAGAACCCGGAATCAGACCTACGAACTGCTCCCACAAAGAAGAAGTGATGGCAGCACCTGTTGCAGCCTGACCCAGAGGAGTAGCCATTGTGAAGGCATCCGGAAGGTTGTAACCCAAGCCGCAGATGCTCTCTGTAGCTACCCAGCAAGCGTCACCGCTCATTACGGTAGGATAAGCAAAGAACAGGAATGCACGGGTGATCAAAGCTACGTTGAAGATGTTCATACCGGTACCACCGAAAATCTCCTTAGCGAAGATTACGGCGAAAGCACAGGCAATGGCAATCACCCACAGAGGGCAGCCTACCGGCACAATCAGAGGAACCAACATACCGGTTACCAGGTAACCTTCGTGAATTTCCTCGTTCTTCCACTGAGCCACGATGAACTCGATACCCAGACCTACGATATAAGAAACCAGAATCTTAGGCAATACAGCCAGGAAACCATAACCGAACATTTCCCAGAAACCGGTCTCAGCCAGTTTTCCGGCAGCCATGGCATTCTGATAACCGATGTTGTACATACCGAACAACAGAGCCGGAATCAAAGCAATCACAACAAACGACATGATACGCTTGCTGTCAATAGCGTCGTGTACATTTACTCCACACTTCGATGTTGTATTGGGCACGAACAGGAATGTCTCGAAGCCATCAAATACAGAACGGAAAGCGTGAAGCTTGCCTCCCTCTTCGAAGTTCGGCTTTATCTTATCAAGATATTTTCTTAACGCGTTCATTATTATTTACGTATTTTATAAGTTTAAATTAAGCCATTTCTTTGCGAAGCATATCCAAACCTTCACGCACGATACGCTGCAACTCCAGTTTTGAAGAGTCAACGAATTCGCAGAGAGCGAAGTCTTCCGGTGCCACTTCGTAGATACCCAATGCCTCCATGCGGTCGATATCACCGGTGATGATAGCCTTAACCAGCTGCTCCGGGAAGATATCCATCGGGAATACACGGTCGTACTCGTTGCTCATGATCATGTGACGCTCGCCACCCTTCACACGGGCATCCAGAGTGTATTCCTTCTTGCCGCACAACCAGCTGAAATATGAACGGCTGGTAGAGAACTGATCGAAACGAGGCATGATCCAACCCAGCATTTCGTGAACATCATCACCTTCCGGAATCACATTCACCTCTGTTGAGTGAGCACCCAGGAATCCGTTGGCAGTAGTCTTCTGGCCGGTCATGACATTACCGTCGATAACACGCACGGTCTTGTCTGTTGCGATACGACCGTTCAGCAAGGTTGTCAGCTGCTGGCCGACCTTTACCTGTGCATAAGCCGGTGCCTTTACTTCTGAACCTGCCAAAGCGATGGTACGGGTCAGATCTACCTTACCGGTGTTGAACAGACGACCGATGAAGATCACTTCCTCGGCTCCGATAGTCCATACGATTTCTCCCTTGTTGATCGGATCCACATGATTGATCTGAACACCTACATTACCAGCAGGAGCCGGACCGTCGAACACGTTCACGGTAACGTTCTTGGCTTGAGTCAAAGCAGCATTCTTCTGCTTGCTGCTCACACCGAGGTAAGTCTTGGCAATCTTTGACAATGCATCCAGACCTGTCTGGAAATCGCTTTCCTGACCTGCCAATACATACTCAAAGTCTGCGGACAACGGCATGGAGTTGAATGCAGACACGAAGATAGCTTTCGGAGTTGCATCCGGAGTAGCCACTACATCATAAGGACGCTGCTTGAAGAAAGCAAAGAGTCCGGACTCCAGCAGGAGTTCCTTCACTGCACTGCCGTCCATAGATGCAACCTGCTTCTTACCGAAGTCAACAGCCTGCTGCTCTGCATCAGCCTTAACCTGCACGCTTAACACTTTACGACGTTCGCCACGCTCTACCAATGACACGGTTCCGCTCACCGGTGAAACGAACTTCACTGTAGGATGTGCCTTGTCTACAAACAAGGCTTCGCCGGCCTTCACGACATCTCCCTCTTTGACAACCACTTTCGGCTTCATTCCCACGAAGCTGTCAGGAACCAATGCGTAGGTTCCCGGACACGCTACCTGAAACTTTTCCTTGGCGGCTTTGCCCTTGAGATTGACATCAAGACCCTTACGTAATTTAATTACACTTGCCATATATTTGGATTATAAAAAATGGTTTTAATTAAAACGGCGCAAATTTACGTAAAATAATAGAAAAAGGGAAAGGTTTCTCCAAAGAAAATTGTAATTTCGTGTATCAAAATATTATAAAATATCAAAACGCTCAAGAAAATAACCAGACGCCTGATTGGTGGAATCGTGACATTCTATCTCGCAGGACTGCTATTGCTGAATATTCCAGCAATACAGGTACGCATGTCCGCATTTCTGGCGGCCCGGCTTTCCGACTATCTGAAAACGGAAATACGCATCGGGCGGACGGATATCGGCTTGCTGAACCGCATTATTGTAGATGATGTTCTGATTATGGACCAGCAGCAAGACACTCTGCTGCGGGCAGCCCGTCTTTCAGCCAAGCTGGACATCGCCTCCATCCTGAAAGGAAAGATCGTCATCAACAACACGCAACTGTTTGGCTGTTACGTCAATATCTACCAGAATAACCCGAAAGGAAAGACCAACATGCAATTCCTGATCGATGCCTTTGCTTCGAAGGACACGACGAGCAAGAAAGACATCGACCTGCGCATCAACTCCATCCTCATCCGACGAGGAGAAGTGCGCTTCAACAAGCGGTTTGTGGCCGAAACGCCGGGAGTCTTCAACCCGGCTCATCTGCACATCCGGCAGCTCAGCACAAACATAGCCCTGAAGGCGTTCACCAAAGACTCTCTGAATTTTCAGGTCAAACGTCTGTCTTTCAAGGAACAGTCGGGCATCAGCATGGAAAATTTCCGTTTCAAGATTCTGGCAAACAGCAAGCATGCCAATATCTCCCAACTCGATATGCAGCTGCCTCACAGCCGGCTGACCATCGACTCGCTTCAGGCCACCTACCCCGGTTCTCCGAAGATTATCGGGTGGAACAAGTGGATGGACGGATTCCATGCCATGCTGCGTGTGGACCATTCTTACGTAACGCCTCATGATCTGGCTTGTTTTGTCCCGGCTCTCAAAGGGATGTACGAACCGCTCCACCTGAATCTGTATGGAGAATGGGTCCGTGAACATGTGTTCTTCGACCACATCCATCTGTTTACCAAAAACGAAGAAGTGGACCTGCACACACGCCTGCTTTTATATAATGTAAGAAACAAACAGAAGCGCGGACTGCATGCTTCCGCACTCTCACTGGACATCGAGAATGAGGTGATCCAACTCTTGCCCGAAGAGATCAAGAACAAACTCTCCGGCGCAGCACCCTTTATCGAAAAGGCTGAGTTCATCCGATTTAACGGAGAACTGAAAGCAACGCATAACCTACTGAATACCAATGGAGAGATCAGTTGCTCGGCCGGCAATATTGCCATCAACGGCACGTTCAACGGTACCAAACAGTTCAAGGGTACGGTCGCATCAAAACAGCTGCAACTCAACAAGATTCTGGCTCCGGAAAGCGGTTTGGGCAACCTGGTCTTCAACCTGAATCTCAACGGAAATCTGGAAAACAAGATTCCGAAAATCGTGGCCAAGGGAGTCATCAACAATTTTGAATACAAGACCTACAACTATCAGAATATTCAGATTGACGGAAAATACGGAAACCAGGGATTCGAGGGCAACGTGTCCATGGAAGACCCCAACGGAACCATCCGTCTGAACGGTAGCATCAATCCTTATCTGAAGGAACCGAAAGTGAATGTGGCTCTTGACCTGGAAAACATGTCGCCACACGACCTGAAACTCACCGACAAGATGAGCGGCATGCACTTCACCACAAAAATCGAGGCGGATTTTTCAGGCTTGAAGGCCGACGAGCTGAACGGCAGTCTGAACATCCATGATTTTCTGGTGCGTAAGGCAGAAGAAGAACGCCATTTCGGCAACCTGTCCCTGAACTGGATCAAAAAGGAAAAACAGGAAAAAAGCATCCGGTTATACAGCGACTTCCTGCAAGCCACCGTTGAAGGTGACTTCACATTCAAAGACTTGATACACAATGGACAATATGCAGTATCCAAGTATCTTCCGGGACTGATACCGACTCCGGAAAAGAAAGCCTCCGACTGTCAGATTTCGGCCATCGTACACATTCAGAATCTGGATGCACTGAAGTATATCCTGAACGTGCCGATTGACTTCAAGCAGGCGGCCTACATCAACGCGTCGTTCAACAGTAAAAAGGACCTGATACAGATGCAGGTGAACGCCCCTCATGTGATTTACGGCACGGAAAACATCAAAAACATCCACGTAAACTATGCGGGCAGTAACGGATTCCTGAACGGCGCTCTGTCTCTCTCCAGAGAAATGGGCAAAAACATGGTGCGCATCGGGGTCAACACGGATATCCGCGACGGTATTCTCTACAACAACCTGCACTGGAATATCCCCAAGAGCAAGAAATATTCCGGCAATGTTGCCATCAGCACGCTCTTCGAAGAGACCGAGGACAAGCAGACCCGCACGGTCATCAATTTCAACCCGAGCAGCATTGTCATCAACGACTCCGTGTGGAATGTTCATCCGGCGCGCGTGGAAATCGAACCTGGCTCTGTGCATATTGACAACTTCCTGATCGACCAGTCGGCCGACCGCTATCTGAGTGTGCACGGATCGGTTTCCGACCAGAAGAACGACACACTTGTGGCCAACCTCAAGAACATCAATCTGCAGTATGTGTTCAACATGATCAACTTCCACGCCGTGGAGTTCGACGGCTATGCCACCGGACGTGTCTATGCCCACGACCTGAAACAGGATCCTACCGTTGAAGCATATCTGAACGTGCAGAACTTCACGTTCAACCTGGCTCCGATGGGGGCCATGAACGCCTACGCCCGATGGAAAACCAGCGAGCATTCCATTTTCCTGAATGCCCTGATGAACGACCCGATGGAAAGCAGCATGACGCGCGTGGAGGGCACCATCACTCCGGGACATGAGCCGGGCAGCGGACTCGACCTGAACATCACGGCCGACAACACCAATCTGTACTTCCTGAACCAATATACGGCAGGAATCTTCACCAACCTGCAAGGACGCACCACCGGCAATCTCCGCGTATTCGGTCCGTTTGGCGGCATCGACCTCGAAGGAGACATGCTGGTAAAACATGCCCGCATGAAAGTGGACATCCTGAACACGCAGTATCACATGTATAATAATAAGGTGGCCATCCGACCGGGAAAAATCATATTCGACGATGCCGTGATTTACGACGAGGACGGCGGAACCCAGACTCTGGGCCACAAGGCTCTGCTGAATGGCGTGCTGAGCCACGAGCATTTCTCGAACATGAGCTACGACATCGACATCAAGGCCGACCAGCTGCTGGCGTACGACCAGAAAGAGTTCGGCGACGAACTGTTCTGCGGTACTGCCATTGCCTCCGGACGGGTGGGTATCAAGGGATGGCCGGGAGTGCTCAACGTGGATATTGATGCCTGGCCGGAAGAAAACACCATCTTCATGTATAACCTGTCGCGCCCGGACGTGCTCACGGAAAATCAGTTCGTCAAGTTCGTATCCAGCAAAAAGACGGGAACGGACCGGCGGAACCTCCTGCTGGAATCGGAGGACATGACCGCTGAGGACAACGAGCAGACATCGGCCGCGGCCAGCAAGACCGCCGAGGACGCTGCCGAAGAAAAAAGCAGCGACGTGCGGGTAAACTTCAATCTGCACATCACACCGCGTGCCACCATGAGAATCCTGATGGATGCCCGCGCCGGAGACTACATCTCTGTAAACGGAAGCGGAAACATCAAGGCTTCGTTCTACAACAAGGGTAAATTCCAGATGTACGGCACCTTTACGGTGCAGGAGGGTGTGTATAAACTGTCGCTTCAGGACGTTATCCGAAAAGATTTTGTCCTGTCGCCGGGAGGAAACATCGTGTTTGGCGGCGATCCGAACGAAGCGGGACTGAATCTGCAGGCCATCTACAGCGTGCCGTCAGTTTCGCTCAACGACCTGAGCTCCGGAAGCACCTTCAGCCAGAACAACGTGCGCGTAAACTGTCTGATGAACATCACCGGAAAAGCCAAACAGCCGCACATCAGCTTCGACTTCGACATCCCGAATGTCAACGAGGATGAAAAACGAATGGTGAAAAGCCTCATCAGCACCGAAGAGGAAAAGAACATGCAGATTGTATATCTGCTGGGTATCGGCCGCTTCTATACTTATGACTATAACAACCCGAACCAGAGCCAGTCTTCTGTAGCGATGAAGTCCTTGCTCTCGTCTACCCTGAGCGGACAGCTGAACGAAATGCTTTCGAACATCATCGGCAACAATAACTGGAACTTCGGTACCAACCTGAGCACCGGCGAACAGGGCTGGAGCGACATGGATGTGGAAGGACTGCTGTCGGGCCGACTGCTGAACAACCGACTGCTGATTAACGGTAATTTCGGCTATCGCGACAATACGAACACTTACAAGTCGTCTAACTTTATCGGCGACTTTGACATCCAGTGGCTTCTTACGCCAAGCGGAAACCTGTCTCTGAAAGCCTACAGCGAAACAAACGACCGCTACTTTACCAAGTCATCACTGACCACCCAGGGCATCGGAATTCAGTTTAAAAAGGATTTCGGCACCTGGAAGGATCTCTTCAAAATCTCAAGAAGAAAACGGCCGCAGATTCTGGAAAACGATTCCGTGAAAACGGAAACCGACGATAAGGATTTGCAGAACCCATAAGACGGATTCCTGCTAAAAACAAAACAGCGCGGGGCTGTGTCTGAACGGACACAGCCCTGCGCTGTTTGTTTATTCTGTTTGCTGCCTGAAAAGTACCGGCAGCATCGTCTCTCAAAAACATCGTGATGTTTTCATGCATTCATCAAAATGATTGGTTCATTTCATCGTGACGATTTTTTCATTACCATTCAATGAACTTTCCGCGCTCACGTCTCTTGCGCAATTCTTCCTGAAGGAAGCGCTGACGGTCTTTGGCAATAAAGCGACGGGCAAAGATGTTCGGAATGGCAACACCCAAGGCAATGCAGAAGATAACCATACCGGAATTTACACCGCTCTCCAAAGCTTTCATAAACGGAGTGATCTCATCCAAAGACTTCACGTTCATGCTGATAAAGCCCAAAAGCATGCGATACATCAGCACTCCCGGAATCATCGGGATGACAGAAGGAATGGTCAGCACGTGGTTAGGCACATGGAACCAGTGAACGGCCTTGATGGCAATGAGGCTCACCAATACAGAACCGGCAAAAGATCCCATGACCAGACCCATATCCAAACCGATATTGTTGGTGCTCGGTCCCAGGTTCACAAAGTTACGGGTACATACAGCCAGAATACCGCCGATGGCTACCACCCACAACAAACGGCGCGGGATGTTGAAGATCATGGAGAATCCCATAGCTGAAATAGCGGCGGCAATGGCATATTCCCAATAAGCGTGATGCGGCACAATGCTCAGGGTGGCAAACAGTTCCGGAATGTTACAGAACTTGATGACGAAGGTAATACCGAAAGCCATAGAGGTGACGATCAACAGCGTATTGACCGCTCGCACGATACCTACCTGAATATAATTGTCGAGCATATCGTCCACAAAGTTAATCAATGGCACACCCGGCACGATAAACAAGGCACAAGCCAGCAACGGATGATAAGGAGTGCTGGTCCACTCTGAAGGCAGATAAGTGGTAGACCAGGCGATCAGCGTAGAGATAAATGCCGCAATGGCAATGCTCATATAGTGATTGATACCCCACTCGTTGCAGATAGCGCGCACGCGCATACCCAGAATGGCCGCAATGGAAGCATAAAGGAAAGCCACCCAGTCGCAACCGAACTGAATACAGAATCCGCCACAGGCAAAACCGGCACCGATAGCCACCTGCCACGGGGTGTAGTTACGTTTCTTGGTACGAATCTTTTCCAATTCAGCCTCATACTGATCCAGAGAATAGTCTTGCTCAATGGCTCTCCACGACAGTTTGCTGACTTCCGAAATGGCGGTCATGTTCACACCATGATGCTCGCACTTCTGGAGTTTGGAGAAAGAGTGGGCATTGTCACTCAGGTTCACTTGCAGCATGGTAAAACCTACATCAATGTGCAGTTTATCTTCCGGCAAGCCCAAGTAGGCTGCTACCCGATTCATGTTGCGTACAACTCTATTGGTGTCGGCCAGACTTTCTACCAATAATTTTCCGGTTCTCAATAATAAATCTAACTTTCTTCTGATCAATAAAAGATCCTGCTGGTCTTCTTGTTTGTGCTCCAACATAAATTAATTTTTATATACAAAAAAACTGATATTTCTTTCGGAGTGCAAAAGTATAAAAAAATAACCAACCCGACAACGTAAAACTGATATTTAACCCAATCTTACAGCACTTTAGCCAATTCCGAAAGCCGGAGAGGTCTGTTTACGACAAAGAGCATGTCCGCGGGTCTGCACCCGAAGACATGCTCTTTTCTGTATTTTCATTTCCGCCGGAAAGCGTGCTCCTGACGGATTAGTAGGAACGTGCGATCAATACTCTACACTTGGCCGGCTTGCCGCTCACCATATCCACACCCGGAGTCTGCTCGAACTCGAACGGAACGCAACGGATGGTTGCCTGAGTATCTTCCTTAATCTTGGCCTCGGTTTCGGCAGTACCATCCCAGTGACACAGGAAGAAACCACCGTCCTTAACGCGCTTCTTGAAGTCTTCATAATCATCGCACTCGTAGATGTGTGCATCGCGGTATGCCTTGGCCTTGGCAAAGATGTTGTTCTGAATGTCTTCCAACAGGTCTTTCACATACTGCTCGATACCGTCCATGGTACGGGTTTCCTTCTCCAGAGTATCACGACGCATGATTTCTACGGTGTTGTTCTCCAGGTCGCGGGCACCGATTACCAGACGTACCGGTACACCCTTCAGCTCATAATCCGCAAACTTGAAGCCCGGACGCTTGTTGTCGGCATTGTCATATTTCACAGAAACACCCATGGCACGCAGGTTGGCAGCGATACCCTCAACCTTGGCGTCGATGGCTGCCAGCTGCTCCTCATTCTTATAAATAGGTACAATAACCACCTGGATCGGAGCCAGCTTCGGAGGCAATACCAGACCATTGTCATCAGAGTGAGTCATGATCAAGGCACCCATCAAGCGAGTAGAAACGCCCCATGAAGTAGCCCAGGCATATTCCAGCTTGTTTTCCTTATTGATGAACTGCACATCGAAAGCCTTTCCGAAGTTCTGTCCCAGGAAGTGAGAAGTACCGCTCTGCAAAGCCTTTCCGTCCTGCATCATCGCTTCGATGGTATAGGTATCCAGAGCACCGGCAAAACGCTCGGTCTCGCTCTTCACACCCTGAACCACCGGAACGGCCATATATTTCTCGGCAAAGTCGGCATATACCTTCAGCATCTGCTTGGCGCGGTCTTCAGCCTCCTCACGGGTTGCATGAGCGGTGTGACCTTCCTGCCACAGGAACTCGGCAGTACGCAGGAACAGACGGGTACGCATCTCCCAACGCATCACGTTACACCACTGGTTGCACAGCACCGGCAGGTCGCGATAGCTCTGAATCCAGTTGCGGAAAGTGTTCCAGATAATTGTTTCGGAAGTAGGACGGATAATCAGTTCCTCCTCCAGCTTGGCAGCCGGGTCTACCACTACCCCGTTTTTCTCCTCGTTGGTTTTCAAGCGGTAGTGAGTCACCACAGCACATTCCTTGGCAAAACCTTCAACATGCTCTGCTTCTTTGCTCAAAAATGATTTCGGGATCAACAAAGGGAAATAAGCGTTCTGCACACCGGTTTCCTTGAACTTGTCGTCCAGAATACGCTGCATTTTCTCCCAGATTGCATAACCGTAAGGCTTGATGACCATACAGCCGCGCACGTCAGACTGCTCGGCCAGATCAGCTTTTACGACCAGTTCGTTATACCACTGAGAATAGTTTTCACTTCTCTTTGTCAGATTTTTCAATTCTTTCGCCATAATGTTTATCTTAATTATTTATTGGCGCAAAATTACAAAAAAGTTTTTATTCCTTGTGTGAAAAGGAAAAAATGTCTTATCTTTGCCGCCGTTTTGAAGAATTTTTAATTTTAAAGTTAACTATGAAAGGAATGAAATTGACAGCAGGTTTTCTCTGCTTTTCATTGGTGTTGAGTAGCTGTGGTATGTCTAACACAGGTAAAGGCTCAATTATCGGAGCAGGTGGTGGTGCAGCCCTGGGTTCATTGATTGGTGCTTTGGCCAGCCAGAACAAGGGTAAGGGTGCTGCTATCGGTGCTGCAGTAGGTACAGCAGTAGGTGTTACCGCAGGTGCGTTAATCGGTAAGAAGATGGACAAGGCTAAGGCTGAGGCTGAAAAGATTGCCAATGCTGAAGTAGAGAGTGTAACAGATGCTAACGGTTTGCAGGCTGTTAAGGTTACCTTCGATTCAGGTATCCTGTTCAACACAAGCAGCTCTACCCTGAGCACAACAGCACAGTCTTCACTGAAGAACTTTGCAACCAACGTATTGCTCCAGAATACAGATATGGACGTTGCCATCAAGGGCTATACAGACAACCAGGGCTGGAAGAACAGCACAGCCGAGCAGAGCGTACAGAAGAACATCACTCTGTCTTTGCAGCGTGCACAGGCTGTTGAGTCTTACCTGAAGAATCAGGGTGTAGGTTCAGCTCAGATCAAGTCAGTAGAAGGATTGGGCGAGGCTAATCCGGTTGCCGACAACTCAACTGCTGCCGGCCGTCAGGAAAACCGTCGTGTAGAAGTTTATTTGTATGCCAGCGAGGCAATGATCAAGGCTGCCGAGGCTGAAGCTGCAAAATAATAAAGTAAAAAATCATGTTTCTTTTGAAACGGATTCAAAAAGTATTGCAATGGATTGTACTTCTGTTCTTTGGAAGTACAATCCTTGCTGTTTTAGTATACCGGTTCGCCCCCGTGCCGGTCACTCCGCTCATGGTGATCCGCTGCGCCCAGCAAATGGCCCGCGGCGAAAAAGTACGGCTTAAGCATCATTGGGTACCGCTGGACAGTATCTCCAAATATCTTCCGGTAGCCGTCATGGCTTCCGAAGACCAGCGCTTCATGACACACCACGGCTTCGACCTCGTGGAAATTCAGAATGCTCTGGAAGAAAGAGAAAACGGAAAACGCATCCGCGGCGGCAGCACAATCAGCCAGCAAACGGCCAAGAACGTATTCCTGTGGCCCACTTCTTCGTGGGTGCGCAAAGGGTTCGAGGCTTATTTCACCGTACTGATAGAGCTGACATGGAGCAAGGAACGCATCATGGAGGTGTATCTGAACTCCATCGAAATGGGCGATGGTATTTATGGAGCCGAAGCGGTTGCCCAACAGCATTTCGGCCGTCCGGCATCCAATCTGACACGCGCCAACTGCGCGCTGATAGCGGCCACGCTGCCTAATCCTTTGCGATACAGCTCCAAAGACCCGTCCCGCTACATGCTCAAGCGCCAGACTGCTATCATGAGACAAATGAAGCACATCGACCTGCTCCCTTCGCAAAAAGAGAGCGATACGGATTAGTGGACACGCACCACACGAATGCCGGTCTGCATCGTTTGTTTCTGCAAATACTCCACCAGGGAAAGAGGTTCCAACACAACCTTTTTCCGCAAACTGGAGGCGTGCATAAAATGCCACTCTCCGCGCTCACGGCACAGAATTCCGACATGGGCAATATCCAGTCCGGCGCGTTTCGTCACGAAAGCTACAACGTCTCCCTCCTGCACGAGTTGCATGTCCCGCGTATTTCCCTTTATTTTCCCTTTGGGCAGAAACCACACCTTACGCCCGCTGATGGCCTGTTCTTTTCCGGCGATTGTCTTGACCGCCTCGGGATGTGCCTTCAAGAACGAATAGCGGTCGGCATGACGGCTCATGTAATTTACCTGAACGGACAACGGGGTCAATGCCGAGCCTTTCCCCACGCTGCTCTCGTCAAAGACATCTTTCAGCAGCCCCATGTCCTGATTGCTCTGAATCCATTCACTGAAATAGTGATTACGGGAAGCATATCCCGAAAGCATACCGTTGGTATAACGGAGGCGCTCCAGAGCTTCACAAAAGTCATAGAACGAGGTACTTCCCCTTCCGGCCGTCAGCGAAAGTGCCGCAACATTCTCCACAAAGGTGGTGCAGTCCAACTCACGCAGATTCACCACCAGCTTTTCTTCGTTTTTATTCCGGTCCAGCGTGTTTGCCACGTATGGCAACCCCAGAAACTTACGCGCAAAAAACAGCATTCGATCCGCCTTTACATACTGGTCGCGGGCCTCTTCAAGCCATTGTACCACCTGAGCCGAATCGGCAGAAGTATAATTCACGTCCTTGAGCGACAGAGCCTGTACGGGAACACCACAACATAACAAAAAAACAAGAGATAAAATCGAATTCCGCATGATGATATAACTTTAAATCTTCCTTAAAATAAGAATACAAAAATACGGAGAAAAAACGGTTCTGATGAAAAAAGAACTAACTTTGTGACATGAAAAAACTATTTTACAGCCTGTTCCTTCTGTTTCTGACTCTGCACCCGCTGCAGGCACAGAACTCACGTGTCTATGCCGATTATGTTAAAACCCTGCAAGTAATTGCCAACGAAGATGTGTTGCAGCCTCCCATCATCAATCTGGGCGGCAACAATATGGTGGATATCGGTTTTGACATTCTCAGTCATGACTATCACCGCTTGATATATAAGGTGGAGCATTGCAATGCCGACTGGACTCCCTCGACCGACATCTTCGAATCGGATTATCTGGAAGGATTCAATGGCCAGGTCATCGAGGACGTGGAAAACAGCTTCAACACCAACCTGCTTTATACTCATTACCGGATACGGATTCCGAACAGCGACGTATCGCTCAAGCTGTCGGGCAACTACAAGGTGCATGTGTATCGCGACGAGGAAGGAGCAGACCCGGATCAACCTTTGCTCACGGCCTGCTTCTCGGTTGTGGAACCTGAGGTGGGCATCAGCGCCAGCGTCTCGTCGAACACGGACATTGATTTCAACAAGACGCATCAGCAATTGAGTTTCTCCATAAATTACGGCACCCTCACGGTCAATGATCCGATTCGGGAACTGAAGACGGTGGTCATGCAGAACCGGCGCACCGACAACTGGGTGATCAATCCCAAACCGGATGTGCAGAAAGTGAACACACTGGAATATCTGCACAACCGGCAGCTCATCTTCGACGCCGGAAACGAATTTCATAAGTTTGAGATTCTGGGCTTTAACCGCGCCAATATGAATGTGGACCAGATTCAGTGGTATGACCCTTACTATCACGTCATCCTGAACGAAGACCGCCCCCAGAAGAACTATATCTTCGAAAACGACCAAAACGGAGTGGCTGTCGTGCGCAATGAAGACAACAGCGACAATGAAACCACGTCGGAATACGTGTGGGTACACTTCACGCTCAAGAGCCCGGAACTGAGCTCCGGCCAGCTTTATATTGCCGGAAACTGGACCTACAACCAGTTCACGCCGGAATACCGGATGAGCTACAACCAGAAGACCCAGGCCTATGAAGCGTCCTTACTGCTGAAGCAGGGCTACTATAACTACCAATATCTGCTGGTTGCACCGGGAACTACATCCGGCAAAAGCGTGGTTGACGGAGATTTCTTCCAGACCGAAAACGAATATATCGTGCTGGTGTACCATCGTTCGCCGGGCGAGCGCTACGACCGCCTTGTGGGTTATCGGAAAATGAATTACGTGGGGCAGTAAAAGCCCGAAAGATATTCTTATAAGAATCTTTAAAAGCCGTACACCATATCGGCAAAAGCATTAACTTTGCATTCCAATTTTTAAGCGTATAAAACAAATGAACATTGTAGTATTAGACGGTTACGGACTGAATCCGGGTGACTTAAGCTGGGAGGCGATCAAGACACTTGGCCACTTGACGGTATATGAACGCACCAGTGATCAAGAAATCATACATCGGGCCATTGATGCCGACATCATTCTAACCAATAAGACCATACTCACGGCCGGCACCTTGCAGAGCCTGCCCAAACTGAAGTATATCGGAATTCTCTCTACCGGTTACAATGTTGTGGATATCGAGGCTGCAAAAAGCAAGGGAATCGTGGTGTGCAACATTCCGACCTACAGCACCGCTTCGGTAGCGCAAATGACGTTTGCCCATCTTCTGAACATCACCAACCAGGTGGGTCACTACGCCGAAGAAAACCGCAAGGGACGCTGGAACACTTCGCTGGACTTCTGCTATTGGGACTCTCCCATTATGGAACTTCACGGCAAGAAGTTCGGTATCATCGGTATGGGACATATCGGAACGGCTGTTGCCGAAATAGCACATGCTTTCGGAATGGAGGTATATGCCTATACCGCCCGTGAGGCTTCATCCATGCCGGAATGGGTCAGAAAAGTAGAACTGAAGGAGCTGCTGAGTGAATGCGACATCGTCAGTCTGCACTGTCCGCTCAAAGCGAATACCCGACAGATCATCAACAGCGAAACCCTGGCACTCATGAAAAAGACTGCGATTCTCCTGAATACCGGACGTGGCCATCTGATTAACGAACTGGATGTGGCAGAGGCATTGAACAACGGCACCCTTGCCGCCTACGGAGCCGATGTGCTCTGTGTGGAGCCGGCAATACCGACCAATCCGCTGCTCACGGCCAAGAATGTGTATCTCACGCCGCACATTGCCTGGGCTTCGACCGAGGCACGCAAGCGCCTGATGGAGATCTGTGCCAACAACATAAAAGCTTTCCTGAACGGAACTCCCCAAAATGTCATTCAATAAACCCAAATACACAAAATGCAAGAAATCCTGAACATACTGCAAACAATGGGCGAAGCCCTGCGCATCCCCGCCTCATTCGTGATCATCGAGTTTATCGGTACGTTCGCCTTTGCCATATCGGGTATCCGACTGGCATCGGCAAAAAAGTTCGACTGGTTCGGTGCCTATATCGTAGGAATGGTTACTGCCATCGGCGGCGGTACGATCCGTGATGTGATGCTTGGCCTTCCTCCTTTCTGGATGACCAATTCCATTTACATCATCTGCTGCGCCCTGGCTCTGTTCTACGTCATCGCATTCGGCAAACGCATCATCCGCCAGAACAGTACCTGGTTTATATTTGATGCCATCGGTCTGGCTCTGTTCAACATCATCGGAATCGAAAAGACCCTGAATATGGATTACCCTTTCTGGATGGCGATTATCATGGGTAGCATTACCGGTGCTGCCGGAGGTGTGATCCGCGATGTGTTCATCAATGAGGAACCGCTGATTTTCCGTAAGGATATTTATGCCATTGCCTGTGTTATCGGCGGCATTGTTTATGTTATCTGTCACAAGCTAGGACTTTCTGCAGAAATAAATGCCCTGCTTTCAGGTATCACGGTTGTAGCCATTCGTATTCTGACTGTCAAATACCACTGGCAACTTCCGGTGCTGAAAGGCGAAGACGAGGCATAAGCAGCGCCATACAAATAAAGAAACAAGCATCCCTGCAAATCCTGATTCATGATTCGGATTTGCAGGGATGCTTGTTTTTCCAGACAACTCTCTCATCTGCCGTCTGCTGCTTGCTAAAGATCCTTGAGCAGAATATCCCCTTCCTCGAAACGGCATCCCTTACGGATGCGGAGCAGATTCTCCCACTCGGGCTGCAACCAGTTCATCGCTGCCTTGCTGGTGTAGAAATCGCCATACGCATCAATGCGGGCCATCACTTCGTTTACCGTGAGCCGATGAATATCAAATGAGGGCACTACCCGCTGAGTGGCTTCCATATCGTCTCCCTCCACCACAATCAGATTCATTTTGTGCAGTTCATGAATGAGTTTGCCGATCACTCCCACAGGCAAGGTCGTTTCTGCCGAAAGCCCGTAGAGGCTATAGGGAATCATATCCTTTTCGAAGCGCTTGCAGATGCGGGACAGAATCATGATAACCAGCACATCGTGATAATGACGGCTGATGCGGTGAATGTCTTTCAGATAGAAATAGCTTTTCAGATTCTGGTTGGCATAAGTAAGCTGCGCCCCAAAGAGACAAATGATCCAGGAAAAGTTGACCCAAAGCATGAACATAGGCAATGCCGCAAACGAACCGTAGATGGCATTGTAGGTAGATACCCAGATCTGAGAATGGATATAGAAGTACTGAAGCAACTGAAACAGCACTCCAGCCAGAATGCCGGGGAAAAAAGCATGACGCACCTGCACCCGTGTGTTGGGCATATAACAGTAAAGTCCCATGAAAAGCAGGCTGCTGATAACATAGGGCAACAGGTGCAAAAGCAACTGTACCGTGGTGCTCAGCACCAGAAAGTTCGGGAAATGCTGCGCGATGGTAGCCAGAAAGATGCTCAGACCGCTCGAAATGATAATCAATATGGGCAACAGCAGGAACACACTGATATAGTCGGTGATCTGCCGGTAGATGCTGCGCTGGCTCTTCACTTGCCAGATTTCATTCAGCGCAATCTCGATATTGCTGGTCAGCTGGATAATGGTATAAAGCAACAACAGAAGACCGAAACCGATGAAGAAACCGCTCTTGGTATGTTCCAGATAAGAGCCGATAAAATCAAAAATCAAGTCGGCAAAACCCTGATTCACACTCAGGTTGCGCTTGATTTCATTCTCGATAATCGTGCCGTAACCGAAACCGCGCCCTATGGCAAAGATAATGGCCAGAATGGGTACTATCGCCAGAATGGAAGAAAAGGTAAGAGCCGAAGCATAGCTGTTGATATTCCTGCGGAAATAACACTCTATCGTAAGCACCACTTTTTTCATCATCCGGAACACATAACGTCGTGCCGGAGAAAGCTCACTTTCGTTGATATACCATATCTTCTGAGTGAAAAAGAATTCTATCTGACGATAACTGAACTGCATAGGTTTCTCATTAAATAAAAAACATAAAAGCAGCCGGGCGATAAGCCGGGTTCTGTTCCTTGAAGATCAAGGCGTCTGTCATTTATCCAGGCCTTGTGTCACCACAAGGCTCTATCGTTCTACCCTCCGACTCAGACGGGCCGCCTTTCGTTAACGCCGGTTTACGCGAACTTTCAATCCCCAGAATGCACAGCACGGACGTCACCGCCCGCCTGGTGAGCTCTTACCTCGCCTTCTCACCCTTACCTGCCGAAACAGGCGGTTGTTTTCTTCTGCATGATCTAACCCTCGCGGACTACTTCCCATTAAGAAGTGGGGTGCCCTATATTGCCCGGACTTTCCTCCCGCCTTTTTTGCAAAAGGCCAGCGACAGACTGCCCGACTGCTTTTATGATACAAAAGTAATCAAATATTCTGTTTCAAACAAGTTAAACGAATGCAAAAAAGGAGTTCCGGCGGAATTAACTACCGTTAATCCCACTTTCTGCACTGTTAAAAGAAAGGAAAATAGGAATATAGCAGGACTAATCAATTGCATTTGTATTTACTTTTGCCTCAGAAAAAAATCAATAACGCAAATAAATTAACACTACAAATCAATTAAGTTATGAAACAGCTAACTAAGAGAATTGCAGGAACAGCCGGTATGGTATTACTGGGTACCGGCCTGATGGGCTTCTGCCCCACTTTTTCTTCGGCTTATGCCGCCGAAATCCCCAGCGGAATGGTAGACCTTACTCAGGCAGCCGAATCATCGGTAAACGCCGTGGTGTATATAAAAGTGACAATGAACAGCAAGACGCAAACCGTAGACGTACGGGATCCGTTTTCCGATTTCTTCGGTGACTTCTTTGGATTCGGTGGCGGCGGTACGCAGAAAAGACAGATACAGACTCCGAAAAGACAGGCTTCCGGTTCGGGAGTCATTATCTCAAAGGACGGATATATCGTCACGAACAACCATGTGGTGAACGGTGCTGACGAGCTGGTGGTCAAACTGAACGACAACCGTGAGTTCAAGGCACGCATCATCGGTTGCGACGAACAGACCGACCTGGCTCTGATTAAAATCGAGGGTAAAGACCTGCCCACCATTCCAATCGGTAACTCCGACGACCTGAAACTGGGCGAATGGGTACTGGCTGTCGGTAACCCGTTCAACCTGACTTCTACCGTAACAGCCGGTATCGTGAGCGCTAAGGCCCGTTCACTGGGTGCCAACTCCATCGAAAGCTTCATTCAGACCGATGCGGCCATCAACTCCGGAAACTCCGGCGGTGCTCTGGTCAATGCCAAAGGCGAACTGGTGGGTATCAATGCCATGCTTTACTCACAGACCGGTTCTTATTCGGGTTATGGTTTTGCCATCCCGACAACCATCATGAACAAGGTGGTGCATGACTTGAAGGAATTCGGTATTGTGCAGCGCGCCGTGCTGGGTGTAACCGGAACCGATGTGCTGAACTACATCGACAGCGAGAAGGAAAAGGGAAATACCGTAGACCTGGGTACTGTTTCGGGTGTTTATGTAAACGGCATCGAACCAAACTCTACGGCTGCCGAACTGAACCTGGTAAAGGGTGATGTCATCACCGCCATCGACGGCAAGAATATCACCAAGATTGCCGAGTTGCAGGAAGAACTGGCCAAACACCGCCCGGGTGACCAGATCAAGATCACTTACGTAAGAAACAAGAAGACGCACAACGAAACCGTAACGCTCCGCAACGCACAGGGTAACACCAAGGCACTCGAGGAACTCGACATCGACCAGTTTGGTGCCGCTCTCAAACCGCTGAGCGAAGAAACCAAGGCTCAGCTGAACTTGCCTTACGGACTCGAAGTGGCCGCCCTGCGCAACGGAAAGATGAAGGATGCCGGTGTCACTAAGGGACTCATCATCCTGATGATCAACGACAAGCCGATGCGTACTCTGGAGGATTTCGAAGATGTGGTTAAAGAAACCAACCAGTCTTCCGACCGCACTCTGTGGATCAGAGCCATCACCCAAAGCGGTATCAAGAAGAGTCTGGTTATCGAACTGAACGACCCGAAGGACGAAAAGAAGAAATAAAGCCATGCCTCAGGGCATATCGGGCACATATGGGCGGATGCAACGACTTTGCATCCGCCTTTTACTGTTTATAAAACTTAAATCAAGCGTAAACGCATTAATAAAAGATAAACTTGACACCTTTTATATACAACTCTCGATTTTTCTTTATAATTTAGCAACCTAAAATTGTTAAGAAGAAATGAGACAATTAAAGATTACCAAAAGTATCACCAATCGTGAGAGTGCTTCTTTAGACAAATATCTTCAGGAAATCGGCCGCGAAGAGCTGATTACCGTTGAAGAAGAAGTTGAGTTGGCACAACGAATCCGTAAAGGAGACCGCATCGCGCTTGAAAAACTGACACGAGCCAATCTTCGTTTCGTTGTATCTGTGGCAAAACAATACCAAAACCAAGGATTGAGTCTGCCGGACTTGATCAATGAAGGAAATCTGGGTCTGATTAAGGCAGCCGAAAAGTTCGACGAAACAAGAGGTTTCAAATTTATCAGTTATGCGGTATGGTGGATCCGACAGTCTATTCTGCAAGCTCTGGCCGAACAAAGCCGAATCGTGCGTCTGCCGCTGAATCAGGTAGGTTCTCTGAACAAGATCAGCAAGGCATTCAGCAAATTCGAGCAGGAGAATGAAAGAAGACCAAGCCCGGAGGAACTGGCAGACGAACTGGACATCCCGGTAGACAAGATTTCGGACACCATGAAGGTAAGCGGCAGACATATCTCTGTGGATGCTCCTTTTGTGGAAGGCGAGGACAACAGCCTGCTGGATGTACTTGTCAATGACGACTCTCCAATGGCCGACCGCTCACTGGTGAACGAGTCTCTGTCACGCGAAATTGACCGTGCCCTGTCTATGCTTAGCGAAAGAGAGAAGGAAATCATTCAGATGTTCTTCGGTATCAACCATCAGGAAATGACTCTGGAGGAAATCGGTGACAAATTCAACCTGACCCGTGAGCGTGTTCGACAGATCAAGGAAAAGGCTATCCGCCGTCTGAGACAGAACTCAAAGAGCAAATTGCTGAAATCTTATTTGGGATAATCCCAAAGACAGAAACATATTTTGCATCAAGCAAGGAGAAGGGGATTCCGCAATCACTGCGGAGTCCCCTTTTTTGTATCCCCCAAACCGGAGAAGGGAACGTGCTCCCAAAGAAAAATCATCGGCATGATGATAAATTATCTCCCTGACGGTAATCAATTATCGCGCTGATGATAATCTGACGCAACCGGCAGGAGCCCCCGGAACACTTAAAAGAAACGTAATGGAAGCGCCCCACGGACGAACTTTCCGAAAGCACGCTCCAAGACCAGAATCCGGAGAAAAGAGAAAAAAGACTTAATTTGTTGGCTGATGAAAGATTATTGTTTACTTTTGTAACGGTAAAAACTTTAAAGTATGAAACGTTTCAAAATCTCTTTTCTATTAATTTTCGCAACACTGGCCATCGGCATAAGCACTTATGCCAAGGACAAGAACACGACAGGACCGACTAAAGTTTATATGTTCGGATTTTCGGCTTCCTTTAACGACTCGCTGGTTTACATCACCGACATTCAGGCTGTGGACTCCGTAATGATAGAACCTAAAACAGAATTTCTTGTAGGACGCACCGCCTATGGCAACCAGTTGCAGTTCTTCCTGGCCGATCATAAAGAGCGTCCGAACACTACTTGTGTGGTTTTCTTTGACAAAAAACTGGAAAACCTCCGCAAGAGATACAACAAGGTTATGAAGCGCTACAAAAACAGCAATGCCACCATTCTGAAGACTCTGTCTCAGGATGAATTCCGCTTCGAGTCGGAAATCAACCAAGTAATTTCTGAATAATTCATGAAAACGAATTTATATAAAGTGGCCGGTCATCTGTTCCGCATTACTTTTCATACCGCGGAAGAGATTGAAGACCTGCTGCCCTCATGCACTCCCTTTGTCTGCACCGAAGCAAAGGACTCTCCCTTGTTTGAAATGACCGTCACCGAGTCGGCCTGCACCGAAGCCCCTCACGAGGAAATCGGACAGTTTGACTGCGGCGGATGCAACCACGGCGTATATCTGATGAACGACGGCGGATACCAGTTCGTCATCAGCAATGTAAACAATGTGCCGTGTTGCCGCGTACGCGTCAATGCCGACTTCAGTCTGGCCACCGTGCATCTGCTTGCAGAAAAAAGAGAGGAGCGTGCCTTTGGCACCAACAATGCCCTGATGATTGTCTATGCCTTTGCCACCTCACCGCACAACACCCTGCTGATTCACTCTTCCGTCATCCGGAACAACGATAAGGGCTATCTGTTTTTGGGAAAGAGCGGTACCGGAAAAAGCACGCATACCCGTCTTTGGCTCAAACACATCCCGGGTTCGGATCTGATGAACGACGACAATCCGGTGGTACGCGTGGTGGGAGGAAAGACCTTTGTCTACGGCTCTCCCTGGAGCGGAAAGACTCCCTGCTACCGCAACATCGAAGCCGAGGCCGGAGCCTTTGTCCAGCTGGAACAGAAAAAGCAAAACGAAATCCGGCGTGAAGATATTCTGCACTCTTTTGCCCACATCCTTTCGTCCGTATCGGTCATGAAATGGGACAAACGGGTCTACAACGATATCTGTAACACGATATCCGAGATTCTGTCACGCACCCCGGTATATCATTTGGGTTGCCTGCCCGACGAAGAAGCGGCCCGCCTCAGCCATCAAACCGTTACCTCAGCATGAAACAGAGCGTCAAGAAAAGAATCTTCGGAATGCTGTGGAAGGGATTCGCTCCCATACGGCGCCTCACTGCCCCGGCCCCGACAGTATCGGCCCGGGAAAACGTGACCCGGATGAGTTTCCCCAACGAACTGATTCTGGGACAGGTCAAGGAACTGGTGCGCGAAGGGCACACCGTGACCATCATGGTGAAGGGCTACAGCATGCGCCCCTTTTTGGAGCATTGCCGCGACAGTGTGGTGCTGGCTCCTTTTTCGGAACTGAAGGTGGGCGATGTGGCCCTGGGAGAAATTTTCCCGGGCAAGTATGTGCTGCACCGCATCATCGGACTCGATGGAGACAAAGTGACCCTCATGGGCGACGGTAACCTGAAAGGCAAGGAATATTGCCGGCGCGAAGAGGTGGCCGCCGTGGTGCGCACTTTCATCCGCAACGGAATAGCCATACCGGCCGACGACGAAAAATGGGACCGCTATGCCCGCCTGTGGAGAAAGCTGCTGCCCGTCAGAAAATATTTATTATGGATCTATAAACTAAATCTAGAACAGAAATCATGAAAATAAAGAAAGGATTCGACCTGAAGAACGTATGCAACGAATACGTTATTGTGGCCTACGGAAAAGAGAACATCGACTTTACCAAGATTATCAGCCTGAACGAATCGGCTGCCTATCTGTGGAACAAGGTGAAAAATACGGAATTCGAAGCAGAACAGCTGGCCCAGCTACTGCTCGACGAATATGAAGTGGATGCGGAAACTGCCCTGAACGACGCCCGCGACATCATGAAGTCGTGGAAGGAAGCCGGACTGACGGAATAAGTTTACAGACCGAAATAAGGAAAAGAATAAACGGAAAAAGCTGTTTCGAGACCTGCACGGCAAGTCGGAAACAGCTTTTTCCGTTTTTATATGTTCCGCACCGGCGGGTATCAGCCCTGCTGTCCGGTGAGCGACATCATGCGGCTCAGATACTTGCCGATAATGTCAAATTCGAGATTAACCACACTGCCGGGTTTGAAGGTGTGGAAGTTGGTGTGATCGAAAGTATAAGGGATGATGCACACCTGGAAAGTATCCTGCGTAGGATTGCACACCGTGAGGCTCACTCCGTTCACGGTTACCGAACCTTTGTCTACCGTGAAGTAACCGCGCTTGGCCATCTCCGGATCAAAGGCATAACGGAAAGTAAACACATGACTTCCCTCGGCATCCTCCACGGAAACGCACTCGGCGGTCTGGTCTACATGGCCCTGCACGATATGACCGTCCAGACGGCCGTTCATCATCATGGAGCGCTCCACATTCACTTCATCGCCCACCTGAAGCAGACCCAGATTGCTGCGGTCGAGCGTTTCCTTCATTGCCGTTACCGTATAGGTACCGTTCTCGATGCGCACCACTGTAAGGCAAACTCCATTGTGTGCCACACTCTGATCGATTTTCAACTCATCCACAAAAGAGCATTTCAGGGTGAAATGCACATTTTCCAATTCTTTTTCAATGGCCACCACCTGGGCACATTCTTCTACTATTCCAGAAAACATAAGCTTGCATTTATGGTTTTTACCCTTCAAAGGTACAATATTTTAATAGAATAAAAAGGGAGTTTCGTCGAAAAAAAAGCCCCCTTAGTATATTATAATTGTAAGAGCGGCAAAGCGCTCCTAAATTTGCCTTCGTAAAAACCAACCAAGACGATTATGAGCAAGAAGAAGTATTTTTTAGCTCTGTTGTCGCTCTTCATGATGAACAACATCAGAGCCGGCAACGAAGAGACCTGGGATTTGGAGCGCTGCATCCAATATGCCCTGGAAAACAACATTCAGATTCAGAAATCCAATGTAAGCGAACAGCAGCAGGACGTCAGCCTCAAGGAATCGCAGGCGGCCCTCTTCCCCAGCCTGTCATTCGGCATGAACCAGTCACTCAACTACCGCCCGCTGCAAAGTAACCCGAACAGCATCGTAGCCAACGGCATGGCCAACACTTCCAGCAAAAAGCTGACCGAAAACGGAAATTATTCATTGAATGCCTCCTGGACCGTATGGGACGGCAAATCGAACACAAACACAATCAAGATACAAAAGTTAAACAAGAAGATGGCCGAGCTGGATACAGAGATCAGTAAGAACAGCATTACGGAACAAATCACCCAGCTGTATATTCAGATCCTGTACTCCACCGAGGCCAAGAAAGTGAACGAAAGCATTCTCGAAACCGCCAAAAAGCAGGTGGAACGCGGAAAGGAAATGATGCAGAACGGACTGCTTTCGGAAACGGAACTGAAACAGCTCGAGGCACAATGGAGCAGCGCCCAATATGATGTGGTCAACGCGCAGACTCAGATTGACGATTACAATCTGCAACTGAAGCAACTGCTGGAATTGGACCCAAGTACGGATTTCCAGATTGCCGATCTGGAGATTTCTGACGAACAGGCTTTGCAGCTGGTACCTTCCAGCAGCGAGGTTTACAATCAGGCCCTGTTGCTTCGCCCGGAAATCCAGAGCAAGCAGACCGCTATCGAGGCTGCCAAGCTGAGTGTGGATGTGGCCAAGGCCGGATACCAGCCAAGCCTTTCGCTCAATGCTTCCATCAGCGACAGTCACTACAGCACCGGAGCCCAGGTGGCCAGCCAGCTGAAAGAAAATCTGAACGGAACCATCGGACTGACACTTTCCGTGCCGATCTTCGACAACCGCAAGAACAAAAGCGCTGTGGAGCGTGCCAAACTGGATCAGGTGACCAAGTCTCTGGAACTGACCGAAGAGCAGAAGAATCTGTATAACACCATCGAGAGCTACAATCTGCAAGCCCGTAACAATCAGGAAAAGTTCAAGGCTTCGATCACCAAGACCGAAAGCATGGAAAGCAGCTACAGACTGCTGAACGAACAGTTTGAAAACGGACTGAAAAACGTGGTGGAGCTGCTCACCGGAAAAGACGATCTGCTCCAGGCACAACAGGAAAAGCTGCAAAGCAAATACACTACCCTGTTGAATATCCAGCTTCTGAAATTCTATCAGGGCAACAGTATTACCTTATAAAAACAACTCATATCCAACAAACAGAACAGAATCATGAAAAAGAATAAAATCATCGTGGCTTCGGCCATCGTCATCATCGCCGCCGGAATATTCTTCTTCTGGCCCAAAGGCGACACGTCCCTGAAACAGGAATACGAAACCACCAAAGTGGAAAAGGACACCATAAAAAGTATCGTAACGGCCACCGGTAGCATCGAACCGGTAACCAGTGTGGATGTGGGTACACAGGTATCCGGTATCATCAGCAAAATCTATGTAGACTACAACAGTGTAGTGAAAAAGGGACAGGTCATTGCGGAACTCGACAAGACGAACCTGATCAGCGAACTCAACAGCGCGCAGGCCAACCTGACCAGTTCGAAGAGCGATTACCAATACCAGAAAGCCAACTACGAACGCTACAAGAATCTGTATGACAAGGGACTGGTGAGCCGGAACGATTACGAAGTGGCCCGCCTCAGTTTTCAAAAGGCAGCCGAGGACGTAAAGACCAAAGAGGAAAACGTGAAGAAGGCACAGACCAACCTGGGTTATGCCATCATCACCTCGCCGATTGACGGTATCGTATTGGGCAAGGACGTGGAAGAAGGACAGACCGTGGCCTCCAGCTACAGCACTCCTACCCTGTTTACCATCGCTCAGGACCTGACCGACATGCAGGTAGTAGCCGACATTGATGAGGCCGACATAGGCAACATCAAGGAAGGACAGAAGGTGAGTTTCACCGTAGATGCCTTCCCGGATGACACTTTCAGCGGAGTGGTCACTCAGGTACGTCAGGAAGCCGTAACCGAAAGCAACGTAGTCACTTACGAAGTGGTCATCTCGGCACCGAACAAGGACTTGAAACTGAAACCGGGACTCACTGCCAATGTGAGCATCACTACCATCGAGCGCCCGGATGTAGTCAGTGTGAAATCCAAGGCTTTGCGCTTCACGCCTTCTGCCACGACTCTGAAGGATGTAAAAATCGAAGACTGCAAGGGAGCTAACAAACTTTGGGTGAAGAACGGCAATGTGCTGAAGGCTTATCCGGTAAGAATCGGTGTATCCGACGGAACCCGCACGGAGATTCTGAGCGGAGTACCTGAGAACACAGAGGTAATCATGAGTGTAAAAGAGCTTCAGGAAGGTATGGAAGAAGGACCGCAACAGGCAGAAAGCAGCCCGTTCATGCCGCATCCGGGAGACAAGAAAAAGAAATAAAATCAGAATGGATTATGGAAGAAGACAAAAGAAAAGTAGTCATTGAACTACAGGATGTAAAACGCAACTTTCTGGTTGGTGACGAAATTGTTCACGCCCTGCGCGGAGTGTCTTTCAAAATCTATGAAGGAGAATTTGTCACCATCATGGGTACTTCCGGCTCCGGTAAGTCTACCCTGCTGAACCAGTTGGGATGCCTCGATACACCGACCAGCGGAGAATATATTCTGGACGGCTCTCCGGTGAAGAACATGAGCCGCACCCAGCGCGCCATTCTGCGCAACCGCAAAATCGGATTCGTGTTTCAGAACTACAATCTGCTGGCCAAGACTACGGCTATCGAGAATGTGGAACTGCCGTTGATGTATAATGCCTCCGTATCGACCAAGGAACGTCAGGAAAGAGCCATCAAGGCTCTTGAAATGGTAGGTCTGGGCGACCGGCTCTATCACAAGTCAAACCAGATGTCGGGTGGACAGATGCAGCGTGTGGCCATCGCCCGTGCTCTGGTAAACAATCCGGCAGTGATTCTGGCCGATGAGGCTACAGGTAACCTGGACACCCGCACGTCATTCGAGATTCTGGTGCTGTTCCAACAACTGCACCGCGAGGGAAGAACCATCATATTTGTAACGCACAATCCTGAAATCGCACAATACAGCAGCCGCAACATCGTGCTTCGCGACGGCAAGATCCGGGAAGATGTGATCAATCCGAACATCCTCTCCGCCGCCGAGGCACTGGCCAAGCTGCCCAAACCTCAGGATGACTAATAGAATCGCAGTATGAATACAATCAATCTTTTCAAAATAGCACTGAAAGCCATTGCAGCCAACAAGCTGCGCTCGTTCCTTACGGCACTGGGTATCATCATCGGTGTGGCTTCGGTTATTGCCATGCTGGCCATCGGACAAGGCTCCAAGCGGAGCATCCGGCAACAGATCTCCGAAATGGGTTCCAACATGATTATGATTCATCCGGGAGCTGATATGCGGGGAGGCGTGCGACAGGACCCGAGCGAAATGCAGACGCTGAAGATCAGCGACTTTGAGGCACTGCGCGATGAGGCCCGTTTCATCACCGCCATCAGCCCTTCCGTAAACAGCAGCGGACAGTTCGTATCGGGCAACAACAACACCCCGTCTACCGTCTATGGTATCAATCAGGATTATCTGGAAATCCGACAACTGGAAGTGGAAGACGGAGAGATGTTTACCGATCAGGACATCAAAACGGCAGCCAAAGTGTGTCTGCTGGGTAAAACGGTAGTGGATAACCTCTTCCCCGACGGCAGTGACCCGATTGGCAAGGTGGTACGTTTCAACTCCATCCCCTTCCGCGTAATCGGTGTTCTCAAGTCAAAGGGTTACAACTCCATGGGACAGGACCAGGACGATGTGGTGCTGGCTCCTTACACCACCGTCATGAAACGTATTCTGGCCGTGACTTATCTTCAGGGCATCAACTGCTCGGCGGTGACCGAAGCAGCTACCGACCAGACCATAGAGGACATCACCTCCATTCTGCGCCGCACGCACAAGCTGAAAGATGCAACGGAAACGACCGAGGCCGAGGAGGACGACTTCACGATACGAAGTCAGGAAGAAATGGCCTCCATGATGAACTCCACCATGAATCTGCTCACCATCCTGCTGGGTAGTGTGGCCGGAATCTCCCTGATTGTCGGCGGTATCGGTATCATGAACATCATGTATGTGTCAGTAACCGAACGCACCAAGGAAATCGGTTTGCGTATGTCTGTAGGAGCCCGCGGCATTGACATTCTGAGCCAGTTCCTCATCGAAGCCGCCCTGCTGAGCATATCGGGAGGAATTTTGGGAATCGTTTTCGGCATCGGAGCTTCATTTTTAATAAAAATGCTGGCCAACATGCCTATTTATATCCAACCTTGGAGTATCTTTGTAAGTTTTGGTGTGTGTACCTTCATCGGAGTGTTCTTCGGATGGTACCCCGCACAGAAAGCCGCAAGGATGAATCCGATAGAAGCTATCAGATATGAATAAACTGAAGATATTCTTTTCACAAGGTAAAATTCCGAGAGAATGGGTTATCCACCTGTTCTCTTGGACTTTTCTGTTCGTATTCCCCTTCATGCTCATGAACCGGGGCAGCGAAGATCTCGGTTCACGAGAATGGATCAAAATGATGGGCGCTCCGCTCACCCTGAGTATCGTGTTCTACGGAAACTATCTGTTCTGGGTTCCGAAATACCTGTTGGCACACCGGAAAAAAGAATTCATTCTGGCCAATCTGGGCACCTTTGTTGTGGCCTTCTTGTTCACCCGCTTCTGGTTTGCCCTGATGGATACGCTCTATCCCATCCGACCGCATCACATGCACCGGGTATTGGAGTGGAGCGACAAGGTTCTGTTCTGCATCCGCGAACTGGTTCACTATATATTTGCCACCGCACTGGCAGCCATTACCCGTATGAGCCAGCAATGGCAACATGCCGAAATGGCCCGACAGGATGCCGAACTCAAACGTGCCGAGGCGGAATTGCAGAATCTGCGCAGCCAGATCAATCCGCATTTCCTGCTCAACACACTGAACAATATCTATGCGCTGATTGCCTTCAATCAGGAGAAAGCGCAAAATGCAGTGCTGGACCTGAGCAAGCTCCTGCGCCATGTGCTTTACGACAACGAACAGCAGTTCGTGAGTCTGAAAAAGGAATGCGACTTTCTGAACAATTACATTTCGCTGATGCGTATCCGCCTCAGCAAGGAAGTCGATGTGCAATTCCACATTGACTTGTTCCAGAATCAGGATCTGCCCATCGCCCCGCTGATCTTCATCTCGCTGATTGAGAACGCATTCAAGCACGGAATCAGTCCGATGGAAAAGAGTTTCATCCACATTTCCCTGCGCACTGACGAACGGCACACCATCTATTTCCGTACGGAAAACTCCAACTTCCCGAAGAAAAAGAACGATGTGAGTGGCAGCGGTATCGGACTGGAACAGGTGAAACGCAGACTGCTCCTGATGTACCCCAACCACCATGAGTGGAAGCAATACACGGATGCGGCAAACAATACTTATATCTCTGAACTCACTATTTATACGGAATAAGATTATGGAACTTCATTGTGTAATCATTGACGACGAACCGTTGGCTCTGGACTTGTTGGAATCCTATATCCAGAAAACTCCTTTCCTGATTCAGGAAGGAAAATACAGCAGTGCCGTGGAAGCACTGTCGAAGGTAGACTGGAACCAGATAGACATCATTTTTCTGGACATACAGATGCCGGACCTCAACGGACTTGAATTTTCAAGAATGCTCCCGAATCGTGTGCGCATCATCTTCACCACAGCCTTTCAGCAGTATGCCCTGGACGGATTCCGGGCCAACGCCTTGGACTATCTGCTCAAGCCGTTCAGCTATACCGACTTTATGGAGGCTGTGAAGAAAGCGTTGGAATGGTTTCAGATGAAGAACTCCGGCCCGGAAAAGGAAAGCGCCGACAATGATTTCATCTATGTGAAATCAGACTACAAACTGATTCAAATCGCCCTGAAGGACATTCTTTATATAGAAGGACTGAAGGACTATCTGAAAATCTATCTCGAAAACGAAGCACGCCCGATTATTACCCTGGCGAGCATGAAATCGATGGAAGAAAGACTGCCTTCTCCCCGCTTCATGCGCGTGCACCGGTCGTATATCGTGCAGACCGTAAAAGTAAAAACTCTGGAACGGGGTGTCATTGTCTTTGGTAAAACACGTATTCCGGTTTCAGAAAGTTACAAAAGCGCCCTGATGAACTTTCTGAATGAACATACAGTGTAAAAAAGTAGTTAATTTGAATAAAACATACAGGACACATATAAATTATATTGCCGTTTTGTTTAAATTTGCAGAGAAACTAAAGAAAACCGAATATGAAACAGTTATTATTAACCTTATTGCTGTGCCTGCCACTGTTTGCTTTTGCCAACAACGATGACTCGAAATATCTGGCCGGCGCTGTACCCGAAGTAAACGGACAGATTGTCTTTCAGCAGACATTTGCCGTAAAAGACAAGAGTCAAAGTGAGATTTATCAGGTGATGAGCGATTTCGTGAAGAGAATGACGCAGGAAGAAAACCAGCTGCAACGCACACGCATCACCGAAGAGGACCCGGCCAACGGCATCATCATTGCCCGTTTTGAGGAATGGCTCGTTTTCAAGAAAAAGATTCTCTATCTGGACCGCACCCGCTTTAACTACATGCTGAGCGTGACCTGCTCCGACGATAAGTGTAAAATGGTCATCACACAGATCAGCTACTACTACCGCGAAGATATGGACGGACAGAATGGCGAAACCTATAAAGCCGAAGAATGGATCAGCGACAAGGAGGCCATCAACAAGGCTGGTACCAAGCTTTATCCAATTTCCGGAAAGTTCCGCAGAAAGACAATCGACCGCGTGGAAAGCATCTTCAAGCAGGCCCGCGAAGAATTTGAAAAGGAAGTAAAGAAACAGAATCAGGCAACCGAACTGATTACGGAATAAACACTTTTTATTCAATCCTCATAACAGACGACAGAAAAGCAAGTGACAATTTTTCTGTCGTCTGTTTTTTTAGCACATTTTGCTTGGAAATGAGCAATCCGAATCGAAGTGACACAAACAGATAGTTGCAAGTAAAACTAAATAGAGTCATTTTTATTACATACTATAAATCAACAGATTAGCTTATATATAAATCATAATTTTTTATTTTTTTAAATTAATATTCGTTTAAATTCCATCAAATAGAACACAATTGGCGAATATGAGAGTATCTTTGTACTAAGTATTAAAAGTAGAATTTATGAACGAAATCACCGAATGCAAAAGATTATTACAGGAAGGGCAGATTGAGGAAGTCATGCAGCGGATTCAGGAACTGCTTCATGCCGGGACGCATCCGGCAGACGAACTCTACTACCTGTTGGGAAATGCCTACCGCAAGCAACAGAACTGGCAGCAGGCCATCAATTGCTATTCGGAAGCCGTGGCCGTGAATCCCGAAAGCCCGGCACGCGAAGCACGCACCATGATTCTGGACATTCTCAACTTTTATCATAAAGACTTATATAACCCTTGATTAAGAAAGAACCAAACGACTAAAACAAATATTTATGGCAAAAATAAGAGGTGCAATTGTTATTGACCGCGACCGCTGCAAGGGATGCAACCTGTGCGTGGTAGCCTGCCCGCTGAACTTGCTGGCACTGGCCGAAAAAGAAGTCAATAAGAAAGGTTATCGATTTGCCCAACAGACAATCGACAATGTCTGCAACGGATGTGCATCATGCGCCATTGTCTGTCCGGACGGATGTATAACGGTTTATAAAAAGAAAGAGATCTAAGAGTATGGCAAAGGAAGAAATAGTTTTAATGAAAGGCAATGAAGCCATTGCCCACGCTGCCATCCGATGCGGATGTGATGGGTATTTCGGTTATCCGATCACCCCTCAATCTGAAGTTCTGGAAACGCTGGCAGCCGAAGAGCCTTGGAAAACAACCGGTATGGTGGTCTTGCAGGCCGAAAGTGAAGTAGCTTCCATCAATATGGTCTATGGCGGTGGAGCTGCCGGAAAGAAAGTCATGACTTCATCCTCCAGCCCCGGTGTGGCCCTGATGCAGGAAGGTATCTCTTATATGGCCGGCGCGGAAATTCCGGGTCTGATTGTGAACGTGCAGCGCGGAGGCCCGGGTCTGGGAACCATCCAGCCCAGTCAGTCGGACTATTTTCAGGCAACACGCGGCGGCGGTAACGGTGACTACAATGTCATTGTGCTGGCTCCGGCATCGGTTCAGGAAATGGCCGATTTTGTGGACCTGGCTTTTGATTTGGCTTTCAAATACCGCAATCCGGCCATGATTCTGAGTGACGGTGTGATCGGTCAGATGATGGAAAAGGTGGTTTTGCCTCCATTCAAGCCACGCCGCACCGAGGAAGAACTCGAAAAGGAATGCCCGTGGGCCGCTATGGGCAAAAAGCAACACCGCGCACCGAATATTCTGACATCTCTGGAACTGGAGCCGCACCACATGGAAGAAAAGAATCTGCATTTGCAGGCCAAATATCAGGAAATCCGTGAGAAGGAAGTGCGCTATGAGGAGATTCTCTGCGATGATGCCGAATATGTGATTATCGCTTTTGGCTCCGCTTCCCGCATTGCCCAGAAAGTGATTGAGCTGTGCCGCGAAGAAGGACTGAAGGTCGGTTTGCTCCGACCCATAACCCTGTGGCCGTTCCCCACCAAAGAGATTCACGAACTGAGCAAGCGCGTCAAGGGTATGCTCAGCTTTGAGATCAATGCCGGACAAATGATCGAGGATATCCGTCTGGCAGTGGCCGGAAACACTCCGGTGGCCTATTACGGACGCATGGGCGGTATTGTCCCTACTCCAGAAGAGGTGGTCGAAGCCCTGAAAAAAGAACTAATCACCAAGTAAAAAAGAAGGATCAGATGAACCGCGAAGAAATAGAAAAACTTGTTGAAGAATCGGCCAGCCAGGCAAGAAAGCACCGCAAAGGGCCTTCAACAGACCAAATACGCCAAGTGCTCAACGCGCTGTTTCTGATTGCAGCCGTAGTGGGACTGGTTTGCTACTTTGCCATACCCGAGAACCGCTGGATCGGTCTGGGGATTGTAGGAGGAGGAATGATTCTCAAAGTCATTGAATTCTTCATACGTTTCATGTTCTAAATAAAATGACTATGACTGAAAATGAAATCATAAAACCGGAAAATCTGGTTTATAGCAAGCCCAAGCTGCTGAACGATAACCCCATGCACTATTGCCCGGGCTGCAGTCACGGAGTGGTGCACAAGCTTGTGGCAGAAATCATAGAGGAAATGGGCATGGAAGAAAAGACAGTGGCCATCTCACCGGTGGGCTGCGCCGTCTTTGCCTACAACTATATTGATGTGGACTGGGTAGAGGCTGCCCACGGACGCGCCCCGGCCCTGGCCACCGCCATCAAGCGCCTGTGGCCCGACCGTCTGGTATTTACTTATCAGGGCGACGGCGACCTGGCCTGCATCGGTACGGCCGAGACCATCCACGCCCTGAACCGCGGAGAGCACATTGCCATCATCTTCATCAACAACGCCATCTATGGTATGACCGGCGGACAGATGGCACCGACTACGCTGATGGGCATGAAGACTGCTACTTGTCCTTACGGACGCGAGGCTGACATCCACGGTTATCCGCTGAACATCACCCAGATTGCCAGCACTCTGGAGGGAACATCCTACGTGACACGCCAGTCGGTACACAGTGTGGCCGCTATCCGCAAAGCCAAGAAAGCCATCCGGAAAGCCTTCGAGAACAGTCTGCACGGCCAAGGTTCCAGCCTGGTGGAAATCGTATCTACCTGTAACGCCGGCTGGAAGATGTCGCCCGAGAAAGCCAATCTTTGGATGGAAGAGAACATGTTCAAGTCATACCCTTTGGGCGACCTGAAAGACAGTACAAACCTGGAATAAACAGTTAGACCATTATGAAAGAAGAAATTATTATAGCCGGATTTGGCGGTCAGGGTGTTTTGTCTATGGGAAAGATTCTGGCATACGCTGCCCTGATGGAAGGCAAGGAAGTTTCCTGGATGCCGTCGTATGGTCCTGAACAGCGCGGCGGTACGGCCAATGTGACCATCATCGTGAGCGAAGACCGCATCTCCTCACCGATCCTGAGCACTTACGACACGGCCATCATCCTGAACCAGCCTTCGCTGGACCGTTTCGAACAGCAGATCAAGCCGGGCGGAACCCTGATTTATGACAGCTACGGCATCACCACTCCCCCCACCCGTACCGATATTTCCATCTATCGTATCGAGGCCATGGAAGCTGCTGCCGAAATGCAGAATGCCAAGGCATTCAACATGATTGTGCTGGGAGGACTGCTCAAGATTCATCCGCTGGCTGAGCTGGACAATGTGCTGCTCGCCCTCCGGAAAACCCTGCCGGAACGCCATCACAAGCTGATTCCGGTCAACGAGGCCGCCCTGCGCAAAGGAATGGAGATTATTTATCAAGTGAAATAAGACGATATTTCCCGGAAAAAGAGCATGTTTTTGAATACAGAAACATGCTCTTTTTTAATTTATTGCTATCTTTGCACCCATTATGAAGCAATATATTCTAGCACTACTAGTCCTATTCCTTATCCCGGCCATCGGACGGGCCCAGATTGACAATTTCAGTCAGCAAAATCAGGAATACAACCAAGAATCCGGAAGAATGGATCAAGGCGGCAGCAACCACTTTTCATGGGGACGCGACACCACAAAGAGCGACAAGCCCATTCCCATCGGACTAAATATGTGGCGGATTGACGAGCGGTTCGGCGATGTCATCCCTACGGAAGCCGACACGGTGATGTACCGCTTCCAGAACTTCAACAATACAGACGGCATGAGCGGTTCCTACAATGTTTTGGGTAACCTGGGCTCTCCGCGCCTGAACAGACTCTTCATGGACCGGAGCGTTTTTTCGGAAACGTTCTTCATGGAACCCTATAGCTATTTCTATACCCACGTAAACGAGTTTATGTTTACCAACACCAAGAGCCCGTTTACCAACCTGTCCTATCACCGCGCCGGCAATACGCAGGACGGTGAAGACCGCGTGCGCGCTTACTTTGCCACGAACATCAACAAGATTTCGGGCATCGGATTCCTGCTGGACTATGCCTACGGACGCGGATTCTACAACAATCAGGCCACTTCGCTCTTCAACGGTTCTCTTTACGGTTACTATCTGGGCGACCGCTATAACATGCATGCCTGGATCAGTTCCAACCACATCAAGATGGGCGAAAACGGCGGTATCGACGATGATGCGTATATTACCAATCCGGAAAGCTTCAGCCAGTCGTTCCGCTCGAAAGATATCCCTACGGTGCTGGCACAGACCTGGAACCGTAACGACGACCAGACTTATTTCCTGACGCACCGTTACAATCTGGGCTTTGACAAGGCCCTGATTTCCGAGGACTCCATTGCCAAACTGACACCTGCCGACAGTACTCTGTTCAAATCTCTGAAAGACAGCGTGCTGCGCGTGCGGATTGCCAATGATTCTCTGCTCCGCCAGCAGGTGCGCGACTCACTGTATCAGCAATACATGGCCGATCTGGCGCTCCCCACACGTTTTGTGCCCGTGACCAGCTTTATCCATACGCTGAAGGTGCGCCACGGCATGCATGGTTACTACAGCTACGAAACTCCTGATTTTTATTATACCAACCATTACTATGGCGACCAGAATCAGGTGAAGGACCTCTTCGACGAACTGTCTGTAAAGAACACTCTGGGCATTGCCCTGCGCGAAGGCTTCAACAAATGGGCCAAGGCCGGACTGACGGCTTTTGCGACCCACGAGCTGCGCACCTTCAAGTTGCCTCTCAGCATGGGGGCCAACGGCCTGAACCGACAAAGCTACACGGAAAACAATGTGTCGGTGGGTGGTGTGCTCAGCAAAAAGGAAGGAAAAGTACTTCATTACCAGGCTGTGGGAGATGTTGTCCTGCTGGGTGAGGATGTAGGCCAGTTCAATGTTGACGGTACTGCCGATCTGAACTTCCGCCTTTTCAAGGATACCATAACCCTGTCGGCCCACGCCTACATGAAGAATCTGAACCCTTCGTTCTACTACCGCCACTACCAGTCGCAGTTCACATGGTGGAACAACGACCTGAGTTATGAATTCCGCACCCGTCTGGAGGGAACACTGCAATCGAAGAAGTCGGGTACTACCCTGCGCATCGGTGTAGAAAACATCAAGAACTACACCTACTTTGCCATGGAAAAGACGCCATATACGCAGAACTTCGAGGTAGCCGGATACAGCCACAACACGGTGGTCAACCAGTACACCGGGAACATTCAGGTGTTCAGTGCCATCCTGAACCAGAACTTCCGCTTCGGCATTTTCAACTGGGAGAACGAAATTGCCTATCAGAAGTCCAGCAACGCCACAGCCCTGCCGCTGCCCGACCTGACCCTATACAGCAATCTGTATATCAAATTCAAGATAGCCAAGGTGCTGAATCTGGAGCTGGGTGGTGATGTGCGTTATTTCACCAAATACAATGCTCCGGACTATTCTCCGGCCATCGGCCAGTTTGTAAACCAGGACCGCAATTCGTATGTATCTATCGGAAACTACCCGATCTGCAACGTCTATGCCAACCTGCTTCTGAAGCACTTCCGTTTCTATATCATGGGAAGCCACATCAACTCTTCCATGAACGGAAACGCTTTCTGGGCACCGCATTACCCGATCAACCCGATGGTAATCCGGTTTGGACTCTCCTGGAATTTCTATAACTGATGCCTGCACCGTCGAGGCTTTCAGGAACAAAGACGGCTTGTCGGAAACAGCTGTTCCCAACAGCCGGAAAGCCTGCACAGGCGCTCGGAAAGCCTCTCCTTCCGAAGGTTTCCTCATGTGCCAGCTTATCATAGCCAGGCACTGGAAACTGCACGGAGAAAGCCATAAAAAGAATTGAAAAATTCGCCCCCCGATATTTTTTGTGAACAAACAAATAAATCATCCTGATGATTTCCGAAAAACATCTCAATCATTTTCAGAAGTCATCGGGATGATTTTATAGAAAATCCGCTTCCACTCTGACACGCAGAATGGAAGCGGCTTTAAAAATCTTTATCGTCTTTATGCCTGCATCAGGCGCTGCTGCTCCTGCTCATAAAGAGCAATCTCTTCTTTTTTCTTCTCCAGAGAGCCGTACATAAACAGCAGGGAGAAATACATGGTTGTGAAAAGGAACAGACTCAATGCAGATGACAGGAACACAATGAGCAGCTGCATCACATTAAAAGCTGCCGGCAAGTCGGTCAAATCACCGCCTAACTCCATAAAGAAGGACTCGGAACGGGCAAAGAGCAACACGAACGAAGGCATGCTGAAAAATACCGCACAAAGCGCACAGAACAGTCCGCTGACAAAGAACACAGCCGACCACGCACCCCAACTCTTATAAAGGTCCTTAATGGAGGTGAGGCTGAATTTGCAGGCCTTAGGATCCAGAATGTGAGATACCACAAAAGCGGTGTAAGGAATGAATACGGCCAATATCAGCAACACATCCCAGAACCAGCTCCACCAGGCAAAGCCTACAAAATAATGAAACACTCCGGAAAGCACGGCCACTTTTATCAAGAAGATAAAGCCAAAAGCCAAAAGCTTGCCCGAAGGCTCCATGGCGGCCTTTACCAGACGGCCTTTTCCGGTATATTGCAAATGTCCGGTCTGCACATAATTGCGCACCAGCACCGTGAGCTGACCGCCAAAGAAGGCCGAAGCCAGTGTGGCTACAACGAACAGGAATACCAGCAGAATTCCAAACAGCATCTGCGGGAAATAAGGCAGACTGGAAGGATCGGCAAAAGTAAACACCAAACGGGCGAGCGGACGATACAGAAAACTGCACACAGCCACACAGAGGGCAAACAGCAGAATCGAGGTCCAGGTACTCTTCAGAATGGTCCACAGATTGTCGGCGAAAAGCTTGAATCCTTTTATCAGGCATGACGAATAGCTCCTCACCTTATAAAAACTCAGATCAACATCTTTCTTCTCTTCCATAACTTCATTCGGTTAATACGAGGCAAATATACCCAAAAAATCCGATACAGAAGCAGGAAAGACAAGACGAAAAAAGCAAATGCAAACAAAATTATTCTTATTTCGAAGGTGTTTACATCTGGCGGCCATAAAAAAACACGGAAGCTTTCTTTTTTCCAAAATAAAAACTAATTTTGTGTAGAAAGACTAAAGCCTGAAGGGCTATTTTTGATTATCCAAACAAAAAGATACTTATGGACGAAGAAATCATCATCAAATGGGGGTTCATCGGTTGCGGCGAGGTGACCGAAAAGAAAAGCGGACCCGCCTTCAACATCATACCAGGCTCCCGTATCGAAGCGGTCATGAGCCGAAACAAGGAGCGTGCGCGCTCGTATGCCGAACGCCATCACATTAAAAAATGGTATACCGATGCTCAGGAACTGATTGACGACCCGGAAGTAAACGCCATCTACATCGCCACTCCACCCTCCTCACATGCCACCTTCGCCATCATGGCCATGAAGGCAGGCAAACCGGTCTATGTGGAAAAGCCACTGGCTGCCAGCTATCAGGACTGTGCCCGCATCAATCGCATCTCAGAGGAAACGGGAGTGCCTTGTTTCGTGGCCTACTACCGCCGCTATCTGCCTTATTTTCTGAAAGTAAAGGAGCTTCTGGCGCAAAATACCATCGGTAAGGTGTTGAACATACACATCCGCTTTGCCGTGCCTCCACGCGACCTGGACTATAACAGTCAGAATCTGCCGTGGCGCGTGCAGCGCGACATTGCCGGCGGAGGCTATTTCTATGATCTGGCACCGCATCAGCTTGACTTGCTTCAGGAATTTTTCGGCCCGATTCTCAAGGCTCAGGGTTATTGCACCAACCGGGGCGGACTTTATACCACCGAAGACACGGTGAGCGGCTGCTTCCAGTTTGCCAACGGCATTCCCGGCTCGGGTTCGTGGTGTTTCGTAGCACATGAATCAGCCAAAACAGACCGCATCGAGATTGTCGGCGATAAAGGACAAATCAGTTTCTCAGTGTTTACTTATGAGCCGATAGCTCTGCATACGGAAGAAGGACGAAAAGAGTTCGTCATCCCCAATCCGGACCATGTGCAGCTGCCGCTGATCCAGAACGTGGTGGAGCACCTGCAAAAGAAAAGCATCTGCACCTGCGACAGCATCAGCGCCACTCCGGTAAACTGGGTTATGGATAAAATATTGAACAAATTCTAAATGAAAAGACTACTGCTCGGGTTATCCGCACTTCTGGTCTGTGTCTCCTCTACTATGGCACAAGTATCTCTGCCAGAGGATTCAGTCCGGCTGTCTGACGGCAGTCGGAACAGCGGTATGCCGGTATATCAGGACACACTCCGCCGTCCCAAAGAAAATTTCATCAAGCGCTTTATCCGGGCATTCAACGAAACCGATACCACATACATCCAGCCTAACAAATACAACTGGGCGGTGATGCTCCAGAACACCAATGCCTTTGAAAGTTACACCATAAAAGATACACGGGCTTCGCAAAGCATCACCTTCTCCCCAAAACCAGGCATCAAGATTGGTCCTTATCTGGGCTGGCGCTGGCTTTTCTTTGGATATACCTTTGATGTGAATTCGTTGGGCAAAGGACGCAAATCCACCAAAACGGAATTTGAGTTGAGTCTTTATTCGTCCATGCTGATGTGCGACCTGATTTACCGCCGCACGGGCGATGACTTCAAACTGCGTCGGCTGAGCGGCTTTGACCAGAATGTGGAACAGCTGGAGGGAGAACACTTTAACGGTGTGCGAAGCTACACGGCAGGCATCAATGCCTACTATATCTTCAACCACAAGCGCTTTTCCTATCCGGCAGCGTATGCCCAGAGTACCGTACAGAAGAAAAGCTGCGGCACATGGAAAGCCGGCTTCTCCTTTGATCTGCACGAACTGAATTTTGACTATAAGGAACTGCCCAACAACATTCCGATCAGCAATGACCTGAAATTCAAGCAGACCAAATACTGGAATCTGAGCTTCTCGGCCGGATATGGCTATAACTGGGTTTTCAAGAAGAACTGCCTGTTCAACATCTCGCTCACTCCGGCCATCGGTTATACGCATAATTATGGGCATACCACCTTGAATGCGGCTGCAGAAGCCAACGAAGAATTGCTGTTCAAACATTTCAACCGGAATAACTTTCACATCAACTGCACAGGACGTATGGGAGTGGTGTGGAACAATACAAAATACTTTGCCGGCATGTCGCTCATCGTGCATACGTTCAACTTCAAGCACACCAATCTGTTTACGAACAACACGTTCGGCACCCTGAACTTCTACGTGGGACTGAATTTCATCAAGCGCAAGGAGTATCGGGACGAGTAGTCTAAAGCCGTTTGCCCAGCACCACGCGCGGATGACCGCCATAGAGTGACACCTCGGCCAGTTCCTCATATCCCAAGGCTCGGATGTTGTTCCGGGAATAGATATTGTCAGGATGCACCGTGCACTGCAGATAGGCAATACCTTGCTTTCTCAGTTCGGGTTCTGCTCCCTGCATCAGCCGCTGCTGCAAACGATGCCCCCGGAAATCCGGACTTACAGCCACGATGTCCATATAGGCCACCGGAAGCATGGGATCGGGCAACCAGGCATCCAGATAGCGGTCGGTTACAGGCAACACAACAATCAGAACGGCAGCCAGACGCTCTCCGCAAAAAGCACCCCAAAGCAGCGTATGCTCATCACGGCATACGGTATCGAGATAACCGTCCTCGTCTACGGCAAACCAGGATTTCTCGGGCACCTGCTGCCAGACTCCCTGCACGAGACGGATAATCTGCGGCGCCTCTTCCCGGGAGCACCGGCGAATCTTTATTTCATCTTTTTCCATATTCATAAATCAGTAACTTAATCATTCTTTTATGACCGATACGCAGAAAAAAATCATCCTGCCGGAGGTAGAAGAACATCCTCTGGAACCTTTCCTCCCGGCTCACGCGCAACTGCTGATGCTGGGCAGTTTCCCGCCTCAGAAAAAACGCTGGTGCATGGAATTTTATTACCCGAACTGGATCAATGACATGTGGCGGATCATGGGACATATTTTCTACGGCAACCGAAATGAGTTTGTCAAAACCGAAGAAAAGACCTTTGACAAGGAAAAAATCATCCGCTTTCTGCTGCAGCGCGGCATCGCACTCTATGACACGGCCTGCGCCGTGCGCCGCCTGAAGGACAATGCATCGGACAAATTTCTGGAGGTAGTACAACCCACGGATCTGGACCTTCTGTTGCGACAGATACCGGAATGCCATACGATTGTGACTACCGGTGAAAAAGCCACCGAAACGATCTGCAACTATTTCGGGCAAACGCAGATGCCAGCTGTGGGGCAATACATCAGTTTCACGCACCGCGACCGGCCACTCCGCCTCTACCGGATGCCCTCAAGCTCAAGAGCCTATCCCATGAAACTGGAACAGAAAGCCATCTGTTATCGTGACATGATGATTCAAACGGGACTTCTCCGGGAAACTGAATAAGGTTTCCCCGGAAAAGTCCCGTTCCTTTATTCTCAAAACAGATTCTCCTTTTTGCGATAGCCCGAACTGGTGAGCACGGCTACCAGCTTGCCTTCTTCGTCGGTAATCCGCACCTCGATGAAAGGCACCCGGGCATGCGAAAAGACCTCTTCGGCCTCAGCGTACACCCATCCGCGGGCCACAGCACTCAGAAAAGTAATCTGTGCATTCAGCGACAGGGTGAGTTGCCGGCGGCTGTTCGCCACAGCGGCAAAGGCCAGATCGGCCAACGTAAACAGGGCACCACCCTGACATACACCTCCGGCATTCAGATGCTTTTCAATAACCTGCATGCGGGCTTTGGCATATCCCTCACGCACTTCCATCAATTCCACTCCTGCCTCGGCTGCAAATCGGTCGTGGAGGAGAATTTCTTTCAGTTTCTCCATAATCTGTTCTTGTTTTAATCATTTAGAAGCGGCAACGCACATCCACACCGATCTGCATCGGGCGTCCCTGCTGCTCAAATCCGCGACTCATCGTCTCGAAATAGATGGTCTGGTACTTGGTATTCAGGGCATTGTTGATCCACAGACCAATCTGTCCGTTACCTTTGTTCAGACTGATGCGTCCGTTCAAGGTTCCGTAAACTGACTGGCTCACGTTGTTCTGCTCGGTCCAGTAGATGCGTCCGGCACCACGATAATTGGCATTCACGGTAATATTGTCCAGCCAGTTGCAGTGCTTCAGGGCAAACACATACTGTGCTCCGGCTCCAAAGGTATGCATCGGCACGAAAGGAACATATTTTCCGTTGTAGCTCACCTCATTTCCGCTCTTGTCATTAGTCACATAGTCGGTAAAGGTAGCGTGCGTATATCCGTAGTTTCCATTCAGCGTAAAGGCATCGGTAATGCGTGCCACAACAGCAGCCTCAGCACCTACACTGCGGCTCTTACCGGCATTCACCGTAGTACGTCCCAGTCCGCTCTGCGCAAAACGGGAAATCTGCTGGTTACGGGTATCCATGTAATAGGCGGCTACATCAGCCTGCACCTTGCCGTTGAACAAGGTTGTATGCGCACCCACCTCATAGTTCCAGGAATATTCCGGTTTATACAAGGTAGCCTTCTGCACATCTGTTTCTACCGACTGCGACAAGCGGTTCAGCATGCCGGCCACCTGCTGCTTCACCTCATCCGATACCATCGGTGCCTTGTCCAGTGCCTTGATTGTCACATCGGCCACATCCTTCATGTTCATGCTCTGCATGTCGCCCTGCAAGATATCCGAAAACATCTGAATGTTATAACCTCCCGAACGGTATCCCTTGGAAACAGTGGCATAGATATTATTCTGGCTGTTGAAATCATATTTCAAGGCCACTTTCGGCAACCACTGCAAATAACCGTGGTTCAGCTCTCCCTGATAATAGATGCTCTTCTCAAAAGTCTGCGCCGGCACCATGGTAATCTCCTTGTTGGCCGGAGTCAGTTTTCCGGAGAGCGCATACGTATGAGTATATCCGCAACCGGTATTGTAGTCCAGATTCAGATGCTCGTAATCCAAACGCATACCCACGGTGAGCGAAAGTCCTTTGGCACCGAACAGGTCGTTAAAGGTGGACTGATGAAACACGGCTCCATTCCAGACCGGAGTGCTGAACTTGCCTTCTATCGGCAGAGTCTGTCCGTTGATGATATCACTGAACACAAAGTTCATGGTCATCGGTCCCATGCTGATTGGCGGCATATATTTGTTGGCCATACCATTTACCATACCGTTCAGCCATGCCAGTCCGTCCTCACGGAAAGTCACCGGTGCTTCGGTATCGAGCCACTGGTAAAATCCGCTCACTCCAGTAGTCCACTGCCAGCGATGACCGGGCTTGGACTTGAATACCAATTCCTCACTAACGGTCTTGGAGTTCTGCTTCTGAATCATGGTGTAGATGTCCTGCTCCGTGAAATCCTGGTCCAGATCCATCTGGTCTTTCAGATACTGAAATCCCGTCACACTGCTGAGGATAAAATTATCCGCCTGATGCTCCAGGTTCAATCCACCATTCAACAGGTTACGTTTGTATCCGCTTTCGTGGTTGTAGGCGATCTTGCCGATATAGTCCTTGCGGTCCTCTTCCCCACTCACCAGTCCGGTGTAGGCATAGGGATAACCGCCCTGATCGGTAAACTCATAATTCAGGGTGAAGTCCAGCTTCAGATTTTCTTTCGGCAAATAGATGGCACGGAAACGACCTCCGAACTCATCCCCCTTGTCGATTTTGCTGTTATTGCGCGCTACATTCTCAAAGAAACCGCCCTTATGCTCATAGAACAGATTGGTCGAAAAGGCAAACTGATCGGAAATGCGGTGATAGTGGCTCACAGAAGCCTTATAATTATTATAGGTAGCGGCACTCAAAGTGAGGTCTGTACCCTGATAAGTGAACGGCGACTTGGTATAGACACGGATCAGTCCACCCATCGTGTTGCGTCCGTAAAGTGTTCCCTGCGGTCCGCGCAACACATCCACCCGCTCAATATCCGAGTAGTTGAAATCGAACGCCGACTTGTCAATGAAAGGAATGTTGTCCACATACAATCCCACCGCCGGTGTGTTGATACGCGAACCAATACCACGCACATAAACCGAGGTGGTCAGTTTGGAGCCGTAATCCGGAATAAACAGATTAGGCACCAGTCCGGTAAGTGCTTTCACCGAGTTCACGCCGTTGTTCCGCATATCCTGCTGTGAAAGCGAGGTAGACGAAAGCGACTGTTGTCTTAATCGGTTGTTTTCTTTCGGGGTGGCGATAATCACCAGCTCTTCGATATCCATCAGTTTGGCCGTATCTGCCACAGCCGCTACCGGAGCTGTTGTTTCTGAAACTGGTATCGCCTCTGTATGGGAAGCAGCTGCCAAAGAACCGGCAGCAAGAGTTGCAGCAAAAGTGCAAAATGGTCTTAATGTCTTATGTCCTTTCTTCATTGATTTGTTTCGTTCTTGTTTTTCTGAGTGCAAAGTAACAGAAAAAACAAAAGCACAGCAATCCTAATTTATTAGGATATTATCGGGTTAATGCAGCAATAGTACGACGCACACGGGCTGCCGTAGTCACCTCACGAAGATATTCGTCCTGCCCTTTTCCACCCATTGACAAAGCCGGATTGCGTACTTGCATACGACTTTCCAAAGGCTCACGGGCCGAAAAATGAAACTCACAGGCTCCGGTTCGTCGCGCCAGTTCCTGAATATTCTGTTCATTCACACCACAACCGGGCATCACCACAATCCGCTCTTCAGCCTGCTGCACCAGTTCGCGCAACAAGCCCGCTCCCTGCAAAGCAGTAGGTTGTTGTCCGGAAGTCAACACACGGTCTACTCCCAGAGCTATCAGTTCTTCCAAAGCCTTCTGCGGATGGACCACATAATCAAAGGCACGGTGAAAAGTAACTGATAATCCTTCGGCTGCCGATATCAGTCGCTCCATAGCCTTACGCTCTATAGCGCCATCAGCTGTAAGACATCCAAACACCACTCCATCGGCTCCTGCCTCACGTGCCCTACGGATATCTTCTTCCATGATTTCCAGCTCTAAAGGAGAATACAGAAAATCTCCGCCGCGAGGACGGATAATGACATGCAGACGAAGGTCCGTATAACGGCGCGCCATCCGAATTTCCCCGTAAGAAGGCGTCGTTCCTCCTTCGGGCATTCCGGCACACAGCTCTACCCGTTGCGCTCCGCCTTCCTGCGCCGCAATACAACTCTCAACTGAATTGGCACACACTTCAAAGGTATATTCCATCATATTCTCGTTATTCTATAAAGGACGATACACGTCGTTTTTTACGCAATACTTTCTATAAATCCTTAATTCCGCAACACTATTATAAAATATTTTTTTTAAGTACC
>ERZ835980.8-NODE-8-length-226658-cov-11.428110_pt1 | contig 226658 bp, 178 predicted proteins | sample MGYA00519943_ERZ835980 | MGnify/ENA primary metagenome ERZ835980 (study PRJEB31850, sample SAMEA3708791) | human gut metagenome | biome: human gut; feature: human-associated habitat; material: faeces | place: China | collected 2014 ... | reverse complement strand
AGAGGACGTTTAGACGCAAGAAGGACGCTGAAGAGCTTAGTTGCGGATTTGAGGTCTATCTGATAATATTCGGCAGGCGAACCGCTTTGGCAGTGTTGGAACAGGTGATTCAAGCCGGGATATTCCTTAATGAGATTCTGTCCCGAAGGGTTCTCCTTCAGCAGATTCCGGATGGCAGTAAGGTTACTTTTGGCCAGCACCTGCATGTCTTTGCTGCCGTTGATGGCCATGACGGGAATTTTTACGGAAGCGATAGTCTGTGCGGGGTCGTATTCCAGAAACCACTTCATCCAGGGAGTATTCTGTTGCGGTCCCAGTGTGGTTTTCATGCTTTCTATAGTCAGGTCAGACGGTTTCCCGGCAATTCGGTTGATAGCATTGAGCTGTTCAGTCAATAAGGTATCTCCTTTTATGCCAGTGCCCGCCATGCTGACGATGAAATCCACGACATTTTCGGCTGCCAACCGGAAAGCAATTGTTCCCCCTTCGCTGTGTCCGATGACTCCTATCTTTTTAAACGGATATTTCTTTCTCAGATGTTCGATTCCGGCCTGGGCATCACGGGTAAAATCTTCCGTGGTGCAGGCTGTAGGAACTCCGGTGGAACGGCCTGTTCCCCGGTCATCGTACCGTAGCGAGGCGATTCCATTTCGGGCCAGATAATCCGCCAGAACGAAGAACGGTTTGTGATCAAATATTTCTTCATCACGGTTCTGAGAGCCGCTTCCTGAAATAAAAAGAACGACCGGATACTCTTTTTTCGGGTCGTAGTTCACGGGATAGGTGAGTGTTCCGCCCAGCCACACATCATCCTGGGCGTTATGAAAAGCGATTTCCTTGGTTTGATAACCGAGCGGTTCCTGAGGTGTTTGCGGACGGTTTACCTTATTGCTTGTACCCGGCGTGAGTTCCAAAGGCAGACTCTGTCCTGATTGTGACCAGATTCCTTGAATCCGTTCCTTTCCCTGGATCTTTCCTTTGAAAGCAGCATTCAAGGGCGGTGATTGCAGTTCAACGAGTGTATCGTTCAGTTGGGTGATATGTATCCGGAAGTCTTTGAGGCTTTGTTGGGGAACATCCATGGTGCAGATTCTTTCTCCGTTCACTTCTTTAAATTGAAAGATTAACTCGAGTTTCTGTCCTCCTACATCAAGAGTTCCATGCCAGGAGCCGTCCAGATGTTGGGCATATACGGAGCAGAGTGCCGAAAGGGCACAAAACAGGGAACATATTCTCTTCAGATTCATAGGCATGATTTGGATTTACGGGTGAATTCATGTTTGATATTACTGTTTACAATATTCGTAAAAAATCCTGGTTTCTCCAAGAGGAAAACCTTTTTTTCTTGAAAAAGCCATGCACCCAAGTTGCTGGAACTATGGATACATGGCTTTCCTTGTTTTGAATTTATAAACCTAACCACCTATTCTAAAGTATATCACATAAGGCAAGCAGTTGAGCTCCTGCCTGATGGTTGATATCCAGACGGACAACTTCTGAAAGGAATTTCCTTGCCAGTTCCTTGTTTCCCAATCCCAGATATCCGATGCCCATGACCAGATTACAGTGAATCAGATTGCGTACATTCAAGTCATCATCCCAAATCAGCAAGTCGGGCAGGGATACGGCAAAGTAATCTATTTTCATTTTGTCGAACAGATGCTTTTCTCCGTGTTTGATGAGTTTGTTGAAGCAGCTGCGTGCTTTTTCCTCTTTTCCCAGTTTGCGCCAGGCCAGTCCCTGGTAGAAAATTTTGTCCGGCTGTTGGTCGTTATAGAAAAAGGCTATGGCCGGTTCGGCAGAACCTTGGGTTGCTTTTTCAAAATACTCCCGGGCCAGCGTTGTTTCCTGAAGGCCCTCGTATGCACAAGCCATCCAATAGTGAATGTCGTTCTCTTCGGCCATCGAAAGCTTGCCTTCGCCCAGATTTTCCGGATATTTCTCTGTTTCTTTCAGCAGGCGCACGGCATCGGCATACCGCTTTTCCTTTAAAGCCTGTTTGGCCAATTCCACGCGGCAGAACACATATTGGCTTGTAATTTTTCCTTCACCGCCTTCCCACGGATGGAATTTGCGGGTGTTGATCAGATCGTATGCCGTCTGATAGTCACCAATCTGGTTGTAGAGTGTGATGCGTTCAATGCACAAATCATCCCGTTGTTCTACAACAGCAGCATGCGCGTTCAGGAAGTCCAGGCGCTGCCGGTGCGGATAACGGAGTTTTTTGTACAGCTGGTCCAGTTCCATCAGGATGCGGGCATCCGATTCATCCAGTTTATAGGCTTTTTCCAGCATGGTCCGTGCTTTTTCCGGATTATTCTGTTTGTTGTAGTAAGCCAGTGACAGATTACGCAGTACTGTCGGGTATGTGTCGTCGAGCGAAGCAGATTTTTCCCAGCAGGCAATGGCTTCGTCATATATGCGGGCTGCGTAATGGAAGTTTCCGAGATAATAGGGAGCCTTGGCCCCTTCCGGATTCAGTTTCATGGCATCCTGAAGCATCAGTACCTCTTCGAGCTTGTTCGGGAAGCAATAGTCCGGGCATACGGTTTCTGCCTTTTGGTAGAGCGAAACAGCCTCGTCTTGTTTTTCCATTCTGGAGGCGAAGTATCCCAGGGCATAATAGACCATTGGATAAGCAGCTTCTTTCTCTTCGGTCAGGAAGGAGAGCAGTTGCGTGGCCTCTTCATACATGCCTGCGGCAGCATAGTCAATGGCATACTCCAGATAACTGTGCACGGAGCCGTGCATCAGAGATTTCATTTCTGCCTTGACGGCCGATGCGGCCTCGGTATTTCCTTGCAGGCTGTTGATGAGATAAGCTTCGAAACGGCAACCCATATTGAACCGGTCCATACTCAGGGATTCCCGAATCAGTGCTTCGGCCTTGTCGTAGGCGCCGGTCTTGCGCAAGAAGGATGTTTTTAGTTGCCGTCCCTTATGATTCAGCCAGTTGCGGAACAAGGAACGGTCTATATGATCGAGTCCGCTGGCATAATCCTTGCGGATCATGTCAATCTGTGCCAGTCCCATATAGCCGGAATCCTGCCATGCCGCGTTCCAGGTTGCCTTGAAGAAAGCATCATACGCTCCATCAATATCCCCTTGCATTTTCTTGCTCCATCCCAGATTATAATACGGTTCTCCGTCGTACGGATTTGGGTTGCGTTCGGTTTGGGTTGCGATGGCACGGTCAAAATACTTCTGCGCTTCGGCAAAGCGTCCGCGGCGCATCAATAACAGACCCACGGCATTGTTGCAGCGGATGTCGCCTTCGTCGCGACTAAGTGCCTCCATATAGTAATCCATAGGGTGATAAGTGGCGTGGCGATATTGCTCCAGATGATGTCCGGTGAGGAACAGTTGCTCCATGCTGGCAATCTTTTTCGGATCGAGTGCGGCTTTAGCCGGTTCCGGAATCGGTCGGATTTCCGGTTTCTCAGCCTGGTAGCTTACCAGAACCTTTCCGTTTTCATCGAGTACCGTCAGTTTCAGTTCTTCCGTTTTCAGTGTGTCACAGGCCACGGTGTTCGTATAAGCATTGTCCGGAGCCACGGCGATATGGTCATCCAGATAAATCTTTCCGTTAATGGTATGAGTGAGCATGACGCGTACTTCGCGGTGTGCTGCGGTGGTATACAGAATCACCTTCATCCGATCCTTGCCGTCGGGAAGGAGATTGATCAGGGCGTCGCGCGTGGCATTCTTCACCATTCCCACTTTCTGATAAGGCATGAAATACTGCACCCATGATTTCTCTTCATAAGGTTGCAGCCATGCAAAATCGGGCTGGTTGTCGCAATACATACCGGTCATCAGTTCGATATACGGTCCGTCTTCGTCTGTCAGATTGCGGTCCCAGGCCTGTCCGAAGTCCCCGTGCCCCCAGGTCCACTGTTTTTTGCCGGCATTTACGTGATGATCGGCCACATGGAGCAGTCCGGCTTCAATATGTTCCTCATACCCGCCCACAAAGTCAAACTTGGAATTTATGGCCATATAAGACGTAGGAACAGGAATGTTTTTATATCTGGAAATGTCCACTCCGGCAGAATAGTCCACCTTATAATATTCTCCTGTCGCAATCGGGAAGCTGGATACGGCCCGTTTTCCATGATCGAACACGGCATTGACATCAGGCGGGAATACCGAATAATAATCCTTGTTCACCACCACAGCCGGATTGGCCCACCACAGGAAAGTCTGCGGGAACGGAGTACGGTTGTAAACCTTTGCTTTGATTTCGATGTATGCTTTTCCGGGATAGAGCGTGAATCCGGCCATACCTTTGGTGCGGAACATGCGTTCCACCTCGCTGCACCAGATGGTTTTGCTTCCGTCGGGGAATTCTTCTATGGTGCAGTCGGTAGGCAGATAAGTGCTCGGACGGTGATGTTGCGGCCAGTTAAACTCGATACCTCCGGAAATCCAGGGACCGGTGAGTCCCACCAGAGCCGGTTTGATGACCTGGTTATAGTAAACAAAGTGGCGCTTTTTTACTTTGTCGTAGGCCATCTGGATACGTCCGCCCAGTTCCGGGAGAATCATGACCTTGATATATTCATTCTCTATAAAGAAAGCTCTCCAGGGATGGTCGTGTTTTTCATCTTCTATTTTTTCAACTACGGGATAAGGATATACCGAACCGGTGCTGCCCTGATAAACCCGTTTTTCAAGAAAAACCGGATTCTTTTCCTCTTTTCCAATACCATAAGTAGGCAGCATGACGATTTCCTCCCAGGCTCTTACCTCGGAGGTATGTACCGTACTTTGAATCAGATATTCGGTTATTTTTTCCATGATTGGGTAAAATGTTAATGGGTTATTTTATAAGTTCCTTTTCTATATTTTCCAGTGATTTGCCTTTGGTTTCCGGAATTCTTCGGAGCACGAAGATGAATCCGAAGAAACAGATTGCCGCATAGAGCATGAAGGTGCCGCCTGTGCTCAGTCCGGAATTCAGGAACGGGAAGGTGTAGGTAAGCAGGAATGAGGCTATCCATAAGGCTGCGGTGCAGACCGCCATAGCCACGCCGCGCACTTTATTCGGGAATATTTCCGAGAGCAGGACCCAAGTGATTGGTCCGAGCGACATGGCATAGAATCCGATGGCCAGAACAACAAATACAATCATGATGAAGCCCTTGAACTCAAAGAAATAGCTCAGTCCGAGCAGGGTATAGATACCGGCCAGCCCCAGGGAGCCGATGAGCATCAGGGTTTTTCGTCCCAGACGTTCCACCGTATAGATGGCAACGAAGGTAAATATCAGGTTGGCAATTCCTGTCACCACGATATTCATCAGAACATCCGAGATGCCATATCCAGCGGCCTGGAATATTTCCTGTGCGTAGTTGAAGATCACGTTCGTGCCGCTCCATTGCTGGAACATGGCGATGACGATACCGATGACCAGCACGTTTCTCATTTTAGAGGAGAAGAGCAGAGACAAGGCCCCCTTTTCGGAGTGTGCGGAGGTATTCGCCTTTGCGTAGCTTTCCAGTTCGGATTTGGCATATTCCGTGCCTCCTATTGAGGTCAGAACCTTCTGTGCCTGTTCATTCTGTCCGGCGCCGACCAGCCAGCGAGGACTTTCGGGGATGAACATCGACAGCAGGAAAAAGATTCCCGAGGGGATACATACAGCCCAAAACATCCATCTCCAGCCGCTCTGTCCGTTCCATGAATTTAAAATATCGGTAGCCGTTGCTTCAGCGGCAACCGGTTCGGCTATGAGCATATTGACAATCTGTGCCCCCAAAATGCCGATGACTATGGTGAGCTGGTTCAGGGTGACTAGTTTGCCGCGGATGTGCGTCGGGGCAACCTCGGCGATATACATGGGTGAAAGGTCGGCCGCCAGTCCGATGGCAATGCCTCCGACCAGCCGGGCCAGAATAAATGTCGGAATGTTGTTTGAAGCTCCTGTTCCCCAGGATGAGACGAAAAAAACGAATGCCGAGAAGATCAGCAGCTTCTTGCGTCCGTATTTGTCGGCCAGAAATCCGGCCATTGTCGCTCCCAGAAGGCATCCCAGCAGGGCGATGCTCATGGCCAGCGCCTGCATGCCTTCATTGCCGGAGATATCGAAAAAGGCTTCATAAAATGGTTTTGCGCCACCGATAACCACCCAATCATATCCAAAAAGCAGTCCTCCCATGGCGGATACTAGGCAGATAAAATAGATAAATATCTGATTGAACTTTTCCATGATAAAAATATTTAGGTTAATTCTTTGTTTCCGTTTCTCTTAATTTAAGGTCTTATGCTCATCCGGTTTTGCCAGATTGATACCGTTTTATACGGTACGTCGGTTCGTTCCTGAAAGCAAAATAACAAAAATGCCCTGTCGCGTAAAATGTAATAAACAACTATAATGATGTAGAATTATATGATGCTATTGATTTTTGTTACTTTCTGTAAGCCTTCCTGTTTTCTGCTTTTGACATTCTGTCATTTTGCTTTTGATACTTCTGAAGAATCCGGTTTTTCTGACCTAAAGGACGGTTGGCTGGAAAATCGCCAGTCTCAGGAATGGCTTTTGGAAATAAAATGTTGATTGGTAGAATTTTATATGGAAAATAAGTGCTTTCCCGAGCTTTCATTTAGCCGAAAACAAGGCAAGAAAATAGGGATTTTCACCGTTTCTTGAAAACACTTTGATGTTTTGGGAGAGTTACCGTGATGCTTTTCGGCAACCACTGTGGTGTTTTCTGATGCTCACTGCATCTTCATGCTTTGAAGTTTGCGTCCTTCTTTTGCATAAATGCTGCATATATACAGTTTTTATGCTTGTTTTGTATGCATATATATGCAAGAATCTCTCTAGAATGATATGATGGTTTAAAAGGTCTGTTTCATGAAAATGATTATCATCAAGCAAATGGAAACTGAAAGCGTTGTATGGTTTCCATTTTGTTATGTCAGTTTTGTACTTCAAATCAGTCTCTTTTCAGATTAAAATAAGGCTCATATTCTCTTTTTAGGTATACTTTAGTATACTTTTCCTCAAAAACTGCCCTCAATTTTTTTGGGTGTCCTATGAATTGTTTACATTTAGGGGCATCATTTGTATGAAAGCGAGCAACTTATGTTGTTCGCCATGTTTCATCTTTAAAAGATACAGCCATGAAGAAAACAAGTCTGATGCTGCTTTTGCTTGCCGGTAGTTTCTGTCTGCCAGCTGCAGCTGAAAATAAGCAAGATGCCTGCAAGATACAGGATTTAAAGAGAGTTTCTTCGCAATTGAATCTCAATCCACAGTCAAAAGAAAAACAAATGGCTTTTCTGGAGGCTTTTCCGAATTCGTGGGAAGAGTTTATAGCCGTTTACCATCATTATGATCCTTTGACCGGCTCGTATGACCGGCTGTATCAACAGGCGCCGAAGCATATTGAATCTTTGAAGTCTTTGGATCAGGTGGACGATGCGCGGCTGATACCACATTTGGTGGATCTGACTTACGGCAGTAGTTGGGCTGCTGATGCTCCCAATTATCTTCAGGAGGTATTGCATGAACTGATGGCCGGGAAAAAAGACGCTTTCTTTGCGGAACTGTCTAAAAGAAGCAAGGCGGCACAGTTTGATTTCTGGGCTTTTTATTGGTCAAGTCCGGCAAAGAACGGAACGGATTCTCCTTATGAAAAAGAACGGAAAGCACTTGAGTCTGCCATGAAAGACAAGTATCCGCAGATCGTGCGTGCCCTGTCACTGGCCTATGAATATTATTATGGGGAGGCCATGCCTCTTTAAAGGATATATGTTTTTTGAAGCAACTCCGAAAGCCTTTTGAAGTACCTTCGGGGTTGCTTTTACTTTTTATTTTATGCAACATGATGAAAAAGACAGTTCTTTTATTTGGGTTACTGAATTTTATACCGGCTTTGAGTAGTATCACTTTGGGAAATCCAAAACTTTCCAAAGACACTTTGTTCTTTCAGAACGATACGATTTCCCAGACTCTGATTTGGGAGAAAGTAAATGATCTGAAAATATCATTCTGGTTGTCTTCAAAAGACGCGCACCAGCAGAAAGCGTGTATCTTTCAAGGAGAAGCGGAGCGGCCGGATGGTTGGGACTTAGGTGATGAAACTGATATGGATGCGGATGGAAGCATTTATCCGGCTGCAGAATATTGGTATCACGGAAAAGATGTGGAGTTTTCCGTAAGAATCAGCCATGATCTTCAGAAAGCACGGATCTATTCCTTGAAAAACCCCTCCTTGCCGTTTATCTATACCTTGCGCAAGAAGTCTGCGCCGGCTTGTCCTCCTGCTTCGGCCTTAACGCTCTACGAATCTGTCCGGAACGTAGCCTATCAGCATTACAAATCGGGCTTTGAACCGTGGAAAGGCAAGGAGTTTTCCTTAGATCTGTTTGGCAAGGGCGGAATCAATGAGAAGAATGTAGCAAGTGGCTTCGATACGCTGTTTTTGCCCAAGATGATTGATGAGGATTATGAAGGTGCCACTATCGTGCACCTGAAAGGTTCAGTCATTCCTTACAAGAATCTGGATGTGGCCTTTTTCCGTATAGATTGCGAACTGAACCACAAGGGCTGGAATTTTACGGACTACGTGATGGCCACTTATACTCCAACCGGTTTCCCGCTGGATTATCGGGTATTGGGACGCAAAGGCGTCGTCCCTTATATGGGTGGTGTATCTGATTTCCGCATGAAAGGCAATCTGGACAGTATGGTCTTTGTGTCCGATCAGGCTTCTTGTCTGAATGAACAGCAGTTGGCTGACTTTGGAAATCAGGATTTTGAAGTGCGCCGCATGCGTTATGAGATCCGTGGCGACGGCCAGATTACCGGCGTACAGACTCAGAAAGCCTGGAAGGAAATAAAGGAACGCGATGCGGAGGACGTGTCTGTTTCCTTTGCCGATTATCTGTCTCTGTTCCGTCCTTTCGGTGATCGGGACGATGTGAAGAATCTGTTTTCTTTAGAGAGCCGGAAGAAAGCATCTGCGGCAGGAGGAGGAACTTCTTCGGCCTCGGAGGAGCCGTTGAGTGTGGGTTACGTCCGTCGCTTCATTCCCAACGGAATAGACCCGACCTGTGAGAAAAGGACCATTGGGTGGTATCCATTATATACCTTCCGTGCCGGTAAATATGTGGTTTGTTCCCTATACAAGTTCGGTGACGTACCGAAATCCTATAATTATCCGAATCGGGAAGGTCTACTGGTGGTCTATACTCCCGAAGGTAAGATTGTAGATGCCTGTCCTTTGGCACGTGAAGGAGATTTATGGTCGTATTATATTCTCCAAGGTGCCGTCCGTCCTTTCTGTCTGCAAGTACGTCAGGATTTTCGTACCGTTCTAGAAAGTTCATATAATAGCGTGTGGAGTGAATATACCTTGGATCAGGATGGACACATTCAGGTTCGTCTGATTCGGGCAGATTAGCGGATGCGCTTTATGAGAATATGATTTGATCCGTATCATTATAATGACCATTTTATTGGTTTAAGCTCTGTTTTTTTGGAAAGAACAGAGCTTTTTTGTGTAAAAATTACGATATTTGCTTGAAAAGCCGCACGAGCATAATATAGACATAGAATGAAAGAAAATTATACGATACCTTTGCTGCCTCTGAACTTTGATTTGGAATCAAAGATTGTTTTAAAGCAGTTGAACAAATCACATAGAAGGCTCGCGGAATTGAAAGGAATAGCCCGAACAATTCCTAACGAACGAATCCTTATCAGTACATTGACACTACAGGAAGCAAAAGACAGTTCTGAGGTAGAGAACATAGTGACTACACAAGATGATCTTTACAAAGCCGGGCTTAATCTTCAACAGAATATAATTAATGCGTCTGCAAAGGAAGTGCTTGCCTATCGTGAAGCGATAGAAAAGGGATTTTCTCTGGTTCGGGAGAACAAACTGCTGACCAATAATGTCATCAAGCAAATTCAGTTGGAATTGGAACAAAACAGTGCCGGTTTTCGGACGGTGCCAGGTACGAAACTAAAAAGGAATGACGGTGAAGTGGTATACACTCCTCCTCAGGATGGTAATCAGATTCTGAGTTATATGCAGAATCTGGAGAGGTTCATCAATGATGAGGACATGAGTGACTTAGACCCCTTGATAAAAATGGCTATTATCCATCATCAGTTTGAGAGTATTCATCCTTTTTATGATGGGAATGGACGGACCGGAAGAATCATTAATGTGTTGTATCTGGTGATATCCGGTTTATTGGATTTGCCGATATTGTATTTAAGCAGATACATAACCCATCATAAGGCTGAATATTATTATCTGATTCAGGCTATTCGTGAAAAAGGAGAGGACAATGCAGTGGAGTGGGAGAACTGGATTCTGTTTATTTTAAAAGGAGTTGAGGAAACCGCCATAGAAACAATAAGGCTTGTAAAAGGAATATCAGATTTGATGAATCAATATAAAGCGATATTAAGGCCTTTGTTCGAAAAACAATATAAGCATGAATTGCTGAATAATCTTTTTTTTCATCCCTATACGAAGATAGAATATATGGAAAGGGATATGATGGTTGAGCGACGGACGGCTTCCAAGTATTTGGATAAAATCGTCAAAGCCGGATTATTGCATAAAGAGAAAATCGGTAATTCCAATTATTATATCAATATCGGACTGGTCCATCTGTTTATGAATCATTCCGAACCGGCAAGTGAAACACCGACCATTGAATCCATAAGGGAATAGAATGTACATAAAATCATATTTTCATGCACATAGCCTAAGAGGTGTGTACATGAAAATGCTCTTTTGTGCACATACTTTGGTCTGTTTGCATATTGGAAATATAAAGTAAGGTGAATAATAACATAATGATCAATTCAAATTTATAGAAATCAATGATACGTACTTTTCATGCTAAGATAGATCCGGTCCTGTTGGTCGGATGCCTGTTGCCCAGCACCGTGCTGGCCGTTGTCTTCTTTTGGATCAAGCAGCCCATTCCGGCATTGATTTTCCTGGTGCTGATGGTGTTGATTGTAGAACGCCTGATTCACACCTCGTATGTGCTGACCGATGACGGTGTGCTTTGGATTGACAAGGGTCGTTTTGTCCGCAAAAAGGCCGTGCGTCTGGAAGAGATAGATCGGGTAGAGCTGTTTCAGTTGCGCTCCTTCTTTCTGATACGTCGCCGCGATGCCGTGATGCTGACGTTGAAGGACGGTTCCCAACTGGTGGTCAATCCTTTTCCGGCCGGAGAGTTCTGTCATGTCTTACTGAAAAGGATGGGAAAATGAAACAGCACGTAAACCGATATCTGTTCCGTCTGTTCGGAATACTGTGGTTGCTTGCCGTCTGTCCGCTTTCTGCGGTAGCGGCCGATGAAGAAACCGAAGAGCAGGAATGGCGCGAGGAACTGTGTCAGGAACTGGACCGCCTTTGTGCTTCTCCCTTGTTCGAGACCACCCAGTTGGGTTTGTGCGTTTACGACCTTACGGCCGACACGATGCTGTATACCGTAAATGCCCGCCAGCGCATGCGTCCGGCTTCGACCATGAAACTGCTGACTTCCATTACTGCCCTGTCGGTGCTGGGAGGTTCGCATACGTTTCAGACCACGTTGTATCACACCGGAGCCGTAAATAACCGGGTGCTGCAAGGCGACCTTTATGTAGTGGGAGGCTTCGACCCCCGTTTCGGTAAGGATGACTTATATGCTTTTGCCGAGGAAGTCAAGCTGCTGGGTGTGGATTCCATAGCCGGAACCCTTTATGCCGATGTCAGTTTCAAGGATACGCTCCGTTGGGGCGAAGGCTGGTGCTGGGATGATGAGGCCGAGCGCCTGACTCCGCTGCTTTATCAGGGTAAAGACTGCTTTATGGAACAGTTTGTGCGTGCCCTCGGCGAGCAGGGGATTGCGTCGGCTGGTGTGACCGGGCAGGCCGTATGTCCGGCTGATGCCTTTTATATCACCAAGCGGGCGCATGCCATAGATCAGATTCTGATGCCCATGATGAAGGAAAGCGATAATCTTTATGCCGAGTCCATGTTCTACCAGCTGGCGGCCCGAAGCGGTGTGCCCTATGCTTCTGCCCGTCAGGCAGTAAACTATATCCGTACCTTGATCCGTGAATTGGGGTATGATGCCGACCAGTATCGCATTGCCGACGGTAGCGGCCTTTCCCTGTATACTTATCTCACTCCGGAGCTTGAGGTGGCTTTCCTGCGCTATGCCTATCAGCATAATCCTATTTTTACGCATCTGTATACCTCGCTCCCCATAGCCGGTCGCGACGGTACGTTGAAATCGCGCATGAAGCGAGGAAAAGCCTATAAGAACGTACGTGCCAAGACGGGTTCTGTAAGTGCCGTGGCTTCTTTGGCCGGATATGCACAGGCTTCGAACGATCACATGCTGGCTTTTTGTATCATCAACCAGGGGTTGGTCAAGCTCAAGTCCGGCCGCGACTTTCAGGATGCTGTATGCGAGGCGCTTTGCCGATGAAAACCATTCGGATGTTCTTTTGAAGAAAGAAAAAAGTAGCCGGAGCAGTCTGTTTTTCATTTTCTATTTCTTATATTTGTGAAATATAGGATACGGTTCGCCAAAGTCAAATTCTGAAAACATGGTTTGGGCTTGACTTTGCGCTTGCCTTTTACTATATTTGTAAACGACAACTTTTAAAAAGAATAGGCTATGAAGTACAAATTATTGGTTCTCGATGTGGATGGAACCTTGCTGAACAAGGCAGGCGAAATCACGAAACGCACCCTGACCACTCTGCGCAAAGTACAGCAGATGGGAGTACGCATCATGTTGGCATCGGGCAGACCGACGTATGGTTTGTTACCGTTGGCCAAAATGTTGGAACTGGGCACTTACGAAGGCTATATCCTCTCTTATAACGGCGGGCAGATTATCAGTGCCCAGAACGGAGAGGTGCTGTTTGAGCGCCGCATTAACCCCGAAATGTTGCCTTATCTGGAAAAGAAGGCCAAGAAGAACGGGTTCTCTATTTTTACTTATAACGAAAACCGCATCATAACGAATAATGCCAGTGACCCTCATATTGTGGATGAAGCTTTTATCAATGATATGGAGATTCAGCAGGACGAGGAATTTTCGCTTGCCGTGGACTATCCGCCTTGCAAGGTGGTATTGGTGAGCGATGACGAGGAGTCGCTCGTAAGCCTGGAACACCATTGGAAGCGTCGTCTGAACGGTGTGCTCGATGTGTTCCGCACTGAGGATTTCTTCCTGGAAGTGGTCGGTTGTGGTATCGACAAGGCGAGTGCCTTGGCTGCCTTTATGGATAAGGTGGGCATCCGTACTGAAGAAGTGATTGCCATCGGTAATGGAGTGGCCGACGTGACGATGTTGCAGATGGCCGGATTGGGTATCGCAATGGGAAATGCTCCCGACTCCGTGAAACGATGTGTGGATTATGCCACCTTATCCAACGAAGAGGACGGTGTGGCTGTGGCTGTAGAAAAAGCCATTTTGTCCGAAGTGCGCCTGTCGGAAATTCCGCTCGATGCAATCAACGAACAGGCTAAGTCGACGCTGATGGGTAATCTGGGTATTCAGTATACCTTTGCATCACCCGAGCGGGTGGAGGCCACGATGCCGGTAGATCACCGTAACCGTCAGCCGTTTGGCATTCTGCATGGTGGAGCGACGCTGGCTCTGGCTGAGACCGTAGCCGGACTGGGCTCCATGATTGCCGCCAAACCCGATGAATTTGTCGTGGGAATGCAGGTCAGCGGAAATCATGTATCATCCGCTCATGAGGGAGATACCGTGCGGGCCGTGGCCACGAGTGTGCATTTGGGCCGTTCGTCTCACGTTTGGAATGTGGATGTGTTTACTTCTACCGGCAAATTGGTTTCTTCCGTGCGGGTGGTCAACAGTGTGATGAAAAGAAAATGATTGAAGAAAACGAAAAAGAATGGAGTAATATAGAAAGGTGGCTGGCGCAGGGCGCTTCCTTTGCCCTGTACCGCATGCCTCAGGATGATGTCTGTCACGGACTGATGCAAAACGGGACTGTGGAGCAGCTGGAAGATATTTCCCTACTGAATGGAAAAGCCGGATTTGTGTTTGCCCCCTTTCGAATAGATTCCCAAAATCCTTTATTATTATTGAAACCTGAGGAGCGGATCTGCTTCTCTCTGAAAGCCGAACAAGACTTCGACCGGACGATTACTGAGGAAGTATCTCCGTTATCGGAGTCTTATTCGGCTTGCTTTGCATCGTTTCTGCAGGAACTCTGTGAAGGCGAATGCCGAAAACTGGTCCTTTCGCGTCGAGCCCGTATCGGGCGGGAGGAAGGATTTTCCGTGCTGCGCGCTTTCCGGGCGGCCTGTTGCCGTTTTGAGTTCTCTTATGTGTATTTGTTCTACACCCCCGAAACCGGTTTCTGGTTGGGCTGCACACCCGAGATTCTTCTCTCCGGCGGGCAGGGAACTTATCATACGGTGGCACTGGCCGGAACACAGAGTCTGCAACAGGGCGAGCTGCCGCAGCAGTGGGATGACAAGAACCGTGCGGAGCAGAATTATGTGACGGAATATATTCTGTCGCAATTGGCCCGAAAGGGAATCAGTGCCGAAAAGAACGGTCCTTATCCGGTACGTGCCGGAGCATTGGCGCATCTGAAAACCGATGTGCACTTTGCGTTGGCAGCAGGTGAGGAACTGGGTGATTTGCTGAAACTGCTGCATCCCACACCGGCCGTGTGCGGAGTGCCCAAGGAAAAGGCCTTTCAGTTCATCCTGGAGCATGAAACGACTCCCCGTACCTATTACACCGGCTTTTTGGGCTGGCTGGATCCGCAGGGACAGACCGATCTGTATGTGAATTTGCGCTGTATGCAGATACTGCCGGATGCGTTTGTGCTTTATGCCGGAGGGGGAATCCTTTCTTCTTCGCAGGTGGAAGATGAATGGCAGGAAACAGAAAAGAAGATGGGAACGATGCGCTTTGTGGTGCATCATGGTTATGCAAAATAATTTATGTACTCAGAAAAAAAGAATATCCTACAGTTAGTGTCTCTGCTCGAACTGCATGGGGTGCGCACGGTAGTGCTTTGCCCCGGAAGCAGGAACACGCCGCTGATTCATACTTTTGTCACTCATAAAGCCTTTGAGTGCTTTTCGGTGACCGATGAGCGGAGCGCAGGTTTTGTGGCGCTTGGTCTGGCTCAGGAGCGGAACACTCCGGTGGTGGTTTGCTGCACCTCGGGCACCGCTTTGTTGAATATCCATCCTGCCGTGTGCGAGGCCTTTTATCAGCATCTCCCGCTGATTGTGGTTTCGGCCGATCGTCCGCAGGCTTGGATCGGACAGATGGACGGACAGACGCTGCCGCAACCGGGCGTGTTCGGTCCGTTGGTAAAGAAAAGTGTGCATCTGCCCGAAATCCTTTCCGAAGAAGACGAATGGTATTGCAACCGCATGGTGAACGAAGCCATATTGGAATGCACGCATCGCGAGTGCGGACCGGTACAGATTAATATCGCTCTGTCTGAGCCTTTGTTTCAATATGGGGCAACTGCCATGCCTGAAGTGCGCTGCATCCGTCGGGTGGAAGCAGAACGGGTTTCCGATTTGACCACTACATTTCGTACAGCTGAGCGCCGCATGCTGATTTGTGGGCAGCTCACTCCGGCTCAGGCTGCCTGTCTGCAACCTTTGTTGCAGCAGTTTGACGGTGTGGTGCTCTCGGAACATCTGAGCAACTTGCATCTGAAGGACGAGAAAAGCAGTCTGCGCTATTTTGACGCAGCCCTCTCTACTTTGGGGGAGGCACAACAGAAGGAGTTTGCACCCGATCTGCTGATTACGATGGGCGGACACATTGTGTCCAAACGATTGAAGAAGATGTTGCGTAAATATCCGCCTCGTGAGCACTGGCATATTACGCCTCAGGGCGAAGTGGTGGACCTGTTCTGTGCGCTGACCCATGTGGTGGAAATGAAGCCCGAAGACTTTCTTTGTACTGTTTCTACAGCTGCAAGTGATGAAACTTCCGGTTTCCTGAAGCAATGGGCCGACCTATGTCGGGTGCCGCAACCGGCTCCGGAAACTTTTTCCAGTCTGATGGCCGTGGGCCACTTATTGGGAGCTTTGCCCAAATCCTCCTGTCTGCATCTGGCCAACAGTTCGGCCGTGCGTCTGGCGGCTCTGTATCCGATAGCATCCGGCATCCGGGTGTTCTGCAACCGGGGTACCAGCGGAATAGAAGGATCTCTGTCTACGGCCATCGGTTACGCTTCGGTTTCCAAGGAACTGAACTTCGTACTGATTGGGGATTTGAGTTTCTTCTATGATATGAATGCCCTCTGGAACGGAGCCATCCGCTCGAATCTGCGCATTCTGTTGCTCAACAATCAGGGAGGCGGTATATTCCATACTTTGCCCGGAATGGATCTGGAGAGTCCGTCGTGCCGGTATGTCGAAGCTGTGCACGGAGCTACGGCCCGTGGTTGGGTCAAGGACTGCGGACTGGTTTATTTCAAGGCCGAAACCCGGGAGCAGCTGGCAGAAGGCATCCGTCTGCTTACGGACCCGCATCTGGATGCTCCGGTGCTTGTAGAGGTCTTTACGGATATTGAGCACGATACAGAGGCGTTTAAAGCCTTTTTTGATTCACTGAAAAATTAAAAACAAAATAGATTATGGCAAATAGAGAATGGAAAGTCTTGAAGACTTATGAAGACATTATTTTTGATTTCTATAACGGAATAGCCCGTATCACCATCAACCGTCCGCAGGTGCGTAACGCTTTCACACCGCTCACTACGGCCGAAATCAGTGATGCTTTGCTGGAGTGCCGTGAGCGTCAGGACGTGCGTGTAGTGGTTCTTACGGGAGCCGGTGACAAAGCCTTCTGCTCGGGAGGAGATATGCATGTAAAAGGTCGCGGCGGATATGTAGGTCGTGACGGTGTTCCTCGCCTGAATGTGCTCGATGTTCAGAAGCAGATCCGTTCGCTGCCGAAGCCGGTCATTGCTGCTGTAAACGGTTTTGCGATTGGTGGTGGTCACGTGCTTCATGTGGTGTGCGACCTGACGATTGCTTCCGACAATGCCATCTTCGGACAGACCGGTCCGCGTGTGGGCAGCTTTGATGCCGGATTCGGTTCTTCTTATCTGGCCCGTGTGGTAGGACAGAAGAAGGCGCGCGAAATCTGGTTCCTTTGTCGCAAATACAATGCTCAGGAGGCATTGGAGATGGGACTGGTCAATAAGGTCGTGCCGTTCGATCAGCTGGAAGACGAATATGTGGCTTGGAGCGAAGAGATGATGACGTTGAGTCCGCTGGCTTTGCGTATGATCAAGGCCGGATTGAATGCCGAACTCGATGGACAAGCCGGTATTCAGGAATTGGCCGGTGATGCCACCATGCTGTACTATATGACCGATGAGGCTCAGGAGGGTGGACGCGCCTTTTTGGAGAAGCGCAAGCCTAACTGGGACGATTGTCCGCAGATGCCGTAAGAGTATATACGATAATTTCGTAATAAACATATCAAAAATATGGAAAAACTTACCGTACAAGAAGAAGATGCTATGGTGCTGATCTGGCAGCACGCTCCTTGCGTGGTGCGCGATGTGCTGGCTTTTTATCCCGAACCGCGGCCTCCATACACCACTTTGGCCTCTGTTTTCAAGAATCTGGAGCGTAAAGGATATATCGAAGCCCGCAAGGTGGGTATCGTTTACGAATATACTCCTTTGTTGAGTATGCGCGAATATAAAAGTGCGTTTCTCGAAGACTGGGTACAGACTTATTGTGAGGGTTCTTACAAGCAACTGCTTGCTTTTCTGGTAAACGACCAGCGCCTGTCGCGCAAAGAACTGAAGGAGACCTATAAAATGATGGAGAAAGATGGTAAGAAATCGTAATGTTGCATCTGTACTCTCTGTGAAATACGCTTTTAAGGTTTGCCTGCTTTTCTTGTTGCTTTTCGGTGGTGGTTTTTCCGGATTATGTGCTCAGACCTCGGTAAAGGCAGAGCTTCAGTTGGAAAAGATGGATCAGGCTCCAGAGTATAAAGGAGGAGAGCAACAGTTTGTAGAGTTTCTGCAAAAGGAGATTCATTATCCCGCAGATGCCCGTGCGTATGGAGTGGAAACTCAGGTTACGGTTCATTTCATCATTGATGAGTCTGGAAAAGTTCAGAATCCCGAAGCCAAGGTAGACCGTTTGAAACTGCATAAGCAACATACCGAGGTGGACGGTTATACCGGAGCTACTCAAAAGCAAGAATCTGAACGCTGGTGGGCTCAAATCCGTAAAGAAATCGGTAGTCAGATGGAGCACGAAGTGTTGCGTACTCTGTATAAAACCCGGAAATGGAAGCCCGGCAAGAAAGATGGAAAGAAAGTTGCGGTAAAGGCTGTCTTGAAGGTTTCTTTTCTCTATGCGGAAAACGGTAAAGAATAGACTTACTTATTTAGAAATTAGGAACTCAAAATATGAGTTCCTAATTTTATTTTTATCCCTTTGAAACAAGATTTTTCTTTGACAAAACAACCTTGTTTTCTATAAAAAGCCTTCGTTTAATCTATACCTTTGCAAAGCAAAGAATAAGAATTGAACAATTGTTTGTGAAGTAAGAATCTTTAATAAAAACCCAAAATGATGAAAGTAAGTTTAGTTTCAAAGTGGACCATGGTCCTATGTTGTTTATTGATGCTTAGTGCTTGTTCCTTGTTTGAAAAAGAGGAAGAGACAACAGGAGGATCAATTTACGGAATGATAACGGATGCCGTTGATAACAAACCTATTGTAGGAGCACAAGTACAGATTACACCGACGGGTAGAACCGTTACGACAGGTTCTGACGGTAGTTACACAATAACTGATCTTCCTGTTGGTTCCTATAAGATGCAGGTTTCTGCTGTGGGATATGTCAGAGACTCAAGAAATATTGAAGTTATAGCTGGTCAGCAGGCTTCTGGTGATATGACTTTGCAGAGAACATCGGTAAATACAAAAATAGGAATAGATAAAAGTGAATTGAATTTTACTTCTGATAATCAGGAACAGATTCTGAATATTAGTAATCTGGGTAATATCGGAGCATTAAATTGGAAATTTAATAGTATTCCGGAATGGCTTGTTATTTCTGAAACCTCAGGATCTATTGCAATAGGAAAAACTAAAGCTGTAGTAGTGGCTGTTGATTATACAAAGATTACTCAGAGCATCTCTACGTATCTGATTCTGAGCAGTGATGATGAGTCTGTATCTATTAAGATAAATGTGAGCAAATCTGGTTCTTCTGAAGGTGGAAATGATGGTGGCTCTGATACAGATGGAGATGGCAATGATTCTGGTGATGGTTCTGGCAACGACGGAAATGATCCTATTTATGGAAGTGAAGAAACGGGCTTCTGTGGACCTATTTCATTTGATTCCAATTATAAGGTAGACTTTGTAAGTTGTAAAAGAAACTTGAACGAGGTTTTAATTCAATTGAAAGTGACCAGTATCGGGGCAGATCGTAGTTTTAGATATTATCCTTCAATTCCTATTGCTTATGATGATATGGGATTTGATTATCGTCCAAAAGTAAAAGTGGGTAGTGATAATAGTTATTATGAAGGCTATTATACTTCTTTTAGCTTTCCGAAGGATATTCCTTTGAACATGTATATTAAGGTTGAGGATCTTAATGAAGAAAGTACAAAATTCCCACGTATGATTCTGAAGTTTAACGATGAAGTTGTAATGACTCTGGAGAATCTTATTTGGGCTAAATAAAATAAATCTATAAGATTAATAGATAAAAGTATTTGTTTTAAGCCACACTCTTAAAAGTCTAAAAGTCTTTGAGAGTGTGGCTTCTTGTTTTTAAAAAGATTATCTTTTTCCAGTTTCTTTGATACTTTCTTCAAATCCTTCGATGGTATCCAGGAAGGAAATACTCATTTGAGCAGCTTTTTGATTATCAATCATCAGATTGCGCGGATGCTCCGGAAAGCGCTCCTCATCGGCCAGAATCCAAGAAGAAGGTTCCGGCAGTTGCATCAGTTCGGCAAAGCGGATAAAAGTTTCATAACTGTTCCGGTTGTTCATGCTGCCAAAGTTATAGGCTCCTCCGGGTATATCGAGGCAAGCTTCCATGTTGCGTACTACCTCCCACACATTGGTTATGCCCCGGTATTCACGTACCGCTGCCTTTAGTTTTTCTCCTTTTTGGAAAGCTTGAAGCAGGTTTACTGGCAGGTTCCGGTTCAGTTTCCACGGACTGTCCGGCAAGTCATACATCCACGTGAGCCGCAGTCCCACCGCTTCCGGAAGGATTTCTGTAATGCGCTTCTCGGCTTCCAGTTTGTCACGTCCGTAAACGCTCTGCGGGTTCACTTCATCGGTTTCTTTCCAAGGTTGCAGTCCCACATTGCCGTTATACACCTGATCCGAACTCATATAAACCAGTTGTGCCTGCTGTTCCCGACAAGCCAGAGCGATATGCACGCTGCCTAACGTATTTACCTGATAGGATTCTTCGGGATGGTTTTGAGAATAGCCCGTATCAGAGATGGCGGCTGTGTGGAATACGATGTCCGGATGTACCTCCCGGAACAGATTCCGTACGGCATCTTCCCGACAGATGTCCAGATCCTGATGTCCCACGGCGATGACGTCATATTTTTCTTTATAGTAGGCACACAGGCGTTGTCCGAGAAAGCCGTTGCAGCCCGTAATAAGCAGTTTTTTCATATTCGTTTATTCTTTTGAGGGTGAAGGATTCTGATTCATTTGTTTCTTCTGATAGGCTTCAATCTCCTTTCGGCTCCGGCTTACGGTAACCAGATATACTCCGCCAAAGATCAGACAGATGGCCAAAGCCTTTGTCAGGTTAAAGGAGTCCATGCCCCAGCTTATAGCCACGATGCAGGCCACAATGGGCTGGATATAGTTATACATGCCGGCTACGGTAGGACGCAGGTTCTTCTGTCCGATTACCGTGAGCAGATAACTGCCGAAAGTGGCACCGATCACGATAAAGGCCAGCCCCAGAACCTCCATCAGTCCCAATCCCGTCCATTGCGTCTGTATCAGATCTCCGGCCGAGAACGGCAGTGTGCAGATAAAGGCGTAGGTAAACATCCACTTCATGATGGTGACAAGGGAATATTTGCTCACAAAATCTTTGTAGAGAACAATGTAGAGCGCGTAGCAGAACTGTGCGGTGAGCACTAACAGATCGCCCCAGATGGCCGTATCCTTGTTTGGGCCTGCTGTGCCCGACTGACTGCTTCCCAATATCAGGAGCAAGGCGCCCGAAGCACCTGCCGCGATACCGAGCACTTTTTTTCCGGTAATCGGTTCCTTCAGAATGAAAGCCGCCAGAATCATGGCCCACAGCGGCATGCTGGTAGTAATGATCGAAGCGTCTGCCGGCGAGGTCAGGCTTACGCCGAAGATGAAGCACCCCTGATTCAGAATAATGGCCAGCAGGGCGGCAAAAAACAGATGCACCATGTCCTTATGATGCACATGCTCCGGCTTTTGGAAGAAGGAGGTAATCCAGAACAGAATCATGGCACCGCCGATGCGCAGATCGGTTACTACAAGGGGAGTGACGGCTCCCGTGAGCATAATGACTTTGGATATGGGCGACATCAGTCCCCACATGATATTGGCTCCCAGCATGGATGCGTGGCCTTTCCAATGTATTTCTTTCATTTTCTTTTTGTATTATGGAATTTGCTCTTTCGTTAAGCCTCGTTTTTTATCGGGCAGTATGTTTTCTCATAGATGCAATGCAGCAGATGCCGTCCGGTTTCTGTCCGGAAGATCTTCTCTCGTATGATTTCAAGATGCTCTTTGGGAATCCGGTCTTCGTCGATATTGACCAGAAAGTCGGCCTCAATCAGAATCTGGTGATCTGCTTCAGTGATGTTCTTGAAGGTATGATGATGTCCTACCAGCCAGCAGATGCGTTCGATTTGTGCCGGAGTATATCCGCTAATCTGTTCCAGTAGTTTTCGGGCTTCGGCCGGCCCTTCCTGTTCCTGATGCTTCCCGTCGCTCGAGCCATATTTCTGTTCGGAGAGGTGAATGCCGATATCGTGTACAATGGCCGCTGATTCCAAAATAAAGAGATTTTCTTCGTCCATTTTTTCCAGAGTGCCGATAGTTGCTGCCAGATTGTGCACTTTCAGCAGATGTTGGATGCGTTGTACGTCACCGGCATCATATTCAATCATGGCACGGATCAGTTTTGCGTGTTGTCGTTTCATGTGTTCTTTGTTTGTTTCAGTCTTGTCAGACAAAATTACGGTTTTCAGGAATAAAACGGTGTGTAAATAGCAGAAAATACATTGCCGGGAGTCAAAAAGCCTAATTCTTGTTTTATCTGTTGTTTTTTTCAGACTCCTTGGCCGAAATCTTTGTAATTTTGCAGTATCATTTTTCAGATGAACAGAATTATGGAGAGTTTACATTTTGAGATTTGTCCGCATGTGTTGCATTTCAAGCGTCCGGCGGGCACCTCGCGCGGTGTCTATACCACGCGTAAAAGCTGGTTTCTGCATCTTACAGATCCGGCCAATCCGGAGAAGGAGGCTTGGGGAGAATGTGCTCCGCTGCCGAACTTGAGTTGCGATGATATTGAGGATTATGAGCGCGTTCTGGCTGCTTTCTGTCAGGATGTGGCGCAGAAGGGATATATTGACTATCCGCTTTGGCGGAATTACCCTTCCATGGTGTTTGGCATGGAAACAGCCTTGCAGCACTGGAAAACCGGTTCGTTGGCTTTCTGGGACACTCCTTTCTCACGTGGTGAACAGGGTATTCAGATTAACGGACTGATTTGGATGGGCGACTATGATTATATGTACGAACAGATTCTGAAGAAGATGGAGCTGGGCTTCCGTTGCATCAAGCTCAAGATCGGTGCCATAGACTTTGAGCAGGAATTGGATTTGCTGCGCTTTATCCGTTCGCGTTTTCCGGTAGGAACCATCGAATTGCGTGTAGATGCCAACGGAGCCTTCAAGCCCGAAGATGCTTTGGACAAACTGAATCGCCTGGCAGAGATTGGTCTGCATTCCATCGAGCAGCCGATACGTGCTGGACAGCGTGGTGAAATGGCGTGTCTGACTGCCGAAAGCCGTCTGCCCATCGCTTTTGACGAGGAACTGATTGGTATCAACGACCGTGTGGAGAAAGCCCGTCTGCTGGACGAAACCAAACCGGCTTATATTGTGCTCAAACCTTCCCTGCACGGAGGAATGGAAGGCTCTAAGGAATGGATTGAAGAGGCCGAGAAACGCAATATCGGATGGTGGATCACTTCTGCTTTGGAATCCAATGTGGGATTGAATGCCATCGGTCAGTGGTGTGCCACTCTGAATACCACTTTGCCTCAGGGACTGGGCACCGGCCAGCTTTTCGTAGACAACGTGGATATTCCGCTCGAAGTACGTCAGGATGCCCTTTGGTTTTCCGCTCCGGAGAAGGCTAAAAAGAAAATTGTACTGAAATGATGGACCGGAGCTTTCAGTGTGACATTCGCAAACAGGTGTTGCGTGTGTCCGACCGTTGCTTTGATACCACCTCGCTGTCGGAACTTCTGGAACTGAAGAATCAGGCTCCCGAAGGGATATATCGCGATTTATATACCTTCTTGTATGCCTGGTTTTCAGAGGGGGAAACCATGAAGGTGCAGACTTCCGGTTCTACGGGAGTGCCTAAAGTGATGGAGGTTTCCAAACGCGCTATGATGAACAGCGCTTGCCGCACTTGTCGTTTTCTGGGGCTTCAGGAGGGAGATTCCCTGTTGCTTTCCATGAATCTGAAGTATATCGGGGCGCAGATGATGGTCGTGCGTGCTTTGGTGGGCGGTTTGCGGGTGCTGCTTCAGGAGCCTTGTGCTCATCCTTTGGCGGCCGTTCGGGAGCGGATAGACTTCCTGTCTATGGTGCCGATGCAGTTGGCTTCATCCTTGCAGCGTGAGGCGGAAAGAAACGTATTGCAGGCGGCTAAGGTGGTTATTGTCGGTGGTGGGGCTGTAGACAGCCAGTTGGAGGAACAGCTTCAGGTATTGTCTTGCCAGGTTTACTCCACTTATGGCATGACTGAAACCCTTTCGCATATTGCCATGCGCCCGTTGAACGGTCCGAAGCGTTCTGACCGCTATTATCCCTTGGAGGGAGTTACTTTGTCCTTGTCCGCACGTGATACACTGGTTATTGAGGTGCCCGATGTGTGCGCCGAAAAACTGGAAACGAACGACTGTGTGAGTCTTTATCCCGACGGTTCGTTTGTAGTAAAGGGGCGTGTGGATAATGTGATTAACAGCGGTGGTGTGAAAATACAGATAGAGGAAGACGAGCGCCAGCTTCAGGGAGTTCTTTCCTTTCCGTTTGCCATAACATCAGTGCCGGATTCTTTCTATGGAGAGAGGGTGGTATTGCTGGCGGAGCATCCGGAACTTTCTGCAAAAGAAACAGATGAGTATCTTGTTTTACTGAAGCAGACACTTCCCCGTTATCATGCCCCTCGTGACATTGTGTTTGTCCCTTTTCTGCCACGTACAGAGAACGGAAAGATAGACCGGAAAGGTTGTCGGGACGCCGCTTTGAGAGGACTGAAAATAAAAAAAGGAGGATGAACATTCATCCTCCTTTTCTATTAGGTTTTATCTGTTTAGTCAACGATACAGATGCTTACGCGGTTCCAGTCTGGGTTGCTGAATACGCTGCCCACACCCTTACCTTCAGTCTTGATGCGGTTCTCGTCAATGTTGTACTGCTTAACCAGAATCTTCTTCACGGCTTCAGCACGTTTCAGAGACAGCTTCTGGTTGAATTCAGCATTTCCTTCCGGAGAAGCATAACCAGAGATGGTAACTTTTGCGTTGCTGTTATCTTTCAGAGCCTGAGCCAACTTCTCGATGTTCGGCATCTGGAGAGCGTCAATAGTGCTCTTTCCCTGACGGAAGGTTACATAATAATCCTTTTCTGCAGCTACGGTTGTAGTTGTTGACTTCTTGTTTCTGCAGTCGTTCAGGTCATTCTGCAACTGGTTGATCTTAGACTGTGCGTTCTCCAGTTCGCCATCCTTAGCGGCAACTTCCTGACGCATGCTAGAGATCATAGCGTTCAGAGCCTCGATTTCATCGCGGTCGCACTCGATAGAGTAATAGTGCTTGTCAGTGCTGTTCTTGAAGTGATAAACCACACCGGCAGTCAACTCAAAGGCAGCCTGCTTGGCGTTGAAGTTCAGGTGCTCCTGTCCCTTGATGGTCATATCCCATACTACAGCAGGTTTTACTGCGATGGTCCATGCCTTAGAATCACCAATGTTGAAGTTGAAATTCATACCTGCTTTGGCAGATACATGGTTACGGTCTTTCGGATCCCCCTGCTTCCAGTATGGATTAGTGCTGTGTAACCATCCGAAACCACCGACTGCCTCAACTTCGAACAAAGATGGTTTGCCTTTGTAGCGAACGAACAAGTTGTTCAGGTTTACGCGGTTCAATAAACTCAGGTTATACACGTCGAATGCTGTGTAGCTGGCGTTGGTATTGATGCTGGCCATACCTTCCAAACTCAAACCGTAGATCGGAGAAAGCTGCTTGTCGATAGTAAGACCCATTGTCGGGCGCATACTCTTAAAGAAAGGATGGTTGATCAGTGGAGTTACAGTTCCAACATTCAAGCCGATTGACCAGTTGTCACTCAGTTTGTTACCAGATACGTTGTTCTGTGCTTGGGCTTGACCAAGAGCCAATGCGCCCATGAGGAATAGTAAAGATCTTTTCATAACAATATAAGTTTAGTTTGATTAAATGATTTAGTTGTTAGTGCAAATATACGTTCATTCTCTGTAAATTGTTCTTTTGTACTTCTTAATTTCAGCTTATATAACAAAAAGAGTACCTTTCCTTTTTTCTTTAATTAATTTATCAAACTCTTTTTGTTCTGTTAAGGTAAAAATACGTACAAAATAGATATATCTTATAAAATAAGCCTCAGGAAGATGATGAACGGTTCCTCCTGAGGCTGTATTTATATAATTTTTTTATACTAAATGGCTGATCAGAGTTTCACGATCTCCATAGAGCAGATCGATTACCGGAATCTCTACCATAGTGTAGCAACCAGGTTTCTGCTTCATTGAGGCACGAGCTACACAAACCAGTACCTGAGCGGTCAGAGCCGGATTGTTGATGCGCATGTTGAACTCGAACAACTGGTTCTGAGTCTTTCCGGAAACACCCTTGCGAGTCAGGTTTACACCGTGGCCCATATCCAGAAGATCGTCTACACAAGGAACCTGGATCACGTGAGTTTCGTCGTTTACAAAGTAAGCGTCAGCCTTGATAGCTGCTGCAACCTTCTCATATTCGTATCCTTCTTCTACTTCGATATATACCATACGACGGTGAATACCGGTTCCTGTCGGGATAGTCATTGACAAAGCAGCCTTAACACCCTCGATAGCCTTAACAGCTACAGTGTGTCCCATACTCATACCCGGACCGAAGTTGGTGTAAGTGATACCCTTTGGAGCGATAGCCTCCAACAGAGTACGTACGATAGAATCGCTTCCCGGATCCCATCCGGCAGAGATGATAGATACGGCATTTCCGGCCTGAGCGCTTTCGTTCAGAGAACGGCGCAATGAAGTGATCTGAGTGTGGATGTCGAAGCTGTCGACAGTATTGATACCCATAGCCAGAATTTCCTTGGCATATTCCTCAACCTTACGGGTTGGAGTAGCCAGAATGGCAACATCTACATTCTCTAATTCCTTGATATCTTTTACTACAGGATAGTTAGCCAGTTCTTCCGGTTTGTTTTCTGCACCGTTACGGCGTACGATACCTGCAATTTCAAAATCGGGTGCGGCTTCCAAAGCCTGCAGGGTGTAGTGGCCGATATTGCCATAACCCACGATGGCTGCTCTGATTTTCTTCATAATCTTTGTTTTATTGATGATTTGTTGATTTGGTTGCAAATATAGAGAATATCCTCAAATATTTATTCCAAAAACATATTGTTTTATCATTTGTTTTTATCTGTTCTTACTTTTTGATATAAATATCCGGTAATCCCTTTTATTTTGCATTATCTATTCTTATTTTTGTGTTATAATGTAATTGTTTGTTTCTTGTTTACTCTTCTTTCTATATTTTTTCTGATTTTAGTCTCCCAAGGCTTACTTATTATATATAAAGAGTGATGGTGTATCTTATAGAAAAAAGGAAAATATGAACAATTCCTGTTGATATATGAATAGGAATAGAATAACAGAACACTCTAATTTTGCAGCAGTTAAAAGATAAAGATTATGAGAAAACTGTTATTCATTTTTGCTATGATTGGATGTGTGTCGCAGCAGATTTCGGCACAAGATATTCTCAGTTTGGAAGAATGTATAGAAATAGGTATAGAAAATAATCTTGCCTTACAGAGCAAGCGTAATGAAATCCGTAAAGGACAATATGCTTTATCGGAAAATCGGGCCCGTTTGTTGCCTGTAATCAATGGCTTTGCCGGTTTTACCGATAACATAAAGCCACCGGTTTCAGTTACCGACGGATCTTCTTATGGAGTAGCATATAATGTAACGAAAACCTTGCCATATAGCGCTAATGCTGGAATTCAGTTGCAATTGCCGCTCTACAACCAGACCCTGTATACTTCTATGGATGTAGCCCGGATTATGGATCAGTTAAATCGTTTAGGCTATGAAAAAGCCCGTGAGGAACTGATGATGGAGATTTCCAAGCTCTATTATCTGGGGCAGACCACCAATGAACAGCTGGAAATTCTGAAAAACAATATCGGTCGTTTAGAGGAACTGAAAAACATTACCGAGGCTTTCTATGATAATGGGATGGCCATGGATATTGATGTGAAGCGCGTACGGATTAATCTGGACAATATGAAAGTGCAGTATGACAATGCTCAGGCCATGCTCGTGCAGCAGATGAATCTGTTGAAATACATGATGGATTACCCGATGGAAAAGAACTTTGCCTTGGAGCGGGTACAGGCAGAGAAACTGTCGCATACCGAGTTGACCGGTTTGTCGGAAAACCTCTATGAAATCCAGATGCTGGAATCGCAGAAAACGCTGGCCGAGAAGCAGCGCAAACTGATTCGCAACGGATACATTCCTTCTTTGAGCCTTAGCGGAAATTTGTCTACTTCAGCTTTCACGGATAAGGCGCGCTATTGGTTTCAGGACAACCCTTCGAGCAAATGGTATACCAGTTACGGGGTAGGTGTTTCTCTCCGTGTTCCGATTTTCGACGGACTGGAAAAGCGCAATAAGGTCCGTAAGGCAGAGATGGACATCGAGAATGCCCGTCTGAATCTGGAGAATACCCGCAAGAATTTGCAGACCAAATATCTGAATGCAACCAATGATCTGATGAACAGCGAGCGTAATTTCTTCAAGCAAAAGGATAATTACCTGTTGGCAGAAGATGTGTATGCGGTGACCATTGACCGATATAAGGAAGGTATTGCTTCAATGACCGAAGTGTTGCAGGATGAGATGAGAATGAGTGAGGCTCAGAACAATTACATTACGGCCCATTATAATTATCAGCTGAACAATCTGGTATTGCTCAAGCTCACCGGAAATATCGAATCTTTAATCAAATAACCAATTATAAAGAAAAAGAAATATGGAAAAGAAATTGGATAGACAGGATAAGGATATGCGTCAGGAAAAAGTTCAGAAACTCAAGAAAATGCGTCGCTGGCAGATTGTAGCCAGTATGCTGGGAGTAGCCGTGCTGGGTGTAGGTATCTGGCAAAGCGTCAGTCTCTTCTTGGATTATAAACACACCGAGGTAAGCAATGACGCTCAGGTGGAGCAGTATATTTCGCCCATCAATATGCGGGCTTCCGGATATATCAAGAAAATTTGTTTTACGGAGCATCAGGAGGTTCACAAGGGAGATACCCTGCTCATACTGGACAACCGTGAGTATAAAATCCGGGTGATGGAGGCTGAGGCCGCCCTGAAAGATGCTCAGGCCGGGGCTACGGTAATCGATGCGTCGCTTGAAACCACCGAGAACAATGCCTCTGTGTTTGAAGCATCTTTGGCCGAAGTGGAAGTGCGTCTGGCTAAGTTGGAAAAGGATCGCCAGCGTTACCAGAACCTGGTAGCCCGCAATGCGGCCACTCCCATTCAGTTGGAACAAATCGAAACGGAGTATGCCGCTACCTTGAAAAAGAAGGAAGCTATCCAGCGTCAGCAGCGTGCTGCACGTTCCGGAGTGAAGGAAGTATCCCGTCGCCGCATGAATACCGAAGCAGCGATCCAGCGTGCCGAAGCCGCTCTGGAAATGGCCCGACTGAATCTTTCCTATACTGTGGTGGTGGCTCCTTGCGACGGAAAACTGGGTCGTCGTGCCATCGAGGAGGGACAGATGGTCAATGCCGGACAGACTATTACCAATATCATCCCCGATACACAGAAGTGGATTATTGCCAACTATAAGGAAAAGCAAATCGAGAACCTGCATGTAGGTCAGGAAGTGGAAATAACGGTCGATGCTCTTAAAGACAAAACTTTCAAAGGGCGCATTACCGCCATTTCGGGAGCTACCGGTTCGAAATACTCACTCGTTCCTACGGACAATTCTGCCGGAAACTTTGTCAAGATACAGCAGAGAATCCCCGTACGTATTGATTTTGAAGGTCTGGCTGCCGAGGATCATGAGCGTCTGGCTGCCGGAATGATGGTTGTTGTCAAAGCTAAATTGTAAGAACTATGCCTTCCTGTCCTAAAAACTATCCGTTTTACAACTGGGTTCCCAAGCCTTTGGGCATACTCATCCTGTTGTTTCTTTTCCTGCCCATCCTGACGGTAGGAGGCACCTATTCGGTGAACAGCGGTGAGATGATGAGCGGGCTGGGTATCATTTCGGAGCACATTCAGTTTGCCACCTTTGCCACCTCCGTGGGAATGGCTGCTTTCGCTCCTTTCTTTTATCAGCTGGTGTGCATCCGTAGGGAGAAGATGATGTGTCTGGTCGGTTTCTCGCTGATGTATGTACTGAGCCTGGTCTGTGCCAAGACCGACAGCATCTTTCTGTTGGCACTGTGCAGTGTCATCATGGGATTCTTCCGTATGGTGCTGATGATGGTCAATCTCTTCACGCTCATTAAATATGCTTTCGGCATGGAAGCCACCCGTAACATTACCCCCGGTTTCGAACCGACTACCGAAGAAGGGTGGGATAAGCTGGATGTGGAGAAGAGCAACAGCCAGCCTATGATCTATCTGTTCTTTATGATTTTGGGACAGATGGGTACCTGGCTCACCGCATGGCTGGCTTATGAATATGAGTGGCAACATGTGTATTATTACATGATGGGAATGCTGTTGGTGTCTATTCTGCTGATATTCGTTACGATGCCCTATCACAGCTATGTGGGACCGCGCTTTCCGATCACCTTCCGCAAGTTTGGCAATGTTGTCGTGTTCTGTACCTTCTGGATGTCGGTTGTGTATATTCTGATTTACGGAAAAGTGCTCGACTGGTATTCCGATTCCACCATCTGGTGGGCCACGGGGATTGCGTTCGTCAGCGCTTTGGTGTTCATCTATATGGATGTTTACCGTAAATCGCCCTATTTCCTTTGGGATATCTTCAAGTTGCGTAATATCCGCATCGGAGTGATTCTTTATCTGTTACTGATGATCCTCAACTCCAGTTCGCTGTTTGTCAATGTGTTTACCGGTATCGGTATGAAGATAGACAACTGGCAGAACGCTTCTTTGGGCAACTGGTGTATGCTGGGTTATGCGTTGGGAATAGTCGTTATCCTGCTGATGCGCAATAAAGGTGTTCATTTTAAATATCTTTTTGCCACAGGATTCCTGTTCCTCGGTCTGTCTTCTCTGTTCATGTATTTTGAAGTGCAGAATGCCGGTTTGCTGGAGCGCATGAAATATCCCATTATCATCCGTTCCATCGGTATGGTCATTCTCTATGCCCTGACGGCCGTATATGCCAATCAGCGTATGCCTTTCAAATATCTGTCTACGTGGATCTGTATCATGCTCACCGTGCGTATGGTGCTGGGACCGGCCGTAGGTACCTCACTTTATACCAACGTGCTTCAGAACCGGCAGCAGTATTATATCACTTCCTATGCCGAGAACAATGATCCCATCAGTCCTGAGGCTTCCGCCCAGTTCCGTCAGACGGTGTATGGAGCCAAGATGCAGGGACGGAGCGAGGAAGAGGGACAGATCATGGCCAGTATGACTGCTAAAGGCAAAGTGCAGGTGCAGGCTACGATTTCTGCCGTGAAGGAGATGGCCGGATGGACTTTCTATGCTTGTGTTTTTTCTATGATATTTGTGCTGGTGATACGTTATCCTAAACGAAAATTGCTAACTTAGCGGATCGAAACGGTTATTACCGGAAAAGGAATCCGCATGAGTACTGCACAAGAACGACTGAATCAATTAAACGAAGCTCTTATGAGCAAGATGTATATTTGCAGTTCCGGTGGGGAGGTGAGCTCCTTCCCGCCGCTGTTGAAAGTGCCTTATCAGGTGAACGGTATCGGGCTTGTGGTTTGTCAGCAGGGTAGTTTCCGTTTCACGCTCAACCGCGACAGCTATTCGGCTCATGCCGGAGAAACTCTGTTTATTCCCGAACATTCGCTGATCAAGATTACTCTGGAGTCGGAAGACCTGGAAGTGTTCATTCTGATCTATGATATCGAACCGATACGCGATCTGATGGGAAATCTGGTGCTTTCCATGTATCCTTATTCTTTGCTTTCTACCGAGCCCTGCCATGTGTGGAATACCGGGGAGGAAGAGGAGGAGACCCGTTATATGGGGCTGCTCGACAGTACGCTGACCCGGGGAGAGGATCTTTTTGCGCAGAACGAGCGCAAACTGTTGCTCATTGCGCTCACTTACCGTCTGTGCTCCATTTACAGTCGCAAGATGATGATGCAGAAGGGGGCCATCGGGCGCAAACATGAGCTTTTTATGAAGCTGGTTCATCTCATCGAGAAGCATTATATGGAAGAGCGCGGTGTGGAGTTTTATGCCGATAAGCTCTGTCTGTCGCCCAAATATGTTTCGGCCCTGTCCAAGTCGTTGAGCGGATATACCGCTCAGGAGCTGGTGTTCAAGGCTATTGTGCGCCGGAGTATTTTTCTGTTGCTCAATACGCGAAAAAGCATTCAGGAGATTTCGGATGAGTTGCACTTTCCGAACGCTTCCTATTTCGGGACCTTTTTCAAGAAGCATATCGGGGTCTCACCACAGCAGTACCGTGCGGTGTATGAACAGGAGTCAGAGGGATGAGTGCCGGATGAATATGTAGTGTCACTATGAATTTATACAATATCTATGGAAATGAGTAAGAAAGAAAAATATGAGGCTTTACTGCCCAGACTGGAAGCCTTGATGGAGGGCGAACAGGACTGGACAGCCGCTATGGCCAATTTTGCGGCCGAGGTGCATGAAACATTCGGTTTCTTTTGGACCGGTTTTTACCGGGTAACCGGAGGACTGCTCCTCTTGGGACCGTTTCAAGGTCCGGTGGCCTGCACGCGCATCAAGTACGGTCGTGGCGTTTGTGGTACGGCCTGGAAGGAAAAGGTCACTCAGGTGGTGCCCGACGTGCATCTGTTTCCGGGGCATATAGCCTGTTCTTCGTTATCGGAAAGCGAGATTGTGGTGCCTGTTTTTGATGACCGGAATGAAGTGGTGGCCGTGCTGGATATTGACAGTCGCGAAAAGAATACTTTTGATGAAACGGACCGCGTGTATCTGGAGCGCGCCGTGAAGTTCCTTCCGTGGGCTTCTTCGGAGGCCGTCAGAGAGCGGGATTAAGAAATACTGTCTTCTCGGTAATGCATTACTTCCCCGTCGGTAATCGATTACTGACGGGGAAGTAATTGGGGAATACGGGTAACAAAAAAAGAGGTATCCACGGATACCTCTTTTTTTGTTGTTGGACTACCAAGATTCGAACTTGGACAAACAGAACCAAAACCTGTTGTGCTACCATTACACCATAGTCCAATCCTATTTGCCTTCTTTTGGAAAGCGCTGCAAAGATAGGAATATAAATCCTATCCTGCAAGCGTTTTTATTCTTTTATTTGCAAATAATCAGGAAATAATTCTTCTTTCCACGCTGTACCAGCAAATATTTGTCATCGAGCAAATCAGCTGTTGTTACCTCCTGATCGAAGGCTGCCAATTTCTCCTTGTTCAGTGATACACCGCCGCCTTGAGTCAGCTTACGCATCTCGCCCTTGCTGGCAAAACACTGAGTAGCTTCGGCCATCAGATCTACGGCTTTAATGCCGTTTTCAATGACGCTGCGGCTGATTTCGAACTGAGGCACACCGGCAAATACATCGAGCAGAGTCTTCTCGTCCAGTTTGGTGAGGCTCTCTTTGGTTGCCTTTCCGAACAGGATATTGCTGGCTTCTACGGCCATGTTGTAATCTTCCTCGCTGTGTACCATGATGGTCACTTCCTTGGCCAGACGTTTCTGCAGTACGCGCTGTCCCGGATCCTGGTCGTGCTCAGCGATGAGGGCATCGATTTCCTCTTTATCCAGCACGGTAAAGATTTTGATATAGCGTTTTGCTTCGTCGTCGGCTACGTTCAACCAGAACTGATAGAAGGTGTAAGGTGAAGTATAGTTCTTGTCCAACCAGATATTTCCCTGCTCAGTCTTACCGAACTTCTTGCCGTCGGCCTTGGTGATGAGCGGGCAGGTCAGGGCATAAGCCTCGTTGCCGTTGGTTCTGCGGATCAGCTCAGTACCGGTGGTGATATTACCCCACTGGTCGCTACCGCCCAGCTGCAATTTACAGTTCTTGTGCTGGTTCAGATACAGGAAATCGTATCCCTGCAACAACTGGTAAGTAAACTCTGTGAAAGACAAACCGTCGCGGGCCTCACCGTTCAGGCGCTTCTGTACGCTGTCTTTAGCCATCATATAGTTCACGGTGATGTGCTTTCCTACCGTACGTGCGAAATCCAGGAAAGTAAAGTCCTTCATCCAGTCGTAGTTGTTCACCAGTTCGGCATGGTTTGGTGCGTCACTGTCAAAATCCAGGAACTTGGCCAACTGCTTTTTGATGCAGGCTACATTATGACGCAGAGTCTCCTCGTCCAGCAGGTTTCTCTCCTGGCTTTTTCCAGACGGGTCGCCAATCATACCTGTTGCACCACCTACCAGTGCCAGAGGCTTGTGGCCGCAACGCTGGAAATGTTTCAGCATCATGACGCCACACAAGTGACCGATATGTAAAGAGTCTGCCGTCGGGTCGATACCCAGATAGGCGGTAACTTGTTCTTTGTTCAACAATTCTTCAGTTCCTGGCATGATGGTGTGGATCATGCCTCTCCATGTCAATTCTTCTACAAAGTTCATCGTATGAATCTGCTTATTTATTAATTTGTTTATGATGTGTTTGCACAAAAGTACGACCTTTAGCGCAAACATGCAACTAAAAGCTTTTTAATTTTCAAGGATTTGGCGCCTGGTTTTTGAATTTTAGCAGTTGCCTCAGGTTTTCGGCTTGTTCTTTTTTCAGACTTTCCACATCGGTGGCGCGGATTGCTGCAAGATGCTGATAAATATCGGCTATGGGGATGTCGAATTCGTCGGTTTCGATAAAGAAGCGGTCGGCAGGACAGACCGCTGCGGATTCCGGATTGTAAAGTTTCCCGAAGCTGACATAAAAGCCCAAACGAAGCAGTGCCTGTAATTGTTGAGGCTTGCCGCGGAATCCATGAATCACCCACGGTGCGTGGGGGCGCAGTCGTTTGTGCTGGGCGATAATCGGATCGAAAGCTTTCACACAATGCAGTATCATGGGCATGTTTTGTTGCACGGCCCATTCAGCTTGCGCGCAGAAGACTTCCTCTTGCAGGGACATGGGGTGACTGCTGTTCGGGTCCATACCGCATTCGCCCACAAACAGGGTCTGAGGCTGTCGCCACAGGGATTCCAGTTCCTTGAGGTCATCTTTCCACTGTGGAGTGATGAACCACGGGTGGATGCCACACGCCAGAAAACTGTGTTCGGGGATGCTGTCCGAAAGAGCGGTTGCATCCAGAGAAAAAACATTCCATTCGCCTTGCTGGCGTTCCCGGTGCGAGTGGATGTTGAGAAAAGGATTTTCCGACTTCATGGCACAGGATCATAACCCGATCCGCCCCACGGATGGCAGCGCAGTATGCGTCGGATGGCCAGATAAAGTCCTTTAAAGGGGCCGTGCTTGCGGATAGCTTCCAGAGCATATTGCGAGCATGTCGGTGTGAACCGGCAGGAAGGAGGCGTGCAGGGTGAGATTACATTGCGGTAAAATTGGATGGGTACGATCAGGCAGATCGTGAGCAGCTTATTCAGCAGGCTCCACAACCGTTTCAGGATTTCCATATTCTTTGTGGATGTATTCGGCTATGCGGTGCAACAGGCTCCGCATCTTGGATTCTACAACAGAGGTGAGCATCAGCTCGTCAGCTTGCCAGAGAAAAGCGATGGCGATGTGCTTGGGGGCATTGGCATTTGATTTCAATACCTCATAAATCAGGCTTTTGTTTTTCCGGTAGGCTTCGCGGATCTGACGTTTGGCCCGATTTCTTTTTACGGCACGCTTGAAATGCTTTTTCGACACGGAAACCAATACCGAAACCAGTTCCTGATCGGTTTCCGTCGGTATGGAGCGGAAAACGGCGCGCAACGGATAGGCGGAAAAAGACTTGCTTCCTCCGTCAAAGAGCGTGTCGATGATGCGCTTGCTGCAAAGACGCTCTTTCTTTTGGAATGAATAGGGGTGCTGTTGGGTATTGGTCATGGCTCGATATTGTGAAAAACAGAAATGAACGCACGGAAAGTGTGCGTTCATTCTTCTGATTAGTATTTATTTCTGATTGGTTTCCTTGATGAAAGCGTCCAACGCTGCAGTGATGGATGGGAATTGAGGGCTTGGAGCTTCCATATCCAGACGCAGACCGGCTTCTTTTACAGCCTTGGCGGTGGTAGGACCGAAGCAGCCGATGGCAATCTTGTCCTGCTTGAAGTCCGGGAAGTTCTTGAGCAGGGATTGTACTCCCGAAGGGCTGAAGAAAATGAGCATGTCATAATCAAACAGTTCTCCTTCCTCGAAATCATTGCTCACTGTGCGATACATCACACCTTCTGTATGTTGCAGTTTCTTGGAATCAAAGAGCTCTTTCAACTCGTCGTTGTGAACATCCGACAGCGGCACAAAGTACTTTTCTGTTTTGTGCTTGACCATTGCCGGCAGCAGATCGTTGATTTTTCCTGTTGCTCCGAAGAACACCTTGCGTTTTCTGTACTGCACATATTTCTGAATATACAGGGCTACTGTTTCAGTAATGCAGAAATACTTCATGTCTTCCGGTATTGTGATGCGCATTTCCTTGCAGAGTTGGAAGAAATGGTCTATGGCATGACGTGAAGTAAATACCACAGCCGTATGATCCAGAATGGAAATCTTTTGCTGACGGAATTCTTTTGCAGACAAACCTTCTACCTTAATAAAGGGTCTGAAAACAAGTTCTACGTCATATTTAGAAGCAATCTCATAATATGGAGATTTCTCTGAAGACGGTTTTGGTTGCGAAACCAGAATCTTCTTGATCATAATAAATGTCCTAAATTTTTATAACAAAATTATTATTAATAAAAGCCAAAACCCTGCACAATATAAGCAGAGGTGTAATTTCAAGGGCACAAAAGTACACAATTAAATGCAAAAATCCATGTATTTTCGGGAAAAAGATTATATATGTCTCATATAACAAGATAATCCTTGTCAAAAGCACCACAAACCCCAGACAAAACAGCGTATGTATTGTATTCAGGTCAAAATAAACCGTTAATAGCAATATCGGAAAAAGAAACATTCCTTCTGCCGCATAGACAAAAGAATAGGTTTCCTGCCATTTCTTGTTTTTTGTTTTGTCAAAAAATATCCAATTCACAAAGTGGTAGGATACCTTCTTGAAGAAGTAGTAAATCACGACCACCAGCAGATTGGACAGCAGAGTCAGGTAGGGCTGTTCCGGACTGATGAAATAGCTGTTCGTAAGCTTGTTGAAGCTGAAGAGTAGCAGGGAAAGCGTCAGTAAGGCGAGACTCACGAAAAAGCTCATGGTGCGTTGCTGGTCGCCAGGTTCATCATTAAACAGGCTGTGGTATTCCCGGGGAGGATTGAATAGTTCTTTGGCTTGTTTCAGCAAAGACTTCTTGCTTTTTGAGAAGGTCACCAGCATGAGCATCAGTACAAGGAGCAGAAGGGCGGTTATGCCGTCGTCTCTCCGTAACTGATAGGGGAGCGGAGTTTCCTGAATACCCAGGCGGGCGTCGCTTACCTCCGGGTGCATAAAATGATTACCGTCAAAGAATGTTTGGCGGTAATGACTGGTGAGTTCTGATAATGATTTGGATTTTTTTGCCGGAATTCCCGGTATTTCAAGTGTGTCGGGACGAGTAGACCGGATTCGTACTCTTTCCGGAAGATTGGCCTGAATGGCTGAATCCTGTTGTGCCGGTGTTGCATCTGCCGGCAGTGCATCAATGATTCTGGCGGCATTGAATGGAAGTTTTCCCTTGTGCGATACGGCGCTGACTGGCTTTGCGCTGACCGGTTGGGTGGATATGGAGTCGGTCTGTGTCATTATATTGCTGCAAATTTGCGTACTTCTTTGTTCCACATGGGGATTTCCTCAAGTAAGTCCAGCGCCTCTTCCGGCGTATGGGCCACGTGCCAGATGGCCTGATGTTCCGGCCGCATGAAATGCTCTTCTACGGCCTTTTCCAGCATCTGGAGCAACGGATCATAGTATCCGTTGATGTTCAGGATGACAACGGGCTTCAGATATATGCCCAGCTGTTTCCAGGTAATGATTTCAAGCAACTCTTCCAGAGTGCCGCATCCGCCGGGCAAGGCAATGGCTGCGTCGGAAAGGCGCGCCATTGTCTGCTTGCGGGTATGCATGTCTTCTGTAATGATCAGTTCGGTCAGTCCCGTGTGGTGCCATCCCTGTTCAATCATAAAGCGGGGAATGACTCCGGTTACCTGTCCGCCTTCTGCCAGACAGGCATCGGCACAGGCACACATCAGTCCCAGGCATCCGGCACCGTTTACCAGACGCATTTGCCGTTGGGCCAGCAACTGGCCGAGTTGGCGTGCAGCCTGAAAATAGTCCTCGCTGATTTTTGTACTGGAGGCACTGTAAACACAAACTGATTTAATATGATTCATTACAAGCTAAATTCTTTTTTGATTTGATCAACATAGTCCAGTTTCTCCCAAGTGAACAGTTCCACTTCAACGGTTTTCGGTTCCATGTATCTGCTCTGGAAAGTCTTGGTTACTGTCTGAGGCTTGCGGCCCATATGACCATAAGCGGCAGTTTCCTCATAGATAGGATTGCGCAGTTTCAGTCTTTCTTCGATAGCTTTCGGACGCAGGTCGAACAGTTTGCCCACAATCTTGGCAATCTCGCCGTCGCTCATGTTTACACGGCTCTTACCATAGGTGTTGACATAGATATTAATCGGTTCAGCCACACCGATGGCATAACTGATCTGTACGAGCATCTCGTCGGCCACTCCGGCTGCTACCATGTTCTTGGCGATATGGCGTGCGGCATAAGCGGCAGAGCGGTCTACCTTTGAAGGGTCCTTGCCTGAGAAGGCACCGCCACCGTGTGCTCCCTTGCCACCGTAAGTGTCTACGATAATCTTGCGTCCGGTCAGACCGGTATCTCCGTGCGGACCACCGATAACAAACTTGCCGGTAGGGTTGACATGATAAGTAATCTGGTCATTGAACAGCTTCAGGATTTCCGGATTGTGAATACCGGCGATTACCCGAGGCATCAGGATTTCAATGACATCCTTGCGGATCTGTGCCAGCATCTGGCGGTCAGCCTCTTCCTCGCTCAGCGTAGCGGACGGCTGGATAAAGTCGTCATGCTGGGTAGAAACGACGATGGTGTCTACTCTTACCGGTTTGCCCTGATCGTCATATTCAATGGTCACCTGGCTCTTGGCATCCGGACGGAGGTAAGTCATTTCCTTGCCTTCCTTGCGGATTTCTGCCAAAACGAGCAAGATATTGTGTGCCAGGTCTAAAGACAAAGGCATGAAGTTTTCGGTTTCGTTGGTTGCGTATCCGAACATCATTCCCTGATCACCGGCTCCCTGGTTCATCGGATCTTCTCTTTCCACACCGCGGTTGATGTCTGCGCTCTGCTCGTGGATGGCCGACAGCACACCGCAGCTTTCAGCTTCGAATTTGTATTCCGCCTTGGTGTATCCGATGCGCTGGATGGTTTTTCTGGCCACTTCCTGCAAGTCTACATAAGCCTGTGATTTCACTTCGCCGGCAATAATCACCTGTCCTGTTGTGACCATTGTTTCGCAAGCCACTTTTGAGGATGGATCAAAAGCCAACAATTCATCCAAGACAGCGTCCGAAATCTGATCGGCTACTTTGTCAGGATGTCCCTCTGATACTGATTCTGAAGTAAATAAATAACCCATTTTTATAATATTTATAAGATAAAAAACAAGAATGGGGTTTCATTGGGTAGGAATGCGTTCAGCACTAAGATGTCTGTATTTAGCATTTTTTACCGTGGTTGCAAGCCGCCCAAATCTATCCACATTTATAATTATTGCAAAGATAGTGACTTTTCAATCAATACTCATATTTCGGGTATTAATAAACATAAAATCACTGTTTATTTAACATTCTCAACGTCCTTCCCGTTCGTTTAATTGTTGCCAAAGTTCTCTTACAGTGCATGTTAGCAGAGGATGATGCAGATCGGGTGCTATTTCTACGAGAGGCTTCAGGACAAAGTCTCTTTCGTGCAGCAGTTTGTGCGGAAGTGTCAGCTGTTGCCGACTGCCATCCGGCAATTCAATCACTTGGTCGATGCAACAGTTGCCATAGAAAAGCAAATCGATGTCAATGGGCCGATCCTGATAGGCACCATTGCAGCTTTTGGTTTTCCTGCCCAGCTGTTTTTCGATTTCTTGCGTTATCGCCAGAATCTCGGCCGGTGTTTTGGCTGTTTTCAGATGGACAGCAGCATTTAAGAACGGGTGGTCTGAAACAAATCCCCAGGGGGCTGTTTCATAAAACTCGGATAGGGCGCACACGCGCCCTATCCGAGTTTCCAATTCCTGAACTGCCTTCTGAAGCAATTCTTTTCGGTTTCCCTGATTGCTTCCCAGGCTTAAATATAAGTCAGTCATTAATCATTCAAAATTAACATGGCATCGCCATAAGTTCCGAAACGATAGCCTTCCTTGAGTGCCTGGTTATAAGCTTCCATAACCAGTTCGTAGCCACCATAAGCAGCTGTCAGCATCAGCAGGGTGCTGTAAGGCAGATAGAAGTTAGCTACCATAGAGTCGGCAACACTGAATTCGTAAGGAGGGAAAATGAACTTGTTGGTCCATCCCTGGAACTCCTTCAGATGGCAGTCGGTACCTACGGCAGATTCGATGGTACGCTGCACGGTAGTACCTACGGCACATACCTTGTGGCCGGTATCTTTTGCCTGGTTGACGATGCGGCAAGCCTCGGCACTGACGAACATCTCTTCGCTGTCCATCTTATGTTTGGTAAGGTCCTCCACATCAATTTCACGGAAGTTACCCAAACCGCAATGCATGGTAACGAAAGCAAAGTCAATGCCCTTGATTTCCATTCTCTTCATCAGCTCGCGTGAGAAGTGCAGACCTGAAGTAGGAGCTGTTACGGCACCTTCGTTCTTGGCAAAGATACACTGGAAGCGTTCCATATCCTCTTTCTCCGTTTCGCGCTTGATGAAACGTGGCAGCGGAGCCTCTCCCAAAGCATAGAGAGCAGCTTTGAACTCATCGTGCGGTCCGTCATAAAGGAAGCGCAGGGTTCTTCCTCTTGAGGTTGTATTGTCGATAACCTCGGCAACCATAGAGTCGTCATCTCCGAAATAGAGCTTGTTTCCGATTCGGATTTTGCGGGCCGGATCTACCAATACATCCCACAGACGCAGTTCCTGATTCAGTTCGCGTAACAAAAATACCTCAATGCGTGCGCCGGTTTTTTCCTTGTTTCCATAGAGACGTGCCGGGAATACCTTGGTATCATTAAAGATGAACACATCTTTGTCGTCGAAGTAATCCAGAATATCCTTGAAGTATTCACGGTGTTCTATGGTTCCGCTCTTTTTGTGAAGCACCATAAGTCTGGACTCATCGCGGTGAAACGTAGGGTATAAGGCGATACGATCTTCGGGAAGTTTAAATTTAAAATCAGATAATTTCATTTCAAATACTCTCCTTAAATATTTTTAGATACACGATTATTTCTCTTCGGGTGTAGCGATTGTCTGCTGGCTGAGCCATTCTGAAAACTCATCCAGTTTCAGGCAATCCTCCACTTTATAATCACCGATGCGCGTGCGGCGCAGTGCGGTGAGGTGTCCTCCGCTGTTCAGGGCCTCGCCGATGTCACGGGCCAGTGCGCGGATGTAAGTACCTTTACTGCATACCACGCGGATTTCGATATCCGGCAGATTGCAGTTCAACAGTTCAATTTCGTCAATGACCAGAGTTTTGGCTTTCAGTTCCACGGTTTCTCCCTTACGGGCCAGGTCGTAGGCCCGGTCTCCGTTCACCTTGCAGGCAGAGAAGGCAGGGGGTACCTGTTCAATGGTTCCGACGAATTTTTTCAGCGTTTCCTCCACCAGTTCACGGGTGATATGCTCTGTGGGGTATGTGGCATCAATTTCTTTTTCCAAATCATACGAAGGGGTGGTTGCTCCCAAACGGATGGTAGCGATGTACTCTTTGGTATGAGCCTGCAGTTCCATGATTTTTTTTGTAGCCTTTCCGGTGCAGATAATCAGCACTCCGGTGGCCAAAGGATCCAAAGTTCCTGCGTGTCCTACTTTGAGTTTCTTGACCTTCAGTTTCTTGCAAAGCTCATATCTTGCTTTGGCAACCAGACCGAAAGAGGTCCATTCGTAAGGCTTGTCAAAGCAGAGGATTTCCCCCTCTTTGAAGTCATATACTTTAGAATGCATGTGAGATAATGAGGGTAAGGCCTACTAAGGCACAGTAAATGGCAAAATAAATCAGCTTCCCTTTCTTGACGATATTGATCATCCATTTGCAGGCCAGGCATCCGGAGATGAAAGCTGCCAAAAATCCGATGCAAAGGGCGCTGATAGACAGATCGCCGATAGCTGCCTCGGCTCCTTCCTTGGCCGCTTTAATCAGATCGAGCAGTGCTTCACCCAAGATTGGCGGAATGACCATCAGGAAAGAGAACTGGGCCAGTGTCTCCTTTTTGTTTCCCAGAATCAGACCGGTGGCAATGGTAGAACCGGAGCGTGACACACCCGGAAGTACGGCAAAAGCCTGCGCAAGTCCGATGATGAAAGCATCCTTCATGGAGATGGTCTCCTTCTGGCGAGGTTTGGCAAAGTAAGAGAAAGTAAGGAGCGAAGCAGTGATCAGCAGGCAGAAACCTACTACCAGCAAGCCGCTTCCGAAAATTTCCTCTACATAATCCTTGAAGAACACACCCACAATACCCACTGGAATCATGGAAATGATGATGTTCAGCACATATTTCTGTTCCTTATTGATTCCTGTAGATCCAATGGGGTGAAACAATCCTTTGAAGATCCATACAATTTCTTTAAAAAGAATTACAAGTGTGCTTAGTACTGTAGCTACGTGAACAGCTACTGTAAATGTCAGATTTGATTCACCATCAACTCCTAAAAGATTTGAGGCGATGGCTAAATGACCACTACTACTTACTGGCAAATATTCTGTCAGTCCTTGCAACAATCCCATTAATAAAGCATCTGTGTTAGTCATTTTTTAGTCGTTGTTTTTAGGTTTATACAAAATTCCATAAACGATGAACAGGAATCCGAAAAGACAAGTCAGGGGAGCCACCTTAATGCGCTGAGCGCTGAAAATATCCGGATTGAAGGTTGTCTCAGTACTTCCCGGGCCGGACATGAGGATAAAGCCGGCAATCACGATAATCATTCCTATCGCCAGCAAGATGAAGTTCATCTTACCGAATGCAAAGTTTCTTTTGTCCATAATATTGTTTTTTGTTACATTTCATGAAGTTCTCCTGCTTTCATTTTCAGGAATTTATTGACAGAAAAGTATGAGCAGGTCAAAGTCAGCAGGATTCCTGCCAGCAGTACCGCACCGCCCATGATGGCAACCATGTGCAGGGTGATGATATTTTCCAGCACCGGATCGTAATGCACAAACAGGTGAATTCCGGCAATCAGCACTCCGTTGGCCAGGATGGCCGAGGTCAGTCCGATCCAGAAACTTCGGGCCAGAAATGGCCGGCGGATGAAACTCCAGCGTGCTCCGACCAGTTTCATGGTGTGAATCAGGAACCGGTTGGCATAAAGGCTCATCTTTACGGTGCTGTTTATCAGTCCAAATGAGACAAATGTGAGCAGGGCCGCCAGAATCAGCAATACCAGGCTTACCTTTTGCAGGTTCTGGTTCAGGTTGTCAATCAGATCTTTCTGATAAACCACGTTGAGTACGATGGGCTGTGATTTGATGTCGCGTGTAATCCACGACAGACTGTCGGAATTGGCATAGTCGGCTTTCAGATGCACCTCCAGCGAGGGAGAGAACGGGTTGGAGCCCAGAAATTCTTCGGGATCGGTACCCATTTCTTCAATATGTTCTTTCAGAGCCTGCTCTTTGCTGATGTAATCCAGCTGTTTGATGTAGGTCTTCTGTTGCATCTCCCGGGTATAAGTCTGGATGGCGTCTTCTCCTGCTTCGTCAGATAGCAGAACCGAAACCACCAGATCCTCCTTCACGGAGTCTGACAGACGGTGGGCAACCTGCACAAAGAACACAACCAGTCCGAACAGAACCAGTACCAGAGCCGTGCTGATGCACGAGGTAAAGATCTGCATGCCCGATAGGCTTCTTTTTCTTTTGCCTTTTTTCATGGTTACTGACTGTTTAGTTGAGAACAATTCCCTTCAGGGTAGCCGAAGAACTTTCGGTAATCTGCACCTGAATGAAATCGCCGATGCGATGGTTTCCGCGGTCGAACACAACCACTTTATTCTGTTCCGTACGGCCGAACAACTGGTCTTTAGAGCGTTTGCTGACACCTTCCACCAGTACTTCATAAGTCTTTCCGATACATTTCCGGTTGCTTTCGGCAGAAAGTTCGTTCTGCAGGGCAATCAGTTCGTTCAGGCGGCGCACTTTGGTATCCTCGTCAATATCGTCCTGGAAATGCTTGGAAGCGTAGGTGCCCGGTCTTTCCGAATATTTGAACATAAAGGCGCTGTCGTAGGCGCATTCGCGCATCAGCGAGAGCGATTCCTGATGGTCTTCTTCCGTTTCGGTGCAGTATCCGGCAAAAATGTCGGTACTGAGACCGCAGTCGGGGATGATACGGCGGATTGCTGCCACGCGCTCCAGATACCATTCACGGGTATATTTGCGGTTCATCAGTTTCAGGATGCGGTTGCTTCCGCTCTGTACCGGCAGATGAATGTTGCGGCATACATTCGGTTCCTCGGCAATGACATGCAAGGTCTCATCACTCATGTCTTTGGGGTGAGAGGTGGTGAAGCGCACACGCATTCCCTGAGCCTCATGGGCTACCATGCGGAGCAGGGTCGGGAAGTTCACTTCCTTTTCGCTGTTTTCATCCTTCCACAGATAAGAGTTCACGTTCTGACCGAGCAGAGTCACTTCCTTGAAGCCTCTGTCCCTCAGGTCGCGCACCTCGTTGAGGATGCTCTCCACATCGCGGCTTCTTTCGCGTCCTCGGGTATAAGGCACGATGCAGTAGTGGCAGAAGTTGTTGCAGCCACGCATGATGCTCACGAATCCTCCAATCTGTTTGCCGCAGATGCGCTGTGGAATCACGTCGCGGTAGGTTTCTGTTGTAGACAGTTCCACATTGATGGCCTTGTGGCCCATTTCCACCTGAGCAATGAGGTCGGGCAGCGACATATAGGCATCCGGTCCCACCACGATATCTACATGATGTTCTTCGATAAGTTTCTCTTTGACACGCTCGGCCATACAGCCCAAGACACCGATAATCAGTTTTCTTCCTTTCTTCTTCTGTGAATGGAAGAACTCCAGGCGGTTGATGATTTTCTGTTCGGCGTTGTCTCTCACAGAGCACGTATTCAGGAATACGGCATCAGCCTCGTCGAGCGACTCGCATATATCATAGCCTGCCATTTTCATGACTGAGGCCACCACTTCACTGTCGGCCACATTCATCTGGCAACCATAAGTTTCAATAAAGAGTTTTTTCATTGATCAGTTGTATAAATCGAATTTTGACTGCAAAGATAGCCAATTTAAAAGAGACATGCCTATAGATGCCCGCTCTAAAGATTCAAATAATCTTTAGATTGGCGTTAAATAAATATAAATACTTATTTTTCTGCCTTTTATATATTGTGCTTTTGGAAAATTATTCGGAATTTTGTGCACCGAATAAAAAACATTAGATTTTTTCATAGTTAAGGTTTAGTTTAAGGAAAAAGGGAGCTGTGAAGCCCCCTTTTTTTATTTCTATCCGTTGAAGCCTTCTCCGGCTGTTTTTTCATTTTTACTTTATGCAGGTTTGTTGTAAATATTAATTACAATTTGTCTTTTTCTTTATCATAAATCTATCTTTTTTTTCGGGAATGTCTTTTTTGCAGGATTTTTTGTTATTTTTGCATGGATATCTTAAAACCAATTTATTAAACCATGAAACAATTTTTATTATCGACCTTATTGCTTGGGGCATCTTTAGGTATGAGTGTTCCGTCTCAAGCTCAAAAGGTTACCGTATCTCCAATTCCTCAGGAGATTGTTTGGGGAGAGAAGGCTTTCGGGCAAAATATTTCCTTTAAGATGATCGGTGAAGCAACAGCCGATCAGGATGCTGTTGATGTTTTGAAAGGGCATATCCAGACTGCTGCCGACGCTGCCGTTGAATTGATTGTCGGAGAGCGGGGCGATGCTGTTGTAGCAGAATATGAAAGTCTGATTCCGGAAAAGACAGAGGGTTATTATTTGAAAGTGGAGCCCAATAAAGTGATTATTGCCGGAAACGACAGTGTGGGAACCTTTTATGGAGTGCAGTCGTTCCTGCAAATCCTGTCACAGCCGGAGGTCATGCAGGTGGAGATCAAGGACTATCCGGACCTGACAGACCGCGGAGTGATTGAAGGCTTTTATGGAAATCCCTGGAGCAAGCAGGACCGAATCCGCCAGTTTGAGTTCTACGGAGCCAACAAGATGAATGTGTATATTTATGGTCCGAAGGACGATCCGTATCATCGTGCCCAGTGGCGTGTGCCTTATCCGGCAGAAAAGGGTAAGGAGATTACGGACCTGGCTTTGGCCGCACAGAAAAATAAAGTGCAGTTTGTCTGGGCACTGCATCCGGGTGGCGACATCCAGTGGACCGATGCCGACCGTCAGAAGGTTATCGACAAACTGGAGAGCGTATATGCCCTTGGAGTTCGTGCTTTTGCCATATTCTTTGACGATATCAGTGGCAATGGAGGCAGTGGACAGGGTCAGGCTGAGTTGCTGAACTATGTTACCGACCATTTTATCAAGGCTCATCCGGGTCTTCCTCCTTTGATTCATTGTCCTACAGCCTATAACCGGGCTTATGTGGGCGATGAAAGTTATCTGACTGCCATTGGCCAGATGTATCCCGAAATCCGAATCATGTGGACGGGAAATTCGGTGGTCGATATGATCAACCAGTCTGATTTGGACTGGATTAACCCGCGCATCAACCGAAATGCCTATATCTGGCTGAATTATCCGGTGACAGATTATTGCGACCGTCATTTGCTGATGGGACCGACCTTTGGCAATGACAATACGATTGCTTCTTCATTGGCGGGCTTTACTTCAAATCCGATGGAGTATGCAGAGGCTTCAAAGGTATCTCTCTATAGCATTGCCGATTACAGTTGGAATCTGAGCGATTATGATGCCAATGCTTCATGGGAGCGTTCCATTCCGTATCTGATGCCGAAGTATGCGGAACAGTTCAAGGTGTTCTGTGAGAATAATGTGGATTTGGGCAGTAATGCACACGGATTGCGCCGCACCGAAGGAGAATCCGTTAAGTTCAAGGCTGCCAAAGCCGAATACGACGAGGCAATGAAGGATGGCTATAATGAGGCAGCCGTGCAGAAGATGGCTTTGCAGTTTGACACGCTGGTATGGGCCGCCGATGAGCTGCTCAAGGCCGATACGTTGGCCAAAGAAAACCAGGATGCTTCGGTAAATACCGCTTTGCTGGATGAAATCACCCCGTGGCTTCAGGTGATGCGCCTGATGGGACAGCGCGGACAGAACATCATGAAGATGAAGACGATGCTGCAAAAACGCGACAGTGTGGAATTTATCAACCTCTATCTGGATTGCGTCAAGAAGGAGCAGGAGCAGAAGGAAATCCGTTCGCGTAATTTTGAGGGTTCCATCAAATCGCCGAATCCGGTGGTGGCCGATGTCGCTGTGGGACCATTCCTGAAGACTGCCTTGGCCGAATGCATTCAGGAGTATAAGAAAGAGTTCAACTACCGCACAGATGTATTCCCGGCCGTTTTGCTGGAGGATGGAACTTACTACATCAAGTATAACGGACAGTATCTCACCAATCCGAATCCGAACGGTACCGGCGGTTCGCCAAACTATTCTTCAACCATTGATGCGGCCAATCCGCAGAAGCAGGAGTGGATTATCTCTTTGGATTACACTACAGAACGCTATAAGATTGTCAATGCCTATGACCAGCGTTATATCAATGAGTTGGGTAACTTTACAACCAATGCAACGACCAATCCGTATGAGTCAGCATGGCACTCTTACAACATCTACCGTTTCAATGACAAGTATGCCATTCAGAATGCGGGTAGTGCCGGAGACAAATATTGGCAGTCAAGCAGCAGCAAGATATCTCCGAGCAGCAACAACCAGCTGAAACCGGAAGTGTTCATCTTTGAGATTGTTCCGGTTGACGAGGCTTTGAGAGAGCAGCATTCGATGATAGAAAGCGGCAGTCAGTATTATATCATCAATGCGGAAAACAAGTATCTTACCAATCAGACTCCGGGTGCAGGCCGTGTGGGCGACCGTCCGGTGTTTGCGGACAAGATGCCTGTGGATGTCTTGAAGAAACAGCTGTGGACCGTAAATCTGGACAACCAGACTAACCGCTACAATATCAAGAGTGCCGCCGACAAGCGCTATGTAAACGAGAAGGGAACCTTTGCCGAGAATGCAAATCTGAATCCTTATGATGCCACTTGGCATACTTATGTTCTGGCCGAGATGGACAGCTTGTTTGCCATTAAGAATGCCGGTTCTGCTGGAGATAAGTTCTGGACAATTTCCGGCAAGAATATCGAAATGGGAGGCACAAGCATCAGCGGAAGCTACCTGTTTAAGTTTGTTCAGGCCGAGAGTCTGCCTTCAGGTATGGGCAGTTTGCAGGAAGATGCTTCTGTAAGCTATCAGCTGAACGGTAACCGTTTGCTCGTCACTGCCAACAGTGCGATAGAATATATCAGCCTGTTCTCACTCGATGGCAAAGTGGTGGCCGAGGTGAAAGATAAGAACGTATTGGAATGCAATGGCCGCTTGCAGGGCAACTATGTGCTGGCTGTGAAAACAGAAAGCGGCATGAAGATTTTCAAGGTATTGCTGAACTGATTTCTGATTATCTGAAAATATAAAAACACAAACCGTCCGTGGAATGGGAAGTTCCACGGACGGTTTGTGTTTTATGCCCTTTATCCCTTGTTCTTTGTGTTTTCTGCCTTTTGCAAAATGTAAGTCTCCAAGTCATTTTGAGGGCTCTTTTTCCACTTTTTCTTTTATAAGACTTCTGGCTGTGTTGCCGAAAAAGGAAGAAATAAAGTTTAAGGAAAGAATATTTATGCATTTCGCACCGTTTTCCGGAGCATATATATTGGGTATATTGCATGAATATTCATTTTTTCCCTTTTCAATCGGCAGCAGAAAGAAGCATACCGTATCGGAAAAGATTCAAAATGGTCCCGATCATTTGAGAGCATCATCAGCATGAAAGGAACATTTCATCCTGATCAGTTCCGGATGTCTTTGAGAAAGGCGTGCTGAGCCATCCGGTTTTCTTCGGCAGAAAAAGCCGATCCGGTTATTGGTCTTTGTAAATCAGATGATTATTTCTCTTGACCTGTCTGAAACTATTGATTTTGGCCTTCCACCTTCATGTTTCCTGTATATTTTGGAGTCTGAGCAGGGGATATGTAGCAAAATGTCATTCTGTCAATTCCTGACCAGGGCGATTCATGGCTCGGATATTACGCATCAGGCCCTCGTATTTGGCCCGTTTTACAGCCGATCCTCGGAACAGTTTCCGATAGTCCTCAACAGACAACTGTTGCCACTGCTGGCGTGTCATTTGTTTCAATTCTTCCCGAAGATGGAATTCCGTTTCTTGTGTCGGTCGGGCGAAACGGAGATGAGGGCAGGAAGCCTGACAGCGGTCGCAGCCATAGAAGCAGGGTTCCATGTGGGTGGCGGCCCATTGGGGAATTTCATCACGGTTCTCTATGGTGAGGTAACTCAGGCAGCGGCGTGCATCAAATCTCTCCGCGGTCAGTGCCCGGGTGGGGCAGGCATCGAGGCACTTCCGGCAATGACCGCAGCGGTTTTTCTGTGGACTGTCGTAGGAATCAACGGGCAGGGTAAGGAAAATCTCGCCCAAAAAGAACGTACTTCCCGCCTGAGGGATGATGAGCTGATGGTTGCGTCCGATCCATCCCAGACCGGCTTTCCAGGCCCAATAGCGCTCCAAAACGGGCGCTGTGTCGCAGAATACGCGTCCGGGCAGTATTTCCGCCTGTGCGTCTTCGGGCACCAGATTCAGGATGTAGGCCATCAGACGGCGCAGTTTGTCTTTCATCACCTCGTGATAGTCCTTGCCGTAGGCATACCACGACAGGCAACCTTCCTGTTCGTCCATAAATTCAGAAGGATAATAGTTCAGGGCCACGCAGACAATGCTCCGGGTGCCGGGTACCAGTTCGCACGGGTCGAAACGCATCGCAGCATGGTTGGCCAGATAGTCCATTGAGCCATAGGCTTCCTGTTGGAGCCAGTCTTCGAAATATCGGCGGTGCTCTTCCGCTACCGGCTCTGCCGGGGCTATCCCACAAGAATAAAAGCCGAGACGCTGGGCCTCGGCTTTTATCTCTGTTGCAGAAAGTATGATTTCTGTTTGTTTCATTGATTCTGATAATAATGTGTCAGTCGAATGTTCGGAATTCATATCCCTGATCCTTGAGCCACTGTATGGACTGGGGCAGTGCTGTGCGCAGCTTGTCTATGCTTTTCAGTGAATCGTGAAAAGTGATAATCGAGCCGTTGCGGGTATATTTGCGTACGTTGCGGAACACATCATCGGCGGTAAGCCATTTGCTGTAGTCGCGTGTGACAAGATCCCACATCACAATCTGATACTTCTTTCTGAGTCGGAAATACTGCGACCAGCGCATCCAGCCGTGAGGCGGACGGAACAGATTGGTCTGCAAGGCTTCGTTGGCCTTGTCTGTATTGGCCAGATAGTTTTTGCTCAGATACTTGAATCCGCCGATATGGTTGTAAGTGTGGTTGCCGATGCGGTGACCGCGTTCCACAACCATACGGAACACATCGGGGTGTTTGCGCACATTGTCGCCCACCATGAAGAAGGTGGCTTTTATCTGAAAATGATCAAGAATATCCAGCACAAACGGCGTGGCTTCGGGAATGGGTCCGTCATCGAAGGTCAGATAAACGACCTTCTCATGACGGTTCATTCTCCATAAGGCTCGCGGATAAATCCATCTCAGAAATATGGATGGTTGTTCTATGATCATTTCCGTGCGATTAGTACAGACTCACACCGCGGTTGAGACACTGCTCGGCATAGGTGTTCAGAGCGGTGGTGTAGCTGCTGGTTTTTGCGGACTTGATCTGATCCAGTACGCGGCTCACCTCATTCAGAATATAAAGGTGGAAGCTGCATTCGCTGCTTGACTGCATCAGACGGTTGTTGCTCAGGCTCAGATACCAGGACAGGTACTCTTTGGAGTTATCACCCACAGAGGTGAGGATTCTCTCTGCCTCGGCTTTCTTGTTCAAGGCTGCATAGGCCTTGGCCATTTCCACCGAACCGCTCTGGTAGTTATCCGGCACATTGTAGCTTGGCAATTCCTTTTCGGCCTTGTTCAGCACCTGAAGGGCTTTCTGAGGCTTGTTTTCCTTGATGAGCTCCAATGCCAGCTGAGCCAGTACACGACGGTGGGTGTAGCACATACGCATCACGGTTTCATCCAGATAGATGCCCGGAGTGTTGGCACCGCCGAACTTGAACTTGTTCATCACATTATTGTACATGCGCTCTGTGTCTACGCGTTTGCCGGTCTTGTTGGTGTTGAACGGAGTGACGCGGTAGGCCAGACCTTCCTGTACGAAGTGGTCGCCCAGGTTTCCGTAGTTATCCGATCCCACAGTCATGGCGATGTAGAGTGGACGCTCCCAGTTGGTCTGTGCCAGCATGTCGAGCATCATCAGTTCGCTCTTGTAGATGGCACGTTTGCCTTTGAGCGAGATGCTCATCACGTCTGGAATAGAGTCGCCGGCAACCATCATGCCTGAACGCTTCACGGCTTCCTTGTCGATGGTGATGACCACACTGTCGGTCGGGATGATCTGAAGATCCGGATTGTCGTTCAGCACCCAGTGCTTCATGATGTTCTTCAGCTCGTACGGATTCTCACCCAGCATCTGTTTCATTTCTTCCGGATTGTCCTTGTACAGGGCGATTACCTGTTCCAATGCATCCGGATGAACCTGAATGCCTTCGCGCACACCGCCTACATACTGCAGTCTGCTCCAGCTGATCGGAATAGAAGGTGAGTCGTAGGCCGGACGCTTCATCTGGTCGATGTACCAGTCGGTTTGCAGATAACTCAGGTTGCAGACACGGGCATCGGTGCGGAAGCCTTCGGTTTCCTGCAAGTACCACAATGGGAAGGTATCGTTATCACCGTTGGTGAAGATAATCGGATTGCCTTTCTCGTCGAGCGACTGCAAATAGTTCTTACCGAAATCCGGACAAGTATAACGGCCGCTGCGGTCGTGGTCGTCCCAAGTCTGGCTGGCCATCTGGATAGGAACCATCAGCGCTACCAGTGAGATGACGCTTGCCAGCACGGTTTCGTTGGTCTTGATGTATTTGCGCAACCACTCGGTCAGGGCAGCTACACCCATACCGATCCAGATGGCAAAGGCATAGAATGAACCGGCGTAAGCATAGTCACGCTCACGAGGCTGCATCGGAGTCTGGTTCAGATAGATCACGATGGCAATACCCGTCATGAAGAACAGGAAGAATACCACCCAGAACTGCTGAACGCCCTTGTCGTTCTTGTAAATCTGCCACAGCAAGCCCAGAATACCCAGAATAAGCGGCAGACAGTAGAACACGTTGTGTCCCTTGTTTTCCTTCAGTTCGGTAGGCAGCTTGCTCTGGTCGCCCAGTCGCATATTGTCCAGGAACGAGATACCGGTAATCCAGTTTCCGTGTTCGGCCTCACCGTTGCCCTGAATATCGTTCTGGCGACCGGCAAAGTTCCACATAAAGTAGCGCCAGTACATGAAGTTCAGCTGATAGCTGAAGAAGAAGCGAAGGTTTTCCAACTGGGTCGGAACCTTTACGTTCACCATTTCGCCGCAACGGTCAAAGAGTTCGGTCTTGCCGTCTACACCGCCCATCCAGCTTTCGTAAGCCTGAGCGTGACGGTCGGAATACATACGTGGGAAGAACATGTTCTGTGCATATACGTATTCCAGATCATGACGTACGATTTCGTAAGCGTCCTTCTCATCCTTGCTGTGTTTCTCCACACGCTGATATACCGGAGCACCTTCCTTGGTTACCGGAACACAGTAGCCTTCGTTGGTGGTCTTGAGCTTCATCTGTGAAGTATAGGCCTGACCGTAGAACAAAGGACGAGAACCATACTGCTCACGGTTCAGATACTGTCCCAGAGTAAACACATCCTCCGGAGAGTTCTGGTCCATCGGCGGGTTGGCGCTCGAACGGATCACAATCAGCGCATAGCTGGAATATCCGATCATGATCATCAGCATGCAAAGCAGCGAGGTGTTCATCACGCGGGCGCTGATGACATGCAGGTCTTCCTTCTTATAGTAGAGTACAAAGGCCAGAATTGCCAATACTACGATACCGATTACGAGGCTGCTCCAGCCATAGCCGTAGAACGGAATACCCAGCATGGCTACTGCAAGCAGATAGGCAATGTTCATGCGCTTGCGGCTTATCTGGCGCTGTGTTTCCCAGATTGCCCAAAGCACTACGGCGATGAGGCAGAAAATATACACGATCAAACCTGTGTTGAATGAGAAACCCAGTGTGTTGACAAACAGTAATTCAAACCATCCGCCTACTTTTACGATACCCGGTACGATACCGTAGAGCACGGCAGCAACGAGAACCATAGAACCGATCAGTGCCAGCAGGGAACCTTTCAGGTTGGCTTGCGGATTGCGCTTGTAGTACCATACCAATACGAGGGCAGGCACGCACAACAGGTTCAACAAGTGCACACCGATAGAGATACCGGTCATGTAAGAGATGAGCACCAGCCAGCGGTCGCTGTGCGGCTCGTCGGCGTGTTCTTCCCATTTCAGAATGAGCCAGAACACCATGGCGGTGAACAATGAAGAGTAGGCATAAACCTCGCCTTCTACAGCACTGAACCAGAAGGTGTCGCTGAAAGTATAGGCCAGAGCACCTACCAGACCGCTACCCTGAATGGTGATGAGCTGCGAGAGCGACATCTCGTTCGGGTTGCTGCATACCAGTTTGCGGGTGAGATGTGTGATGCTCCAGAACAGGAACAGGATACATCCGGCACTGAACAGCGCCGACATGATGTTGACCATGCGGGCCACTTGTGTTGGATCACTGGCAAACTGGGTAAACAGGTTTGCGGTTAACATGAAGAACGGGTTGCCGGGAGGATGGCCCACCTCCAGCTTGTAGGCCGAGGTGATGAACTCCGGACAGTCCCAAAAGCTTGCGGTCGGCTCAATCGTGCTGCAATACACGAAAGCGGCGATGGCAAACGTAATCCACCCCATGATGGTGTTTACTGTTTTGAACTGTTTCATTGTTTTCTATTTGATTTTATAAAAATATTTGCTTTGTTGGGCAAAAATACGAACTTTTTTGCGTTTCCTTTTCTATTTAGGTTACTTTAATTCGCAAGGCTTTTTATTTTAACGGTGCGCGTGTTGTTTCAGAACGCGGTGGGGCATGTCGCCGTGTCCCAGCAGGTCGATGGGGCAGCTGGTCTTGGCCTGAAGCCACTCTTCGGTGATTTCTTCCTGCGCATGATAGGCCAGAGTGTGGTTCACACAGGCTATGTTTTTCACATTCTGAACCACGGAACCTATATCATGACTGATGAGGATTATGGCACTGGTGTGGTTGATTTCGTCCAGCAGTTCGTAAAGTTGGGCTTCAAAGCGCTTGTCAATGTAGGTATTCGGTTCGTCGAGAATCACCACGTCGGGCTCGGAAATGATGGCCCGTCCCAACAGGGCGCGCTGGGCCTGTCCGCCGCTCAGACTTCCTATCGGGCGTTTCTCCATTCCGGTAAGTCCCATACGTTGAATCATCTCGGCTACCCGTTCCTTTTGTTCTGAGGTCACCCGGTGCCAGATGGAAGCTCCGTTTTCCAGTCCGGAGAGAATGACATCGAACACCGATATGGGGAATTTCTTGTCTATCTGGTTATATTGTGGCAGATAGCCGATGCCGATGTGATGAACAGGCTGGTTGTTCCGATAATACTGAATCGTTCCGCTGTGAATGTCCTTCAGGCCGAGAATGGTCTTGACCAGAGTGGTTTTGCCACCTCCGTTCGGACCGATAATTCCCAGAAAGTCTTTTTCATATACCGTGAGGGACACCTGCTCCAATACCGTTTTGGAATCGTAGCGCACCTCAACATCGGTCAGTTTAATGATTGGATTCTGTTTCATGGCTCAATGTTTTGGCTATCTGAATCAGTTCGCGGGTACATTCATAATCCAGCGGATTGATTTCAACAATTTGTGTCTGCGTTTCGCGGGCAATGACTTCGGCATTGCGGCGGTCGAATTCCTTTTGCAGGAATACCGTATGGGCATTCTTTTCGCGACAGGTGCGGATCAGCTGTTGCAAATGAGCCGGAGAGGGGGATTTTCCGTCTTCTTCGATGACCAGCTGCTCCAGTCCGTATTCACGGGCAAAATAGCTCAGTGTGGGATGATAGATCAGGAAACTTCTCTTCTCCTTGCCGGAAAGCAATTGGCGGATTTCACGGTCTGTGGCATCCAGACTGTCTTCCAACGCTTTCAGATTCCTGGCAAACACTTCCCGGTCTTCCGGATAAGTCTTGCTCAGTCCGGCTGCAATGTTGCGGGCCATGACTTTCAGGTTGGCCGGAGTGGTCCATACATGCGGGTCAACACCTTCGTGAGCATGGTCGCCATGCTGATGGGTGGAGGTGATGTATTTGATGCCCTCCGAAGCACATACGAATGAGGTTTGTGGCGCATTCTTTTCCATGCGCTCAAGCCAGGTCTGCTCGAATCCGAGGTGCCCTACATAAAAATAGATTCTGCTGTTACTGAGGCGTACCAACTGCTGCGGGGCGGGTTCATAAGTTTCCGGACTGCTGCCGTTGGGAACAAATGTTTCGATGCGGTAGTCGTCTCCGGCAATTTTTTCCGTAAGGAAGGCCAGAGGGGCAATGGTTACCGTAATGGTTTTGCTTTCGTCTTTAGCCTTCCGGGTGCACGACAGCAGAGTGCCGGCAAGCAGGCAGACAACGAGCGAAACAAACAAAAGATCGTGACGTTTCATTTTGAGAGTTATATTAGTGATACAAAATAAACCAAAATGGCATAGCGGACGGCTTTGCCGATCAGAATGGAGATAAAACTGATATATACGTTGGCGCGCATATAGCCCATGGTCACGGCGATGACACTGCCTAGAATCGGCAGAAAGCATAAAACGCCCATCCAGGCACCTTTCTGCTCCATAAACCGTTGGGTCTTCTCAATCTTTTCTTTTTTTACATGGAGGTATTTCTCAATCCATTCCATCTTTCCCAAACTGCCGATCCAGTAGTTGAACATGCTTCCGGCGACATTTCCCACAGTTCCCCAAATAAACAGGGGCAGCGGTGCCAGTCCGGCCAGTTGCAGTCCGGCCATGACGGCCTCGGAACTGAAGGGAAAAACACTTCCGGCAATGAAGGCTGCGATGAACATGCCCCAGTAGCCGTAATCAATCAGAAGATCTGTGATAGTGTTAAAGAACTGATCCATAAACTAGAAAATGCAATGAATAGATAGATAAATATCGAAAGAATAAATAGTAGATTGGTAATCCGATAGGAGGTCAGTGCAAAGAAATGGGCAATGACCGGAGCCGAAGTCAGGGTGAGCAGAGCCATAAACAAGTCAAACTGTTTCGGTTGCACCAACAAAAACAGTAGGATGACCGCCTCAAACAAAATCAGGGTGTAGAACTGCATGCGGGTGCGTATCTTGTCGTTGTAGCTCGTTTTGAGAGCGTGTATGGTGCTGATCAGTCCTATGATCAGGATGAAAAGAAGTGCCGACAAGCGGGTGATGTCAAGCGACAGGTAGTCTGTCAGAGCAGGATGGGCAAAGTCTATGAATTTCTGTGCGTACATTCTGAGCGGAGCATAGTCCTGTGTATAAATAAGGTATGCACCATAGAACCAGAATGGGGTGAAGAGTCCCAGCAGACTGGCACAAAAACTTTTGAATGACAGGGAGCGCAGATAAACGGCCATGCTCCAGTAAACAAAAGGTACAAGTCCTAAAAGAATGGGATGAATCAGGCTGGCTATTCCTAACGAGACAAAGGCATGGTAAATATTTGAGGAACTGTTGCTCTCCTGATAGGAGCGGAACAGAAAGAAATAGCATCCCAATACAAAGAAGGTCACAGCCATCGGGGCTATGGAATCGTGTAAAAAGGTGAAGCAACCCACACCAAACAAAAACGTGGAAGTGGTGAGACGGCTCCGGATACGAAGCAGAGCGTTGGAGTTGTTGAATTCCACCAGAAGATAAGAACAGACGGCGCAACAAAGCCAGCACAGGGCCTTGCTTTGAGACATGGGGCCGACAGCTGCCCAAAGTAGGGTAGCAACAAGAGCGGCGACAGGCAGTGTAAAACTGCTTGTCGCCACTTTATTTTGAAACCTGTTATTTCTCATTATAGGTCTTTTCCAATATCAGAACGGAAGTATTTCTTGTTAAACTGGATTTTCTGAGCCTGAGAGAAGGACTGCTGCAGGGCTTCTTCCTTATTGCTTCCGTAAGAACTTACGGCAATAACGCGTCCGCCGCTGGTTACAATCTGGCCGTCTTTAACGGCTGTTCCGGCATGGAACACGATACTGTTCTCCACCTCGTCGATACCGGTAATCGGGAATCCTTTTTCGTAAGCCTCTGGATAACCGCCGGATACCAGCATCACACACACTGCGCTGCGCTCGTCAAATTCCAGAGTCTTTTCGTCCAGATTGCCTGCTGCTACGCCTTCGAACAGCTCCACAAGGTCGCTCTTGATACGAAGCATCACAGATTCGGTTTCCGGATCTCCCATACGTACGTTGTACTCAATGACCATCGGTTCACCGGCTACATTGATCAAACCGAAGAAGATAAAGCCTTTGTAGTCGATGTTCTCGGCACGAAGTCCCTCAACTGTTGGACGGATGATACGGTCTTCCACCTTCTTCATCCATTCCGGAGTGGCAAAAGGAACCGGAGAAACACTACCCATACCGCCGGTATTCAGACCGGTGTCGTGCTCGCCAATGCGCTTGTAGTCTTTTGCTTCAGGCAGAATCTTGTAGTTCTTTCCGTCGGTCAGTACGAATACAGAGCATTCGATACCGCTCAGGAACTCTTCGATAACGACAGAAGAAGAAGCGTCGCCGAACATACCGCCCAGCATCTCCTTCAGTTCTTTTTTGGCTTCGTCCAAAGTGTCCAGAATCAGAACACCTTTTCCGGCACACAGACCGTCGGCCTTCAGTACATAAGGAGCCTTCAGTGTTTCGAGGAACTTCAGACCTTCTTCCAACTGATCCGCGCGGAAAGTCTGATAAGCAGCTGTCGGGATGTTGTGGCGCTGCATGAATCCCTTGGCAAAATCCTTGCTGCCTTCCAGTACGGCACCCTGCTTTGACGGACCGATAACCGGAATGTTCTTCAGAGCTTCATCGTTTTTGAAGAAGTCATAAACTCCCTTTACCAGCGGATCTTCCGGACCTACAACCACCATATTGATCTGATTGTCCAGAACAAACTGACGGATACCGGCAAAATCATCGGCTTTGATGTTTGCGTTTTCTCCTACTGACGCTGTACCGGCATTTCCCGGAGCGATATATAATTTCTCAATTTTGGGGCTCTGGGCGATTTTCCATGCCAAGGCATGCTCGCGTCCGCCGCTTCCTAACAATAAAAGTTTCATATCGTATGCTGCTTTATGTTTATTTTAAGAAATCATCAAAATACTGGCTGATCCGCTCGTGCAGATGAATCTGGTCACGTCCGAACATGTTGTGCTCGCCGCCCGGATATACAAAGTAATCTACCTGTTTGCCGGCATCAATGCAGGCACGCAGGAAAGACAGACTGTGCTGTGGAACACAAACCGGGTCGTTGTAACCGATGATAATCTGCAATTTACCCTGAAGATTAGGGGCTTTCAGGCGCAGGTTGCTGCCTTTATAGCCTTCCGGATTGGCTTGCGGAGTGTCCATATAACGCTCTCCGTACATCACTTCATAATAGTTCCAGTCGATAACCGGTCCACCGGCCACACCCACCTTGAAGGTTTCCGGATAAGAAAGCATCAGGTTGGTTGTCATGAAACCACCGAACGACCATCCGTGCACACCGATGCGGTTCTGGTCTACGTAAGGCAATGATTTCAGGTAAGCTACACCGCGCATCTGGTCTTTCATTTCCTCATCACCGAGATGTCTGAAAGTGACGTTCTCAAACTGGCGTCCGCGATTCTCTGAACCTCTGCTGTCGAGCACAAAAATCAAATAACCCTTCTGGGCCATGTAAATCTCCCATCCGCGGGCCATGTAGTTACGGCTGGCATCTACTAGATGAGCGTGCGGACCGCCGTAGACATAAACAATGGTCGGATATTTCTTGTTCGGGTTAAAGTTTACCGGTTTTACCATGCGGTAGTACAGATCGGTGCTGTCGTCAGATGCCTTGATATGGCCACCTACGATTTCAGGCTTGTTGAACTCTTTCCAAGGATCTTCTGCTGTGAGCAGGTTGATACCCTTGCCATTCTTGGTGGCATACAGGTTGATGCTGCGAGCAATCTTCGGAGAACTGTAAGTATCAATGATATACTGTCCGTCGGCAGACAGATTACCCTGATGCACTCCCTCTGATGTTCCGATTAATGTGCGCTTTTTGTTGGAAACATTGACCGAATTCAAAGTATATTGAATCGGGTTCTGTTCGTTGCTGCGAATCAGAATACTTTTCTCTTTCTCATTGAATCCCAGCATGTTCAATACCACCCAAGGACCGGAAGTCAGCTGTTCTACCTTGACATATTCCTTATAAGTTGCTCCATCGGCCGCATTTTTGAAATTATCGTAAAGCGGTGATTTCAAATCAAACAGGTACAGATGGTTATATCCGTCGCGCTGGCTCTGATAAATGAACTTGTTGCTGTCCCAAGGAAGGAAGACAATCGGATGCTGTGGTTCTACGAATTTAGGATGTTTTTCTTCATAGAGCACTTCTTCCTTTTTACCGTTGGCCGCGTTATAACAAACCAACTGGGCGTGGTTCTGGTCGCGGTTCAACTCGATGACATAAATCTTCTTGTTATCCGGTGACCAGGCGATATTGGTGAAATACCGGTCTGTGGCATCGCCGGTCTGCAACCATACGGTCTGTTCATTTGCCGGATTGAAGACTCCGATGCTTACTTTGTGGCTCTTTTCGCCGGCCATCGGATATTTGCAAGGGAATGTTGTGGCAATTCGGGTATTGATGTCTACCTGAGGATAGTCGGGCACCATGCTCTGGTCCATACGGTAGAATGCCAGCAACTTTCCGTCCGGACTCCAGTAAGTACCCTTGCTGATACCGAATTCGTCACGGTGCACGCTCTTGCCATACACCAGATCGTTGCTGCCGTCTTTGGAAACAGCGATTTCCTTACCCTCGGCAGTGGTTACATACAAGTTGTCGCCAATAGTGAAAGCTTTGTTTTTTGAGACTGGGTTCCAGTCTGTATTCTGGGCCTGGGCATTGTTTTTCTGGCTCCAGATCACTTTCTTTTCCTTGAAATCTACGATGAAATCCTTCTGTGCTGTGTGCAATACAAACTGTTCCTTTTCTGCGTATGGGAACGAGATTGCAGTGCATGTGGTAGCCAGTTCCTGATCCTCACCCAGCCACTGCTTTACTTCTTCCAAAGTAAACAGAACAGATTTCTTTCCATCTTTCTTATTAATGACAGAGCATTGCTCTTTAGTCCGTTCGATGCAGTTGTCGCCCCACCACGTCAGATTCATGGATTTGGGTTGCAAATTCCAGAAGTTATTTCCACCCGGAAGCAAGTCTTCCAGGGTGAAACTCTTGTTTTGTCCCATCATGACAGATACTAAAAAGCTCAGAATCAGAAAGAGATTAATCTTCTTCATAACGGTTATACTTGCGGTTCTTGTTAAACGATTTGTTTCCTTTATCGAAAGACTTTCCACCGCCACGGTAGCTCTTTTTGCTGCTGCCCCGGTCGAAGCCACGTTCTTCGCCTCTGAATCTGCCGCCCTTTCCGCTCTGATTGTCTCTTTTAAAGCGGAATCCGCTCTGATCATCGTCTTCGTCGATGGCTTTCTTGAACTCGCGATTAGCCTTGAAACGCTTCTTCTGAGCCATCTGTCGGCGCTCCTCGTCTGTTTTGATCTGTCCGCCGTCGGCACGCATATCCTTATATTTTCCGCTAAAGATCTGATATTTGCGGAACTCGCACTCCAGAGAACCGTTGTAGAGAGGTATCTTGATAGATGGTTTCAGGCCAATCTGTTCGAAACACTCTTCGCGGTAGCTCAGAATCCATGCGTCATAATCCTGGAACTGGTGCTTCAGGCGTTCACCGATGGTGCGGTACAGGCCCAATAAGTCAGGAGTAGAGATGCGCTCTCCATAAGGAGGGTTGGTAACCATGATGCACTTCTCCTGTGGGCGGGTAAACTGATGGAAATCCTTCTGGTTGATTTCGATTTCCTTGCTCAATCCGGCAGCCTTGACATTCTTCAACGCAATTTCTACAGCATTGCGGTTGATGTCATATCCATAGATCTTGTGTGTAAACTCTCTTTCTTTGGAGTCATCGTTGTAGATGGCGTCGAAGAGTTCCTGATCAAAGTCGTTCCACTTTTCAAAAGCATACTCTTTGCGGAATACACCCGGAGCAATGTTGCGGGCAATCAGGGCTGCCTCAATGGCAATAGTACCCGATCCGCACATCGGATCAATCAAATCACATTCACCATCCCAGCCGGTCATCATAATCATGGCTGCGGCCAATACCTCGTTCAATGGAGCTTCAACAGACTCCTGGCGATAACCGCGACGGTGCAAAGACTCGCCGGAGCTGTCCAAAGACAAAGTGCAGTCATCTTCTGCAATATGGATGTGCAACTGCAAATCCGGGTTAGTGATGCTGATGTTCGGACGGCTTCCGGTTTTCTCTCTGAAGTAGTCAACGATAGCGTCCTTCACCTTGTAGGCCACAAATTTGCTGTGACGGAATTCTTTAGAGAACACTACGGAATCCACTGCAAAGCTGGTTTCGTTGGTCAGGTACTGACTCCAGTCAATCTTTTTGATGGCATCGTACACCTGATCGGCGGTCTGTGCCTTGAAGTGCTTGATCGGTTTTAAGATTCTGATTGCGGTGCGGAGGGCGAAGTTTGCCTTATACATCAAGGCTTTGTCTCCGGTAAATGACACCATTCTTCTGCCGATCTGGATATTGTTTGCTCCTAAATCGGTAAGTTCTTTTGCCAGAATATTTTCTAACCCCTGAAAGGTTTTCGCAATAAGTTCGAATTCTGCTTCCATTATTTTTTATTCTTCTAGGGATGTAGTGAGTGATATGTTTTTTTGATAATAATTACTTTTTCTGTACGAGTCGTGCTCCTTCGGGAACATCTTCAGTTACCCAGATATTTCCGCCTATGGTAGATCCTTTTCCGATGCGTATGCGTCCCAGAATGGTAGCATTGGCATATACCACTACGTCGTCTTCAAGAATCGGATGACGTGGGATACCTTTTATGGGATTACCGTTTTCGTCCAAGGGAAAGCTTTTTGCTCCCAAAGTTACTCCCTGATAGAGTTTCACATGATTTCCTATGACGCAGGTTGAGCCAATTACGACACCGGTTCCGTGGTCGATGGTAAAGTGGTGACCGATCTGCGCGCCCGGATGAATGTCAATACCTGTTTCGGAATGAGCCATTTCAGAGATGATTCTCGGAATGAGCGGCACTCCCAGAACCAGAAGTTCATGAGCGATACGATAGCTGCTCAGGGCCTTGATGATGGGGTAACAACTGATAATTTCACCATAACTCTCAGCGGCAGGATCGCCGTTATAGGCTGCTTCCACGTCAGTGGCAAGCACACTTCTCAGTTCCGGCATCTTTGCGATAAAAGCGGCAGCCAGTTCGGCTGCTTTTTCCTTACAATGTTTGTTGCAACCGGATTCGCTCTCCTTATTTTGTGCACAACCTTCTTCCGAAGCAAAACAGAGGCCGGCCAGAATCTGATCGGTGAGCAATCCGTAAAGACGCTCCAGATTGACTCCTATATGATAGGTTATGGTATGGCTGTTTACTGTGGATTTCCCGTAGAAACCGGGAAAGAGAATAGAACGGCACAGCTCGATAATTTCCTTAAGAACCTTTCCAGAGGGTAAAGGGTCGCCGTCTCTATGTTCGTGAAAGACACCCTTTAAAGAACTATAAGTGGACAGTTCTTCTACGGTCTGTGCCAGCAGATGAGTAAATTTGTGCAGACTCATTAAAACTTGTTATGATGTGGTATATTAGTTTAGTTGCAAAGATAGGTAAAGAAAATAAAATATAAAAATATTTTCTCACCTTAAAAGGAAGAAGCCTGTATGTGATGAAATACAGGCTTTCCTTGTTTATTGTTTTGGTGCGGAACTGACCATTTTATAGAGTTTGTCGCTCGGACGAATCTTTCCGGGCACTTTAAAGGATACACGCATGCCTTTCTTCACCGTGTCTACCGGCTTCAGGTCATAGCGTACTTCCTCCAGAGTGAGGAACATGGCTCCGGTGGTCGGACCGGTGATCAGGAGTTTGTCTCCCACACTCATTTCGGCCGCTTCGATCTGGAACTCGCCTACCTCGATGTTTGAGAAGTATTTGATGGCCTTACCTACATATACTTTCTTTTCGGTGGCGTCGGAACCGTATGACTTGGTCCATTCTCCCAGGAACTGTCCCTGATAATATCCGTCCCAGAATCCGCGGTTGAACACGCGTTTCAAACGCTCATCCCAGGCATCTTTCTTCTCTTCTGTAAAATCATTGTCGAGCACACTCTGGATTGCTTCCTGATAACAGCGCACTACGGTGTCTACATACTCTGGTCCGCGGGCGCGGCCTTCGATCTTGAATACCCGTACTCCCGCATTCATCATGCGGTCGATGAAACGCACTGTCTTCAAGTCCTTCGGACTCATGATATACTGGTTGTCGATTTCCAGTTCCACATCGCTTTCCTTATCCTTGACGATGTACTGGCGGCGGCAAAGTTGCATGCAGGCACCGCGGTTGGCCGAGCGTCCGGTGTTGTTCAGGCTCAGATAGCATTTTCCGCTTACGGCCATGCACAGGGCACCGTGGCAGAACATTTCGATGCGTACCAGTTCTCCGCTCGGGCCGCAGATTTTCTGTTCCTGAATCTGCTGATAGATATAGGAAACCTGGTCCATGTTCAGTTCGCGGGCCAGTACGACCACATCGGCAAACTGTGCATAGAATTTCAGGGCCTCAATATTCGTGATATTCAGCTGAGTAGACAAATGCACCTCCTGACCGACACTTTGGCAATAAGTCATTACGGCCACATCCGATGCGATTACCGCCGAGATATTGGCTTCTTTGGCGGCATCGATAATCTGATGCATCAGAGGAATGTCTTCGTCGTAGATGATTGTGTTTACTGTCAGATAACTTTTTACTCCGCGCTCGGCACACTCCTGGGCAATTCTTTTCAGGTCGTTTATGGTAAATGTGCTTGCCGAGTGAGCACGCATGTTCAGATTTTCTATTCCAAAATAGATGGAATCGGCACCCGCATTCAAGGCTGCGGCAAAAGATTCAGGCGAACCTACCGGTGCCATTATCTCGAAATCACTTCTTGTCATGTTATGAATCAATTTATTGCTGCAAAGATACTGCCTTTTCTTGATAACTAAGGGATATGTTGCAGAAGTTCTGATAAATATATGTTTTTTTTATGATTCTCGAGTTTACTTTTTCACTCCTTATCCTTAATCCGCTCCTTGTTTTTTCGTATTTTTGCGCTCATTATGAAAATTGGAAATATCGAATTTGGTCCATATCCGGTCTTTTTGGCCCCTATGGAAGATGTGACGGACATCGGTTTCCGTCTGTTGTGCAAGAAGTTTGGAGCAGCCATGGTCTATTCTGAGTTCGTGGCAGCGGATGCTCTGATCCGAATGGTGAACCGAAGTCTGGAAAAGCTGAAGGTCTGTGAGGATGAGCGCCCGGTGGCGATTCAGATTTACGGTAAGGAGGTCGGTCCGATGGTGGAGGCGGCCCGCATTGTGGTGGATCAGGCGCGCCCTGATGTGCTCGATTTGAACTTTGGCTGTCCGGTAAAGCGAGTGGCCGGAAAAGGAGCCGGAGCGGGTATGCTTCAGAATCCTGAAAAGATGCTTGAGATAACTGAAGCTGTTGTGCGTGCCGTAGATATCCCGGTGACGGTAAAGACTCGTCTGGGATGGGATGAAAACAGCAAGATTATTGTCGATCTGGCTGAGCGCCTGCAAGACTGCGGTATTCAGGCACTGACTATTCACGGACGCACCCGCGCCCAAATGTATACTGGTGAAGCCGACTGGAGTCTGATTGGAGAAGTAAAGAAGAACCCCCGCATGCACATTCCGATTATTGGAAACGGTGATATCACTTCGCCCGAGAAAGCGAAGGATTATTTTGAGCGCTACGGAGTGGATGCCGTGATGGTGGGTCGGGCTACTTTCGGCCGTCCCTGGATTTTTAAGGAAATTGTGGATTATTTGTGTCCGCAGCAGGCAGAATCTGCTTCGAACCATATTATAGAGAGCGATTATGAAGTGATGTCGGACGACTGGAAAATCGATGTCTTGAAAGAGCAGGTACTCACCAGCGTGCGCCGTATCGACGAGTATCGGGGCATTTTGCACAGTCGTCGTCATCTGGCGGCATCGCCCATTTTCAAGGGAATTCCCAATTTCCGGGAAACCCGAATTGCCATGTTGCGTGCAGAAACTCTGGACGAGCTTTTCGCCATTCTGGAAACAGCCCGCGAGCAGTTGCGGAATCAGAAAGGCTAGTCCGATTCTTATTCATACAAAAACTCCTTATTATAATAAAGGTATTCTGTATACCGGCTTATTATAATAAGGAGTTTTTCTATATTCCGTTACTGGTTTTCTTTGGCCTTGAAAGCCAGCGCATACATTTTCATCTGTTTCAGCATGGCCAGCAGACCATTGCTGCGGGTAGGAGAGAGATGCTCCTTCAGTCCGATGCGTTCAATGAAATACAAGTCTGCATTCAGAATCTCGTCCGGTGTATGATCCGACAACACCCGTACCAACAGCAGCACAATACCCTTTACAATCAGGGCATCGCTTTCGGCCTGGAAAATGATCTTGCCGTTCTTCAGGTCAGCCTGGAGCCATACACGGCTTTGGCAACCGTCAATCAGATTCTGGTCTGTTTTATACTCTTCGGGCAGTGGTTTCTCTTCGCTACCCAGATCAATCAACAGCTGGTATTTGTCCATCCAGTCGTCAAAGTCATTGAATTCCTCAATAACCTCGTCTTGCAGTTCGTTAATGGTTTTCATTATTTCTGTTTTCGTTATATAAAACCTGCAGAACGGTTTGTCCTACAGCTTTCAGTACATTCTTGTCAATATGTTCCATGTCATCCTTAGCTGTATGCCAGGTAGGTCCGAATGATGAAGGGCCGTCGGTAAAGTAAGGCACGATGTCGATGCACGGGATGCCTGCAATCTGATTTACCGGCACATGGTCGTCCACGATATAGCCGCTGAGGCGTTTCAGGAAATAGTTGCCATATCCCAATGCTTCTGCCGTATTCCACACGTTATTGACCACTCCCGGTGCATATTCCTGTGAGTAAGCTTCCTGCGAGAAGGTAGCTCCTTGTCCGCCGACCATATCCAGCAGAATGCCATACATGGCCTTGTAACCCTCCTTATGCGGGTTCTGTGACCAGTGCTGCGAGCCCAGACACCAGCTTTGTGAATGATCTTCCGCCGTTTCAGCCCACTGCGGTATGCCCCAGTCTTCGGCATCGAAGCAGATAAAGTCCACACCAATCTGGCTCAGTGGCTGCTGTTGCAACATACGGGCCATTTCGAGCATGACCGCCACTCCGCTGGCTCCGTCGTTGGCAGCCAGGACCGGCTTTTTCCAGTTGGCAGAATCCGGGTCATTGTCGCACCACGGGCGGCTGTCCCAATGGGCACAGATCAGTACTCTTTTTTCTGCATCCGGATTTACCGAAGCGATGATGTTACGGCTTTTCAGCACTGTGCCGTCATAACCTTTCAGGTCGGCATACTGGTCGGTGATGGTGGCTCCATAAGCCGCAAACTTCTCGGCAATATAGTTGCCGCAGGCCTTGTGTGCCTCGCTGTTCGGAGTACGCGGACCGAAATCACACTGATCGGCTGTAAACTGATAAGCGCTGTCGGCATTGAATGTTGGGCATTCCGCATTAACCTGAGCCGATTGTTCCGTTTGGGTTGCGGCAGATGTATTCTTTTTACCGCAGCTGCTCAGCAGACAAACGGCAGCAAGCGCCAGGGCGCTCCAATATTTCTTTTCCATATCTTCAGATTATTACTAAAAGTTCTGTACCTGTTGCATCACACGCAGGAAGTTTCCTCCCCATATTTTCCGGATATCCTCTTCGTTGTACCGGTCCTGAATCAGGCGGCGTGTGAAGTTGATCAGTTCGGAAGCCGAGGCACAGCCCGGTATGCCCCCGTCGCCGTCGAAATCGGTACCGATGCCCACGTGGTCCACTCCCATAATGCGGATCATGTGATTCAGGTGCTCCATGGCATCCAGGATAGAGGCTTCGCCTTCCTTTTTCAGGAATCCGTGATAAAGGGTAACCTGTACCACTCCTCCCTTCTGGGCGATGCTTCTCAGCTGGTCATCCGTCAGATTACGCGGCACATTGCACAAGCTTCGGCAGGAAGAGTGCGAGCAGACAATCGGAGTGCGGCTGATTTCCAACGCATCATAGAAACTCTTTTCCGAAGCGTGCGACAAGTCAACCATGATTCCCAGGCGGTTCATTTCCTGAATCACCTGTTCGCCGAAGGCGCTCACTCCGTGGTGTTCCTCTTCCGGTGCTTTGGCCGAATCACAGATATCGTTGTTCCCGTTGTGGCACAGCGTGATATAAACTACGCCGCGCTGCTTGAAATGTTCTACAAGCCGGATGTCGCGTCCCAATGCATATCCGTTCTCTATACCCAGCATAATGGCCTTTTTTCCCTGATCCTTCAGGCGGAACAGGTCTTCCGGCGTGCGTGCAATCTGCACGGCAGTGCAGTTTTTGGCTGCCATGTCCACAATCTGGTCCAGAATCAGGTCAGCCTTTGCCGTGGCAGCAGCCAGTCCGGCTTCGGTGCGCTCCTCCTGTTTCAGATAAGCCACCATGATGGTTGCATCCAGATGTCCTTCATGCATCTTATGCAGGTCCACCAGAATCTTGGGGTCCCGTTTGTGGAAACTGATATTCTGGTCAAAGAACATCGGCGTGTCGCAGTGGCTGTCCAGAGTCAGAATGCGGCGGTGCATCTGTTTGGCGGTGCTGAACGAACGCGCTTCGCGTGTAAGCCATTCAAAGAGAGGCATCATGCAATCGTCCTGTTTCAGGATGAAGCATTCCGGATGCCACTGCACTCCCACGATAGACTTATGCTCGGCCGATTCGATGGCTTCGATGATGCCGTCGGCCGAACGGGCGCATACGGTAAACCGTTCGCCCGGTTCGTTTACAGCCTGATGATGGAAGGAGTTTACCGGCAAAACCTCTGTCTGCATGATGCCATGCAGTAAAGAGCCCGGTTCGATATGGACGAGGTGCGAGGCATGGCTGCGGTCCAGATTCTGGCTGTGCTTGAGCAGCGGTTGTTGCAAAGCGCAAGAACTGTAGATATCCTGATGAACGGTTCCACCAAGAGCTGCGGCAAGCACCTGAATGCCGCGGCAGATACCCAGCATCGGAATCTGGCGGTCGTAAGCCAGGCGGGCCAGCAACAGTTCCGGAAGGTCGCGTTCTGCGTTAATACCGCCCAGTTCCCGTACCGGTTCTTCATCCAGATACAGCGGATTGATGTCGCCTCCTCCCGAGAACAGCAAGCCGTCCACGTGGTCCAACAGATTGATTAAGGCATCCTTATCGGCAAATGGCGGGATGATTACGGGAGTTGCACCGGCGCGCAGCACCGATTTGAAGTAGCCTTCGGCCAGTTCGCATCCCTTGTCTCCAAAGTTACCGGTGATGCCGATTACCGGCTGTGCTGTATATCCCGGAAAAGACTGGTGCATTCTGTCATAAGTCTGCTGCCAGCAAAAAGCCCCTTCTTTCATTATGGTTCTGTTTATTCGTTTTCTATATCGTCAATTCCGATTGGAATTTCTTTCTTGATGCTCTGTTCCAGAGAGATCAGAGTTTCTGTAGCTACCACACCCGGAATTTCCTGCATCTTGTTGTTGAGCAGTTCCATCAGGTGTGAATTGTCGCGTGCATAAAGTTTGGTCAGCATGGTGTACGGACCTGTTGTGAAGTGACATTCCACGATTTCGGGAATCTTCATCAGTTCCTCAACCACTCTTTTGTACATAGACCCCTTTTCGAGTTTGATACCGACATAAGTGCAAGTGCTGTATCCCAAGCTTTTAGGATTCACCTGATAGCCCGAGCCCACAATCACGCCCATGTCGATGAGGCGCTGTACACGCTGGTGTATGGCTGCTCTGGAAACCCCGCATACCGCAGCCACATCCTTGAACGGGATGCGCGCGTTGTTTGATATGATTTCCAGAATTTTCTTGTCCAAAAGATCTATTTTTTCCATAATGTCTTACTGTTATCTGTGTGTTTGATTAGAGATTGTCAAAAAGTAAGCAAATATAAGGATTTATTCAGTACGGTGCCTGCTTTTAACAAAAAAAAGGCATCAAACCTAGGTTGATGCCTTCTTTTTATAAAGCAATATGCTATTTCACAATATCCAGAAGCTCTACGGTGAATATCAGCGCCGAGTAAGGAGGAATCTTTCCTGCCTCGCGTGCGCCATATCCCATTTCCTGCGGGATATAGATTTCCCATTTTGATCCGACCGGCATTTTGGTCAGAATCTCGGTCCATCCCTTGATCACCTGTTTGCAGCCAAATACCGCCGGCTCATTGCGCTTGTAAGAACTGTCGAAGATTGTTCCGTCGATGAGGCGGCCTTCGTAGTGCACCTTTACAGTTGAAGAGTCGGCCGGAATGGCTCCGTTACCCTCCTGTAAAATCTTGTATTGCACTCCGCTAGGCAGTTCTTTCACGCCTTTTTCCTTGGCATTTGCTTTCAGGAATTCCTCTCCGGCTTTTTTATTGGCACCGAAGCGTTTTTCCATCAGAGCGTTCTGATAGTATTCCATCTGCTTTTTGGCCAGGTCCTGAGCATGATCCAGTGTCATCTTAGTCTCCTGTCCGGCAATGGCAGTTCTGAATCCGTCGATAAACAAGTCACCTTTTACCGTTTTCACAGTATCGTTTCCGGCAATCTGTTTGTCAATTTGCGGGATGATCTGTTCCTCTACCTGCTTGCGGATTTGCAGACCGGCAGTGTAGGCAATAGCCTTTTTAGCCTCTTCGCTGTTCATGTCCGCATCGAAACCTTTCAGGAAGTCGGCCATGTAGCCCATGTCCACTCCCATTCTGTTGGCCAGATAGTTTTTCAGTCCGTCGCTGTTGGCCAGTCCGATGGCATAGCTGAAGGTATCCACTGAGCAAGTGTCTACCTTTTCAGCGTTCTTCTTGTCCTTTCTTGTCTTGCGTGCATCCATCTGACCGCCAAAGAAGGTCAGCAGAGCCAGCGACAGAATCAGGAATTTAGAATATCTCATCGGTCAATTATTTTGCAGACTCGATATCAATCAGTTCAATAGTGAAAGTCAAAGCAGAGAAAGGTTTGATGTTTCCAGCCTCTCTTGCACCATAAGCCTGATCCTGTGGGATGTAAACGATCCACTTAGAACCAACAGGCATGTGAGTCAGAGCCTCAGTCCATCCTGGGATTACAGCGTTGCAAGAGAAAGTGATCGGATCTGTTTCAGTCTTGTCGAATACAGTACCGTCGATCAGTTTACCCTCGTATTTCACCTTTACGCGAGAAGTGTCAGCTGGGATAGCACCCTTACCTTCGGTAATTACCTCATAGTAAACGCCATTTGCCAGAGCCTTTACACCAGCCTTCTTGGCGATGTTAGCCATATACTCTTCGCTCTTCTTCTTGTTGTCGCCGTATTTCTTTTCCATCTGCTCCTTCTTGATGCTTTCCATCTTCTTGGTAGCCAGTTCCTGAGCCTGCTCTACAGTCATGATGTCAGTCTTGCCGTTTACACCGCTTACGAATCCGGCCATGAAGTTCTTCAGACTGATAGTCTGGGTAGAATCCTCTCCATAGAGTTCGTAGTTGATGCCCTTCATCATCTGCTGGCTGATCTGCTGTCCGATCTGAACACCGGCAAAGTAAGCCATCTTCTTCTTGTCGTCACCGGCATTTGCACCTTCATTCAAACCTTTGATGAACTCAGCCATATCGGTAGTGTCGATGCCTACTGTGTTAGCCAAATATGCTTTCAGACCCTGAGTCTGTGCCAGACCGATAGAATAGCTCAAAGAGTCAACGTCTGTTTTCAAGTCTGCTTTAGGAGCTCCAGACTTAGAGCAAGATGCCATGGTTGCAACCAGGGCTGCAGCCATAATAAAACTAGTTTTTTTCATTGTTCTATTTATAATTTAAGTTATTACCTGTTTATGATGGATTAAAGAACCTCGATCAGCTCTACATCGAAAATCAGAGTGCTGTAAGGAGGAATTGAAGCACCGGCACCGCGGGCTCCGTAACCCAGTTCGTAAGGAATGAAGAAACGGTACTTGCTTCCTTCCTTCATCAGCTGCAAACCTTCGGTCCATCCGGCAATCACGCCATTCAGAGGGAAGGTGGCCGGGGTGCCGCGCTGCAAGCTGCTGTCAAAGAGAGAACCGTCAATCAGCATACCTTCGTAGTGACATTTTACCTGGTCAGTAGCTTTAGGACTCTTTCCGTTACCCTCGCTCAGTACCATATACTGCAAGCCAGAAGCAGTGGTGATGACACCTTCCTTCTCGGCGTTCTTTTTCAGGAACTCGATTCCGGCAGATTTCATCTCTTTTGCCTGCTCTTCCTCTTTCTCTTGGAGATATTTATTGACGATTTGTTGTGCTTCCTTATGAGAAACAGCCAGCTCGTTATTGTTCAGCACATCCTTAATTGCTTGTGCAAAGTCATCTACACAGATATCTTTGGCATTCATACTGCTCAATTGCTGGCCGATACCCAAACCTAATGCATAGCTAATCTTATCCATTTCTTAATTTGTTATATGATTTGTTTTCTGTATTTTTTCACGGCCGCAAAGTTAATAGTTTTCGCCGACTAAATCTTGTATCACCCGTTTATTTTTCTTATTTTTGTGGAAAATAGATACAATGTTTCTTACAGCATGAAAAAGATTGTCGTATTGACCGGAGCAGGCATGTCTGCCGAAAGCGGAATCACAACCTTTCGCGATTCCAATGGTTTGTGGGAACAGTTCCGGGTGGAGGATGTGGCCTCGATAGAAGGTTATGAACGCAACCCCCAGCTGGTGCTTCAGTTCTATAACGACCGCCGTCGGCAGCTGGCTGACGTGGAGCCTTGTGCGGGGCACAGACTGCTGGCCGAGATGGAAAGAGATTATCAAATGGTGATTGTGACGCAGAATGTGGATAATCTGCATGAGTGCGCCGGAAGCACGAATGTGATTCATCTGCATGGCGAACTGACGAAAGCCACTTCTTCGCGTAATCCGAATGATGCGCGTTGTATTGTGGATATTCCGGTGGACCATGAAATCCGATGGGGCGATCAGGCCAAGGACGGGTCGCAGTTGCGTCCGTTTATCGTGTGGTTTGGCGAGCCGGTGCCGATGATAGAAAAGGCTATAGAGGAAGTGCAGACGGCTGATATATTCGTGATTATCGGAACTTCGCTCAATGTTTATCCGGCGGCCGGACTGATTCATTATGTTTCTCCTTCCGTTCCGGTATATCTGATTGATCCCAAGCCCGTAGAAACTCATGGAGCACGAGGCATTCAGTTTATTCAGAAAGGAGCCTCGGAAGGAGTAGCAGAACTGAAGGGTTTATTAAAGAATCTTAAATCTACTCTGTAATCAGTCCAAATGTGTATTTTATTTATTATACTTGCACCAGAGAATTAAATTAGAATATTGAAAATTAAAATTAAGTGAGATGAAGAAGTATATTTGTACAGTTTGTCAGTGGGTTTATGATCCAGTTGTAGGTGATCCGGATTCAGGTATTGCACCGGGAACTGCATTTGAGGATATTCCAGAAGATTGGGTTTGTCCTTTGTGCGGTGTGGGCAAGGATGACTTCGAGGTTTGCGAGGACTAATCCCCTTACATAAACACAGAAAAAGATAATCAGATGTGCATGACCGGAGTGTGATGCACATCTGTTTTTTTATGGGGTATGGAATCGGGTTCTGATGGCTGAAAAAAATCATCAGGATGATTTTGTAACTTCATTGAGATGAACGGAAAAAATGATCCCGATGAATTTTTTGTATTATCATGGGATATAAAAAAACCGAACAGACTCAGTCGTTAAGACGGGTCTGTTCGGTTTTTGAGTAAAAATGAGTCTGTAGAGTTTTATTCTCCCCACACATTAAAATCGCTTTCTTCGTTACCCAACTGAGTTCCGTTGCTGACTTCATCGTTAAGTCCCAGAGAAGCACTCAACAGCTGGCTTTCAGCTTCAACTTGCATCAACTCCATCTTGGGAGTCTGATAGATTCTTTTTTTCATAATGCCTATGATATTTATTTGATAACTTTCTTTCCGTTTACAATATAAATGCCTTTCTTCAGACCGTTAAGTGCCTGATTCTCCAGAACCTGCTTACGTACCAGAATTCCGTCGATAGTATATACATTAACCAGTGCCTGTCCGTTTACAATCTGGTCAATGCCGGTTGTTCCGTCGCCTTCCAGGCCAAAGCCTCTTGTGTTCTTGGCGATTTCGGTTGGAAGTGCCAGATAAGCCTTGTGGGCACCATTGGTAAATGCGGCACCGTTTTCGGCAGCCCAATAGAATCCCAGGTTCTCACCGTTGTTGTCGTAGGACAGCTTGTAGAACAAACAGTTTTCGCCTTCAGTAGTGGCTTCGGCAACGGAGCCTTTCAGCAGGTTTTCGGCAGGAGTTGTTTCTTCTGAATCAGAAATTTCACATACGTATTCTTTAGCGTCTGCCTGAATCAGAACAGCCGTATTGGCTGGAACAATGTTGCCTGTACCGTAAATCCAGTCGATAGCCAGATTCTTGTTTGCTACTCCTGTAACGATACCTGCTTTCATATTGTCTGCAACAACCCATGCCTTATTGGTGAAGTAAGTTGCATAACCGGCTTCTGAAACAGAAATGGTTAAAGTTGCAGGTTCAGCTTTCTTGATGATAACATTTTTGATTTCCCATGCTGCAGCTGACTGTTCAGAACACATGTAATTAAATGCAATCTGTACTTCTTTACCGCAATAAGAATTCAATGAGATCTCTCCAGAGTTTACAAAAGTCCAGCTATCTGGATAAGTTGGAATGATTAGTTGAGTCCACTCATTGCCATCTTTTTCTTTAATCCACAATGTGAAGTCCTTTGTCAGGTCATTATTATTAATGTACCCGGCTGCATGTTCAAAGCTAAGATTGGCTTCTGTTACGTTGGTAAGATTAATAACAGGAGAGATTAATTTCAGATTTTGAGCTCCTTTTTCAAATCCGTTGGCATAAGCACATTTGTATTGTGAGTTGTGAGACCATATTTCATCTGTTTGAGTAACAGTAAAGTCTCCTAGACTTTCTGCAAAACTTTCAGAGAATGGGATATTCGGGTCAGTAACAGTCAGCATGTAGGATGCTGTTCCTGCTTTATAAGTGTCAGTTGCATTAATAGAAGCGGAGATAATTGTTTTTCCGGCTGCAATGGCAGTAATATTACCGTTGTTATCTACAGTAGCTACATTTGTATTACTACTTTTGTAACTAACTTTTCCGTCAGATACCGTTGTAAAGACCGGAGCTGTGAAGGCTTCTCCCAAAATGTAAGTTGCTGTTTCTGTAGAGAAAGCGCATTCTGGATCTTTTAGTTCAACACCGGAATTTTCTGTTTTAGTTATGACAATATTATCTATGAAAAAACGAGCTTTTGATTTTTGTTCGCCTTCAAAGGTAATTTTAGATGCAGCCGTTCCGTTTTTTAATTCTACAGAAAAAGTTTTGGCATAGAGCTCATTGATATAATCTCCAGAATTGGTTAATCCATCAACGGAAATTGGCTCCTGATTATCAAGAATTATTTTGATAGAAGTTTTATCGTTCTTCCAAGCACAAGTATTGAATGTTAATGTATAAGTAGCGTTTGGATCAGATAAGTCAATAGCCGGACTTGTCAGAGAGCCAAGACTTGAACTTGCTCCTAATTTAATACACCCTCCAGCACCATAATACTTTTCTCCAGTCCATCCAACATGATCTGCATCTGTCTCAAAATTTACGCTGTGGTTGGCATTCGTCATATCACCAGAAACTTTATCAAAAGTTTCTTTGAAGATTTCTTCCTGAGCATAAGTCCATTGACTAAAACCAATCAGGATAATAGCCAAGAACATTTTGCTTAAATAGCTAATTGTTTTCATAACAAAAGATCTTATAATTAATAACAATAGTTTATTTCAATACTTTCTTTCCATTAATCAGATAGATACCGGCAGGCAGACCATCCAGTGCACCTCTTTCCTTAACCTGTTTTTTGAGCAGGGTGCCGCTGATCGAGTAAACGTTTACCCGTTTGTTTGTTGCATTTGCAGGCAGCTGAATGCCGGTTGATTTATCCAATGCAAGATAGTTGATGCCGCTTGCAGCCGCTTTCGGTACGGCCAAATAAGCCTTATGTGCTGAATTGGTGAATGCACCTCCGTTTTCTGCACCCCAATAGAAGCCGATAGGCTGGTCTACATCTGTTGACAGTTTGTAGAACAGACAGTCTGTTCCTTCTGTTTCGGCATCAGCAACACTTCCTTTCAACCAGTTGTTTGCAGGTTTTTCCGCATCTGTCTGACTGATTTTGCATACATAGTTTCCGGCTGCACCCTTAATAAGTACACCGGTTTCGCTCGGTACAACAGCTCCGCCCTGATAATGCCAGTCTATAGTCACGTAATTGCCGGCAGTTTGTATGCCGCTTACCGTACCGGCCTGAAGGCCCGCCGGCAGATAGAATGGCTGGTCGCTGTAATAAGTGATGTAGCCGTTATGGTCAATCGTCAGGTTTACGGATTGTAGTTTATAGAGGTTTACAGCTTTCTGCTGTGATTCGTAGCAGGCAAATCTTGGTGCTCCGGCATTATACTGGATGCTTCTGCTGCTATAGGCACAGCTGATGATTTGAGTACCTTCGTTGGTGATTTCAATATTCCATAAGGCATTTTCGCTGTTCTTGTCGGTTGTTGTGTGCAATTTATTGGCACTGCTGTTCAAAGACAGATAACACTGGGCTGTAGCATCGTAGAACGTATATTGGCCGGCGCTACCTCCCAAAACAAAGGTGTAAGGCTGTCCGTTTCCATTTACTTCGGTATGAATCAATCCGTTGTCGAATCCAATCTCTCCATAGCTGCGGATATCTTTACCCTGTGCGCCCATGGCCACACTGAGTTCTTCGCACACGATGAGATATTGTGCCCCCGGAGTGAGGTCGGCTGTTGAGGTAACCGGCGAGAAGGTCCACAAACCGGATACCGAAGGAGTGTCGCCTCCATCATCTGAGATGGTATATGTGGCTGTTGCAGACTGGCTCTTTACACCATCCAACAGGGCATAGGCTGTGATGGTTGTGCTTTCGTTGATGGTCAGGTTGGCCGGATTGTTGACGGTCACCTCGGCACCGCCGTTTAAAGAATATACAATCCGGGCTCCCGGAGTGCCGGTTGTAATCTGGATATTCGTGCCCTTGCTTACGGTACCTGATGCCGGTGAGAACACCGGAGTCATCACCTGAGGATCTCCTCCTGGTCCGGAGCCGTCGTAATTTTCGGAATCGAAGATCACATCCATTTTCTCTCCCCAAATGTATTCTTCAAGGCCGGGATAGTCGATGAACGGATTGCGGTTTTTCTGCAATTTATATACTTCGTTGTTGCGGTCAATCTCTTTTTGGCTTACCGGGTCCTCTTCGGCCCAGCGCAACAACATGGTCACCGCCCAGTCGGTATAGGCGGGATATGCGTTTCCGGCCAGCATCGGACTGCTCCATTTGGCTATCTGGTTTTCGTAGCAGGTAGCCATATAGAAATAAGTACGCGCAAAGTCGCCCTTATATTCGTCTGCCGGTTCAAATACGATACCGTTATAACCGGGAGTAGAAGAAGGGCCTAATTTGCTGAATCCTCCATTGGAAGTATAGGTCGGACTGTCTGTTTCGCCAAAGGGATAGTTGCTGCGACGGCCGTTTACATAGCCGTCTGTAGGATAGAGATGGAACAAGTCTGTGTACATAGGGCGGGCATCATTGAACCAGCTCTTGGGGAAGGAATGTTCGCGATTGTATACATCGCCTTCTTTAGAGTACTGACCAGCCTGGTCGGCTCCGAACACAAAGTTGGTACTTGAAGAATACATGTCCCAAACTTTTCCGTCAGCTCTTTTGTCGGTTGTCTTGAAGGCATTCCAAAGAGCGTCATAACTCAATGCGGTGTGTGCATTGATCACCTTGTAGAGGGCGGTTTTCAAACTGGCGCCACAATAGCCGTCGGCTGCACTGTAGTAGCCGCTTGGAATCTGAGCAAATAATTGAAAGAGTACACTTTGCAGTGTGAGCAATACCAAAAAACGTTTCATTTCTTTTAATTAGGTCTATTGTTGTTGTAAATTTATGAAATATAGAAACATCCTGTATCATTGTCAAACAGGATTTTTGCCGAATGGTCGTTTTTCCAAGAAAAAACAGATCTTGAAACAGCAATGTAATGCAGATGACAAGAAACGGACTAATTGGGATGTCCTGCCGATTCTATTTTGGCCTCGATGATATTTTGGATGTATTCGCCGATCTTCTCGCATTCGTTGATAATATCCAGATATAAAGTGCCCAGATGGTAAGAGTATTCGTGGTTGTTGATATCCACGGCATTCTGGTTGCGCAACTGCTTCTTGAAATTCTTGATTTCCTGATTGATGAAGAAGATGGTGCGTCCCTCGGCCAGCGGGCGGCGCATTGAGGTGATGCGCTTCATCTCTTCAAGGGCCTGTTCTGTGAGCAGGAACAGCTGGTGCAGATGGTTCTGCTGCTTGGTGGTGAACTGTTCCTTGCCGTGATACTTATGGCCGATGACCCGCGATATGATATAGCATGAGTCGGCAATACTTTCAAGTTCGGAAACTTCGCGGAGCATGCAGCGAATCTGATTCTTTGTTTTGGAACTGAGCAGGTCGTTGCTGACTTCGCCCAAATAGTCTGCAATTTCTTCTTCAAGCTCATCACTGGAGCATTCCAGTTTCTTGATCTTCAGATAAATGTCCTGAAATTCCTGATTCTTGTTTACGGTGAGCAGATAGCGCACTTGGGTGAACATACGGTGGGTAAGGTCGGCAAAATTGCTGACCTCCTTCTGGGCTTCCAGAACTGATAACTCCGGAGTGGCCAGCAGTCCTCCTGTGATGTAACGCAGCTCGCTTTCTTCTTCATCGCTTTTGGCCTGAGGAACCAATGTGGCACTGATACGTTCCAGTGGTTTTACCAGCCAAATGAACAGAAGTACGTTCAGTAAATTAAAACTGGTATGGAAGGCAGCCAGAACATAAGCCGGCATGTTGCGGTCGGCAGAACTCTGTCCGGAAGTCATGGGAATGGCCTGGTTTAGTAAATCTGTTGTGAAAGGGAAGATTGCAAAGACCCAAGCAATACCCGAAAGGTTGAATATCAGCTGTGCAGCCGCTACACGGCGGGCAGTGGTATTGGCCGAATGAGCGGACTTGCAGGTGATGATGGCACGGCCCAGATTCTCGCCCAAAACAAGGGCAATACCCGAAGGAATGGAAAGCAGACCGGTAGAACAGAGAATCATGCTACTCGCCATCAAGGCAGCCGAAGACTGGATCAGAAGAATGAGCACCGCACCGATGAGCAGCAGAATCAGATAAGAGAGATAGCCTTCATTAAAGGTACTGAAGAAGGATACCAAAGCAGCATTATGGCTCAGCTCCATGTTGTCTGCAAATTCGCAAAGCAGGCGTAACCCCAGAAACATAAAGCACACACCAAACAACGATTCGCCCAGAGAACGGAAATTGCGGGTGTTGACCAGCCAGATGGCAACACAGAAAAAGACAAAGATGTAGTAGCTGATGGCAAAATTAAATTCTGCTGCCATAAGCCAGGCAATAAGTGTGTTGCCGATGCTCGCACCCATGATGATGGACAGGCCTTGTATGAAAGTAAGCATTCCGGCATGGACAAAACCGATGGTCATGACCGAGGTGGCCGATCCCGATTGAATCACGGCAGTAATAAGAGCTCCCGAAATCAGCGAGGTGAAACGGTTTGTGGTGAGTGTGTCCAAAATGCGGCGCAATTGGTTACCGGCCATTTTCTGAAGGCTTTCGCCCAACAGCTTCATGCCATACATAAGTAATCCCAGGCAACCTAAAAGCTTTAAAAATGCTAAAATCATCATCCCATTCTGTTTTTGTCTGTGCGTAATTTCTTTTTCTCCACAGCATTCTGTACATTTAGCAATGTATGAACCTAATCATGATGAATTATGGAAAGGATGCTGCAAATACGTTGCAAAAATAATAAAAAAAAGGTGGATGTACCCATCGGATGCAATCTTTTGGATGTGTATCATATCTTAAATCTTCAGATGCCTTATGGGCCGGTAAGCGCCAAGGTAAACAATAAGGTGGAGGGGCTGCATTACCGTCTGTTCAATAATAAGGATATTGAGTTCCTGGACGTGAGATCGGCTTCCGGTATGCGAACTTATACACGTTCTCTGTTTTTCCTGTTGGTCAAGGCGGTGGAAGATACCTTCCCGGGATGCCAGTTGCGCATTGCGGCACCGATAGCACGCGGATATTATTGCAAACTGCGCATGGAGCGTGAGGTGACAGCCGAGGATGTGCTCCTGATCCGTGAACGCATGAGGCAGATTGTAAAAGAGGATATTCCGTTTCATAGAATGCAGTGCCCCACGGAGGATGCAATTGATCTCTTCCGGAAAAAGGGAATGCTCAGCAAGGTAAAACTGCTGGAGAGCGTGGGAAGCCTGTATACTCATTACTATAAGCTGGGCGATTCCATTGATTATTTCTATGGCTCTTTGCTGACTCATACCGGAGGCCTGCGGGTCTTTGATCTGATTCCTTACCATGATGGCTGTCTGTTGCGCGTGCCGTCTATGAAAGATCCGGATAAACTGGAGGATATGGTGAACCAACAGAAGCTGTTGGATATTTTCGACGAGCATCACACTTGGCAGGATATTGTAGGAATCAGTACGGTGGGCGATTTTAACCGTGCCTGTATCGACGGACATGCCACGGACTTGATCAACGTGTCGGAGGCTTTGCAGGAAAAGAAGATTGCGCGTATTGCCGATGAAATCAATTCCCGAAAAGGTGTGCGCATTGTGCTTATTGCGGGTCCTTCTTCCAGTGGAAAGACAACTTTCAGCAAGCGTCTGGCCATTCAGCTGATGGCATGCGGACTCAAACCTTATCCGGTGTCTTTGGATGATTATTTCGTGGATCGGGAAAAAACACCGAAGGATGAGAATGGGGAATATGACTTTGAATCGCTCTATGCCTTGAATCTGGATCTTTTCAACGCACACATGAAGGAACTGCTGGCCGGTAATGAGATTGTTCTGCCCAAGTATAATTTTCAGGCCGGAAGAAGCGAGACGAGTGGAAAAGTTCTGAAACTGGAGGATAATATGATTCTGATTCTGGAAGGAATCCATGCGTTGAATCCGGAACTTCTGCCGCAAATAGAGGATGCGTGCAAGTATAAGATTTATGTATCGGCCATCACCACTATTATGCTGGATGACCACAATTACATTCCGACAACAGATAACCGTCTGCTGCGACGCATCGTGCGTGATTTCAAGTATCGGGGCTGTTCGGCTTTGGATACTATAAGACGGTGGCCCAGTGTTCAGGCCGGTGAGAACAAATGGATTTATCCTTATCAGGAACACGCCGATATCATGTTCAACAGTGCTCTGCTGTTTGAATTGGCGGTGATCCGGGATCAGGCAATTCCGCTCCTCGAACAAGTGCCGGAAAATGTATCGGAATATTCAGAGGCCTACCGCTTGAGGAAATTCCTGAGATACTTTGTTTCCATGCCTTCCTCACAGATTCCTCCGACGTCTCTGCTGCGTGAATTTTTGGGTGGAAGTTCCTTCCAGTATTGATTTTGCAATCCGATTGTACGGATTTTGGGGTATATTTGCCTTTTTAATGACAATGATTTTATGAAAAAGCATGATTTGCATTCAGAAAATATCGAAGAGAGAATGTGCTCCCGCGGAGTAAAGCCCACAGCTGTACGCCTTCTGGTTTTTGCCGCCCTGCAAAAGGCTGCCCGTCCGATGTCGGTGGCTGATTTGGAGGAATACCTGCAAACAGTAGACAAATCTACCATATTTCGTGCGCTGACCCTGTTTCTGGAACATCATCTGATCCACGGAATTGAAGATGGCAGCGGGGCTGTGAAATATGAATTATGCCACGGAGAATGGGATTGTTCGGTGCGCGACATGCATCTGCACTTTTTTTGTGAATGTTGCCATCGTACGTTCTGTTTCAAGGATATGCCGATACCCGAAGTGAATTTGCCCGAGGGGTTTGTGATGAATGGAGTGAATTTTGTCATTAAAGGGCTGTGCCCGGAATGTGCGGTAAAATAAAAGGAATCGGATTCTCCGGAGGAGGTGTTTGTACCTCCGGGGAATCCGATTCCTTTTTCTGATATATTTATGGGATGTGCAGATAGCGTACCTGATCCTGCCAGCTGGCCTTTTTGTAAATGTATTGCGTCAGGAAATACACCGGGAAGGCGGTGATGAATCCGGTGATGGCGTCAATGACATAATGAGCCTGGATATATACCGTAGCTCCGTAAAGGAGCAGGGATATGGGCAACAGGCAGAATCCCAATCGGCGTGACTCTTTGAATGCCAGAATCAGCAGAATTGTGGTGATGCTGACGTGGGAGCTGGGAAAGGCTGCTGTGGGATATTCGCCCATGTCCTGAGCATTTTTTACCAGTCCGAAGAAGAAGCCGTTCGGGTCGCCCGGTGGCGGAAACATGTCGGTGTGGTACTTGAAATAATTACCCATTTCGGGGAATATTCCGATTTTTGCCCATTCATAGCCGATGGCCTGAAAATAATATTGTGGACCGGCCACGGGTATCAGAATGTAGATAATGTAATAGATGAAGAAAGAACACATGATGATGAATGAGGCTTCTTCGTATTTCTGATACTTATAGACAAAATAAAACACCGTGACTACCAGAATCATAGGATAATAAGAAAAATATCCCAGATTGAATGCTTCGCTGAAAATGGCCTGCGGACAGAGCTTGCCGAAAAGCAGCGATGGCTGGCAATGGAACAGACTTTGCTCGATGCGGGCAAAAATATGGTCCATATTGTCGAAATGACAATTGAAACTGTAGGTTTCGGGATACCAGAAGTTCAGCAGGATCATCTGGAAGGTGATTCTCAGAAACTTCAGTGCCTTATAAGGAAAGCGCTTATACAGAAGCAGCAGGATTGTGGTAACCAGTAGAATCATGACACGTCCTTCGATCATGCTCCAGGGATCAGCCATGTCTTTCCATAGTGCGAGAATCAGAATTGTTGTCAGGAAGGAGTAGACAAGACCGAGTTTCTCTATCAGCAGGAACCCCGGTCTGATTTGGTCTGTATCTTCTTTCTCCAGAAATCTTTTCCAGGCATTCATCATAACCATCCCTCCTTTTTATACCAGGCGATGGTTCGTTTGACTCCTTCGGCCAGCAACACACGGGGCTGGTATCCGATTTCTTTTCGGGCCGGTTCGATGTCGCACTGCCAGTTTCTCTGGCACAGAATATGGAATTTGTCTCCGTTCAGGGTGCTGGTCTTGCCGGTGCACTTGCTGATTGATTCGCTGATGCTGCAAATGACTTTCAGAAGGAATATCGGTGCCTTGATGCGGAGCAGCCATTTTATGCCCAGTTCCTTTTGAATGAGATCGCTGAAATCCTGACTGTGATACACCTGTCCGTCGCTGATAAAATAGGCACGTTGCGTAACTCCGGCATTGATGGCACAGAAAATGGCATCGACCAGATCCTGCACATAGACAAATGTAATTTCCTGAGGACGGTAACCGACGGCGAAGTCAGAGTGCTGCTTGATGCTTTGTGCCATCAGAAAATAATCTTTCTCGCGCGGTCCGTACACTCCGGTAGGGCGGAGAATGACATAGGGAAATCCCGGAATGTTCTTGATGTATTCTTCAGCTTTGAGTTTGCTTTGTCCGTAGGCTGTATTGGGAGAAGGGGTGTCTTCTTCGCGGATCGGCGCATAAATCCACGGCGAGTTGCCCGACTGTTGCACCGGAGTTTCGCGTATGGCTCCGTAAACACTGAGCGAACTGACAAACACAAACTGCTTGGGCACCATATCCAATTTGCGCAAAGTATCTACAAAAATGCGGGTTCCGTCGAAGTTGGTCCTGAAGAAATCTTCCTTATTCAGGCATTTGGTTGCACCGGCAGCGTGGACAATATAGTCCCAGTTGCCGGTGGCTGCTTTGTGGGCTGCCAGTTGTGCTTCCAGTTTTTCCGGATTGTTGAAGTCCAGCTCTATGAAATGAATGTGTGGGTCCTTTAGATATTTTTTGCTGCTGGAGTGGCGGATTCCGGCCCAGACCTGATAGCCTTGTTTCAGTCCTTCTTCTACAATGAAGCTGCCGATGAAGCCACTCGCTCCGGTAATTAGTATATTCATGATGTCTTTGTTTGTATTATTTTTCAGATGATGAGCATGCCGGACATTCGTTCGGATAAACACCGTTTACCTTGATGGGCTCGGTATGGATGCCTACATGAGTGTTCGGACCGAATCGCTCCTTCAGTTTGCGTTCCACGGCTGAGGCTTTGCAATGCGCTTCGTACAATGGAATGTTTCCGTCCATGCGGATATGCATTTCGATGGCATACTCATTTCCGATTCTTCGAGTCCTCAGATTATGGATTTCGCAGATGTCGGGCACTTGCATGGCTGTGTTGATAATCTCTTCTTCCACGTCGTCAGGAAGAGAGCGTTCCGTCAGTTCGTCCACACTGCTCTTCAGCAGGCTGAGAGATACTTTCATGATGAAGAAACTGACGATGGCAGCGGCTAGGGGATCCAGTATGTGCCATTGATTGCCCAATAATATGGCTCCTCCGATACCCAGTGCGGTACCGATGGAAGAGAAGGCATCGCTTCTGTGGTGCCAGGCGTTGGCGATGACAGCTTGGGAGTTGACTTTTTGTCCCACATATTTGGTCATTTGGAAAGCTAGCTCTTTCAGTACGATGGAGAGGATGGCAGCCCAGAATGCCAGCATGCCAGGAGCTTCAATGTCTCCTCCCTGCAACACGAAGAATATTTTCTGCAGGCTGGTCCACAGAATGCCGATTCCGATGGCAAGCAGAGCTGCACCGATGATGGCAGTAGCCAAGGTTTCATATTTTCCGTGTCCGTAATCATGCCCTTTGTCTTTGGGCTTGCTGGACATGCGTACAAATACCATCACAATCAGGTCGGTGACGAAATCAGACAGGGAGTGGATGGCATCGGCCACCATAGCCGCACTGTGTCCCCAAATGCCGGCGGCAAATTTAAAAACAACCAGAAACAAGTTGATAGCCCCACCTATCAGGGTAATCTCATAAATGCGTTTTGTTCTATCTTTCTGCATCGTAATTTCTTTTAATCAACCCGAACATTCCGATATATTTTGTTGGTTGTCTGTTGTTTTACCTTATATCCAAATGTTCCGGATTTACAGTTGAACGATATTCAGACATTAATTCTTTTAGGGAGAGCAAAAGTAGGGATTTTAGATGATATGAACAAAAAAAATGTGTGTTGTCCCTTGCAGATGGTTTTCATGTAGGAAAGAAGAAGGAAATAGGCCGTTGTCACTGGTTCTTCGGGGGGAGATTTTATGATTTTTTAGGTAGTATTTCTTTGTAACAAGTTTTTTCTTATTAAAAACAACCTTGCTTTTCTTGTAAGATATTTATTTTTGGTGTACTTTTGTAAAATAATATTAATGAGTAGAATCAAAACAAAAGAACCTATGAAGAAGATGAAGTTTATTTCGTGTCTCGTTTTGCTGATGTTGGCAATTCCACAAACCGGAAACGCACAGTTTTTGAAAAAATTGGGAAAGGCTCTGGAAACAGTAAATCAGACGTTGGAAACTATTAATCAGACGCTTGACCCTGAGAAGAAAACACAGCAGGCCGCAGAAAAAGTTGTTGAAGAGAAAAAGGCAGAAGCTACACAGGCTGTAACCAATGTGGTGAACAATGCAACACAGACCGTGGCCGCCAAAGTGGCTGAATATGTAGCGCCGGAATTTCTGGTACGCATTTCTGGAAATAAGGTGAATGTCCGTAAAACTCCGACTACCAGTGGAGAAGTGGTGACACAGGCCGGAGTCGGAACTTTGTATGAATTTGTGTCAGAACAAGACGGATGGTTTGAAGTAAAAGTACCGGGAAGCGCAGAAAACTGTTACGTTTCTGCCACAGTTGCTGCAAAAGTAGCACTTGCTACTGTACCGCGTACCGATAAGGGAATCGTGAAAGCTGCGGATACAGATCTGATTTATCAGAAAACAGAAAACACTTCAAGTTATAGCCTGATAAGCAGTTATACGATTACTCAGGGAAGTCAGGCTGGTGAGGTTAACTGCGCATATAGCTCTTACGGTGCTTATTCCGATGGAAGAAGTATGCTTGGCGAAGATTATACCTATAAAGGAAAACAGTTGGGCTGGTGTATTGTTTTAGATCAAAAGGTTTCTTATGACGATACTTGCGAGAAACTAGAAACACCAATTGTGATTTATGCCGCCGACGCAACCGGTCGTAAGATTGTTGTTGAAGGAGAGACATATACTCTGACCCGCGAGAGCTACTAAAAGATCTAATTTCAGTTACAAGATATTAAGGAGGAGCATTCCGAAAGTTTCCGAGAAACTTCAGAATGCTCCTCCTTTCTTTTTTCTGGCGGATACGAAACTTCTAGGTGACGGGGGCCGGATGCCTTCTTTTAAAGATACTGAAATTCAAAAATAAAGTACTCCTTTTTGAGTCGTGATATCCATAATTTTGCTTTATTTGCATAAAAGAAAAAATAGGAACAACCTCTAAAAAGAAAGAAACATGGGAAAATCACAGAAAAAAGGAGGCAAGCGCCTCAAGAAGAAAGAACTGGCAAAGATGCTGATTGATCTTTTCCAGAACAACCCGTCGGAGGTTTACGATGTGAAGACAATTTTCCGCCTGCTGAAGCTTGATACCCATCCGGCAAAGATGCTTTGTATGGATGTGCTCGAGGAAATGGCTCTGGATGATTATATCGTAGAAAAGGAAAAACTGAAATATCGCCTGAACACGTTCGGACAGGTGCTCGAAGGTATTTTCCGTCGCAAGGCGAATGGAAAGAATGCATTCATTCCTGACGGAGGCGGCGAACCGATTCTGGTGGCCGAGCGCAATTCGGCGCATGCCATGGATGGCGACCGCGTGAAGGCCACTTTGCTGGCCCGTCGCAAGCATCATGTGCGCGAGGCGCAGGTGACGGAAATTCTGAAGCGTAGCAGCAAGAATTTTGTGGGTACCCTCAAGGTGAGCAAGGATTATGCGTTTCTGCTGACCGAGGACCGTACGCTGGCCAATGATATTTTCATTCCGAAAGGTGCTCTGAAGGGTGGAAAATCCGGCGACAAGGCTGTTGTAACGATTACCGAATGGCCCGAAAATGCCAAGAATCCGATAGGAAAGGTTCTTGATATTCTGGGAAAGAGCGGCGAGAACAACACCGAGATGCATGCCATTCTGGCCGAATACGGTTTGCCGTATTCTTATCCGGAAGAAGTGGAGAAGGCGGCCGACCGGATTGATCCGGGAATCACACCCGAAGAGATTGCCCGCCGTGAGGATATGCGCGGTATCACGACATTTACCATCGACCCGAGAGATGCCAAGGACTTTGACGACGCCTTGTCTATCCGCAGTCTCTCTGATGGTTTGTGGGAGATCGGTGTGCATATTGCCGACGTGTCGCACTATGTGCAGGAGGGAAGCATTATCGACAAGGAGGCCGTGAAGCGTGCCACCAGTATCTATCTGGTAGACCGCACCATCCCGATGCTGCCCGAGCGCCTGTGTAACTTTATCTGTTCTTTGCGCCCGAACGAGGAAAAACTGGCTTACAGTGTGATCTTCAAGATGGACGATCAGGCAGAGATTAAGAGCTGGCATCTGGCACATACCGTCATCAAGAGCGACCGCCGCTTTACTTATGAAGAGGTGCAGGATTTGCTGGAAAAGAACCAGGAAGCTTCGCCCGAGGATTATCGTATGCCGGGCGACCATAAGGTGCCGCCATTGGATCCGAATGCCCTGCCTGTGGAGAATTTCAAGGACGAACTGATCACGCTGAACCGTCTGGCCAAGAAATTGCGCAGCAAGCGCTTTGCCAACGGAGCCATTGACTTTGACCGTAATGAGGTGCGCTTTGAGATTGACGAGAAGGGAAAGCCGCTGAGCGTATATTTCAAGGTGGCCAAGGATGCCAACAAACTGGTGGAGGAATTTATGTTGCTGGCCAACCGTACTGTGGCCGAGAGCATCGGAAAGGTGCCTAAAAACAAAACCGCCAAGACATTCCCGTATCGAATCCACGACCTGCCCGATCCGGCCAAGCTGATGAATCTGAGCGAGTTTATCGTGAAATTCGGATATAAGCTGAAAACCAGCGGAACCAAGGCCGAGGTGAGCCGCGGACTGAACAAACTGTTGGAGGAAGTGCGGGGCAAGAAGGAGCAGAATCTGATCGAAACCGTTTCTTTGCGCGCCATGATGAAAGCCCGTTACAGCACCCACAACATCGGTCACTACGGACTGGCATTTGACTATTACACCCACTTTACCTCGCCTATCCGTCGTTATCCCGACGTGATGGTGCACCGCTTGCTGACCCGTTATGCCGATGGCGGACGGAGTGCCAACCGCGACAAGTACGAGGAACTGTGTGAGCACAGCAGCGAGATGGAGCAGCTGGCAGCCAGCGCCGAGCGTGCAAGCATCAAGTACAAGCAGGTAGAGTTTATGAGCGACAAGTTGGGCGAAGTCTTCGAAGGAACCATCAGTGGCGTAACCGAGTTCGGACTCTATGTAGAGGTCAATGAGAACAAGTGCGAGGGTATGGTGCCTTTGCGCGATCTGGACGATGATTACTATGAGTTTGACGAGAAGAACTACTGCCTGTGGGGCCGCAAATACCACCATCGCTACTCTTTGGGCGATCAGGTGAAGATTCAGGTTGCCCGTGCCAATTTGGATAAAAAGCAGTTGGATTTTGCGTTGGTAAAAGAAAAATAAGGATTTCTTGGATAGAAGTCTGTAATAAATCGGAGGGGGATGTCGGTATGAGGCATCCCCCTCTTCTTGTTTTTTTATCGCCTTTGCCGCTGGGTGTTCATTCAGGAACCTCCCTCTGTTGGTGCAGGCAGAAGGAAGAAACGGAACTGTATCTTTTTATTTGACTATATGATTGATTATCCGCTGTTTATCTGTCTGTAAACAGACGGTGCCTATCCTTGAAAAAAATCATGCTGATGATCTTTTGAAATCATTACGATGATTTTGGAAAATCATGCTGATGTTTTTTCGGGGAGATCAGGATGCAAGTCTTCTTCCTTCGTTTTTTTCCGTGCAGGCATAACTCGCGTCTGTCCGGTTTTATGCAGATTCAGATTAACAGGCTGTTTATTTTTCTTTGAATTTCTTTTTTCGGAATTGCGCAACGCGAGTGAATTAAAATAGTTATCTTTGCAATTGGATATTAAAGTTTTGACAGATCATACGATATGGCACAGAAAATCATTCAAACGCAATCCCTGCAACAAACACAGACCCTTTCGCCGCAACAAGTGCTTCAGGTGCGCCTGTTGGAAATGCCTGTGTCTGAACTGGAGCAGCGGGTAAAGAATGAAATTATAGAAAACGGAGCGTTGGAAGAAGGCGACCACTTTTCGGAAACAGACGATTCCTACAATGACGATACTCAGGAGGATGCTTACGAATCTGGCGAAGGAGGCATGGAGGCCTATTCCGATCTGGTGTCCGCGCCCAGCAAGGAACTGAAGGACGCTCTGGGCGATTACCGCAACTCGGACGAGGTGCCCGATTATCTGTTGAAGAACTATCCGCAGAACGACACGATGGAAGCCATTGACTACAGCGACACCATCTCTTTCTACGAACAGATGAAAGAGCAGATGAACGAGTGCGAACTCACCGAAAAGCAGAAAATGCTGATGGAGTATCTCATCGGTTCACTCGAGAACGACGGACTGCTGAAGAAACCGCTTTCCACTTTGGCCGATGAGCTGGAAGTATATCACAACGAGCCCACCACGGTGGAAGAACTGGAACAGGTGCTCCGCATCCTGCAGGAATTTGAACCTGCCGGTATCGGTGCCCGCAGCCTGCAGGAATGCTTGCAGATACAGATCCGGCGCGACGAGCGCTTTCACACACCGCTCAAACAGAAGGAGTATCGCATCGTAAGTCAGTTTTATGACGAGTTCACCCACAAGCGGTGGGACAAGATTCAGCAGCGCATGAAGCTCACCGATCAGGAAGTGGAGCTGCTTCAGAAGGAAATCCGGAAACTGAATCCGCGTCCCGGCAGCTCTATGGGCGAGGTAGTGGGGCATAACTACCAGCAGGTGGTGCCCGACTTTATAGTGGAGACGGACGACGACGGTACCATTACCATGACACTGAATCAGGGCGATGTGCCGGAACTGAAAATCAGTGATTCGTTTCTCGACATCCTGCGGCAGTATGATCAGGGACGGCAGAAAATGAGCCGCTCCGAAAAGGATGCCTTGCTTTACACCAAACAGAAGATTGAAAAGGCACAGATCTTCATCGACGCCATCCGACAGCGCCGGCATACGCTGACAGTGACCATGCAGGCTATCATTGACTTGCAGCGCCCCTTCTTCCTCGAAGGAGACGAGATGCTGCTCAAACCCATGATTCTGAAGGATGTGGCCGAGCGCACGGGACTGGACATTTCAACCATATCGCGTGTGAGCAACAGCAAATATGTGCAGACCAATTACGGCATTTATCCGCTTAAATGGTTCTTCAGCGACGGCTATACCACCGAAGACGGTCAGGAGATAGCCACCCGCAAGATACAGAATGCCCTGAAGGAAATCATCGAAAACGAAGACAAGAAAAAACCATTGAGCGATGAAACCCTGACCCAAATGTTGAATCAGAAAGGTTTCCCCATTGCGCGCCGCACGGTGGCCAAATACCGTGAACAGTTGGGAATCCCCGTTGCAAGATTAAGAAAATGAGTGATAAACAGATTATTCTGATAGCCCGGTTCTTTTCCGGACTGTTCCGTCCTTTTTACATGCCATTGATCAGTTTTCTGGCTTTGTTTGTGTTCACCTATCTGAATGTCCTGCCCTTCAGCTATAAGTTGAGCGTGCTGGCGCTGGTCTACTGTCTGACCATCCTGCTGCCCCAACTGCTGATTTTCTCCTATCGGAGCATGAAAGGCTGGCAGGCGGTGCATCTGCGCCGGAGAGAACATCGTGTAGTTCCCTACATTCTGTCCATCTTTTCTTATCTCACCTGCCTGTATGTGCTCAACGAACTGCACATGCCCCGTTACATGGGCGGCATCATCGTTTCGGCCCTGTTGATACAGATTTCGTGTGCCGTGGTGAACATCTGGTGGAAGGTGAGCACCCATTCGGCTGCTATGGGCGGACTGATTGGCGGATTGCTGGCCTTTTCGCTGTTGTTTATGTTCAATCCGGTGTACTGGTTGTGCCTGGCGGTTCTGTTGGCCGGTGTCGTGGGCAGTTGTCGCATGCTGCTGCGTCAGCATTCTTTGGGCCAGGTGCTTGTGGGCACACTCATCGGCATTATCTTTGGCTTTTGGGGAATCCTGTTGCCTTTCCCCAGCATTTTACATTGATTCATTCGTAAACAAACATATTAAAACAAATTTATATGAAACCAGTTGTAAGTATTATTATGGGCAGTACGTCCGATCTTCCGGTGATGGAGAAGGCTGCTAAGTTTTTTGATGAGATGCAGGTTCCTTTTGAGATGAACGCTTTGTCGGCTCACCGCACACCGGACGAGGTGGAGGCCTTTGCCAAAGGTGCGGCTGCACGTGGCGTGAAAGTGATTATCGCCGGTGCCGGTATGGCTGCCGCTCTTCCTGGAGTAATTGCCGCCAGCACTACTTTGCCGGTTATCGGAGTGCCTATCAAGGGAATGCTCGACGGACTGGATGCCATGCTGTCCATCATTCAGATGCCTCCCGGAATCCCGGTGGCTACTGTAGGAGTAAACGGTGCACAGAATGCCGGAATCCTGGCTGTGGAGATGCTGGCACTGGCCGATGAGGCATTGGCTGCCCGTCTGGCAGAATATAAGAACAGCCTGAAGAACAAAATCGTAAAGGCCAATGCCGAACTGGCTGAGGTGAAATATCAGTTTAAGTGTAATTGATTCTATGGACTTGTTTGATTATCAGCGTAGAGAGACCTGCGAGGTGCAGATCGGCAGTACGCCTCTTGGCGGACAGAACCCGATACGGGTGCAGAGCATGACCAATACGGTTACTCTGGACACTGAGGCTTGCGTGGCTCAGACACTCCGCATCGCTCAGGCAGGCGGCGAGTATGTGCGCCTGACTACACAGGGAGTGCGCGAGGCTGAGAATCTGAAGAATATCAATGCCGGAGTGCGTGCCGCAGGATGTAACGTGCCTTTGGTGGCCGACGTGCATTTCAATCCCCGTGTGGCCGATGTGGCTGCGGAATATGCCGAGAAGGTGCGCATCAATCCGGGTAATTACGTGGATTCTGCCCGAACCTTCAAGCAGCTGACTTATACCGACGAGGAATATGCGGCCGAGATCCGCAAGATAGAGGAGCGCTTTGTGCCGTTCCTGGATATCTGCCGTCGGAACCATACGGCCATCCGTATCGGAGTGAACCACGGTTCGCTGAGTGACCGTATCATGAGCCGCTACGGAGACACGCCCGAAGGTATTGTGGAAAGCTGCATGGAGTTCCTGCGTATCTGTGTGAAGCAGGACTTCAAGGATGTGGTGATTTCCATAAAGGCCAGCAACACGGTGGTGATGGTGCAGAGTGTGCGTCTGCTCGTACAGGTGATGGAGCAGGAGGGAATGAACTTCCCGATCCACTTGGGAGTGACCGAAGCCGGTGACGGCGAGGATGGACGCATCAAGAGTGCTGTGGGAATCGGTGCCCTGCTGGCCGACGGTATCGGCGACACCATCCGTGTGTCTTTGAGTGAGGCGCCCGAGAACGAGATTCCTGTAGCCCGTAAGCTGGTCGATTATGTGGTGCAGCGTCAGGGACATATCATGGTGCCGGGCATAGCCGCCGAGGATTTCAATTACGTACACCCCGTGCGTCGTATCACCCGCGCCGTAGGCAATATCGGTGGCGATCAGGTGCCGGTTGTGGTGGCCGACCGAATGGATTTGCAGGCTGCCGGAACACTGGCTTCCCATCAGTCGGCTCCCGATTTCCTGCCCGACTATATCTACTGCGGACAGAATCTGCCCGAAAAGGAGCATCGCGAGCCAACGGCTTACATTGTGGATGCCGACTGCTGGACCGGTGAGGAGAATACTTATCCTGCCTTCCCGTACAACATGCTGCCGTTCATGGGACAGTGTCCTGCCAAACTGAAATTCCTTTTCCTGAGCTATGCCGCTTTGACAGAAGAGGTGCGTGCCTGCTTGAAATACCATCCCGAGGTGGTGATCATCGCGCAGAGCAACCACAAGAACCGTTTGGCTGAATTCCGTGCCCTGATTCATGAACTGACGCGCAATGGATTGCAGAATCCGGTGATTGTGTTCCAGCACTATGCACACAGTCAGGAAGAGAAAGAAGACTTCCAGATAGAGAGTGCAGCCGATATGGGCGCTCTGCTCTTTGATGGTCTGTGCGACGGAATCTATCTCTACAACAACGGCTCGCTGTCGCATCAGGACATTGATGCCACGGCATTCTCCATTTTGCAGGCTGCCCGTCAGCGCACCAGCAAGACGGAATATATTTCCTGTCCGGGCTGCGGACGTACGCTTTACGACCTGCAGGATACATTGGCCCGTGTGAAAGCCGCCACAGCGCATCTCAAGGGATTGAAGATTGCCGTGATGGGCTGTATCGTAAACGGTCCTGGAGAAATGGCCGATGCCGACTACGGATATGTGGGAGCAGCTCGTGGAAAGGTGAGCCTCTACAAGAAAAAAGAATGTATCGAAAAGAATATTCCGGCCGAGGAAGCGGTGGAAAAACTCCTCCGTCTGATTCGGGAGAACGGTGACGACCCGGAATATAACGCTAATAAAGAAAACCAATAAACAATGGAACAGAAATTATTTGTTTACAATACCCTTTCGCGCAAGAAAGAAGAATTCAAGCCCATCACACCGGGACGCGTCGGCATGTACGTGTGCGGACCGACCGTGTATGGCGATGCCCATCTGGGACACGCCCGTCCGGCGATTACTTTTGACGTGTTGTTCCGCTACTTGCAGCATATCGGTTACAAGGTTCGTTATGTGCGCAACATTACGGATGTGGGACATCTGGAGCACGATGCAGATGAGGGCGAGGACAAGATTGCCAAGAAAGCCCGTCTGGAGCAGCTGGAGCCTATGGAGGTGGCTCAGTACTACACTAACCGCTTCCACGATGCTATGGCAGCGCTGAATGTGCTTCCGCCGAGCATCGAGCCGCATGCTACCGGACACATCATCGAGCAGATTCAGCTGGTAAAGGAAATCATCGACAACGGTTATGCTTACGAGAGCGAGGGCAGTGTGTATTTCGATGTACCCAAATACAACAAGGTTTACCGTTACGGCAAACTCTCCGGACGAAATCTGGAAGATGTGATCAATAATTCACGTGAGCTGGACGGAGTCAGTGAGAAGCACAATCAGGTGGACTTTGCCCTTTGGAAGTCTGCCCAGCCGCAGCACATCATGCGCTGGCCGAGTCCGTGGAGCGACGGTTTCCCGGGATGGCACTGTGAGTGTACGGCTATGGGCCGCAAATATCTGGGCAATCACTTCGACATTCACGGAGGAGGTATGGATTTGATCTTCCCGCATCATGAGTGTGAGATTGCACAGGCTGTGGCCAGTCAGGGCAGCGACATGGTGAACTACTGGATGCACAATAACATGATTACCATCAACGGACAGAAGATGGGTAAGAGTCTGGGCAACTTCATTACACTGGCTCAGTTCTTCAGCGGAGAGCACATCAGCCTGGCACAGGCTTATTCGCCGATGACCATCCGTTTCTTTATTCTTCAGGCACACTACCGCAGTACGGTAGATTTCAGCAACGAGGCTCTGCAGGCCAGCGAAAAGGGTCTGTCTCGTCTGATGGAGGGTATGAAGAATCTGAAGCAGATCACTCCGGCAAGCGCTCCGGGCAGTGTGACCATGGATTACGTGAAGGAGATTGAAAACAAGTGTTACGAGGCCATGAACGATGACCTGAACACTCCGATTGTCATCAGTCATCTGTTTGATGTATGCCGTGTGCTCAATACGGTTGTGGACAAGAAAGCCACCATCGACGCTCCGACACTGGAAGCACTGACCAAGGTGTTCCATACCTTTGCACTGGACATTCTGGGACTGAAGGAAGAAGTAGGCAGCAACAGCGGTCGTGAAGAAGCTTTCGGTAAGGTTGTGGATATGTTGCTGGAGCAGCGCATGATTGCCAAAGCCAACAAAGACTGGGCTACCAGCGACAAGATTCGCGACAGTCTGGCCGAGCTCGGATTTGAAGTGAAAGATACTAAGGACGGTTTCTCCTGGAAACTGAACAAGTAAATATTTTACTGTGCCGCCCCGATGAGCCGAAAGAATCATCGGGGCGTTTTTTATATCTATGATTGAAAAACTGACACTTAATATTTAAAAAAGACCGTAAAATGATTCGCAAAGACAATTCTACCTGGAAAGGATATTTGTGCGGCATTATCGCTGCCGCTACCTATGGCATGAATCCTTTGTTTGCCTTGCCTCTTTATAAAGACGGAATGGACACCGATTCTGTATTGTTTTTCCGTTATCTGTTTGCCAGTATCATTATCGGACTGATGATAAAGGCCCGCGGACGGAACTTCCGGGTGAGCCGGAAGGATGTTACCCCGTTGCTGGTGATGGGTTTCCTTTGTGCCTTTTCATCGCTTGCCCTGTTTGTGAGCTATTCTTATATGGAAGCCGGAATTGCCTCAACCATCCTCTTTGTCTATCCCATCTTTGTGGCAGTGATCATGGCCCTTTTCTTTAAGGAAAGACTGACTCTGCTCACCGTGTTCTGCATTCTGCTTGCTTTGGGTGGTATTGCCTTGCTCTATAAAGGCGAGAACGGTGCTACCTTGAGTACTACCGGCATAGGCTTTGTCATGGCTTCCGCGTTGGCGTATGCCATTTATATCGTAGGGGTGAACCAGTCACGTCTGCGGCAGATGCCTACTGTAAAACTTACGTTTTATGTCATTCTTCTGGGCACCTTCCTGTTTCTGGGACGCCTGTTGTGGAAGGGAGAAATCATCCTTCCCACACAGTGGTATCTGTGGGGAAATATTGTGGCGCTTGCCGCTCTTCCTACTGCCATTTCATTCATGGCAACGACCAAAGCCATTCAGTATATCGGTTCCACGCCTACGGCCATTCTTGGAGCTCTGGAACCGGTTACGGCCATCTTCTTCGGAGTACTGGTATTCGGTGAAGTTCTCACGCCGCGTCTGTGTACGGGCATTTTGCTGATTCTGATTGCCGTGACTCTGATTATTGCCGGCGGAAGCTTTTCTGCCGTGTTGCTCCGTTTCAGAAAGCTTTTCCCGAAACTCAGACGTAACCGGAACAAGGCATCGTGATTCCCTGCTCGGGATTGGGCGTTGGAGAATTTCCTCTGCTTTGTCTTCTTACAAAATGACACTTTGACCAGAAGGGATGGCGAGATTCCGCTTTTCCGGACAAGGAGCGTGGGAGCGGGAAAAAATGGAACTCTCAACGGCTTCATTTCGGGTTATTCTTCACTTTTTCAGATCAGTACGTGCAAAAAACGGAGTCTTCAGACAGTTGAATCTGGAGTGATGAGGCTGCGGAAAATCCGCATTTGGGGCATCCGGACACTTCATGCTGACGGTTGGAGAGAAACATTTTGATGTTTTCAGAAGAACAACACGGTACTTTTTCAGAATCTCCGTGGTCATCCGGAAGGGATTACCACGGAGATTTTTGTATATAATCTGCATATATGCGTTTGCCAATCCCTTTTTGCATGTATATTTATGCAGAAATATCTCTAGAATGATTTTTTGAAAAAAAGGCTTTGTCAGCAGAATCCGGAAAAAACGGATATTCTGAAAGGAAAATTCCGCTTGAAGACGTCACACTGTTCTGCTGCACGGATACAAAAAAAGCATCCCGAAGCTGTCGTCTGTCAGGCGATAGCTTCGGGATGCCTTGAGAATTATTTCCTGTTTCTTACTTCTTGATGATGGAGGACATCGGGTTCTTCACTCCCTTGTATCCGGTCAGGAAAGCTTTGGCCGAACCGAAGTTCAGATACATGTCCAGGCGTACGGGCAAGTGGTTCTCGTCGTCGGTAACGTAGAAGGTGATGACTTCCTTTTCCTTGTTGTCCTTATATTCCACGAATGAGAACACCATGCATCGGTACGTGACTCCGGTATTTTCCATCTCGAAGTTCTTCTTGCCCCGATAGATCAGTGTCTCCTGTTTCACATCATCACCGTCGGCCATCAGGAATTTGATTTTCTGGTTCACCTTATAACCTTCGGTTTTGAAGGAGCGCGCCTTCAGCAGCATGCTGAGCATGTCATACACACACTCGGGACTTCTTTTGTCTTGTACGGTCACCTTATGCTCGGCATTCTTGTAGCGCTGGTGAATCAGAGTGTGCTCGTTCTTATAGTCATACCACACCTCGTCCACCTTGTAGCGTTTGCCCTCCAGGGCTCCCTTGCGGAAGTAGTAGGGCACGATGGAGTGGTCCACGATGCTGACCAGCGTGTCGCGCATCACAAAGAATTTGTCGGCACGCTTGCTGCCTCGGGTAATCAGGTGGCAGCGGTAGGCATCTTTTCCCTTATAGCGCGTGTTGGAAATGTCCATGCTGGCATTTCCCACCTTGATCCAAACGAACTTCCAGTTGAAATACAAATCGTAAGTCAACACTTCGCCGGCCTTGAAAGCCGTGTTCTTTACCGGGCATTGGCCCATGACAGAACTTATGCACAGCAGCATAAGGCTGATCCAGACAAAAGATCTTCTCATAATTTTATCTGTTTATCGGTTATAGTTTTGGTTTCTACGGAGAATCTTTTTCTCCTGATCCGGTTTTTGCTTGGTGATTTCCGGAGCTTTCTGTTTGGTGAGCGGGATGCTGGTCGGATTCCATTCCTGCTCAATCTCCATACGCACTTTCACGGGGATGGGCTTGGGGAAGTAATACATCGGCTCGGGTTGCAGTCCTTCGTCATAGTTTCCGGTGTCCCACACACTGTTGCCATTCACGTCGATGAATGCCCGCACGTAATAAGTTGCCGGTTGCAGGTAGAAGAAATCCGCCCGGTTCTTTACGGTTTGTATGGATCGGTAGATGCGTCCCGAAGCGTCGAGCAGTTGCACTACAGCCTGTGTGTCGGGAATGGCCAGATGGATGAACAGGGCGCCGAAACTCTCCAGCGGACTGATTTTGACGCTGCATTCCACCTTGTTGCTCTCTGTGCCGAAGATGTCGGTAAAGGCGGCCGTGTCAGCCACAAACTTATATTCCTTTCCCGGTTCCCATTCGGCATAAAGCCGGAAGCTGCGCACCTGTCCTTCTACGGGCAGGAACAGATAAGGTTCGTCCACCCAAAGCGTATCCACTTTCCTTTGGAAGGAGAAAAGCGTGGTGTCCACCCGCTCAATCGGTTGTCCGAAAGTGATGGTTACATTCTGGTTCGGAGCCATGCTGCCGAAGCTGGACAATTGGGCGGTCATATACGACTTCAGGAAAGGATTCTCTTTTTGGGTGGCCATACCCTTTTTCCGGAGGCGTTCGTTGTCCTTCTCCCATTTCTCTATTTTCTCCTTCAGTTCCTTTTCAATCCGCTCTCGGCTTTTCTTGGCGGCCAGCTCCTGGGAGTCCGTACGCAGAACGAGCTGTCCCAGAGTGTCGGTGTCGAGATAAGTGAGCGAGAACTTCAGGGTGTCCAGATTGGCTGTCAGAGTATCTTTGATCCAATAAGTCAGCGTGTCCTTGTGCTCGGACGCTTCCAGCAGGAAGGCGGTTTCCGGATTGAAGTTGAATCCCTTGATGACGGGGAGCGTGTCCGATGGTGCCGTGAAATACACGGTAAAGCGGTTGGGCACGGGGCGCTCTATCTTGAGCAAGTGCAAGTCCTGTCCGGCTTCTTTAAAGGCACGCAACACAATGTTGTTGGGGAGAAACTTGGTGTAGGGTACATAACGGATGGAATCAATATGAGTGGAATCGTGCCACACGGTGTCGTTCCGCACGTCCGGAGTGCTGTAAGGCACCACAACGGTGGTGTCGAAAGCAATCTGTTCGCTTTTCTGGTTAAACAGAAAGTCGCCGTCGGCATCCTGCAAGGCAAAGATGTGATAACGTCCGGGAGCAATACCCTTGATGTTGAAGAAGCCGCTTCCGTTGGTACGCGCCACGCGCAGAAACGGTTTGGTACGCAGGGCCTTTTCGTCCGTTTCGCGGTGCAGTCCCACAAGGATTCCCTTTATCGGTTCCAGATCCTCGGCATTCAGCACATTTCCAGACACTTCCATCGTGTCAATCTCACTTCCTGTTGAGAAGGAGTAGGTGTACTGTCCCATAGGATTACCCTCGTTGTTGTCCACAATCGCATCGCCAAAGTCGATGGTATAAGTGGTATTGGGCTGCAAAGAGTCGAACAGCTCGATGTCGATTCGCTTGCCTTCCGTACGGATTTCGGGCATCTCCTTTTGTGGCGGAGATACGACAATCTTTTCGGAGGCATTCTCCAGTTTGATATATTCGTCAAAGAGCAGGGAGATGCGCTTCTGCTTGTTGTTGATGGTCTTGTTGTCCGGATTGCTGCGCACAACCTTGGGCGGCGTTTCGTCGTAGGGACCTCCCTGAGGATTTCCCATGCTGGCGCAGGCGTAAACCAGAATGGTGAGTATGGCGAAGCACAGAGCTTTGGTAATTTTCTTTTTCTGCATTTCTGTAGATTAGTTCAGAGATAAAATTTCTTCGATATAAGTTCGGTTGTTGCTCAGGCGGGGCACCTTGTGCTGTCCGCCCAGTTTTCCTTTCTGTTTGAGCCAGTCGTTGAACAGGTCTTTGCGGGCTACGACAATCTCCAGTCGCTGCAGGGTGATGTCCTTGTAGCGTTTGGCCTCATAGTCGGAGTTGATTTCCTGCAAAGAACGGTCCAGAATATCGGTGAAGCGTTCCAGAGAATCCGGCTCGCGGGCGAATTCAATGACCCACTGGTGGCTGCACTTTCCTTGCGCGTTCATAAATATCGGTGCGGCGGTATAGTCCAGAACCTGAGCTCCCGTTTCGCGGCAGGCGACGGCCAGTCCTTTTTCCGCATTGTCCACAATGAGTTCCTCGCCGAAGGCGTTGATAAAGAACTTGGTGCGTCCGCTGATAATAAACTTGTAAGGATTGGTAGAGGTGAATTTCACCGTGTCGCCGATCATGTAGCGCCACAGGCCGCTCGAAGTAGAGATCACCATGGCGTAGTTGCGTCCCGTTTCCACACCCCACAATGGAACGACGGCAGGATTTTCGTTTTCCAGCTCGTCCATCGGGATGAATTCATAGAACACACCGTAGTCGAGCATCAGCAGCATGGCCGGATCATTCGGGTCGTTCTGCAATCCGAAGAAGCCTTCGCTGGCATTATAGGTCTCCATATAATGCATCTTGGGCGAGGTAATCAGATGCTTATATTGCTCCCGATAAGGGGTAAAGGCCACTCCGCCGTGGAAGAAAACTTCCAGATTCGGCCAGACTTCCTCCAGATGCTGCTTGCCGGTGATTTCCATCACGCGGTTCAGCACAGAAAGCATCCATGAGGGTACACCGCTCAGATTCGTTACATTCTGGCCGATGGATTCGCGGGCGATACGGTCGCGCTTGATCTCGAAATCGCTGAGCAGGGCGGTGCTTTTCTTGGGCACGCGGATCATGTTGACCAATGGATTGATATTCTCAATGAGAATGGCACTCAGGTCGCCCACCAGACTGTTCGGTAGATTATAGTTCGGTGCATGGCTTCCGCCGAGAATCAGCGCCTTGCCGTCGAAGATGCGGCTTTGAGGATTGTTCTTCAAATAGAGAACAACGGCATCGGTACCTCCTTTATAGTGTGTGTCATGCAATCCGTTTTTACTCACGGGGATAAACTTGCTCTTGTCATTGGTAGTTCCCGATGATTTGGCATACCATTTCACCTGACCGGGCCAAAGCACGTCCTTTTCACCCTGACGCATGCGATCAATAAAGAATTTCAGTTCTTCGTATGTATTGATTGGAGAAGAGGCTGCAAAATCTTCGTAGGTTTTGATACGGTCAAAACCGTGATTTTTGCCCCATTCCGTCTGACTGGCTTTTTGAACAAGAGAGAAAAGAGTTTTCAGCTGGAGTTCTTCTGCCGCGGTAAAGTGCAGATTAAGTTGCCTTTCGCGGGGTTTGAAGACATTTCTTATGATGCTTGTTTTATTCATCTTTGCTTTATTTTTGTATCGCATGAAACATTTATACAAAAATAAAGCAAAGTTCTTAGAATATCTAGGTTTTGACCCGTTTTTATTGATTTTAATAGGAAACTTTGGAGGTCAGGCTTCGAACGCAGCTCGTTCTGCTGCTTCAATGATTTCTTCCTTCGACAGCTTTCTGTTTCCTTTTTTCATTGAAGTGTCTGGTTCAGAAACGGTTATTGACACCTCGGCTTCTGATGAATGGACAGCTTCTGTAGCAGAATCCGTTAGGGCTGTTTCCGTGGAAGTCTGAGTGCTCTGCTCCGGTTCTGCCTTTTCGGTTACTGGCGACAAGCTTCTTGCATTGAGAATCTTATGTGTGAATCCGGTTTTCTTGAGCATTTCCAAAGTCTCTTTGGCTGCGGTCTGCTGGCTTTCTTTCTTGGAATAGCCTTTGCCTATACCGCACTGAATGCCTTGCAGGAACACCTGCGAAGAGAAAATCGGAGTCCCGTCGCTTTCGCTTCCTTGCTCCAGCAGTTCGAAAGAGATGCCGACCTTGTTCTTTTGAGTCCACTCAATCAGCTTGCTTTTGAAGTTGACTTCTTTATAGGCGATGGAGTCCACACTGATGTATTTATCCAGAATGCGGCGTTGCATGAACTGCATGCAGCAGTCATAGCCCCGGTCCAGATAAATGGCTCCGATGAGTGCTTCAAAGGCATTGCCACACATGTTGCTGTTGTGTGAATTGTTGGAATGGACTGAGTATTTGATGAGTTTGTGCAGCCCGATTTCGATGGCTACCTTGTTCAGTGTTTCCCGCTGTACTATTTTACTGCGTGCATTCGTGAGGAAGCCCTCCTTTTTGCCGTCGAATCGGCGGAAGACAATATCTCCCACAATGGCATCCAGAATAGCATCGCCCAGGAATTCAAGTCGCTCGTTATTGATCCATTTTCCTTGTTCGCTCTTCACGGAAGAGGATTTGTGCAGAAGAGCCTGTTTATAGAAACGGATATCCTTGGGATAAAAGCCAAGGATCTGGTATAAAGAAGAATAAAGCTCCTTTTCTTTTCTAAAAGGGAGCTTCATTCTTTCTATGACATTAATGTGAAACACGATTATTCTGCGTATTTCTTAAAGATTACACATGCATTATGACCTCCAAAGCCAAAAGTGTTGCTCAGAGCGGCACGTACGGTGCGTTTCTGTGCTTTGTTGAAAGTGAAGTTCAGGTTGTAATCAATTTCCGGATCACGATCCTCTTCTTCGTGATTGATGGTTGGAGGAATGATGTCATTCTGTACGGACAAGACGCTGACCATAGCTTCGAGAGCACCGGCAGCACCGAGTAAGTGGCCCGTCATGGACTTGGTTGAACTGATGTTCAGTTTATAAGCATGCTCTTTGAAGAGTGCTTTGATGGCTTTAGCCTCAGAGATATCTCCCACAGGAGTAGATGTTCCGTGAACATTGATGTAGTCAATGTCTTCCGGCTGCATGTGAGCATCATCCAAAGCATTCTGCATCACCAGCATAGCTCCCAAGCCTTCCGGGTGAGAGGCTGTTATATGATATGCATCTGCCGACATTCCGGCACCTACCATTTCGGCGTAGATCTTGGCGCCGCGCGCTTTGGCGTGCTCCAGTTCTTCCAAAATCAGGCAGGCAGCACCTTCGCCCATGATAAATCCGTCACGGCTTGCGCTGAACGGGCGTGATGCACGGGTAGGGTCATCGTTACGGGTTGAAAGTGCCTTCATGGCATTGAAACCGCCGACTCCGGCAGGCCAGATAGCTGCTTCGGCACCACCGCTCAGGATCATGTCGGCCTTGCCCAGACGGATCAGATTGAACGCATCGGCAATGGCGTTGCTTGATGAAGCGCAAGCAGAAGTGGTACAATAGTTCGGTCCTCTGAATCCGTACTGGATAGAGATATGACCGGCAGCGATATCTGCAATCATTTTCGGAATGAAGAACGGGTTATATTTCGGACCCATTTCCTTTCCGGTAACAGCATAGTAACCGGCTTCTTCTTCAAAAGTGTGAATACCGCCGATTCCGACACCATAAATAACACCAATACGGTTCTTGTTCACTGTTTCCAGATCAATGCCGGAATCAGTAACTGCCATCTGTGCAGAGGCAATGGCGTATTGGGTATATAAATCCATTTTGCGTGCTTCCTTGCGGTCGATGAAGTCAGTCACCTTGAAGTCTTTCACCTCACAGGCAAACTGAGTCTTGAACATAGAAGCATCAAAATGAGTAATAGGACCTGCTCCACTTACTCCATTCAGCATGTTCTTCCAAGTTTCCTCGGCAGAATTACCCAATGGGGAAAGGGCTCCAAGTCCTGTTACTACTACTCTTTTTAATTCCATGTATAGTAGGGAATAAAAAAATATTACTGAGCGTTAGCCTCGATGTAAGAGATAGCGTCGCCTACAGTTGCGATCTTCTCAGCCTGATCGTCTGGAATGTTGATTCCGAACTCTTTCTCAAACTCCATGATCAACTCTACTGTATCCAGAGAGTCAGCACCCAGGTCGTTTGTGAAGCTTGCAGTTGCTACTACTTCTGACTCATCAACACCCAACTTATCAACGATAATAGCTTTTACTCTTGATTCGATTTCAGACATAATTTCTAGTTTTAAATTATTAATAATGTTAGTAAAGTCTCATTATTTCGATTGCAAAGGAACTATTTTTTATTCTTTTATGCAAGAAATGAACTAAATAAATTCACTCAAACTGCACATTTAATACTTCTTTGTGCATTTATAAGGCTTTAAAAACTATTTTTCACGCCGTAAAGGATAGTTACCGCGCAGCTCCTCGAACTCTTCGGGATGCTCTTTCAGCAGTAGGCTGTCTCTCTGAGGGTTGTACAGGCAGAGTGCTCTTTCCCGCGGGGTGCAGTGGGGGGCGGGGCGCAGTTCTTCGGGCAGCTCCGGAGCTGAAATCTCATAGCAGAAGGGGAGACCGAAGAAACGGCAAAGCCCTTCGAGCGCCATGCGTGTTGCATTGGCTTTTCCGTCGGCTGAGTATCCGGCGATGTGCGGTGTGCCGATGAACACACGTTGCAGCAGTTCGCGGTTTATGTGGGGTTCATTTTCCCAGGTGTCGATCACGGCATCGCGTATGCCTTTCTGTTGCAGGACATCCAGCAGTGCTTCGTTGTCAACCACCTCGCCGCGGCTGGTGTTGAACAGGATGCATTCTTTTTTCAGGCCGTTCAGGAACGTGCGGTCGGCCAGATGATAGGTCGGATGCGGTCCGTTCAGTACCAACGGAGTATGGAAGGATATGATGTCGCATTCCTGTTGCAGCTCCTCCAGAGTAGAGAAATGCATGTCGTTTGCCGTTCCGCTTTCTTCCAGAGGCGGGTCATTATACAGCACACGGACACCGAGTGAGGCGGCAGCCCGGCCTACGGCTTTTCCCACATGACCGGCTCCTACGATTCCCAAGGTGCAGTGGTTCAGGTCGATCAGTCCGTTCTGGTCGAGCAGAAGCAGGCAGGAATGCACATACTGCCCCACGGAATTGGCATTGCAGCCCGGGCAGTTTTTCCAGGTGATGCCTTTTTCTTTCAGATATTCTACGTCCAGATGGTCGAAGCCGATGGTGGCGGTGGCGATGTATTTTACGCGGCTTCCTTCAAGAAGCTGCCGGTTGCAGCGGGTGCGGGTGCGCACAATCAGTGCGTCGGCGTCCCGCACGTCCGGAGCGCTGATCTCACTGCCTTTTATATAAACCACTTCATCCGCAATCTGTTCGATTGCTTCGCGGATAAAGGGTATCTTATTGTCTACGATTACTTTCATAGAAGCAAAGGTACGTACTTTTTGTCTGATTTGTATTGCCTGTTCGGTAAAGTTTGCCTAGATTTGCAAAATAAAAATCAAAAAAACAATTTTATGATGACGTTTACTGAACTCTGTAATTCTATTTTTGTCCGTGTCATTGAGGATTATCACCGGACAAACGATGTCGATACCCCGATTAACAATCCTTATAAGGAGCACACCATTGAGCACGATCTCTATCTGAAAAACTGGATTGACACCGTGCAGTGGCATTTGGAAGACCTTATCCGCGATCCGCAGATTGATCCGGTTGAAGCTTTGGCCCTGAAGAGAAGAATCGATGCCAGCAATCAGGACAGAACCGACCTGGTTGAGTTGATTGACAGTTTCTTCTATACCAAATACAAGGATGTGACCGTGCAGGCTGACGCCACCATCAATACAGAGAGTCCGGCATGGGCTGTTGACCGTCTTTCTATCCTCGCTCTGAAGATTTACCACATGCGCGAGCAGGTAGAGCGCAATGATGCTTCGGCCGAGCACGTAGCCATGTGTCAGAAAAAGCTGGATGTGCTGTTGGAGCAGCAGAAAGACCTTTCTTTGGCCATCGATCAGTTGCTGACCGACATTGAGCAGGGAAGAAAATACATGAAGGTATACAAGCAGATGAAGATGTACAACGATCCGGATACCAATCCTGTGTTGTACGGAAAGAAATAATCCCGATTTCTATACCTTATTAATATACACAAAGGAGCCGAACCACAAGACAGGTTCGGCTCCTTTGTTGTTTTTTATGCCTCCGCTTCGGGGACGCTGCTCCGCAATCGTCGGGACTTTAGAAAATCATCAGGGTGATTTTCCAAAGTCATTGGGATGACTGTTGCATTTCATCAGGATGATTTTTGCGGATGAACGGCCGGAAATGCGCACCGTATGTAAATGACTGATAATTATCGAGATACTTCATTGACTGCTTTCGAAGGTCAGTATGCCACAATGTTCGGATTTTTTCAGTTCCGGGAACTCATGGCAAATTCATTTCCGGATGACCACCATAAAAAATCCGGGTGCGAATCGGTATAAGGATTCGCACCCGGAACGGTTTATTTTCAGATTATAACTGTTGCATGTCATTGAGCTTCTTGTAATAGCCACCTTTGGCCAGAAGTTCTTCGTGTGTGCCGCGCTCTACAATCTCTCCTTCGTGCATCACGCAAATCTCGTCGGCATGACGGATGGTGGACAGACGGTGAGCGATGGCGATGGTCGTACGCGATTTCATCAGGCGCTCCAACGCTTCCTGTACCAGGCGTTCCGATTCGGTATCGAGCGCCGAAGTAGCCTCGTCCAGAATCAGAATCGGCGGATTCTTCAGGATGGCTCGGGCGATGCTCACGCGCTGGCGCTGACCGCCCGACAGACGGCATCCCCGGTCGCCGATATTGGTTTCGTAACCGTTTTCGCTCTCCATGATAAAATCATGGGCGTTGGCAATCTTGGCCGCCTCGATCACCTGCTCCATGGTGGCGTTCTCCACACCAAAGGCAATGTTGTTGAAGAAGGAATCGTTGAAGAGGATAGCCTCCTGATTGACATTACCGATAATCGAGCGCAGGCCGTGGATGCTGAAATCCTTGATGTCGGTACCGTTGATGGTGATGCTTCCCGAAGTGACATCGTGGTAGCGGGGCAGAAGGTCTACCAAAGTAGATTTTCCGGAACCCGACTGGCCTACCAGAGCGATGGTCTGTCCTTTCTTGATGGTCAGGTTGATGTGCTTGAGCACCTGTTTGGCCGGTGTATATTGGAAAGAAACATCGCGGAATTCAATCTCCGTCTCCAGATCCTTGATGGGCTGCGGTGTGGTGGTTTCCTTGATTGGGTTTTCTGCGTTCAGAATCTTGTCGATACGCTCGATGGAAGCTAGTCCCTTAGGAATATTGTATCCGGCTTTGGAGAATTCCTTCAGCGGGTTGATGACGCTGTACAGAATCACCAGATAGAAAATAAAGGTAGGAGCGTCGATCGGCGAGTGGTCTGAGAAAATCAGCGTACCGCCAAACCACAGCACCAGAACAATGAGACAGGTGCCGAGGAACTCGCTCACGGGATGAGCCGAAGCCTGACGGGTAGCCACACGGTTGCAGGCAGTGCGGTATTCGTTGCAGCACTTTTCAAACCGGTCGCTCATCTTCTTTTCGGCGATGAAGGCCTTGATGATGCGCAGTCCGCCGAGGGTCTCCTCCAGCTGAGTCAGCGTGTCGCTCCACAGATTCTGTGCCGTGAGTGAACGTTGCTTGAGCTTTCGTCCGATGTTACCCATCACCCAACCGATTCCCGGAATGACAATGATGGTAAAGAGTGTCAGCTCCCAGCTGGTAATCAGCATGGTGGCAAAGTAGAAGATGATGAGAATCGGGTTCTTGATGAGCATATCCAGCGAACTGGTGATGGAGTTCTCCACCTCCGACACGTCACCGCTCATGCGGGCCATGATATCGCCTTTCCTCTCGTCCGACATGAAGGACAAGGGCAGGCGCACGATTTTGTTATACAGCAGCACGCGGATATCGCGCACCACGTTTGTACGCAAAGGAATCATGATGGCCGAAGAGGCAAAGTAAAAGGTGGTTTTCAGCAGAGTGGCAAAAGCCAGAAACAAGCCGATGAACAATAAGGACAGAGACTCTCCGTAGTTGTGAATCAACACAGTGGTATAATAATACAGATTGTTGATGGCAATATCCTTGATACTCATGTCCGGATTCTCCCAACTGATGAAGTGATACTGCGTGGTGTCCATACCGAACAGCAGATTCAGCAAGGGGAGGAGGGATAAAAAGGAAAATACGTTCAAGGCGGCAGAGAGAAGGTTGAACAAGACCGACCAGGCCATATATTTCTTATAAGGCCAGGCGAATCTTTTCATCACTTGAAGAAATTCTTTCATAAAAAAGCGTTTAATATAGATTTACTTGCGTCCGAAATCGGCTGGAATCTCTCCCCAAATCTCGGTTTTCCATTTTAATATAGGAGTTTGGTAGGAGTTGTTCTTCAGCCAGTTTTCCGCTCTTTGGATCAAATTATGCAAGGGAGCGGTCTTGGCGTTGAGCTCCAGTTTGGTCTTGCACTGCTTCTTGCTGACCCAAAGCATGGCTATTTTACTGTCGGAGTATATGGGCATGGAACTGTTTTTCTGCTTCAGCAGGGCCAGGGCATGCACAATGGCCAGAAATTCGCCGATGTTGTTGGTGCCGTGTACCGGGCCGTAGTGAAACACAACCTCACCGGTTCTCAGATAAACACCTCTGTATTCCATCTTGCCGGGATTACCGCTGCATGCCGCATCCACTGCCAGCGCCTCGGCTATGACTTCCGGAGGCAGCATCATGACAGAATCGTGGCGCTCCACGGCCGTACTGCTCTTTTCGGGAGCGGGAGCCGCCTTCTTCTGGAAATAAAGCTCGGGGGCGGACTGATAGGCCTGCTCGGCTTCTTCTTTACTGTCGAAAGACTTATAAACGGCACCGGCATAACCGTTGATCTGCAGTTTGCAGTCTGTCCAGGAAGTATAGATTCCCGGACAGACTCCATTCCACACTACATAATATTTTTGTTTGCTCATGCTGCAAGGCTTACATTCTTTCCGGCACCTCGATGCCCAGCAAGCTCATGCCCAGCTTGATGACTTTTCCTACATTGGCAGAGAGAGCCAGACGGAAGATCTTCTTGTTCTGATCCTCTTCGCGCAGGATGCTGAAGTCGTGATAGAACTGGTTGTATTCCTTAACCAGCTCGTAGCAGTAGTTGGCAATGCATCCCGGGTTGTAGTCGTTGCCGGCCTGTTTTACAATCAGGGCAAAGTTGGCCAGGTTCTGTACCAGACTGATTTCCTTCTCGCTCAGCTCGGTGTTGTGCGGCAATTCTGCCGGCACAGTCAGACCAGCCTCGGCAGCCTTGCGCAAGATAGAGCGGATACGGGCATAAGTATACTGGATAAACGGACCGGTGTTACCGTTGAAGTCGATACTTTCTGCCGGGTTGAACAGCATGTTCTTGCGTGCGTCAACTTTCAGGATGAAGTATTTCAAGGCACCCAGACCCACGATGCGGGCAATTTCGTTGGCCTCTTCCTCACTGATGTCAGTCAGTTTGTTGATCTTGTCCTCAGAAGTACGCTTGGCGGTAGCGATCATTTCGGCCACCAGATCGTCGGCATCTACTACGGTTCCCTCGCGGCTCTTCATCTTTCCGTTTGGCAGTTCCACCATGCCGTAAGAGAAGTGCACCAGACTCTTACCCCAGTCGAAGCCCAGTTTGTCGAGCAGGATAGACAACACCTGGAAGTGATAGTTCTGTTCGTTACCTACCACATAGATCATCTTGTTGATCGGATAATCCTGGAAACGCAGTTTGGCAGTACCGATATCCTGAGTCATATATACAGAAGTACCGTCAGAACGCAGCAACAGCTTCTCGTCCAGTCCTTCCTTGGTCAGGTCAGCCCAAACAGAACCGTCCTCTTTCTTGAAGAAGAAGCCCTTTTCGAGTCCTTCCATCACCTTGTCCTTACCCTCCAGATAAGTGTCAGATTCATAATAAATCTTGTCGAAGCTTACGCCCAATGCTTTGTAAGTCACATCAAAACCGGCATAAACCCAGTCGTTCATCTTCTTCCACAAAGCGCGGATTTCCGGGTCATTGTTTTCCCATTTCACCAGCATTTCGCGAGCCTCTTTAATCAGCGGAGCTTCGTTCTTGGCTTCTTCCTCGCTCATGCCCTGCGCCATCAGTTCCTTGATTTGCTCCTTGTAATGCTTGTCAAAGGCTACATAATAGTCACCGATCAGGTGGTCACCCTTGATGCCTGTTGATTCCGGAGTAGCTCCGTTACCGTATTTCAGCCAGGCCAGCATGCTCTTGCAGATGTGGATACCACGGTCGTTCACGATATTGGTCTTGACAACCTTGTTTCCGTTGGCCTCCATGATCTGTGCCAGCGCCCATCCCAAAAGGTTGTTGCGCACATGACCCAGGTGCAATGGCTTGTTGGTGTTTGGTGAAGAATATTCGATCATTACGAGCGGAGACTGCTCGGTTACCGGAGTGAATCCGAACTTTTCCTGTTTATGGATTGAGTTGAGAAGGTCAATCCAGCAGGCAGAAGAAATGGTCAGATTCAGGAATCCCTTGATTACGTTGAAATCGGCTACGACCTCAGAAAGGTTCTCTTTCAGATAAGTACCGATTTCCTGGGCGGTATCTTCCGGCTTCTTTTTGGATACTTTCAAGAATGGGAATACAACGAGGGTGAGATGACCTTCAAATTCTTTTTTGGTGGTTTGCAACTGTATTGTGCTTTCCGGCACTTCCTGTCCGTAAAGCTGCTTGATTCCGGCGGCTACGGCCGATACAATTTTTTTCTCAATTTCCATAAACTAAATAAGTATGATTTTGTTCGCAAAGATACGCAGAAAAAGGGATATAGGAAAGCTACTTGTTTAATTTTTATGGAATGATTGCGGTGAGAATCTAGCTTTTAGCTTGAATTTGTTCCGTAAAAAAAGAAAAGCATCGGAACTTCCCGTCCGATGCTTTCTCTGTTATGTTTACTGAATAGAGTCTGTCAATTCACTTCCGGCCTTGAATTTGATAATCTTCTTTGCCTCGATGGTGATCTGCTCCTTGGTTCTCGGATTGATACCGGTGCGGCTTGGACGCTCGCTGATAGAGAATGTGCCGAAGCCGATAAGAGATACTTTGTCTCCCTGCTTCAAAGCCTCAGAAATTGAGTCCAGGCAAATATCTAATGCTTTTTTTGCTTCAACTTTATTCAAACCTGCACCTTCTGCAATGGCGTTAATTAAATCTGTTTTATTCATGTCTTTATAAATTAAGTAGTTTCTGAATCAATAATGTCGCAAATATAGAGAAACTGCCGTTTAAAACAAATTATTTTCTGAAAAAGTATTTCTTTTTACGAAAAATAAGTCGCAAAGGTGTTTTCCTTGCTCAGGGAATGGAATAAAATATTTATTTTTGCAGCGTATTTATATTTAAGAAGCAATATGATGAATATGCCGCCCATTACCAAAAACTTGATTATAATCAATATTCTTTTTTTTCTGGCGCAACAGATATTGGGCATGCGCTATGACTTGGACTTGAACGATGTGTTGGGTCTGCATTTCTTTCTGGCCTCCGACTTTCATCTCTATCAGTTGGTGACCTACATGTTTATGCATGGCAACTTCCAACATATTCTGTTTAATATGCTGGCCGTGTGGATGTTCGGCCGCGTGATGGAAACCATGTGGGGACCAAAGCGCTTTCTGCTCTTCTATCTGATATGCGGAATCGGTGCGGGTCTGACTCAGGAGGTGGTACAATACATTTCCTTTATGATGAACGGCCTGGGAAGTCTGCCTTTGGACGGCCTGGTTTCTGTAGACGGTTACACCATGCCACTGTCTACTTACCTGAATTTCTGGACCACTGTGGGAGCATCCGGAGCAGTCTATGGTATCTTGCTGGCTTTCGGAGTGACCTTCCCGAATGAAAGAATGTTTATTTTCCCACTGCCGGTGCCCATCAAGGCAAAGTATTTCGTAATCGGATATGCTGTTTTGGAACTTTTCCTGGGACTGGGAAACCGCGGCGACGGAGTCGCTCATTTTGCCCACTTGGGAGGAATGATCTTTGCCTGGATTCTGATTATGTACTGGCGCAAAAACGGCGGTGGCAACGGTTATTACGGAGGCTCCTCTTCGTGGGAACAGCTGCGGCAGAAAGTGCAGGATCTTTTCCGGAAGATGTTTTCTGCAAAGCCTCAGATGCATGCTTCACGCGGCAAAATGTCTGAGGATATGGACTATAACGCCCGCAAGAAGCAGCGCTCGGAAGAGATTGACCGGATTCTGGAGAAAGTGAAGCGCGATGGCTATGGAAGCCTTACAGATGAAGAGAAACGGAAACTGTTTGATGCCAGCCAGCAATAGACCATGTTGACAAAAATTAAAAAAATAGTACTACAGATAATGGCAGGGGCGAATATCACTTCGTCTCTGCTGTTGTTGTTTTCTTGCTGGTCCGTGTATCTGGTTCCGGCAGATTATCCGCGTCTGTCCTTGTTCGGTCTGGCTTTTCCCATATTCCTGGTCATTAACATTCTCTTTCTTTTTTTCTGGCTGATCTTTTATGTCCGCTATAGTTTGATTCCAATCGTGACTCTGTTGTTGAGTTTTCCTTACCTGAATGATTATTGTCCGATAAATTGGAAAAAAGATCCTCCCAAGGATGCACTGAAGGTATTGACATATAATGTGGCGGCTTTTGGCGGCACAGAAGAAAGCAAGAAACAGGAAGACAATGAAATTCTTCAGTATATCTTAAAATCGGATGCCGATATCGTTTGTATTCAGGAAGCTACCGGACCGATACGGAGACTGCTGGACGAGAAAATGAAGGAGGCCGGTTATTCGGTGCCGAAGATTGTGAATGAAAACAAGGAACTGATGGAACATGCATATTTTAAGATGCCGATTCTGTCTGTAGAGGCCATAAAATATGACAGTGAGAGTAACGGTAGTGTGGCCTATCACCTGCTGTATGAGGGAGATACCCTGTTGGTCGTTAATAATCATCTGGAGTCGAACCGGTTGACCGTAGAGGACAAAAGCGTGTATAAAAGCATGATTTTTGATCCTGAAAAGGAAAAGATGGAAAACGGAATGCGTCTGCTGATGAGAAAAATGTCGAATGCCTCTGTAATCCGTTCGCCCCAGGTGGACATTGTTACGAAATACATCAAGCGCGACAGAAGCTCTTCGGTGATTGTATGCGGTGATTTCAATGATTCCCCGATATCCTACACTTGTAACCGTTTCGGAAAGGAACTGGTCAGTTCGTTTGTGGAATCTGGCAATGGTCCCGGCTTTTCTTACAATAAGGATCTTTTCTATGTGAGAATCGACCATGTGTTCCATTCCAAGAATCTGAAATCTTATGCGACACAAATAGACAGATCGATAAAAACTTCAGATCATTATCCGCTTATAACATATATTAATAAGGGTAATTTGGACACAAAATACTAAATTAATCTCTTAATTTGCGGACTTAATCTAAAAAAAACTTATATTTGCGGCTTCGTAACTAATATCAGTAAATTAATAATAAAGTAAATAACAATTTAGAAATGCAAAACAAAGGATTTGTAAAAGTGTTTGCTCTACTGCTGACTCTTGTTTGTATTTTCTATTTGTCCTTCTCATTTGTTACTCGCTACCAGATGAACAAGGCAGAGGAAATAACCAAGACTCAGGGTGCGGAAGCAGGCGACCACTACCTGGATTCAGTAATGAACGAGCCGGTGTGGATGGGTACATGGACATTGAAGGAATGTCGTGAGATGGAGATTGGTTTGGGATTGGACCTGAAGGGAGGTATGAACGTAATCCTGGAGGTTTCTGTTCCTGATGTAATTAAGGTTTTGGCTGATCACAAGACAGATCCGGCTTTCCTGCAGTCTGTTGACTATGCCAAGACTGAAGCAGAAAAGAGCCAGAGCGACTTCATCAAGCTGTTTGTAACCAAATACAAAGAGTTGGCTCCGAATTCTAATCTGGCAGAGCTTTTTGCCACTCAGCAGTTGAAAGGAAAGGTTTCTTCAAAGAGTACAGATGCTGAGGTAGAGGCTGTGCTGAGAGAAGAGGTAAAAGCTGCCGTTGACAATTCATACAATGTCTTGAGAACCCGTATCGACCGCTTCGGTGTGGTTCAGCCGAATATCCAGACTTTGGAAGGACAGATGGGCCGTATCATGGTGGAAATGCCGGGTATCAAGGAACCAGACCGTGTACGTAAATTGTTGCAGGGTAGTGCTAATCTGGAGTTTTGGGAAACTTATACTACTCAGGAAGCTATTCCTTATCTGGCTTCTTTGGACAGCCGTCTGGCTGCTGCCGGTCAGACCGATGCTGACACTACTGCACAGGCTGCCGCTCCGGCCGATTCTACTGTTGCCGACAGCGCAAAGACTCAGGCCAAGGCTGTAGATCTGGCTGCTGCTCTGAAGGGTGGCGACAAGGCCCAGGCCAAGGCTGCCGCTTCTACCAGTGAGGCTGATGCCAAACTGCGCAAGGAACATCCGCTGGCTTCTGTACTGCAGCTGGCTCAGGGACCTGCCGGTTGTGTAGTTGGTTATTCTGTATGGCGTGATACCGCTGCCGTAAACGCTTGTCTGGCTTCTCCAGAGGCAAAGGAGATTCTTCCTACTGACATGAAGCTGGTTTGGGGCGTTAAGCCTGTAGGTAAGGGCAGTGCCGGTGATGTATACGAACTGTATGCTATCAAGGTAACTTCACGCAACGGACGTGCTCCGCTCGAAGGAGACGTAATTACTGACGCTAAAGATGATTTTGACCAGTTCGGTCGTCCTTGTGTCAGCATGACCATGAATACAGACGGTGCCCGCCGTTGGGCTGTTCTGACAAAGGCAAACAAGGATCGTTGCATTGCCATTGTTCTGGACGGTTATGTATACAGTGCTCCGAATGTAGAGGGTGAAATCACCGGTGGTGTTTCTTCAATTACCGGTTCCTTCACTATCGAAGATACACGTGACTTGGCCAACGTATTAAAGTCAGGTAAGATGCCGGCTCCGGCACACATTGTTTCTGAGGAAATTGTTGGTCCTACTTTGGGTCAGGAATCTATCAACCAGGGTATCACTTCATTCGTGATTGCCTTCATCCTGTTGATGTTCTACATGTGCTTCATGTATGGCTTCACTCCGGGTATGGTGGCTAACGGTGCCTTGATTCTGAACTTCTTCTTCACTCTGGGTATCCTTACCTCATTCCAGGCAGCGCTGACTATGTCCGGTATTGCCGGTATGGTACTTTCTTTGGGTATGGCTGTGGATGCCAACGTGCTGATCTACGAGCGTACCAAAGAGGAATTGCGCGCAGGAAAGAACGTACGTGCCGCTTTGAAGGACGGTTATTCAAATGCCTTCTCTGCGATCTTCGACTCTAACTTGACATCTATCATTACCGGTGTGATCCTGTTCAACTTCGGTACAGGTCCTATCCGTGGTTTTGCTACCACCTTGATCATCGGTATCCTGGTATCTTTCTTCACTGCCGTGTTCTTGACACGTTTGGTTTACGACCACTTCCTGGAGAAAGACAAGTGGACAAAACTTACTTTCACCACTTCTCTGTCGGCTAAGTTCCTGAAAGATACTCATTACAAGTTCATGAGCGCTTACAAGAAGTCATTCATCGTATTCGGTGTTCTGATTCTGGTCAGCCTCGGTTCATTGGTCGTACGTGGCTTGAGCAAGAGTATCGACTTCACCGGTGGACGTAACTTTGTGGTTCTCTTCGAGAAGCAGGTACAGCCAGAAGATGTAAGAGCCTTGTTGAACGACAAGTTCGGCGATGCTACTACTCAGGTTATCGCTTTGGGTACAGAGGGCAACACCTTGCGTATCTCTACCAACTACCGCATCCAGGAGTCAGGAACCAATGTGGATTCTGAAATCGAGGCCAAGTTGTTCGAGACCCTGAAGGGTGCCGACCTGCTGGCTAAGGATTTGGATCTGAACACCTTCATCAACCGCGATGAGCGTGCCGGTGGTTCTATCATCAGTTCTCAGAAGGTAGGTCCGGCTGTTGCCGAGGACATCACTTACGGTGCTATCGTTTCTGTGGTATTGGCTTTGGTTGCTATCTTCCTCTACATCCTGTTGCGTTTCCGTAACGTAGCCTTCTCTGTAGGTGCTGTAGTAGCTTTGACTATCGATACCTTCCTGATTATCGGTGCATACTCATTGTGCTGGGGCTGGGTTCCGTTCTCACTGGAGATTGACCAGACCTTCATCGGTGCCATCCTGACGGCTATCGGTTATTCTATCAACGATAAGGTGGTGGTATTCGACCGTATCCGTGAGTTCCTGCATCTGTATCCGACACGCGACAAGCAGGTGCTGTTCAACGACTCATTGAATACTACTTTGACTCGTACCATCAATACTTCACTCACCACTTTGGTGGTATTGCTGTGTATCTTCTTCCTGGGTGGAGAGAGCATCCGCAGCTTTGCCTTCGCCATGATTCTGGGTGTGGTTATCGGTACTTGCTCTTCTATCTTCATGGCAGCTCCGGTTGCCTTCCTGACTATGGGTAAGAAGATTAAGGAGAACGATCAGGTTGCAGCATAATCTGAAAATTCAAGCATATTAAAAAGAGGTTGCGTCCGTGCGGGCGCAACCTCTTTTGTTTTTCTCCGGTGGTTTTGCTGTGTGCCGGGGAAATCGGGAAGTCGGAAACAGACGCTCCCGACGCTTTCAGAAAATCATTTCGATGAAATGAAAAAATCATCCCAATGGTTTTCTAAAATGATTGGGATGATTTTTCAGAACTATAGCGGCTGTGCGGACATGTCTTTCAAGCGGCCGGAAAGAGCCTTGCAGGCGAAAGATTAAAGCCGGAATATTCTGAAGGACAGGCAAGCCTGCCGCTCCAAATATTCCGGCTTTAATCTTGAAATTCATCCATCTGCACCCCTGTCAAAAGGGCCGGCAGATGTAAAAAACTTGTTTATCTTCGTTTGGAAATGCAAATAAAGTTCTATCTTTGCATTGTTTTAAGCGCCTCTGTAGTTCAATGGATAGAACTACGGTTTCCTAAACCGTCAATCCGGGTTCGATTCCCGGCGGAGGTACTTTTATATCTTTTCTCCGTATGCCAGATCTCCGGCATCGCCCAATCCCGGTACGATATACATTTTTTCATTCAGCTCATCGTCTATAGCCGCACACCATAGTGTGACATTCTCCTGATTTCCGAGCAGCTCTTGCAGGAATTCCACTCCTTTTTTGCTGGCAATGACGCAGCAAAGATGAATCTGTGCGGGTGTACCTTTGGTTTCAAAGGCTTTGAGTCCCAGCTCCATGCTTCCTCCCGTGGCCAGCATCGGATCGGCGATGATGAGGGTTTTGCCCTCCATGCCCGGAGAAGCAATATATTCGATGTGGATGCCCACATCATGGCATTCCTTGTCCTTGTAGTAGCGGTAGGCCGATACAAAGGCATTGTCGGCATGGTCGAACACATTCAGGAATCCCTGGTGGAAAGGCAGTCCGGCGCGGAATATTGTAGCCAGCACAATCGAGTCGTCGTGCGTGCACACCTGAGCCGTGCCCAGTGGAGTCTGCACCTCCTTGGTGGAATAGTTCAGCGTTTTGCTGATTTCGAAAGCCATCATCTCACCGATGCGTTCCAGGTTGCGGCGGAAGCGCGCCCGGTCGTTCTGCACGTGTATGTTTCTCAGCTCCTCGATGTACTTGTTGATCACAGTGGTTTGTTTGCCAAAATCAATAATCTTCATAGATCCTTTTTGTTTTTAAATCGCAGCAAAAATAGCGATTTAAAAGCGCAAATGCAATGTCCGTTTAGCAAATGTAACATTTGTCAAGTGCCTTTCTCTAAATTAATGATAAAAGATACCCTTTTGGAAAAAATAAATCGCGTGTTTGTTTCCCTATGCGGGCAAAAATGCCTACATTTGTATCGCAAAAAGCACTGCATATAATTATCACTAAATAATAACCAATTTTTATTTTTTAGTAAAATGGCAAATATTGATTTGAGTAAGTACGGCATTACTGGTGCCGTTGAAATTTTGCACAATCCGTCTTATGACGTATTGTTCGCAGAGGAGACAAAGGCTGGTTTGGAAGGCTTTGAAAAAGGCCAGGTAACCGAGCTGGGTGCAGTTAACGTAATGACAGGTATCTACACTGGTCGTTCTCCTAAAGATAAGTTCATCGTTAAGGATGCAACTTCTGAGAACACTGTATGGTGGACATCTGAAGAGTATAAGAATGACAACAAGCCTGTTACTACTGAGGCTTGGAAGGTTTTGAAGGACTTGGCAGCAAAAGAGCTTTCTAACAAGCGTTTGTTCGTAGTTGACGCATTCTGCGGCGCTAACGAAGGTACTCGTCTGAAAGTTCGTTTCATCGTTGAGGTTGCTTGGCAGGCTCACTTCGTAACTAACATGTTCATCCGTCCTACAGCTGAGGAGTTGGCTAACTTCGGTGAGCCTGATTTCGTTGTTTACAACGCTTCTAAGGCTAAGGTTGAGAACTACGCTGAGTTGGGCTTGAACTCTGAGACTGCAGTAGTATTCAACTTGACTACTAAGGAGCAGGTTATCCTGAACACTTGGTACGGTGGTGAGATGAAGAAGGGTATGTTCTCTATGATGAACTACTACAACCCATTGCGTGGTATCGCTTCTATGCACTGTTCAGCTAACACTGACAAGGAAGGCAAGAGCTCTGCTATCTTCTTCGGTTTGTCAGGAACTGGTAAGACTACTTTGTCTACCGATCCTAAGCGTCTGTTGATCGGTGATGACGAGCACGGATGGGATAACGAAGGTGTATTCAACTACGAAGGTGGTTGCTACGCTAAGGTTATCAACCTGGACAAGGAGTCTGAGCCAGATATCTACAACGCTATCAAGCGCGACGCTTTGTTGGAGAACGTAACTGTTGCTGCTGACGGTAAGATCGATTTCGCAGATAAGAGCGTAACTGAGAACACTCGTGTTTCTTATCCTATCTACCACATCGAGAACATCGTTAAGCCGGTTTCTAAGGGTCCTCACGCTAAGCAGGTTATCTTCCTGTCAGCTGATGCCTTCGGTGTATTGCCTCCAGTATCTATCCTGAACCCAGAGCAGGCACAGTACTACTTCCTGTCAGGATTTACTGCTAAGTTGGCTGGTACTGAGCGTGGTATCACTGAGCCTACTCCTACATTCTCTGCTTGCTTCGGTGCTGCATTCTTGAGCTTGCACCCAACTAAGTACGCTGAGGAGTTGGTTAAGAAGATGGAAATGACTGGTGCTAAGGCTTACTTGGTGAACACTGGTTGGAACGGAACTGGCAAGCGTATCTCTATCAAGGATACTCGTGGTATCATCGACGCTATCCTGGACGGTTCTATCGAGTCAGCTCCAACTAAGACTATTCCTTACTTCGACTTCGTTGTTCCTACAGAGTTGCCGGGTGTTGATCCTAAGATCTTGGATCCACGTGACACTTACGATTGCGCTTGCAAGTGGGAAGAGAAGGCTAAGGATTTGGCTGGACGCTTCATCAAGAACTTCGCTAAGTTCACTGGCAACGAAGCTGGTAAGGCTTTGGTTGCTGCTGGTCCTAAGTTGTAATTTTTACCAATATAGGATAATTCGGGGGCTGCACGCTGGCGTGCGGCCCTCTTTTTTTATGAAAAAAGATTCTGTTTTCCGAATCGTATTGAGTGCACCTTAAATCGATGAAAAAATTGAAATAAATATTTTAATGCACTCATTTATAGGCTTCGTTGCTGATTTTCATTATCTTTGTGGCCAAATAAAAATCCATTTATTAATTATGAAGAAAATTACCCATTTCTTATTGCTGATGCTGGTCTCTGTGACTATGTGGGCGCAGTATCAGGAACCGGTAAAATTCTCCGTAGAGCAGAAGAAGATTTCTGATTCGGAGATCGAGTTGATTTTTACAGGAACGGTTGATCCGGGCTGGCATGTTTATTCTACAGATATTGCCGATGGAGGTCCTACAGCCGCTACCATTACGTTCGAAACCAAGGAAGGTGTCAAGCCTGCCGGAAAACTGACCCCGAAGGGAAAGGTGCTCACCAAGCACGATGCCCTATTTGATATGCAGGTGTCTTATATGGAAGGCAAGGCCGTGTTCTCTCAGAAACTGAAGATCACAGCACCTCAGTATAAAGTGAGCGGTTATCTGACTTTCGGCTCATGCAACGACGAAAACTGTATGCCTCCTACCAATGTGGAGTTCAATTATTCCGGTAAGGGTGTTCCGGCCGGCGAAACAAAAGAGGCTGCTGCCGAGAAAAAGGACGCAAAGGCTGAGGAAACTCAGGAGGCGGTTCTTGAGATCGAAGAACATCCGGCTGCCGTTGAGGATTCTGTAGCAATAGATACCGCAGCAACTTCTGTAGCGACTCTTCCGGCTGCAGGAGGTGATCAGGGACAGATTTCTGATTATTGGAAACCGGTAATTCAGGAACTGAACGCTTTCGGTACAGAAGGAACCACTGCTGACCGTTCTTTCTGGTCTATTTTCTTTTTAGGCTTTTTGGGTGGTCTGGTTGCCTTGTTCACTCCTTGTGTATGGCCGATTATCCCGATGACAGTAAGTTTCTTCCTGAAACGCAATAAGGACAAGGCAAAAGGTGTACGCGATGCCGTGACTTACGGAATCAGTATTATTGTGATTTATGTGGCTTTGGGTCTGATTGTGACCGGTATCTTCGGTGCCAGCGCCCTGAACGCCCTGTCTACCAACGCTATTTTCAATATCTTCTTCTTCCTGATGCTGGTGGTATTCGCAGCCAGCTTTATGGGAGCTTTTGAAATTACTTTGCCTTCTTCATGGAGTAGTGCTGTAGACAGCAAGGCCGAGTCTACAACCGGTCTGTTGAGCATCTTCCTGATGGCTTTCACCCTGGCTTTGGTTTCTTTCTCCTGCACCGGTCCGATTATCGGATTCCTGCTGGTAGAGGTTTCTACAACCGGAAGCATCATTGCGCCGACCATCGGTATGTTCGGTTTTGCCCTGGCTTTGGCTTTGCCGTTCACCCTGTTCGCTCTGTTCCCAACCTGGCTGAAGCAGATGCCTAAGTCAGGAAACTGGATGAACTGCATCAAGGTTTGTTTGGGATTCCTTGAGCTGGCTTTCGCCTTGAAGTTCCTTTCAGTGGCCGATCTGGCCTACGGCTGGCGCCTGCTCGACCGCGAGACTTTCCTCGCTTTGTGGATTGTGATTTTTGCTCTCCTCGGTTTCTATCTGTTGGGCAAGATCAAGTTCCCGCACGATGAGGACGAAGATGAGGGCAAGGTGGGAGTGACCCGTTTCTTCCTGGCTCTGATTTCTCTGGCTTTCGCCGTGTATATGGTGCCGGGTCTGTGGGGTGCTCCGCTGAAGGCCGTAAGTGCTTTTGCTCCTCCAATGAAGACTCAGGACTTTAATCTCTATACCAACGAGGTTCATGCCCAGTTCACCGACTATGATGCCGGTATGGCTTATGCCAAGCAGCACGGCAAACCGGTGATGGTGGACTTTACCGGTTACGGATGCGTAAACTGCCGTAAGATGGAGCTGTCTGTATGGGTGGATGAGAAAGTGTCTTCACTGATCAACGATGAATATGTATTGATTACCCTTTATGTGGATGACAAGACTCCGTTGCCGGAGAAGGTTACCGTACAGGAAAACGGTGCAGAGCGCATTTTGCGTACCGTAGGCGACAAGTGGAGCTACTTGCAGCGAACTAAGTTTGGTGCCAATGCCCAGCCGTTCTACGTGCTGATTGACAACAACGGTATGCCGCTGAACAAATCTTATTCTTATGACGAGGATGTTGATAAGTATGTAGATTTCCTGCAGACCGGTTTGAATAACTACAAAAAAAATAAATAATGAATTTTAGAAAGCTTTTTACAGCATTCGCCTTTGTTTGTGCCGGAGTTTCTTCGGCTCAAACTGTATCTGCCCCCCTGACTCTGGATCCGGCAGTGCGTTATGGCGTGTTAGAGAACGGATTGACTTATTATATCCGTAAGAACAACTATCCCGAGAAGCAGGCTGAGTTTTATATTGCTCAGAAGGTCGGTTCAATACAGGAGGAAGAAGAGCAGCGCGGATTGGCACACTTCCTGGAGCACATGTGCTTTAACGGTACAGAGCATTTTCCGGGAAACAATCTGGTGAAATATCTGGAACGCATCGGTGTGAAATTCGGTGAGAACCTCAATGCCTATACTTCCATTGACGAGACGGTATACAACATCAGCAGTGTGCCGGTGACTCAGCCCGGAGCCATTGACTCCTGTCTGCTGATTCTGCACGACTGGAGCAACGCCCTGCTTCTGGAAAATGAAGAGATCGACAAAGAGCGTGGCGTGATTCATGAAGAGTGGCGTATGAGCAGCAGCGCTTCCAAGCGTATGTTCGAACGTTCTCTTCCGAAACTGATTCCCGACAGCCGTTACGGTTTGCGTATGCCTATCGGTTTGATGAGCGTGGTGGACAACTTCGATCCGAAAGTACTGCGCGACTATTATCACCGTTGGTATCGTCCCGATTTGCAGGGTATCATCGTGGTGGGTGATATCAATGTTGACGAGATGGAGCAGAAAATCAAGAAAACCTTCAGTCACATTAAGAAGGCAGTAAATCCGGAACCGCGGGTTTATTTGCAGGTGGCCGACAATGCCCAGCCTATTTCTGTAAGCGAACAGGATCCGGAACAGACACTGACTGTGGTACAGGTTATGTTCAAGCACAACGTATGGCCCGACAGCCTGAAGAATAAGGTGGAATATTTCCTGGATAAGGTGCAGGGCTCTATGGCACTTTCTATCATCAATGAGCGTTTGGCCGACCTGACCAGCAAGGCTGATGTACCTTTTGCCGGTGCCAGCTGTGGTGACGGTAATTTCCTGGTAGCAAAGACCAAGGGTGCTTTTGATGTGACGATTGTTCCTAAAGACGGTATGCTCGACGAGGCAGTGAAGCAGGTAATGGCCGAGGTTTACCGTGCCGACCGCTATGGTTTCACTGAATCTGAACTGGAGCGCGTCCGCGCCAACTTCATCAGTTCTTTGGAAAGCATCTATCAGAATAAGGAGAAAATCCAGAACCAGAGTCTGGTCAATGAATATGTGCAGCACTTCCTGAATGGAGAGCCTTCACCGGGTATCGAGGCCGAATATCCTCTCTTCTCTGAGATTTACCGCAGCATTACGCTGGATCAGGTAAATGCCCGTTACAAGCAGTGGGTAGCCAATAATGATACCAATCTGGTGGTTTATACCGTATCTCCACAGAAGGAGGGTGTGGTGAAGCCTACTGCCGAGCACATGCTTCAGTTGGTACAGGAGGCCCGCAGCATTGATCTGGGTGCTTATCAGGATGAAGTGAACGACCGTCCGCTGATTGCTTCTCTGCCTGAGCCGGGTAAGATTGTCAAGGAGCGTCCGGAACGCTTCGGATTTACCGAATGGCGCTTGTCAAACGGAGTGAAGGTATGGTTCAAGAAAACTGATTATCAGGCCAACGAGGTGGTGATGCGTGCATTCAGCCCAGGTGGTACTGGCTATTATTCCGGTGATGATTTGATTCAGCTCAACTTCTTCAATGAAGTAATCGGTGCTTCTGGTGTAAGCGGATTCAAGCAGACCGAGCTGGCTAAGAAACTGGCCGGAAAGCAGGTTTCTGTGGCACCTTATCTGAGCGGCCGCCGCGAAGGACTGCAGGGTGGTGCCAATCCGAAGGATCTGAAGACTCTGTTCGAGCTGATTTATCTCAGCTTCCAGGAGCCTTACCGCGATGACGAAGCTGTTGCTTCTGTACTGAATCAGGTGCGCGAGGTACTGCGTAACCGCGAGGCCGACCCGATGCATGCCTTCAATGATTCTGTTTCTGTAGCATTGTATGGCCATCATCCTCGTTTGGTGTTTATCCGTCCGGAAATGGTGGATCAGGTAAACTACGGCCGTATTCTGGAAATTTACAAGGAGCGCTTTGCTGATGCTTCAGACTTTACTTTCGTGTTCTGTGGTAATTTCGACGAAGACTCTCTGCGTGCTTATTCTGAGAAGTATCTGGCTACATTGCCAGCCTTGTATCGCAAGGAGAAGCCGGTAGATACAAAAATGTATAAACTCAAGGGCGAGCATTCTATTGTTTACAGCGAGCCGATGCAGACTCCGCAGTGTCAGGCTGTAAGAGCTTGGTACGGACCGTTGAAGCTGAATCTGAAGAACAAGCTGGCTTGTGAGATTCTGGGTCAGGTGCTGAGCATCCGTTACGTGGAGGTAATCCGTGAGGAAATGGGAGCCGCTTATTCATTGGGTGCTTCCAGCCGTGTGAACATGACTACAGCAGACAAACCGGAATATATGTTGCAGATCTTTGCTCCTTTGAAACCGGAACTGAGTGATTCGGCTCTTCAGGTTATGGACGAGGAATTGCATCAGATTGCGGAACACGGTATTGCAGACAGTTATCTGAATAAGGTGAAAGAGTTCTTGTTGAAGAGTGCCCGTGAGCAGTTCAAGCAGAACGGAACCTGGATGGGAGCGCTTTGTACTTATAAGGACTACGGTGTGGATGTTCTTACAGATTATGAGAAGGCTGTGGAGTCAATCACAACCGACGATCTCCGTAAGATGGCTGCCCGTATCTGGAAAGACCATAACAAGGCAACTGTGAAGATTCTGCCTGCAGAATAACAATTGCCTGAAATGATATTTGGTGCCTCGATTGCCTTTTGGGCAGTCGGGGCATTCTTGTTTTATTCTCCCGTATCGTTTTTGTCTTGTATTGCTTATTTTGTTGCTTCTTTTGCATAGTCTCATCGTGAATTCAGAAATATCTTTGCATACGATAATTATATAAGGTAAAAGATATGTGTTTGAGAAGGTATTTGTTTTTGATGGTAGGAGCCTTTCTGATGCTTCCTGCCGGAGCTCAAAAAGAAACGGATAAAAGCAGAGAGGTCATCAAGGTGGAGATTTCTGAAGGGCAGATTGATGTCATCAGTGGAGTGGTTTATTCACAGATTACTTCTTTGCGTGCCAACCGCCCGTTGAAGATGACTTTGTTGATTCCGAGAACTAAAGAGCCGAAACCTGCCATTGTGTATTATCCCGGTGGCGGATTTACTTCGTCGGATTATGAAAAGTATATCGAAATGCGTATGGCTCTGGCCAAAGCCGGTTTTGTTGTGGCTGCTGCGGAGTACCGTACGGTTCCGAACCAGTATCCGGCTTTGGTTGTAGATGGAAAGGCCGCCGTGCGTTATCTTCGGGCGCATGCCGCTTCGCTGGGTATTGATCCTGCCCGCATCGGAGTCTTAGGGGATTCTGCCGGCGGTTATGTGGCTCAGATGGTAGGAGTTACCGGCAACGACAAGAGTTTGGATCAAGGCGATTTCCTGGATTGTCCGTCCGATGTGCAGGCTGTTGCCACGATATACGGAATCAGTAATCTGATGAATATCGGTGCCGGTTTCTCGGAGCAGAGTCAAAAGGTACATGCTTCTCCGGCAGTGACCGAAGCATTGCTGTTGCATGGAGTCGCTTTCCGTAACTTTGAGGGAAGCAGTATTCTGAGTGATTCCGTAAAGGCCATGAAGGCCAGTTCCATGGGGCATATCCGTGAGAATCTGCCCCCGTTCCTGATTATGCACGGCACTGCAGACAATCATGTGTCTCCCCGCCAGAGTGAGCAGCTTTATGAGGCTTTGAAGGCTGAAAACAACGATGTGAAATATGTAGAAGTAGAAGGAGCCGGTCACGGCGACTTGTATTGGTTTCAGAAACCGATTATTGACAGGGTGGTAAACTGGTTTCTGGAAAAACTGAAATAAAGAGGAACTGACAAAAACAAGATGCCCCGAACCGCATTCATCATCGGTTCGGGGCATTTTTATGATCAATCGTTTGATTAGTCTCTGTTGGCACGCTTGCGCTCGGTATGATCCAGAATGATCTTACGCATACGCATGCTCTTTGGAGTTACCTCCACATATTCATCCTCGCGGATGTATTCCAGTGCTTCTTCCAGAGAGAAGATGGTAGCCGGAATGATACGTGCTTTTTCGTCAGAACCGGAAGCACGCATGTTGGTCAACTGCTTGCTCTTGGTTACGTTTACTACCAAATCATTTTCGTGAATGTGTTCACCTACAATCTGTCCTGCGTAAACCGGATCCTGCGGTTCGATGAAGAATTTACCGCGGTCCTGCAGGTTGTTGATAGCGTAAGCAAAAGCAGTTCCGCTTTCCAATGCAATCATGGCACCGTTGCTACGACGTGAGATTTCACCCTTGTACGGCTGGTATTCCTTGAAGCGGTGCGCCATGATGGCCTCACCCTGGCTGGCAGTCAGCACGTTGGTACGCAGACCGATAATACCGCGTGACGGGATATTGAACTCGATGTTTACACGGTCGCCCTGAGTTTCCATAGAGGTCATTTCACCTTTACGGCGGGTTACCATATCGATCATCTTGCTGGAGAACTCTTCCGGTACGTTGATAGTCAGTTCCTCGATAGGTTCGCAACGCTCACCGTTGATTTCCTTGTAGATAACCTGTGGCTGACCTACCTGCAACTCATAACCTTCGCGACGCATGGTCTCGATCAATACGGACAAGTGCAGCACACCACGTCCGGAAACAACCCAGCGGTCGGTATAACCTTCTTGGAAAGCTACGCGCAGGGCCAGATTCTTTTCCAGCTCCTTCTCCAGACGGTCGTTGATGTGACGGCTGGTGCAGAACTTACCTTCCTTACCGAAGAAAGGAGAGTCGTTGATGGTAAACAACATACTCATGGTCGGTTCATCAATGGTGATAGTTGGCAGTGGTTCCGGATTCTCATAATCGCAGATGGTGTCACCGATCTCGAAATTCTCCAGACCAACGATAGCGCAGATGTCACCAGAAGAAACTTCTGCGATTTTCTGGCGTCCCATACCGGTGAAGGTGTGGATTTCCTTGATTTTGGTCTTTTCTTTCTGTCCGTCGCGGTGCACGATGGTGATATTCATACCTTCTTTCAAAGTTCCGCGGTGCACACGTCCCACAGCGATACGGCCTGTATAGTTTGAGTAGTCCAAAGAAGTGATCAGCATCTGTGGAGTTCCTTCCAGCTGTTCCGGTGCCGGGATATGCTCCAGAATCTGATCCAGCAGATACAGGATATTGTCCTGAGGCTGCTGCCAATCTGGTCCCATCCAGTTGTTCTTGGCAGAACCGTAGATTACCGGGAAGTCCAGCTGCTCTTCGGTTGCGTTCAAATCGCACATCAGGTCGAACACCATTTCATAAACTTCTTCCGGACGGCAGTTTGGTTTGTCTACCTTGTTGATTACCACAATCGGTTTCAAACCGATTTCCAGTGCCTTCTGCAGTACGAAACGGGTCTGAGGCATCGGACCTTCGAAAGCGTCGACCAGCAGGATACAGCCATCGGCCATATTCAGCACACGCTCCACCTCGCCACCGAAGTCCGAGTGTCCCGGAGTATCAATAATATTGATTTTGGTATCTTTATAGTTAATGGATACGTTTTTGGAGAGGATAGTGATACCGCGTTCGCGCTCCAATTCATTGTTATCCAACATCAATTCACCTGTCTGCTGGTTCTCACGGAACAAGTTTCCGGCCAGCAACATCTTGTCCACGAGGGTAGTCTTACCGTGGTCTACGTGGGCAATAATCGCAATGTTTCTAATATTCTGCATATTCTACCTAAAAATGATGATGCAAAGTTACAACAAATAATTGAAAAAGTGCACGATAAGAAGAAAAAACAAGACGGAAAGTTTGCAACAAACAAAAATAGTTGTACCTTTGCAACCGCTTAGTAAAATTATACTCAAAAACAAAAAGTTATGTATTTAGACGCAGCAAAAAAACAAGAAATCTTTGGACAGTACGGAAAGTCTAACACTGATACTGGTTCTGCAGAGAGCCAGATTGCATTGTTTTCATACCGTATTTCCCACTTGACGGAGCACATGAAAAAGAACCGTAAAGATTATAGTACTGAAAGAGCTTTGACTGGTCTGGTAGGTAAGCGTCGTGCTTTGCTGAACTACTTGAAGGAGCGTGATATCGAGAGATACCGTGCTATCATCAAGGCTTTAGGATTGCGTAAGTAATTCCGAAACTGCTGAAGATTTAACCGCTTTTCCTGAACGGAAAGGCGGTTTTTTTATTATTTTTGCAGCCGTGCTTGCGCACTTTGCACAGGAATATCAATTCATAAAAACAAGAATAACATGAACAAAATCAAGAAAATGATTCCCGACGCTCTGGCGGTGGTGTTCTTTATTCTGATCGGTCTGGCCTATTTTTATGTGCCGACTACAGAAGGACTGGTACTGACCGGTCACGACCATACCGGAGGTTCGGGTTCCGGAGCGGAGCTTCAGGAGTATTATGAGCGCACAGGAGAGCGTACCCGCTGGACCAATTCGCAGTTTGGAGGTATGCCTACCTATCAGATGTCGCCGAGTTACAGTTCAACCGACACGCTTTCGGCCGTAGAACGCGTGTATCAGTTGGGTCTGCCCACTTATGTGATGTATGTATTCATCATGCTGCTGGGTTTCTACATTCTGCTGCGTGCCTTTAACTTCAAGGTATGGATGGCAGCTTTAGGTGCCATTTTGTGGGCATTCTCATCCTACTATTTTATTATTATCGCAGCCGGTCATATCTGGAAATTCATGGCCCTGTCTTTCATTCCGCCTACGATTGCCGGAATGGTGCTGTGTTATCGCGGCAAATATATTGCCGGTGGAGTTGTAACGGCTTTCTTTGCCGCCTTGCAGATTTTCTCCAACCACATCCAGATGAGTTATTACTTCCTGTCTGTGATGCTGTTGATGGCTCTGGCCTATCTGATTCAGGCCGTGCGCGAGCATCGCGTGGGCGAGTGGTTCAAGGCTACCGGTGTGTTGGTTATTGCCGGAATCCTGGGTGTCTGCATCAATCTGTCCAATCTGTATCACACCTATCAGTACAGTAAGGAGAGTATGCGCAGTAAGTCTGAGCTGACTCATAAGGACATCAAAGACCCGTCGAACCAGACCAGCAGCGGTTTGGAGCGTGACTATATCACTCAGTGGAGCTATGGAATCGGTGAAACATGGACACTGTTGGTTCCAAACACCAAGGGAGGTGCTTCCATGCCGCTGACCATGAACGAAACTGCCATGAAGAAGGCCGATCCGCAGTTCACACCGATTTATCAGTCGCTCGGCCAGTATTGGGGCGAGCAGCCCGGAACCAGCGGACCGGTGTACGTAGGAGCCTTTGTGCTGACCCTCTTTGTGTTGGGACTCTTTATTGTAAAAGGACCGATGAAATGGTGTCTGCTGGCAGCTACCATCCTGTCCATCCTGCTTTCTTGGGGTAAGAATTTCATGGGATTCACCGACTTCTTCCTCGATTATGTTCCGATGTATGACAAGTTCCGCACCGTGGCCTCTATTCTGGTTGTTGCCGAGTTTACCATTCCTTTGCTGGCCATGCTGGCCCTGAAGGAACTGCTCGAAAAGCCCGACCTGCTGCCACAGCGCATGAAGGCCGTCTATATCAGTGCCGCACTTACTGGCGGTATAGCTTTGCTGTTTGCCCTGATGCCGGATGTATTCTTCGGTAATTATATTTCTACGATGGAGCAGGGCATGTTCCAGCAGGCTGCTCAGGCCGGATACATTCCGCAGGATATGATTATGCCAATCCTGAGCAATCTGGAAGATATGCGCCGTGCCATGTTCGTTTCGGATGCCTGGCGCAGTGCGCTGATTGTGGCTATCGGTCTGTTGCTGCTTATTGCCTTCCGCATGAAGAAGATGAATGCTACGATGGTTACCGCCAGCCTGATTGTGCTCTGTCTGATTGATATGTGGCAGGTGGACAAGCGTTATCTGAACGATGAGATGTTTACCGAACCGGTAAGTAATATGAAGGAAACCGTCAAGACTCCGGCCGACGAGATGATCTTGCAGGACAAGAGTCTGGATTACCGTGTGCTGAATTTGGCCACGAATACCTTTAACGAGAGTAATACCTCTTTCTTCCACAAGAGCATCGGCGGTTACCATCCGGCCAAGCTGAGACGCTATCAGGAAATGATCGAAGAACATATTGTTCCTGAGATGAGCGCTTTCGGCGCAGCTGCAGCCAAGGCCGGCGGCGTATTGGATTCCATTAACGGAGATTCCATCTTCCCGGTATTGAATATGCTCAACGTGAAGTATGTGATTCTTCCTTTGCAGGAAGGCAAGACCTTCCCGGTACTGAATCCGCATGCCAACGGTAATGGTTGGTTTGTAAGCAGCGTGAAGTATGTGAACAACGCCGACGAGGAGATTCTGGCCCTGCACGAAACTCCGCTCAAGGAAGTGGCTGTGGTAGACAAGAAGTTCAAGGAGCAATTGGGCAACGCTGCCGAGCAGCAGCCTAAGGACAGCCTGAGCACCGTGAAGTTGACCCACTATGATGCCAACGCGCTCACCTATGAGATCAACTCACAGAAGGGTGGTGTGGTTGTCTTCTCCGAGAACTATTATCCGGGATGGACGGCTACCATCGATGGTAATCCGGTAGAGATAGCCCGTGCCAACTACATTCTGCGTGCCATTCAGGTGCCGGCCGGCAAGCATGTGGTAGAATTCAAGTTCGATCCTACCAGTGTTCATGTCACCGAGGGTATTGCCTATGGTGCACTGATCATCCTGTTGCTGGGCGTGCTGTTCCTGATTTGGGAAGACCGTAAGGCGATATTCAATTCTTAATTCATAAGAGAATCCGTGTCCGTGTTCCGTTAGGGAACACAGGCATGGATTCTTGCTTTTCCAAGACTTTGTCAAAAACTAAATAAAAGAACCGTTATGGAAGATAATACCAGTAAAATCCAGATACGTCCGTTGCAGAAGGATGATTACATTCAGTTGGCCCAATCCTTCAAGCGTGTGTATGCCGACGGCAGCGATGTGTTCTGGACCCGCAAGCAGATAGAAACCCTGCTGCGTCTTTTTCCGGAAGGACAGATTGTCACGGTGGTCGATAACAAGATTGTGGGCTGTGCCCTGTCCATCATCGTAGACTACAATCTGGTGAAGGGCGACCATACCTATGCTCAGGTAACGGGCAACGAAACCTTCAGTACACACAACCCGAAGGGAAACATTATGTATGGCATCGAAGTGTTCATCCATCCCGAATACCGGGGCATGCGTCTGGCACGCCGTATGTATGAGTACCGCAAGGAGCTGTGCGAAAAGCTGAATCTCAAAGCCATTATGTTCGGCGGTCGTATTCCGAACTATCATTTGTATGCCGACACGCTCCGTCCGAAGGAATATATCGAACAGGTGCGCAAACGTGAGATTTACGATCCGGTACTCACGTTCCAGCTCTCAAACGATTTTCATGTGCGCAAGGTGATGAAGAACTACCTGCCCAACGACCAGGAATCCAAGCACTATGCCTGTCTGTTGCAGTGGGACAACATCTATTATCAGCCTCCAACGGAGAACCCGCTGCCGGTAAACAACAGCGTGCGTGTGGGCCTTGTGCAGTGGCAGATGCGTAATTATCATTCTATCGACGACCTGTTTGAGCAGATAGAATTCTTCGTGGATGCCGTTTCCGGCTATCAGAGCGATTTTATCCTCTTCCCGGAATACTTCAATGCCCCGCTTATGGAGGAGTTCAACCACATGAGCGAATCGCAGGCCATCCGCGGACTGTGTTCCTATACCGACGAGATCCGCAAGCGTTTTGTCGACCTGGCCATCAGTTATAACATCAATATCATTACCGGAAGCATGCCGCAGCAGCGTGAGGACGGTCTCTATAATGTGGGCTTCCTGTGCCGTCGCGACGGTTCGTATGAGATGTACGAGAAGATTCACGTGACGCCCGAAGAGGTAAAGAGCTGGGGACTGACCGGAGGAAGCCTGATCCGCACATTTGATACGGATTGTGCCAAGGTGGGAGTGCTGATCTGTTATGATGTGGAATTTCCCGAACTGGCGCGTATCATGGCCGACCAGGGAATGCAGATTCTCTTCGTGCCTTTCCTCACCGATACGCAGAATGCCTATTCCCGTGTGCGTGTCTGCGCTCAGGCCCGTGCCATCGAAAACGAGTGCTTCGTGGTGATTGCCGGAAGTGTGGGTAACCTGCCTCGTGTGCATAATATGGACATTCAGTATGCGCAGTCCGGTGTGTTCACGCCGTGCGACTTTGCTTTCCCGACAGACGGAAAACGTGCCGAGGCCACTCCGAATACGGAAATGATTCTGGTTTCCGACATTGATCTGGACCTGCTCACTGAGCTGCATACTTACGGAAGCGTGCGCACACTCAAAGACCGCCGTAAGGATCTCTATGAGCTTCGGTTCAAGAAAAAAGGCGATTCCTGATTCTTCAAAAACTCCCATATCGGGTCCTGTTCTCACTCTTCAAAAGGGTAGGACAGGACCCTTTTTAATTCCTTTATAAATATTTTCCACTAAAAACTTGTTTTATATCGAAATATTTCTCATCTTTGCGATATGAAAATAGTAACCACATAAAACAAAGATGCAAATGATTAAAGTTGGAGCCATTATATTGGCAGCGGTAATAGGAATCTACTTCCTGTTTCGTGGGGGAAATAAAGAAAATAGTAACAAACAAATAAAGGAGAAAAAAGTTATGGAACTGACAAAGAAAGATTTTTTGGAGAAGGTAGTAAACTACGAGCAGAACCCGAACGAGTGGAAATTTCTGGGCGACAAGCCGGCCATCATTGATTTCTATGCCAGCTGGTGCGGCCCTTGCAAGGCTTTTGCTCCCGTGTTGGAGGAGGTAGCCGAAGAGTATAAGGGGGTTATCGACGTATATAAGGTGAATACCGAGCACGAAGAGGAACTGGCCGCTGTATTCAATATCCGCAGCATCCCGACCATCCTGTTCATTCCGGTGAACGGACAGCCGCAGATTGTGACCGGTGCCATGCCGAAGCCACAGCTCATCGAGGCGATAGAGCGTGTACTGTTGCAGAAGTAATCCGGTTCGGAAGATTATAGGAAAAAAAGGAGTGCGCCCGCATGAGGATTTTCTCATGTTTGGGCGCACTCCTTATCTTTTAAAATTTTCAACGTGATGATAATTTATTTTCGACAGGATGAAATTTAAAAATCATCCCGATGAAAATTTTGGATCGTTTTATACCATCAAAGCGGCAACCAGGGCCAGGATGGCGTAGAACTCAGGCAGAGCGGCGTAGATCATGGTGTTGGTCTGCACATCGTGACCCTGAGCGATACCCATGATACCGTTGGCACAAACCTGTCCCTGACGGATGGCTGAGAACAGACATACCAGACCGACACCCAGACCGATACCCAGCATCAGCGGGCCTTCAGTAGTAAAGTCGCGTCCCATAGACATCAGGAAAGCTACAAAACCGTACAGACCCTGAGTAGCCGGCAGAGCCGAAAGGATCATGTAGCTGGCAGACTTTGAAGCGTTCTTCTTCAATGCGCCTTCGGCTGCATTACCTGCGATTGTTGTACCATAGCAACTTCCGATTCCGGCGAGAGCCAACATCAGGCCCAGACCCAGATAACCTAAAATTTCATTCATAACTTTAATTTTTTATTGTTTCTGATTTTATTTATTCTTTTTCTGTTTCTGTAAAAGGTTTGTAAGCTTCACCCTTGCCGTCATAGCCGGAGTTCTTGAAATACTCCACAAAGGTAAGACGCAGCGGGTGAACGAAGGCACTCAGACAGGACATGGCGATGTTCAGCGTGTGTCCGAATACCAGAATCAGGGCGCAGAAGATGATGCCCAGCACGCCTCCTGCCGCATCCTGTACCATAAAGGCCAGTTGGTTGAACACACCGCCCAGCATGGCACCGGCCAGTCCGAGGGCATAAAGACGGATGTAAGAGAGCACGTCGCCCATCAGTCCAGTGGCCATGTTGTAAGTGTCCCACAGTCCGGCTCCGATATTGACCAGCACATTGCGGTGCAGGTTGTTGAGCAGGTAGATGCCGATGGCCGAAATGCCGCCCACCACGATGAAGCCCCAATAAGATACCTGTTCCGGTATCAGCTGGAAGAACGACAGGCTGCCCAGAGCAACGAAGCCCACCACGAGCAGCAGCCAGCCCCAGTCGCTGAGCGACTCCTTGAAGCCGAAGCGCACGGTTGCGCCGATGGCTTTCACGGTCATGGCTATGCAGATGTGAACCACACCGATGATCAGTGCCAGCAGCATCTGCTTGTCGTAGTTCGTCTCGCCGATCTTTCCGGTAATCATGAACTGTTTCATCCATTCCGGCACATCGGCCTTGAACAGGTCTACTCCAAAGAAGGTACCCAGAATGGCACCGAAGATGGTTGTCGCGACACCCAGTGTGATGACCAGATTCATCATGCCTGCCATGGATTTGGACAGTTTGCTCTTGAGATAGAAGCCCAAAAGGATCAGAGCCAGTCCGTATCCCGCGTCGCCCATACAGAAGGCGAAGAACAGGGTGAAGAAGGGCGCGATCATCGGTGTCGGGTCAAACTCATCGTAATCGGGCATACCGTACATGCCGGTCAGCACCTCATACATGCGGGTGAAGGCGTTGTTGCGCAGCAGGATAGGCACATGGTCGCCCTTGCGTGCTTCGCGCATCTCGTAGTACACTTCCTGGCTGTCCAGGAATTCGCGTACCATCTGTTCCTTCGGGGCCGGAATCCAGCCTTCGAGAATCATCACCTTGTCTTCGGCGGCGCGGGCTGTGCCCAATACCACCTGGTCGAAGGCCACGGAAGAATGCAACTGCTGCAACCAGGCCTGAAGATCCTTCAGATGCTTGTGGGCACAGTGGTCTATCTGCTTCTGAATAGCCTCGGCGGCATGTTCATGCACCTCTTTCTGCTGGGTGGCTTCCTGAAGGGAGCGCTGAGGCAGTGTCACCGCCTCGGCATCCAGATCGGGCTGCTGTCCGGCAGGGGTTACGGTGATGAAGTACAGGCGGTCGCCTTCCTTATTGATCAGAGTGGCGCAGAACTGCTCTTCCCATTCCGGATTGAAGTTGCGGGCCGGGCAGGTGAAGAAGCGCACCTCATAGCCGTTTTCTTTCAGGCGGCTGATGTTTTTCGGGTCGAAATTGCCCCACACTTCCAGAGCTTCCTCTTCTTTGCGGCAGCCCTGCACGAGGCTTTCCTGAGCCTGTTTCTCGGCCTGAAGCTGTTCGATATGTTCCAAGGTCTGCGGACCTTTGGCGGCATCGCCTTCCTGAGCCGACGGCTCGATGTTGGCAAACGATTCAATCATCCGTTTGATACGGTCGGCCAGTTGGATGCGTTCCTGCAGCACCGAGGTGTCGCTGCTTCCTTCCTGAGCCGTCTGGATATGCAGCACGCCCAGATCGCGTATCCGTTTCAGGAACTCCTCATATTCCTTATGATAGACCAGAAACGTGAGTTTTTTCATTTTCGTAATCATACGGCTGCCTCCTTTCTTTTTTCCTGAATGGTTTTCAAGATCTTCTGAGAAGACTTCGACAGGTTTTCCTCGTCCTCCATAAAGCGCTTGATCTTGCGCAAGGCATCCTGGTAGCCCGGAATCTGTACCTTCTCAAAAAGATTCACCTTCTGGGTTGTCTTTTTGCGGGCATATTCCAGAAGGCCCAGCTTGGCCAAAACAAATTCCCTTTCGATGGCGGTCTTGGCGAGTCCCTGAAGCAGGGCGATGCCGTCGTAATACCATTTCGGGGCGTTGAACAGACTGAAAGGCTTTACTTCCAGCTCCACATTCTGAAGCATGGGAACCCGCACACCGGCAATCTTGCGCACCGACAGGCTGACATCCTTGACACCTACGATAGAGGGGTCGAACTCAGCCCAAAGGGCAAACATGGATTCGTATGCCTGAATGCTTTCCTCCAGCTTCTTTTCCAGTTCATTTGCTTCGGCCTTACATTTCTTGACTTCCATACGCAGGGCACTCTCCTTGTTCTTGATGATCGGCAGAGTGCGTACGCGCACCTTCAACTGTTTTTCCAGCAGCTGAAGCGAAGTTTTATTATATTGAAACTTTATAGCCATGCTATTTTATTTTTATTTTTTCCAAAACTCATCCACCAGCTCTTTCTTGATGTTCACCTCTTCGGGTTTGAAGTATTTGCTGAAGAGGCCCCAGGTAACATCCAGCATCTCTGTGGTGTTCAGGTTCACATCAATAGCCAGCAGCTTGTCTGCGTAGTCCTTGGCGAAGGCCAGTGTACGCTCGTCGTAGTTGGTCAGGTCGAAACCGTTTTCCATCTTGGTCTTGGCGTTGGCGGCGTCGGCATACAGGCGCACGGCGGCGTTCATCACCTGAGGATGGTCCTTGCGGGTCTTCTTTCCGGCTACCAGCTGTTTCAGACGGGACAGAGAGCGGAACGGGTCTACGATAACCTTACCGATGTCGCTGTCGCGGCGCAGGAACAACTGACCCTCGGTGATGTAACCGGTGTTATCCGGCACGGCGTGGGTGATATCGCCACCGCTCAGGGTGGTCACCGCAATAATGGTGATGGAACCTCCGGATGGGAACTGTACGGCCTTCTCGTAAATCTTGGCCAGATCGGAATACAACGAACCCGGCATGGAATCCTTGGATGGAATCTGATCCATACGGTTGGACACGATGGCCAGTGAGTCGGCGTATGAAGTCATATCGGTAAGCAGCACCAATACTTTTTCGTTCTTCTCAACCGCGAAGTATTCGGCAGCGGTCAGCGCCATATCCGGCACCAACAGACGCTCTACGGCAGGGTCTTCGGTGGTGTTCACGAAACTGACGATACGGTCGAGCGCACCGGCGTTGGAGAACACGTTCTTAAAGTACAGATAGTCGTCGTTGGTCATACCCATACCGCCCAAAATAATCTTGTCGGTCTGTGCACGCAGGGCCACCATAGCCATCACCTGGTTGAAAGGCTGGTCCGGGTCGGCAAAGAACGGAATCTTCTGTCCGGACACCAGAGTGTTGTTCAGGTCGATACCGGCGATACCTGTAGCGATCAGTTCAGAAGGCTGTTTTCTGCGCACCGGGTTTACGGATGGTCCGCCGATTTCCACTTCCACACCTTCCACCTGCGGTCCGCCGTCAATCGGGTCGCCGTAGGCATTGAAGAAACGTCCGGCCAGCTGGTCGCTCACTTTCAGAGTAGGAGCCTTGCCCAGAAAGACCACTTCGGCATCGGTAGGAATACCGCCGGTACCTTCAAACACCTGCAAGGTCACTTCGTCTCCGGCAATCTTAACCACCTGGGCCAGCTTGCCGTTTACCATAGCCAGTTCGTCGGCGCCCACTCCTGTTGCTTTCAGCGAGCAGGTGGCTTTGGTAATCTGGCTGATTTTTGTGTATATCTTTTGAAATGCTTTTGTAGCCATAATCGTTTTAGTTATTCAGTTATTTTGCTCTTCGCTCGTCCAGCAGGGCAGCAATCTGTGCCTTGTAGTTCTCAAACTGCTCGCTCTTGTAAACGGCATAGTTCATCTGCTTGCACAGGTTGATCAGCTTCTTGAAATATTCCATTACCTCGAGGAAGGTTTCAAAGTTGAATTCAGTGTGGCAGATCTCGATGACCAGATTCAGCAGGTCTTCCTGACGCTCCAGCGGCGTAACGGCATCCACCTCGTCGAAGGCATCCTGTTGCAGAATCACAAAGTCGATGACCTCTGACTTCCAGAAAATCACGTGATATTCTACCGGAACACCGTCATCACCCAAAATGTTGATCTGCTCGGCAATCTCCTTACCGCGCAGCAGACGGGTCTTCAGCTCGTTTACCTTAGTGGTCCACTCGCCGTTGATGCGCTCGGTGATGTAGCTTTCAAACTCCGGATACTCCAGATATTTTGAGTAAGAGTCAATCGGATTCACAGCCGGGTAGCGCTTGCGGTCCGCACGGTCCTGCTCCAAGGCGTAGAAACAGCGGGCCACCTTCTTGGTGTTCTCGGTTACCGGCTCCTTGAGGTTACCTCCGGCAGGAGATACCGTACCGATAAAGGTGATGGAACCGGTCTGTCCGTTGTTCAGATAAACGAATCCGGCACGGCCGTAGAAGTTGGAGATGATGGCAGACAAGTCCATTGGGAAGGCATCCGGTCCGGGAAGTTCCTCCATACGGTTGGACATCTCACGCAGCGCCTGTGCCCAACGTGAAGTTGAGTCGGCCATCAACAGCACGCGCAGACCCATAGAACGGTAATACTCGGCAATGGTCATGGCGGTATAAACAGAGGCCTCACGGGCAGCTACCGGCATGTTAGAGGTGTTGGCGATGATGATGGTACGCTCCATCAGCTTGCGTCCGGTGTGCGGGTCAATCAGTTCAGGGAACTCGGTGAAGACCTCCACAACCTCGTTGGCACGCTCACCGCAGGCTGCGATGATTACGATGTCGGCCTCGGCCTGTTTGGAAATGGCATGCTGCAACACGGTCTTACCCGTACCGAACGGACCCGGGATGAATCCGGTACCGCCCTCTACAATCGGGTTCATGGTGTCGATGGTACGCACACCGGTTTCCAACAGCTTGAACGGACGCGGCTTTTCCTTATAATTGGTCATGGCCACTTTCACGGCCCATTTCTGTACCATGGTTACCGGAATCTCGGTTCCGTCTTCGGCAGTCAGCACGGCAATGGTGTCATTGCACAGGTACTCGCCTTCCGGAACGATGCTCTTCACTACGGCTGTTCCTTTCATGGCAATCGGAGCCATGATCTTAAGCGGCTGATGGTTTTCTTCCACCTCGCCCAACCATGCTGAGGCTGCTACGGTATCGCCCGCCTTGACCAGTGGCTTGAACGCCCATTTCTTGTCCTCGTCAAGAGGGTAAGTATATTGTCCTCTTTTCAGGAACACACCCTCCATCTTTTCCAGGTCGTTCTGCAGACCGTCGTACTTCTTGGAGAGCATACCCGGTCCCAAAGTCACCTCGAGCATGTGACCGGTGAATTCGGCTTCGGCGCCCACTTTCATGCCGCGGGTGCTTTCAAAAACCTGAACATAGGCATTCTGGCCCACAACCTTGATCACCTCTGCCATCAGTCTGTCGCCGTTTACGGTGATGTAGCAGATTTCATTCTGTGATACGGGACCATCTACCTGTATGGTTACAATATTGGAAATTACTCCAATAACAGATCCTTTTGTTGTCATATTTGATATTGATTATTTTATACGAAACTCAGACGGCACTTCCACCTCGTCCTTTAATTGTTGTATCATATCCCGGAACACCTGTCCGCCGCGCTCTTTGTCCACAATGGTCCAGCGCTCGATGATGTTCAGTTTCTGCAGGAAGGCAAAAATCTTTTCGATGGAAAAATAATGGAAGAAGGTATGCTCTTCAAGCCAGTTCCATTTCAACAAGTCGATTTTGCGCTCCTTTTCCACCGGATCGTTCAGTTCGCTGATAGACATCAGTTCGTGGATATATTCGAAATCCGAACCGATTCCGAAATCGCGTGCGGCCGAGGTGGCCAGCAGATGCACCAGGTCGCCCTGGCCTACCAGAAACGAAGCCGGCGGGAAACCAAAGCGGCGTGCTGTCAGGGCAATCAGGATATTGTTTACATTCTGGTTGAAAGTAAACCATTCCTTTACAAATGTATTTTTCACCTTGCAAGCCTCATCATAGTAGTATCCGGTGAGTATGTCTTCAGGAAGACTGCCGTTGCTTTCTTCTTTCAGCTGGCTGTATTCCCGGATGAAGCGATACATGTATTCCGGCAGAAGGGTGCAGGCTTCATCACGCTGGGCTGCACGCACTTCCTCTTCAAGTTCCTCGCGGGTAAACAATCCCGGAAGTGGTTCGCTGTCTTCTTTCTGCTCCAGCACATTCAGCAGGTTCTGATTGTCGTATTGCAGATAAAAGAGTTCAACCAGTTTCCGGTCCTCCGGAGCGAGTTGAGGGAGATATTCGTCCTTAAAGTCTGAAACATGAAAAGGAAGTTTGGAGTCGTCGAGCGCAACATCCGGCATGCCGGCTACCAAACAATAATAATTCTTCATAACAATAGACTTAGAACAACATTTCAATCAACTGTGGGCGCAGGAAATCTTTCAGGTAATTGATAAACTCTTCTTCACCGAAGTTTATTTTATAAGAACCGTCGGCCGGTGACACGGAAAACAGCACATCCTTGCCATTGATCTTGTTGATGGTAAGGCCTTTGTCCAGCAGTTCTTTGGCATGGCTGGCAAAATAGGCTTTCAGCTTGTCGGCTTCCGGAGCGGAAATGACCATCTGCTCCTTCTCGTCCCAACGGGATGCGAGAGACACCAGGAACTGTCCCAGAAAATCGGTGTTTGCAGTGGCTTTCTGAACACCTTCCTTTAAGAGCTTGTCCGAGATCAGTGTGGTAATCTCCGATTTCAGGGCATTGACAGCCTGATCGGTATAAAGCTTCAGTTCCGACTTGGTATTCTTGTCCAGTTCGGCCGCCTTTTTCTCTGCTTCGGCAGCCAGCTCCTGAGCCTTGTCCTGTGCCTCGGCAATGATACGTTGTGCTTCTGCCTGAGCATCTTCAATGATACGCTGAGCTTCAGCTTTTCCTTTCTCTACACCTTCGTGGTAGATCTTATTCGTTAGTTCATCGATCTTCTCCATATTTTAGATTTTAGTGATATGCGTGTTAATTTGATGCGGCTAAATTTACCGATTATTTTCGTCATGGCAATACCTTCTGAGATTATTTTTTTCTGCAATGTCTTAAATAGCGCCTTAATGATCATAATTGGTTACTTATGTAAAAATCATATTCAGCAGGGGAGCCGATGTTTTGTTTATAAGGTATAACGGTTTGCCACGGTCAAATATGCAACGCTATTCTTTGCATCAAGAAATGAAAAGATGTACCTTTGCACGGCAATTACAAATAAAAGAAACTTAATGGCAGACAAATCGTTAAAAGACAAGACCGCAAAGGGGCTCCTTTGGGGCGGGTTGAGTAATGGTATGGTGCAGATACTGAATGCCGTGTTCGGTATCTATCTGTTAAACTTGCTTACCCCACACGACTATGGTATGGTACAGGTGCTGAACGTGTTTTCCTGTGTGGCTGCCAGCTTGCAGGAGAGTGGCTTTATCGCTGCTTTGGCCAACAAGAAGAACCCGACCCACAAGGACTATAACGCTGTGTTCTGGTTCAACATCCTTTGCGGCAGTTTCCTTTATGTGCTGTTGTTCTTTTTAGCTCCTTATATTGCCGATTTCTATGACGAACCGCGCCTGACTCCCTTGGCCCGTTTCCTTTTCCTGAGTTTTCTGATCACCAGTTTCGGCATCGCCCAGCGGGCTTATCTGTTCGGACATCTGATGGTGAAGCAGACTTCCATCATTTCGGTACTGGCCTTGCTGATTTCCGGAGTAGCCAGCATTATCATGGCTTACAACGGATTTGCCTATTGGGGACTGGCGGCTCAGGGAGTGCTTTATGTGACGGTTATCGTCATCATGAACTGGTATTATTCTCCCTGGCGCCCCACGATGCAGTGGGATTTCGGCCCGATTCGGGAAATGTTCGGATTTAGTAGCAAACTGCTGATCACAAGTCTGTTTACGCAAGTGAATCGCAATGTGCTGTCTACCTTGCTCGGAAAGTATTACAACACCAATGTTGCCGGACAGTATGGTAATGCCAATAAGTGGAACGAGATGGGATTCAATATGATCAACGGAATGATTTCCGGAGTGGCCCAGCCGGTATTGGCACAGGTGAAGGATGAACGCCAGCAGAGCATTCATGTGTTCCGCAAAATGCTTCGTTTCACCTGTTTCATAGCATTCCCGGCCATGTTGGGACTGGGATATATCGCCCATGAGTTTATTCTGATTACAGTGGGCACAAAGTGGCTGGAAAGTGCTTCTCTGCTGAGCATGCTTTGCGTGTATGGTGCCTTTGTGCCGGTAAATACGCTATACTATATTCTGGTCATCAGCCAAGGAAAATCAAACATCAACATGATTAACACCATCGTGTCCTGCGTGTTGATATGGGCTTTGATGATCGGCTTGCACTCTTACGGTCTGTATGTCATGGTGAAGGCATTTATCGCCGTGAATGTATTGTGGACCCTGGTGTGGCATTATTTTGCCTGGCGGCTGATCCGCATCTCTTTGTGGGATGTGATTAAGGATATTGTTCCTTTTGCCGCAATCACCGTTGTTTCGATTGCACTCAGCTGGCTGGTTACGTTCCGTATCGAGAACAATCTGCTGCTTTTGGTCAGCAAGATTCTCACCACGGCAGTCTTTTATGTCGGTATTCTTTATGTGAGCAATGCCAATATCCTGAGAGAAAGCATGCAGTATATTTTCAAAAATAAAAAACACAAATCGTAAGATATCATGGATATATCTCAGCAACAACCTTTGTCAGATGCCAGGGTTTCGGTCGTTATGTGTACTTATAACGGAGCCCAGTTCCTGAAAGAACAGCTTGACTCTATTTTGATCCAGACTTTTCCGATAAAGGAAATTATTATCCAGGACGATTCTTCTACGGATGAAACGTGGGATATCATTCAGGATTATGCGGCTCGCTATGACGTGATTCGCGCTTGCCGCAATCAGACCAATGTGGGATTTAACAGAAACTTTAAGGAGGCTATATTAAAAGCCTCGGGTGAGTTTATCGCTGTGGCAGACCAAGATGATATCTGGTATGCCCAAAAAATAGAACGCCAGATGCAGACTATCGGGAATCATGATGTATGCATTTCCTGTTATCATGGCGACCGGGAGTTCTGTCCGGGCAAGATGAAGAAGCTGAGTGCTCCCCATTACAATCTGGAGTATTTGCTTTTTTATGATTCTACTCCGGGGCATAGCATGCTGATTCGTTCTGAATTCGCCCGGGAGATTTTTCAAGGCTGGGACGGTCATATCCTTTATGACTGGTGGATTGCGGTCAATGCCCATCTGAATCGGGGACTGGTACGTGTGGATGAGGCCCTGAACTGGCATCGTCCTCATCAAGGTTCTGCAATCACCCGGTTGAATGCCCGGTATGCATCCTATATGGTGCAGAAGCCAACTTGGCAGCCTTATGTGACAGGTTTTACGCAATACCGCCGTTTGCAGAAGCTGGACACCTGGAATTTCTTTTACCGGCATATCTATGAACACACAGAAGGAAAACAACATGCTTTGGCCCATCAGATTTGCGGTTTGCTGTTGAAAACAGATCCGCTTAGTCTGCTGCGACTCTGTTCTTTGTGCATGAAACACAAGGAGAAAGTCTACTTCAATCCGAACCAAAAGGGGATGATGAGTTATGTACGCAGTTTCTTTTATCCGATGATTCGGTCCTACGGCAATACTTATTTCTATCTATAGTTTGGAGAGGTTGTTCAGATTTGCTAAATTTGCATCATTACATACGAATGAAATCAGTCATGAAAAAGAATATAGCAGTAATATTGGCCGGAGGAGTAGGAAGCCGTTTGGGACTTTCTACTCCGAAACAGTTTTTCAAGGTTGCCGGAAAAACTGTGGTAGAACATACCATTGACGTGTTTGAACGTAATGGACGTATTGATGAGATTGCCATTGTGGCGAATGCGGCTTATATTACCGATTTTGAGAGTATGATACTCCGCAACGGATGGAAAAAGGTGAAGAAAATCCTGAAGGGAGGCCGTGAACGTCAGGATTCCAGTCTTTCTGCCATATACGCTTACGAAGGACAAGATGTGAATCTTGTGTTTCACGATGCCGTGCGCCCGTTGGTCAGCCAGGCTATCGTGAACCGGGTGATTGATGCTCTGGATCATTATCGGGCCATAGACGTGGCTCTTCCGGCTACCGACACCATCATCGAAGTGGAAGGCGACTTTATTGCCAATATTCCCGACCGTAGTCGCTTGAGAAGAGGACAGACTCCTCAGGCTTTTGATATCCATGTGATTCGCAAGGCATACGATGAGGCTCTGAAGGACACCGGATTCAAGGCTACGGATGATTGCGGTATCGTGCGCAAATACCTGCCCGAAGAACCGATCTATGTTGTGGCCGGCGAAGAAGCCAATATGAAGCTGACCTACAAGGAAGATACGTTCCTTTTGGACAAACTCTTCCAACTCCGTCAGTGCGAGGCACAGGATGTGGATTGTCATGGCGATTCCTTTAAGGGACGCACTGCCGTTGTCTTCGGAGGAAGCTATGGTATCGGTGCCGAGATTATCCGTTTGCTGGAGGAAAAAGACTGTCGTGTCTTTTCCTTCTCACGCAGTCAGAACGGAGTAGATGTCGGCAACCGCGAACAGGTGGCCCATGCTTTGGCAGAGGTTTATCGCGAGTGCGGACGTATTGACTATGTGATCAATACTGCTGGAATCCTGAATCGTGAGCCTTTGGCAACAACCGATTATAACGATATTCTGAAGGCTGTTCAGACCAATTATATGGGTACGGTCAATGTGGCGCTTGAAGCTTATGCGCCGCTGAAGGAGTCCAAGGGAATGCTGATTTTCTTTACTTCCAGCTCTTATACCCGCGGACGTGCTTTCTACAGCATCTACTCTTCGACCAAGGCTGCCATTGTGAATTTTGTTCAGGCCGTGGCTCAGGAGTGGGAGGGCGACGGTATTGCCGTGAACTGTATCAACCCGGAACGTACGGCAACCCCGATGCGTACCCGCAACTTCGGTATCGAACCGCCAGAAACCCTGCTCACGGCCGAGGAGGTGGCTCAGGCAACATTGAGAACACTGCTCTCTACGGCCACCGGACAAGTTATTGATGTAAAGAGAAAGATGGCATGAAAAACGAGTTTCTGGAAAAATACATGAAGGAAAATCTTCGGGCTTGCCAGTTAAAGCAAACGGCAATTCTCGTAGAGATAGACCGCGTCTGCCGAAAACATAACATTCCTTATTGGCTGGATGGCGGCAGTTTGCTCGGTGCCGTGCGTCACGGCGGATTTATTCCGTGGGATGACGACATAGACATTGCCATGCGTCTGGAAGACCTGGAGCGCTTCAAGCAGATTGCTCCTCAGGAGTTGAAAAGCGGTCTTTTCCTGCAAACTCAGGAGAGTGACCCCTCCTGTCCGATACCCGGTGCCAAGGTGCGCGATCTGAATTCACTCTGCATAGAGTTGCGCGAGGAGATGGATGCCGACTATCAGAAAGGTCTTTTTGTCGATATATTCCCCTTTATTGACTATCCCGACATGAGTGCCCGCACCGTGAAGCGGGTCGCTAAAGGCATTTGCAAGAGCTATGCCATTTTGCACGCCCCGCACCGTTATTCCCTGCGTGCGGTAGCCGAATTCGTGAAGTTTGGTCTGAAATACTGGATCCATCAGGCAGAATGGGCATTTCTTTGTGCCACCCGAAAGAAAGATACTTATATCTCCAATGTATTGATCAATAACGGTTATGGAATCATGCACCGTCAGGATTCCATTTTCCCACTGGGAGAGATTCAGTTTGAGGGAATCACCTTTCAGGCTCCCAACAATCCCGATGCCTATTTGAAGGACCTTTATAAAAACTATATGCAGCTGCCACCTGAAGATAAACGCAAGGGGCATGCCGCTTTCCTTTGTCATGAATTGATAAAAACAGAATAATATGAAACCGGCACTTGTTGATGTGGCTGTCCTGATTCTGTTCTTTAACCGTCCGGAACAGTTGGAAAAAGTTTTTCAGGAAGTACAGAAAGCCCGTCCCGCCCAGTTATTTCTCTATCAGGACGGTCCCCGCAATGAGAAAGACCTTCCGGGCATTATGGCCTGCCGCGAGGTGGTGTCGCATATTGACTGGGAATGTGAGGTGCATCACCTGTATCAGGAAAAGAACTACGGTTGCGACCCTTCGGAGTTTATGGCCCAGAAATGGGCCTTCTCGCAGGTGGACAAATGCGTGGTTCTGGAGGATGATGATGTGCCGTCGGTCAGCTTCTTTCAGTTTTGCAAGGAGATGCTCGACCGTTATGAACACGATACCCGGATCAGTATGATTGCCGGATTCAACTGTGAGGAAGTCACGGAGGATGTATCCGAAGACTATTTCTTCACCCGGACCTTCTCCATCTGGGGATGGGCCAGCTGGCGCCGTGTGGTCGATCAGTGGGATGAGCATTATACTTTCCTGGACGATGCCCGTGCGGTGCAGCGCATCGAAGGACTGATTGAAACGAACCGTTTCCGGAATGATTTTCTGGAGATGTGCCGCAGTCACCGCAGTCAGCACAAAGCTTTCTACGAAACCATCTTTCAGGCTGCCATCTATCTGAATTCCGGTTTGTGCATCATGCCCACCCGGAATATGGTGAACAACTTGGGAGCCACTGCCGGTTCCGTACATTTCGGCGCTTCGGTAGAGACTCTGCCCAAAGGCTATCGGCGCATCTTTACCATGAAGCGCTATGAACTGGACTTCCCGATCAGACATCCCCGATATATTATTGAAAATACAGAATACAAGAAACGCGTGTACCGGATTATGGGCTGGAGAAATCCGCTGATTAAGGTGGGACGTTCCTTTGAGGAACTGTTCCTGAACCTGAAATACGGCAATTTCAGCTATATCGGTAGCGCCATAAAAAACAGAATCAGCAAATGGCTCAAGATTTATCAGCACCGCTAAAGGTTTACTTCTATCACACCCGTCCTACCGACGGAGGTTTTGCCGAATGGAAGCAGAAGCGTTTTCCGGGGCATCTGCTCTATGGCATGCCTTTGCTGGACAAGCACGGTATTACGTGTGTGATGCATCCGTTCCGTTTTATCAGCGAGCGCTGGAAACTGACTCTTGATACAACCTGGAAAATCCTGACCTGCCGCAAATCCTACGATGTGCTCTATGCCACTTCGTTTCGCGGCATAGAACTCATTGTTTTCCTGCGGGCTCTTGGCCTTTACCGCAAACCGATTGTCATCTGGCATCATCAGGCCATTATCCGTTCGTCAAAGACATGGCGCGAGCGTCTGTCGCGCTTCTTCTATAAAGGCTTTGACTATATGTTCTTTTTCAGCGAAGAACTGATCCGCCGTTCGCGCGAAGCCTGCAAGTTTGATCCGGCCAAAATGAAACTGGTGCACTGGGGGCCGGATCTGGACTTCTATGACCGGATTCTTGGTGAAGAGAAACAGCAGAATCCTTCCGGGGAGCGGCATGGCTATATCTCTACCGGAAAGGAAAACCGCGACTTGGTTACCTTGATCAAAGCTTTTGCCCGCACCAAAGAAGAGCTCGACATCTATATTGCCAAAACCTGCGGCAGCCTGCATTATGACCGGATTGTGTCGCAGCTGGATGTTCCCGAGCATGTGCATATTCATTTCACAGAAGGCATTATTCCCTATGAATTGGCCTTGAAGGTAGCCCGCAAGCAATTCATTGTGATTTGCTGCCTGGACGCACCCTATACCGTGGGACTGACCACACTGGTTGAGGCTCTGGCTCTGGGAATGCCGGTACTCTGTTCCAAGAATCCTACCTTCGGTTTCGATATTGACCGCGAAAAAGTAGGTATGACGATACCTTATGACGATGTAGAGGGCTGGCAGAAAGCCATTGACTGGATGGCGGCACACCCTCAGGAGGCCGAGCAGATGGGACGGAATGCCCGCAAGCTGGCCGAGGAGCGCTTCAATCTGGAAATCTTCAGCAAGGAGATTGCCGATGCGCTGCATGAAGTAGCAAACAAACGGCGTGGAGCAAGCACGCCCGAAACAAAATAATCACATTCGATATGAGAGTTCTAATCGTAAATACTTCCGAACGGACCGGTGGGGCAGCCATTGCCGCCAACCGACTGATGGAAGCCTTGAAAAATAATGGCGTCAAGGCAAAGATGCTGGTACGCGACAAGGAAACCGGACAGATCACGGTGTGTGCCTTGCGGAAAAGCTGGCGCAACCGTTTCCGCTTTGTCTGGGAACGCGTGGTTATCTGGAAGGCCAATGCTTTCAAGAAGCACAACCTGTTTCAGGTAGACATTGCCAATACGGGAGCTGACATCACGTCGTTGCCCGAATTCAAGGAAGCAGACATCATTCATCTGCATTGGATCAATCAGGGATTCCTTTCTCTGAAAAGCATCCGTAAGATTATCGACAGCGGCAAGCCGGTCGTGTGGACCCTGCATGACATGTGGCCCTTCACCGGTATCTGCCATTACAGCGGTTCGTGCGACAAATACCTGACCGAGTGTCATCACTGCCCGCTTTTGCTTCACGGAGGCAGTCAGAAAGATTTGTCTACCCGTGTGTTCCGCAAGAAGGAAAAGATGCTTCGCGGGGCGCACATCACCTTTGTGGCCTGCAGCCAGTGGCTCGAGAAACTGGCTTCGCAGAGTGCTTTGCTCACGGGGCAGCGTGTGGTGTCCATTCCGAATGCCATCAACACCTCGCTTTTCCGACCGGAAAACAAGGCCACTGCCCGCCTGAGTTTCAATCTGCCTGCCGACAAGATTCTGCTGCTCTTCAGTTCCATGAAGATTACCGACAAGCGCAAGGGCATTGACTTTATGGTGGAGGCTTGCCGTTATCTGGCCGAGACCCAGCCCCAGCTGGCCGAAAAACTGGGCATTGTCATTGTGGGAAAAGAGGCTGCCGCCATGAAAGGCATGTTCCCGTTCCCGGTATATGCCGTAGACTATGTGGCCGACGAGAAGCGCATGGCCAGTCTTTACAATGCGGTACAGGCTTTTGTTACGCCTTCGCTTCAGGACAATCTGCCGAACACCATCGTTGAGGCCATGTCGTGTGGTACTCCTTGCGTCGGTTTCGAGGTAGGAGGAATTCCCGAGATGATCGACCATAAGATAAACGGTTATGTGGCCCGTTATCAGGATTCAGAGGATCTGGCCGAAGGTATTCTCTATGTCCTTCAGCAGGCCGACTATGACAGTCTGAGCCGTGCGGCCGTCAAGAAAGCAGGCATGACCTACGGAGAGAGTGCCGTGGCCATGAAATACATTAAAATCTATAATCAGTCAACCGACAGGGCGAAGGCCTGAAAAACAAGATATCAAGCTTAAAAGAAATATATGAATCAAGACCCCTATCCGAGTATTACGGTGGCTACGGTCACCTATAATGCAGCGCAGACGCTGCCACGCACCTTGAAGAGCGTTGCGGCGCAAACCTATCCGAATATCGAACATCTCATTGTGGACGGATGTTCCAAGGATAACACCATGGAACTGGTGCATCAGTATGTGGAACAAAATACCCGCGAGGCTGTTCCTCACCAGATAAATCTGATTAACGAACCCGATAAAGGTCTGTATGATGCCATGAACAAGGCCATTCTGGCCGCAGAGGGCGAATACATCTGCTTCCTGAATGCCGGAGACTGCTTTCACAGTCCCGATACGTTGAAGCAGCTGATGGAACAGATCAAGTGGGAGCAGATGGAGCCCGACCGCCGTCCGGCCGTGCTTTATGGCGAGACCGACCTGGTCGATGCCGAGGGTCACTTCATACGCCATCGCCGGCTGCAGGCTCCCCGCAAGCTCAGTTTCCGGAGTTTTCTTCAGGGCATGCTGGTGTGTCATCAGTCTTTTTATGTGCGCACGGATTTGGCACGCGAGGAATTATACGATATGCGATACCGCTTTTCGGCCGATTACGACTGGTGCATCCGCATTATGAAGAAAGCGCGGAGCAGACGTCTGGCTTTGCATAACTCCAATCTGATTCTTACGGATTATCTGAGCGAAGGACTTACCACCCAGAACCACAGAAAGTCTCTGATGGAGCGTTTGCGCATTATGGCCCGTCACTTCGGATGGCCGGCAGCCATTGGGCAGCACCTCTGGTTTGTGGTACGCAGTGTACTCAAAAAGTAGGACTTTTTAGGATATTTCAGGCAAAGGACAGGGCTTTCGGCTCTGTCCTTTGCTGTTTTCTGACACGATCTTGTCATTCTGTTTTTCCTCTTCTTGTCTTTTATGGAGGAAAGTATGTCTGTTTATCCGTATTTTGCTATTTTCTTTCCTGCTCAGTTGTTCTGTTTATTCTTTACAATGTCAGTTTTTGGGGTAAGGAATATTTTGTAATACTTTGTATATAAGCCATAAACAAGCCTAAAAAAGAGTGTCTCCTGCCTGAGGTACCGTAGGGGTATTTATCTTTGCGCTCCTTTCTTCCAAGAGTGGAAGGAACTATGTATCAAATCAATATTTTTTATTCATGAACAGATTTTTGTTTCTCTCTTCTGTCCTTTTGATGTGGGGCGCTGCTTTGTCGGCACAGCAAACGGCAAAGTTTAATCCCTATACATCGGAACCGCTGCCGGAAGGTGCTCCGGAGTGGATGAAATGTCTTGCCGATGATCCGGCAGGAGTGAATTATTTCAAAATGGATTCTCTTTTTGAGGAATGGGCCGCCTGCAACGTAGATGTGCGGGTCAAGACGCGTCCCTATAAACCGGCGGTGAACTTCTTTCGTCGTTGGCAGAAGGCCTATCACCCCTTTGTGAATGCAGCCGGCAAGATTGTTCTGCCGGACTACGATGCCTATTATGCCCGGATAGATTCTTTAAATACCCGTAATATTCGTCGGTCCAGAAATGTATCTGCCGCCGTGTGGCGCAGTATCGGTCCGAACCAGACAGTCAGCGAGGGAGCCAAACCCAAGGACTCCCAGGCGTGTGTTTACCGTTTGGCGGTTTCTGCTTCCGAGCCCAATATTCTGTATTGCGGTACGGAGGCGGGCGTGGTGTTCCGTTCTGAGGATAAAGGGCAGAACTGGACCGCCTGCAACGGGGCTCATTTTTTCGGAGGGTCTATTTATGCTTTGGCCGTACATCCGCAGAATCCGGATATCGTGTATGTCGGAGGAGGCACGGCGCTGTGGAGATCAGAAGATGGAGGAAGCACCTGGAATCGGGTGCCCGGCATCCAGACCCGGGTAAACAGCATCCGTTTCCACACCGGGGACCCGAGCCGGATGACCGTGACGACGGCCTACGACCCCATTACGCGTACCGAAGGTGGGTTCTATCGTTCGGAGGATGGGGGTGCCAGTTTCCTGCTGACCTTGCAGGGCATCGGTTATGACCATGAGCTGAAACCGGGCGATCCGGAAACGGTTTATCTGATGCTTCGTCCGGTTGGGGGAGAGACCACCTTGTTTTATACGTCACACGATGGCGGCGCCACCTTTACCGCGTCCGAGATGCTGCCTTTTGCCTTGAATGCCGGGCGCCTGGCCGTGAGCGAGGCACCGGGAGGTGAAGACTATGTGTATGCGCTGGTCACGGCCTATGAGCTTTATAATAACAAAGACGGTGTCGGGAAACCCTATATCCTGCAAAGTAAGAATGGCGGAAAGGATTGGGTGGACAAGACCACCCGGGTCAGCACCAACAGCTGGGACTCCCGCAACTCGTTTTTCGATCTGGATGAGCGCCAGGGAGGGCAAGGCTTCTTTGACATGACCTTGGGAGTGTCGAATAAAGATCCCGAGCTGGTGATTTTCGGTTTGTGTTCCGCCTATCGTTCTACTCAGGGAGGGTCCGGCGGCTGGGGGCTCCGTTACGGAAATACAGCCATCGGAGGATATACCGCCCATGAAAAGATGCACCCCGACATTCAGGATATTGCAATCTCCGGCAACGATACGTGGATAGCTACCGACGGAGGCATCAAATATTCTGCCGATTTCTTTGAGACTCCCGGCGAGAACCGGATGAAGGGCGTGTATGCAGCCGATTATCACGGTTTTGATATGGGCTGGAATGAGGATGTCATGGCCGGTGGGCGCTGGCACAACGGAGATGCCGTCCACATGGCTTCTTACGGCGAAGGCAACACGATGCACGTGGGAGGTGTGGAGAAGGCCACCGGACATGTGATGCTCAGTGACCCGAAGAAAGTGTATTTCAGCGATGCCGGCCGTTATGTCATGCCGGAGCGGATTGACGGAGCGGTGGAGGTGACCTACGACCAGTATTTCACCGATAAGAAACCTTTTGAGATATTGAAAACCAACGGGCGCATCGTTACCGACCCGCGTTATGCCCTTCGGATCATCATGAACGGACGGGATGCCGATGATGACTGGGGTGCCAGAGATGTGTATCAGATTTACCGTTCGGAGAACGAAGGTTTGTCTTTCCAGTCCATTCTGGACACGGACCATGAGCGTGTGAGCAATTATGAATATGCGCGGTCGAATCCCGATGTGATTTATGTCTGCGGCTATCTGGATATTTACCGTACCCGCGACCACGGAACCAATTGGGAGAAATTGCCGGAAAGACCGTTCCCTGAAGAGATCAGCGACGGAGATACCCCTCTGATGCTGGCTGTGGACCCGAATGACGAACAGTGTGTCTGGGTGACCAATACCTTCAGTCCCGGAGCGGTGCGCTATACTACCGACGGAGGCCATACCTGGACCAATCCGCTCAGCGGCGAACTCCTGAGTCAGACCTTCTGCTGGATTATTCTTACGGGCGATGAGCTTAACGGAGTATATCTGGGTACCAATGACGGGGCCCGGGTCTATTATAAGGACGACTCCATGACGGAATGGATGGACTATTCGCAGGGATTGAATCCCGGTGCCCGTCTGACGCGTCTGGTTCCTTTTTATAAAGACGGAAAGTTGAGGGCGGCCACCAATCAAGGCATTTGGGAAATACCGCTGGTGCGTCAGGATTTCCGTCCTGTGGCGCAACCGATAGCCCTGAATCTGGGCAACGGAGATTTGACGGATAACCCCGGAAAGGAAGTCTGGCTGGACAGCTATTCGATTGTCAAGCAGGAGCCGGGCACCCGCTGGCACTGGAGTTTCTCTCCTCAACCCGTGTCGGTCAGCAATCCGGATGTGCGGAATCCGAAGGTTGTTTTCGGCCGTCCCGGCAGTTATGACGTTACCCTGACCATAACGACCCCGTCCGGCAAGACACACAGCCGCACGGTGAAGGATATGATTCAGATCAAGAAGGAAACCGGAATGGAAGATGCCGGTACTGTGAGTCCGAAAGTGACGCTCAGCGCGGAACGGATTGTATCCGGACAAAACCTGCACATGCTTGTATCGGGCATGCCGGAAGAGAAAGTCGTCACGATACATAATCTTTCCGGCCATCTGATGCAGAAGCATCATTTGGGACAGGGAGAGCGTGCGCTACAGATACCGGCCGGTGAGCTTCCTGCGGGCGTTTATGTCTACGAAGTGAAAACCCGAAATGCCAAAGTGTTTGGCAAATTTATTGTTCAATAAACCTAGTATAGATGATGAAAGCTATTTTTTATATCAGTATGCTGGCTCTGTCGGCCAGTATGACGGCTCAGGTGCAGACGCCTGTCGATACGACCTTTGCCCGTGAGCCGGAGTGGATGGAGCAGTTGCTTAGTCCGGAGATTGACGGAAAGAACTATTATGAGATTGTCCGCAAGTTCGAGGCCTATAAGTCGGCTTTACCGGGAGGCGGCAAGAAGACTCCCTACAACAAACATGTGCTGAACTATTTCAAGCGTTGGCAAAGGATGGTCGAGCCTTTTGTCTTTGCCGACGGTATGATTCATCTGCCCGATGCCGACCGCTATCAGCAGGGACTGGATTCGCTGAACCGCTCGGAGATGCAGAAACGGGCGCGCGGTGCAGCCTCTTCGGCCGATGCCACTGCCTCGCCCACGGCAAACTGGCGCGTTCTGGCTCCTTATCAGATCCGGGACTACAAGAATAAGAAACCGGTGCCCTGGCAAAGCAACGTGCAGCGTTTCGATGTGTCGCAAAGCAATGAGAACATTCTGTATTGCGGTACGGAGACGGGTATGGTTTTCAAATCGGTGGATAAGGGAAAATTCTGGAAGCCTTGTGCTCCGATGCATTATTTCGGCGGGGAGATTTCTACGGTGGAAATCTCCGAATCATCATCGGATAAGGTGGTTGTGGGCGGAGGCATGAGCCTTTGGCTCACCCAGGACGGCGGAGATTCCTGGAAGAACATCACGCCCCGTGGCGGGAAGCCTTTCCAGCGCATCCGCGATGCCGTCTTTGACCCGAAGAACGATGCGCGCATCCTGATGGGAAGCGACGAAGGCGTATATCTTTCGGAAGACAACGGGCAGACCTGGACACGCAAGCTGAGCGGGCGCTGTTTCGACATCAAATATCTGCGCGGGAAGGGTACTTCCAAGTTGTTCCTGTTGCTGGACAACTTCGATGGTTCGGGAGCCTGTCTGTATACAAGCAGTAATGACGGAGCGACATTTGATCGGATTCATGTGCCCGACACCCATTTCTCATCCGGTCGTCTGGGGGTGACGCCAGCCAATCCGGATTATGTTTATCTGCTGGCCTGTCAGGGCTGGGACAGCCGTCATCCGTTTTTCCGGGGCGAGCCTTGCATTCTGAAAAGTACGGACAGCGGAAAGAACTGGGAGAAACTGCCGGTGGCGTCGCAGATGAACGGTATGGACCGTGCCGGAGGACAGGGATATTATGATATGGTGCTGGCCGTGTCGCCCACCGATCCGGAGCATCTGTTGCTCGGACTGCTGTTTTTATACAGTTCGCACGATGGAGGAAGAACACTCGACAAGCATCCGCAGAATTCTACCGGCCGGCCGCATGAAATGAGCGTGGAGATTGGAGGATATTACGGCGAATATGACTTGCACACAGACATGCAGGATCTGTATGTGTCGGAGAAAACCGGAGAGACATGGCTCTCTACCGATGGAGGTATGGTTTACTGTGCCAATATGATGGAGCAGGAACCCGAAATCCTGAACGAAGGAATCTATGCCGCCGAGTTCTGGGGCTTTGATCAGGGCTGGAACGAGGATGTCATCGTGGGCGGAAAGAACCATAACGGCAACATGGTGCGCCTGGCGGATTATGACTCCGTGTCGGTGGCTTTACGCGGCAGTGAGCATTCCACGGGCTATGTGTTCTTGAGCAATCCGCGCAAGATTACCTTCTCGGATACGCAGCAGAAACTGCTGGTTCCGGACCACTGGACCGAGGAGTTCAAGGATTTTGAGAATGCCGAGCGTTTTTGGGTTTATCCGAAGGAGGGAACCCGTTTTGGAGTCGGTTTCGAATACGATCCGCGCTATGCGCAGAACTTCCTGATTGTCACCTCGCCGGCTTTTGGCATGCAGGGTAGCACTTACAGCATGCTCTGGCGCACCACGGACGACGGTCTCAGCTACACGCTGGTTCATGATTTCGGACGGGATATTTCCGCTTATGCCATTTCGCGTTCCAACCCCGACAAGATTGTGGTGGCTGCCGGCACGGCACTGTATTATTCGCTGGATGGAGGAAAGGAATTTGAGAAATATAACCTGCTGCCGGAAATGCAGGAGAGCCTGCAGTTCAAGATTGCCATTCACCCGTTGCGTGAGGATGAAATCTGGGTTACGACGCATGAGCCCGGCGGCATGTACCGTACGCGTGACAACGGACAGACTTGGGAGAAGATGAATGCCGGACTGGAGATGCAGACTCCTTCCGGACAGATGGGAACGTATGGTATCACCCGTTTTTTCCTCACAGGAAACGACAAGAACGCCGTGTATGCCATTGCCGATGCCCGTCAGGACTATACGGAGGATACCTTTATCTATGCCGGGAAGGTCGTTTACTGGGATGAGGAGCAGAACCGTTGGAGCGATTTCTCACAAGGATTGCCTGCCATGATCCGGGTGAACCGCATGCTGCCTTTCTATAAGGATGGCAAAATCCGCATCGCCACGAACAACGGAGTGTGGGAAACCGCTTTGGTAGACTCCATGTTTGCGCCTGTTGCCCAGCCGTTGCTGTTGAATGTAGGGAGCGGAAAGAATCTGAAGACTACAGAACTCCAGTTCGACAGTTACTCTATTGCCAACCAGAATGATGCTTCGTGGAAGTGGACCTTCCAGCCTCAGCCGCTGCACGTCAGCGATCCGCATGCACGCAATCCGCGGGTGACGGTGGTTCCCGACCAGAGTTATGACGTGACGCTGACCGTGACCAATGCACAGGGAGAGCGGAACAGTAAGACGGTTCATAAGATGATTGAAGGAAGCAAGGAAGTGCCCACCGGTGTGGAAAGCGAGACCCAGGATGCCCGTCGGGTTGCTCTTTATCCAACTTTGATCGGTCGGGACGAGCCGCTGCATTTCTCGGTAAAGGGATTTGATGCTTCGCTTCGTATGGTGGTTTACAATCCGCAGGGACAAATCATCTATGAAGGAAATTTGCAGGAAGGCGAGAATCAGGTGCGTCTGCCGCTCCGTGCCTCCGGCATGTATTTATACCGCATCGGACAAGGAGAATACCTGACCGTGGGACGTTTCTATGTGAAGTAAGCACGGAGGCGCCGGCAACGCCTGAAAAAATCATTGAGATCATTTAAGAAAATCATTTTGATGAAATTTTCAGATCATCACCATGATTTTTTCAAGGCTTTCCGGACAAGGAAAAACGAAAGGGGACACCTTCAGTCGAAATGACTTTGGGTGTCCCCTTTTCTGTTATTATGTTGGGCGTCAACCGGCTTTTAGCCTACGCAAGAGCCTGGTTTCACTTCCTTCTCCGGAGTAATGACGCTGAGCGAACCGTCGTGATTCACGGCAGAGAGAATCATACCCTGGCTTTCGATACCCTTGAGCTTACGCGGAGCCAGATTGGCGATGAAGCAAACCTGCTTGCCCACCAGTTCTTCCGGTTTGTAGTATTTGGCAATACCCGAAACGATGGTGCGGTTCTCCAGTCCGTCGGCAATCTTGAAGCAAAGCAGCTTGTCGGCCTTAGGCACTTTGGTGCACTCCAATACGGTACCGACACGGATGTCCAGTTTCTCGAAGTCTTCGAACGGAATGTTCTCCTTGATAGGTTCTGCCTTGTAATTGGCCTCCTCATTAGCTTTCTTGGTGTCCAGCAGCTTCTGGATCTGAGCCTCGATGGCAGCATCCTCGATCTTCTCGAAGAGCAGTTCCGGCTGATTCAGCTGATGGCCTTCCTGCAACAGGTTGGTGTTACCCAGCTGTGCCCATTCGAAGGTTTCCATATTCAGCATGTGGCGCAGTTTTTCGCTGCTGAACGGCAGGAACGGTTCGAAAGCGATGGCCAGATTGGCGGTGAGCTGCAAAGAGATGTAGATGATGGTCTTCACGCGCTCCGGATCGGTCTTGATGACCTTCCAAGGTTCGCAGTCGGCGATGTACTTGTTACCGATGCGGGCCAGATTCATAGCCTCTTTTTGAGCATCGCGGAACTTGAAGTTGTCGAGCAGTTCTTCTACCTTCACCTTCACATCCTTGAACTCGTCGAGGGTAGCCTGATCGTATTCGGTCAGTTCACCACAGGCCGGTACCACACCGTTGTAGTATTTCTGAGTGAGCTGCAGGGCTCTGTTCACGAAGTTACCGTAAACGGCTACCAACTCATTATTGTTGCGTGCCTGGAAGTCTTTCCAGGTGAAGTCGTTGTCTTTTGTTTCCGGTGCATTGGCGGTGAGCACATAACGCAGCACGTCCTGCTTGCCTTCAAAGTCGCGCAGGTATTCGTGCAACCATACGGCCCAGTTGCGTGAAGTGGAAATCTTGTCGCCCTCCAGGTTCAGGAACTCGTTGCTCGGTACGTTGTCCGGCAGAATGTAGCTGCCTTCAGCTTTCAGCATGGCTGGGAACACGATGCAGTGGAATACGATGTTGTCCTTACCGATGAAGTGTACCAGACGGCTCTCTGGATCTTTCCACCATTTTTCCCATGAATCCGGAAGCAGTTCCTTGGTGTTGCTGATATAACCGATAGGAGCGTCGAACCATACATACAGCACTTTGCCCTCGGCACCCTCAACCGGCACCGGAATACCCCAGTCCAAGTCGCGGCTTACGGCGCGTGGCTGCAAGCCCATGTCGAGCCAGCTCTTGCACTGACCATACACGTTGTTACGCCATTCCTTGTGGTCTTCCAGAATCCACTGGCGCAACCAGCTTTCGTGCTTGTCGAGCGGCAGATACCAGTGCTTGGTTTCGCGCATCACCGGTTTGGAACCGCTGATGGCACTCTTCGGGTTGATCAGGTCGGTAGGAGAGAGTGAGGTACCGCACTTTTCGCACTGGTCGCCATAAGCGCCCTCGGCATGGCAGTGCGGACATTCTCCGGTGATATAACGGTCGGCCAGGAAAGTCTGTGCCTCCTCGTCATAGTATTGCATAGACGTTTTCTCAATGAACTCGCCTTTGTCGTACAAGGTTCTGAAGAACTCAGAAGCTGTCTGACGGTGTATTTCCGAGCTGGTACGTCCGTACACGTCGAACGAAATACCGAATTCCTTGAAAGAATCGCGGATCAAAGTGTGATAGCGGTCTACGACATCCTGCGGAGTGATGCCTTCTTTCTTGGCACGGATGGTGATGGGCACACCATGCTCGTCCGATCCGCCAATGAACAATACTTCTTCTTTCTTCAAACGTAAATATCTTACGTAGATATCGGCCGGAACATAGACGCCGGCCAGGTGTCCGATGTGTACCGGACCGTTGGCGTATGGCAATGCCGATGTTACCGTGGTTCTTTTGAATTTCTTATCCATTTTATCGTTTCTTGTTTAATTTACTGTTTTGCTTACAAAGATACGGATAAAAAATGAAAAAGGCACCCAGATTGCGGGTGCCTTTTTCGGTTATCTTTTTCCGGTATGTCATTCGCCCCAGTTGCTGCGGTCCAGATTGCGATAACCGATGGCTTCGGCCACATGGTGCGTTTCTATCTGTGCGCTTCCTTCCAGATCGGCAATGGTACGGGCCACACGCAGAATGCGGTCGTAAGCGCGGGCTGAAAGTTGCAGCCGGTTCATGGCTTGGCGCAGCAGTTCCAGACAGCTCTCCGACGGAGTGGCATAAAGATGCAGCAACTTGCTGTTCATCTGGGCATTGCAGTGTATTCCCTTGTAGGGCGCATAGCGCTCGGACTGTATGGCGCGTGCCTTGATGACGCGTTCGCGGATGGCAGCGCTGCTTTCGCCTTTCTCCTTTTGCGAAAGTTCCTGAAAGGATAGAGGCGTAATTTCTATCTGCAGGTCAATACGGTCTAACAGCGGACCGGAAATCTTGTTCAGATAGCGTTGGATCTGTCCCGGTGTGCAGACGCAGGTCTTGTTCGGATCGTTATAGTAACCGCACGGGCAGGGATTCATGGAAGCTACGAACATGAACGAACAGGGATAGGTGATGGTATATTTGGCTCGCGAGATATTGATGACCCGGTCTTCGAGCGGTTGGCGCAGCACTTCGAGAGCGGCGCGTGAGAATTCCGGAAGCTCGTCGCAAAAAAGTACACCGTTGTGCGCCAGACTGATTTCGCCCGGTTGCGGATTGGCGCCGCCTCCTACAAGGGCCACCTGCGAAATGGTGTGATGCGGAGCGCGGAACGGGCGTTGGGCAATGAGGGTAGTATCTTTTCCCAGTTTTCCGGCCACGGAATGAATCTGGGTTGTTTCCAGACTCTCGGCCAGTGACAGCGGAGGAAGAATAGACGGCAATCGCTTGGCCATCATGGATTTTCCGCTTCCCGGAGGACCGATCATAATGAGATTGTGTCCGCCGGCAGCCGCCACTTCCAGAGCACGCTTTACATGTTCCTGTCCTTTAACATCGGCAAAGTCAAATTCATGCAAGGCCTGTTTCTCATAAAAATCCTTGCGAGTATCCAATATCTTGGGTGTAAGGCTGTCTTCTCCGTTCAGGAAATCAATGACCTGACGGATATGACTGGCACCATACACTTTGAGCTGGTTTACGACAGCAGCCTCACAGACATTCTGTTCCGGTACGATCAGACCTTCGCAACCCAGGGCACGGGCCTTGATAGCCATCAGCAGGGCGCCGGTAACCGATTGTATGCTTCCGTCCAGACTGAGCTCGCCCACCATCATGAAACGTTCCAAACGGTCGGTGCGCACACTACCTTGGGTGGCCAGAATGCCTATTGCCAGAGGTAAGTCATAGCCTGATCCTTCCTTGCGGATGCTGGCAGGAGCCATATTGACCACAATCCTCTTGGACGGAAATTCATACCCGCTGTTTTCTATTGCCGAGATAATGCGCTCGTGACTCTCCTTGACGGCACTGTCCGGCAGACCCACCAAAAAGAATTTGATTCCTCTTGATGCGTTCACTTCAATGGTCACGGGGATTGCCTCGAGGCCTTGAATGGCTGCTCCATAAACCTTGACTAACATAATGATAGGTTCTGTATTTTCGGCTGTTTATTTGAGCCGTTTTTCTAATTCCGGCAGGATATCCTTGTCAATATTCCTTCCTCGTGCGATGATTTTTCTTTCCGAGTCAATCAGAATGTGATAGGGGATATCGTTGACATTCAGCTTCTGTAATAAAGGGTTGTCCCATCCCTTGAAGTCACAGTACACCGGCCAGTTGATACTGTCGCGCTTTAAACTGTTTTCCAGAATCTTGGGGTTGATATCGAGCGAATAGGCAATGAGTCCCAGTTGGTTGCCGTACTTTCTTTTCAATTTTCGTGACTGGTAAATGACATATCCGCTATTGCGCCAGCTGGCCCAGAAGGAAATCAGGGTGGCTTTTCCTTTCAGCTTCGAGGTGTTGATGGTGTCTCCCTTCATGCCGATGAGCTTGAAGTCCGGCAGTTTCTTTCCGATTGTGGTTCCGCTGATGCCTTGAATTTTGTTCTGCAAGGCCTTCAGACGCATATTATCGGGCAAAGCTTTGGTCAGAATCTGGTATAAGGCCAAAGTCTTGGCTCCGTCTCTTTCGGAATTATTCAGAAAATATTCCTTGAACAAATAGAGGCTGACATCTGAAGTGGGGTTCTTGCGGATATAGCTTTCGGCCGACCGGGCGGTTTGTTCCTTGCTGTTCTTCAGGTTCTCTATGCGGAAGCGGGTCATTTCTTCATTGGCCGGAGTACCGGTGATTTCCGCTTCACCCAGCTTGCGGGCATCGGCTTTGATCTTGACTTCCTCTCCTCCTTCGGCAAAGATGACGTGTTCCGAATAGTTCGGGTAGAGCAGCATAAGGGTGGATTTGTTCTTTAAGGGAATCTGATAGTCAAATGCACCGCCCACCACTTTTATCGTGTCCAAATGATCTATGGCGCCATCCGGACTGTAAATATAGAATTCACCCTGCTGCAGGTGCTTGAATTCTCCGCTTAATGAAAAGCGATCTTCAGAATTTCTACAGCTGAGCAGGGTGAATACTGATAAAATATAGAGAAATACTCTCTTCATTCTTAAAACTGAGTGTTAATTACTTAACCAGGCTTTCAATGGTTGAAGCGAAGTTAGCGAACTCGAGGTCTGTTGCAGCGCGCTTAGCCAAAGAAGCGTCCTTGCTGATAGCTGCACTCAAGTTGCTGCTTACACCGGCTGCATCGTTTGTGCGGGCAGCTACGATAGCCTTCAGGTAAGAAGTGTAAGCGTCAGCGTTCTTCACATTGTTCAAAGTAGTCTTGGCAGAAGCATAATCTTTGTTCAGGATCTGAGCCAAAGCAGCGCTGTTGGTGTTTACACCGGCCAGGTTGCTGGCAGCCTGCTGGTAGTTACCCTTAGCGATCTGGATGTTACCCATGATCTCCTTGAATGAGTCAGCACCTGAACCCTTGGCGATATAAGTCTCAGCAGTTGAAACATCACCCTTAGCCAAAGCGATCAAAGCCAAGTTAGTGTTTACTTCGCTAGCGTCAGCCTTCAAAGACTTAGCCTTGTTCAAATAGCTTTCTGCAGTGCTCAAATCACCCTTGGCATAAGCCAACTGAGCCAGGTTGTTGTAAGCGCGGTAGTCGTTTGCATACAACTGAGTAGCTTTCTGATACCAAGCTTCCTTCTCAGCAGGAGTGCTTACCAAAGTTGCTCCGTAAAGAACTTCTTCGTTGCTCAGCTTGCTGGCGTCTGACTTGAACTGTGCCAGGATTTCGTCATCGCTGCGGCCGATCAACTCATAGTTGATAGTCAAGCGGGCACGACGCAATTCAGGAAGTACGGTCTCAGCCAGTTCCTGGAATACGGCAGACATGTTCTTGATCTGTGCTTCTCTTTCTTCTGGCTCTTTATACATAGACAATACGCGCAAGATAACGTCCTTGTCCTGGATGTTGCTCTGAGAAACCAATTCCTGGAATCCGTCCCAGTCCTCAGCAGTATATTTAGTCTTGATGTCGCTCTCCATCTTGTTAGCCTTCAACTCCTTGTTTACATATTTCTCAGAGTTGTTCTGACGGTTCTCAGCCAAACGAGTGTTCAGATCCAAAGCACCATCTGGAGAAGCGTAAGCAGAAATTTCGATATCGTTCAGAGCCTTACCCTTCTGGTCAGCCTTGATTTCCTTCAAAGTCTTGATGAAGTCCTTGATAGAAGTAGAAGACAACTCGCTGTTGCGGATGTTTGCCTGCTGGATCAAGAACTTGATAGTAGCTTCCTGACGCTGCTTGATAATGCGCTGGAATCCGTCTGGAGCGATAGCAGGATTAGCAGAAGCCAAAGTGTTTTTCAACAGTTCTGAAGTAGCAACTACACCGTAACCGATCTTAACTTCAGGGATTGTAACAGACTTCTTTCCAACCTTAGCCTCGAACTTCAGATACAAATCTGACTTCTGCATAGCTGGTACGAAATCGAAAATGCTCTTCATGGTGTAGTTTCCACCCATCTTGTAAGAAATAGTCTGGTTGTTACCGTCTACTTTCTCACCCTGGAATGTTGCGCTGGCACCAGTTGCTTCGCCACCTTCGTACTTCAAAACCGGAGTAACAGTTACAACGGCTTTTTTCTTCATGTACTTCTCTGGGAACTGACCGTTAATTGTTGCCGGTACCTGACCAGCTACGCTTTCCAATGGAGTAGGAGTCACTGTAAAGTTGTCGGCTGACAAAGCGCCCAACTTTTTACAAGAGGTGAATGCCAATGCAGACACCACTGTCATTGCTAAATAAAAATTTTTACGCATACTAACTTAAATTATGTTATTCGTTGCAGTTGCAAAGATAAGTAACTTTGTCCAACAAAGAGATTTATTAGACTGAAAACTTGCAAAAAAAATAATAAAAGTACGTTTTTCGTGTCTTTTTTATCCTTTGATTTCCTTTTTGTTGATGTTTCGAGGGTGGTGATTCAGGATTTCTTCGCGGATTCTTGCGGTGTCGATATGAGTATATATCTCTGTGGTTCCAATGCTCTCATGGCCGAGCATGCTTTGTATGGCCCGCAGGTTTGCCCCTCCTTCCAGCAGATGAGTGGCAAAGGAATGACGGAATGTATGTGGACTGATACTCTTGTGTATACCAGCACGTTCTGCCAGTTCTTTGATGATATAGAATACCATGACGCGGGTCAATGCGCCGCCTCTCCGGAAACTGACGAAAACATAATCTTCGTTTCCAGGTTTTATGGGGATATGAACCCGTTCGGAAAACCAGAAATTCAGTTCCTTGATTGCTTTTTCGGAGATGGGTACCAGGCGTTCCTTGTTGCCTTTTCCTTCGACGCGGATAAACCCTTCATCAAGATACAGGCTGGAGAGTTTCAACTGACATAACTCGCTGACACGCAGGCCGCAGCTGTACAGCACCTCCAATATGGCCCGATTGCGTTGTGCTTCCTGTTTGGAAAGGTCTATGCAAGAGATCATTCGGTCTATTTCCTCTACTGTCAGAACATCGGGAATATGGCGGGCTATCTTGGGACCTTCCAACAGTTCCGTTGGGTCATTTTCAACTTCTCCTTCCAGGAGCAGAAAGCGATAAAAAGACCGCAGGCCGGACAGGGTGCGGGCCAGGGAGCGGGCGCTGATTCCCAGATCGATCAGAACGGCACAAAAATGCTGTAAATCTTCGATTGTAACATTTTTGTAACAGAGGTTCTTCTCCTGCAGAAATTCCAGTAAATGATTCAAGTCATTTTGATAGGCTTCGAGTGTATTTGGCGACAAGGATTTCTCCAACTGAAGATATTGGTTGTATCTGCGTAATATACTTTTATCTATTGACAGATAGTTCTGCTGATTTTTTGCGGGATATTCCATTCTTTTTGCTAACTTTGTACCCAAATTTTCACAAATATAGAGAATAAAACATGAGAATACAAATCATTAACGGACCGAACATTAACTTGCTGGGTAAAAGAGAGCCCGGCATCTATGGTTCTGTCCCGTTCTCAGACTTTTACGAGCAACTGAAAGCGCAGTATCCCGAGGTGGAGTTCGATTACTTTCAGAGTAACGTAGAAGGAGAACTGATTAATGTGATTCAAGAGGTAGGTTTTGACTATGAAGGAATCGTGTTGAATGCCGGCGCTTATACGCATACTTCCATTGCGCTTCAGGATGCCATACGGGCTGTTCCCGCTCCGGTCATTGAAGTTCATATCAGCAATGTTCACCAGAGAGAAGCTTTTCGGCACGTATCTATGATTTCCGCAGCCTGCAAGGGAGTAATTTGTGGCTTTGGGCTGGACTCCTACCGTCTGGCAGTAGAGGCACTTTTGAAAATAAAAAATGATATTAAATACTAAGTGATTATGATGCTTAAACAGACAAAAATCGTAGCTTCCATTTCTGATTTGAGATGTGACGTAGACTTTATTCGTGCTTTGTACGAAGCAGGTATGAATGTAGTACGCATGAATACGGCTCATGCAAACAGAGAAGGATTCGAGAGATTGATTGCCAATGTGCGTACGGTATCCAACCGTATTGCCATTTTGATGGATACCAAAGGCCCGGAGGTGCGTACAACTGAATGCGCCGACGGATCAATTGATTTCAAGACCGGTGATGTGGTTCGTATTGTGGGTAATCCGGAACTGAAAACCACCAAGGACTGTATTGCCGTGACTTACACTAATTTTGTGAACGACCTGAATGTAGGTGATGAGATTCTCATGGACGACGGTGAGCTGGATCTGCGCGTTACCGAGAAAACCGATGAGGCTCTGACTTGCGAAATCTGCAACGACGCTACTTTGGGAAGCCGCAAGAGTGTGAATGTGCCGGGTGTGAGAATCAACCTGCCTTCATTGACCGAGAAAGACCGTAACAACATTCTTTATGCCATCGAGAAGGACATTGATTTCATCGCTCACTCTTTCGTAAGAAACAAGCAGGATGTGATGGACATCCGTCAGATATTGGATGCATACGGCAGCGATATCCGTATCATTGCCAAAATTGAGAATCAGGAAGGTGTGGACAACATCGACGAGATTCTGGAAGTTGCCGACGGTGTGATGGTTGCCCGTGGAGACCTGGGTATCGAGGTACCGCAGGAGCGCATTCCGGGTATCCAGCGCCAGTTGATCAGAAAGTGTATCTTGGCCAAGAAGCCGGTTATCGTAGCCACTCAGATGCTGCACACCATGATCAACAACCCGCGTCCAACCCGTGCCGAGGTAACCGATATTGCCAACGCCATCTATTACCGTACCGATGCATTGATGCTGAGCGGTGAGACTGCTTACGGAAAATATCCGGTAGAGGCTGTCCGCACCATGGCCAAGATTGCTGCTCAGGCAGAGAAGGACAAGCTCTCAGAAAACGATATCCGCATTCCGCTGGAAGAAGGAACCGACGTAACCGCATTCCTGGCCAAGCAGGCTGTGAAGGCTACTACCAAACTTCCGATCCGCGCAATCATTACCGACAGCTTCAGCGGCAGAATGGCCCGCAACCTGGCTGCCTTCAGAGGCAAGTATCCGGTGCTGGCAATCTGCTATAAGGAAAAGACCATGCGTCATTTGGCACTGTCTTACGGTGTTGAGGCAATCTATATGCCGGAGAAGGCCAACGGACAGGCATACTATTTTGCCGCACTGCGCAAGCTGCTCGACGACGGAGTATTGACAGAAAACGAAATGGTGGCTTACCTGAGCGGTGGCAAGCAGGGTGCCCAGACTTCATTCCTCGAAATCAACGTTGTGGGTGATGTCTTGAAATATGCCATGGATTACGTGTTGCCAAACCGCAACCGTTATCTTTAATTCATAAACATCGACAGATGAAAGAAACGGATCTTTTGGATGAATATATCCTGAACCATATTGATCCGGAAGGAACATACCTGAAAGCATTATATCGGGCGACGCATGTACATTTACTGCGTCCCCGAATGGCTTCAGGCCACCTTCAGGGGCGTATGCTGAAGATGTTTGTACGCATGATACGCCCGAAACAGGTTTTGGAAATAGGTACCTATAGCGGATATTCCGCCTTATGTCTGGCCGAAGGACTGCCCGAAGGATCTATGCTGCACACATTCGAGATCAATGATGAGCAGGAGGACTTTACCCGTCCCTGGCTCGAAGGGTCCGATTATGCAGACAAGATCCGTTTTTATATCGGCGATGCCCTGAAGCTTCTGCCCGATATGGATATCGTGTTTGATCTGGCTTTTATTGACGGAGACAAGCGGCGTTATCTGGATTATTACGAATTGGTGCTTTCCAAGTTATCTCCCGGTGGATATATTCTGGCCGACAATACCTTGTGGGACGGGCATGTGCTCGAGGAGCAGCCCCATGCCAACGATCTCCAGACCAAGGGAATCATGCATTTCAATGATTTTGTAGCTGCCGACGAGCGTGTGGAGAAGGTGATCCTTCCGATGCGCGACGGATTGACTATTATTAGAAAAAAGGAATAAAAGATATGGAAACAACCAGACAAAACAAGATAGCTCGTTTGATTCAAAAGGAATTAAGCGAGATTTTTATGCTCCAGACGAAGGTGATGAAGGGAGTGCTGGTAACGGTCAGTGTGTGCCGCATCAGTCCCGACATGAGCATTTGCCGTGTGTATCTTAGTGTATTTCCGAGTGCCAAGGCCGAGGAAATCATCAAGAACATCAATGAAAATGCCAAGGCCATTCGTTTTGAACTGGGCAAGAGAGTGCGCTATCAGTTGCGCATTATCCCCGAACTGAAATTCTTCCTGGATGATTCTTTGGATTACATCGAAAACATTGATCACTTATTAAATAATGTAGAGGGAGATTCCCGTACCATCGGTCAGCAGCCGGAAGCGGAAGACTGACCGGTTTCTTTCCAGATAATGAATTATGGCGAACTTTCCTTATTATATTGCCAAACGCTATCTGTTCTCGAAGAAAACGCACAATGCCATTAACATCATTTCCCTGATTTCGGTGTGCGGAGTAGCCTTTACCACGATGGCGCTGGTATGCACCCTGTCGGTGTTCAACGGGTTTCAGGATCTGGTAGCCTCTTTTTTTACCGCCTTCGACCCGCAACTGAAGATTGTGCCGGTAGAGGGAAAGGTGTTTCATAGAAACGACCCGGCCATTCAGAAACTGCGTGGCGACAAAGACATTGCCCTGTTTTCCGAATGTCTGGAAGACAATGCCCTTGCCGTTTACAAGAACCGTCAGGTGATGGTCAGCATCAAAGGAGTGGAGGACCAGTTTTCTGAACTGACCGACATCAACAAACTGCTTTACGGAGAAGGTTCCTTTGTGCTGCATGCCGATGTGTTGCAGTATGGTGTGCCCGGTATCGGTTTGGCAAATTCTCTGGGAGTGGGCGCTTATTTTGAGGAGCCGCTTCAGATTTATGCTCCGAAAAAGGGAGCGCAGATCAATGTGGCAAATCCCACCACGGCCTTCCGTCAGAGCGAGCTGAACTCTTCGGGAGTGGTTTTCTCGGTGAATATGGAGAAGTACGACAGTCATTACATTCTCACCTCCATTGAGTTTGCACGCCATCTGTTCGACCAGCCCGATATGGTGTCGTCGATAGACCTGAAGCTGAAGGATCATGTGGATGTGGAGGATGCCAAGCACAGGATTCAGGACCTGTTGGGAGCAGACCGCTTTAAGGTGCTGGACCGCTATGAACAGCAGGCCGACATGTTCCGCATCATGAAGGTGGAGAAACTGATTGCCTATATCTTCCTCACGTTCATTCTGCTGATTGCCTGCTTCAACATTATCGGTTCGGTTTCGATGCTGATTATTGACAAGAAAGACGATGTGCATACGTTGCGCAATCTGGGTGCCAATGACAGACAGATTATCCGGATCTTCCTGTACGAAGGCCGCATGATTTCCACACTGGGAGCCGTGGTCGGCCTGTTGCTCGGATTGCTGTTATGCTGGCTGCAACAGACCTTTGGTCTGATCAAGATGGGTTCTTCTACGGGTCTTTTCCTGGTCGATGCTTATCCTGTCAGTGTATATTGGGGCGATCTGCTGCTGGTGTTTGTCACCGTAGTTCTGGTGGGCTATGTGGCCCTCTGGCTGCCGATACGCTATCTGGGCAAGCGCCTGATCGATTAATAAGTATAAACATACAGAAGGAGCTGCATGGCATCATCGTCATGCAGCTCCTTCTGTTTTTTCTCTGTGCTGCTTCATTGCCCTTTGGGGAGGTGCGTGCAGCTTTATGATTTCATCACGATGATTTGAAGAAATCATCGAAATGCTTTTTTCATTTCATCAGGATGTTTTTTCAGCCCTTTCAGAAAGGCCCGGAAAGCCATTCTCCGGCTCTTTCAGGTGCCCGGTAGGGGAAGTGTTGGCTCATTCCAGAGTAATGCGCTCAGCCACGATTCTGTCGCGCAGGAATATCGAGGCAGACTCCTCGAATTTCTCCACCGATTCGGTAGTCAGGAAGCGGCAGGTACCCTTACGCGTACAGTTGGCCTCAATGCTTTCGTTGCGCTGCAGGTACTTCTTCAAGCTGGCAGCCACGTAGTCGCCCTGCGGAATGATCTTGATGGTGCGCGGTGTATATTTCAGAATCTTGTTCAGCAGCAGCGGATAATGCGTGCATCCGAGAATGATGGTGTCAATCTCCGGGTCCTTCCGGAGCAGGTTGCCGATGCGCTTCTGCACGAAATAATCGGCTCCCGGAGAGTCGAATTCATTGTTCTCTACGAGAGGCACCCACATGGGGCAGGCTTCTCCGCTGACCACAATGTCGGGAAAAAGCTTGTGAATCTCTAGCGGGTAAGATTCCGAATTGATGGTTCCCTGAGTTGCCAGAATGCCGATATGTCTTGTCTGCGTGATGTCGCCGATGCATTCTGCCGTGGGGCGGATCACTCCGAGCACCCTCCGGTTGGGGTCCAACAGAGGCAGATCCTTTTCCTGAATGCTTTTCAGAGCCTTGGCCGATGCCGTGTTGCAGGCCAGAATCACCAGATGGCATCCCATGGAGAATAGTTTCTTTACGGCCTGCAAGGTAAATTCATAGACAATCTCAAAGGAGCGTGTGCCGTAGGGAGCGCGTGCGTTGTCTCCCAGATACAGATAGTCATATTGAGGCAGAAACTGCCGTATTTGTCGGAGTATGGTCAGTCCTCCATATCCGGAATCGAAAATTCCTATTGGTCCCGGCTGGGTGGGAAGTGTGCCGTTGTTCATACTGTCTTATTTGTCTGAAGGGTTAATGGTTTTGAGCAGGGAGTCGTCAACATGCTGCAGGAAACCGTTTTCCGTTACGGTAGAATCGATGGCTTGTTTGGGATCGCTCTGCGGGGCAACGCTGTCGGTTTTCTGAATGATGGTGGTTGATTCCGGAACGGCTATCGGCTGTGCCTTGGCCAGTCCGAGTTTTACCAGCACGTTATAAGTGATGTCCAGTCCGCTGCTCTTGTTGATGAAAGGACATGCATTGTTGTCGGTATTCAGGATGAAAGCCAGTCCCTGTTCCTGTCCCACGCTTTCGATGGCCTGGTTCAGTTTGTTTTCCACTTCCTTGCGCATGTCTCTTTCGGCGTTTCTCAGAAGCAGTTCGGTTTCCCGGCGGAACATGAGGCCGCTGTTGATGAGCGACTGCAGTTCGTTCTGGCGTTTCTGAAGAATGTTCTCCGGAAAGTCCCTCTGTCCTTGCAGAAACTCGGCATATTTCCGTTCCAGCTCGTCTTCCGACTTCTTGGCTTCTTCGTTACACTTGTCTTTGAGTGTATTCAGTTTTTCGGTAATACTCTTATATTCAGGCATCATGGCGATGACCTTCTGATAGCTCAGGTAGCCGAAACGGATTTGTCCGGCAGCCGAGAGCGTCCAAAGGCAAAGCAGGGAGAAGAATATTCTTTTCAGCATAGATATTTTTTTTATGATTATTGCAAAAGTAATTCTTTTGGATGAAAAAAGAGGAATACTGTAGAAAAAATAAAAGAGGAGATTTCAAAAAACCTCCTCTTGTTCTGTTATTTATCGTTTGTTTTTACTGCAATCCCAGTTTCTTCTTGATGTCAGCGGTTACATCTGTGCTCAGGGTAGTGCTGATGTAAGGAACACCGGCAGTAACATCCATGATGTAAACGTAATTACCGGCCTGACCGATTTCCTTGATTACGTTCAGCATTTTGTCTGTAATGGCCTGCATCTTTTCCTGAGAGGCTTTCTGGAGAGCCATCTGGTTGTCCTGGTAGCTCTGCTGGATGCGCTGCTGCAAGTCAGTCAGTTCAGTCTCTCTGCGCTGGCGTACGTTGTCCAAAAGGTTGGCTCTTTCCTTCTCATACTCGGCAGCCTTCTTCTGGAACTCGTCCTGCATGCGCTTCAGGTCCTCTTCATACTGCTTCTGCAGGTTCTGCAGTTCTGTCTGTGCGGTCTGATATTCCGGCATAGCCTGTATGATGTCAGCCGAGTTGAAATGTCCGAACTTCTGTGCGAAAACTGTCAGCGGAGCCAACAGAAGGCATACTAAAATTAATTTTTTCATTATTCTTTTATTTTAAGTTATTTATTTTCGTTCTAAGCGATTGCAAAAATACGAATGTTAGTTTGAATATCCTAATTTAGCAAGCACTTCATTGCTAATATCTGCTTTGGGCGATGCGAAAATGATGCCGGCATCTGATGCACGGTCCAGAATCAGGGAATAGCCCTTGGAGTCGCAGATATCCTTGATGGCGTTGTAGATTTCGTCCTGAATCGGTGCCATCAGGCTCTGGCGTTTCTTGAAGAGTTCGCCTTCCGGACCGAAATATTTCTTTCTCAGTTCGGCAGCCTCTTTTTCTTTGGCCACAATGGCATTTTCCTTTTCGGTTTTCTGCTCGTTGCTCAGGAATACAGCCTCGCTCTGGTAGTTCTTGTAGAGGGTCTGTGCCTCGGTGTTCAGGGCATCTACCTCGGCCATCCATTTCTTGGAAACCTGATTCAGCTGTTCGTTGGCCCGTTCGTAGGCCGGTATCTTTTTCAGGATATATTCCATATCAACTAAGGCAAATTTCTGAGCCTTGACTTCTGGCATGCCGAATGACAGCATCACCAGCAGAATCCATATTAGTTTTTTCATAAAAACCTCCTTGTTTAAAATTCTTGTCCTAAGATAAAGTGGAAGTTGTTGCCACCCTTCGTTCCGAACACTTTGTCGAATCCGTATGCCCAGTCAATACCCATCAGTCCGACCATCGGCAGGAAGATACGCACACCCACACCGGCAGAGCGCTTCATGTCGAACGGATTGAACTTCTTCACGCTGTTCCAGGCATTACCACCCTCAACAAAGGCCAGGGCGTAGATGTTGGTAGAGGTCTGGAGCATCAGCGGATAGCGGAGTTCCAGAGTGAAGCGGTCGTAAGCATATCCCGTATAACCGTTCGGAGTGAGAGAACCGTTGGAGTAACCGCGCAGACCGATGGTTTCGGTAGCGTAGTTGGATGAGTATCCCGAGGTTCCGTCACCACCCACATAGAAGGTTTCGAATGGCGAAGGCTTATACTGGTTGTAAGAACCCACGATACCGAATTCCACTCGGGTCATCAACACCGGACACTTGTTCTTTCCGGTAAGAGCCGTATAGGTCTTGCTCTTGAATTTCCACTTGTGATATTCCACCCATTTGTATTTCTTCTGCAGCTCGCTCTGGTAGGTTGAGCTCTGGTAGTCGTTACCCAAAGACTTGTAGTCTACGTTGTCGAACAGAGAATACGGCGGAGTGAGTGATACGGAGAACGAGAACTCGGAACCGCGTCTCGGATAAATCTGGTTGTCGGTAGAGTTACGTCCGATGGTCAGGTTCAGGTTGATGTTGTTACAAGTACCGTTGGCAATCAGGAAGTATCTCCAGTCTTTCAGCACATAACGGTTGTACGACAGGCTCGTCATCATGGTGAAGTAGTCATCCGGCCAGCGCAGACGCTTACCCCATCCGAGAGAAACTCCGAATACCTTGACGTATTTGTCCGGGTCGTAGAAGTTCTCATAATAGTTCGAACTGGTAGAACCGAGTCCGTACAGATAGTTATAGTAGCTGTTGTAGTAGGCTTCATTATAGTAGCGGTCGTTCACCTCGGTCTGCTTGGAGTAGAAGGCCGAGAAGGAGAGGCTGTTCGGGCGCTTGCCGCCGAACCACGGGTTCAGATAGCTGACGCTGTAAGACTGATAGTACTGTCCGTTGGTTTCACCGCTGATACTGAAGGTTTCTCCGTTACCCTGCGGCAGAATACCGCGGCGCAGACCGTCCTTGTTGAAGAGGTTGGCCATGCAGAAGTTGGAGAACTTCAAGCCGATACGTCCGATCACACCGGTCTGTCCGTAACCCAGTGAGAACTCAATCTGGTCGTTTGATTTGGAAGTCAGACCCCATGACAGGTCCACGGTTCCGGTTTCGGGATCCGGCTGGATGTCATACTGAATGTTTTCCGGGTCAAAGTGTCCCATAGAAGCGATTTCACGATAAGAACGCTCCAAGGCCTCCTTGCTGAACAGGTCGCCCGGCTTGTTACGGAGCTCACGGCGCACGACATTTTCGTAAACTCGGTCGTTACCGGAGATCTTGACGTGCTTGATGGTGGCCTGAGTACCTTCTGTGATACGGATTTCTAGGTCAATCGAGTCTCCGTCGATATTGATTTCCACCGGATCGATGGTTGAGAACACGTAACCGTTGTTCAGATACAGGTTGGCGATGGCGTCCTCGTCCATGTTCAGACGCTTGTTCAGCTCAGTCTGGTTATAGACGTCTCCCCGGCTCAGCTTGAGCAGTCGGTTCAGATATTCCGTATTATATAAGGTGTTACCTACCCACGAAATGTCGCGCAGGTAGTATTTCTGTCCTTCGTCAATCTTTACATAAATGTTGACGGTCTTGTCGTCGTGATTCCAAACACTGTCGGTTACGATCATGGCATCACGGTAACCCAGCTCATTGTATTTGGTAATCAGGTTCTGCTTGTCCTCTTCATACTTTTCCGGGACAAACTTCTTGGTGCGGAACCAGCTGGCAACTTTTCCCTTCTCATTGGTTTTCTTGAAGGCACCCGGTTTGAACAAGGTACCCTTGATCTGCTTTTCGCTCAAAGCCTTGTTGCCGTCCAGAATGATCTGGTTGATCTTGATTTTGGATTTTTTGTCTACATTGACATCCAGAATCACTTTATTCTTTTCGTTTGCGTCATCACGCTGTACAAAATGCACTTCCGCATTCTTGTAACCTTTTTCATCAAAATACTTCTTGGCAAGAATCTCGGCCCGGTCCAGCATGTTCGGAGTGAGCTGTGCGTCTTTGATCAGTCCCAGTTTGGCTTCCAGGTCTTCCTTTTCCGACTTTTTCACGCCGTTGTAGTTGATCTGTGAGATTCTGGGGCGCTGGCTGAGCTGGATGTGCAGATAGGCCTTCTGGTCTACGATACTGTCTACTTCAATCTTTACATTGGAGAAGAAACCGTTTTTCCAGTAGCGTTTTACGGCCTGGGTGATCTCTTCGCCCGGCAAACTGATTTTCTGTCCTACAGACAGACCTGAGATTCCGATGAGCAAGTAGTCGTCGTAGTTCTGGACTCCGTCCACACGAATACCACCGATGGTACATTCTATCGGTGTTCTGGAATATTCAATGTCTGGTTTGATTTGAATATGTTTGTCGTCTTGTGCCCACGATGAGGTAATGTTGCCGCAAAGGATTGCGGTTGTCAGTCCTATTATGAATTTCTGTTTCATGTGTTTGAGTCCTTTATTGTTCTGCCACTTGTTCGCTGGTTTTTCCGAATCTTCTTTCGCGCGACTGATAGTCTACGATGGCCTTGCAGAATTCCTCTTCGTCAAAGTCGGGCCAGAATGTGTCGCAGAAATACAGTTCGGTATATGCACACTGCCACAGCAGATAGTTGCTGATGCGCAATTCACCTCCGGTGCGGATCAGCAGGTCCGGATCGGGCATGAAGTTGGTGTTCAGGTGCTTGCAGATCACTTCTTCCGAAACTTCTCCGGCACTGAGTTTGCCTTCCTGAATCTCCTGTGCGATATTTTTTACGGCCTGTGTGATTTCCCAGCGGGAAGAGTAGCTGAGCGCAATGACCATGGTCATCTTGTCGTTCTGTGCTGTGCGCTCCATGCACTCGTCCAGGCGTTTCTGTACGCTTTCGGGCAGTCTTGACTGGTCGCCGATTACTCGGAAACGCACATTGTTCTTCATGAAGATTTCCTCCTCCAGATGGTCCAGAATGAGTCCCATGAGCGCAGCCACTTCGGCAGCCGGCCGGTTCCAGTTCTCGGTTGAGAAGGTATATAAGGTCAGATATTTCACACCCAGTCTTGTGGCCTCCTCTGTGATTTTCTTTACGATTTCCACTCCCTGTTGATGTCCGGCAGTGCGTGGCAGTCCTTGTGCTTTGGCCCAACGACCGTTCCCGTCCATAATGATGGCAATATGTTCGGGGATGCGCGATTTATCTATTTGTTCTTTATAAGACATATGACTAATTATTACATAATCTATATTTGGGGAATAAATCATAGGTGATGTAGAACAGGCTCAGCGAGTAGCAGTCCTTGTTCTTGAATCCTTTGGCTGTGATGCCGTAGGGATGAATCACCTGTGCTCCGTTTGGATTCGTGGTGTCCAGAGCATCGCTCGTGGTGAACCGCACGGTCCATTCAAATCCTATGTTTATTCTTTCTTTCAGTTTATATTTTACTCCCACGCCAATGGGAATGTTGAATCCCACAACGATATCTGCCGGCTTGGGAGCAAAGGTCAGTCCCACTCCGGCCAGCATATACGGTGTGATGCGACTGTTGTCTTTATAACTGTTGCCCATGCCGTAGCCCCAGAAGTTGAATTCGAACTGGGCTCCCAGATCGAACACATTGCGTGTGAAGGCAACATGGGCCGCGTTTCCTCCGTTTTCCGAAGGGGTATGGCCGTCTTCCGGGATAAAGACCTTCTGGTTGTCTCCCTTGATGTGTCCCATAAAGAGATTTCCTTTTACGGCCATTCTCGGATTGAGGATATATCGGGCCAGAATACCTCCGCTGCCTCCCAGATTCCGGAAAGGTGTGCTGTTCAGGTCTCCCAGATAGAAACTGCCGCCCAAGGCTCCGCCCAGTTCCATTTTGTACTCCAGCTCCTGAGCCGGCAGGGTTGTTCCTGTGACGAGCAGCAGAAGCCAGAAGAAAATGCTCTTTTTCATGCTTGGATACGTTTGAATGGGCTGCTCCCTTTTCTTTTAATTAAATCCCAGTTCGTTGTGGCGTCCTTTCCAGACGTTCTTGCCACAAATCAGCCAGATAAACTGGTCGTCATCGGCTGTGGCTGCCACACATTCTGAGGTTCCTTTGATGGTATACGGCATGACGATATCTTCGTCTTCCTTCCAGGTAATGCCGTTGTCTTTGCTGACATAGAGCTTGTTGTAGGCAATGCCGCCGGTTCCGTTCACCGGAGTACCGCCCAGTGCGATGATGTTATTGTTGTAGCGAACTAAAGACAAGTTGCTCAGATTCGGGCATGGGAAGGTATTTTCGGCGGTTACCGGATAATAAATCCATGGCTGCTCCTTCTGGCTTTGTGCCAGGAACAGTTTGCTCCATACCATAGCGGTGGTATCTTGTGCAAAGATTTCCGGTGCTCGGTTTCCGGCCAGCACCATTTGCTGGTTGCCGTTGTTCAGTTCGTAATAGATACCGGTGACATCCTGAGTAGGAAGCCATGCCGAAGGGGTATCGATGGAGTCTTTTTCCCAGTTGATGCCCGCATCTTTGGAATATACGATTTCTCCTCCTGCCAGGGCAAACAGTCTGTTTTCTGTAGCGGCAATCAGATGGTCAATGCTGAGGCCGTTGCCTGCCGGCGACCAGATGCTGCCGTTCTCGGATACCAGAATCCGGCCGTCTGTTGTGTTCAGATACAGCTTGTTGTTCAGCACGGTCAGGGAACTTATTTCTGCCAGTTCACATCCGCTGGTCGGTATCAGCGTCCATTGGTTCTGCTCCTGACGTGATGCGTAGATGGCTCCGTCCTTACGGCCCAAAACGAAGATCTGGTTGTTCCAGAACACAGCCTTGGTCTGTTTCATATCCTCAAAAGGCGCATTCTCTGAAACCTTCTGCCAGACAAACTCTTCTCCATCCTGCTGATGAACATTCAGTTTGACTTCGTAATCCCGATATGCCTTTCCGTCGTTCGACATCACACGGAACTTCAGCAGATAAGAAAAGTCGATAGAGTCGGAAGAGCTGTACATCTTCCATTCCGGTTCTGCCTCTCCGGCGATGCAGTAGGCCACGCTACCCACACATGAGAGAGAAGCCAGAATGCTGCTTGGATCGCTTCCGTAGGGTAATGAATCCTGATTGTAGATTTTGTTGTTAATCTGGTCAATGGTCATTGGATAGTATCCTCCGGAATAATTGATGGTGTAAGTGCTGTCGTTGCCGTCTGCATCTGTGGTGTGCATCGTGCGCTTTACCTGTCCTAAGGTAAATCCCGTGATGATGCAGTCGTTGCTCAGTGTATAGTCGATTTCGTCGCTGCATGACCCTAACATACAAGCGAGTAACGCAATGATCGGAAGGAAAAATTTTCTCATTGTGGATTTCTTAAAATAGATATTGATTTTTAATTTCGCAAAAATACTCACATTTTTTTCTTTAGCGAAAATTAATTCGTTGAATTATCTAAAATTATGGATAAAAACTAGAGTTCTGTTTCTTTTTGCCCCTTAATCGTGTCATAATGAATCCTTGCAGGCTCCCAGATTCTGCGCAAAACGTAAAATCTCATGATGGTGATAACGGGTGATTCCGGCTCCTTTTTTCTCGGGAAGTTGTGGTGCGAGGACACCCTCTTTCAGGCATACCGGAGAGCGTTCCACGTAGATCTCGTCCCACAGTTCCTGGGTGATGAACTGTTGCAGGGTGGCGGCACCGCCTTCAACCAGCAGCGAAAGGATATTGCTTTGATACAGATCGTCCAGAATCTGCCGGAGCAGGTTTTCTTCCGGATTCAAGATTCTGAAAGACACGTGTTGGGGCAGATTCTGCTCATTCTGGTATCGGTGATAGGTGTAGATTCGGGTCGGTTGCGCCTGATCTTGAAAAAGTTTCAGGTTTTCCGGCAGATTGCCGTGCGTGTCGATAACGAGGCGCAGAGGCTGACGACCGCCCCAATGTCTCACGTTCATCGAAGGGTTGTCTTTCAGGGCTGTGGCTCCTCCAACCAGAATGGCCTGATGTTCGGCTCTTCTTTTATGAACCAGCGTGAGGGTTTCCGGGGTGGAGAAAGCATAGGCCGGCTGCTGATAGTCAGTGCGTAAGGTATCCAGATAACGATCGGCCGATTCGGCCCATTTTAGCGTGATAAACGGCCGTTTGTACTGATGGAAGGTAATGAAATGCTTGTTCAGCTCCAGGCATTCTTTTTCCTTGACACCTACAACCACTTCAATCCCGGCATCCAGCAGCTTTTGGATGCCTCTTCCGGCAACTTTGGCAAACGGGTCCCGGCAGCCGATAACTACTCTGGGAATCTGCTTCTCTACAATCAGGTCGGCGCAAGGAGGCGTCTTGCCGTAGTGGGCGCAGGGCTCCAGACTGACGTACATGGTTGATTCGCGCAGCAATTCCGGGTTCTTTACAGAGGCTATGGCGTTCACTTCGGCATGTCCTTCGCCGCAACGGATGTGATATCCCTCTCCGATAATCTGATCCTGCCAAACGATAACGGCTCCCACCATCGGATTGGGAGCAGTTGTCAAGGCGCCGTTGCGTGCCAGTTGCAGGCAGCGGTCCATATATATTTCTTTAAATTCCATTTCGCTTCTTCGAAAAATAGTGTTATGTTTGTATGGATATATCAAATTTACTTCTACTGGTACTAAATAAAACAATCAGCTTGTGAAAAAAGAACTGCAATATCTGCAAGAAAAGCTTCTGGCCTGTTATCCAGCCGGTGAGGCTGCTGCTATCGCGCGTTGGGTCTTCGAAAGCCGGTTTCATTATACCCGTTTGGACTATTGTCTGGGCAAAGATAGGGAATTCTCTAAAGAAGAACGGGATGATTTTGAAAATATTGTATCGCGTTTGTTGGAAAATGAGCCTGTTCAGTATATTTTGGGAGAAACCGAATTTTGTGGCCGGACTTTTCTGGTGAACTGTAATGTGCTGATTCCCCGACCGGAGACCGAGGAACTGGTGCATTGGATTGTTTCGGATGCGCCGTCATTTCCGGATGCTCCGCGCATGCTGGATTTGGGTACGGGTAGCGGTTGCATCGCTGTTTCTCTGGCGTGCTTTCTGCCTCAGGCTGCCGTGTCGGCCTGTGATATCAGTGAAGGCGCCTTGAATGTGGCCCGTGAGAATGCGGAACGTTTGGAGGCTTCGGTAGACTTTTTTCAGGAAGACATCCTGCATCCGAAGTCTCTGGCGAACCAGCCGAAATGGAATGTTTGGGTGAGTAATCCGCCCTATATTTGCGACCGGGAACGTGAAGAGATGACGGCGAACGTGCTGGACCATGAACCTCACACGGCCTTGTTTGTGCCCGATGACGATCCGCTGTTGTTTTACCGCGCCATAGCGCAGGCGGGCTTGGAGCATTTATGTGTCGGAGGATATCTCTATTTTGAGATAAACCGGGCTTATGGTGCTGCCACCCGGCAGATGCTTGCAGAGATGGGATATCAGGAAATCCAGATCCGTCAGGATCAGTTTGGAAACGACCGAATGATAAAATGCCGAAGATGAAAGAATTGTCAGAAAAAGAATTGACCGATAAGGCCGAGCGTTATTGCATTCAGGCCGAGCGTTGTTGCTGTGAGGTAGCCCGGAAGTTGGAGACTTGGGGAGCACAGGATACTCAGACGGCTTCGATTATGGCCCATCTGTTGCAGGAGCGCTTTATAGACGAGGAGCGTTTTGCTGTTGCCTTTGCCCGTGACAAGATGCGTTATAATCATTGGGGGCGTGTGAAAATCACTTATGCCCTGCGCGAAAAGGAAGTGGCGCAGGAACTGATACAGAATGCCTTGGAGCAGTTGGATTCGGAAGAATATGACGAAATGCTGCAACGGATTTTGCGCGACAAGTGGAAACTGGTGAAAGGGAAAAACGATTATGAATGTCGGCAGAAGGTGATTCGTTTTGCTTTGGGCCGCGGTTTCGGTATGCAGGAAGTGCTGCATGCTTTAGACGCTCTCGGTCGGGGAGAGGCGGAGGATGAGTAGTCCGTTACGCCGTTATTTCCGGGCCTGTGCCGATGTGTTTTTCCCCCGGCTCTGTGTGGTGTGCGGCACCCGTCTGGCGCTTGACGAAGAGCAACTCTGCATTTCCTGTCTGCATCAGTTGCCATTGATTCGTTTTGCCTCTTTCTCGGAGAATCCCATGACCGATCGCTTCGTTGGTCTGTTCCCGATCATCAAGGCTGCCTCTTGCTTTCATTATCAGAAGGGAGCGGCGGTGAATCAGATTCTTTTTGACTTGAAATACCGGGATAATCCGCAAGTGGGATATGTCTTGGGACGTTTTATGGGGCGCATGCTGAAGGCCAAAGGCTTTTTTGACGAGGTCGATGTCATTATTCCGGTGCCCCTTTCGCGTTTGCGCCGATGGCAACGCGGGTATAATCAAAGCGAATGGCTGGCCCGAGGGGTGGCCGCGATTAGTGGAATTCCCGTTTGCCGGAATGCAGTCAAGCGTGTACGCAACAATCCTTCCCAGACCCGTTTGGATCGTTGGGCGCGTATGGAAAATGTTGATTCCATCTTCACTTTGACCCGTCGCTCTTCGGCTTTGTCTGGCAAGCACCTCTTGTTGATTGATGATGTATTTACTACCGGCGCCACGATGCTGTCGCTTTGTGATACTCTGAAGGCGGTACCCGGGGTGCGTTTCAGTATTCTGACTTTAGCCTGGGCCGGAGGATAATTTTGTGTTCCGGTTGCAAAAGTTTTGTACATAAGTCGCCGTTAAATCTTTGAATTATTGTATATTTGCATGTCAAACAAAAATAAGCGAATAAATTATGGAAACATTAGAGAAAATCTTTGCCTCAAAATTGCTTAACGTAAAAGCGATCAAGTTGCAGCCAACCAATCCTTTCACTTGGGCTTCAGGTTGGAAATCACCGTTCTATTGCGATAACCGCAAAACATTGTCTTATCCTGCTTTGCGCAATTTTGTCAAGATTGAAATCTGTCGCTTGATTGAAGAAAACTTCCCAGAGGTAGATGCTGTTGCCGGAGTGGCAACCGGTGCCATTGCACAGGGTGCGCTGGTAGCTGACGAATTGAATCTGCCGTTTGTATATGTTCGTTCAAAACCAAAAGATCACGGTTTGGAGAACCTGATTGAAGGCGAGTTGCGTCCGGGAATGAAGGTTGTTGTTGTTGAAGACCTGATTTCAACTGGCGGTAGCAGCTTGAAGGCCGTAGAAGCTATCCGCAATAACGGTTGTGAAGTAGTGGGTATGGTTGCAGCCTACACTTATGGATTCGACGTTGCTCAGAAGGCATTCAGCGATGCGAATGTGCGTCTGATTACCTTGACCAACTACGAAGCAGTTGTTGCTGAGGCTTTGCGTATCGGTTATATCGCCGAGTCTGATGTAGAGTTGTTGAACCAGTGGCGCAAGGATCCTGCACATTGGAATGTATAAACCACTCAGGAATCTTCGAATATGGCAGAACAACAGTTTGAGAGCAGTGTGAAGTTGATCCCCTACAGTCAGGATTTGGTTTACGCCAAGTTATCCGATCTGACCAATCTTTCTGTGATTAAAGAGCGCATCAACGATCCTATGTTTGATACCGCTGTGGCCGGAAAAGTGCCGCAGGATAAGCTGGAACAGATCAAGGAACGCGTCAAGGACATGACCTTCGACCGGGATTCCATTACGACCAATGTTCCTCCGATGGGTGAGTTGTCTTTGAGAATCATAGAGCGCGAAGAGCCTAAATGCATCAAGTTTGAGGCGGTGAACAGTCCGATTCCTGCAAACCTGTGGATTCAGTTGCTGCCGGTAACCGAAACCCAGTGCAAGATGAAGCTGACTGTACGTGCCGAACTGAATATGTTTATAAAGGCAATGGTGAGCAAACCTTTGAAAGAGGGTGTGGAGAAACTGGCTGACATGTTGGCCATGATTCCTTACGGAGCATAAGAATGCTGATAAACAGACAAGATTATGGCAAGTAAACTTTGGGAAAAAAATTTCGAGGTTAATCAGGAAATAGAGAAGTTCACGGTCGGTCGCGACCGTGAACTTGATTTGTTTTTGGCCAAGCACGATGTGTTGGGCTCTATGGCACACATCACGATGTTGCAGAGCATCGGTCTGCTGGAAAAGGAAGAACTGAAAGCTCTGTTGGCCGAATTGAAGAATATCCATGCCGAGATCGAGGCCGGTCATTTTGTGATCGAGGAAGGCGTGGAAGACGTTCATTCTCAAGTAGAATTGATGCTGACCCGTAAGCTGGGCGATATGGGAAAGAAAATCCACAGCGGCCGTTCACGTAACGATCAGGTGTTGGTGGATTTGAAACTCTTTACCCGTCAGCAGCTGATGGAGATAGCCGAAGAAGTGCGTGTGCTGTTCGATGAACTGATCGCGCAGAGCAACCGTTACAAGGATGTGCTGATGCCCGGTTATACGCATCTTCAGGTGGCCATGCCGTCTAGCTTCGGATTATGGTTCGGTGCCTATGCCGAAAGTCTGGTGGACGACATGCTTTTCTTGCAGGCCGCCTTTAAGATGACCAACCGCAACCCGTTGGGATCGGCAGCCGGATACGGATCTTCGTTCCCGTTGAACCGTACGATGACCACCGAATTGTTGGGCTTTGATTCGATGAACTACAATGTGGTTTACGCTCAGATGGGTCGTGGCAAGATGGAGCGCAATGTGGCTTTTGCTTTAGCAGGGCTGGCCGGAACCCTGTCCAAGCTGGCTTTTGATGCCTGCATGTTCAACTCACAGAATTTTGGTTTCGTAAAACTTCCGAACGAGTGTACGACAGGTTCCAGCATCATGCCGCATAAAAAGAATCCGGATGTCTTTGAACTGACCCGTGCCAAGTGCAACAAGTTGCAGGCTTTGCCGCAGCAGATTGTACTGATCATGAACAATCTGCCATGCGGATACTTCCGTGATTTGCAGATTATCAAGGAAGTATTTATTCCGGCTTTCCAGGAAATCAAGGATTGCCTGCAGATGGTGGCTTACATCATCAATAAGATTCAGGTGAACGAACATATTCTGGATGATCCGAAATACGACAACATGTTCAGTGTTGAAGAAGTGAATCGTCTGGCAGCTGCCGGAATGCCGTTCCGTGATGCCTATAAGAAAGTTGGTCTGGACATTGAGGCCGGCACCTTTACTCCCGACAAACATGTGGCACATACCCACGAAGGCAGTATCGGCAACCTTTGCAACGACCGTATTGTCAGCCTGATGGATCAGGTGTGGAGCGGCTTTAATTTCTCCAAGATGCAGGAAGCCGAGAAAAAACTTCTGGCATCTGAATAAAAAGACTAAGATGAATATTTTTCAGCAATCTTTTAAATCCAAGAATCTCCTTTCCCCTATATCCCGTGGTATAGGGAAAGGGAGATTTTTTGTTGTGTTATTACTGTCCCTGCTGTCTTGCGCCGGGCAGACCGAACAGTTCTATGCCAATCTGCCGGCACGCTTCCGGGTTCAGTATGTGCAGACCATCCCTCCGCTGAATGCGGCGCTCAACAGTATGGGGGAGTTTGCCACCATCACACAGCGCACGAATGTCTATATTTATAGTAATACACAAACGTCCACGCAACGCCCGGTAACGGATGCTGACCGTAACTATATGGGATTATCCGGTTTCATTGTGGGATTGCCTAACATTCCGCCTTTAGGCTCCAGTGTCAGTCAGGTAGTTTGTTACGATTTGGCTTGTCCCAACTGTTATGAAGAGCAGGTGGTTACCCGGGAAATGCAGTTGCAGGCTGGTGGAAAGTGCTATTGCCGCCTTTGTCAGCGCACGTACGATCTCAACAATCAGGGGTATGTAACGAGCGGTACTCCGGGTAAGTCGTTATACCGTTATCGGGTAACCTATCAAAACAATACTCTTTTAATAAATAACTAGAAAAAAACTCGGAAATATTTGCAACTGTCATCCTTTCTTCTTACCTTTGCAGCGGTTTCAAAAAGAATTGCGGAAATAGCTCAGTTGGTAGAGCACGACCTTGCCAAGGTCGGGGTCGCGAGTTCGAGCCTCGTTTTCCGCTCTAAGGCGCTCGAATGGTGGAATCGGTAGACACGAGGGACTTAAAATCCCTTGGCCAGTAATGGCTGTGCGGGTTCAAGTCCCGCTTCGAGTACGTGCTGAGGCAGATCGTTTACGATTTGTCTTTTTTTGTTTTTATACCCCTTATACAAAATCCCACAAAACCTGTTGATATAGGTCTTGTGGGATTTTTGCCTCTTTTTTGTATGGGTATTTATAATTTGGAAGAGCTAAACGAAGAAAATTCCTATGCTGAAGATGATCATAGCCCAGCAAAAGCCGGCGGTGAACATGGTGCGGAAGAAATATTTGATTTTTGAATCCAGCATCGTGCTTCTGCTAAAATAAAAAAGCATGGAGTAGGACGTTACCTCATCAAAATTCTTGACGGCATAGATGGCTGTGAAGATTGCAGGAATGGCTGCTCCCACCATTGAGACTAGTGTCAGGATCCATCCGGATGCATTCAGTTGGTCTTCATGGAAAATTTTTGCCTCATTGGCGCCTAGGAGCATCATGGCCGGCCATACTAACAGGGCAGCCAATCCTTCCAGTTTGGAGATGCCCCAACATAAAAATGTTTTCATACGTGATAGTTTTTAGTGAATATTATCTCATTGGTAAATGTGCTGCAAAAATACCCGGAGCTTGCGCAAAATAATGGTGCAAGCTCCGGTTGTGCTGAAGATTTACAGATAATCTTCCAGATTTCCATCCAAATGATATACTCCGTCATTATCTTCGGAATAGTTTATCCAGACATTGTGTAAGGATTCGCTGATTGTGTTTACAAGTTTGTCTGTAATTCTACTTCGGTCGTAATAGCTTTTAATATCATCCTCATCAATGACCACCTCTTTTCCATCGTACAGGATGGCATTGGTGGTTGTAAAACGTACATCGTGGATGTCTGAACTGTACTGGTCGGCAGCATTTCCTGCATACCAGACATTTCTGGTTACGTACTTGACTTTTCCTTTCATGGCCTCATGTTTAAATTATATCACATTCATAAGAATTTTCACGATTCCTGTATTTATGATGAATGAAAACAGACTTGCTGTTTCATACCATAATATGCCGACAGTGCGGCGGATAAAATGTTTCTTTTTCCGTCAGATCATTTATTCCAACAAAAGAGAGAACATAAATATCCGGACTGCCTTTGTTTTGCAAAAATAGAGGGAGCTTGCACAAGCTTTCTAGGCAAGCTGAAGTTATTTTTGCGTCGAATCAAAAAATTATGGGAAAAACATGAAAATTGAATTTTCTATATGGCTTGTTCATTATTTGTTAGAATCTGAGTCTACACTAAAAGAGATTTATGAAGCATGGAGCAGGACCCCCTTTTATGAGAAAGATATGTCGCGCAATACTTTCCTGGCTTATAAACGTAGGGCAGAGGAATTCTTTGGTATTGATATTGTATGCGACCGCAGAACGAATAAATACAGAATCAAGAAATCGAGCGCGTTGAGAGCCGATCCGCTGAAGAGCTGGCTGCTGTCTTCCATTTCGGCGGTGACCACTATGGAGCGGTGCAAGACTCTGTCGAACCGGATTATGCTGGAACCCACTTTCGGCGAAGAAAAGCTTCTGCCTCTGATTACGGAAGCCATGTCGGCCAACCGCTGTCTTCGGGTGGAATACCAGCCGTTCTGGCACGATGAGCCTTATCAGTTTCTTCTGTCTCCTTATTTCATCAGGCTGTTTAAACAGCGGTGGTATCTGGTAGGATATTCGCACAAGCACCATGAAATCAGAATTTTTGCCTTTGACCGGATAAAGGAGGTTGAGATGGCCGAGCAAACCTTTACCATGCCAGAGTTTATGGATGTTGATGCTTATTTCTCCAACAGCTTTGGCATTATCCAGCGCACCGATGTTCCCATAGAGAATATCCGCTTGCGTTTTATCGCCGAACAGGGAATGTATATCAAGAAGAGGCCCCTGCATCATTCGCAGAAGCTGATTTCGAGCGATGACGAATATATGGTTTTCGAGTATCTTCTGAGGCCCACTTTTGATTTCTTTCAGGAGGTGCTGTCTTATGGTTCGGATGTGGAGGTGCTTGCTCCGATATCTTTCCGGGAACAGGTGGAAGAATGCGTGCGCTGGATGTCGCGGATTTATCTTTAGTTATAAACGGCAATCCCCGCCTTCGTGTCAGTGGCAGGAAGGTGGGGATTGGTGTGGTTCAGCATTTTCCGCCGCAGGAGCATTTGGGCAGTTCCTGTTTTTTGATTTCCGTGATATAGAAGCGGGCAAATGCGTTTTTGATTTCGTCGCGCACGCGGCGGAATTCCGAGTCGATAAATTCCGGTGTTCCGGTGGCATGGGACGGGTCGTCAAAACCGATGTGCAGGCGTTGGCTTACTTTTCCCGTAAATGCCGGACAACTCTCGTTAGCACCGCCGCAAACGGTGATCACATAGTCCCAGGGTTCGTTCAGGTAAGTGTTGACATGCGTCGGGACATGCGTGCTGATGTCGATGCCGGCCTCTTTCATGACTTCAACGGCCTTGGCGTTTACCTGTGGAGCGGGCTCCGTTCCGCCCGAATAAACCTCCAGCGAGGCATCAAACGATTGCAGAAAGCCGTGTGCCATCTGGCTGCGGCAGCTGTTTCCGGTGCAAAGAATCAAGATTCTCATTCTTGTGAGTGTTTTATTGGGTTACAGAATATAGTTGAACAGATAGCCCGACAGGATGATGAAGAACGCCACCGTGCCGAAGAAGATACCGATGAGGCGCCAGGTCATTACCTTTTTCAGTAAGGTTGCTTCGGGCAGAGAAAGGCCTACCACACCCATCATAAAGGCGATGGCGGTGCCTACAGGGATTCCTTTCGCCACAAAGACTTCTATGACGGGAACGATTCCGGCTGCATTGGCATACATCGGTACGGCCAGAATGACCGAAAGCGGTACGGCCAGCCAGTTGTCTTTGGACAGATATTCCTGAAAGAAACCTTCGGGAACGAAGCCGTGCATAAAGGCTCCGATGCCGATACCAATCAGAATATAGACCAATACGCCGCGCACAATCTGAGTGGCATCGCGGACAATGGCGGGCAGACGCTTCAGAAAGGTGGTGTGTTCCTTTTCCCAGCTGTCGGCTTGGGCCGAAGAGTTGGCCTGAATCTGTTTCACCCAGTCGCTTAGATAGGGATGCAGCTTCATGCGTCCGAGCACAACGCCTCCGATAACTCCCAGCAAGATGCCGCTCAGGACATAGATCAGGGTGATTTTCAGTCCGAACGAGCCCAGAAACATGGCCACGGCTACTTCATTGACCAGCGGCGAGGTAATCAGAAAGGCGAAAGTTACCCCCAGCGGAATACCTCCTTTGACAAATCCGATAAAGAGCGGAATGGAAGAACAGGAGCAGAACGGGGTGATGGCACCGAATACGGAGGCCAGCAGATACTGAAGCCCATACATCTTGTGCGTCATCAGATAGTTGCGCAACCGTTCTATTGGGAAATAGGCATTGATGATGCCCATCAGAATGCTGATAAAAAACAGCAGAATGATGATTTTTATCGAATCATAGAAGAAAAAGTTCACGGCTGTGCCCCATGCTGTGGCCGGTGACAGTCCGAAAATGTCGTAAACCAGCCAGTCGGCAAAGTTCTGAATCATATTGTCACGGTTTAGATGCCGAGTAATTTCTTGACGTCACTTTCGCTCGGTACCTGACCTTTCAGGCACACCTCTCCATCAACAACCACAGCCGGAGTAACCATGATGTTGTAGTTCATGATCTCCATAATATCATCCACCTTGGTGAGCTTTACATCCAGATTGTTTTCACGAATTACTTTTTCAATAACCTGATAGGTTGTCTTGCATTTGCTGCAACCCGGTCCTAATACTTTGATTTCCATATTTTTGTTGTTTTAGAGTGTTGTTCGATTAAAAATAGAGCATATATGCGTAATAAATGCCGGTAAGAATAAAGAGAATGCCTACCACGCGGTTGAGTATCTTCTGCAACACCTTTACTTTGCCGTAGAAGGTGCCGATGCGTGCGGCGCTGAAGGCCAGAATCCAGGCCACGATGATGACAGGGACAGCGGTGGCAATGGCAAAGACGGCCGGCAGCAGATGTCCTTCGCTGCTCGTTGCCGCCATGGGGATGAGCATGCCGAAAAAGAATACTCCGCTGGTGGGGCAGAAGGCCAGGGCAAACAGCACCCCGATCAGAAAGGCGCCCCAACCGCCGCGGCGGGCCAGTCCCTCGGCGTTTCCATGAAATCCGAATTGTGGCAAATTCAGTCTGTGACCTATGAGCATGAAGATGCCCACAAGTAACAGAAGGGGACTGAGAAACCATTCACCCAGTTTGCCCACCGTGTTTTGTATGCCAAACATGCTGGAGCCTCCCTGCAAGGTGTGAATCAGCAGGCTGCCCAGCAAGGTGTAGCTCACGATGCGTCCCAACGTGTAGAGCAGACCGTTGCGGAAAATCCTGTTCCGGTTTTCAATGTCCTTGCCGATGAAGCCGATGGCCGCAATGTTGGTGGCCAGCGGACAGGGCGACAAGGCGGTGAGCAGTCCCAGCAGAAAGGCGGTGACCACCGGGATGGAACTGTTGTCGAGCAGAGTTTGCAGTTCGTCCATAGGCTTTTATTTTAGCAGATCCTTTACGGTCTGTACGAGTCCCTTTTTGAATCCTTCCGGATCTTTCCGGGCCTGTTTGAAAGCGTAGGGAGTGAGATTCTTGGCGCTTTCCTTACCGTCTTTATGGCCCACGACAAAGAGCGACGACCAGGTCACCTGATATTTTTCCGCCAGTTTCTCATTGGCTTTTTGTGAGATGTCGATGGTCTTGAATACCACTTTGCCGCTTTTCACTTCTGCTGCCAGTTGGTTGCTGACGGCTGCGCGTGCGTTCTTTTCGATGGCCATACATGTGGCGCAGCGCTGTTTTCCATGAAAATACAGTACCTCCACCTGCGGACTGGCGCTGTTTTCTTGTTGTGTCGGGTTGTCGGCATTTGTTTTAGCCTGTGTGGGAGTGGCCAAAAGCGCGATGGCGGCAACCAACATGAATAGAATCTTTTTCATACTGATATTATATATTTGTTAGTTTGTGATTTTACGAACATCTACAGCAAAAAAATACAGGCATTGCCTGTTGTTTTTATTTGTTGTTTGCAAAATTACAAACAATAGCTGATAAAATCAATTTTTCAAAACAGATTCTCTTGCTCTTCTTTAGGGTTTAACTTTCTTTAAACTTTGTTCTTTCTGGGATGCAGCAAGGTTGTTACAGCCGTTTCTGGATAGAGAAAATGATGCATGAGGGATTGGTTTTTCATGCCGGTGGAGAGGGGATAAAAAAATCATCGAAATGATTTTTAATTTTCATTTCGATGATTCTGCAATTTCATCAGGATGGTTTTCAAGGCTTCCTGCCCTGAAAAGCGTTAGGGGAGCGCGAGAAACAAAAAGCCCGCCTTGCAGGTGCAAAGCGGGCCGGAGCGGAAAAATATTCCGCTGATATTATTTCTGCAGGCGCAGTGTGAATTTTTTGAAGTAAACCTGCAGTTCCTTGCCTGAAGCGTTGACCAGACGGATATAGCTCTGTCCGGCTGCGCTGTTGATGGCTCCCGTAATCTCGGTATTGTCGGCAGCCTGATTCAGCGGTACGGCTGTCCAGTTCTGTCCGTCGGCACTGGTTTCCAGACGGAAGGAAGATGCGATATCCTTTGTTCCCAGATCCAGATACAACTGTTGCATGCGCACCGGCTGGTCGGAAGCGATTTGCAGACTGGCATTGGCCGGCCACTTGATGACCTCGTTCGACGGCGATACATTGACATCCTGATGGCGGGCGCGTACCGGCTGTATCTTCAGCTGAGGCACATCACTGGTCAGGGTATATGGGTTATATTCGGCCTTGGCATCCAGGTTGGCGTTGTTCTTGGTGTTGTATTCCGTAATGGCCTTCGTGAACATTTCGTTCAGGCTAGGCAACAGCACAAGGCTGCCCACCTTGACACCCGGCTGATATGGATTCTGGTTTTCGGTCATATCCAGTTCATACATCTGGGCCTGCAGTGAGCGTGCCCGGTTGTAGTGTGTCATAAAGGCATCGTCTTTTTGCTGGATGGCCTTGACCATCAAGAGCACAGACTGTCCGTATTCACCCAGCAGCTTGCCTTGTTTCAGCCACGGACGGATTTCTTCGATCAGGTACGGATTTTCGGTATCTGCCAGCAGGATGTCGCAGGCAGTTTCCAGATTCTTGCATTCTGCCAGCACACTTTCCAGTGCTTTTTGCTCGCCCTGTTTCATGGCCTTCAGTGTCGGCTGCAGGTCGGTACTCTCGTCACGGCGGAATCCGTGGCCGTTAGGACCCAGGTCAGAGCTGTGAGAAGCGAAGAGCTCCAGATAAGAGCAGTTCTGCGGCAACAGGTCCTTGATGGCATTCTTCCAGGAACTGATGCTGTCATAAGACTCCATGTTCCAGGTATAGTCCGCAACACTATACAGCGAAATCTTGGAAGCCTCGGCACGCTCCATCGGGTTGGACACGAATCCGGACATGTCGTCCTTGATGTCCAGGGCATTTCCGTAGGTCGGTCCCAGAAGCAGGTGGTCGCGTACATAGTCGCTCACCGGGAAATTCCACCAGATATAGGCCTTGCGCTTGATGAGCGGATTGATCCAGTCCAGTGTCGGCTTGTCGATGCAGGCAATCACCCGGTCGCCGGTCCACATGATGTGGATGCTCGGGTTAAGTTTCTCGCCCAAGGTGGTCAGATAACCTCCCTTTACATTCGACCAGCTTTTGTTGTATTCTGTGGGGCACATCACCAGCGGAGTAACATCATGTTTCTTCTGGATGAACTCGTTGTCGATGTAGTTCAGCAGTTCGGCCTGCTTGTTCGGATTGGTGCCTTCGCCCCAGATATCGTCAAAGAACACGGCAAAAGAGCGCACTCCGAGCTGGTACATGGCTTCGAATTTCTGAATCAGCGCGTCGCGGTCTTCGTTGGTCCATTTGATGTCTTTTCCCGGATGGATGGCCCAGACAAAGTCCACCTCGTTACGGGCGGCCTGCTCCACGAGTTCGTGTATCTGCGCCGCTTCCTTCTCCGGATAAGGCTTGCGCCAGTTTGGCGAAGAGTGATAAGGATCATCCTTCGGACCGTAAATATAGGTATTCATCTTGTTCTTTCCGTAGAACTCCAGCTGGCGCATGCGTGCTTCATGGCTCCAGGGAGTGCCGTAGAAGCCTTCCACCACTCCGCGGAACTCAATGTCGGGATAATCTTCAATGGCGCAAATGCTCATTTGGCCCTGACGGATCATCTGTCCCAGGGTCTGCACGCCATAGAACGTACCGCGCTGGTCGGCACCGGCAATGACAATACGGTTTTTCTGGACTTCCAAATAGTATCCTTCCTTCTTCTGCGGAATTTTCTTGGCATACTTTTTTACAGCCTTGTCGCCTTTCTTGCCCACGATTACCTGGAACTTGCTTTTGCCTTCCTTGTTGGGCATAATCTGCTTCAGGGCTTCGAGCGCATGAGGACAACTGCCTTCCGTAACGACCAGATTATAGGATTCCGGAAGAGTAAGGGTTTCTGATGTTTCTGTCAGCTGGAACTCCTGTACTTTGGGTTGGAGCAGGTTGGTGTTGGTTTGTGCCTGCAGCGAGGCTCCGCCCAGCATCAGGCAGAACAACGGGAGAAAGTAATGTTTCATGAAATTTCAGTATTTGATTTTAATGATACAAACATACGTAAATTAGAGCATTTTTACAAATATGCCGACAAAAAAAGCCCATTCGGCGAAGAATGGGCTTTTATGTCTTGATGCGGAATTAAGCCAGACACTCCTGGATGAACTGCTTCATTTCCGGAGTATGCTCCTCAACACTCAGCAACAGCTGGAACTGGTTCTTGGTACGCACCAGGTTGTGTTCCGGATACTTAATCTTATAATAGGTGTCTCCGTTGATGTAGTCAGCTAGGAAGCGTACGCACTGCATGTATGGGAACAGAGCGGCAGCGTATGGCAGGTTCTCGATTTCGATAGGAGTCAGGAAGCTCTGTGCAGACTTCAGATAACCTTTGGTAAAGGCCTTGAAGATTTCCATGTTGAAGCTTACCTTGCTCAGATCTGCCTCGTCCTCTTCGGCTGTGTTGGCACCTGTACGCAGGAAGTCTCCGTAGTCAGAGAAGATAAAGTTAGGCATTACGGTATCCAGGTCGATAACACACAGTACCTGATCGTTCTCGTCGAACATCATGTTGTTTACCTTGGTATCGCAGTGACAGATACGCTTCGGCAGCTTGCCTTCGCGGCCCAGACGCTCGGCCTTGCACATCTCGTCGGCACGCTTCTCGATTTCGTCAATGTAGTACTGTACTTCGGCAACGCGGCCAACTTTGTCTTCCTTCACAGCGTCGCGCAACTGCTGCAGGCGGAATTCCATGTTGTGGAAGTCCTTGATGGTCTCGCCCAACTGTACTGGGATGTCAGCCAGCATAGCCTGGAAATTACCGAAGGCCTCACCGGCAGCGTATGAAGATTCCGGATTTACAGCCTGTTTGGTGATGGCGTTTGGAATGAACACCATGATGCGCCAGTAGCTTTCTCCGTTGAAATAAAAATATTTGCTTCCGTCAGCCAGAGGAACGAAAGTCAGCACCTTGCGGTCGATATCTGTTTCGCCTTTTTCCTCAAGCTTTTTGCGGATATGAGTAGTCACGGCCTGAATGTTGTCTGCCAGCATTTCCACATCCGGGAAAATAGCATTGTTGATGCGCTGCAATACATAGTTAGGCTGGTCCTCTTCACTGGTAGTTACCATAAAGGTATCGTTGATCAGTCCGGCACCTAAAGGTTTGATTTCGGTAACAGTGCCTTTAATGGCAAATTTTGATACAATTTCTTTCAATTCTGTTTGTTCCATAATTAGAGAGATTTATTTGTTTGTAGATTGTTACAAATATAATTCTTTTTTGTTGAATCACCTTTCTTATAATAATATTTTTTTAAGAAGTTTTCTAATTAGTGACAAAATAAGGTAAGAAAGCGGTTTGGACAACCGGGCAAAATCCCTGGAGAAATGAACTATTAAGAAACTTGTGCCGATTTGCTTGATAGTGAATAAAGATTAAAATTACTTGAAAATAGAAATGAATCTTAAATATTTTACTAGATTTGCTATTTAATCAAAGCAAAGAAAACTCTTAGAAAAAATTAAACAATCTAGAACTTATGAGAAAAATTTATTCCTTACTATGCCTGCTTTTTTTGTTTGTGACAGGTCTTAGTGAAATGCGAGCAGTCTCGCTGACCTTGGATCAGGTTTTAAAGGCTGATCAAATTGTTGCCGGGAAAAAAATAGCCCTGCGCGGACTGAAGAACGGTAACCCGTGGATTAACATTTTGGCCAATAATGAAATGACCGTGTCAAAGGCTTCCGTCTTTATCGTGGAAAGTGCCGAAGGAGGTTACTATCTGAAAAATGAAAGTACAGGCCTGTATCTGACAGCTTATCAGAGTGGTTCTTCAACAATCGGCTCCACCGAAAACAAGGCTTCTGCCGGTATTTTTGAAATTTCCAACCCTACATTCAATGATGAGGGGGATATGAACTGGCTGGAACCGACCAAAGACCATAGTCTGCTGACCCGCTTTACCAGCAAGGGTACGGATATGAAGATCAATACCCAGGGGGCCTCTGCCAAGGCTATATATGCAATTGGTACCGGAGGATGGTCTATCATGTATGTGTATGATGTGACCAATGTGGATTGGGATGCCGTAGAGCCGGAACCGGAGAATCCATTGAAACCGGTTACGGACGGTGTGTTCTCTGAGGATAAGTATTATGCCATCAACAGAATGAACATGGACGGTGCCTTCATGGTCGAGAATAATGCCGGAGAACTTTATACCACTACTTTCCAAAATACGGAACGTGTCTTCTGGAAACTGATTCCGACAGGCAAGGAGAATTGTTATTATGTGCAGAATGCAACTACCGGACGTTATGTTCAGAGCACCAAGCAGAATTTAAGTGCACAAATCCCTATGGGCAGCAATCCGGTAGAAATCCAGATCGGAAAGGATACCAAGAGCGGAGCGGCTACCAACGGTGCTTCTTTCTATTATTTCTGCAGTACAGACCAGACCAATATTCCGAGCGGTGCTCTGGGCTTGAACCTGAACGGAAGCAAGCCGGGAGCCAATGTTGTGGCTTGGTCTGCATCAAGCGGCAACCAGAACTCTTATTGGACTGTTTCTGAAACGGAATATACTTATGAGGCACAGATCGTTCCTTTGGTTGCAAGCTTCGATAAGGTCGCTTCTGCTGCCAAATATGCTTTGGTGGCTTCCGACGGACAGTGGATGGCCGCTGAAAATGGAACCGTCGTATTGGCCGAAAGAGGTTCTGAGAATAAATATGCATGGGTATTTGTAGGTAAAAGCAACAAGACCGAAGGTATTTATCTGGTGAATATGACAGAACCGGCAAAAGCCTTGACGTTGGATGCGGAAGGCAATTATACCTTCGCGGAACCGGAAAACGCCACCCGTTGGTTTGTTGCCGAGAAGGAAATCAATGGTGTTCCCCGTCTGGTATTTGTCCCATTCGATCAGAAAGACGAAGCCGATGCACCTTATCTGACCGTGGGTGGTGCTTCTGATTTCGTTTTGGGCAATTATCGCAGCACATACAGCTTGATGGCTCAGGTTTATACTTTGCCTTGCGGTATTCTGGATAACGGATATCTCACAGCTCTGAATATCACCGGTGAACAGGTTCAGAAAGAGCTGAATTATGCGGCAACAGCCAAACCGACCAACTACTATACACTTTATACTACAGAAAAAGCAACGGTAAGTGTCGGACAGAAGTTTAATTTGGCCGCCACCGTCGCACAGATGGATGAAAACGTAACCCTGTATGTTTATTTCGACTGGAATCGTGACGGCATGTTTGAAACCATGTATACTTATAATAGTGCCGATGTGGCAGAAGAGATTTCAGTGCCGGAGGATGCCGTGGTCGGTAAATCCAGAATGCGTGTCCGCATCACCAACAATGCTTTGGCCGATGCAGAAGATGATGCGGTAGGTTCTATTTATGACTTTATTGTCAATATCGCGGAACCACAGGCACAGCGTACCATCACTGTGGCACCTAATGACCCGGAGCGTGGCGTGGCAGAAATCCGGATTGGAGAGGAATCCTTGAAGTCTTATACCTGTGATTATGGTCAGGAACTGACTGTAGTAGCTACTCCGAACGACAAGCTCGAGTTCATCGCCTGGAAGGATAACAGAACCGTGGTTTCTACTGAAAAGGAATACAGCTTCACCGTGACCGAGAATGCTGATTTGGTGGCATGCTTCTCTCCGAACAGTACTATAGCTACAGACATTCAGAGCGCCGATGTAGACCAGAATAACTTTGTATATGAAATACAGCAGGGCGACCACGACATTCAGGTGATTACTGATGCAGAAGTCAAGATGGTTTATATCTTTGCCGTAGACGGAACTCAGGTGCGTAAGGCAACCGGAAAGAAGGTCTCTGTAGCTGGCCTGTCACAGGGAACTTATATCGTGAAGGTGGTAACCGATGCAGGTGACGGAAGCAAGAAGGTTTCTTTGAAATAAAAACGGGGCATGGAAAAACTTTGACGGATGCCTCTCATTCCAAACTATAACATAAATTTTAGAACAGATTATTATGAAAAATAAAAATATTATCCTTTTCAGTTCCTTATGTATGCTGGCTGGTGCTGCATCGGCACAGACAAGCAATGAAAAGCCCAATATAATTTTTATCCTGTGCGATGATATGGGATATGGAGATTTGGGATGCTACGGACAGCAGTATATCAGCACTCCGAATCTGGACCGTATGGCTGCAGAAGGAATGCGTTTTACACAGGCTTATGCCGGTAGCCCGGTGAGTGCCCCTTCACGTGCTTCCTTGATGACCGGACAGCATACGGGACACACCAAAGTGCGTGGTAACAAAGAATACAGAATAGGAAACGTGCAGTATGGCCAGACTTCGGATCCGGCACAAACCGGTCAGGAACCCTATGATCCAGACCATATCATTCTGCCGGAGATCATGAAGGACCAGGGTTATACTACCGGTATGTTCGGAAAGTGGGCCGGCGGTTATGAAGGTTCCGAGTCAACTCCCGAAAAGCGTGGCGTGGACGAGTACTACGGCTATATCTGCCAGTTCCAGGCACATTTGTATTATCCGAACTTTATGAACCGTCTGGTGCGTGATAAGGATGGTAATGCCAGCATTGTACGTGAGGAATTGACCGACAATACGAAATATCCGATGTATGGCAACGGTTATGAGAACCGTTCGCAGTACACCGCCGACCTGATTCATCAGGAAGCCTTGAAGTGGCTGGACAAACAGACAGACGACCAGCCTTTCTACGGACTGTTTACCTACACTCTGCCTCACGCAGAGCTTTATCAGCCTAACGATTCCATTTTGCAGGCCTATAACAACCGCTTCTGCAATGATAAGAACTTTGCAGGTTCTGAGGGTTCCCGATATAATCCTTCAGAGAATGTCCATGCACAGTTTGCAGCCATGATTACTCGTCTGGACGCTTACGTGGGAGAAATTCTGGCCAAGTTGAAGGAAAAGGGCATGGACGAAAATACGATTGTTATTTTCTCTTCAGACAACGGACCTCATGAAGAGGGTGGAGCCGATCCGACATTCTTCAACCGCGACGGTTTGCTGAAAGGAACAAAGCGCTCTTGTTTTGAAGGAGGTATCCGTATTCCGTTCATCGTGCGCTGGCCCGGAAAGATTCAGGCAGGCAGTGTGAACGACCATCAGTTGGCCTTCTATGATGTGATGCCTACCTTCTGCGACCTCATCGGAGTGGAAGATTACGTGAAGGAGTATACGAATCCGAAATATGCCGCAGCCGGAAAAGAAGATTATTTTGACGGTATTTCTTTCTTGCCTACTCTGCTCGGTAACGATGAGAAACAGAAACAGCATGATTTCCTTTACTGGGAATTCCATGAGACCAACCAGATGGCTGTGAGAAAAGGCAACTGGAAACTTCGTGTAAACGCCGGTAACTGTGAACTTTATGACCTGGCTAACGATCTGCATGAAGACAATAATGTGGCTGCAAAATACCCGGAAGTGGTGAAAGAGCTCAAGGCAATCCTCTTCAAGGAGCATACAGACAGCCCGTTGTTCAAGGTGACACTTCCTGCTAAATAAAGTGGATGATTCCTTTGCGATTATCTTGTTTTTAAGTAATTTTGCAAGAAAGATTAAACAACCAAATAATTAATACAATATGACTCTTATTAAATCAATTTCCGGTATTCGTGGAACCATCGGCGGTCAGGCTGGTGATACTTTAAATCCATTGGATATTGTAAAGTTTACCTCTGCTTATGCAACCCTGATCCGTAAGACTACAAAGGTGAACAGCAACAAGATCGTAGTTGGTCGTGATGCGCGTCTTTCAGGTGAGATGGTAAAGAATGTAGTGTGTGGTACTCTGATGGGTATGGGCTTTGATGTGGTAAACATCGGTTTGGCCAGCACCCCGACTACTGAGCTCGCCGTAACCATGGAAGGTGCTTGCGGTGGTATCATCCTGACTGCTTCACACAATCCACGTCAGTGGAATGCCTTGAAGCTTCTGAACGAGAAGGGCGAATTCCTGAACAAGGAAGAAGGAAATGAAGTTTTGCGCATTGCCGAAGCCGAAGAGTTTGAATATGCCGATGTAGATCATCTGGGATCTTATCGTGAGGACAACTCTTACGACCAGAAGCATATTGACCTGGTAAAGAACCTGAAGCTGGTAGACGTTGAGGCAATCAAGAATGCTCACTTCAAGGTGGCTATTGATACCGTTAACTCAGTGGGTGGTATCATTTTGCCAAAACTGTTGGAGCAGCTGGGTGTAGAGAAGGTTACAGGCTTGTATACTGAGGCAACCGGTGACTTCCAGCACAACCCAGAACCTCTGGAGAAGAACCTGCAGGACATCAAGACCTTGATGCAGAAGGGCGAACACGATATTGCTTTCGTGGTTGACCCGGACGTTGACCGTTTGGCTTTGTTCTGCGAGGACGGAACTATGTATGGTGAGGAATATACCTTGGTAACTGTTGCCGATTATATTCTGCAGAATACTCCGGGTAACACCGTATCAAACCTGAGCTCAACCAGAGCTTTGCGTGATGTAACCCGCAAGTATGGTTGCGAGTACAACGCTTCTGCCGTAGGAGAGGTGAATGTTGTTACTTTGATGAAGGAGACCAATGCCGTAATCGGTGGTGAAGGTAATGGTGGAGTAATCTATCCGGAAGCTCACTATGGCCGTGACGCCTTGGTTGGTATCGCTTTGATTCTGACTTATCTGGCTAAGAAGGGCATGAAGACCAGCGAGCTGCGTGCTACTTATCCTCCTTACTTTATTGCAAAGAACCGCATCGACCTGACTCCTGATACTGATGTTGATGCTCTGTTGGCTAAGGTTAAGGAAATGTATAAGAACGAGGAAATCAACGACATTGACGGTGTGAAGATTGATTTCGCTGACAAGTGGGTACACTTGCGTAAGAGCAACACCGAGCCGATCATCCGTGTTTATTCTGAGGCTGCTACTATGGAAGCTGCAGATCAGATCGGTAAGGAAATCATGGACGTAGTTTACAAGTTTGCCAAATAATAAGCAAACAGATAATACAATAACGGCTGATCAAAAGTCTTTGGCTTTCGTTCAGCCGTTCTTTTTTATGATAACCAATATCCCTATGACAAGAAAACTTTTTTCGATGGCCTTGCTGGGACTGCCTCTATGTCCCGCACTGGCGCAGCAGAAAGCTGTCCATAAGCCTTATAATATAGTATATATCATGACGGACGATCATACAGCACAGATGATGAGCTGTTATGACCAGCGTTATGTGGAGACCCCGAATCTGGACCGCATTGCCAACGACGGAGTCAAGTTCGTAAATAGCTTTGTGGCCAACTCCCTATCCGGACCGAGCCGTGCCTGTATGTTTACCGGAAAGCACAGCCATAAGAACGGTTTCACACACAATGAGAACGGAATCTTTGACGGAAGCCAGCAGACAATGCCCAAACTGCTGCAGAAAGCCGGCTATCAGACAGCCATTATCGGAAAGTGGCATCTGGTGAGTCTGCCAACCGGATTCGATTATTGGAACATTCTGCCGGAGCAGGGCGATTATTATAATCCGCGCTTTATTACGATGCAGAACGATACCGTGGTAGAGAAAGGCTATCTGACCAATATCATTACCGACAAGAGTATCGACTGGATGGAGAACCAGAGAGACAAGAGCAAACCGTTTATTCTGTTTATTCACCATAAGGCATGTCACCGGAACTGGCTGCCTGAAATGAAGTATCTGAATGAGTACGAGGACAAGACTTTCGCGCTTCCGGATAATTTCTACGACGATTATGCCGGCCGCAAGGCTGCTGCCGCTCAGGAAATGGAGATTGCGAACAACAACCACATGGATATTGTCTACGATACGAAGATTTACAAGCCGGGACAGAAAACGAGATTGTCTGCCAATTATGAGGCTATGATCAACCGCATGGACCCGCAGGACCGTGTCCGTTACGACAGCCTTTATAATGCCATCACTGCCGATTTTGAGAAAAAGAATCCTCAGGGCAAGGAACTGGCTGAATATAAGTACCAGCGTTATATGCGTGACTATGCCAAGGTACTGAAGTCACTCGATGACAACGTAGGCCGTGTGCTGGACTATCTCAAGGAATCCGGTTTGCTGGATAACACTCTGGTGGTCTATACTTCCGATCAGGGATTCTATATGGGTGAGCATGGATGGTTTGACAAGCGCTTTATGTATGAAGAGTCGTTCAGCACACCGTTGGTCATGCGTTTGCCGGACGGACTGAATGCCCGTGGTGAAATCAAGGAGATGGTGCAGAATATTGATTATGCGCCTACATTCCTGGATTTGGCCGGTGCTCCGATTCCTGATGATATTCAGGGAGAGTCTCTGTTGCCGCTGCTGAAGGGTGAGCACCCGAAGAACTGGAGAAAGAATCTTTATTATCACTTCTATGAATATCCGGCCGAACACATGGTGAAGCGCCATTACGGTATCCGTACCGAGCGTTATAAACTGATTCATTTCTACAATGATATCGACGAATGGGAACTTTACGATTTGAAGAAAGACCCGAAGGAAATGAACAATATCTACGGTAAGAAAGGTACGGAAAAGATTACGAAAGAGCTGAAAAAACAGCTTTGGGACCTGCAGGTTCAGTATGATGATCCGATCCGCAACAAGTATCCGTTGAATAAGTAAAGAATTCTTTCGGATGCCCTTGTTTAATTTATGTAAAAAAAACAAGTGTATACATTTAACTGTCAAATCAATTTGGTAACTTTGAAGTTCTAAAAAATATATAATATGCTTACTCAAATTATCAATGCAAAGATCCTTACTCCACAGGGATGGTTGAAGGATGGTTCTGTAATTATACGTGACAACAAAATTCTTGAGGTGACCAATTGCGACCTGGCTATTATCGGTGCCGAAGTGATTGACGCCAAGGGTATGTATGTAGTGCCGGGCGGTGTAGAAATGCACGTACACGGCGGTGGTGGCCGCGATTTCATGGAAGGTACCGAAGATGCGTTCCGCGAGGCTGTTGCTGCTCATGCGAAGCACGGTATGACCTCAATTTTCCCGACTCTGTCTTCTTCAACAGTGCCTATGATCGAGAAGGCTGTTGAAACCTGTAACAAGTTGATGGCAGAGAAAGACAGCCCTATCCTGGGTCTTCACCTGGAAGGTCACTACCTGAACATCAAGAAGGCAGGAGGTCAGCTTCCGGAGAACATTAAGGATCCGGATCCTAACGAGTATATTCCAATCGTAGAGAACTCTCCTTGTCTGGCACGTTGGGATGCCGCACCGGAACTTCCGGGAGCCATCCAGTTCGGTAAGTATTGTGCTGCCAAGGGTATTTTGCCTTCAATTGCACATACTCAGGCTGAGTTCAAGGATGTGAAGGCTGCTTATGAAGCCGGCTTTACACACGTGACTCACTTCTATAACGCCATGCCGGGCTTCCACAACAAGCGTGAGTACAAGTACGAGGGTACTGTAGAGAGCGTTTATCTGTTGGACGACATGACTGTAGAGTGTGTAGCCGACGGAATCCACGTTCCTCCAACCATCTTGCGTATGGTTTACAAGATCAAGGGTGTGGAGCGCATGGCTTTGATTACCGACGCTTTGGCTTGTGCTGCCAGCGACAGCGACAAGGCTTTCGACCCACGTGTCATCATCGAGGATGGCGTGTGCAAGCTTTCTGACCGTTCTGCGTTGGCTGGAAGTATCGCTACTACTGACCGCCTGATCCGCACGATGGTAGAGCAGGTAGAGGTTCCTTTGGAAGACGCTATCAGAATGGTTTCCGAGACTCCTTCCAAGATCATGAACGTGTACGACCGCAAGGGTTCTTTGGCCAAGGGCAAGGATGCTGATATCCTGATTCTGGATGAGGCTTTGAATATCCGTTGCATCTGGCAGATGGGTAAGATCATCGAGAATACTTTGTTCTAATAGATTTTGAAATAAGAGAGCTGTGCCTGACAAAAGGGTACAGCTCTTTTTTTATGCGCTTTCCGGGGTGCCGTCTTTCCACTATTCCATTTCTCCCGAACGCTGGTATTATTTATGAAAAAAACTTTTTTTATTTTAGGATACGCATAAGATTCGTTATCTTTGAGATATGTTAGAAATCTAAACCATAAACCCCTATGATGCGTAGTTACAGCTTCTTGAAAATGTTCCGGAAATATGTCACTTCGAGTGTGATGTTGGTTCTGGCTACTATTCTTGCATTGATTATTGCGAATTCCAGTCTGAGTCATACTTATACCAGCTTTTGGAATCTTCCGATGTCATTATCTATTGGAAACTTCAATCTTTTCAGTCACGGAGGAACCACACTCACGGTTATGGAGTTTATCAACGACTTTCTGATGGTGGTGTTCTTCTTTTCTGTAGGTCTGGAAATCAAGCGCGAGATTCTGGTGGGAGAGCTTTCTTCGGTGAAAAAGGCGCTTTTGCCCGTGATAGGAGCTATAGGCGGTATGCTTGTGCCGGTGCTGGTGTTCTGGCTGGTCAGTCCCGATGATCCGACGATGCTGCGTGGAGCAGCCATTCCGATGGCCACGGATATTGCTTTTTCTTTGGGTGTTCTTTCAACTTTCGGAAATCGGGTACCTCTGTCGCTGAAAGTATTTCTGGCGGCTCTGGCTGTAGCCGATGACTTAGGGGGCATTCTGATTATTGCCTTGTTCTATACCACGGAGATACATCTGAATTTTCTGCTTTATGCTCTGATTCTTATTGCCATTCTGATTTTCGGTAATATGAAAGGGGTACGGTCCAAGTTCTTCTATATCTTTGTCGGCGTTTTCGTCTGGTATTGTTTTCTGAATTCGGGAATACATGCTACGATAGCCGGTGTTATTGTGGCCTTCTGCATTCCGGCCACCTTGAAGCGTACTCCTACTTTCTTTATCGAACGCATCCGTAGGAGAATCAACCAGTTTCCGGTGAACAATATTGAGAAAGGCTGCAAGGCACCGATATTGACCGACGATCAGATCGGTATCCTGAAAAGCATAGAGAATGCCTCAGACCATATTATCAGCCCCCTGCAGGATATGGAAGACTCCCTGCATACTCCGATTAACTACATTGTGATTCCGGTGTTTGCCTTTGCCAATGCCGGTATTGTGCTGGAGGGTATGTCTTTGGCCAACCTGTTCTCCGGAGTGGGACTGGCCGTGTTTCTGGGTTTGGTTATCGGTAAGTTTATCGGTGTGTTCTCCTTCTCCTGGATGGCTATCAAACTGGGACTTGTGAAAAAGCCTTCGGGCGCCGACCTCAAATCCTTTGCCAGTGTCTGCGCATTGAGTGGAATCGGTTTTACGGTAGCCATGTTTATTGCCGATTTGTCATACGACAGCACGATGCCACAAACGGCCATATTGCTCAGTGATGCCAAGATTGGTATTTTGTGCGGTTCGCTGCTGTCCGGTATTATCAGCTGGCTGCTGTTGAATCACAACCTGCCACGCCCTGTATCTGACCCCAAACAATCTTAAAACATAAAAGCGATTTATATTATTAATTACATGAGAACATGAAAAAAGTTACCCTTTTTGCTGCTGCCCTGGCAGTCCTTTCCACAGGAAATATATGGGCACAGGAGTCCGTGAATCTCACTCCATTACCAAAAGAGATTCAGATGGGACAAGGAACATTGACCTTGCCGCAGAAATTCAGCATCAATATTAACGGTCTGGCCGACTCTGTTAAAGTAGAGGCCGAGAAGTTTGTAGAATGTTATACGAAGGTATCCGGTGCTGATGTCACTATCGTGGATCAGGGCGATGCTTCTTCTATAATTAACCTGAACCTGAATACGGGAGCCAATAATCTGGGTCCGGAGGCTTACAAGTTGAAGATCACCGAGCAGAACATTGCCATCGAGGCAGAAACAACCCGCGGCTTTTACTATGCTTTCCAGAGCTTGAAGAAACTGTTGCCTCCTTGTGTCATGGCCGGAGTGAAAGACCCGAATGTCACTACTTTCATTTTGCCGGTGGTGGACATTAATGACGCACCGAAGTTCCAGTACCGTGGATATATGCTCGATGTATGCCGTCATTTCTTCACGGTGGATGAAATCAAGCGCATATTGGACGTGATGTCTTATTACAAGATGAACAAATTCCACTGGCATCTGACCGAAGACCAGGGATGGCGCGTTGAGATCAAGAAATATCCGAAACTGACCAGTGTAGGAGGAGTGCGCGAGTTCTCTTGGAACACGGAATATATACCGGGCGGCCAGCGTTACCGCACCTATGAGCCCTACGGTCCTTACTTCTACACTCAGGAAGAGATTAAGGATGTGGTAAAATATGCTCAGGAGCGTCATATCGACATCATTCCAGAAGTGGATATGCCGGGACACTTTGCCGCTGCGATGACTGCTTATCCCGAATATAGCTGTAATCCTCAGGGTTCACACTACGTATGGTGTGATGGTGGTATTTCTTCCGATGTGTTGAATGTGGCTAATCCCGAAGCCGTTCAGTTTGCCAAGGACATTATGACCGAGCTGATGGCGTTGTTCCCCTATCCTTATTTCCACATCGGTGGAGACGAATGCCCCACTTCTGCCTGGGAAAGCAATAAGCAGTGTCAGGAGATGATGAAAGAATACGGTTATACCAACTATCGTCAGTTGCAAAGTCATTTCATTCATGAATTGGCCGATCACGCTGCTGCTCATGGCAAGAAACTGTATGTTTGGAATGAGGCTATTACCGCAGGAGGTGCTGATGTAGAAATGATTAAAAATGCCGGTGCTACCGTGATGTGCTGGACCGGTGCCGATGCTGCGGCGAAGAAAGCAGCTGAGCTGGGCTTGAACAATGTGCTGACTCCTCAGCCTACCTTATACATTAACCGTAAGGCAGGAACTGATCCGAGTGAGCCGCATGCAGTGGGAGGCGGTAACGATGCCACCTTGCAGCAGGTATATGGCTACAATCCAGGCAATGGAGTGGCTGCCAATCTGCAGAAATACTACACCGGTGTGCAGGGTACATTCTGGACCGAGCATGTTTCCGAGGCCGGTCATGTGGAATATCTTACTTTCCCGCGTCTGATGGCTATCGCTGAAACCGGATGGTCACCAACCGAGAAGAAGAACTTTAATGACTTCTGCAACCGTATGAAGCAGGACACCGTGCTGCTGAACTATAACAACTATCAGTATGCCCCTTACTATATTAAGGACATGAATAGTTCTGAGGTGGTTCTGCCGGTTTCTTCTACATTGGAAAAGAAGGTGTGGTATCGCCTGGTGACTATGGCCAGCGATCAGCGCGATAATATGTGTGTGGAACTGCTGCGCGAAGGTGCTTCACAGATTTCTCAGTATGGTGACAAGGGAGCACAGGCCGGACGCCTTTGGAGTGGTGCCATGGTAGCCGAAGGAAACGAAGCCTACGATTATCAGTGGTGGGCTTTGGTAGAGGACCCGCAGAACAAAGGTAAATATGCTTTGGTCTGCAAGGCATTCCCGAACGGTTCCGTGAACCCTACGGCTACAGCTAACAGCAATACCGGCCGTTGGAGCTATGATCAGGAAGCCATGCACTATAACTTTAAGATCGTGACCGGGTCTTACTACGGACAGAACGGCGACAATTACTATTATGCCATCCAGAGTGATCAGCATACCAATAATTACTTCAATATGGGTGCCGGCGGTCAGGGTTATGCTATCAATCTTTATGCCGATCCAAAAGATGGTAATGGCGGTCTTTGGGAATTCCAGCCTTTGGACCGGAGCCAGACAATCAGTCTGGAGGGACTGATCGGCGAAGCTAAGTCACTTCTGGCAAATGCTGTATGTTATGAAACCGGAAATCCGCAAATCGGTAAATACGATCAGGCCAAAGCTGATGAACTGAAAGCGGTAATAGAGAAGGAAGATGTTACTGCCGAGGAAATCCAGACAGCCATACAGACAATGGAGGCTACTTTGGGCGTGCCGCAGGATGGTGACCAGATTCGTATTACCAATGCTGTGGAAGGAAGTTACAAAGGCTTGTCAATCTCAGAACAGGAAGGTCTGCTCAAGACTTCCGATTCAAAATGGAGTTCCGACATTTGGGTTGTGGAGAACAGTGCTGATAATAGCTTTGCCTTGAAGAATCTGGTTTCCGGCAAGTATATTAACGGTAATGCTAACCCGCTGACACTGGGAACAGCGCCGACTGCCTATAAATACAGTTTCAACCCGTCTTATCAGGACTTTACGCTGGCTACTGCCGAGAATAAGGCTTTGTTCCCGGTATCTGCCAATTACTCAACTAATCCTGGATGTATTTATGTAGATGGTGTACGTCCGCAGGGAGCAGCTTGGAAGATGGATAAGGTATGGCAGGTGAAATATGAATGTGTGGATGCCGACGGTAACACACTGGGCACTTATGTTGAGGCTGTGGCCGATGGTGTAAACGTAACCTGCAAGGCTCCGGAGATTCCGAATTTTGAGGTTGTAAGCTATGGCGATGCTCAGACAGAAGCTCCTGTTGTGGAGAATATCAGCCAGAACCAGACCGTGAAGGTAGTTTATAGGAGAATTGCCTATGCCTTGTCTTTTGAGTATCGCGATGAAAATGGCAATTTGCTGGATATTCAGAAGGATACCGTCAAGATCGGGGAGAGCATCGAGATAGTATATCCGGAACTTCCTTATTATACCTTTAAGGAGGCTGCAATTCCTGCCGGAAGCTATACTCCGAGCCAGGATGAAATCATCACGGCTACTTATGGCACAGAGGCTTTGTACTGTGGATTCAAGGCTGTAGGTGAAGCGGTTACCAAACTGGAGGCCGGCAAACAATATCTGTTCTTCGATGCTACATCAGCCGAAGACCGCAAAGGCTTTATTAATGTGGCAGCCAACGGTCAGGTGCTGACAACCAAAGCCACAGAGGGTGCTCCTGCTTATATCTGGACTTTGACAGCCGGTGCTTCAGAGAACCAGTTTAAGGTGATGAGCTACACCGAGAAGTATATTCCTGCTTTGCCAAACGGTAGTGCCGTAACTGTGGGCAATAATGGCGATACCTTTACTTTCACTTTGAATGCAGATAACGAGACCTGGACGATTCAGGGTACAAACGGAAAATACTGGAATGGTAATGCCGGAAGCATGACCGGATGGTCAGGTGCTCATCCTTATAAGGCTTATTCTTTTGTGGCTGTTCCATATTTCGAAGTAAAGTGTAACTATGTGGATGATAACGGCAATGCGATTACTGCCGTACCTGCTACAATAACGATTATCAAGGCTGGTGATGCTTATACATTGAATGCTCCGGAACTGGATGGTTATGAGGCACCGACTGTAAATGTATCGGCCGAACAGCTTGCTGCCGTTGGTGAGAATCTGGATATTCAGGTGGTTTATAAGAAACTCAGCACCGGTATCGGTCAGGTAGAAGTTACCGGCAAGGGTGACGGAAAACTCTACGACTTGAACGGACGTGAGTATAAGAAAGCTACCGTACGCGGTATCTACATTGAAAACGGTCAGAAGGTAATTAAAAAATAACCTTGTGATTGTTGGATTGAAATAGTAAGGAGCTAAGCCTCCTTATAAACAAAAAGAATCATATCAGAACTCTGGGAATGAGAGTGATGATATGATTCTTTTTTTATTGCCTGTTTCAGCACTTCTTTCTCGGACTAAAGTTCCTGTTCCAGTCCGCCGTCCTTGATCCATTGCATGACATTGGCCGGTGGTCTTTCATTCTTGAGTTCTTCTTTCATAAAGTCCATGTATGGAGCCACATGCTTGAAGAACTGATGGTATCCGGCGCACAGATAGTTCTGTCCGCTTTCTCCATCTTTGGAAAGGGCGAACCTGTTTTTCGGGCATTCGCCGTGGCAGGCAAACAGAAACTCGCAGTTCTTGCATTGTTGGGTCAGGGCAGATTTCTTGGCCTCGCCGAACTTGAGCTGTTTCTCGCTGAACATCATTTCAATCAGATTCTTCTGATAAATGTTTCCCAGTTTGTATTCCGGAAAAACAAAGTGGTCGCAACTGTAAACATCACCGTTGAATTCCATGATTCCGGCGTGTCCGCAGGTCTCAGCCATGCTGCACAGTCCCGGGAGCACACCGACCCAGTTGGCCAGAGTGGCATCGAAAATCTGAATATAGTAGTCTCCCACATCATGACGCACCCATTCGTCGAAAATCGTGCACAGAAAGTTGCCCCATTGTTCGGGAGTAACGGAAAAGTCTGCCAGTTTGGCTTCCGCCCCTTCGGTCGGAGTGGCCAGGATACGGCCGTCGGGATGCTTGAAAATACGCTCTACAACGGGTGTGAACTGAATGTAGTGGCAGCCGATTTCCTTGAAGAAATGATAAAAGTCGAGCGGATAGTCGGCATTGTAGTCGTTGACTACGGCCATGGCATTCCATTCCACCTGATATTTGTTCAGCAGCTTGATGCCATTCATGACCTGTACGAACGAAGGTTTTCCTCTTTTTGATTTTCGGTATTCGTCATGAAACTCCTGAGGACCGTCGATAGAGACTCCGACCAGCCAGTTTTCGTCATGGAAGAAACGGCACCATTCTTCGGTGATCAGAGTCCCGTTGGTCTGGATGGAGTTGGCGATTCTTCGTCCCCGTCCATACATTTTCTGGAACTTTACCGCCTTCTTATAGAAGTCAAGCGGACGCATCATGGTTTCTCCGCCATGCCATGTGAAGCATATTTCGGGAGTGGTCTGGCTGTTGATGTACTCTTTGATAAATCTTTCCAGCAACTCGTCGCTCATGATCTGTTTGGGAGTATGCTGGTAGAGTTTTGACTTTTCAGTATAGTAACAGTAATCGCAGGCCAGATTGCAGAGAGAACCGGCCGGCTTGGTCATGATATAGAGCGGTTTGCTAAGGGTATAGGTAGCTTTTTCCATAAATGGCATTTAAAATAGACATCCTGAATACAGGACTGGCTTTTGGAGCTGTCTGCCTGTATTCAGGATGCGTTTTCGTTATGATCAGATATAATCTGGGGCGAAGCGATTAAAGAGCATCTTTCTCGATGTCTTTGAAGTATTTGTAAGTGCCCACTTTCAATTCGTCGGTTGCAGCTTCATCACAAACGATGATACCGTGCTGGTGCAACTGCAGAGCGCTGATGGTCCACATCTGAGTGATGCCGCCTTCTACTGCATGATACAGAGCCTTAGCCTTGTTGTGGCCGTTGCACAGAATCAGAACTTCCTTGGCAGCCATTACAGTACCTACACCTACAGTCAAAGCGTGCAAAGGTACATTGTTCGGATCGCCACCGAAGAAGCGTGAGTTGGCAATACGTGTATCAGTAGTCAAAGTCTTTACACGAGTGCGTGAAGTCAGAGAAGAACCAGGCTCGTTGAATGCGATGTGTCCGTCAGGACCGATTCCACCGATGAACAAATCAATGCCACCAGCCTCTTCGATCATCTTCTCGTAGTTGGCACATTCTGCTTCCAGATCTTCTGCGTTACCGTTCAGGATATGGATGTTTTCTTTCGGGCAGTCGATATGGTTGAACAGGTTGTTGGCCATGAAAGAATGATAGCTTTCCGGGTGAGATTCCGGCAGTCCTACGTACTCGTCCATGTTGAAGGTAACCACATTCTTGAAGCTTACTTTACCTGCTTTGCAAGCCTCTACCAATGCCTTGTACATGCCGATTGGAGATGAACCGGTAGGCAATCCCAGAACGAATGGCTTTTCCGGAGTTGGGTTTGCAGCGTTGATTTTATTAATGACGTAATTGGCAGCCCATTGTGACAGCTGATCATAGTTTGGCTCAATAATAACTCTCATAACTTTGTCTTTTAATAATTAATGTACATTACTGTTACAAAGGTAGTAATTGTAAAAGATATAATGAAATTTTTTCGTTGAATTTATTCAGCCAGTTTGTTTTTCTTTAATCAGTATTCTCTTTAAAACTTTAACATAAGAAAATTGGAGATTTTTGGCTTTTTCTTTTAATTTGCATTGTTATACTGAATACAATAATGAACGGAATCATGATTTCAGGGAAAAAATTTAGTCTCAAAAAAATTAGCTTGTTTGGGTCTTTGTTGTTATCAGTGGGAATGCAGGCCCAACAGAATTCCAAGCCCAATATAATTTTTATTCTATGTGATGATATGGGTTACGGAGATCTGGCTTGTTATGGTCAGAAATATATAAAGACTCCGAATCTGGACAAGATGGCTTCGGAGGGTATGTTATTTACACAGGCTTATGCCGGCAGTCCCGTCAGTGCACCTTCCCGTGCCAGCTTGATGACCGGACAACATACCGGACATACTGAAGTACGCGGAAACAAGGAATATTGGTCCGGACAGGTTCAATACGGAAGGAATACCGATTATGCCGTTGCCGGACAGCATCCTTATGATCCGGATCATGTGATTCTTCCTGAAATCATGAAAGATTTAGGATATACTACCGGAATGTTCGGCAAGTGGGCCGGAGGATATGAAGGCTCTGTTTCTACGCCGGATAAGCGTGGAGTAGATGAGTATTACGGTTTTATCTGCCAGTTCCAGGCTCATTTGTATTATCCGAACTTCTTGAATCGTTACAGCAAGGCTTTGGGTGATACTGGAGTGGTACGTGTTGTGATGGATGAAAATATCAAATATCCGATGTTGGGTTCTGAATATGGTCGTCGTCCTCAATATTCGGCACGTATGATTCATGAGAAGGCGATGGAGTGGTTGGATAAGCAGACTGCCGATCAGCCGTTCTACGGATTCTTTACCTATACCTTGCCGCATGCAGAACTGGTTCAGCCGGGAGATTCTATTCTGGACTATTATCTGGAGCAGTTCAAGAACGACAAGAATTTCAAAGGTGCTGACGGTTCCCGATATAATGCTGTGGCCAATGTACACGCTCAGTTTGCAGCCATGATAACCCGCTTGGACAGTTATGTAGGCGAGATCATGCAGAAACTGGAGGAAAAAGGACTCGCTGAGAATACTTTGGTGATCTTCTCTTCGGATAACGGTCCTCATGAGGAAGGTGGAGCCGATCCGTCATTCTTTGGACGGGATGGTAAACTGCGCGGTTTGAAGCGCTCTTGTCACGAAGGGGGTATCCGAGTACCTTTCATCGCCAAATGGCCGGGTAAGATTCCGGCAGGAGCCGTAAATGATCATCAGATCGCTTTCTATGACATCATGCCAACCTTCTGTGATTTGGCCGGAGAGAAGAACTACAAGAAAAAATACACAAACAAAGATAAGACACAGGACTATTTTGACGGAATTTCCTTTGCTCCAACTTTATTGGGCAAGGACAAGAAACAAAAGAAACACCCTTATTTGTATTGGGAGTTTAACGAGACACAGCAGATTGCCGTACGTAAGGGAGACTGGAAACTGATTGTAAAATCAGGTAAGAGTGAACTTTACGATTTAGCCACAGATGTGCATGAAGATCATAACGTGGCTGACCAGCATCCTGAGATTGTTGCTGAGCTGAAAGAAATTGTGCGCAAGGAGCATGTAGATAGTCCGATATTCCCGATTAAATTACCCGAATAAATTTTATTAACTTAATTACCTATATTTATAATGAAAAAAACTACTTTATTTTCCTTGGCACTAGCCGCTGGACTTGCCCTTAGTCCTTCTTTGGCTGGAGCACAGACCAAGGTGACGCTGACCACAGCAAAGACAGCCGGAGCGGCATTTAGTTTTACAACTAATCCGGGAACTGTTACTGTTGATTGGGGAGATGGTAAGCCAGTTAGCATTACCAGCACTGGTGAACCGATACAAGGAGATCTGAAAGGACAGACTATAACAGTATCTGCTGATAATCTTTGGTTCCTTGACTGTAGCTCTAATGAGCTGACTGCAATTAATGTTGCCGACGGCTCTTCTTTGAGTACTTTCTTCTGTTCAGATAACAAACTGACTACACTGGATTTGAATTCTATGCGTAATCTGGTGAACTTGGATTGTTCTGGTAATGAAGTTAGCTACTTGGGCTTGACTTTGATGAAGAGTCTGGAGACACTGAACTGTGCCAATAATCAGTTGACCAGTTTGTCTTTGAGCGGTCCGTCAAATCTGAAGACTTTGATTTGTTCTGGTAACAAATTGTCTTCATTGACCTTGTCTACCGTTTCGGCTCTGGAAACTTTGTGGTGTCAGGACAACACTCTGAAGACACTGAATTTGAGCTCAAACAGAAACTTGAAGTCTGTAGTTTGTGACGACAATGAAATCTCTACCTTGAATATGTCAAACTGCACCGGTTTGGTGGACTTCTGGTGTGACAACAACAAACTGACTTCATTGAGCATGCAGAATAATGCAAATCTGCAGACTCTTTCTTGCTCAAACAATGAATTGACTACATTGACTATTCCGGCTGCAAACTCAAGCAATAAGTCTTTGGCTTTCTATTGCGACGGCAACAACCTGACCTTTGCTTCAATGCACTCTTTGGATAATATGGTAAATTCGGCGAATATGCTTTATTCTCCACAAGGTGCTTTCGCATTGCCTAAGACGCAGATCAAGGTGAACGAGCAGTTTACTCTGGATGGTCTGGATACAGATGCGGATGGCAATGCCACTTCACCTTCATATGTATGGAAGAACGGAGAGGAAGAACTGGTGAAAGGTTCTAATGGAGATTACACTGCACGAAGCAATATGTTTACATTCAAGAAGCCTTTCCAGGCTATTCATTGTGAAGTAACTTCACCTGAATTCCCGGGTTTGGTTTTGAGCAGTGAGGATTTGGCCGTATCTGATGGAACCGGTATCCAGGATATCATGGATGCCTATGGTTTCTCTTATGTTACAAACAATGGTACTATAACCATGAAATCCGGAAAGCCTTATCGTGTATCTATTTATACAGTGGACGGTAAGCAGGTATGGACCGGAATTGTAACAAACGAGGAGCAGGTTTCTTTAGGACACGGTATCTTCTTGGTTAACGGAGTTAAGATTTCTCTGTAATGTTCTCAAAATGAATTTTAAAGCGAATAAATGATGAATAAAAATATATTGTTTGCAGGAGTTTTGGCACTCCTTTCCACTTCAACAGCCTTGGCACAGAGTGCAACCGATAAGAATATAGTGTTGCTGGGTGCGCAGAAAATGTCCGTAGGCTATACGGATACAACATTCTTTGTTCCGGTTCTGACCAATCAGGAACTTGAAGTCAAGTCTTCTTCTGACTGGGTGACTCCAACCATTGAAAACAAACGTCTGAAAATAAAGGTTGCAACGAATAATGTTGCCATGGACAGAAATGCTACCATCACGATCTCTTCAAAGGACGGTGCTATGGCCCGTACATTCAAGGTAGATCAGGATCGAGAGGGATATGCTGCATTTGTTCCGACAGATGAGAAGGTTAAGGTTGCTTCTGCTACAGCTAGTGACAGTCAGTCTGGTGAAGGTATTGAGCGCACTTATGACGGCGATGTGTCTACTTTGTGGCACTCTCCTTATAATAACAACCAGGGAGGAGGTTTTCCTTTTACCCTGACTTATAATTTCAAGAATGTAGATCATATTGACTATCTTCGTTATGTACCTCGTACTTCTGGTGGTAGCAATGGAAACTTCAACGAAGTGGAGATTTACGTAAAATGTGCCGGTGATACAGATTACAAACAGGTCTACAAGGGAAGTTGGGGCGGCAAGTCTTCTTCAAGAGATGTTTCTTTTGAGACTCCATTAAAGAATCCGGAATCAATTCAGTTCAAGATCTTATCTGGATCCGGAAACTTTGCTTCATGTGCTGAGATGGAGTTCTATCAGAAGAAAGCCGATGATCCGAACACTGCCATTTTTGCCAGCGATTTGTGTGATGCTTTGAAAGAAGGAGTTACTCAAGATGAGATTAATGCATTGACCAATCCTTTCTGCAAGTTTGTAGCTCAGCAGTTGTATGACAATAAAGCCGAGTTTACCAAAGACAGAATTCAGGAGTATACTTGCCGTTTGTCTCCAGAAGCTCAGTCTGATTTGCTGAAAGCTCCGGGTAAGTATTATGATCATCTTCAGGGAGTAACCGGTATCAACATTAACAAAGGTACTCATGCAATCGCTGTTTCCGGATTGCCGGACGGTGAGTCACTGACCCTGAAAGTGGTTGCTTGGTTCCCGCAGGAGTTAAATGCTGAAGGTAATGGAGGAGGCCCGGTAGAGTATTCATATACTTTGCATAATGGTCTTAACTCTATTGAGTACAAGTCTGACTACGATGGACTGGCTTATATCGCTTATTACTCAGATACATATCCGGTAGATCATGCAAAATATCCGAATGTAAAGGTACACTTTATCAATGGAAATGTGAACGGTTATCTGACTCCAGACAAGACGAACGAGGAACTGGATGTAATTCTGAAGAATGCCAAGAACCGTTGTATCGACTTGGTGGGTAGTAAGGTTCACTCTGTATGGCAGGCCTCAGGTATGAGAAACTACTGTAAGGCTCTGGACGGAACTTCCAAGGGCTATGTTCAGTTTATGAATGTATTGGATACATTGGTAGACTGGGAGCACCACTTGCTGGGATTGAAGAAGTACAATCGTGTTCCGGACAACCGTACAATGGCTTATGTGAACTATACCTACTACATGTTCCAGGGTTATTACGGAGTATCTTTCAAATATGATTGTGAATCACGTGTTTTGAATTGTAAGACAATCATGAAGAATGATGGTGATGCTATTTGGGGCTTGAGCCACGAGTGGGGACACCAGCATCAGATGCAGCCTTATTTCTGCTGGGCAGGTCTGGGCGAAAGTTCTAATAACATGAACTCTTGTGAGAACGTTTTGCGTATGGGATATCACGATGACTGGCATGCCGGACGAATCAAGGGTGCATGGGAGAGTGCTTATAATTCATTCTTTGTAAATGTGAATGATACGGCAACTTCTGAACCACGCTTGCGTGCCTATAACAACATCAGCCGCTTCAGCTGGAGTTCTGCTGTTCAGGATGAGATCAGAGCACAGTATGCAAAATATTACAAGAATGGACGTTGGGAAATCCCTGCTATTGCAGAAGATGCCGAACACGGATTATCTACTCACGAAGTTTATGTAGAAGCCAATACAGCACCATTCTACATGTTGCATAACTACTTCAGCTATGTATCAGAAGATAAGTCAAAGGTTGACTATCAGCTGGATTTGTATGAGTCTTTGCGTCAGAATGACAATGAGAACGGTTCTGCAATCGAGACTTATGCCGATGGAAGCAAGAAGACAAAAGTTGATAAGTATGAACTGATTGCCAGTGCACAGAATGGTGTGAAAGGCAAATTGGATAAGCTGAAAGAACTCTATCCGAACACTTGCTGGTTGAAGTACATCAATGCAAACTCTAACTGCTGGCAGAACAGTGTGCCGTTTATCTTCAACTATATCCGCAAGGCTTCGTTGATCAGCGGTTACAACCTGTTCGACTATTTCGACAAGTTCGGATTCATGCGTACCATCATCATGTCTATCGATGACTATGGATTGAAGGATTACGCTATGATGGAGGATATGAAGGCTGAGTTCAAGGAAGATATGAAGGCTCTTGGCCTGAAGGAAGTTTCTGCCGACATGATGGAGAAGATGGCTCACTCTCCACTGCCAGTTTATGAGACTCCGAATATTCCAAATGAACCCGTGAAGAAGTAAAAATGATTATCACCTGATTTAGAGAAACGGTACAAGGTTTTTCCTTGTATCGTTTCTTTTTATGCCATTAAAATATAATACAATGAAATCATTCTTTTTATTAGCCGCTTTGGCGTGTGCTTCGACTGTTTTTGCCGACAATGAAATTCATGTTCGTGGAAAGGTTCAGTTTACCGATCCCGGATTTAAGATTGTGGCTTGTCGTTACGAAGGCTTTCAGAGAGATACTCTGGCAACCTGTGAGGTGCGTCCGGACCAGACTTACGAGATGAAGATTCCGGTGGACCGTCCGAGTGTAGTGACTCTGAACTGTGCCAACTGGCAGTCTGTAAATGTGTGGATGGAAGATGAGAACCTCGATGTGGATTTTCGCGGGAAGGACACGGCACGGATCAAAATCAAGAATCCGCCTTTTGTCTATATTAAGGGAGGAAAAAACAATGAGCTGATGAATTGGATCAACTTTGAGAGTTATCGCAACTATCAGCAGATGATAGCTGTGTCGCAGGCTGCCTATCGTGCCCAGTTCACTTCCGAAGATGAGCGTCAGTCCTTGTCCATGAAACTTTATGATCATGGAAACGAGAACTATGTAGAGCATCTCCGTTATCTGGTGAAGCATTATGCAGACCGTACTGCGGTGATGGCTGCCATACGGGGCTTGAATTTCGAAGAAGATTCTGTTTTGATTAAGCAGGCCTTGAATACGCTGAAAAAGGCCAATAGCGGAGCTACTGCACTTGCAGAAGCTTATATGAAGGAAAAAAGCGAAGCCTTGGCCCGTAAAAAACGGATGGAGCCGGGGAGCGTGCTGCCGGCTTTCGACTGTTTTTCAGAGGATGGAACACCGGTACGGATTTCTGATTTCAAGGGTAAGGCTGTGGTGCTGGATTTCTGGGCCAGTTGGTGCGGTCCTTGCCGTCAGGAGATTCCGAATCTGAAAGCGGTATATGAAGAGTTTAAAGACAAAGGAGTGGCTTTTCTGAGTGTGTCTATCGACGGAAAGAAGGCAGACTGGACCAAGGCCCTTCAAGATGAACAGATGCCGTGGACCCAAGCTTGGGTGAAGGATTCCGGTAAGGCAGTAATGAATACCATGCAGTTCAGCGGCATTCCTTTTATTCTGGTTCTGGATCAGGAAGGACGGATTTACCGGAAAAATGTTCGCGGAAAGCAGATAAAGGATACCTTAAAGGAGGTGCTTGAAGGAAAGCCTGTTCAAAAACCGGCCAAATCGACCGTATCGGTAAGTATGGGCGCCATGATGTGACCCCTTGCCGTAGCTCTGTACGTAAAAAAAACTCGAGCATGATAAAACAATTACCGTGCCCGAGTTTTTTTATTATCATGCTGATGATAATTTTCGTTCTTTATGATCTCTTCATTAAGGCTTGTAGTCTACTCGTTTGGCTTCCTGCTTGTAGATTACTTCCTTAAAGCTGTTTTCGTCGCATTTAAGCGCATCTTTTGTCAGCTCCGGTACATTGTAGCTCTTGAGTAGTAAAATGTTATCCTGCGGGCTTTCCTGGGGAAGCATGAAAGCTTTATGGGCCTTTCCGTTTTTGTCGAAGTAAGCGATATACAAGCGGGTAAAGTTTCCGTCATCGCGCCGGCTGCTGAATACAATCCAGCGTCCGTTGCTGCTCCAGCAATGATAGCTGTCAACATCCTTGCTGTTGGCTGCCGAGAGAGCATAAGTGGTACTGTCCTGCAGATTCTTTACCCAAAGGTCAGAACTTTTATGCCAGATGTGGAATTGCCCGTAATCTCCTTTGGTGAAGAGCAGATACTTTCCGTCGGGGCTGATCCGCGGCACGGAAGCACTTTTTCCTTCGGCACTGCAGTTCACTACAAGCTGCGGATTGCTGAAAGACTCCTTTTTAGAATCGAAATCCAGGGACATGATGTTGTACTTGATTTCTTTATAGTGATTCAGGAAATACAGATAAGATTCCTCCTGATTCAGAGAATCCAGCTGAGGAACATGAGCGACACAATAGTACAGCTTGTCGCCCTGAGGGTTCCAGCAGGGGAAGTTCTCCAGATCGGTTTTGGTTTTCAGAACGTTTTTGATGCTTCGTTTGTCTACATTAAAGTATACCAGATCACTTTCTCCGTCCACGACCTCAACCTTTTCCTGATCCAGAATATGAAAACTCTGGCCTGTCATATTCGATGAAAAAGCGATGCTGTTCATTTTGGGATGCCAGCTGGGATAGACAGAAGGGCCGAGGATAGAATCGTTTTTCATATCCAGCTTTTCGATTTTCTGTCCGTTGCAGATGATGGTTCCTCCATGGGCTCCTCGCACATGGAAGAGCATTTTCTCGGTAGAGTGATTCTGATAGTTATGGCAGTTTACACAATGATTGTTTTCTAGATCGTGCACACGGTTGTTTTCGTAGATTGCTTTCTCCTCAAAACATTCCAGGTCTCTCTGATAAAGTCCCATTTGGCGGTAGAGCTCATATCCCGGCTCTATCAGTCGATAGGATACATAGCGGTCTATTTCTTCCGGTGCCACGTCAATGCGAAAGTCCTGATAACGCATCCATCCTTTTTCTGTTTCTGCAAAAATGTGGATGCTGATACCTTTTCCGTGTTCATTTTTAATCAGGTCTTTCCACACCTTCTCATCAAAACGGATTTCGTTCATTTCGTTGGCAGGAATAACTACTGTCTGTTTGTTGGCACATACTTCTGCCAGAATATTTTTGGCCTGAATATCGACTCTGAAGTTCAAAGGTGCAATATTGGGAGGCACAATAATATCCTTATAGTCGGGAAATATGGCCAGAGAATCTTTGCTGTATTCGTAATTCTGTGGAATATTGTATTCCTTCTTGCAGCTGCCCAGCACAAACAGGCTGGCAAGCGCAAGACTGATAAACAGTTTTTTATGCATAGTGACTTAGTTTACTCGTTGTTCGGTTTGTTTTTTCTGTTCGTTCTCAGGTGCGGCTTCTGCCTTTACATTGCCAAAGTGATAGTAGTAAGGATAAAATCCCAGGAACTGTTCTTTGAGCTTTTGGGCACCTTCTTCGCGGTTTTGTTTATATGGTCCGGCCAGCTGCATGAAGAGTGCGTACTTTTGTTTTGTAAAGGCGTCGAACTGGAATACTTGCTCGATTCGGTTGTTCTTGTAGCTTTCCATAATCAGAGCGTCCTGTACATTCTGAGGCAGAGGACTGGTGTTGACCAGAGGCTCCGTACGTACCAGAAAGTCCGGCATCAGTTTGCTATACAGGCATGCTGCCAATGAGGCCTGCAAGGCATCCAGTGAGCGTCCTTGCAGCAACGCAATGTTGTAGCCCAGGAAAAGCGGCTCCCGGTAAAGAGTCTCAAAAGAATCGTTTACGGGGCGAAGCTTTAAGATATTGGCATAGCGCTGGTTTTTTTCGATCAGAGTCGGGTCGTCAAGAAACATTTCAATATGTTCTACAAAGGCTCCTTCAAAAGGCAGACACTTTAATATGTCCAGATATTTCTTGCAAACTTCTGTCTCTCCATTCAGCAGGGCTGATTCTGTAAGAATCTTTAAAATCAGTGCAGATGGACCGTCCATGGTCAGGCGTTCCATGGCATTCCGATATGCTGTATTGGTCAGTCCGGCATAGAAGTTGCCGTCAGCCTCGTAATAAGCCGTTCCAAAGTCTTTATCATTATTTCGGTCGTGCAGATGCAGGTCGGCATAATTGTACTCCAAATCAAACAAGGATTGGGTGATCTGTCCGGTTTGCAGCAGGGCAATGGCATAGTAGGCTGCAATGGGACGTGCAGAAACACCGCATTCTTTTGCGGTCTCTTTCATTTCTTCCCAATCTTCCTTCTGTAATGCTTTTTGCATGTGGGCTGTGGGGCGTACATACGGGCGATATGTTTCATTCCATGCCACTAGCAGACACGGTATGAGTACGAGGATCACGCTCTCCCAAATGCTCTGTTTACGGTTGTTTTCTTCTGTTCGGAAGAAAGACAGAATCGGCTTTTTGCTGAAAGTTCTCATGAACAGGCTTTGAAGAACGAGGATAATCAGGATGCACAGGGGGATGCCCAGAATCTTTCCGGTTTCTGCCTGATAGTAATTGTCATATCCTTGATAGAAGATATAGCCGAGCCAAACGGTGGTCGGCAAGAACTGAAGAAGGATCATTTTGCCCTTGAGACGGAATACATAAGCAAAAAGTCCGGAAATTAATGTGAACATAAGGGCTGTGACTGCGCTGCCGATTACAGGGTAGTAAAAGAGTTGCAAGGCAGCCCGTCCGAGCCACCAGAGATAACCGTAAGGGTAGTGGTCGGTGACGAACTTCATGAGAATGCCTTCTGTGGTAAAGAAACTGTTCTGTTGGGCTATATACAGGACGTCGCTGTAGTATAAGCCTAATAGGAACCAGCATATAAGAAAGTAAAGGATGTGGTTCCGGTAGGGGAGAAGTTTTGTCAGGAATATATTCTGTTTCATGCGCTTTTGATTTTGAGATTTATAGTGCAAAAGTAATAAAAAAACAAAAAGAGGAAGGTATTTCTACCTCCCTCTTTTCAATATTCTGTCAGATTCTAATTACTTAACTGCCACTTTCTTGTTACCTACGATGTAGATACCCTTGGCAAGTCCTTCAGTAGCCTCTGAAACCTTCACGTTCTTCTTGATCAGGATACCGTCAATGCTGTAAACATTTACGTTACCAGTCTGAGCGTCGATGATAGCGTCCTTAATAGCTGTTTCCAGATCGCCAGTCAAAGGAACAACGATAGTTCCCGGAGTCTCAGCGTTCTCGATCTTGGAAGCATCGATGTAAGCGCTGTTCCAACCGATCTGCTGGTCTTCTGTAGTTGCGTCAATTGACTGAACGCCCTTAGTTTCTTTAACAACACCGAAGCCCTTGGCCACCTTAGTACCGCTGTAGTAGTTACCGATCAAGCCGTTATAGCTGCTTGGAGTCTGAGCGATAGTCTTGGTTTCGTTCTTCGGGAACTGGATCAACATCTGAGTTGTATCGGCTGCAGTCGGTTCCTGTGAAACGCCCAAAGTTGCGCCACCACCAATGTAGAAGAACGGCTGACCAGCCTCGATAACATCTTCATAAACTGCCAGAGTCATTTCTTTCTTGGCAACATCGATCGTTGCAATCTGGTATGGATATGCAGCCGGATCAATGTTATCGGCAACCAGTTCGATAGGCAATGGGTAGCACTTAGTATACAAGCGGCCCTTGATCATTTCTTCAGCACGGAAGTTCAGGATTGCTGCAGCAGTGTTATCTGTAGTCGGCTCGATGTCGAAGCAAGAACCGCCTCCCAGATCTCTGTTGTCCCAGTATACCAATTTCTGACCGCTAGTCTGGATGTGCAATGGATTGATAGCAGCACCGTTCAGACGGTAACCCTCGATCAGGAAGGTAGCGTAACCGATATCACTCAGTCTGTAAGCAGCCGGAGTCATGCTCAAACCAGCATTACCACCAGTCTTCTCACCCAAGTACAAGCCAGTAGCCTTGTTCTGGATAGCATAAGCAGTATCACCCAGATTTACGAAACGCCACTTGGCCATATCGTCGTTAACACCGAGTTCTTCCAAAGTCTTGTTACCAGTAACATTTACTTCAGCATTGTTCAACAGGTCATTGGTTACATCAGCATTTACATATAACTTACCCTTACGGATCTGCTGGGCATCGCCTTCACCGCTTGCATCCGGAGTATTTCCTGTGCAGTTGAAATAGTGTGCACTATAAGAAATGTAGTACCACAGACCTTCGTTTGAAGCGTCAGCCAAAGTGAACTTAGGAGCGGTAGCCTTGAATGTATCGAGAGCCTTAACCAACTTATCTAAGTTAGCAGTGATATCCTTCTTGGTGTAAGTACCTGCTGCATCGTTAACCTTGATGTAAGACTGTACTTCATCGATGGTAGCCTGCAAAGCAGCCTTTGCTTCAACTGGATAAACGCCAGGATATCCTTCCTTGAATTCTCCGTCTGTTCCAGTTCCGTCAACACCTTCGATGGTTGCAGACAGTTTGCAAATATTGCTGATAGAATCCAATTTTGCCTTCAAGGCAGTTGGATCTGCCAATTCAGCAACATAGGCGTCGTAAGCAGCCTGCAATGCGTCAATAGCCTCCTGAGTGGCCTTGCCAGTCTGGATCAGAGCGCCAGCATTCTTTAACTCTGCTTTCAGGTTCTGGGCAATCTCACCCATAGTCGCATTCTGGCAATCTTGGCTCAACTCTGCTTCCTGGAAGTGGAAACCTGAGAAGTGAGTAAAGCCATTGGCAGACTTCCAGGTAACTCTTACATACTGATATGGAGCGTCGAGCTCAATACCATTGGATTGGTAGCTGAGGTTTTCACGATTCTGAGTGCTTGACGGCTGACCGGAAATTGTCGTGCTGACTTTCTTCCAAGGTTCGTTTACAGTGTCATTAGTGACTTCAAAGTATATTTCAGTTGCCTGATTGTCTGCAACACGTCTTGTGATGTATACAGCAAATGCACTGACAGGCTTGCTTAATTTGAACTGCAGGAACTGAGTTGTATCAGGTTTTGCTCCATAGCTTGAGTGCCAGAAACTGATGCTGTCATTGTCCAGCAATCCAGGATAGCCGATACCGTCTTTAGATGCGTTCCATGAGTTGTGGTCTGCATTTGAGAATACAACCATAGGGTCTTTCTGATAATCACCTAATCTGACGAGCCACTTGTTAGTGTCTTTTTCAATAGTAAATGAAGAACCGATAGCATATTTCTTGCTTGCTTCCTTATAGATAGCTTCCAGTTCTCTATTTAACATGTTTTGTTTTCCAATTTCTTCGAACTTGCCAACCTGATCTGCAGGAACTGATTTAATATACCAGGCAGATGCTGTGTTGATTTCTCCAGGATATGTTACAACCGATTCGCTAGAACCACTTCCTGCAGCATGAAGCGGATTATAACCTTTCAAGGCGATGTTAAATTGGCTTTGTCCCAATTCAGTAAATGTTATAGCCTTTTCTGTGGAGTCGTTGCTCATGGCATAAAGCGGGCTACCGCTCCAGTGGTTACCGTTTGTACCACCAATGTATTGTCCTGTACCAACGTTGTAAAGCAACCAAGTTCCGTTATGGCGGTCAATGAACTTCCATACCATAGTGGCATCTTCATCATTGTTTTCTCCCCATTTGATGAAACTGTCTTGAGTAGCGAAGGCTGCGGCTGTTCCCTCTAATTGTTTTACATTAAACAGACGGTAGTAACCTTCTGTTACAGGAACTGATTTGCCTACGACTAATGCCAGATATGATTTTTCAAGAGCTTTGTAAGTTTCTTCAGCTTTGTCTGTGAGACCTTGGTTCAGCACTTCCTCAGCCAGGCTTCTGTTTGTGTTGAATTCTTCTACCAGTTGCGGGTCATAGCATCCAGGATCTGTTCCACCGATGTAATTCAGGCTCTGAACCTTGGTAAACAAGGAGTTCAAGTCAGCAACATAGTCATTGTTGATGTTTGCTTCGTAAATCTGCCACCAGGCTGCCCAGTCGTTGTAAGAGGCAATGATAGGACGGTCGTAAACGTGGTTCAGTGCAATCAGGTCGTTGTTGTGCTCTGGGAATTCTGCAATAATCATCATGCAGTTTTCCTGCTCAGGGGCATCACCAACATATCCCATTATCTCACCACCCTCAGCCTGAGTTTTGATGATAATAGGTGTTGCCTTTTCTTTATCTGCTGTGAAAGTCAGATACATTTCAGCAACCCATCCTCCTTCGCCATCCTCAGAAACGCTTCCGTCTTCTCCGGCCACATATCTGTAGGTCAGATATTTGCCGTTGTACTCATTCTTCAGATAGTAAGCCTGCTCCTTGTTTACGGTTTTACCTTCAGCTGTTTCCAAAGAGAAGGTAACGTAAGGATCAACCGGATCAACGGTTGTTACAGAGAATACCAAACTGTCTGCCAAAGAAGAGAAGAACTTGTAAGTTTGAGCTTCTTCATTCGCGAATGAGTTTGAATGAATGATGATCTTGCTGCCATTTGTGAGTGTACTTGGGTCCGTAACAGAACTTCCCAAGCTGACACCTGCATAGGCAGTGTTGATTCCCAAAATCATGAGAAACAACGAGAAAATAAAGGAAATTTTCTTCATCTTGAGTATTAATTACAAGGTTAATAAATATGTGATTTAAGTTTTTCGGGATAAAGATAAACAATTAATTTCTCTAAGAATACAAATATTGCATGAATAATATTTCAAGTGCGTTAAATTAACAAATATTTAAATAACGTTTATTGGTATGTTTCAGGTATTGATTGTGCCTTTTACATCTGCGTAAGTATTTTTATTCGGCATGTTTTATACAGAAAAAAAGATGACTACAATTGTTTTTCAACAACTGTAGTCATCTTTAATATTCTGTCAGATTCTAATTACTTAACTGCCACTTTCTTGTTACCTACGATGTAGATACCCTTGGCAAGTCCTTCAGTAGCCTCTGAAACCTTCACGTTCTTCTTGATCAGGATACCGTCAATGCTGTAAACATTTACGTTACCAGTCTGAGCGTCGATGATAGCGTCCTTAATAGCTGTTTCCAGATCGCCAGTCAAAGGAACAACGATAGTTCCCGGAGTCTCAGCGTTCTCGATCTTGGAAGCATCGATGTAAGCGCTGTTCCAACCGATCTGCTGGTCTTCTGTAGTTGCGTCAATTGACTGAACGCCCTTAGTTTCTTTAACAACACCGAAGCCCTTGGCCACCTTAGTACCGCTGTAGTAGTTACCGATCAAGCCGTTATAGCTGCTTGGAGTCTGAGCGATAGTCTTGGTTTCGTTCTTCGGGAACTGGATCAACATCTGAGTTGTATCGGCTGCAGTCGGTTCCTGTGAAACGCCCAAAGTTGCGCCACCACCAATGTAGAAGAACGGCTGACCAGCCTCGATAACATCTTCATAAACTGCCAGAGTCATTTCTTTCTTGGCAACATCGATCGTTGCAATCTGGTATGGATATGCAGCCGGATCAATGTTATCGGCAACCAGTTCGATAGGCAATGGGTAGCACTTAGTATACAAGCGGCCCTTGATCATTTCTTCAGCACGGAAGTTCAGGATTGCTGCAGCAGTGTTATCTGTAGTCGGCTCGATGTCGAAGCAAGAACCGCCTCCCAGATCTCTGTTGTCCCAGTATACCAATTTCTGACCGCTAGTCTGGATGTGCAATGGATTGATAGCAGCACCGTTCAGACGGTAACCCTCGATCAGGAAGGTAGCGTAACCGATATCACTCAGTCTGTAAGCAGCCGGAGTCATGCTCAAACCAGCATTACCACCAGTCTTCTCACCCAAGTACAAGCCAGTAGCCTTGTTCTGGATAGCATAAGCAGTATCACCCAGATTTACGAAACGCCACTTGGCCATATCGTCGTTAACACCGAGTTCTTCCAAAGTCTTGTTACCAGTAACATTTACTTCAGCATTGTTCAACAGGTCATTGGTTACATCAGCATTTACATATAACTTACCCTTACGGATCTGCTGGGCATCGCCTTCACCGCTTGCATCCGGAGTATTTCCTGTGCAGTTGAAATAGTGTGCACTATAAGAAATGTAGTACCACAGACCTTCGTTTGAAGCGTCAGCCAAAGTGAACTTAGGAGCGGTAGCCTTGAATGTATCGAGAGCCTTAACCAACTTATCTAAGTTAGCAGTGATATCCTTCTTAGTGTAAGTACCTGCTGCATCGTTTGCATCGATGTAAGACTGTACTTCGTCGATTGTAGCCTGCAAAGCTGCCTTTGCTGCAACTGGATAAACACCAGGATTTCCTTCCTTGAATTCTCCGTTTGCTCCAGTTCCGTCAACACCTTCGATGGTTGCTGCCAGTTTGCAAACATTGCTGATAGAATCCAATTTTGCCTTCAAGGCAGTTGGGTCTGCCAATTCAGCAACATAAGCGTCGTAAGCAGCCTGCAATGCGTCAATAGCTTCCTGAGTTGCTTTACCTGCTGCGAGCAGAGTCTCAGCATTCTTCAATTCAGCCTTCAAGTTCTGTGCAACTTCACCCATGGTTACGTTCTGGCAATCCTGACTCAGAACAGCCTCCTGGAAGTGGAAACCAGTGAAGTGAGTAAATCCGTTTGCAGCTTTCCATGTCATTCTTACATACTGGTAAGCTGCATCCAATTCAATACCGTTAGACTGGTAAGTCAAACCGTTGCCTGAGTTGTCTGTGCTACCTGGAAGGCCAGTGATTGTTCCTGCCTTAACCCAGCCGTCAGCCTTTGTTGTATCATTGCTTACGTAGAATGTCAACTGAGTAGCCTGGTTAGGCTGGTTCTTACGTTTTGTAAAGTAAACAGCGAAAGCGTTAACTTTCTTGTTCAACTTGAACTGCAGATACTGAGTTGTATCTGGCTGTGGATCGCTCCAGCATGATCCCCAGAATGTAGCTTCGTCATTATCCAACAATGCTGGGATACCACCACCGTCTGGTGCACTTGGGTGCCATTCATTGTGGTCTGCATTAGACATTGCAACCTTCTTGTCTGCTTCGTAATCAGCAGAAGTTACCAACCATTTTTCAGGTTCAGTAGTAATAGTGAAACTAGAACCGATATCATATTTAGCCTTTGCAGTGTTGTAGAGGCTTTCCAAGCTACGGTTCAACTTGTTCTGCTCACCGATTGCTTCGAATCCAGGAATCTGCTCATCATCAACCTTATTGATATACCATGCAGAACCAGTTTCTAAACCACCGTTCCATGCTACGATGTTACCGCTTACGCCAGCACCACTGCTGTGGCCACCTGTATGGAATGCATATTGACCAGACAGATTAGAAATCAAGTTAAAGGCGCTCTGACCCAAACCTGTGATCTTTACGGCACAACCAGTAGAGTCGCTAGTCATCGTATAATTTGAACTCTGTCCTGTTGATTTTGCTGCATTAACGTATGTACCAGTACCTACGTTGTAGAGCAACCAAGTACCATCATGACGGTCGATGAACTGCCAAACCATTGTTGCATCTTCGTTATCCAGATTCTTCCACTTCATGATATCCGTGTTATCTGTATAAATGGTCTTGATGGCTTCTGCACCCTGCTGAGCAGTAAATACGCTATAGGCAGATTTGATACGATAGTAACCTTCAGTTACAGGAACTGCTGTACCAACTACCAGTGCCAAGTAAGCATCTTCCAAAGCCTTATAAGCAGTCTTTGCATTCTCGGGAGTAAGAGAACCGTCTGTTGAATTCAACAGGTCCTGAGCATTAGTTCTAGCCTTTTCAAATGCATCTACCATGGCCTGATCATAGCAACCAGGATCTGTACCGCCGATAAACTTCAGCTGCTCAACCTTAGTAAAGAGAGAGCTCAAATCAGCAATGTAGTCCTCAACGATGTTTGCTTCGTAGATCTGCCACCAAGTTGCATAGTCATTATATGATGCAATCAGAGGACGATCGTATACATAATTGAATGCAATCAAATCGTTGTTGTGCTCTGGAAATTCTGCGATAATCATCATGCAACCTTCTGCTGTTGGAGCATCTCCGGTGTAACCCATCAGTTTGCCACCCTCAGCCTGAGTCTTGATGATAACAGGTGTTGCTTTGGCTTTATCAGCAGTGAAAGTCAGGTACATTTCAGCAACCCAACTGCCAGAGCCGTCATCTGTAACGCTACCATCTTCACCGGCTTCATATCTGTAAGTCACATATTTGCCGTTGTATTCATTCTTCAAATAGTAAGCCTGTTCGTTGCTTACTGTCTTGCCTTCAGCAGTTTCCAAAGAATAAGTAACATAAGGATCAACTGGATCGATTGTTGTTACAGAATAGACAATGCTGTCTGCTAAAGCTGAGAAGAACTTGTAAGTAGCATTGGCTTCATTCACGAAACCATTCGAGCGAATGATAATCTTGCTGCCGTTTGTAAGTGTACTTGGGTCTGTGACTGAATTTCCCAAGCTGACACCCGCATAGGCAGTGTTGATTCCCAAAATCATGAGAAACAACGAGAAAATCGAGTAAATTTTCTTCATCTTGCGTGTTAATTAAGGGTTAATAATTTATTGTTTCTAGGTATTTCGGGATAAAGATAGACATTAAATTCCTTTGGAAGTAATTTGGGACGTTAAAACTTTCTGTGTATTAACTATTATTAACCCGACAAGTCTGATTCCAATTGGGGCATTTTGTGTGCTGTGCTTATATATAAATAAGGAGTCTTTGATGATTCTTTGATCAGATTTTAGAGCAGGCTGCTGGTAAAATAAAAAAAGGAGTACCGCTGTACTCCAACCTTTGTTAACCTTAAATCTAATACT